>JAESGW010000115.1_pt1 | contig 187883 bp, 171 predicted proteins | sample 9269791 | NCBI WGS metagenome assembly JAESGW01 (sample SAMN16773120, study PRJNA677053) | algae metagenome | isolation source: Aphanocapsa lilacina HA4352-LM1 and co-occurring heterotrophs from near cave... | place: USA: Maniniholo cave, near Haena, Kauai, HI | collected 2009-07-28
TGGAACGCGCGCAGCGCCGCGTCCTCGTCCAGTATCCGAAGCGCGCGACGCAGCGCGGCGTGATGCAGGCCGACCGCAGCCATTTGCCGCTCAAGGTCAACACCGCGGGCGTGATTCCGCCGATCTTTGCCTCGTCGCTGCTGCTCATGCCGCTGACGCTCACGCAGATGATGGGCCAGAACGTCCAGGGCGATACCGCGACCGGCGATTTCCTGATCACGCTCAACCAGTATCTCGCGCACGGCCAGCCGCTCTATATGGCGCTCTATGCCGCGGGCATCATCTTCTTCTGCTTCTTCTACGTCGCCGTTGTTTTCAATCCCGAAGAGACGGCCGACAATCTGAAGCGTCAGAACGGCTTCATCCCCGGCATCCGCCCGGGCAAGAACACCGCGACCTACCTCGATTTCGTGCTGACGCGTATCACGGTGATCGGCGCGGCCTATCTTGCGATCATCTGCCTGGTGCCTGAATATTTCATCGCCCAGTCGGGGCTGCCCTTCGCGCTCGGCGGCACCAGCCTGCTGATTATCGTCAACGTGACGATCGACACGATCAGTCAGATCCAGAGCCACATGCTCGCGCATCAATATGGCGACCTCATCAAGAAGGCGAAATTGAAGGGGGGCGTTGCGCGGCGCTAAAGCGCCCGCTACGTCGATCCGCGCAGGCAGGGCAAACAGGGGTCCCCATGACGCTGAATATCATTTTGCTGGGTCCGCCGGGGGCGGGCAAGGGAACGCAGGCGGTGCGCCTGGAAGACGAGCATGGCATGGTCCAGCTCTCAACCGGCGACATGCTCCGCGCGGCGGTCAAGGCGGGGACGCCGATCGGCGTGCAGGCCAAAGCCGTGATGGATGCCGGCGAACTTGTTTCGGACGAGATCGTCTCGGGCCTGATCGGCGAGCGGCTCGACCAGCTCGGCAGCGATGTTTCGGTGATCTTCGACGGCTATCCGCGCACCGCGGCCCAGGCCGAAGCGCTCGACACCATCCTGTCGGCGCGCGGCCGCAAGCTCGATCATGTGATTGAGCTGCAGGTCGAGGAAGATGCGCTCGTCGATCGCATCACCGGCCGCTTCAGCTGCGCCAAATGCGGTGCCGGCTATCATGATCGCTACAAGCAGCCCAAGGTCGAAGGCACGTGCGACGTTTGCGGCAGCGACGAATTCAAGCGCCGTCCCGACGACAATGAGGAAACGGTGCGCACGCGGATGGCCGAATATCGCGCCAAGACCGCGCCGATCCTGCCGATCTACGAAGCGCGCGGCATCGTGACCCACGTCGACGGCATGGCGCCGATCGACGAGGTCAACGACGCGATCGAAACGATCCTCGCGGGCTGAGGCTAGCCAGTCCTCCCGGCGCCGGTTATTGAGGCGCCAAGGGGGACAGGCTGATGGCAATTTCCAGATATTTCGCAGGCGCGGCGATGATCGCGGCGCTCGCTTTTGCGCCGGCTGCAAATGCCAAGGTCGTCGACCAGAGCGACGCGGGCTTTGCCGTCGCGCATACGGCACAGGTCGCCGCGACCCCCGCCGATGTCTGGAAAATGCTCCGCATGCCGCAAAGCTGGTGGTCGAAGGATCATAGCTGGTCGGGCGACGCCGCGAACTTCTGGCTCGATCAGCAGGCGGGCGGCTGTTTCTGCGAGAAATTGCCCGACACCGGGTCGGGCGTCGGCAGCGTCCAGCACGCGCGCATCCTCTTTTCGAAGCCGAACCAGATGCTGCGCCTGTCGGGTGCGTTCGGGCCGCTGCAGGGTGAGGCGCTGACGGGTACGTTGACGATCCAGATCAAGGAAACCCCGACGGGCAGCGCGCTGCGCTTCGACTATGTCGTCGGCGGCTATATGCGCTTCAAGGTCGCCGATATCGCGCCCGCGGTCGACAAGGTGATCGGCGAGCAATTGCTCGGCCTCGCCAACGCGCTGGGCGGCGCGCTGCCGCCGACGCGCGACGAGAAGGCTGCCAGCGAGGCGGCGGAAAAGCCGAAGCCCGAAACGCCGCCCGCGAAGGAAGAGCCGGGACTGGACGCCGCGGTCGCCGATCTGGTCGAGGACGAAGCGAAGCCCGCCCCCGACGAAGGCCGCTAGGCGTCGGGCTTTCCGCGCAGCTTGGCGAGCGCCGCAAACGGCCCCGCGGCCTCTTCGCTGAGCACGCCCTTCTCGGCGAGGATGCGGTCGGCGTCGGGATGGCGCGGGAAGGGATCGAGCGCGAGCGAGAGGGTCTGCACGGCGGCTTCGCCGAGGTCGACGCGGTCGCCCTCGAGCGGCAGCAGGTCGAGCTCGTCGCTGCCGATCTCGATCTCTTCATCCTCCCCAACGGGCGCATCGACATCGCGCAGGAAGCGCAGGTCGAAGGGTTCGACGATTGCCGCGGGGACGGGCAGGTCGGTCGCGGCGCACGCCTGCACCACTTTGGCCTGCACCTCGCCCTTCGCGCCGATGCCGCCGGCGATCGCGCGGACTTCGCCGGTGACGGCGAAGCGGTCGAGCGCGACCAGCGCCAGCCGCTTAGCGATCCGCGCGCGCGTCTCGGCATCGGCCTCGACCGAAAGGGTGCGGCCATGCGCGGCGTCGGCCAGCGTGACGATCAGCGAGAATTCGGGCGGCGTGCTCAACGTGCGGCTCCACCGAGGTGGTCGGCGACGATCAGATCGGTCACCGGGGTAGCCGCGAGCGCGGCACGGAGAGCCGCGACCTCGGCCATCACATGCGCGAGCCCCGCTTCGGCGGGCTCTTGGCCGCGCCACAGATTGCGGACGAGCGCGCCGCGCAATTCGTCCGATCCGTCGGCGGCGCGATAGGCGCCGAGCCGCCCGCCGAGCGCGCTCATCATCCGACCGACCTGTTTGCCGACGACCATGTCGCCAAAGCCGATCTGGCGCATCTGCCCATCCATGTCGTTCACGAACAATTCGGTGAGCTGGACGCCCGCGAGCCCGTGCGCCGGCTCGTCGTCGATCCGGTGCAGCACGAGCGCCATCACCAGACTGATCATGTCGAAGCGGCCGTCGAGCGTGTCGGGGACGGTGCCTTCGGCGTACCAGTGCGGCGCGCGAGCGGCGGCGACAACGGCGTTCCACAGCGGGCGGCGGGCCTCGCGCGGGTCGGGCTCGGATTTGAACAGTTTGCGAAGAGAGAACATGGCAGCTGCTTAGGCGCATTCGGGCCGCCCGAAAAGGGCCGCTGGTCAGCTTGTGGCAAGCTTTGCCGCGGCACAAGCAGCTTGTGCGCGCTGTCCGCTTGCGGTTAAGAGGCGCGAGAGCCAGCGCCGACCGCCCGGACAAGCGGCGGACAGGCGCAACGGAGATTTTTGATGCCGAATTCGATCCTTTCGCTTCCTGCCCCGCGCGCGCGCCTCGTCGTGCTCGGCCTCGCCGTCGCCCTGACCGTTAGCGGCTGCGCGCAGTTGAAGGGCCGGCAGGGCTATGTCGTCGATCCGTTGCTGACCGAGGCGATCACGCCGGGCGTCGACAACCGCGAATCGGTCGAAAAGACGCTCGGCCGCCCGACCTTCGTCGGCCAGTTCAGCGACAATGAATATTATTATGTGTCGCGCGAAACGCGCCAGCTCGCCTTCGCCAAGCCGCGCCCGGTCGATCAGCAGGTGCTGCGCGTCCGCTTCGACGCCGCGGGCAACGTCGCCGCGGTCGATCGCACCGGAATCGAACTGGTGAGCAAGATCAGCCCCGAAGGCGACAAGACGCCGACGCTCGGCCGTCATCGCAGCTTCTTCGAAGATATTTTCGGTAACATCGGCGCCGTCGGTGCGCCGGGTGCGGGTGCGCCGGGGCAATAAGCCCGCAGATACCGGCAACGGACAGAAAAGCGGCGGTGCCCCGGCGGGGCACCGCCGCTTTTTCTTATTGCGCGATCCCGCCGGCCGCGAGCACCGCCAGCGTGACGAGGTCCGACGCGGTCGACGCCATCGTCGCGACCTGCACCGGCTTTTCCATGCCGACGAGCATCGGGCCGATAACGGCGCCGCCGCCGAGTTCGCGGAGCAGCTTCGCCGAGAGATTGGCCGATTGCAGCCCCGGCATGATCAGCACGTTCGCCGGGCCCGACAGGCGGCAGAAGGGATAATTCTTCATCACCTTCTCGTTGAGCGCGACGTCGGGCGCCATTTCACCTTCATATTCGAAGGCGGGCTTCCGCTGGTCGAGGATCGCCACCGCCTCGCGGATGCTCTCGAGCCAGCTTCCTTCGGGATTGCCGAAGGTCGAATAAGAGAGGAACGCGACGCGCGGTTCGTGACCCATGCGGCGTGCGACCTGCGCGGTGCGCTCGGCGATATCGGCGAGCATCTCGGCGGTCGGCCGCTCGTTCACCGTCGTATCGGACATGAAGATGGTGTGATGTTGATCGACCAGGATGTGGATGCCGAACGGCGTCTTGCCCTCGGCATGGTCGATCACGCGCCGGATTTCGCGCATCGTTTGCGAATAGGTGCGCGTCGTGCCCGTGATCATCGCATCGCCGAGCCCCATTTTGAGCAGCAGCGAGCCGAAGATGTTGCGGTCGCGATTGACCATGCGTTCGACGTCGCGGCGGAGGTAGCCGCGGCGCTGCAGCCGCTCGTAGAGCATATCGACCATCTGCGGGACGTGCGGCGAATTGACGCTGTTGTGGACCTCGAAGCTCTCGGCGTCGGCGACGCCCATCGCACGGAGCTTGTCGTGCAGCCCCTCGCGCCCGACGAGCACGGGGATCCCGTAACCGCCATCGCGGAACTGGATCGCGGCACGCAGCACGACTTCCTCTTCGCCCTCGGTAAAGACGACGCGCTTCGGATTGTTGCGCGCGGCTTCATAGGCGAGGGTGAGGACCGACGTCGTCGGGTTGAGCCGGGCGCGAAGCTGGGTGCGATATTCGTCGAGATTCGCGATCGGGCGCTGCGCGACGCCGGTCTTCATCGCCGCTTCGGCGACCGCCGCGGGCACGATTTCCATCAGGCGCGGATCGAATGGCGAGGGGATGATATATTCGGGACCGAAGCTCGACGCGCGCCCGCCATAGGCCGCGGCGACTTCCTCGGGCACCTGCTGGCGCGCGAGGTCGGCAATGGCGTACGCAGCCGCGATCTTCATCTCCTCGTTGATCGCGGTCGCATGGACGTCGAGGGCCCCGCGGAAGATGAAGGGGAAGCACAGCACATTGTTGACCTGGTTCGGATAGTCCGAGCGCCCCGTCGCGATGATCGCGTCGGGCCGCGCCGCGCGGGCATCGGGCGGCGAGATTTCGGGATCGGGGTTCGCCATCGCGAAGATGATCGGCGCGGGCGCCATGTCCTTCACCATCTCGGGCTTCAGCGCGCCCGCGGCCGACAGGCCAAGGAACACATCGGCGCCGACGAGCGCTTCGGTCAGGTTCCGCGCTTCGGTCGGCACCGCATGCGCCGACTTCCACTGGTCCATGCTCTCGGTGCGACCCTGATAGATCGTGCCCTTGCGGTCGCACATGATGACATTTTCGTGCCGCACGCCCATCGCCTTGATCAGCGCGGTGCACGCGATCGCCGCGGCGCCGGCGCCGTTGACGACGACCTTCACCGTCGCAAGGTCGCGTCCTGTCAGGTAACAGGCGTTGATCAGGCCGGCGGCGGTGATGATCGCGGTGCCGTGCTGATCGTCATGGAACACCGGAATGTTCATGCGTTCTTTCAGCGCCGCTTCGATGATGAAGCAGTTGGGGGCGGCAATATCTTCCAGGTTGATGCCGCCGAAACTCGGCGCGAGCAGTTCGACCGCTTCGATGAAGCGCTGGGGGTCTTCGGTGTCGACCTCGAGGTCGATCGAATCGACGTCGGCGAAGCGCTTGAACAGCACCGCCTTGCCTTCCATCACCGGCTTCGATGCGAGCGCGCCCAAATTGCCGAGCCCGAGGATCGCGGTGCCGTTCGAGATCACCGCGACCAGATTGCCCTTGATCGTATAGTCATAGGCTTTCGCCGGATCCTCGGCGATCGCGTTCACCGGAACCGCGACGCCGGGCGAATAGGCAAGGCTGAGGTCGCGCTGCGTCGCCATCGGCTTCGACGCGACGATCTCGATTTTCCCGGGCCGGCCATAGGCGTGATACAGCAGCGCCTCGCGGTCCGAAAATTGCACCTTGCTGCCACTATCCATCGTTTATCCTCTCAAATGAATTCACAAGATGCGCGCCCGAGCCCATTCCCTAGCGTCGCCAAGCGGAAATGGAACCCGCGAATCGCGCGCGCGTCTTGCCACGGCCCTATATCCATCCCTAAGCATATCGCATGCCTGTCACCGCCCGCTCCGCTGCCAATATGAACAACCCCGCGCCCGCCGCGACGCCGATGATGGCGCAATATTGGTCGCTGAAGGACAAGGCGGGCGATTGCCTGCTTTTCTATCGCATGGGCGATTTTTTCGAGCTGTTCTTCGACGATGCTAAGGCGGCGGCGTCGACGCTCGACATCGCCTTGACCTCGCGCGGCGAACATGACGGGCAGCCGGTGGCGATGTGTGGCGTTCCCGTCCACGCCGCCGAATCCTATCTCGCGCGGCTGATCCGCGCCGGGCACCGCGTCGCGATCGCCGAGCAGATCGAGACCCCGGCCGAGGCGAAGGCGCGCGGCGGATCGAAAGCGCTCGTCGCACGCGACATCGTGCGCTTCGTCACCGCGGGCACACTGACCGAAGAATCGCTGCTCGAAGGGCGCAGCGCGAACCGGCTCGCCGCGCTCGCGCAGATCGGCAGCGACGGCGAGGTCGCGATTGCCGCAGCCGATATTTCGACCGGGCGCTTCGAGGTCGTCGCGGTGCCCGCGCAAGCGGTCGATGCCGAACTCGCGCGGCTCGCGCCCTCGGAGCTTTTGCTCAGCGAGAGCGCCGAGGAACTGCCGCTTTCGTCGGCGCGGCAGATCGTGCGGCGACCGCCCGCCGACTTTTCGAGCACGAGCGCGCAGAAGCGCCTCGAAACCTTCTTCGGCGTCCAGACGCTCGACGGCTTCGGCCAGTTCGGGCGCGGCGAGATTGCGGCGATGGGCGCGCTCGTCGCCTATCTCGATCATGTCGGCACCGGTGGGCCGACCTTCCTCCAGCCGCCGGTGCGGCACCTCGCGTCGGGGCGCATGGCGATCGACGCCGCGACGCGCGAGAGCCTCGAACTTGTCCGCACCATGGCGGGCGCGCGCGACGGCAGCCTGCTCGGCACGATCGACCGCACCGTCACCGCGGCGGGCGCGCGCTTGCTCGCCGACGATCTCGCGAGCCCGCTCACCGACAAGGATGCGATCCTCGACCGGCTCGACCTCGTCGACGGGCTCGCGCGCGATGCCTTGTGGCGCGGCGAGCTCCGCGCGGCGCTTCGCGCGCTCCCCGATGCCGGGCGTGCGCTCGGCCGCCTCGTCGCGGGGCGCGGCGGGCCACGCGACCTCGCGCAACTTCGCGATGCGCTCGGCGGCGCGCGGCTGCTCCGCGAACGTCTCGCACGCCGGCCCGACCTGCCGCCTTTGCTCACGCGCCTGCTTCCGGGGCTCGACGGCCATGGCACGCTCGTCGACGAACTCAGCCGCGCGCTGATCGAGACCCCGCCGGTCGACGCGGCGCAGGGCGGTTATGTCGCCGAAGGGTATGACCATGCGCTCGACGCGCTACGCGAAACCGCGCGCGATGGGCGGAAGGCGATTGCGGCGCTCGAGGCCGGTTATCGCGACCGCACCGGCATCGCCTCGCTCAAGATCCGCCACAATGGCGTGCTCGGCTATCATGTCGAGGTGCCGGCAAAGCACGCCGACGCGCTGATGGCGCCCGAATCGGGCTTTACCCATCGTCAGACGCTCGCGGGGGTCGTGCGCTTCAACTCGTCCGACCTCCACGAAGCCGCGAGCCGGGTGACGCAGGCGGGCGTCCACGCGATCGCCGCCGAAATGGCGCACCTCGAATCGCTGACCGACGCCGCGATCGCGCGGCGCGAGGCGATTGCCGCGAGCTGCGACGTACTCGCGCGCATCGACGTCGCCGCGGCGCTCGCGGACCATGCGATGAGCCATAACTGGTGCCGCCCCGATCTCGCCGACGATCCGTGCCTCGATGTCAGCGGCGGGCGGCATCCGGTGGTCGAGGCGGCGCTCGCGAAATCGGGCGAGCGCTTCGTCCCCAACGACGTCTCGCTCTCGACAAGCGACCGGCTGTGGCTCGTCACGGGTCCGAACATGGGCGGTAAATCGACCTTCCTGCGCCAGAATGCGCTGATCGTCGTGCTTGCGCAGGCGGGCGGCTTCGTCCCCGCCGCCGCCGCGAAGCTCGGCCTCGTCGACCGATTGTTCAGCCGTGTCGGCGCGAGCGACAATCTCGCGCGCGGGCGCTCGACCTTCATGGTCGAGATGGTCGAGACCGCGGCGATCCTCGCACAGGCGACCCCGCAAAGCTTCGTCATCCTCGACGAGGTCGGGCGCGGCACCTCGACCTATGACGGGCTCGCGCTCGCCTGGTCCGTGGTCGAGGCGGTGCATGAGGTGAACAAGTGCCGCTGCCTCTTCGCGACGCACTATCACGAACTCACGCGGCTCGCCGAAACGCTGAACGCGCTGTCGCTCCACCATGTCCGCGCGCGCGAATGGCAGGGCGATCTGGTGCTGCTCCACGAGCTTGCCGAAGGGCCCGCCGACCGCAGCTATGGCCTCGCGGTCGCGCGCCTTGCGGGCGTGCCCGCGGGCGTGGTGAAGCGCGCCGAGGCGGTTCTGGCGAAACTCGAGGCGGGACGCGAGAAGACCGGCGGGCTTGCCGCGGGGCTCGACGACCTGCCGCTGTTCGCCGCGACGCTCGCCGAGGCGCCGGCGGCGGTGAAGGATGCGCTGCGCGAGGCGCTCGCGGGAATCGACCCGGATGCGCTCGCGCCGCGCGAGGCGCTCGACGCGCTCTATACGCTCAAGCGGCTGATGGCGGACGAATAGGATGAGGATTGGGCGATGAGCGACCTGTTCGACAATCTCGACCAGCGCCGCGCGATCATCGATCGCCGCGCGCTGGCGGGACGGCTCGACGAGATCGCCGGTGAAACGAGCGACACCGGAAAACGCCGCCGCGCGATGGTCGACCTGCTCAAGGGCGCGCTCGAGGATGGCCGCGCCGAGATCGAGCGCCGGCTGCTCGAACGCCCCTCATCGGGGCGCGTTGCAGCCAATGCGACGGCGTTCCTGATCGACCAGATCATCCGCCTCAGCCATGATTTCACCACCGGCTATCTTTACCCCTCGGCCAATCGTTCGGCGGGTGAGCGGATCACGCTGATCGCGGTCGGCGGTTACGGCCGCGGCGAAATGGCGCCGCACAGCGACATCGACATCGGCTTCCTCACCCCGTTCAAGCAGACGAGCTGGACCGAACAGGTGATCGAGGCGCAGCTCTATACTTTGTGGGATCTCGGGCTGAAGGTCGGCCATTCGAGCCGCTCGCTCGACGAGATGGTGCGCGCCGCGAAGGAGGATCTCACGATCCGCACCGCGCTGCTCGAAGGGCGGTTCATCTGGGGCGACCGCGCGCTTTACGATCAGGCGTCGGCGCGCTTCGACGCCGAAGTCGTCGCGGGCAATGCGCGCGCGTTCGTCGCCGAAAAACTCGCCGAACGCGACGAGCGGCACAAGCGCATGGGCGACTCGCGCTATGTCGTCGAGCCCAATGTGAAGGAAGGGAAGGGGGGGCTGCGCGACCTCCACACGCTGTTCTGGATCGGCAAGTTCATCCACCGCGTGCGCACCGTGCCCGAGCTGGTCGACGCGGGGCTGATGTCGGGGCGCGAGCTTCGGCAATTCGCGCGCGCCGAAAATTTTCTTCTCGCGGTTCGCTGTCACCTCCACACGCTCGCGGGCCGCGCCGAGGACCGGCTGACCTTCGACTTCCAGCCTGAAATCGCGCGCCGGATGCATTTTGCCGACCGGCCCGGAAAGAGCGCGGTCGAGCGTTTCATGCAGCTCTATTTCCTCCACGCCAAAAGCGTCGGCGACGTCACCGGCACCTTCCTCGCGCACCTCGACGACCAGATGGCGGCGCGCGGGCGGCGATTCCTGCCGACGATCCGGCGGCGCCCGGGCAAGCTTCACGGCTTCGTGCTCGATCGCGGCCGGCTCGCGCTGCCGAGCAACGACTTCTTTCAGGCGGACCCGGTGCGGCTGGTCGAGATTTTTGCGCTCGCCGACAAGCATGGCCTCGAAATCCATCCGCAGGCGATGCGGCAGGCGCGCCACGATGCGAAGCTGATCGACGCGCGCGGGGTCCGCCGCATCGCGCGTGCGAACGAGCTGTTCCTCGACGTGCTGACGTCCCCACGCGATCCCGAGACGGTGCTGCGCTGGATGAACGAGGCGGGGGTGTTCGGCCGCTTCGTGCCCGATTTCGGCCGCGTCGTCGCGCAGATGCAGTTCGACATGTATCATCATTATACGGTCGACGAGCATACGATCCGCGCCATCGGCCTTCTCGCGGACATCGAGCAGAACCGGCTCAAGGACGATCATCCGCTGTCGACCGCGATCATGGACCAGATCCATTCGCGGCGCGTCATCTATGTCGCGGTGCTGCTCCACGACATCGCCAAGGGGCGCGGCGGCGACCACAGCGTGCTCGGCGCCGAACTCGCGCTGCGCGTCTGCCCGCGGCTGGGATTGAACGAGGCGGAAACCGAAACCGTCTCGTGGCTCGTGCGCTATCATCTTCTCATGTCGGCAACCGCGTTCAAGCGCGATCTTGCCGATTTCAAGACGATCCTCGACTTCGCTCAGGTCGTGCAATCGCCCGAACGCCTGCGTCTGCTGCTCGTGCTCACCGTCGTCGATATTCGCGCGGTCGGTCCCGGCGTGTGGAACAGCTGGAAGCGCCAATTGCTCACCGAATTGTTCGACGCCGCTGAGGAAGTGTTGCGTCTCGGGCATAAGCAGAAGGGGCGCGAGACGCGGATTGCGGCGAAGAAGGATGCGGCGCAGGTGCTGCTCGGCCTCGACGACAAGGGCTTCGCCAAGCTGATCCGGCCGCTTCCCGAAAGCTATTGGATCGCCGAACCGGTCGAAGTGATCGCGGCGAACCTGCGCCACATCCGCGAAGCGGGCGACGCCCCGCTCCACATCGCCGCGGTGCCCGACGAGGATCGCGGCGCGACGCTGGTGATGGTGCTCGCCGCCGACCATCCGGGGTTATTCTATCGCATGGCGGGCGGCATCCACCTTGCCGGCGGCAACATCATCGATGCGCGCATCCACACGACGCGCGACGGGCTCGCGCTCGACAATTTCCTCGTTCAGGACCCGCTCGGCCGGCCGTTCGCCGAGGCGGGACAGATCGACCGGCTGACGCGCGCGATCGAGGATGCGCTCGCCAACCGCCACAAATTGCTGCCCAAACTCGAAGCGCGCGCGCTGCCGCGCACGCGCGCCGAGGCGTTCCGCGTCGCACCGAATGTCTTCGTCGACAATAAGGCTTCCAATCGGTTTACGGTGATCGAGGTCAACGCGCAGGACCGGCCCGCGCTGCTCAATCAGCTCGCCTATGCGCTCTTCCAGTCGAAGGTGACGGTGCACAGCGCGCATGTCGCGACCTATGGCGAGCGCGCGGTCGACACCTTCTATGTCACCGACCTGATCGGCGACAAGATCGACAGCGCGGCACGCGTGAAGAGCCTTGAGAAACGCCTGCTCGAAGCGGCGACGAGCCACAGCGAGGACGCGGTCGCGGCCTAGAAATCGAACCCCTGCTGAACCGGGGGAAGCGGCACGCCTTCGAGTTCGAGCATCCGCGCCTTGGATTGCGAGCCGCCCGGCGCGGAGAATCCGCCGATTCCGCCACCCGCAGCCATGACGCGGTGACAGGGGATGATCAGCGGCATGGGATTCGTCGCCATCGCCTGCCCGACAGCGCGAGCATGTTCGGGGCCCACGTCCAGCGCGCGCGCGACGGCGCCATAGGTGGTCGTTTCGCCCCAGCCAAGCTTGCGTACCAGAGCATAGACCTGTGCGAAGAAGGGCGGCTGCTCGCCCAGATCGATCGCTACGTCGAAAAACTCGATCCGTTTCCCTTCGAAATAACGGATCGCCGCGTCGATGACCGCCGCTATTTCGGCCGGGGGCTCGGTACGCACCGCGTCGGGCAGGCGGCGCAAGATGGCGCGCTCGGTTTCGGCCGCGCTCGGCGCAGGCAGGCGAAAGCTCGTTATGCCGGCACTCGTCCAACCGATAGCCGCGATGCCGGCCGCGGTTCCGATAAGCTGATACTGGCTATGGCCGGGCATATCCGTCCCTCATCTCGGGTCCGATATAGGGCAATACTCCGCCAAAACCATATCGCCGGCGATGCCCGTCCTCGCTGTCCGGTCAGCCGCGCAGCACTGCCCCGACCTTCGCCGCAGCGGCGACCACCTTGTCGGCGATCGCCTTCAGCTCGGCGTCGGTAAAGCTCTTCTCCAGCGGTTGCAGCTCGACCTCGACCGCGAGGCTCACCTGACCCTCGGGAACGCCTTGCCCCGCGAAGCGGTCGAAGAGGCGCGCATCGACGATCGCCGCCTTGTCGGCGCCGCGGACCGCGCGCACCAGATCGGCGGCGGTGAGGCTGATCGGCGCGAGGAAAGCGAAGTCGCGGCGCACCGATTGCAGCGCGGGCGGGGTGAACGCCGCACGCGCCGGGCCGCTCGCGCGCTTCGCCGGGATCGCATCGAGGAAGATCTGCACCGCCATCACCGGGCCGTCGATGTCGAAGGCGCGCGTCAGCAGCGGGTGGAGTGCGCCGAACTCGGCGAGCACCGCCTTGGGGCCGAGCCGCAGCGTCGCCGACTGGCCGGGGTGCCAGATGCTACCGGTCTGGGTCGCCTCCATCACCTGCAGCCGGTCGGCGGGTGCGCCCGCGGCCTCGAGCAGCGACAGCGCCGCCGCCTTGGCGTCGAACGCATCGAACGGCGCCGCCTTGCCCACCTGCCAGCCGCGCGCTTTTTTGTCGCCCGCCATCAGCACGGCGAGCGTCGGATGTTCGGCGTCGGACAGATAGCGCCGGCCGATCTCGAACAGCCGGATGCTGTTCGCGCCGCGATTCTGGTTACGCTGCGCCGCGGCGAGCAGGCCGGGGAGCAGCGACGGGCGCATGACTTTCAAATCTTCGCTGATGGGATTGGCGAGGCTCCACGTGCCGCCACCGAACGGTGCGGCATCGGCTTCGCTGATGAACGACCAGGTCACCGCTTCGTCGAAACCTGCCGCGGCCGCGGCGCGGCGCGCGCGGCGTTCGGTCAGCTGTTCGGCGGTCGCGGTCGGCTTTGCGACGCCGTCGGTACGTGGCAGCGGCACCGATGCCACGGCGTCGAAGCCGATAATGCGCGTGACTTCCTCGACGATATCGGGCGCGCCGTCGACATCGCGGCGCCAGCTCGGCACCGCGACCTGCCAGCGGCCGCCCTGTTCGATCACCGAAAAACCGAGCGCGGCGAGAATTTCCTTCTGCCGCTCGGGGGCGATCGCGATGCCGCCGAGCGTCGCCGACAGCGCCGGGTCGTAGTCGACCGTCTTCACCTCGGCGGGCGGAGTGCCCGCGCGCGTCACGGCCGAGGGGGTGCCGCCGCAGATCGCGAGGACATGCGCGGTGACGATCGCGGTCGCGTCGTCGAGGAACGCCGGGTCGACTCCGCGCTCGAAGCGGCTGCGCGCATCGCTGGTCAGCGCGAGCGCCTGCCCAGTGAGTGCGATGCGCTCGGGGGTGAAATAGGCGATCTCGATCAGGATGTCGGTCGTCGTCTCGCTGCACCCGCTATGTTCGCCGCCCATGATGCCCGCGATATCGTGGACGCCATGATCGTCGGCGATCACCGTCATCGTGCCGGTGAGGCTATAGTCCTTGCCGTTCAATGCGGTGACCGTCTCGCCGTCTTTCGCGCGGCGCGCGGCGAGCGCGCCGGTCAGCTGGGCGCGGTCATAGATGTGGCTCGGGCGGCCGAGGTCGAACATCACATAATTGCTGATGTCGACGAGCGCCGAGATCGAGCGCTGCCCGACCGCTTCCAGCCGGCGGCGCATCCATTCGGGGGCGGTGCCGTTGGTGACGCCGCTGATCGTGCGGCCATAGAAGGCGGGGCAGCCCTCGGGGTCGTCGGTTCGGATTTCGGTCGCGGGCGCACCCTCGCCGACGATCGTCGGGATATCGAGCGGCTTCAGCGTGCCGAGCCCCGCGGCGGCGAGGTCGCGCGCGATCCCGCGCACGCCCATGCAGTCCTGCCGGTTCGGGGTGATCGAAATGTCGATCACCGGATCGCCCGCGCCGCTGTAATCGGCGAAGGGCGTGCCGATTGGCGCGTCGGCGGGAAGCTCGATGATCCCGTCATGGTCGTCGCCAAGTTCGAGCTCGCGCGTCGAGCACATCATGCCGTTCGATTCGACGCCGCGCACCGCCGCGACCTTCAGCTCCATGCCGTTCGCGGGCACGACCGCGCCGGGCAGGCCGAGCACGCCGATCAGGCCCGCGCGCGCATTGGGCGCGCCGCACACGACGGTAAGCGGCGCGCCGCCGTCACCGGTGTCGACAGTCAGCACCTGCAGCTTGTCGGCCTGCGGATGACGTTCGGCGGTCAGGACCTTCGCGACGCGAAAACCCGCGAGCTTCTCGGCGGGGTCCTCGACGCCTTCGACCTCATGGCCGATGCGGTTGAGCGCTGCGACGACGTCGTCGACGCTCGCTTCTGTGTCGAGATGCTCCTTGAGCCAGTCGAGGGTGATCTTCATGCCGAAATCCCCCCGCTGAGCGTCGGGACCGACAGTGCGTTAAACCCGTAATGCGACAACCAGCGCAGGTCGCCGTCGAAGAAGGCGCGCAGGTCATCCATGCCATATTTGAGCATCGCGAGCCGGTCGACGCCGACCCCGAAGGCGAAACCCTGCCATTCGTCGGGGTCGAGTCCGCAGTTCGCGATCACGCGGCGGTTGACCATGCCGCTGCCGAGCAGCTCCATCCACGCATGGCCGTCGTCGTCGCCATTGCCGCCGACGATCCGGCGGCCCTTTTCCTGTTTATAACCGACATCGACCTCGGCCGAGGGTTCGGTGAAGGGGAAATAGCTGGGGCGGAGGCGCAGCACGATGTCGTCGCGTTCGAAATAGGCCTTGAGGAAGGTTTCGAGCGTCCATTTGAGGTGGCCCATATGGATGCCGCGGTCGATCACAAGGCCCTCGACCTGATGGAACATCGGGGTATGCGTCGCGTCGCTGTCGCTGCGATAGACGCGGCCCGGCGCGATGATGCGGATCGGCGGCTCCTGCGACATCATCGTGCGGATCTGCACCGGCGAGGTGTGCGTGCGCAGCAGCATGCGGCCGCCTTCGCCCGGACCGGCATCGGCGCCCCCGCGCATCTGGTCGGGGAAATAGAAGGTGTCGTGCATCGCGCGCGCGGGGTGCGTCTCGGGAATGTTGAGCGCGGTGAAATTGCGCCAATCATCCTCGATCTCGGGACCCGTCGCGACGGCAAAGCCCATGTCGGCAAAGATTTCGGCGAGCTCGTCCATCACCTGACTAACCGGATGGACGCTGCCGCGCGGCGCCACGTCGGCGGGCAACGACATGTCGATCGCTTCGGCGGCGAGCTTGACGTCGAGCGCCGCGGCATCGAGCGCCGCCTTGCGCGCCCCGAGCGCCGCGGTGACCGTTTCGCGCAGCGCGTGGATTTCTGGGCCTTTCGCCTGCCGCTCGTCGGGGGTCATCCCTCCCAGCGTCTTGAGCAACGCGGTGATCGTCCCTGCCTTGCCGAGCGCCGACACGCGCAGCGCCTCGATCGCATCGAGGTCGGCGGCCGCCGCTATCTCGTCCACCAGCCGGGTCTGAATGGCCTGAATGTCGCTCATTATCGTTCGTCCTGTTCCGGCGGCGCTGGCGCTGCCGGCCTGCATTTCTCTGGTTCTGTGGATAGGGCGGCGAGCCGCGCGTCCGTCGCCTGCCGCTTGCACCGAACGCGCGGCGCGGGTCAAGTCACTTGGCGGAAAACGGGGCTATCCGGCCGGCTTATGAAGGCCCTGCACGGCGGCGCCGGCGGCGGCCGCGCGCGCGAAGGCCGCGGCGCCCAATATCGGCTTGGGGCGCGCGGCATAGTCGCGCGGGCTCATCCCCATGAAGCGCTGGAAGTCGCGGGTGAATTGCGCCTGGTCGTAATAATGATGATCCATCGTATCGATCCACGCCATCGACGGATCGAGCATGAAGCGGCCGAGCGAGCGCAGGAAGCGCTGGCGGCGCAGGAGCAATTTGGGCGAAAAGCCGAAGGCACGGTGGCACAGTCGCTCGATCGAGCGTTCAGAGAGCGACAGTTTCGCCGACAGGTCGGCGACGCTCGTCACCTCGTCGTCGACCAGCGCCCGATGCGCGGCGAGGATCACCGGATCGTCGGGCGGCGCGTCGGCGAGGAGGGCGCAGACATGGGCGTTGATCAGCGCCGCCGCGGCGTCGACATCATTCACGTGCTGCAAGGCGTCGAGCAAGGGGGCGAAGGGAGCGAAGGCCGGGTGCGCGCTGCCGTCGGTCAGCCGGTCGGCCAAGTCTTCGGCGGACAAGGGAATGAATTTCGCCCAGCCCATCGGCAGGATGCCGATACCCCAGGCGCGCATATTGCCGGCGGCGAAATAGGTTGCGGTGCTCGTCGGACCGGTGGCGACAAAGCGGGGCGTTTCCACCACCGGACTGTCGCCGATCGCCGCGAGCGGTCGGTCGCCTTCGACGAATCGCAGGTTCGCCCATTCGGGGTGCAGATAGTCCTCGACCCGGCTGCCGTCGGTTCCGGCGACTTCGCTCAGATAGATGGTGCTGACATAGGGACGCAGGGCGGGCGACAGCGGAAAGAAGCGCGTGGCGACGCGCGCGCCGGCTGGGAAAAGAGGAGATGCGTCGCTGTGCGGCATGCTGTCCCATTCCTAGATGGCGAAGTGCATGAAAAACAATGCCCCGGCGTCAATATTTGTCGGGTTCTTACAATTTTATACGCGGCGGCTGCGGCATAGTTGCGTGGTCCGCTCCGAAGGGGGCGTGTGAGGAGAATCGCCGCGTGACGCCAAGGGGATGGGGCTTGGCGGGGACCTGAAACAGACGACTGATTTTCCGAGCTTCGTTCCGGCCGTCAGCTTTCTGCGACCCACGGCTATTCGGATCGGGCGGGGGGCGATGGTTTCCACTGGAACCATTGTCGGGGCGGTGCGGGGCGAGAGTCCGGCGCCGCCTCTTCCTTTGAAGGCCCTCGCACAACACCGGCCTGAGTTTGCGCGATGAGCCGACGGGGCTTGCAACCGGCCGGATTGCGGATCACCATCCCGAAACCCGGCAGGGGCCGGGTTGAAGGGGAGTTGCCATGAAAATTTCCGCGCTGCCGGCTATTGGCTTTGTCACCATCTTCCTCACGACCGGATGCATGGAAAACATGCCCCGTCCGGAACGCCCGGGCCCCGAAAGGCCGATCGCCTGTACGCAGGAATATGCGCCGGTCTGCGCGGTGAAGCGAGGGAAGCGCAAGACTTTCAGCAATGCCTGCATGGCACGCGCCGAGCGCTATACGGTGATCAGCGGACAGGCGTGCAACAGCACGCAGTAACGCCGCGCGTCCCGCGTCTCGATCTCGTAAAATCCCAAAGAAAAAGGGCGGCCCCGACGGGACCGCCCTAATTTCGTTCGCTTGGCTGAAAAACGTCAGGCTGCCTTGGGCAGCGCCGCTTTCGCCTGGGCGATGATCGCTCCGAAGACATTGCCTTCGTTCATCGCGAGGTCGGCCATGACCTTACGGTCCAGCTCGATCCCGGCCAGCTTCACGCCGTGCATGAACTGCGAATAGGTCAGGCCTTCGGCGCGGACCGCGGCGTTGATGCGCTGGATCCACAGACCGCGGAAATTCCGCTTCTTAACCTTGCGGTCGCGATAAGCGTACTGACCGGCCTTTTCGACCGCCTGCTTGGCGACACGAATGGTGTTCTTGCGACGGCCATAATAGCCCTTCGCCTGTTCCAATACGCGTTTGTGCTTGGCGCGCGTGGTGACGCCGCGTTTGATGCGTGACATGCCTTAGCGCTCCTTACTTCAGGCCGTAGGGCGCCCAGAGGCGCACATGGGCCACATCCGAATCGCTGAGCACGCTCGTGCCGCGGTTGGTGCGGATATATTTTGCATTGTGGCTGCTCAGGCGGTGGCGCTTGCCGGCGACGCCGTGCTTCACCTTGCCCGAAGCGGTGAATTTGAAGCGTTTCTTCACACCGCTCTTGGTCTTCATTTTGGGCATTTTGGTCTCCTTTGGAAGTCCGTTTGCGTATCGGCCTGGCAGCCCTTTCAGCCAGCCGACACAATCGGAAGCGGGGCGCTTAGGGGGATTCGCCCGGAAATGCAAGCGATTCGGGGGAGTTTTTGTCCACTGCCGTGGATACGGTGCCGGCCCGCTCCCCCACCCGGCCTCCCTAGGCTACTATCGTTGGGGAGGCCGGGTGGGGGAGCGGGCCGGCACCGCAACAGGAGCGCCTAAAAACTCGCGCCGTCGACCTTCTGGATATTGAGCGCATCGAGGTCGGCGTCGGGAACGCAGCGCAGGTTCACCGCCGCCATCTTCGATCCGTCAGGACCCGTGCCCACCGAGAAGCCCTGACACCCGCAGTCGATGCAGAATTGATGGTCGATATTATGCTTGTTGAACTTGTAGCTTCCGAGCTTGTCGGCGCCGCTCTCGAGCCGGAACTGGTCGATGGGCACGAAGGCGAGCAGAAAGCCCTTGCGCCGGCAATGCGAGCAGTTGCAGCTCATCGCCGTACCCGGAATATCGCCCTCGACCGTATAGGTCACCGCGCCGCAGTGGCAGCTTCCTTCAAAAGCCATTGTCCGCTCCTCTTCCGTTTAATGATGGCAGGCGAGTCCTTCGATCACATCCTCGAGCCGCGCGGGGTCGCCGAGTGCGATGACATGCCCCATACTGTCGGCGCTCAGCGGGTCGCCGTTCCAGTCGCACATCGTCCCGCCCGCGCCTTCGACGATCGGCGCGAGCGCGGCGAAATCATGGAGCTTGAGCCCCGCCTCGACCACCAGGTCGATATGGCCGCTCGCGAGCAGGCCGTAATTATAACAGTCGCCGCCGAAGACCATGCGCTTGTGCGACGTCTTCGCCGCGAGCGCCATGAAATGCTCGGCGTCATGGTCGGCGAAATATTGCGGGCCGGTCGTCGCGAGCACCGCATCGGCCAGCTCGCGGCAGGGGCGCGTGCGCGCGGGCGTCCCGTTGAACAAGGTCGGCTGTCCGAGCGCGCCGACCCAGCGCTCGCCCGCGATCGGCTGGTCGATGATGCCGAGGATGGGCCAGCCGTCCTGGAGCAACGCGATCAGCGTGCCGAAGATCGGGCGTCCCGCCATGAAGCTGACGGTTCCGTCGATCGGGTCGAGCACCCATTGGCGCGAGGCGTCGGGACGCTCGGCGCCATATTCCTCGCCGATGATCCCGTCGCGCGGCGCCTCGGCATCGAGCAGGCGGCGCATCGCGGCTTCGGCGGCGCGGTCTGCCTCGGTCACAGGCGAGGCGTCGGCCTTGGCCTCGTGCGTCCAGTTTGAGCGAAAGAGCGGACGGATCGCTTCGCCGGCGGCGTCGGCGAGGCGATTGGCGAGGGTAAGGTCTGATGTGATCGACATGGCTCTGCGCTAGCCCAGCGGGGCTCCGGCCGCCAGTCCATGCAAACCTATTGCACCAGCCGAAGCCTCGATTTTATCAATTTTACAATACACGTATAAACTGTAAAATCGCGATCATGCCGGGCGATTTTCCTCTCGATCCGATTGTCGCGACCTTCGCGCGCTATGGTCTGCGCAAGACATCGATGGAGGATGTTGCGCTGGCGCTCGCTGTGTCGCGGCAAGCGCTCTATAACCGGCATGGATCGAAGGGGGCATTGATCGGCTGGGCGACGAAACGCCTGATCGACAGCTCGCTGGCCGCGGCGCTCGCCAGCATCGACCAGCCCGCAAAGACGCTCGCCGAACGTTTGACCGATGCGCTCGACGCCTGGGTCGGCCGGCATATGGACGCGCTCCATGCGTCGCCACACGGCACCGAGATCGTGGCGATGCTCCAGCGTGATCCGCCCGAGGCGGCGCGCGCGGCCGAGCGCCGGCTGGTCACCGCGATGGCCGAAGCGATCCGGTTCAGCGGCCCGGGCTCGGCGGTCTCGCGCGCGGGCAGCATGGCGCAGGCTTTATGCTGGACCGCGCGCGGGCTGGTGCATGCCGTGCCCGATCATGCGACCTTCCGGCGGCAGCTCGATCATATCGTCGGCGCGCTCGTCGCGCGCTGACGCGATCAGTCGAACAGCGAGGAGACGCTCGATTCGTCGGCGATGCGCTTGATCGCTTCGCCGAGCAAAGGCGCGACGGTGAGCGCGCGGACCTTGCTGCTGTCGTTCACCGCGTCGGTCGGCTGGATCGAATCGGTGATGACGAGTTCGGTGAGTTCGCTCGCATCGACGCGCGCAACCGCGCCGCCCGACAAGACGCCGTGGGTGCAATAAGCAACGACGCCTTCGGCGCCCGCGGCTTTCAGCGCCGCGGCGGCGTTGCAGAGCGTGCCCGCCGAATCGACGATATCGTCGATCAGGATGCAGAAGCGCCCCTTCACGTCGCCGATGATGTTCATCACTTCCGATTCGCCGGCGCGCTCGCGGCGCTTGTCGACGATCGCGAGCGGGGCGTTGTCGAGCCGCTTGGCGAGAGCGCGCGCGCGGACGACGCCGCCGACGTCGGGCGACACGACCATCAGATTCTTGCCCGCGAAGCGCGCCTGGATGTCGGCGCTCATCACCGGCGCCGCGTACAGGTTATCGGTCGGGATATCGAAGAAGCCCTGGATCTGCCCGGCGTGCAGGTCGATCGCGAGCACGCGGTCGGCGCCCGAGGTGGTGATCAGGTTCGCGACGAGCTTCGCCGAGATCGGGGTGCGCGGGCCGGGTTTGCGGTCCTGGCGGGCATAGCCGAAATAGGGGACGACCGCGGTGATGCGCTTCGCCGAGGCGCGGCGCAGCGCGTCGTTGATGATGAGCAATTCCATCAGATTGTCGTTCGCGGGGAAATTCGTCGGCTGAACGACGAAGACATCCTGGCCGCGGACATTCTCGTGGATTTCGACGAAGACCTCTTCGTCGGCGAAGCGGCGTACGCTGGTGTCGGTCAGCGGCAGCTCCAGATAGTCCGCGATCGCACGGGCCAGCGGCAGGTTACTGTTGCCGGAGATGAGTTTCATGGCGTGCAAGGCCCTTTCGCGCGGGTGGGATTGCGCGCCCCCTTAGCCAGCGCGGGGCGATAGGGGAAGGGGTTAAAGCCCGATCCGCTGCGCGCGCCGCGGTTGAAATCGGCGCGCGTCGGCCTAAACCACCGGCATGACACAAAAGCTCTCCATCGTTCTTTCGCAAATGACGCAGGTCGTGGGCGACCTCGCCGCCAATGCTGCGGCGATGCGCGACGTGCGTGCTCGGCACAGCGGGGCGGACCTGATCCTCTACCCCGAACTGCAGCTGATCGGCTATCCGCCCGAGGATCTGGTGCTGAAACCCGCACTGGCGGACCGGGCGGCGAAGCTGCTCGCCGAGCTTGCCGCTGATACCGCCGACGGCGGTCCGGCGATGCTTGTCGGCTCGGTCGAGCGGGAAGGCGACAGCCTCTATAATATCGTCGCGCTGCTCGACGGCGGCCGGATCGTCGCGACGCGAAGGAAGCATGAGCTCCCCAATTACGGCACCTTCGACGAGAAGCGCGTGTTCGTTCCCGGGCCGCTCCCCGATATCGTCGAATGGCGCGGCGTGAAGCTCGGCTTGCCGATCTGCGAGGATGGGTGGTTGCCGAAGGTTTGCGAGCATCTGGAGGGGCAGGGCGCCGAACTGCTGATCTCGGTCAACGGCAGCCCCTATGAGATCGACAAGGACGAGCGGCGCCTGACGCAGGTGTTCGCGAGCCGGGTCGCCGAAACCAAGCTGCCGGTAATTTTCCTCAACCGCATCGGCGGCCAGGACGAGATCGTGTTCGACGGCTGCTCGTTCGTGTTGAACCGCGACGGAACGACGGCGCACCGGCTGACCGACTGGGAGCCCGAGGAGCGCGTGACGCACTGGGCCAAGGGCGCGAACGGCTGGACGTGCGAAGCCGGCGCGATTGCCGAATGGGAAGCGCACCCGGCCGATATCTATAGCGCGATGATCATATCCTTGCGCGACTATGTCGAGCGCAACCGCTTCCCCGGGGTCGTGCTCGGGCTGTCGGGCGGGATCGATTCGGCGATCTGCGCCGCGATCGCCGCCGACGCGCTCGGCCCCGACAAAGTGTGGTGCGTGATGATGCCGAGCCGCTTCACCAGCCAGACCAGCCTCGACGATGCCGCGGGCTGCGCGGCGATGATCGGGTGCAGGCTCGACACGATTTCGATCGTGCCCGCGGTCGAGGCGTTCGACGCGATGCTCGCGGGCAGCTTCGCCGACAAGGACGTCGACATCACCGAGGAAAATGTCCAGTCGCGCATCCGCGGCGTGACCTTGATGGCGCTCAGCAACAAATTCGGCCCGATGCTGCTGACGACGGGAAACAAGAGCGAGATGAGCGTCGGCTATGCGACGATCTATGGCGACATGGCGGGCGGCTATAATCCGCTGAAGGACGCGTATAAGATGACGGTGTTCGCGGTGGCGAAATGGCGCAACGAAAATGTGCCGCGCCTGTCGCGCAACCCGGTGACGCCGGTGATGCCCGACACGATCATCACCAAGCCGCCGAGCGCCGAGCTGCGCCCCGACCAGAAGGATGAGGACAGCCTGCCGCCGTACGTCGATCTCGACCGCATGCTCCATATGCTGGTCGAGGAGGAGGCGAGCGTCGACGATGTCGTGGCGAAATATGGCTTTGACCGCGACGCGGTGGCGCGGATCGAACGGCTGCTGATGCTCGCCGAGTATAAGCGCCGCCAGGCGCCGCCGGGGGTCAAGCTGTCGACGCGCAATTTCGGGCGCGACCGGCGCTATCCGATCACCCATGGTTTCCGGACCGCGTAGCGCGCCGTGGCGAATTGGCTGACCGGGATCGGTTATGCGCTGTCGATCGTCAGCGTCGTCTTGCTCGCGTGGGTCGCGTGGCCCGCGCCCGGTGAGAATCGCGCGCTGATCGGGGCGATCATCGCGGGGTCGGTGCTGTCGGTGGTCGGCATGGCGCTGCGCTGGGCCGCGCACATCGTCCAGAACCGCAAGATCGCGGAAGACGACTGACGGCGGCCGAATATGCGGTTATAGGCGCGGCCCATGACCGTCGTTACCCGTTTCGCCCCTTCGCCGACCGGCACCCTGCATGTCGGCAATGTCCGCACCGCGCTCCACAATTGGCTGTGGGCGCGCAAGCATGGCGGGCGCTTCCTGCTGCGCATCGACGACACCGACCTCGAACGGTCGAAAGAGGAATATGTCGACGCGATTCGCGCCGACCTCGCGTGGCTCGGTTTCGATATCGACGGCGAGGAACGCCAGTCGGCGCGCTTCGCGCTTTATGAAGCCGAGTTCGAAAAGCTGAAGGCGGCGGGGCGCGTCTATGCCTGTTACGAGACGCCCGAAGAACTCGACATTCGCCGCAAGATATTGCTCTCGCGCGGGCTGCCGCCGGTTTACGAGCGCAAGCCCGAGGGTGCGCCGGTCCCCGAGGGGGTGGCACCGCACTGGCGCTTCCGGCTCGACCATGACGCGGCGATCGAGTGGACCGACATGGTCCGCGGACCGCAGCATTTCGAGCCGAAGACGATGTCCGATCCGGTCGTGCGCCGCGCCGACGGCAGCTGGCTTTACCTGCTGCCAAGCGTGATCGACGATATCGCGATGGGGATCACGCATGTCGTGCGCGGCGAGGATCATGTGTCGAACACCGCGTCGCAGGTCCAGATGTTCGCCGCGCTCGGCGCGACGCCGCCCGCCTTTGCGCATGAGGCGCTGCTCGTCGGGACCGAGGGCAAATTGTCGAAGCGGCTGGGTTCGCTCGGTATGGCGAGCCTGCGCGAGGCGGGGATCGAACCGATCGCGCTCGTCGCCTTGCTCGCCCGATTGGGGACGAGCGATCCGGTCGAGCCGGTGACGCAGGTTGCCCCGCTGGTCGAAAGCATCGACTTCGCGCGCTTCGGCCGCGCCCCCGCGCGCTTCGACGAGGCCGAGCTGGCGCTGCTCAACCAGAAGATCTTGCACCACACCGACCATGCGGCGATCGCGGACCGCCTGCCCGCCGCGATCACTGAAGCGCGCTGGAATGCGATTCGGCCCAATGTGATGACGGTGGCCGAGGCGGCCGAGTGGGTGCCCGTGTTCGACGGCCCCTTCACCCCGCCACCCGCCGAAGCGGCCGACCGGCCGGTGCTGGGCGCAGCGGCGCAGGCCGCACCCGCGATCGACTGGGGCGCCGACCCCTGGCACGCGCTGACCGGCGCGGTGAAGGAGGCGACGGGGGCAAAGGGCCGCGCGCTGTTCCTGCCGCTGCGCCGCGCGCTCATCGCCCGCGACCATGGCCCCGACATGGCCGAGCTGTTGCCGCTGATCGACAAGGATCAGGCGGTGGCGCGGCTTTCCGCCGCCTAGGTCCCTCACTGCATCGTGTGAAAGCTTGCTTACCGATCCACTTGACATGAGACGTGATGTTATAATATCACGTTAGCCTGACCTGGCCGATAGCAACGGTCGGAACGCGGCGGGGCCGGGTCATAGAGGCAAGGAGAGATGCCATGACCCTGATACCCTTGATTTCGGCGATTATGACCGCGCCCGAGGCGACCACCGTACCCGTCGGCGCCACGGCGCCGCTGGTGCGTAACAGCTATGGCAGCGATGCCCGACACCACCCGGTCGCCGCGCTGTTCGCGGTCGGGCTGCCCGCCGCGCTCGTCGTCGCGGTCGCGCTGTCGCCGATGATCATCGAAATGGCGCCGAAGACCAAACCGATGACCGGGACGTTGATCGAGCTCGAGAAACCGATCGATCCGCCGCCCCCGATAGAAAAGACCCACGTCGACACCTGGCCGAAGACGGCGTCTGCAACCGAGACGGTCGCGCCCACGGTCTACACTACGACGAACGACAATGTCGTCGAAACCGGACCGAGCGTCCCCGACGTCATATGGAACGACCCGGGGCCGACCGTGGTGCCGGACCCGCCCATGCCCAAGCTGGTGCTCGCGCAGCTCGATCAGCGCTATGCGGGTCTTTTCCAGCCCGACTATCCGGCACGCGCCCAGCGCGAGGGGATCGAGGGCGTCGCGGTCGTCCGCGTGCTGATCGGCACCGACGGGCGGGTGAAGGCGGTCGAGCTGGTCAGCACCGACGATCCGGCGTTTTTCGAGGCGACGAAGCGGCGCGCGCTGACGAAGTGGCGCTTCAAGGCTGCGACGCGCGGCGGGGTGGCCGAAGAAAGCTGGAAGGAAATGCGCGTCCGTTTCGAGATCAAGAACGCCTAGCGCTCTAAACCCGACCCCTCCCGGACGGGCGGCCGATGTGCCGCCCGTCCTTCCTTTCGCTTGACAGAAAGGCCGAATCCCGCCAAAGGCGCCCGGATATTGAGGGGCGGCGCGGCGTCGCGCGGCCCTTTCATGTTTTTCACACCAACGTCGGGGCCCTAGTCCCGCCGCATCCCTCGGACCTCCGGTGGATGTGCAGTCAATTCGAGGAACAGGGCCATGGCCAAGCCGACGACCGTCAAGATCAAGCTGGTGAGCACCGCCGACACGGGCTTTTTCTATGTCACGAAAAAGAACCCGCGCACGATGACCGAGAAGATGTCGGTGCGTAAGTATGACCCGCGTGTCCGCAAGCACGTCGAGTTCAAGGAAGCCAAGATCAAGTGATGCATTTCCCCATGCGCTGAACGCGCGTGGGGTGGAAATGCGTCATCCCGGCGAAAGCGGGGATCCCGAAGGGCGGCCGCGTGCCGCCCTTTTTCGTGCGCGGAGAATGGCAGCTTCGGGTTGGGCAGCGGACAAAGAACCTTCGGCTTGCGCGGGATGTGGTGGTTACTCACTTCCCATGAATATGGCGGTAAATGTCAGCGTGTCGATGATGCCGTGCAACAGGATCAGCGGCCAAAGGTTGCGCTTAAACAGCAGAAACATGGTGCCGAACGCCAAGCCGATCCCAAAGGTCACGACCGCGCCACGCCATCCCTGATAGTAGAAATGGCCGTAACCAAAGATCAGTGCGGAAACGACGACGGCGAAAATCAGCCCAAGCGAGCCGTCCGGGAATATCAGTTGCAGGCGGGTGATGAGGTAGCCGCGAAAGAACATCTCCTCGCCAAAGGCGGCCGCCGTCCAGACGATGGCAAGCCACAGCAGATAGTGGGGCAAGCTACCGGCCACTTCGGCCCAGCGATCATCCACGCCTGCCGGCACCTCGGTCAGAAACGCAAGGCCGAGCGCCGGACCGGCAATCGTCGTCAGCGCGACAACGATGGCGAACGCGACCAGCGTCAGGCCCGCCTTGGGAAGTACCATCAGCTTGGCCCTCCATCCTGGCAGCGGAATCAAGCCCATCGCCGACCATCGCAGCCCGACGGCACGCATATACAGTGTCAATAGACCAAGCGTCAGCAGCAGCGACGCGGGCCCAGCATAGCGCCAGAAAAACAGGCTCATCAGATATTTGGATATCAGGGCCCAGGCTACGAAAGCCGTAACCTCGGCGGCAACGATCCATCGAGAATGGCCAGAGATTTGCAAGTTTCCCATGGCCTATGTGGTGTACTATGCAAGTAACACTGTCAATGGACGACCGCTGCGGTAGCCAATGTCCGCAAACGGTCGTCAACGGCCGCTCGTCCGGCGCCGCCACGTCCCCGCCCGGCCACAGTTTGCTTCAGAAATCGCGCAGCGGCCGGCGCGCAACATCATTCTCGATGATGTGCCGGATCGTGATCAGCGTCTTGAACGAATGAACGCCCTTGTCCTCGCCCAGCGCGCGGCGGGTGAAGGCGTCATATTCCTCCATCGAGCCGATCTGCACCTTCAGCAGGAAATCATCGTCGCCGGTCACGTCCCATGCTCCCGTGATTTCGGGGTGGCGAGCGATCTCGCGCGCGAACGCGTCCATAGTCTGCGGCCCAGCCTGTTGCATCCGGACGAGGATATGCATGGTGAGCGCCGATCCGGTCAGCGCCGGATTGACCACCGCGATATCGGCGACGATCACCTTCTCCTCGCGCAATCGGCGCAGGCGGCGGAGCACGGCCGACAGCGACAGCCCGACCTTGTCGGCGAGGATTCGCGCGGGCTGGAGATTGTCGTGCCGCACCAGCGCGAGCAGCCGACGGTCGAAATCGTCGAGATCGATCATTTTTCGCATGAATATATGAATAGCGCGAAAATTGGTCGCACGCACGATCAATTTCGGCGCCGATTGCCGCATTCGCTAGGGTAGAAATGATTCGTCCGGGCCGCCCCTCCCCATCTTCCGCGGGTCCCGGTGAAGGAGGCATAAGATGACCCGTAACACCCCCGAAACGCGCTGGATCGCCCGCGCCTGGACCGCCGCCGTCACGGCCTCGGAAGCCGCCGTCGCTATCCATTATTCGGCGCCGTGGCTGCGCACCGCCGCACCGCGGCTTTCGGAACGGACCGCCCGCGACGCCTGCGCCGCCTGACGGTCCCTTCCTTCCCCCGCCGCGGTCAGCAGCGACGCTTGCGGTCGATCTCGCGGCCGAGCAGCGCGCCGCCGGCGGCGCCGAGGATCGTGCCCGTGGCGCGGTCGCCCCGGCTATCGATTTCGCGGCCCAGCAGGGCGCCGGCCGCGCCGCCGACGATCAGCCCCGTCGTGCCGCTGGTGCGGCAGTTCCGATAATATCGGCCTTCGCGGTGACGCCGATATTCGCGGCGATCCTGCCAGCGATCATGGTCGCGGTCGTAATGCCCGTGTCGATGGTGGCGGCTGCGCGCCTCGGCTTCGGTCGGCATGGCGGCCAGCGTCGTCGCGCCGATCAACGCCGTCAAGGCCAGCCTCTTCATCAAAAACATCTTATGTCCTTCCATCCTGAACCCCCGCGATCAGGATTAGGAAAGGAAAGCTGGCCGGTGGCTGAACCTGGCGGTGCGGCCGCGGCGCGCGCCAGCGATTCGCCGATGATTTTGGGCGGCCCGTCGCAATCGGCGCCGCGCGATCGCAAAAAAACTAGGCGAAGGCCCCGACGCTTTCGATGAATTTGATCACCGAAATCGGTTTGGACACATAGGCTTCGGCGCCCGCCGCCTTGATCTGTTCCTCGTCGCCCTTCCCCGCATAGGCGGTGACCGCCATGATCGGCACCGCGCGCAAGGTCAGGTCGGCCTTCATCTGGCCGATCAGGTCGAGCCCGCTGACATGCGGCAACTGGATGTCCATGATGATCAGGTCGGGCGACACTTCGCGGGCCTTCGCCAGCGCGTCGCGTCCGTCGCGCACCGGATGCGCGCTATAGCCATGGGCGTTGAGCAGGTCGCAGAAGAGACGCAGGTTGAGCTCATTATCTTCGACGACCAGGATGGTCTTGCCCATGTTACTTATGTTCCCCACCTTGCACCCGCGGCCCGTTTAGGCGAATCGGCGGCATGACACAATTAGGGACACACGACTTGCACGATGGCGATGCCGCGCTGGCGCTTCAGGCGCTCGGCTGGATTTTGAGCGACGAACCGCGCGCCGAACGGCTGCTCGGCCTGACCGGGCTTGCGCCCGACGAACTGCGCGCATCGCTCGGCGAGCAGGCGACGCTTGCGGCGATCCTGTCGTTCCTCACGGGCCACGAAAATGATCTTGTCGCGTGCGCCGATGCGTTGCAGGTGCCGCCCGCCACCATCGCCGCCGCGGCGCAAAGACTCGAAGGAACCACCGCATGAACCGCCCGCTCGTCATCACCGATTGCGACGAGGTGCTGATGCACATGGTCGTGCCCTTCGCCGAATGGGTCGACGCCGAACATGGCGTGATCTTCCGAATCGAGGACGCGAGCTTCGCGAACGCCTTGAAGCGCAAGGAATGCGGCACGCCGCTTGAGGCGGCCGAGGTGTGGCCCTTGCTCGACGGCTTTTTCCGCCGGGAAATGACGCGGCAATACCCGATAGCCGGCGCGCTTGCGGCGATGGCGGCGATCGGCGCCGAGGCCGATATCGTCGTGCTCACCAATGTCGGCCCCGAACATCAGCAGGCGCGGATCGACCAGCTTGCGCTCCATGACTTCCACGCGCCGGTGATTGGCAGCCGCGGCGGCAAGGGTGAACCGGTGCGCCGCCTGATCGAGGAGTATCAGCCTTCGGTCGCGGTGTTCATCGACGATCTCGCGGGTCATCACACGTCGGTCGCGCAGGAAGCGCCCGACGTGTGGCGGCTTCATCTGGTCGGCGAGCCCGCGATCGCCGGCAAGATCGCGCCCGCGAAGCACGCGCATGCGCGAATCGACGACTGGACGGCGGCGCAGGGCTGGATCCTGGCGCGCATCGCCGAAAACATCCCCGCCCCGGCTGTCGAGCCGGCCTAACAAGGAAGCTCTCTCATGGATATCGCCGCCAAAATCGCCGAACTCGGCCTCGAACTCCCCAAGCCCGCCGCGCCGGTCGCCGCTTATGTGCCCGTCGTCGAGCATGGTGGCCTGCTCTATGTCAGCGGCCAGCTGCCGTTCCGCGACGGGCAGGTCGTGACCGGCCGCCTTGGCGAGGATGTCGACGTCGCGGGCGGTCAGGATGCCGCGCAGCGCGTCGCGCTGATGCTCGTCGCGCAGATCGGGCAGGCGCTCGGCGGCGACTGGTCGCGCGTCGAACGCATCGTCAAGCTCGGCGTGTTCGTCAACAGCACCCCCGGCTTCACCGATCAGGCCAAGGTCGCCAATGGCGCGTCGGACCTGTTCGAGGCGCTGTTCGGCGACGCCGGCCGCCACGCGCGCGCCGCGGTCGGCGTCGCGGTGCTGCCGCTCGGCGCCGCGGTCGAGGCCGACGCGATCGTCGCGGTGAAGCCCGCCTAAGAATTCCGGTGGCAGAGGCCGACCCACCCGCGCGCACGATATCGCTCGGAACCGGCGTCGCCGCCATCGACGCCGCCGCATGGGACGCCTTGCACGATGGCGGCAATCCGTTCGTCGGCCACGCCTTCCTGTCGCTGCTCGAACAATCGGGCAGCGTCGGGCCGGGCACTGGCTGGCAAGCGGCGCCGCTGCTCGTCGAGGATGCCGGCGGCGCGCTCGTCGCCGCCGCGCCCGCCTATCTGAAGTCGCACAGCCAGGGCGAATATGTGTTCGACCATGCGTGGGCCGATGCCTGGGCGCGCGCGGGCGGCGATTATTATCCCAAGCTGCAGATCGCGGCGCCCTTCACCCCCGTGCCGGGGCCGCGCCTGCTATCGAATGACAGGGGCGACGCCTTGCTGCTGCTCCGTGCCGCTGAGGCGGTGGTGCGGCAGAACGGGCTGTCGTCGGCGCACGCCACTTTTGTGGCGCCCGAGCAGATGCCGCTGTTCGAGGAGGCGGGCTGGCTCGTCCGCCGCGATATCCAGTTTCATTTCGCGAACGCGGGCTATGGCAGTTTCGACGATTTTCTCGCGACGCTGAATTCGGCGAAGCGCAAGCAACTCCGCAAGGAGCGACAACGCGCCGTCAAGGGGCTGCGGATCGAGGAGCTAACGGGCGCCGCGATCGGTGCCGAGCATTGGGACGCGATGTGGCTTTTCTATCAGGACACCGGCGCGCGCAAATGGGGGCATCCGTACCTGACGCGTACCGCCTTCGACCTGATGGGCGAGGCGATGGCGGAGCAGATCATCCTGCTGATCGCTTATGACGGCGAGGAAAGGCCGGTCGCGGGTGCGCTGCACTTCCTCGGCGCCGACACGCTCTACGGCCGCTACTGGGGCTGTCTCGTCGAGATCCCCTATCTGCATTTCGAACTATGCTATTATCGCGCGATCGACATCGCGATCGAACGCGGCCTTGCCCGCGTCGAGGCGGGCGCGCAGGGCGGGCACAAGCTCGCGCGCGGCTATGGCCCCGTCGCGACCTGGTCGGCGCATTTCATCGCCGATCCGGGATTTCGCCGCGCGGTCGCCGACTATCTCAAACAGGAACGGCAGGCGGAAGAAGTCGAAATGGAGTGGCTGGAAGGGCAGACGCCCTTCAAGCGGAAGGACTAGGCCGCAAAGCGCCGCGCGGCGGGACGGCGCGCCGTCTCGTCGAGCCAGGCGCGTGCCTGGCGCTGCGCTTCGGCGATTTCGTCGCGGCTCATCTCATCCGACAGGTCGGCGCGGCACTGCTGGCCTTCGATATTGCCGCCGAGCGCGGCGAGATTGAACCATTTATGCGCCTGGATCAGGTCGACATCGACCCCGCCGGTGCCGGTCGAAAAGGCAATGCCGAGATCGAAATAGGCATTGGCGTCGCCGCGTGCGGCGTCGAGCAGACGGCTCTCGATCAGATATTGGGCAGACTTCAGACTATTCGCCATGATAACCCCCTTTGCCTCCACCCCACATGGAGACCTCGGGCCCCAAATTTGCGGTTTATGGTCAACAAAGCGTTAACGGCGATTGCACTTTTTTGTGGATATCGTCCGAAGTCCCCGGAAATCGGTGGGTTTTGGCGTTAATCGCCGACCGGAAGATTGTCGATCAGCCGCGTTTTTCCGATCCGCGCCGCCGCCAAAAGCCGCGCGGGCCTCCGAAAAGCGTCCAGTCTCTCGAGGCTGTCGGCATCGGCGAGCGCGACATAATCGACGCTGTCGAAGCCCCCCCCGACGATCACCGTCTCGGCCCTGGCGAGCGCTTCGCCAACATCGGCGCCGTCCGCGATCGCTTTCGCCGCGGTGTTCAGCGCACGCGGAAAGACGGTCGCCGCCGCGCGCTGTTCGGGCGAGAGATAGGCGTTGCGCGACGACAGGGCGAGGCCGTCATCATCGCGCGCGATAGGCGCGCCCAAAATGTCGATCCCGAAGTCGAGGTCGCGCGCCATGCGGCGGATGATCGCGAGCTGCTGCCAGTCCTTTTCGCCGAAGATCGCGACGTCGGGCTGCACCTGGTTGAACAATTTGGCGACGACGGTCGCGACGCCGTCGAAATGGCCGGGGCGCGCCGCGCCGCAATAATCGGCGCCGAGCTCGGCGACCTCGATATGCGTGCTGTGCCCGCCGGGGTACATGGTTGCGACGTCGGGCGCCCAGAGCAGGCTGGTGCCTTCCTCGACGAGCATCGCGGCATCGCGCGCCTCGTCGCGCGGATAGGCGGCGAAATCCTCGTTCGGGCCGAATTGCGTCGGGTTGACGAAGATCGACACGACCGCGTGGTCGGCGACGCGCTTTGCCATGCGGACAAGCGAGAGGTGGCCGTCGTGCAGCGACCCCATCGTCGGGACCAGCGCGACGCTCTTTCCTCCCTGCTTTAGTGCCGTAACGGCACGGTGCAGCATCGCGATGTCACGGATGATTTGCACGCCCGGTCGCCCTCCGATATTGGCGCGACTATATCACTTCGCGCGCCGGCCGCCATGCCGCGCAAACAGGAAAATCGCAACGCCCCATGACGACCTCAGCGACGAAGCCCGCACCGCACCGCATCATCTTTGCCAATGAAAAGGGCGGGACCGGCAAATCGACGTGCGCCGTGCATTTCGCGGTCGCGCTGGCGAGCCAGGGCTGGCGCGTCGCGGGGATCGATCTCGACCCGCGCCAGCGCACCTTTCACCGTTATCTCGAAAATCGCGAGAATACCGCGAAGCGCCGCGAGATCGCGCTGCCGACCCCGCGCTTCGAGGTGTTCACCGGTTCGACGATCGAGGAACTCGACGAACAGGTCGCGGTGCTGAGCGAAGACGTCGATTATCTGATCGCCGACACCCCGGGCCGCGACGACGTCTTTGCGCGCCACCTTGCGACCAGCGCCGATACGCTCGTCACCCCGATCAACGACAGCTTCATCGACTTCGACCTGATCGGACAGGTCGATCCCGAAACCTTTCAGGTCACCCGCCCCAGCTTCTATTCCGAACTGATCTGGGACGCGCGCAAGACGCGCGCGAAGACCGACGGGCGGACGATGGACTGGATCATCCTGCGCAACCGCCTCCAGCACGTCGATGCGCACAATATGCGCCGCGTTGGCGAGGCGCTGACCCAGCTGTCGCGGCGCGTCGGGTTCCGCGTCATCCCGGGGCTCGGCGAGCGCGTCATCTATCGCGAGCTTTTCCCGGCTGGCCTCACGCTGCTCGACAAGGCGCACCTTGGCGGCATGGGGATTGGCCACGTCGTCGCGCGGCAGGAACTCCGCGAGGCGATGGGTGGACTGAACCTGCCGGTGCGCGAACGATTGCATCCGGACGGGGATTTGTTCGCCGCCGCCTGACCCTTCTCTCCCCCAAGAGGATCCAAGATGACGCACAATTTCCACCCGACGACGCTGCGCGAATATGACATCCGCGGGGTCGTTGGCGACACGCTGTCCGACAAGGACGCCTATGCCATCGGCCGCAGCTTCGCGACGCTGGTCCGCCGCGCGGGCGGCAAGCGCATCGCCGTCGGCTATGACGGCCGCCTGTCGTCGCCGATGCTCGCCGATGCGCTGATCGCGGGCATCAACGCCGCGGGGATCGATGCGCTCAACGTCGGGCTCGGGCCGACGCCGATGCTCTATTATGCCGCGTCAACCGAGGATGTGGAGGGCGGCATACAGATAACCGGCAGCCACAATCCCCCCGACTATAATGGCTTCAAATTTGTGATGCAGGGGCGTCCCTTCTACGGCGCCGATATCCTCGGCATCGGCGAAATGGCCGCCGCGGGCGACTGGGACAGCGGCGAAGGCACGTCTGAGAGCATCGACATCGTCGACGCCTATGTCGACCGGCTGGTCGAGGGGTTCGCCGGCGGCGCCTTCCGCATCGGCTGGGACGCCGGCAACGGCGCCGCGGGCACCGTCATCGAGAAGCTCACCGCGCGCCTTCCGGGCGAGCATCATCTGCTGTTTACCGACATTGACGGCCATTTCCCGAACCACCATCCCGATCCCACCGAAGAGAAGAATCTCGCCGATCTGCGCAAGCTCGTCGCGGAGAAGAGCCTCGATTTCGGCGTCGCTTTCGATGGAGACGGCGACCGCATCGGCGCCATCGACGGCGAGGGCCGTGTGATCTGGGGCGACCAGCTCCTGCAAATCTATGCCGCGGCGGTGCTGAAGGACCTGCCCGGCGCGACCGTCATCGCCGATGTGAAGGCGAGCCAGGCGCTGTTCGACCGCGTCGCCGAGCTCGGCGGAAAGCCGCTGATGTGGAAGACCGGGCACAGCCTGATCAAGGCGAAGATGAAGGAAACCGGCAGTCCGCTAGCAGGCGAGATGAGCGGGCATATCTTCTTCGCCGATCGCTATTATGGCTATGACGATGCGCCCTATGCCGCGCTGCGGCTGATCGAGGCCGCGACGAAGCTCGGGCAGAGCGTCACGACCTTGCGCGGCAATATGGCGCCGATGGTGAACACCCCCGAAATGCGCTTCCAGGTCGACGAGAGCCGCAAATTCGCCATTGTGGATGAAGTCCTCGATCGGCTGGGCGCGTCGGGCGCGCAGGTCGACCGCACCGACGGCGCACGCGTGCTCACCGACGATGGCTGGTGGCTGCTGCGTGCCTCGAACACGCAGGACGTGCTCGTCGCGCGCGCCGAGGCGAAGGACGAGGCGGCGCTGGCGCGGCTGCTCGCGGCGATCGACGAACAGCTCGCCTTGTCGGGGATCGTGCGCGGGCCGCAGGCGGCGCATTGAGCGCGGCTGGCTGTTCCGTCTTCGTTACCCTGCAAAAATCTTGCCAGATTGACGTTCGCCGCGTCGCTGGGGTAACGCCGCTCGGGGGCTAGAAACGGAACCGACCGACCTATGACCGACGACGAATCCATCGCTGGTACGCTGACCGAGGACGATCATGGCGTCACCGAGCACAAGGCGCATGTCCGCGAGGACGCCGCCGCGGGCAACGGTCTCGCGGTCATCTCGATCGCCAAAAGTTATGACAAGCGCGTCGTGCTGTCGGACGTGTCGCTGTCGGTCGGCAAGGGCGAGGTCGTCGGCCTGCTCGGCCCGAACGGTGCGGGCAAGACGACCTGCTTCTATTCGATCATGGGGCTGGTGAAGCCCGACGCCGGGCGCATCATGCTCGACGGCGCCGACATCACCGCGCTGCCGATGTACCGCCGCGCGATCCTCGGCCTTGGCTATCTGCCGCAGGAAACCTCGATCTTTCGCGGCATGACGGTCGAGCAGAATATCGGTGCGGTGCTCGAACTCAGCGAGCCCGACAAGATCGCGCGTGAGCGGCGCATGGAAGAATTGCTCGACGAATTCGGCCTCACGCGCCTCCGCGATTCGGCGGCGATGGCGCTCTCGGGCGGCGAGCGGCGCCGCGCCGAAATCGCGCGAGCGCTCGCGGCCAACCCCTCGATCATGCTGCTCGACGAACCCTTCGCGGGCATCGATCCCTTGTCGATCAGCGACATTCGCGATCTGGTCGTCGACCTCAAGACGCGCGGCATCGGCGTGCTGATCACCGACCATAATGTGCGCGAGACGCTCGACCTCGTCGACCGCGCCTGCATCATCTACGACGGCAAGGTCCTGCTTGCCGGCTCCCCCGAAGAGCTCGTCGCCGACCCCGAGGTGCGTCGCCTCTATCTCGGCGAGGGCTTCTCTTTGTGATGAGCGGCTCTGGCCTCAAAAAGATCCGTGTGTCCCCGCGAAGGCGGGGACCCATCTCCGGTGGGTTCGAACTTACACCGGCAGGAGATGGGCTCCCGCCTTCGCGGGAGCACGCCGGGTAGTAATATAACCCGCCATGGCGTTGGGTCCGCGCCTCGATCTCCGCCAGTCGCAATCGCTGGTGATGACGCCGCAGCTGCAGCAAGCGATCAAGCTGCTGGCACTGTCGAATCTCGAACTCGAAGCCTATCTGGCCGAGGCGCTCGAAGGCAATCCGCTGCTCGATACGGCGTCCGCCGACAGCGACGGCAGCGCGGGCGATCCCGATGGCGTGCCCGGCGGCGAGGCCCCGGCGGCCGAGGCCGCGTCGCTCGACGCCGATCAGGCGCTGGCGGCGGATGGCGGCACCGCGAACGACCTCGACGTCGATCTGGCCGCCGACAGCTTCCACCACGACAGCGCCAGCGACAATGTCGGTCTGTCAGGATCGGGCGAGGATATCGATTTCGACAGCTTTGCCGAGCATGAGGGCACGCTCCACGACCATCTGCTCGCGCAGGTCGGCGAGCGCTTCAGCGGGATCGAGGCGATCGTCGCGGGCCAGCTCGTCGCGCTGATCGACGAGGCGGGCTATCTGCGCGCCGATCTCACCGAACTCGCCGCGCAGCTCGGCGTCCCGCTCGCGCTGCTCGAAGAGATACTCGCGGGCATCCAATGCTTCGACCCCTCGGGCGTCGGTGGGCGCGACCTCGCCGAATGCATCGCGATCCAGGCGCGCGAGGCTGACCGCTACGACCCCGCGATGGCGACGATGATCGCGCACCTCGACCTTGTCGCGAAAGGCGCCTTTCCGCAGCTGAAGCGCATCTGCGGCGTCGACGACGAGGATCTCGCCGACATGATTCGCGAACTGCGCGGTTACGACCCCAAACCAGGCCTCAAATTCGGCGGCGACGGTGCGCCGGCGGTCGTCCCCGACCTCTATATTCGTCAGACCGCGAAGGGCTGGGCGGTCGAGATCAACAGCGGCACCCTGCCGCGGCTGCTCGTCAACCGTCGCTATTATACCGAACTCGCGCAGGGCGCGGCGGCGAAGAGCAAGGCGTGGCTCTCCGAACAGCTCGCGGGCGCCAACTGGCTCGTGCGCGCGCTCGACCAGCGCCAGCGCACGATCGTCAAGGTCGCGAGCGCGATCGTGAAGCAGCAGGAGGGCTTTTTCCTCCACGGCGTCGCGCACATGCGCCCGCTGACCCTGCGGCAGGTCGCCGAGGAAATCGGCATGCACGAATCGACCGTCAGCCGCGTCACGAGCAACAAATATCTCAGCTGCGCGCGCGGGCTGTTCGAACTCAAATATTTCTTCTCGAGCGGCATTTCGGCGGTCGAGGGCGACGGCGCGGTGTCGGCCGAGGCGGTGAAGAGCCGGATCAAGGCGATGATCGAGGCCGAGGATGCGAAGGCGATTCTCTCCGACGAGACGATCGCGCAGAAACTCTCAGGCGAGGGCCACGACATCGCGCGGCGCACCGTCGTCAAATATCGCGAGGCGATGGGCTATGGCTCGTCGGTGCAGCGGCGGCGGCAAAAGGCGCTGGCGGGCTGAAACGGTCCTCGCTGCCATCGTCACCCCGGACTTGATCCGGGGGCCACGCGGCCCGGCGTTGCTATCGATCCCGGATCAAGTCGAACGAGCCACGCGTCTCGTTCGAGGATGACGAAATTAGGGTGAGGGGCAGTTGACTTTTCGGCCTTATCCCCATAGTTGCGCCGCTTCGCGTCAATACGCCAAGATTTACGGACAGAGACCATGAAGATTCGCAACAGCCTGAAGTCGCTGAAGGACCGCCACCGGGATAACCGCGTTATCCGCCGCCGTGGCCGCACCTATGTGATCAACAAGACCAACCGCCGCTTCAAGGCGCGCCAGGGCTAATGCCCCTGCGCGGGGTGTTTTCGCCCCGTTTGCTTTTGGTGAACAGCGTTACGCCGTCGGATGCTTCCGGCGGCGCTTTCGCGTGTCGGGAGGCCGCATGATTCGGCAAAGCGTGATCTTCGACGTCGGCCGCGTCCTGTTCGACTGGGACCTGCGCTATCTGTTCGCCAAGCTGATCGCCGGGAAAGACGAGCTCGAATGGTTCGTCACCAACGTCGTCACGCCCGGGTGGCATTTCCAGCACGACGCGGGCCGCGCGCTCGCTGAGATGGTGCCCGAACGAAAAGCCGAGTTTCCGGATCATGCGCCGCTGATCGACGCCTATGCGGCGCGCTTCAACGAGACGATTCCCGGCCCGATGCCCGGAAGCCTCGAACTCGTCGAGCGATTGGACGCCGCGGGCGTGCCGCTGTTCGCGATCACCAACTTCGGTCATGAATTCTGGGAGGCTTTCCGCCCGACCCAGCCGGTGTTCGATCGTTTTCAGGGCATCATCGTCTCGGGCACGGAAAAGCTGCTGAAGCCCGATCCCGCGATCTACCGTCTCGCGATCGAACGATTCGGCATCGACCCCGCCGGCGCGCTGTTCATCGACGACAATGCGGCGAACGTTACGGGCGCCGAATCGGTGGGGATCGCCGGGCATCTGTTCAAAGATGCGGCGAGGCTCGAAAGCGAACTCACCCGGCGCGGTTATCTCGCCGCCGATTGATCGTTCGAATCGGGGCGCTGGTTGAGTGCGGCCTGCTGCGCGTCATATTGCTCGCGTGACTTCCAGCCGCGCGGGTCGGCCCCATAGGCGTTGGGGCCAATGGTCGGACTCCAGAAAACCAGCGCCAGCCAGCCGATCAGCGACAGAAAAGCGATCTCGGACAGGCCGATGGCATCGCCTATGAACGGCAGTGCGACGAGCAACGCCAGCCACCATCCGGACCTCGATATGTCATGCAGTCGGCCGACCGCCATATAGGCGAGAAGCAGACCGAAAACGCCTTCGGCCGCAACGCGCCACAAGGGATAGTTTAGCGGATCGCTCAACGCGTCGAACCGGAAGCCGAGATTGAGGAACAGCTCCGCGCGGCCGAACGTCGCATAGTCGGCGGCAATCGTTCCGACGCTGCCGAGAATCAGCACGGCGATGAGTCGGCCGCGGGTGCAGCGGCCGACGGGAAACAGCTTTCGCAGCACGGCCTGCATCCTATTTCTCCACCCCCAGCTGCGTCAGCACAAAGGCGAACTCCTCGGCATCCTCGCGCAGCGCGCCCCAGCGGCCTGACTTGCCGGCGTGGCCCGCGCCCATGTTGGTGCGCAGTAGCAGCGCCGTGTCGTTGGTGCGCGTCGCGCGCAGCTTCGCGACCCATTTCGCGGGCTCCCAATAGGTCACGCGCGGGTCGTTGAGCCCCGCCGACACAAGCATCGGCGGATAGGCTTTCGCCGTCACATTGTCGTACGGGCTGTAGCTCAGCATAAGGTCGAATGCCGCCTTGTCGGTGATCGGATTGCCCCATTCGGGCCATTCGCCCGGCGTCAGCGGCAGCGTCTCGTCGACCATCGTGTTGATCACATCGACGAAGGGCACCCCCGCGAGCACCGCGCCCCACAGCTCGGGCGCCTGATTGTAAACCGCGCCCATCACCTGCCCGCCCGCCGAGCGGCCTTCGATCGAAATCTTGCCCGCGCTCGTATATTTGGCTGCAATCAGGCCCTTCGCGACGTCGATAAAGTCATTGAACGTATTCTTGCGCTCGGTCGTCTTGCCCGCGAGATACCACGCACGGCCGAGGTCGTCGCCGCCGCGCACATGCGCGATGGCGTAGATCATGCCGCGATCGACGAGGCTCAAACGCGTCGTCGAAAAACCCGGCGGGACGCGATAACCATAGCTGCCATAGACATAGAGGTGCATCGGCGCGCTGCCGTCGCGCGGCGTGCCCTTCTTGTAGACGAGCGACACCGGAACGGGGGTGCCGTCGCGCGAAGGCATGTTCACCAATTCGGTTACATAGTCATCGTGATTATAACCGGATGGAATTTCCTGCACTTTCAGCGTTTCGAGCTTGCCGTTCGCCAGGTCGTAATCGAACACTGTGTCGGGGGTGACCATCGATTCATAATCGAGGCGCAGCTTGTCCTGATGATATTCGGGATTGTCGCCGAGCCCCGCGACATAGGTCGCCTCGGGGAACCGGATCCGGCCGGGGGTCAGCGGCGCGTCATATCGGCGGATGTCGACCTGATCGACCCCCTTCTCGCGCGTTTCGAGCACGAAATAGTCGCGGAAGACCGAAAGCCCGGTGATGTAGCTCGCATCCGACCCGGGGATCAGCGTCTTCCATTCGCCGGGCTTCTTCACGCTCGCGGTCGCGACGCGGAAATTGGGATGCTCGTCGTTGGTATAGACATAGAGCGTCCCGTCGCGCTCATCGACGCTGTACTCGCGGCCCTTCTTGCGCGCCGACACGAGCTGCATCTTCGCTTCGGGATTGTCGGCGGGGAGCAGGTAGACCTCGCTCGTCTCATTATCGCCGGTCGCGATCACGATATAATTGTCGGCCGCGGTCTTGCCGATGCCCACGCCGAAACCGATGTCGGCCTCCTTGTAGAGCAATTTGTCCTCGGCGACCGGGGTGCCGAGCTTGTGCAGCCGGACATTGTCGGTGCGCCAATTCTCGTTCGCGAGGCCATAGAGCAACGCGTCGTTCTGCGCGGTCCAAACCAGCGACGACAGCGTGCCCGGAATCACGTCGGGCAGCGCCTCGCCGGTCATCAGATTCTTGAAGCGAACCTCGAAGCGTTCCGAGCCATTGTCGTCGACCGCATAAGCCATCAGCTTGCCGTCGGGGCTGACCGACACGTCGGACAGGCGGAAATATTCCTTGCCCGCGGCCATCGCGACCTCGTCGAGGATCAGGATCGCGTCGCCTCCCGCGACCGCCCTGCGATACCATTTCTTATATTCGGCGCCCTCTTCAAATTCGACCCAATAGACCCAGTCGCCGTCCTTCTGCGGCACGCTCGAATCGGCTTCCTTGATCCGGCCCTTCATCTCCTGGAAGATCGTTTCGACCAGCGCCGCATGCGGCTTCATCGCGGCGTCGAAATAGGCATTCTCCGCCTTCACATAGTCGAGCACGTCCTTGTCATCGATCACCGGATAGCTCTCGTCCTTCAGCCAGTGGTACGGGTCGGAGAGTTTCTTGCCGTGCAGCGTCACTTCGTGCGGGCGCTTCTCCGCGACGGGGGCGGCGGGCAGGGCAGGGGTCTGGCTGGTCAATGCGGCTTCTTTCTCTTTGGCGAACAGGGCAGGCGATACGACAAGCGGGGTGGCAATTGCTGCCAGAAACATCCAAATAGCGCGCATCGAAAAATCCCCCGCGGTGTCGCCCCGATTGGGCGGGATCGCCCGCGATGTAGGAATAAGGAACGCGTCATGTCCAGTCCCGTCCATTCAGAACGCCTTGCCCGCGTCCGCACCGAACTGGCCGCGCGCGGTCTCGACGGCTTTGTCGTGCCGATCAGCGACGAGCATATGAGCGAATATGTCGGCGATTATGCGCAGCGCATGGCGTGGCTGACGGGCTTCGGCGGTTCGGCCGGCACCGCGGCGGTGCTGCCGGCGAAGGCCGCGGTGTTCGTCGACGGGCGCTATACGGTGCAGGTGCGCGATCAGGTCGACGGATCGCTGTTCGATTATGTCGGCGTGCCGCAGTCGAGCGTCGCCGAATGGCTCGGTGCGAACGTCAGCGCGGGGCAGAAGATCGGCTTCGACCCCTGGCTCCACGGCATCGACTGGGCGCGCGGTCTGGGCAAGGCATTGGCGGACAAGGGCGCTGAGCTCGTCGCGGTCGACGCCAACCCGCTCGACGCGGCGTGGGACGACCAGCCGGCGCCGAGCGCCGCCGCGGTCACGGTCTATGACACCAAACTCGCCGGGCAGGCGGCAACCGACAAGCGCGCCGTGATCGCCGACTGGCTGAAGGCCAAGGGGCTCGACACGACGGTGATGACCGCGCTCGATTCGGTCGCGTGGACCTTCAACATCCGCGGGTCGGACGTCAGCCACACGCCCGTCGGGCTCGCCTTCGCGTTGCTCCATTCGGACGCCACCGCCGACCTGTTCATCGCGCCCGAGAAGGTCACCGACGCGGTGCGCGCGCATCTCGGCAACAGCGTGCGCATCCACGACCGCGACGCGTTCGAGGCCGCGCTCGCCGATCTCAACGACAAGAAGGTCGCGGTCGATCCCGACCGCGCGGTCGCGGCGATCTTTACCGCATTGGAAGCTGCCGGTGCGAAGATCGAACGCCACCGCGACCCCGCGGTGCTGCCCAAGGCGATCAAGAACGACACCGAGCTGAACGGCACACGCGCCGCGCACGTCCGCGACGGCGTTGCGGTATCGCGCTTCCTGCAATGGATGGAGGATGTCGCGCCGCAGGGCGGGCTCGACGAACTCGGCGCCGCGGCGAAGCTGCGCGAATTTCGCGACCAAAATGGCGCGCTCGTCGATCTGAGCTTCGACACCATCTCGGCCGCCGGTCCGAACGGCGCGCTGCCGCATTACAAGGTCGACGCGACCACGAACCGTGCGATCGAGACGGGCACGCTCTATCTCGTCGATTCGGGCGGGCAGTACGCCGATGGCACGACCGACATCACGCGCACGATCGCGATCGGCGCGCCGACCGCGGAAATGCGTCGCCGTTTCACGCAGGTGCTCAAGGGGCATATCGCGCTCGCGACCGCGCGCTTCCCGAAGGGAACGCGCGGCAGCCAGCTCGACATCCTCGCGCGCCAATATCTGTGGGCCGACGGGGTCGATTATGCCCACGGCACCGGCCACGGCGTCGGCGCTTATCTGGCGGTCCACGAAGGGCCGCAGCGCATCGCCAAGCCGTCGGGCGGGCAGGCGGGGACCGAGGAGGCGCTCCACGCGGGCATGATCCTCTCGAACGAGCCTGGTTATTACAAGGCGGGTGCGTTCGGCATCCGCATCGAAAATCTGGTGATCGTCGTGCCGCAGAGCATCGACGGCGCCGAGGAGGATATGCTGGGGTTCGAGACGATAACCTTCGCCCCGATCGCGCAGAACCTCGTCGACGCCGCGCTGCTGTCGGGTGCCGAGGCCGACTGGCTCGACGCCTATCATGCGGCGGTGTTCGAAAAACTCGCGCCCGGGATGACCGGCGACGACCGGGGCTGGCTCGAAGCCGCGTGCGCGCCGCTCGACCGCGCCCCCGCCGCGCTCGCGGCTTGATCGCCACATGACCGACCTTCGCAGCGACGTGCCGCTCGCCGATTTCCGTGTGCAGGAGCGAGTCCGCGTCCGTTTCAACGAGATTGACGGCCAGAATATCGTCTTCAACGCCAATTATCTCGTCTACGCCGACATCGGCGTGACCGAATATTTCCGGGCGCTCGGCGAGGGGCAGCCTGGACCCTATTTTCACCAATATGGTACAGATATTCACGAGACGCATTGCGAGATCGACTATCATGCGCCCGCGCGGCTCGACGAACTGATCACGATCGCGGCGCGAATCAGTCGCTTCGGGCGAACGAGCTTCACGGTCCATTGCGGGATTTTCCGCGAAAATGAGCGGCTCACCGATATCGAGATTAGCTACGCCCATCTCGACACCGACAGCGGGACGCCGACGCCGCTGCCCGGCAGCTTCATTGCCGAAGTCAGGCGATTCGAAGCGCGGACGCCCGTGCAGGACTGATTCGCGACCGCCCGATTCGAACCGAATCGTATTTCTCGACTAAAAAAGTCAGGTTTTGGGCCCGAAAAAGGGCAAAAAAAAGGGCCACCCGAAGGTGGCCCGTGAAAGTTTTGGGAGAGGATGCCTAAAAGGCATGCTCATATTGCACTGCACCAAAAATGTTGCAACTGCGAAATGGACATCTGCTATTGCATTTTTTGCAATCGAGAACGCTCACATCCTTCATCTGGCGCAATCCTCGCGCGCGTCGCTTCCCCTCGCAAATTACCGCGACATCGCCTAAATTGGGATGATGGGAATGTTCAACAAAGTGGATGTCGGCGGCGGCCTGTCCGATTTCTGGGCCTATATACGCGAACCGCGCCCGCATCGCTGGGCGATCTGGGGCGTCGCGCTGGCGCTGACCTGGCTGATTTTCACCGGGGTCGAGAAATATCTGATCCCCTATGAAAAGCCGAAAGAGCAGATCATCTATTTCGAGAATTGGACCGCAAACCGCAGCGCCGCCGAAATCCGCGCCGACTGGGTTGCGCGTGCCAAGGAAACGACGCTGCACAACGCCCAGAAGCGCGCCGAATATCAGCGCTTCGCCGACAGCCTCGGCATCGAATATGATTCGGCCGAGGCCGACAAGGTGACGCGTGAGACGCTGGGCGAAGAGGCGGCGGCCGCGGCGAAGAAAAGGCCCGAGCCGGTCCAGACACGCTCGACGCTCGCCGAACGCGCGGCGCGCGGCGCGCAGCCCAAAGCCGCCGACTGACCATATGCAGCGCGGCCCCGCCGATGCCGACTGGATGGCGGTCGCCATCGCGCTCTCGCGGCGCGGCCGGCCGGCGTCGGCGCCCAATCCCAATGTCGGTTGCCTGATCGTCCGGCAGGGCAAGGTTATCGCGCGCGGCTGGACCCAGCCCGGCGGGCGTCCGCATGCCGAGGCGATCGCGCTCGCCGCGGCGGGCGACGCCGCGCGCGGCGCAACCGCTTATGTCACGCTCGAACCCTGTGCGCACGCGAGCCCGCGCGGGCCGGCGTGCAGCGATTCGTTGATCGCCGCGGGTATCGCGCGCGTCGTGATCGCCGCGCAGGATCCCGATCCGCGCACCGACGGCCAAGGCATCGCGCGGCTGCAGGCTGCGGGAATCGAGGTCGTCTTCAACGTCCTTCCCGCCAAGGCCCGCGCCGCGATGGCGCCCTGGTGGACGCGGCACATTGAAGGGCGGCCGTTCGTCACGCTCAAGCTCGCGACCTCGCTCGACGGCTGCATCGCCCGCGCCGACGGGGCGAGCCGCTGGATCACCGGCGACCGTGCCCGCGCGCACGGGCATTTGGAGCGCGCGAACCATCAGGCGATCCTCGTCGGACGCGGGACGCTTGAAACCGATACACCGAAACTCGACGTGCGGCTGCCGGGACTCGAAGACCGCAGTCCCCGCAAGTTCCTGCTCACCCGCGGCGAAGCGCCCGAAGGCTGGACCGCCGCCGCCTCGCCCGAAGCGGTGGGCGACGTCGATTCGCTGCTCGTCGAGGGCGGCGCCGGCGCGGCATCGGCCTTTCTCGCCGCCGACCGCATCGACCGGCTTCTGCTCTATCGCGCGCCGATCCTGATCGGCGGTGGCAAGCCCGCGCTCGGCGACATTGGGCTGACCGATCTCGCCGAAGCGCACGGCCGCTGGCGCCTTGCCGACAGCCGCCTGCTTGGCAGCGACCGGCTCGACGTCTACGAGCGCGTCAGCACTATTTGAGGAACCTGCATGTTCACCGGCATCATCACCGACATCGGCACCATCCGCAGCCGCGAGGATCGCGGCGATACGCGGCTCGTCATCGACACCGCCTATGATGTGGGCGGCATCGACATCGGCGCCTCGATCGCCTGCTCGGGCGCGTGCCTCACGGTCGTCGAGAAGGGTGTGTACGATGGCAGCAACGGCCCCGCGGGCTGGTTCGCGATCGACGCGAGCGGCGAAACGCTCGCGCGCACCGCGCCCGGCATGTGGGACCAGGGCCGCCGCCTCAATCTCGAACGTGCGCTCAAGATCGGCGACGAACTTGGCGGGCATATCGTCACCGGCCATGTCGACGACATCGGCCGCATCGTGTCGGTGGAACCCGTCGGCGACAGCGTGACGGTCACCGTCGCCGCGCCCGCGTCGCTCGCACCGCATATCGCGCCGAAGGGCTCGATCACCGTCGACGGCGTGTCGCTCACGGTGAACGAAGTGACCGACCAGCCCGATGGCGAGGCGCATTTCACGCTCAACATCATCCCGCACACGCAGGAGATGACGACGCTGAATGAGGCCGCGGCGGGGCGTCCGGTCAATCTCGAGATCGATATCCTCGCGCGTTATCTCGCGCGGATGCAGGCGCGGGGATAGGGGACGCCGCAAACGGGGAAGGAAGGTCCGCTATGGCAACGGCGCTACGGGGTTCCTGTTTGTGCGGCGAAATCCGTTTCGAAATCGACGGAAAAATCGGCCCCGCCGGCCAATGTCACTGCTCCAAATGCCGCAAGGTATCGGGCACGGACGGCAACGCCGTCTTCTATGCGTCCGCCGCCGGTTTCCGCTGGCTGGCGGGCGAGGATTTGATCGAACGTTTCGCCGTTCCCGATGGCGGCGGCTGGACGTCGCATTTCTGCCGGCGATGCGGCAGCCCGGCGCCGCTAAGCGACGCGAACGGCAAGTTCTTCTTCGTCCCGGCGGGCCTGCTCGACGACGATCCGGGCTTTCGCGGCTATGCGGCTCATATTTTCGTCGGATCCAAGGCACCCTGGGTCTGTATCGCCGATTCCGCGCCGCAATATGAAGCGGGCTTTGATTCGGCACGGATCGACCGCAGCTAACCCTCCAGCCAGCCCGCCGCGAGTTCGGGGTCGGCGGCGATCATCGACCGTCGCATCGCGAGCCGCCCGATGCGCAGCAGTTCGGCCTTGCGCCGCGCGGGCGCGAGGTTGCAGCTCGCCGCCTCGCGCACCACCGCCGCGCCATAACGGTCGGCGACGATCAGCCCCGATGTCTCGCGGCGATAGCCCTCGGTCTCGAGGATCGCGGGGTCGAGGCCTGACGCCAGCGCCCAGTAAAAACGGTCGCACCAGTCGCAATAGTCGGGCCATTTGCCGTCGCCGTGGAGGTCGGCGCGGCTGACCTTGATCTCGACGATGGTGATCTGGCCCTTGGCGTCGATCGCGGTGAGATCGGTGCGCCGCCCGTTGGGCAGCGGCACCTCGGGGATCGCGACCAGCCCCGCCTGCGCGAACAGCCGGCATACGCCGCGCGCGACATCCGCGGCGGTGATCAAATCCGTCATCGCTTAAAGTCCGTCCTCAGAACGGAACGTCGTCGTCCAGATCGTCGTCGAACGGCGGGCGTCCGCCGCCGCTGCCCGAACCGCCGCCAAAGCCGCCGCCGGACGAGCCACCCGACGAACCGCCGCCGCCCTGGTTCCAGCCGCCGCCCGAGCCACCGCCCGACGAACCGCCGCTCCATTCGTCACCGCCGCCACCGCCGCCGCGCGAGCCACCGCCGCCCGGCGCGCCGTCGAGCATGGTCAGCGTGCCGCCCATGCCGGCGATCACGATCTCGGTTGTATATTTGTCGTTACCGTCGCGGTCCTGCCATTTGCGGGTGCGCAGCGAGCCTTCGATATAAACCTTCGAGCCCTTTTTCAGATAGCGTTCGACGACGCCGATCAGCCCTTCGCCGTTGATCACGACCTGATGCCACTCGGTGCGCTCCTTGCGCTCGCCGGTCATCCGGTCCTTCCACTGCTCGGACGTCGCGATGCGGAGATTCGCGACCTTGCCGCCGTTCTGGAACGACTTGATTTCGGGATCGGCGCCGAGATTGCCGATGAGAATTACCTTGTTGACGCTGCCAGCCATCCGCCGCTCCGCTCCGCTAAAAAGTTGGAAGGATCAGCCGAGTCCAAAGGCGACGGCCGTCCAGTAAGTGATACCAGCAGCGGCATAGGCGAGCAGGAACAAATAGCCAACCATGAACATGGGCCATTTCCACCCATTGGTCTCGCGCCGGGTGATCGCGATCGTCGAAATGCACTGCGGCGCAAAGACGAACCAGGCGAGGAAGGCGAGCGCGGTCGCGAGGCTCCACTTGCCCTGCAATCGTTCGCCCAGCGATTGCGCCATCGCCTCTTCGTCGCCGCCGGCGTCGATCGCGTTGGCGGTCGCCATCGCCGACACCGCGACCTCGCGCGCCGCCATCGCGGGGATCAGCGCGAGCGCGATGTCGTGGTTGAAACCGATCGGCTTGACGACGACCTCCAGCCCGCTCGCGATCCGCCCCGCGACGCTATATTCGACCTGGCTTTCGCCCTCGGGTGCTTGCGGGAAGGTGAGCAACAGCCACAGCACGACGGTGGTCATCGCGATAATCGTGCCGGCGCGGCGGAGGAAGATCCACGCGCGCTGCCACAGGCCGATCGCAATGTCGCGCAGCCGCGGCATCTGGTATCGCGGCATTTCCATCATGAAGCCGGCGCCCGTACCCTTTGCCACCGTGCGGCGCAGGACATAGGCGACGACGAGCGCGCCGACGATCCCCGACAGATAGAGGCCGAAGAGCACCAGCCCCTGCAGCCCCACCGGCGATCCGCCGACATTGGTGTTCGGGATGAAGGCGGCGATGATCAGCGCATAGACGGGAAGCCGCGCCGAACAGGTCATCAGCGGCGCGATCAATATCGTCGTCAGCCGGTCCTTCTCGTCGGGAATCGCGCGCGTCGCCATGATGCCGGGGACCGCGCAGGCGAAGCTGGAGAGCAGCGGAATGAAACCGCGCCCCGACAATCCGACCTTGCCCATCAACCCGTCCATCAGGAAAGCGGCGCGCGTCATATAGCCCGACGCTTCGAGGAGCAGGATGAAGAGGAAGAGGATCAGGATCTGCGGCAGGAAGACGACGACCGCGCCGACCCCCGCGAGCAGGCCTTCGACGACCAGCCCGCGCAGGAAATTGTCGGGGAAGGTCGCGACGACCCATTGCTGGACCACGCCGATCCCGCCTTCGAGGAAGTCCGCAGGTGCCTCGGCGGCGGCATAGACCGCCTGGAACATCACGAACATCAGCGCGAGCAGGATGATCATCCCGAGGGCCGGATGCAGCACGACATTGTCGACGCGCTGCGTCCAGCGGCGCACCGGCGTTTCGCTGAGGATCGCGGCGCGCGCGATCGTCCGCGCCCGCTGGTGCAGCGATGCGTCATTGGCTTTGGCGGGCACCGCGACCTCGCCCGCGCCGTGCGAGCGGATGGCGCCGTCGACGGCGGCGAGCAGCTCGGCGATCCCGCGTTTGCGCACCGCGACGGTGGGAACGACCGGGACGCCCAGCTCCTTCGCCAAGCGTTCGGCGTCGAGCGTCAGTCCGTCGCGGGTCGCGAGATCGACCATGTTGAGCGCGACGACGGTGGGCAGGTTAAGCGCGAGCAATTCGAGCGCGAAGCTGAGATGATTGTCGAGGTTCGCCGCGTCGAGCACGACAATCAGCGCGTCGGGACGCTTTTCGCCGTCCTGCCGGCCGAGGATGACGTCGCGGGTTACGGCTTCGTCAAGGCTCGCGGGGGTCAGACTGTACGTGCCGGGCAGGTCGATCAGCGAGATCGGGCGGCCATCGGCAAAGCTCGCATGCCCCGCCTTTCGCTCGACGGTGACGCCGGGGTAGTTGGCGATCTTTTGCCGCGCGCCGGTCAGCGCGTTGAACAGGCTCGACTTGCCGGCGTTGGGATTGCCGACGAGCGCGATCGAGGGGATGGCGCCGGTCATGCCGCGGACTCGACGGTGATCGCCGCGGCCTGGCTCGCGCGGATGATCACTTTCATGCGCCCGACGGTCAGCGCGAGCGGATCGCGCGAGAAGATGCTGCCGCGGTGGAGCGGGGTGACTTCGCAGCCTTCCATCAGGCCGAATTCGCGCAGGCGGCGGCCTTCATCTTCGGACATCGCGGTCCAATCGATGCGGGCGATCCGCACAGCGACGCCCAGTGGCGCCCGATCCAGCACATTTTCGAGCAAAGCAGTCATTTGCGAGCGATTATCAATAACACTCGCTTCGCGCCAGTCCTTTATCGAAACGCGTCACCGCCCCGGGTAACGCAGCCGCCCGACGAAGCGCGCGAGGCTCGGCCGTTCGATGCTGCGCGCGGCGCGGCGGTGCTTCCAGCTTTCGAACCGCATCACCTGATCGATCCGGCGCGCGAGGAAAGCGCGCGTGTCGGCCAGATCCTCGCTCTCGTCGTTCAGGAACACCGCCATCGTCGAACCATAGACCGCGCCGAGGATCGCGCGCTTGCTGTAATGATTATAGTCGGTCGCGGTGTCGCCCGCGAGGCGCCACATATGATCGGCGGCGCGCCAGCCGAGCTTGGCGGCGTGCGGCGCATTGGTCGGCAGCGCGAGCAGCGCGAGTGCGCGGCGCAGCGATTCGCGATGCGGCGCGAGCAGATCGATCCGCGTCTCGACGAGGGTGGTGATGCGCTCGCGAATCTTGAGTGTCGCGAGTTTCTCGGCGGGCCAGCGCGTTTCCATCACCGCGTCGATATCGGCGAACCAGGCGTCGACCATGTCGCGGCCGCCGCCAGGAAAGGCGAGGCGTGCGACATCGGGGTCGATGCCGACGCGCGCCGCGGCATCGGCGAGCGCGGCGTCGCCAAAGCCGTCGAACGCCGCCGATGCCGCGATCAGCGGCGCCAGCGCGGCGCGAATCTCGTCGAGGGTCGGGTCGGCGGGAAGGATCGAAGCCATGGACTTCAGATAGGCTTCGCCGCGCGGTTCGGCAACCGGATCAGCACCAGCGCCGCGCCGACCATCATCCCGCCGAAAATGTCGATCGCCGACAGCGTCTCGCCGAACCCGATCCAGCCGGTGAGCGCGGCGAAGGCGGGCTGGATCAGCAGCGTCAGCCCGATCACCAGTGGTGAGAAACGCGGCAGCGACCAGATCATCAGCCCCTGCCCGATCACCTGGCTGACCAATGCGAGCAGGATCAGCGGCGTCCAGTTTTGCGGCATCACCGTTTCGCCGAGCGCGAGCGCGCTGCCGAGCAGGATCGGGACGCAGACCGCCGACGCGATGGCGAGCGCGGTCCATGGCGCGAGCGTATCGCGCACGCGCTGCATCAGGATGACATAGACCGTATAGAGCACCCCTGCGAGCAGGCTGAGCAGGTCGCCGGCGAGATAGTCGGGCGACAGCTCGTAACTCTGCCCCATGAGCAGCGCCGATCCGGCGAAGGCGAGCAGGATCGCCGCCGCCTGCCAGCCGCGCGGCATTTCGCGGGTCAGGAAGATCGTCCAGAGGACGAGCAACAGGCTGGCGCAATTGCCGAACAGCGTCGCGTTGGCGACTTTCGTCTGCAGGATGCCGAGGTGCCATGCGGCGAGGTCGAGCGCGAAGAAGATGCCCGCCGCAGCGGCGATCAGCAGCGCGGGGCGCGGCGGCATCCGGCCGCCCGTCTCGCGCCATGCGAAGATCAGCAGCAACGGCAGCGCGAGCGTCATCCGCCAGAAGGCCGAGGCGGTGGGGCCCACGCCGTCGGCTTCGGCCATCCGCACGAGCATCGCGCCGAGCGACAGCGCGATATTGCCGCCGAGCAGCGCGGCGAACGCCCAGCGGCCGACCCTGTTGCCGGCGTCGGGCGCCGCGTCGATACTGTCCATCTTCGCTGTCATTTAGATTTTCTTTTGCTACGTACCATTGTGTCGACGCCGCAGCGTCCATAGCTTCGCGGGCCATAGCGGCGACCAGTGGGGTCGCCCATGAAAAAAGTGCGACGTGGAGGAAAGATGACTCTATCCCTGTTCGATCCGATCAAATTGGGCGCCATCGAAGCGCCGAACCGCATCATCATGGCGCCGCTGACGCGCGGCCGCGCCGGGCCGGGTTTCGTGCCGAACGAACTTGCGCGCGACTATTATCGTCAGCGCGCGTCGGCGGGGCTGATTATTTCCGAAGCCACCGGCATTTCGCAGGAAGGCCTCGGCTGGCCGAGCGCGCCGGGCCTGTGGACCGATGCGCAGGTCGAAGGCTGGAAGCCGGTGACCGACGCCGTTCACGACGCCGGTGGGCGTATCGTCGCGCAGCTCTGGCATATGGGCCGCGTCGTCCATTCGGTGTTCAACGACGGCAAGCCGCCCGTTTCGGCGTCGGCGACGCAGGCGCCCGGCAAGGCGCACACCCCCGTCGGCCGGATGGAATATGAGGTTGCGCGCCCGCTCGAGCTCGGGGAGATCCCGCGCGTGATCGCCGATTATGTGAAGGCCGCGGAAAATGCGAAGCGCGCCGGTTTCGACGGTGTCCAGCTCCACGGCGCGAACGGCTATCTGATCGACCAGTTCCTGCGCGACGGCAGCAACCTGCGCGACGATGATTATGGCGGCTCGATCGAGAATCGCATTCGCCTGCTCCGCGAAGTCACCGGGGCGCTGATCGGCGTGTGGGGTGCCGACCGCGTATCGGTGCGCCTGTCGCCCAACGGCGACACGCAGGGCGTCGACGACAGCGCCCCCGAACGGCTCTTCCCGATCGCCGCGGCGGCGCTCGACGCGCTCGGCATTGCTTTCCTCGAGCTGCGCGAACCCGGTCCCGACGGCACCTTCGGGCGCACCGATGTTCCAAAGCAGTCGCCGTCGATCCGCGCCGCGTTCAAGGGACCACTGATCCTCAACAGCGATTATGACGTCGCGCTCGCCGAGGCGGCGCTGGTGAGCGGCACCGCCGACGCGATCGCGTTCGGCCGCCCCTTCATCGGCAACCCCGACCTGGTCGAGCGGATCCGGAACGGCGCCGAATGGGCCGCCGATAATCCGCAGACCTGGTATTCGCCGGGGCCGGTGGGCTACACCGACTATCCTGCGCTGCGAACGGCGTAAGCTGTCGATGGTCCGGGCGGCGCTGTGCCGTCCGGATCACCCCTTTTCGGCAATCGCCTTGTCGATGATCCCGGCGCCGATCGGCCCGAGAACATTGCCGCCGAAGCGGAACAGCACGAACGCGCCGGCGAAGAGTAGCAATGGCTCGATGAAGCCCACGACGATTGCCGCGATAACGAGCGCGACGAACAGCGTGACGAAGCCGTTACTCAATGCCTGCTGACCCTTGGGCCCCAGTTCGATCGTGCGCGGTCCTTTGGCGTCCCACCATTTGCCCGTAACAATCGTCTTGCGGGTGCTTCCGGCTTGCGGCGCCGGACGGCTCGCGATCTGCGCGGGCTCGGGGTTGGATTTCAGTGCGGGCCGGTCATTCGGCTGCGGATTCTTCCATGGCCGTTTGTTACGCTCGGCAACGGCGGCCGCCACGCGATCTTTGCCGCTATTCGCCGCAGTGCCGGGCGCGGCAAGCTGTTGTGTGGGCGCGGGCCGCGCGCTCAGCCCCGATTCGGTGCGCGCCGCGGCGGACATATCGGGGGCGGCACCTGCCTTCGCCGCTGTCTTCGCCGGCCGGATCGGCTCGACCCCCATCTTGCGGTCGTGAAGATCCATGCGCTCGGCCGCGCTCAGCGGGGTCCGCCCGGTTTCCTTGTCGATCACCACCAGCCGCCCGCCGCGCTCGACGACGGAAAAACGGCTGGGAGGCGGGCGATCAACCAATGCCGAATTGTTCCTTCAGCGCGAGCATGGCGAGCGCGGCCTTCGCCGCTTCGCCGCCCTTATCCTTGCGCGTCTTGTCGGCGCGCGCAAGCGCCTGTTCCTCATTCTCGACGGTGAGGATGCCGTTGCCGATCGCGAGCCCGTCGAGCGTCAACGCCATGATGCCGCGCGCGCTTTCGTTCGACACGACCTCGAAATGATAGGTCTCGCCGCGGATCACGACGCCGAGCGCGACATAGGCGTCGTACCGCCCGCTGTCGGCGGCGAGCGAGATTGCCGCGGGCACTTCCAATGCGCCGGGGACGGTCACCGTGTCGTGACTATGCCCCGCCGCGTCGAGCGCGCTGCGCACGCCGTCGAGCAGCATGTCGTTGAGGTGGCTGTAGAAGCGGGCTTCGACGATCAGGACATGTGCCATTATGCGGCTTCTCCGGGAATGGGGCGTTCGCCGACGACCGACAGGCCATAGCCTTCGAGCCCGACGATATTGCTGTGGGTGGGGGTGAGCAGTTCCATCGCATGGACGCCAAGGTCGGCGAGGATCTGCGCGCCGATTCCGTAAGTGCGCAGGTCCATGCCGCCGGTCGGCGCCGGCAGGGCATCGGCTTCGGCCGATCCGGGCAGCGGGCGCATCAGCATCACGATGACGCCTGCGCCGGCTTCGCCGATCGCGTCCATCGAACGCTGCAGGCGGCGCTTTTTCGGTCCGGGACGGCCCATGATGTCGTCGAAGATCGACACCGGGTGCATACGCACCAGCGTCACGCCTTCGGGGTCGATCGCGCCTTTCTGGAGCACGAGATTGACCGTGCCGTCGATCTTGTTGCGATAGGATTTGAGGCGCCAGTCGCCGCCATAATCCGATTCGAACGGATCGTCGGACACGCATTCGACCAGCCGGTCGTTGCGGTGGCGATAGGCGATCAGGTCGGCGATCGTGCCGATCTTGAGCCCGTGGCGGCGCGCAAAGGGGATGAGGTCGTCGAGCCGGGCCATCGTGCCGTCGTCGTTCATAATTTCGCAGATCACGCCCGAGGGGTTGAGCCCCGCCAGCCGGCTGATGTCGACCGCCGCCTCGGTGTGCCCGGCGCGCACGAGCACGCCGCCGTCGCGCGCGATCAGCGGGAAGATATGGCCCGGCGTGACGATATCGTCGCGCGTCTTGCCGGCGTCGATCGCGACCGAAACGGTGCGCGCGCGGTCGCCCGCCGAAATGCCGGTGGTGACGCCCTCGCGCGCCTCGATCGAGGTGGTGAAGGCGGTTTCGTGCCGTGTGCCGTTGTTGCGGCTCATCAGTTCGAGCCCGAGCTGGTCGACACGCTCGCGGGTCAGCGTCAGGCAGACAAGGCCGCGGCCGTGGGTGACCATGAAATTGATCGCGTCGGGGGTCGCCATCTGCGCGGGGATGACCAGGTCGCCCTCATTCTCGCGATCCTCGTCGTCGACGAGGATGAACATGCGGCCGTTGCGCGCCTCGGCGATGATTTCCTCTGGCGTGGCCATCGGCGACAGGTCGCTGCCGTTCGCGAGCCAGTTTTCGAGCTTGCGCAACGTTTCGGCGGTGGGGTTCCAGCCGGGCGAATCGAGGTCGCGCAGGCTGTTGGCGTGGAGGCCCGCGGCACGGGCGAGACCCGAGCGGGACATGGTCCCGTCGTCGACGATGGCGCGGATGCGATCGATGAGCTGTGTAGACATGAATGCCATGTCTCACATCACAATGTGATTGTCAATCCTGATATCACATCGCGCTGATCAATTGGGCCCGAACTTCGGGCCGAGGTCGCGGACCGGGCCGTCGGGCTTGGCGTCGAGCAGCGCGACAATCTGGCCGGTGCGGTCGTCGCGCTTGGCATAGGCGCGCGCCGACATGCCGGCGACATGATCGGCCTTGTCGGGGTTGGCGCCGCGCTTGATGAGCAGGCGGACCATGCCGACATTCTTCGACTGCACCGCCAGGATCAGCGCGGTTTCGCCGCGCCGGTTGGCCTGGTCGACGGGCGCCTTTTCCTTGAGCAACTCTTCGGCGCCGTCGGTGAAATTGATCAGCGCGGCGTGCATCAGCGGGGTTACGCCCTGGCGGTCGCCGATCGACGGATCGGCGTCCTTGGCGAGCAGGAAGCGCAGCCAGCTGATGTCGCGGCGCTTGGTGACGATGATCAGCGCGGTTTGGCCGGTGTCGGGATTGCGCGTGTTGATGAACGACGGATCGTCCTTCAGCGCCTCGGTCGCCTTCGTCCCGTCGCGGTTTTCGACCGCCTGCAAAAAGGCATAGCCGCCGCGGAACTGCGCCTGCGCGGGGCTGAGCAACAGGCCCGTCGCGGCGACCAGCGCGGCGAGGAAAGCGGCAAGGCGGAATTCCGCACGGCGAAACATGATCGGCGACCCCTGGGGCAATTTGTCCGCCGCTGGCGCGACGACAAAGGTTGATTTTCCGAGGCTAGCCGATCAAGGCTGGCCAGATGATGAATATCGCAAATATGGGACAAAGGTTCGTCCGCGCAAGCCTGATGATCGCTTTCGGTGCCGCGCTCGCGGGTTGCAGCGGTGGCGGCGATGCGCCGCCCGCGAAACCGCCGCTCGAAGGTGCGCGCATCGGCGGCGCCTTCACCCTCACCGATCAGAATGGCAAGACCGTTCGCGACAGCGATTTTGCGGGCAAATATCGCCTGATCTATTTCGGTTACAGCTTCTGCCCCGACATCTGCCCGGTCGACCTGCAAAAGCTGATGCGCGGCCTGTCGCAGTTCGAAAAGACCGACGCCGCGCGCGGCGCGAAGGTCGCCCCGCTCTTCATCACCGTCGATCCGGCGCGCGATACGCCCGAGGCATTAAAGCCCTTCGTCGCGCGCTATCATCCGCGCCTGCTCGGCCTCACCGGCACCCCCGAACAGATTGCGGCGGTCGCGAAAGCCTATGTCGTGACGTACAACAAGGTCGAGGGGTCGGCGCCCGACCGCTATCTGATGGCGCACAGCCAGCTCGCCTTCCTGATGGATCCCGCAGGCAAGCCCGTCGCGCTCCTGCCGCTCGACGATCCATCATCCGACGTCGACGAGGGCGCGCCCGACAAGGTCGCGGCCGAGCTGGCGAAGTGGGTCAAGTAATGGCCCGCGAGGCGCAACCCTTCTGGGAAGCGCCGCTTGCCACTCTCGACGCTGGGCAATGGGAAGCCTTGTGCGACGGGTGCGGCAAATGCTGCCTTCACAAGCTGGAAGATGAGGATACGGGCCGCATCTATCCGACCAATGTCGCGTGCCGCCTGCTCGACCTCAAAACCGCGCGCTGCGGCGACTACAAGCATCGCCGCCGCCATGTTCCCGACTGCCTGACGCTGACCAAGGGCAAGGTCGCCGACATCGAATGGCTGCCGCAGACCTGCGCCTATCGCCTGCGCGCCGAGGGCGAGCCGCTGCCCGACTGGCATTATCTCGTCTGCGGCGACCGCGATGCGGTGCACCGCGCGGGCGAGTCCATCGTCGGCTGGACGGTCGGTGAGGATGTCGCGGGGCCGTTAGAGAATCATCTTGTCGAACGCGTCGTCTGACTTCGCGCCCGACGGGCCGCATATCTGGGTCGGCGACGAGGCCTGGCCCGTGCGCGTCGTGCGGCACGCCCAGTCGCGGCGTTACCGGCTCGTCTTTGATGGCGCGCGCGGCGAACTCAGGCTGACGGTTCCGCGCCGCACCAACGAACGCGCGGCACTGAAATGGGCCGGCGAACAGCAGGCGTGGCTCGTCGAACAGGTCGGCAAGGCCGCGCTGCCCGTCATCGTCGGTCCCGGCGCCGCGGTGCCCGTTTTTGGCGTCGAGCGTCATATCGACTGGACCGCGACCGCGCCGCGCGCGATCCGTCTCGGCGATGGCAGCCTGCACGTCGGTGGCCCGCTCGAAACCGTCGGTCGGCGCATCGAACGCTGGCTGAAGGGGCAGGCACTCGACCTGATGGAGCGCGAAAGCCACGAAATCGCTGCGGCTGCGGGCCTGTCGGTTGGCCGCGTCGGCGTCGGCGATCCGCGCAGCCGCTGGGGCAGCTGCACGCACGACGGCGATTTGCGCTACAGCTGGCGGCTCGTCATGGCGCCCGATCATGTTCGGCGAGCGACGGTCGCGCACGAGGTCGCGCATCTTCGGCATATGGACCATGGTCCCGCCTTCCATGCGCTCGTCGATGCGCTGCACGATGGCGATGTCGCCGCGGCGCGCGGCTGGCTGCGCCGCGAAGGGCGCGCGCTCCACCGCTACCGCTTCACCGCCTGAGCGCTAGTCGAAATCACCCGGTTGCGGTTGGGGTTGCGATCGCGGCGGGGGCGCCTTGGCGGCTGGTGGCGCGGTCTTCGGCACTGTCACGATCTTCGGCTGACCGCCATTCTTCGGCGCCGCGCCATTGTCGGCCGGCGGCCGGCGGCCGGTCTGCTCCTCGATCCATTGCTGGTCGAGCACCGGGCCATCCTCGGTCGGCGGCGGTGCCGGGTCCGCGCCTTCGGGCGGGCGGCTGTCATAGGGCAGCTCGATCGGCATGCCATTTTCGTCGACGAAGCCCTCTTGGCCCGGCTCGCCCATATAGGCCTCGCCCTCGTCCTCGAGCTGCCATTCGGGCAGCACGACCTCGGTATCGAACGCCTCGACCGGTCGCCGCGCAACCGCGACGCGCATATAGTCGGCAAAAGCCTTCGCGGGTGCGCGGCCGCCTTGCAGCCCGCCGACGGCCTTCGCATCGTCGCGGCCCATCCACACGCCGGTCGTGATCCCGCTCGAAAAGCCCAGGAACCAGCCGTCCTTGTTGCTCGACGTCGTCCCGGTCTTGCCCGCGACGGGGCGGCCGATCTGCGCCGCCTTGCCGGTGCCGGTGTTGACCGCGGTTTGCAGCAGGTCGGTGATGCCTGCCGCGACCCAATGGTCGACCAGCGTCGTCCCGCGCTCGGCGGGGCGCTGATAGAGCAGCTCGCCGCCCGCGGTCGTCACCTTGGTGATGCCATAGGGCTGCACCGATACGCCGCCGCGCGACACCGCGGCAAAGGCCGCGGTCATGTCGATCACGCGGACCTCGGCGCTGCCGAGCACCATCGATGGGTGTGTATTGACCGGCGTCGTGATGCCGAACCGGCGCGCCATGTTGGCCACCGCCGAAAAGCCGACCTCGTCGCCCAGCTTCGCCGCGACGGTGTTGACCGAATAGGCAAAGGCGCTGCGCAGGTCCATCGTGCCCGAAAAACGCCCCGACGAGTTGCGCGGCGACCAGCCGTTGATCGTCACCGGCTCGTCGACGACCGGGTCACCAACCTTATACCCCGCCTCGAGCGCGGCCATATAGACGAACAGCTTCCACGCCGACCCCGGCTGGCGCAGCGCCTGCGTCGCGCGGTTGTAGTTGGACGCGACATAGTCCCGGCCGCCGACCATCGCGCGCACCGCGCCGTCGCGGTCGAGCGACACCAGCGCCCCCTGTACGCCGCCCGGCGTATTCGCCTGGATCGACGCGGTCGCCGCGCGCTGCATGCCGAGGTCGATGGTGGTGTAGACGTCGAGCGCCTCGCTGCCCTCATCGATCAGCATGTCGAGCTGCGGCAGCGCCCAGTCGCTGAAATAGCGGGCGCTATTCTGCCCGGTTTCCTTGGCGAGCTGGACGTTGGCGGGCTCGGCGCTGTCGGCCTGCGCGCGCGTGATGACCCCGGCGTCGACCATGACGTCGAGCACGACCCCGGCACGGCCGAGAGCGGCCTGCGCGTCGGCGGTCGGCGAATAACGCGACGGCGCCTTGACGAGGCCGGCGACGACGGCGGCCTCGGACAGCGACATTTCGGTTGCGCTATGGCCGAAGAAGCTGTTCGACGCGGCATCGATGCCATAGCTGCCGCCGCCGAAATACACCTTGTTCAGATAGAGCTCGAGGATCTGGTCCTTCGAGAATTTCCATTCGAGCGCCATCGCGAGGATCATTTCGCGCGCCTTGCGCTTGAAATCATAGCTGTTCGACAGGAAGATGTTGCGCGCGAGCTGCTGGGTGATCGTCGACGCGCCCTGCAGGCGCCGGCCGCTGCCACGGTTCTGGACCGCCACCGCCGCGGCACGCGCCATGCCGACGGGGTCGAGTCCCGGATGGTAACGAAAGCGGCGGTCCTCGACCGCGACCATCGCGTCCTGCATCACCTGCGGCGTCTCGCGCAGCGTCAGCCAGCGGCCGTAATTCGGCCCGAGCGACAGGAACACCGTGCCGTCGGCGGCGCGGACGCGGATCGTCTGGCCCGCTGGCGATTTCTTGAGCTCCTCGAAGCTCGGCATGCGCTGCACCGCAATCCCGACCGCAACCGCCAGCGCGACGAGGCCGACGACCGCGAGGCCGAGACCCCAGCGAAAGGCGCGGCGCAGCCACACGCGCCAACGCGGCGGCTCGCCGCCGGGCGTGCCGCTGCGCTTGTTGGACGATGACGATTTATTCGACGAAGCCTGCTGTCTTTCACGGCGCAAAGCCGGTGTTCCTTCCCTCACTGCGCCCCTGATGCGTCAGTCCGGGAAGGAGGTTTCAGCCTTCGCCGGTCTGCGCCTCATCCGGCGAGCGGTCCGCGAAGTCAAGCGCCGCGCTGTTGATGCAATAGCGCAGCCCGGTCGGCCCGGGGCCATCGGGGAAGACATGGCCGAGATGGCCTTCGCATTTGGCGCAGCGCACTTCGGTGCGGACCATGCCGTGGCTGGTGTCGGTGAGTTCGGTCACCGCGCTGCCCGCGGCGGGCGCGGTATAGCTCGGCCAGCCCGATCCGCTGTCGAACTTGGTGCGGCTGTCGAACAGGGGTTCGCCGCAACCGGCGCAGCGGTACATGCCGTCGCCCTTGTGATCGGTATATTTGCCGGTGAAGGCGCGCTCGGTGCCGCCTTCGCGCAGTACATGATGCGCCATCGGGTCGAGTGTCTTTTCGGTCTTCGGATCGGTCATGGAGAATCTCCTTCGGACAGGCCGTTTTGGGCGCCGTCGCTGTTGATGCCAATATCGGCGCGGCGCACCGTTCTCGCAAGGGGGTGAGCGGTCAGCGCGGCTCGATCCGCGTCGCCTCTGAGATCATTCGCACCAACGCCGGGAAAAGTGACGCCATGCGCGTCATGGGCCCCGCCGTATGCCGATTTTCGCCCATCCGCCAGACGAGATTGGCGAGCGCGAAGGGGCGCGTCATCGTCGCCGCGAGGCGTTTCTGATATTCGGGCGCCGCACCGCCGCCACCGTGACGCCACGCCGCCACCGCCGCCGCGGCGCTCGCAAGCGCGAGCCCCATGCCCTCGCCCGCGAGGCTCGGGATCACCCCGGCCTGATCGCCGAGCCGGAACAGCCCCGGCGCGGTGTCGCGTGCGCGCCAGCCATAAGGGACATGCCCGATCGCATCGACGGCGCGCGACCAGTCGGCATGCGCCAGCCGTTCACCGAGATGCGGAAGCCCGTCCCCCAGCATGCGCAATAGCGCCGCCGGATCGCCCCCCGCGTCATCGAGTCGCGACTTATGCACCGCGAGGCACAGGTTGCCGCTGCCGCCCTCCTGCCGCACCAGCCCGGCATAGCCGCGATCGAAGAGGTGGAGCTCGACGGCATCGCCGATCAGCCGGTCGAGCGCGGGGTGTGCGGGAAGGCGGAGGCGCAATCCGATCGCGGGGTCGGCGCGCTGCCATGCGGCGGGTTCGCGCGGAAAGCCCCGAAACCCATGCTTGCCCGCGGCGAGGAAGATCGACGGTGCGGCCAGCATCGCGCCGTCGCGTGTCTGCACCGCGCCGCCTTCGAGCGCCGTCGCGTGAACGCCGTATTCGAGGCCCGCGCCCGCCGCCACCGCCGCCGCTTGCAAAGCGCCGTCGAGCCGGCGGCGCGACACGCCCATCGCCTCGCCGGGCAGCGTGGTCTCGCTCTGCCGCTGGCCCGCGAACAGGCGCACGCGGCGAACCGCCTGCCCGCCAAGCGCCGCGCGCTCGATCCCGAGCGCGTCGAGCCGCTGCAATGTCTGCCAGCTCAGAAAACCGCCGCACAGTGCGTCGCCCGTTTCGCGCGCGCGTTCGAGGAGCAGCGTCCGCGCGCCGCCGTGCGCCAGCCCGATCGCCGCGGCCGACCCGGCGGGTCCGGCGCCGACGACGATCGCGTCGGTCACCGGATGCGCTCGACGCAGAGCCGGTACGGAAAGCTGCGAAAGATCCGGCATTCGCTTGCCGCCTCGGGCAAGGCTTCGGCCAGCATCGCCCGCCATTCGGCGCGGCGAAAGCTGCGCCCGACCGACAATTGCCCGTCGCGCCGCACGATCGGGTCGACGAGGGCGAGCGTCGCGAGCAGCGGAAAGCCAGCAAAGGGCAGGCGCTGGCGGTGGAGGTCGTTGACCAGCCAGCCGCGCGCCGCCTCGCCTTCCATGAAGCGCAGGAATTCGGCGCGCTCGGCGGGCGTCATGTGATGGGTGACGAGGCTGGAGAGGATGATGTCCCACCCCTGCCCCGCGAGCGCGCGATAATCGCCGGTGACCAGCCGCGCCCGCGCGCCGAGCCGGACCGCCGCCACCGCTTCGCTCTTGCGATTGAGGTCGACGCCGACCAGGTCGAGCGCGACCCCGCGTTTCTCGCCCCAGTGCGCGATCCGCGCGAGCATGTCGCCCGCGCCGAAGCCGACGTCGAGGACGCGCCACGGCCGGTCGCCGATGCCGCGCGCGCGCACCCGGTCGAGAAAGCCGAGCGTCGGCCGCGGCGCCATCGTCAGACCATTGATGCGCGACAGGTCGGCAAGCACGCGCGCATAACGATCGGAGGGCAGCTCGGCGGCGTCCATTTCCTCCTCGCGGACGATCGGGACACGAAGGCTGGCGAAGGGGTTCATCGCGCGGTGAAGCGGATCGCTTCGGCGGCGAGCCCGGGGCCGAACGCGATCGCGGCCCCCTCGCCCGCCGCGCCGCGCGCCATCATGTCGGCGAGCACGAACAAGATCGTCGCCGACGACATATTGCCGAAGCGCGCGAGCACCGCGCGGCTGTCGGCAAGCGTGTCCGGATCGACGCCGAGCGCATTCTCGACCGCGTCGAGTACCGAGCGCCCCCCGGCGTGGACCGCGAGCAAGGGCGGCGGACCGGCCTCGCCGAACAGGTCGCGCTGCACATCGGGCCTGGCCAATGTTTCGCGCAGCCGCGCGGGCACTTCGCCCGACAGCTGCATCTCGAACCCCCTGTCGCCGATATCCCAGCGGATCAGGTCGGCGCTGTCCTCGAGCGCGAGGCTGCGCCCTTCGCCCAGTTCGAGCCCGCCCGGCGCCGCCGACACGATCCCCGCCGCCGCGCCGTCGCTGAATTGCAGCATCATCAGCAGGGGCTCGGCCTCGTCGGCGGGCGAGAGGTGGAGGCTCGACAGTTCGACGCTGATCACCAGCACGACGGCGCCGGGTTCGGACCGCACGATATGCCGCGCGGTGCGCAGCGCGGTGACCCCGGCATAACAACCCATGAAGCCGATCAGCACGCGCTCGACCGTCGCGGGCAGCCCCAGCCGCTGCGCGATGATCTGATCGATCCCCGGCGCGACGAAGCCGGTGCAGCTCGCGACGACGATATGGGTGACGCGCGCCGGGTCGAGCGCGTCGCCGAGCGCCGCGATCGCCTCCATCGCGAGGTCGGGGGCATAGTCCGCATAGGCCGCCATCCGCGCCGAGGTCGGCGGCAGGCCGGGGACGTCGTAAAATCCGCCCGCGCCGACGGGCGATCCACCGCCAGCGGTCGGCGGCAGCACCGACCAGCGGTGGTCGATCCCCGATCGTGCCGCCATCCGCGCAAAGAGCGCCCGCATGCGCGGGTCGGCGAGGCGCGGCGTCGCCCAGTCGATGAACGATTGATGGATGTCGTGCCCCGGCACCGCGGTGGCGAGGGCGTTGAGCCGGACGGGTGGAGGGCTGCTCATGGCGCGGGTTTGACCCAAAAGCGCGGCGCTGGCCAGCGGATAAGGCGCGGCGCGATTTTACGCCGGATTAACCATGCTGTGACAAAGGGAAGATGTGAAGCTGCGTCTTTTCCTTGGCCTCTGCCTGTTGTTCGCCGGCGCACCCGCCGCAGCGGCGCAATGCCTGCTTTGCGCGCAGGACAAGGCGGCGGGTACCATGGCGCGCAAGGCCGAGGTGCCGCTGCGCGTCGATGTCGAAACCCGGCTCGACATGGGCCGCGTCGCGGTCGGGGCGATGGGGGGCGAGGTCGAAATCGATCCCGGCTCGGGCGCCCGCCGCGTGCGCGGCGATGTCGTCGACCTCGGCGGCTTCGCGCTGACCGGCACCGTCACCGTGCGCGGCGAGCCCGGGGCAGAGGTGCGCGTGATCCTCCCCGCGAGCGTCGATCTCGAAAGCGGCCACGGCCGCACCGCGCGCGTCACCGGCCTCGTCACCGACCTGTCGGCGGCGCCGCGCCTCGGCGCCGACGGCCGGCTTCAGTTCCGCTTCGGCGGCCGGCTGCAGGTCGCCGGCCTCGACGACGGCGACTATCGCGGGCGGATCCCGGTGACGGTCGAGTATCAATAGCGGTCGCTAAGCAGAACCGATCGGCCGCACCGGCTGGCGAAGAAGCGTTTTGAGCTTTTCGGGTGCGGTCTTGCGCGGATCGCTCAGATAGACCTCGTGATGCCGGCCGGCGAAATCATATCCGCCCGCGGGCATGACGTCGTGGTGTAGCGCCGCGAGAAGCGGGCCTTCGTCGTCATAGCTGCCGATGTGCAGTGCCTGCAGGCAGAGACCTTCTTCAAGCGTGGCGAGCCGCAGGCTTTCAGGCAGCGTGCCGAGTTTTTCCCGCGCCTTGGTTTGGGCCGCGCGCACCATTTCCTCATCCACCTCGTCGGGTAGCATGATCATCATGGTCCAGTCCCACTCGTCCTTGCGCCGCGCGGCGAAGCTTTCGGGATCGGAGGCCGACCAAAGCCCCTCCAGCGGCGCCACGACGAAATCGGCGCCCCTGGCCTTGCACGCGAACTTCACCGCATAGGCGGTCGAATAGAGGCTCTCGACCGCGCGTCCATAGTCGGGATTCTTGTTCGGGTCGCCATGCCCATCGACCATCAGGTAGGAAACGCGCGGCACCGTAACCGGAACGAAGCGGCCGGGGGGAGCGGTGAAGAGCGCCTTGCGGGCCTTTTTCAGATCCAGCTTTTCCAACGCCATCCGCTATCCTTCCGTTACGCGCGCGACCCGAACAGCGCCGTCCCGACGCGCACATGCGTTGCGCCCAGCATCACCGCGGTTTCGTAATCGCCGCTCATCCCCATCGACCGCAGCGGCAGGCCGTGGCGTTCGGCGAGTTCGTCGAGCAGCGCGAAAAAAGGCGCGGGCTCGATGTCGGCGGGGGGGATCGCCATCAGCCCGTCGATCGTCAGCCCGGCGTCCTTCGCTTCGGCGAGCAGTGCGGGCAGGTCGCGGGTCGCGCAGCCGCCCTTCTGTTCCTCGTCGCCGATATTGACCTGGACGAACAGCTGCGGCTGCTTGCCCGCCTTTTGGCACGCCTTTGCGAGCGCCTGTACCAGCGAGCTGCGGTCGAGCGAGTGGATCGCGTCGAACAGCGCCACCGCTTCCTCGGCCTTGTTCGATTGCAGCTGGCCGATCAGGTGGAGCATGACGTCGGGGGTTTCGGTGCGCAGTTCGGGCCATTTCGCCGCCGCTTCCTGCACGCGGTTCTCGCCGAAATGGCGCTGGCCCGCGGCGATCAGCGGGCGGATGGCGCCCGCGTCGTGCGTCTTCGACACCGCGATCAGGCGGATCTCGTCGGTCCGCCGCTGCGCGCGCTTGGCCGCGCCCGCGATATTCGCATTTACTTCGGCCAGCCGGTCTGCTGCTTCGCTCATCGTCTCGGTTCCATCCCGCGCGTTGCGCGCGCTCGCGACGCGCCTATAGAAAGGGCGATGCGCCCGCGCCACCCCCTGCCGAAACTATGGCTGTTCAGCGACGAGCGAACCGCGGTCGGCATCGCCGAACTCGCGGCGCTGCTTCCGCCCGGCGGCGGCATCATCCTCCGCCACGACAGCCTGGCAGCCGGTGCGCGTTGGCGCCTGCTGCGGCGGTTGATGCGCACCGCGCGTGCGCGGGGATTGACCGTACTGCTCGCGGGACCGCCCGCCACCGCGCGGCGCTGGGGCGCCGACGGCGTCCACCTTCGCCAGCAGGGCGCAAAGCAGGCGGCGCAGGCACATCGGCTCGACCTGTTGCTGACGATGCCCGTCCATGATGCGCACGAAGCGCGCCGCGCGCGCAAGGCCGGGGCTGGCGGCGTCTTCATTTCGCCGCTCCATCCGACGCGGTCGCACCCGGGCGCAGCGGTGCTCGGGCGCGCGGCGTGGCTGCGGCTCGCGCGGCTATCGGGCGCACAGTCGATCGCGCTCGGCGGGATGACGGCGGCGCGCGCGCGCGCGCTAAACCGGGCAAGCGGTATCAAGCCCGGCTGGGCGGCGATCGATGCGTGGGAAGAAAAAGCGGCGAAGCGCCGACGGCAAGCTGCGTCGATATTTGGGTCAGGGGGAGTCGGAGTCGAAGACGGCCGATAGGCCAAAATGGCGGCGTTCCGTGACCCGGAGCGCAGCGCACTTAATGTGCGTGAGCACCGGAAGCGCGGAAGGTTGTCATTTGCAGACCGCCCTGATGCAAATAGCGATGCAGATTAGAAGCGGAACGCGGTTCCGACATAGACCGCCTGGCTGTCGCGGCGCGTATCGGTCAGCGGTTCGATGCGGTCGTCGCTCTTGTACCGCACGCCCGCGGTGACGTCGATGTTCTTGGTCAGGCGATAGCTGCTGACGACATCGACGGCCGACGCTTCGCCAGGAGCGGTGACGCGATCGGTGGCCCCGCTTGGGTCGCTTGGGCGGTTGACCATACGCGTGGCGAAGCGCGACTTCTTCTCGTCCTGTTCCGGGGCCTTCGCGACCGGCAGGTTGCGAAGGTCGGTGCCGCGCGGCAGCGCTGGCGTGACGAATTTCTCGAATCCGACCGAGGCGCCCAGATTATAGGCGACCGGGGTGATTGCGATCGGCGCGGTCCGGCCGGCAGCCAGTGCCGAGGTGCGCGCGGCGCTCGACGCGTCGTCGCGGGCGCGAATCACGACGGTGATCGCGCGGTTCTTGCGGCCGTCGTCGGGAAGCGCGGGGGTAAAGCTGAAGCTGCCGCGCTGTTCGGCCGACATCTTGTTATAGCGTGCGATCAGCCGTTCATCGCCCGACGCCGGGGTGAACTGGCCAAGCAGGGTTTCCGAAAGATTGGTGTCGCGGATGCGGTCGCTGCTCGACATCGCGGCGAGGGCCGGAGGAAGCGCAAGCGAAGCCACCGCCAAAGCGGTGAGGCTTCCTTTCCAAAAATGTCGCGATGTCCGCGCCATTGCTCTGCGACTCCAACCCCAATCGGATTCTTCAAATAGGACTCCCGGCGCAACATTGCCAGATGAATCCCGTCAAATTGCTGCAACGATTCCGATTTTTGCCGAAATTGTTGCGGGATCGTCACAGTGCGTTTCGAATCTGACCAGAATCTGAACGGCCGCGCGGCCGAAATTGCCGCGCTTGCGGGGCGGCGACAAGGGCGATAGAGACGCTGGCAATATCGTTCCGCGCGGCCGATTTTCCACGTCGGACGGGCTCAAGAGATAAGGTGTACCCGCATGTCCCAGCTTTCCGTCCCTGCCCGGTTTGGCGCCACGCTCGGTCGCCGTCCGGCCGCGCTCGCGCTGCTCGGGCTCGCGGCGCTTGGTCTTTCGGCCTGCGCGAACAAGGAACGGCCGCGCGCCGATCTCGCCGCCAGCCAGGTGACGACGATTGGCGTGAACAGCTATTTGTGGCGCGCCTCGCTCGATGCGCTGTCGTTCATGCCGCTGCTCCAGGCCGATTCGGCCGGCGGCGTCGTGATCACCGACTGGTATGCGAACCCGTCGAACCCGGGCGAGCGGATGAAGGTCACCGTGTCGATCCTCGACCAGGACCTGCGCGCCGATGCGCTGCGCATCGCGGCCTCGCGCCAGGTCGCGCAGGGCGGCAGCTGGGTCGACGCGCCGGTTCAGGCGGCGACGGTGCAGAAGCTCGAGGAAATCATCCTCACCCGCGCCCGCGACCTGCGTCGCTCGGCGATCAGGGACTAATCCGGCGGCGCGCCTCGCGCGCCTGCCCACACAGACTAACGGGGTAACCGACGAATGACCCGCGAACCGCGCTTTGGCGCCCTCGCCGCCGACGCCCGCTGGCAAAAGGCGTGGGAGGCGGCGAACAGCTTTGCCACGACCGATAGCGAAGATCGGCCGAAAGCCTATATCCTCGAGATGTTCCCCTATCCGTCGGGGCGCATCCATATGGGCCATGTCCGCAACTATGCGATGGGCGACGTCCTCGCGCGCTTCAAGCGGATGACCGGCCATGACGTGCTTCACCCGATGGGCTGGGACGCGTTCGGCATGCCCGCCGAGAACGCCGCGATGGAAAAGGGCGTCCACCCCGGCGGCTGGACGCGCGACAATATCGCGTCGATGCGTGCGCAGCTGAAGCGCCTTGGCCTCGCGATCGACTGGAGCCGCGAGCTCGCGACGTGCGAGCCCGATTATTACGGACAGGAACAGGCGCTGTTCCTCGACCTGTTCGCCGCGGGGCTGGTCACGCGCAAGCACAGCTATGTGAACTGGGACCCCGTCGATATGACCGTGCTCGCGAACGAGCAGGTGATCGACGGCCGCGGCTGGCGCTCGGGCGCGCTCGTCGAAAAGAAAAAGCTGTCGCAGTGGTTTTTGAAGATCACCGACTTTGCCGACGAACTGCTCGAAGGGCTGGGCGCGCTCGAAAGCTGGCCCGACAAGGTGCGGCTGATGCAGGAAAACTGGATCGGCAAGTCGCAGGGGCTCGAATTCAGCTTTAAACTGGCGGGCGGCGCGCCCGGCTTCGACGTCTTCACGACGCGCCCCGACACGCTTTACGGCGCGAGCTTCGCGGCGATCTCGCCCGACCATCCGCTCGCCGAGCGGCTCGCGAAGGATTCGCCCGAGCTCGCGGCGTTCATCGAGGAATGCCGCCGCCAGGGCACCGCCGCCGAACAGATCGACACCGCCGAGAAACTCGGTTTCGACACCGGGCTGGCGGTCGAGCATCCGCTCGACCCCAACTGGCACCTGCCCGTCTGGGTCGTGAACTATGTGCTGATGGATTATGGCACCGGCGCGATCTTCGGTTGCCCGGCGCACGATCAGCGCGACCTCGATTTCGCGCATAAATATGAGCTGCAGGTCCACCGCGTGATCGCCGACGGCGACGCGACCGCGCAGCATTTCACCGGCACCGAAGCATACACCGGCCCCGGCAAGCTCGTGAACAGCCACTTCCTCGACGGCATGACGATCGACGAAGCCAAAGCGGCGGTGATCGCGCGCGCCGAGCATGAGGGCTGGGGCAAGGGCACCACCGTATGGCGCCTGCGCGACTGGGGCGTTTCGCGCCAGCGTTACTGGGGGACGCCGATCCCCTTCATCCACTGCCATGCGTGCGGCACGGTGCCGGTGCCCAAGAACCAGCTTCCCGTCGTCCTGCCCGAGGATGTCGATTTCTCGGTCCCGGGCAATCCATTGGATCGCCATCCGACGTGGAAGCATGTCCATTGCCCCAGCTGCGGCGGTGACGCGGTGCGCGAAACCGACACGCTCGACACCTTCGTCGATTCGAGCTGGTATTTCCTGCGCTTCGCCAGCTCGCCGTCGGACAAGCCGTTCGATCCCGAAGTGATCCGCCGCTGGCTGCCCGTCGACCAATATATCGGCGGTATCGAGCATGCGATCCTCCACCTGCTCTACGCGCGCTTCTGGACGCGCGCGCTCAAGAAGATGGGGATGATCGACATCGCCGAGCCCTTCGCGAGCCTGTTCACGCAGGGCATGGTGACGCACGAAACCTACAGCCGCGTGCAGGGCGAAGGCCTGCCGCCGCTCTACTTCACCCCCGACGAGATCGAGCGCAAGCCCGATGGCGCGATCCTGACCGCCGACGGCTATACGGTCGACGTCGGCCGCGTGATCAAGATGTCGAAGTCGAAGAAGAATGTCGTCGACCCCGACGCCATCCTCGACCAATATGGCGCCGACGCGGCGCGCTGGTTCATGCTCTCCGACAGCCCGCCCGAGCGCGACCTGCCGTGGAGCGAGGCGGGCATCGAGGGCGCGTGGCGCTTCGTCCAGCGCCTGTGGCGGATCTTCGGCGACACCGAAAATGTCGGTGACGGCGCGGAGGACTTGGGCCTTGCACGCAAGCTCCATCAGGCGATCGCCGGCGTCGCCGCCGACATCGAAGCGCTCGGCTTCAACAAGGCCGTCGCCAAGGTCCACGCGCTCGCGAACGAGATCGAGAAAGCCAAACCCTCGGCCACCCGTGCCGAGGCGTGCCGTACCTTGATCCTGCTCGTCGCACCGATGCTGCCGCACCTCGCGGAGGAAGCATGGGCCGCGCTTCCCGCCGGCCAGCGCACGACCGCGATGATCGCCGATGCCGCGTGGCCGACCGCCGATCCGGCACTGCTCGTCGATGACGAGGTGACAATCGCGATCCAGATGGCGGGTAAGCTGCGCGATACGATGACGCTCGCCAAAGGCCTCGACAAGGATGCGGTGGAAGCCGCGGCGCTCGCGCGCCCGCGCATCGTCGAACTGCTCGCCGGCGCCGCGCCGAAGAAGGTGATTGTGGTCCCCGACCGTTTGGTGAATATCGTTCCCTGATGCGCAACCTGCTGACCTCTTGCCTCGTCGCTGCTTCGCTGCTTGTCGGCGGCTGCGGGCTCCGTCCGCTCTACGCGAACGGCAGCAAGGGGCCGGTGGCGCAAGTGCTCGCCGACGTCGATGTTGCGGCGATCGAGGGACATAACGGCTGGCTCGTCCGCAACGCGCTCCGCGACCGGCTGCAGGCGACACAGGGGGGCGAGGGCGCGGGCAAGCGCCTCCGCCTCGACGTCCGGCTCGAGGATTCGATCACCGGCTTCGGTGTCCGCGCCGACGATACGGTGACGCGCGAACGGCGGACGCTGCGCGCACGCTATCAGCTCGTCGACGCAGCATCGGGCGAAGTGCTGCTCGACGCGACGGCGTTCTCCGACGCGGGGATCGACGTCGTCGGCAGCGAATATGCGACGATCGCCGCCGAATCCTCGGCGCTCGAACGGCTGTCCTCGGCGGTCGCCGACCAGATCGTCGCGCGCCTCGCCGTCTTTGCGAACCGCGGCGGCGGACAACCGGCTGCTGTGCCCGCCCCGACACCCGCAGGGCAATGAAGAGCGTCAAACCGAACGAACTCGAACGCCTCTCGCGCCTCGACCCCGCGGTTCGTTTCACCCTCCTCACCGGCCCCGACGAAGCGACGATGGAAGCCGTCGCCAGCCATTTGATCGGGCTCGCGGGCAAGGACGCCGAAAGGCTCGACCTGACGGGCACGCAGCTGTCGCAGGACCCGTCGCTGCTCGCCGCCGAAGCCGCATCGATGTCGCTTTTTTCGTCCGCGCGCGTGATCAAGGTCGAACTGTCGGGCAGCGGCGACGACGGCCTTGCGGCGGTCGAGGCGCTGCTCGCCGCCGAAACCGCGATCAACCCGGTGATCGCGACCGGCGCGTCGGTCACCGCCAAGTCGAAACTCGTCAAGCTGGTCGAAGGCTCCGATCATGCCGTCGCGGCGATCTGCTACCAGCCCGACCGGCGCGCGCTCGTCGGGATCGCGATGGGCGCGGGGCAGGAACAGGGGCTGCGGCTCGCCAATGCCGAGGCGCAATTGCTCGTCGATCTCGTCTCGGGCGATCAGGCGCTGATGCGGCGCGAGATCGAGAAGATCGCGCTCTACCTCGACGCGGGTCCCGATCGCCAGCGGCAGGTGACCGCCGCCGACATCGCCGCGCTCGGCGCCGCGACGCACGAGGAGGATGTCAGCGAGTGCATCAATGTCGCGCTCGGCGGCAAGGTGCGCGAAATGCCCGAGATGCTGGCCAAGGCGACGGCGGTCGGGGTCGCCGAAATCCGCATCATCCGCGCGCTTGCGATCCGCGCGATGGCGCTCGCGCGCCTGCGCGCCGAGGTCGACGGCGGCGCGCATCCCGCGACGGTCGTGTCGGCGCGCACCAGCGGCATCTTCTGGAAGGAGCGCGATGCGGTGACCGCGCAGCTCCACATCTGGGATTCGGTTCGCATCGCGCGGCTGATGAGCCGCTTGCTCGATTGCGAGCGCGCGCTCAAGGCGTCGGGCACCGCGGGCGCGGTGCTGTTCCGCAAGCTGATGACCGACATCGCGCATCAGGCCGCGCGGGCGCGGTAGGACAGGGTCGCTTTCGACCGGTTTCTGACCTGTCTTTCATCGTCATCCCGGACTTGATCCGGGATCCATAACCGCACAATCGTCGTGGATCCCGGATCAAGTCCGGGATGACGAACTGGGTGGGAGAACGGCAACTTCCCACCCCAAAGCGGACATCACCCAAAGGAAAGGGCCTGACGCGACAGTGCCCGGCCGCGGCAGGCCCTCCCTACGCCCTCCCCAAAGCGGGGAGGGGGAGAGACCGGTCAGAACTGGCCGCGCAATGTCACGCCGTACGTGCGCGGTTCGCCGGGGAAGCCGACGAACAGCTGGTTCGCGGTGCCGGATAGCCCCGACGAAGCGGGCGCCGCGACGGCGCGGAAGGTGCCGCCGCCCTGCAGCGGCATGTCGGCGCCGATCTGGTAATATGTCTTGTTGAGCAGATTCTGGCCCCACAGCTCGATGCCCCAGCGCCGCTCGGGCCCGTAAAGGCCGATGCGGCCGTTGAAGATCGCGAAACCGTCCTGGATCTTTTCGACGTCGAGGTCGGACCCGGTGTTGGTGTCGCTTTGCAGGCGTGTGTCGAGATAGACGAGCGCGCTCATCCCCGAACTGCCGATCGGCGGCGTCCAGCTGATCCCCGCGGTCGCGACATAGCGCGGCGCGTTCGACACGCCGCGGCCGGGAAGCTGGAACAGCACCGGCGATAGCGGCCGACCGCCCGTGCCCACCAGATTGCGGCGATAGAGGGTGTCGACCCAGGTCAGCCCCATATTGACCGACACATAGCGCGCGGGACGCATGAACGCCTCGATCTCGACCCCCTTCGACCGCACGCCGGGTTTCAGCCGGTCCGAGGGGCAGGCGCCGGTCGCCGCCAACCCGTCCGAATCGGCGCCGTTCAGGTCGTCCTTGCACGCCTGGATGTTGGTGACCTCGAAATTGACGCCGTTGAAGGTGTTGAGCTGGTAGTTGCTATATTCTTGGTAGAAAGCCGCGACATTGACGTCGATCCCGGGGCCGTCCCATTTGATGCCGAGTTCATAGGCATCGACCTTTTCGCTCGCGAACTGCAGGTCGCTCGCCTCGGGCCGGCCGTTGCCGGGCGTGTTGGCGGGCGCCGCCAGCCGCGTCGCGCACGACGGAACGCCGGCTGCCGGATTGCCCAGGTCAAATGTCGGATTGCACGTCCGGTCGAGCGCCGAGAAGTCGAGGTTGAAGCCGCCCGCCTTATAGCCCTTCGATGCCGATCCATAGACGAGCCATTCGGGCGCGGGTTTCCAGCTCAGCACCGCGGTTCCGGTCCATTCATTATCCTTGAACTTCGTCCCTGCAGTGCCGCGCGGCAGGTCGGGCGCGGTGCTGTTGATGACGCAGGGCAAGGTCGCGAGCGACTGGAAAGGCGAATTGACGATCAGCGGGCAGATCGCATTGTTGAAATTCGCGTCGGCATCCAATGTCTTGCGCTCGCTCGTGTAGCGCGCGCCGATCGTGAAGGTCAGCACGTCGGGCACGATGTCGAAGCTGTTGTGCGTGAACACCGCGAAGTTGCGGCTGCGCTGCGCAAAGGTCGATCCCTGATTGCCGGTGCCGTTGATCGCGAGCGCCGGCTGGCCGAGCGCCGCCGCGAGCGAGCCGAAGCCCGGGCGCGCCGGATTGGCGATCAGCGCCTGCAGCAGCGAGCGCGTCGCGCCGGGCGGCAGCACCGCAATCGTCCCCTGCACCACCGGCACGTTCACGCACGAGGGGTTGGAGGGCAGCACCGCGCTGGGCAGTGCGCCCGCGAAGAGCAGGCAGTTCGCGAACTGTTCGTAGTTGTTGCCGTAGACAATGTCGTCGTCGACATCGAGTTTCTCGTTCGCATAATAGCCGCCGACCAGCCAGTCGAGCCGCCCGTCGAACGCCTCGCCCTGCAACCGGACTTCCTGCGTGAACAGGCGGAACCGGCGGTCGAGGTCGGTGCGGCGCAGCACATCGAGCGCGCTGAAGTCGGCGTCCTGGCCCTGCGCATTCTTGTAATCGCGATAGGCGGTGATCGAGGTCAATGTCGCCGCGCCAAGCTCCCAATTGAGTTCGCCCGACACACCCCAATCCTTGGTGTCCGACCGATAGGTGACCCCGGGCGTCGTCGACTGCCGCCGGACGAAGGGCGTACCCGCCGGCGGAACCTGATGGTTCGAGCCCAAGGCTTGGAGGATCGGCAGCAATGTGTTCGCCGATGCGACGGGAAAGCCATCGGGTCCGCGCGTCAGGTTGCGCACGGGATTGAGCAGGACGCCGCCGCAGCAATTTTCGTTGCGCTTGCTGTAATCGGCGATCAGGCGGAATTTCAGCGTCTCGCTCGGTTCGAACAGCAATTGCCCGCGCGCCAGCCAGCGGTCGCGGTCGTTGATGTCGGGTTCGCCCGCCGTCGCATTGTCGATGAAACCGTCGCGTTTCTGCCAGACGCCGTCGAGCCGTGCCGCGACCTTGTCGCCCAGCGGCGCATTGATCATGCCGTCGACGCGCCAATAATCGTAATTGCCGTAGCTGATCGAACCCTTGGCGCCAAAGCGGCCGAGCTCGGGACCTTTGGTGACGATGTTGATCAGGCCGGCGGTCGAGTTGCGCCCGAACAAGGTGCCCTGCGGGCCGCGCAGCACCTCGACGCGTTCGATGTCGCCGAGTTCGGACAGGCCCACGCCCGTGCGGCTGCGATAAACGCCGTCGATGAACAGGCCGACCGACGATTCGAGGCCGGGATTCTCGCCGACCGTACCGATGCCGCGGATACGCGCCGAGAAATTGACTTCGCTCGTCGCGCCCGACACGAGCAGCGACGGCGCGACCTGCCCCAGCGCACGCACGTCGGTCGCGCCGGTCTTTTCCAGCGTCTCGCCGGTGACCGCCGAAACCGCGATCGGCACATCGGACAGCGCCTCGCTGCGCCGCGTCGCGGTGACGATGATCGTTTCGTCGTTCGTCGTGGTGCCGGCTTCCTGCGCCGTTGCGGGCGCGGCCCACAGGGCGAGGACAAGCGGCAGGCCCGCGGCGTTGCTACGCAGCTGGCGGGTACGGCGGGAACAGTTTTTCATGGGTTTGGCCCTCCTCCACAGGTGTTTTTTCGCGGGAGAGCGTCACGATATTTTATTTGCGGCGAGCCTATCACGACCGGGCCGCGCCAAGCCAGCGTAACCCGTTCCGTAACGTCATTGGGCGGCCATGCGCGGCATTTATGTCACAGCTGTCAGATGTGACGGGTTGACTTGTCCGGGCAAAAGAAAGGGGGCGGAACAGCATGTGTCCCGCCCCCGATAGTCCGTAATTAGCTGATACTTAGAACTTGCCGCGCAGCGTCACGCCATAGGTCCTGGGTTCGGCGAGGAACTGCGAGAAGATCTGGCGGCCGCCCGGATATTGCGGGTCGGAGAAGGCCGTCGTCGCCGAGGTCGCACCTTCCTGGAAGGGCGAGTTGAACGCGACCTGGGCATATTGCTTGTTGAAGATATTCTGGCCCCAGAATTCGATTCCCCATTTTTCGTCGGGGCCGCGAATGCCGATGCGCGCATTGAACAGCGCGTAGCCATTCTGGGCTTTCTGCGGGAACAGGTCCGAACCGGTGTTGTAATCGCTGGTCATGCGGCCATCGAGATAGACAAGGCCGGTCAGCCCGCTGCTGCCGATATCGGGGGTCCAGGCGACGCTGCCGGTCGCGACCAGTTCGGGTGCATTCGACAGATTTTCGCCCGGCAGAAGGCGCAGCGCCTGATTGAGCGGCGCGCCCGAATTGCTGCCGACCAGCTGACCGCGATATTTGGTCTTTGCATAGGTCAGGCCGGCGGTCATGCGGAAGCTGCGCGCCGGAACGAGCGAGGCTTCGAGTTCGAAGCCTTCCGACCGGACACCATAACCGACGTCATCGCTGGGGCAGGCTCCGCTGGTCGCCGCCGCGGCATTGAAGTTCGGGGCGCCGAGGAATTTGCTCTGGTCGCGGTCGCCGCCGGCGAGGTCGCTTTCGCACCCGTTGACGTTCTGGACGACGAAGACCGTGCCATCGAACGTATTGAGCTGGAAGCTCGAGAAGTCCGACCGGAAGAAGGTCAGGCCCAGGCTGAACGGACCGGTCGCATATTTGGCGCCCAGTTCATAGCTGTCGACCTTTTCGGGATCGAATTGCAGGTTGCCGACCAGCCCCTGTGCGCCGCCCGGGGTCGCCGCGAACGGCAGCACCGGCGGTTTCAGTGCCGAGCGGTCGAGGTTGAAGCCGCCCGCCTTGTAGCCGCGCGAATAGCTCGCATAGACCATCAGGTCGTCGACCGGCTTGTACGACAGGATCGCGGTGCCGGTCCATTCGTCCTCGCTCCGTTTGTCGTTGATCGACACATTGTTGAGCTCGGCGGTCGAATTGCCCTGGCAGCCGAGGCCGATCAGGCCGGCCGCGACGGCGCGAATGGTGGCGTTCGGGCTCGACAGATCGTCGAGCAACCGGCCCTGGATCACCTGACAGGCGGTGTTGTCGTTGGTGAAGGTCGCCGAGAACTTCTTCTTGTCGTTGGTGTAACGGACGCCAAAGGTGAAATCGAGCTTGTCGGTGATGTGGAAGATATTGTGCGTGAACAGCGCCCAGTTCTTGCCATTCTGGCGATAGACGTCGTTGATGCTGCCCTTGTCGCTGATCCCGTCGAGCGCCGCGAGGCTCGCGACGATATCGGGGCCGGCGGCGGGACCGAAGGCGCCCAGCAGGGTCGCCTGGCCGACGCCCGGGATGATGCACGATGGGTTGGTCGGCGAATAAAGGCCCGACAGCGCCGTGCCCGTGATCAGGCGGCACGCCGCGAACCGGCCATATTGAGTGCCGAAGCGCAGATTGTCGCGCACGCGCAGCTTTTCATCGGCATAGAAGCCGCCGACGAGCCAGTCGAGCTTGCCGTCGAACGCTTCGCCCTGCAGGCGCAGTTCCTGCGTGAAGGTGTGGAACTGGCGATAGGCGTCCTTGTCGGGCGCGCGATAAAGGATATCGACCGTGCCATAGTCGACGTCGCCGGCCTGGCTCGACCGATATTCGCGGTACGCGGTGATCGAGGTCAGCGTCGCGCCGCCGAAATCATAATCGATCTGGCCCGAGAAGCCGTAATCCTTCGTCTTGCCGGCATAGCTGCGGCCCGGGGTGACCGAAATGTCGCGGCTGTAACCCTGGTTGAACGCCCCGACCGACTGGCCGAGGTCGCGCAGCACGTTGATGATATTGTTCGTCGTCGGGGTCGCGCCCGCGCCGACGGCGGTGGGGGTGTTGAGATTGCCGATATATTGGTTGACGCTCGGCCCGACATAGGTCGCCGCGCAGCATTCCTCGTCGCGCGAGGTATAATCTGCGATCAGGCGGACCGACAGCGCATCGGTCGGTTCGAACAGCAATTGGCCGCGCAGGAAATAGCGGTCGCGGTTGTTGATGTCGCGGTCGTTTGCAGTGTCGTTGTAGAAACCGTCGCGCTTGACCCACACGCCGTCGAGGCGCGCCGCGAGCGTTTCGCCGAGCGGGCCGGTGACGCTGCCGCCGAGCCGCCAATAATCATAATTGCCATAGGTGACCTCACCAGTGGCGCCGAAGTTGAAATCGGGCTTTTTCGAATAGATGCTGATCAGGCCGGCCGATGAGTTGCGGCCGCCGAGCGTGCCCTGCGGGCCGCGCTGCACTTCGATCCGGTCGATTTCGCCGAGCTCGTTGAGGCCGATACCCGACCGCGAGCGATAGACGCCGTCGATGAACACGGGGACCGAGCTTTCGAGGCCGGGGTTGTCGCCGACGGTGCCGATGCCGCGAATACGCGCCGAGCCATTGGCTTCCGAGCCGGTCGACGAGACGAGCAGCGACGGCGCGACCTGGTTCAGCTGGCGGATGTCGTTCGCACCGCTGTTCTGCAGCGTTTCGGCGCTGACCGCCGAGATCGCGACGGGAACGTCGGACAAGAGCTGGGCGCGGCCCTGCGCGGTGACGATGATCGGGGTGTTGGCGCTGTCGTCGGTCGCGGCGTCGGCCGGCGCATCGGTATTCTGGGCGAAGGCCGGTACGGATGCGGCAGCGATGGCAAGCGATACGCCGAGCGCGCTGGTGCGCATAAATCGGGCAGCACGAAGGGAAGATGATTTCATATCGGGCACTCCTCTCAACATTTATTTATTTTTGTTGCGGGCGGAGCATAACTCAATTGCGCGGCCGATCCAGCGGGGGGCACGTATTTGCGTCGTTTTTGGCGGGGTGATGCTTTTTGGCCACAGGCGGAAAAGCGCCTGTTCGGCAGGGCTTAGGGCCTAGCGAACGGCAAGCGCGCGGCTTGCCGTAGCGTCATCGGCCGCCCGGCCGGGGCAAGGAAAGCAGAGCCGGCGGCCGCGCGCGACCAGCATCGCCTCATACGCACCGGAAAAATTCGCGGCGATGACCGCGTCTTCGACCGCGAGCCCGCCCGTGAGCGCGCCGAAAGCGGGAAGGATCAGGCGCTGTCTATCGCCCGCGAAGCAGGGGCGCGACACATGCCGGCCGCGGATGTTGAGCCGCAATTTGGGATGGAAATGCCCCGAAACCTCGGGGCGCGTTTCATGGGGCAGGCTTTGGTGGCGAAAAACGATCCCGTCGATCACCAGCTCGTCGGCGACCTCGCCGCCCCACGCGCCGCCGGTCAGCCCGTCGTGATTGCCCGCGATCCACAGCAGTTTCGCCGACGCCGCCTGCCCGAACAGGCGTTCGGCGACCGCGGGGACAATGCGCTCGGCCGCGCCCCGATCATGAAAACTGTCGCCGAGGCACCAGATCGCGCGCGCGCCGGTTTCGGCCGCGAGCGCCGCGAGCCGGTCGAGCGTGTCGTGGCTGTCATAGGGCGGCAATGGCTGGCCGAGCGCGGCGTACCAGCTCGCTTTCTCCAGATGCAGGTCGGCGACGATCAGCGCGCCGTGGCGCGGCCAGAACAGCGCCCGGTCGGCCAGCATCTGAAACTGCTGGCCCGCAAAATCGAAGGTCGCGGCGGCGGACATGCGCCCGCTATGACCGCGCCGCTGCCCGGTCGCAAGCGGACTAACCGCCCGCCGCGATCCCATTTGCGGCGAAGCGTTGGCCGGACTCGCGATGCGCGCCGTCGGGCAGGTCGAACACGACGCGCTTGTTCGGGAAGTCGATTTCGACCCGGTCGAACAGCGACAGGCTGTCCATCCCCAGCAGCAGGGCGGGCCGTTCGTGCAGGCCCAGCACGCGGAACGCCTGGCCGTCGGCGAAACTCACCGGCAGGTCGTTGACGTCCATGCCGTTGATCACGATGCGCTTGATCGCGGTGCGCGTTGCGGGCACCGCCTCGCCCGTGATCGCGTCGAGGATCGTCGGCTCAAAGGGAAAACGGTTGGCGCGCTTGCTCGCGACCAGCCTTTGCAACGCCATATTGCCGACGCTCGTCTGCGCTCCGGTGTCGACGATCACGTCGATGCGTTTGCCGTTCAACCGCGCGTCGGACAGGATCAGGCGCCCCGCCGAATTGCGCGCGGTGACGACGATCGCGTCATCGTCCTTGATGAGCGACGGCGCGCGGCGCCGCGTTTCCAATATCTGCATGCTTTCCTTGCGGAAATCGATCAGCACGCGCCGTTCTTCGAGCATGTCGACCCCGATCAGCCCCGCGGCGCCGATATGCCGCCCGAAAAAGGCGGGCGCTTCGACCGAGGCGAGGTGCAGGTTCGACATCTGCAGCGCGGCAACGCGGTAGCTGGGCACCGTCGCCGCGCCGCCGATCGTGGCGAGCCGCAACTTCGCCCCCTCGGCCAGTCCCAGCCGTTGGGCGAGTTCGCGGGCGATCACCGTTCGTTCGGCGCCGGTGTCGACGAGGAAGGAGAAGGGGCCCTTGCCCCCGACCATGACCTTTACCGACATGCGCCGCGATGCATCCAGGTCGAACGGCTGGATAAAGGGCACAACCGTCACCGGCGGTGCGACGGCTTCGCTGGCCGGGGCCGGAACGGGGGGCGGATCGGCGGGAGCCGGGGTCGCGCCGATCAGCGCGGGGGCGGCGATCAGCAGCGCGAACAGGACGGACCGCTGGATAGCTTGGGTCATCGCTGGCATCCTCTATATATTTTGTCGCAATCTACGCCTCATCGGGCCGTGCAGCAAGCGAAACGCCGGTCACTGGTCGAGGCGCATCGCCCGTTCGGCGAGTGTGTCGGCCAGCTCGCCCAGCAACGCATCGTCGATATCGGCAGCGGCGACATTTTCGCGTCCGATCAGCACCAGCACCGGGATCGCGAGCGGGCTGATCCTCTCGAGCGTCCGGTGCAGCATCGTCCCCGCCGCGCGGTCGAGCAGGTCGCCGAGCCGCGCTACGTCGGTCAGCCGTTCGCGCGCATCGGCCCACGCGGCCTCCAGCAGCAGATGATCGGGTTCATATTTGCGCAGCACGTCGAAGATCAGGTCGGTCGAAAAGGTCACCTGCTTGCCCGTCTTGCGCTTGCCCGGATGCTGGCGCTCGATCAGCCCGCCGATCACCGCGACCTCGCGAAACGCGCGCTTGAGCAAATGCGAGCTTTCGACCCACTCGATGAACTCTTCGGACAGGATCTCGGAATCGAACAGATTCTGCGGATGCAAGACGGGCCGCAGCGACCAGATCGCGATCGCATAGTCCGACGCGACGAAGCCCAGGGGCTGCAACCCCGCGCGCTCCATCCGCTTGGTGATCAGCATGCCCAGCGACTGGTGCGCGTTCCACCCCTCGAACGGATAGCAGACGAGATAATGATTGCCCTCGTGCAGGAAGGTCTCGACGAGCAGCTCGCCGGGGCGCGGCAGCGCCGAACGCAGCGCCTGCATCTCCAGCCAGAAGCGCACATCTTCGGGAAAACGCCGCCAGCTCGCCGGATCGGCAAGGAAACCGCGCACCCGGTCGGCAAGCCGCGTCGTTAGTGCCATGCGCGCGCCCATATAGCTCGGGATGCGCGCCGGCCGCGTTGTCGCGCGGACATAAAGGTCGGTATCGCGGATGCTTTCGACCTCGAGACTGAGCCCGGCAAAGGCGAAGGTGTCGCCCGGCGTCAGCGTGCTCGCGAAATATTCCTCGACGCTCCCCAATCGCCGCCCGTTTTTGAACCGCACATCGAGCGTCGGCGCATCGACGATGATCCCCGCGTTCAGCCGGTGCCGCGCGGCGAGCTGCGGATGCGCGATCCGCCAGCCGCCTTGCCCGTCGGGCGCGAGCCGGCGGAAGCGGTCATAGCTTTTGAGCGCATATCCGCCGTCGCGCACGAAACCGAGCAGCCGCGCGAAGGTCGGCGCATCGATCCATTGGTACGGCGCCGCCGAGCGGATTTCGGCGAGCAAGTCATCTTCCTTGAACGGTGCCGCGCACGCGAGCGCCATCACATGCTGCGCGAGCACGTCGAGCGCGCCGGGGCGAAAGCGGTCGGCGTCGCGCTCGCCCGCCTCGACGGCGTCCAAGGCCGCGCGCGCCTCAAGATATTCGAAGCGGTTGCCCGGTACGATCAGCGCCTTGCTCGGCTCGTCGAGCCGATGGTTGGCGCGGCCGATGCGCTGGAGCAGGCGCGACGAGCCCTTCGGCGCGCCCATCTGGATCACGCAATCGACGTCGCCCCAGTCGAGCCCGAGGTCGAGGCTCGACGTCGCGACGAGCGCGCGCAGCCGCCCTTCGGCCATCGCCGCCTCGGCGCGCAGCCGCGCCTCGCGGTCGAGGCTGCCGTGGTGGATCGCGATCGGCAGGCTGAGGTCGTTGACCTTCCACAGCTCCTGAAAGGTCAGCTCGGCGAGCCCGCGCGTGTTGCAGAAGATGATCGTCGTGCGGTTCTTCGCGACCTCGTCCATCACCTGATGCACCGCCCAGCGCCCCGAATGCCCCGCCCACGGCACCGCGCCTTCGGGCAGCAATATGCCGATCTCGGGATCGGCGCCGGCCTCGCCTTCGACCAATGTCACCGCCTCCGCATCGCCGTTCGGCGCGAGCCAGCTGCGATAGGCGGTGGTATCGGCGATCGTCGCCGACAGGCCGACGCGGCGCAGTCCCGGCGCGATCGCCTGGAGCCGGGATAGCGCGAGGCTCAGCAAATCGCCGCGTTTGCCGGCCGCGAAGGCGTGGATTTCGTCGATTACCACCGTCTTCAAATCGGCGAACATCGTGAAGCTGTCGGGATAGGACAGCAGCAGCGACAGCGATTCGGGGGTCGTCAGCAGGATGTTCGGCGGCCGGCTGCGCTGGCGCGCCTTCTTGTCCGAGCTGGTGTCGCCGCTGCGGCTCTCGACGCTGATGTCGAGTTCCATCTCGGCGATGGGGCCAAGGAGGTTGCGTTCGACGTCGGCCGCAAGGGCTTTGAGCGGCGACACATAGAGCGTGTGCAGTCGGTCGGTCGGATGCTGCGCGAGGTCGACGAGCGTCGGCAGGAAGCCCGACAGCGTCTTGCCTGCGCCGGTCGCCGCGACGAGCAACGCGCTCTCGCCGCGCTCCCCCGCGGCGAGCATATCGGCCTGATGCCGCCTGAGCCGCCACCCGCGCGCGGCGAACCAGTCGGTGAAAGGGGCGGGGAGGGGCATGCGTTGAACGTGGGGCGGCGAACCGTGCGGGGCAAGCTTCTTCTCCCCTCCCGCTTGCGGGAGGGGTCGGGGGAGGGCCTGTTTCGGCCCCGACCGCTATTTGACATGCCCTCCCCTAACCCCTCCCGCAAGCGGGAGGGGGACTAAAGATCCTCGCTCATCCCCGTCAGCAACCCCCGCCAATATTCGCCCAGTCGCCGCTGGAACAGCATCAGCTCGAACCCGTGCCGCGCGACATGTTTCTGCGGGATCGCATCCCAGCCGCGATGCTCGACCGTCACGCGCGTCTCATCGCCGACCGCCTCGAAGCGCACATCGACTTCGGTCGCCTGATCGGCCTTGAAACTCGGCAGCCGCCAGCCGAACGCCAGCCGCTCGCCCGGCAGCCAGTGATGCACCGCGCCGATCTCCCACTCCTTGCCGTCGTCGAAGCGCGTCACCAGCCGGCCGCCCGGCCCCGCGGGATCAAATCGCAACGTGCCGTCGCCTTTGCGCGACAGCTGGAACAAGGGATGGCTCTTCCACCACCTGCCGATATCGCGCGTGAAGGCGGTAAAGGCGACGTCGGGCGCCACCCCGATACGCAAGGCGACGATTACGGCGGCGGTCATGCGCCGTCCTCGATATGGCGTTTGAAAGACGCGAGCTGGTGCGACCACAGCGCCTCGGTCTCGGCCAGCCATTGCTTGAGCTCGGCGGTCGCGCCGTCCTTCAGCGAATAGATGCGCACGCGCGCGTCGAAGTCGGGGTGCCCATCCTCGACGAGCCCGCCTTCCTTCAGCGCGCGCAAATGGCGGCTCATCGCGGGCGGCGCGAGGCCGAGTTCCGCCGCGAGCTCGCCCGCGCTGCGCGGCCGCTCGCCCAGCAGTTCGATCGCGCGCCGCCGTTTCGGATCGGCGAGCGCGCCCAGCATCCGGTCGAGCGCAGCGCTCAATCGTCGAGCCGCGTCTTGGTCGTGAACCCGCCCTCGGCGTCCCACTGCTCCGCGGTCTTTTCCTCGACCGTCACGCCAAAGGTCCAGATATGCCCCTCGGGATCCTTCGCGCGGTAGCTGCGATCGCCGTAGAATTGCGTTTCGGGCTCGGCGATGATCGCGGCCCCCGCGGCGCGCGCGCGGTCGCAGTGCGCGTCGATATCGTCGCCGACGTTCAGCTGGACATGCACCGACTGCGTGTTCTTGCCGCCGATCGATTTCGGGCTCTTGTGATCGTCGGACCATTCATTGCCGACCATCACCACCGAATTGCCATACCCCATTTCCGAATGCGCGAGGTTGCCCGCTTCGTCGAGCAGTACGAACAGCGGTTCGAACCCGAACGCTTCCTCCAGCCAGCGGAACGCCGCCTTTGGGTCCTGATAGCTAACGGCGCTCGAAAGCCCCTTGCCGCGCGGATGGTCGACCATCTTCCTTCTCCCGAGTCGCCTGATTGATTTCCACTTTATAGAATATTTTCACAAAAATGAAAATGCTCGTCGATGTGCGTGAAGATGCTAAAGTTGCGCGATGACCGATGACCTCCGTATCCATATCGCCGAAGCGATGACGCTGGCCGCCGCGCACCTCGGAAAAGGCCGCGTCGCCGACTATATCCCCGCGCTGGCCAAGGTCGATCCGAACAAGCTCGGCTTCGCGCTCGCGCTCCCCGACGGCACCGTTCATACGTCGGGCGATGCCGACGAGCCCTTCTCGATCCAGTCGGTGTCGAAGGTGTTCACGCTCGCGCTCGCGCTGCGCCGCGTCGGCAGTTCGCTGTGGGACAGCGTCGGGCGCGAGCCGTCGGGATCGGCGTTCAATTCGATCGTCCAATTGGAAAGCGAGCATGGCATTCCGCGCAATCCGCTGATCAACGCGGGCGCGATCGCGACCACCGACCGGCTGATCGACGGACGGAGCGGCGACGCGGTCGCCGAAGAGATCGTCGATTTCATGCGCGCGCGGGCGGCCGACGACAGCGTCGAAATCGACTTCGACGTCGCTTTCTCCGAATCCGAAACGGGCGCGCGCAACCGCAGCCTGTCGCATTTCATGGACGCGTTCGGAAACCTGAAGCATCCGGTCGAAACGGTGGTCGGCGTCTATTTCCGCCAATGCGCGATCGCCATGTCGTGCCGCCAGCTCGCGCGCGCCGGGCTGTTCCTCGCGATGGAGGGCCGCGATCCGCGCACCGGCGAGCAACTGATCGAGCCGCACCGCGCGCGGCGCATCAACGCGATCATGATGCTCTGCGGCCATTACGACAATTCGGGCGAATTCGCCTTTCGCGTCGGCCTGCCGGGCAAGAGCGGTGTCGGCGGCGGCATATTGTGCATCGCGCCGGGGCAGGGATCGATCGCGGTATGGTCGCCGGCGCTTAACGAGGCGGGAACGTCACTCGCGGGCGCGGTCGCGCTCGAGCATTTCGCTTATGCGGCGGGCTGGTCGGTGTTCGACTGATCCTCAGTCGTCGTTGAGCAAGGCCAGCTTCACGCGCGCAGTGCCGCTGCGGTGCATGCCGATTTCGCGTGCCGCGGCGTGGCTGACGTCGATCACGCGCCCGTGCGCAAAGGGGCCGCGGTCGTTGATGCGGACGATCACGCTGTCGCCGTTCGAGGTGTTGGTGACGCGCACCATGCTGCCAAAGGGAAGCGAGCGGTGGGCCGCGGTGAGCTGGCCGGGATCGAAACGTTCCCCGCTCGCGGTGCGGTTTCCGGCAAGCTCGTTGCCGTAATAGCTCGCCACGCCGCCACCGATTTCGGTTTCTGTTTCTGTTTCTGTTTCTGTTTCGTCGACAATGTCGGCGATCGGATTGTCGGTGACTTCGACTTCTTGCGCCGCGGCCGAAACCGTGAGCAGAAGCGGTATCATCATCATGGCAGAAAAGACCCGCATGACATCATCCCCTTGTCAGAGGAGGCGCCAAAAGCAGCGGCGGCCTGCCAAGGCAAGCCGCCACGCGCTGGATTGAAGTGATTTTGCGTCCAGGTGTGCGATTTGTTCGGTTTTAACGGAACAATAACTGAATTTAGACGTCCAGATTCGCCACCGAAAGCGCGTTCGTCTGAATGAAATCGCGCCGCGGTTCGACCTCGTCGCCCATCAATCGTTCGAAGATTTCGTGCGCGACATCGGCCTGTTCGGCCTCGACGCGCAGCAGCGAACGGTTCGACGGGTCGAGCGTGGTTTCCCACAGCTGTTCGGCATTCATCTCGCCCAGCCCCTTATAGCGGCTGATCGCGAGCCCCTTGCGGCTGTGCGCGAAAATCGCCTCGAGCAGTTCGGACGGGCGCGTGATCGGCGTCACCTTGCCGGCGGTCGCGGCGGGCAGGTCGCTGTCGCTCGCTTCGGCATCGTCGTCCGCCGCATCGGCGGCGGCCAGCGCGGCGGCGTCGGCGGCCATTGCTGCGGCGCTGCTGCCCTTCACCAAACGGCCGGGATGGGCATAGGTGTCGGCCTGTTCGCTCGCGAGCTTGTGCAGGCGGCGTGCCTCCTGGCTGGCGAGGAAGGCGGCGTCGATCGCGTGATGGTCGCTGACCCCGCGCCACCTTTTTTCGAGCGTATAGCCCCCGTCAACCGCGACGATCGTCCATTTCGCTTCGGCGCCCCCGGTCAGTGCGCGTTCGGCGGCGTTGAGCCATTCGGCCGCGCGCTCGCCCGCTGCGGTCCGCCCGGCGCTGTCGATTTCCGGGTCGAGCGCGCCGTTCAGCGCCAGGGCTTCGATGAGCTCGTAATTATGGCCGCGCGGGACATAACGCATCAGCGCGCGCAGACGGCGGCCATGCTCGATCAGGTCGCGGAGGTCGGCGCCCGACCGCGCGCCGCCGGTGGTCTCGAGCATCAACGCATCGATGCCGCCGTCGACGAGGTAGTTTTCGAGCGCGGTATCGTCCTTGAGATAGACCTCGCTGCGCCCCTTCGCGACTTTGTAGAGCGGCGGCTGGGCGATGTAGAGATGGCCGCCCTCGATGATCTCGGGCATCTGGCGATAGAAGAAAGTGAGCAGCAAGGTGCGGATATGTGCGCCGTCGACGTCGGCGTCGGTCATGATCACGATCTTGTGATAGCGCAGCTTTTCGAGGGTGAATTCGTCGCGGATGCCCGTCCCGAGCGCCTGAATCAGCGTGCCGACTTCCTTCGACGAAATGATGCGGTCAAAGCGTGCGCGCTCGACGTTCAGGATCTTGCCCTTGAGCGGCAGGATTGCCTGAACCTTGCGGTCACGACCCTGTTTCGCCGATCCGCCTGCCGAGTCACCTTCGACGAGAAAAAGTTCGCATTTGGTGGGGTCGCGCTCCTGGCAATCGGCGAGCTTGCCGGGCAGCGAGGCGATATCCATCGCGCCCTTGCGCCGAGTCAATTCGCGCGCCTTCTTCGCGGCTTCGCGCGCGGCGGCGGCGTCGATGACCTTCTGGATCACCGCCTTGGCATAGGCGGGATTTTCCTCGAGCCATTCGGTCATCCGGTCGGCCATCAGGCTTTCGAGCGGCTGGCGCACTTCCGAGGAGACGAGCTTGTCCTTGGTCTGCGACGAGAATTTCGGATCGGGCAGCTTGACCGAAACGATTGCGGTCAGCCCTTCGCGCATATCCTCGCCGGTCAGCGAGACTTTTTCCTTCTTGAGGATGCCCGACTTGTCGCCATAGCCGTTCAATGTGCGCGTCAGCGCGGCGCGGAACGCCGCGAGGTGGGTGCCGCCGTCGCGCTGCGGGATGTTGTTCGTGAAGCAGAGGACATTTTCATAATAGCTGTCGTTCCACTCGAGCGCGACGTCGATGCCGATGCCGTCGCGCTCGCTGCTGATCGCGATCGGATCGGGGAGCAGCGCATTCTTGTTGCGGTCGAGATATTTGACGAACGCCGCGATGCCGCCCTCGTAGAAGAGGTCGTGGCTCACATGCTCGGCGTGGCGTGCGTCGACGAGTTTGATGCGGACGCCCGAGTTGAGGAAGGCGAGTTCGCGATAGCGATGCTCGAGCTTTTCGAAGTCGAATTCGAGGACGTTCTTGAACGTCTCGGTCGACGCCTGGAAGGTCACGCGTGTGCCCTTCTTGCCCGCGGGCGCGGGGCCGTTGACCTTGAGCGGGCCGACCGAATCGCCATGTTCGAAGCGCATCCAATGCTCTTCGCCGTCACGCCAGATCGTGAGTTCGAGCCATTCGCTGAGCGCGTTGACGACCGAGACGCCGACGCCGTGGAGACCGCCCGACACCTTGTACGCATTGTCGTCGCTGGTGTTCTCGAACTTCCCGCCGGCGTGGAGCTGGGTCATGATGACCTCGGCCGCCGAAATGCCTTCCTCGGCATGAATGCCGGTCGGAATGCCGCGGCCATTATCCTCGACGCTGACCGATCCGTCGCTGTTGAGCGTGATCAGGACAAGGTCGCAATGCCCCGCGAGCGCTTCGTCGATCGCATTGTCCGAAACCTCGAACACCATGTGATGCAGGCCCGACCCGTCGTCGGTGTCGCCGATATACATGCCCGGGCGTTTGCGTACCGCGTCGAGGCCCTTCAGAACCTTGATCGAATCGGCGCCATAGGCGTTGGTGTTGGGCTGGTTGGCGGGCGCGACCGGCGCCGTATTTTCTGGGGTGTCCGTCATATCGATTATATAGGGTCGAAGGCGGCAAAACCCAAGCGAAAATGCGGCTCTGGGCCAGTTGGCGAGGAGCGTTGCGCGGGGACGTCGCGGCGGCTAGTTTCGCGGCATGAAACAAAGTCTCGCTTCGCCCCTCGCCGCCGTCCTCATCCTCTCGCTCGCCGCGTGCAGCCAGCCCGCGCCGCCTGCCGAAAACGCGCCCGAAGTCGCGGGCGAACCATTGGCAACGCGCGCGGTGATGATCGGCACCGAAGGGCCGAGCCTGCCCGCCTGTTCGAGCATCAGCCGGGTCAAAACCGGCGGCACCGACGTTTACTGGGCACCGAACGAGACGCGCGCGGTCAAGGCGAAGCTCGCCGGCGGCGCGAATGTGTCGCTGTGCGAAGCGGCCGAAAATGACGCCTGGTTCGGCGTCGTCTTCGCGGCGCCCGGCACCGATCCCGATATGTGCGGCGTCGGTAAGTCGGTCCCGAATGCGCGCGAATATCAGGGGCCGTGCCGCTGGGGCTGGATCAAGGGCGGGACAGTCCAGCTCGGCGGATAGGTCCGGCCTGCTAGAGAGCCGCGTCCCTGCGAAGGCAGGAACCCATCTCGCGCCGGTTCCATGTCGAGCCAGCCGGTGATGGGCTCCTGCCTTCGCAGGAGCGCGACAGGTTTATCCCCGGCAATCCTCGATCACGCGGCCGATTTCGGACTGCACCGGCAGCGTCATTGCGCCGCCGCCCGGCGTTTCGAGCGCGAAGCGCCCGCGACTGAACGCGATGCGGTCGAGCCTCGGATCGCGGTTGGCCATGCTCGCGCTACCGCCGTCGAAGCGGATCTGGTCGGTTCCCGCGCTCGTGCGCAGGCTGACATTGCCCGAGAGGGAGGAGGTCATCCGGATGCCGCCGCCGCTGCACGTCATGCTGAGCAACGGGTTCGAGCTTCCCGTCGGGACGAACGCCGCGGTGCGGCTGCCCGCATCATAACGCCATGCGCCCGCATCGACTGCGCGATCCTCCCAGCCTGACGACGGCGTCGGCAGCGGTGCGGGTGTCGGCGCCGGGGCAACCGGGCGCGGCGCGGGCGGCGGAGCCGCGGGCTGCGGGATGGCGGCGCACCCTGCGACGACGAGCATCAGCGCGCCCGCGGCGCCATAGCGAAAACCCTTGCTCATCATCGTCTAAAATCCCTGCCAATCAATCACTTCGTCGAGCTGCGCGCGCGGCACCGGCCACTGGTTCACCGCCGCTTCGGCATCGGCATAGCCGATCGCCAACCCGGTGAACAAAATCTGCCCGTCATCCAGCGCCAGCGTGCGGCGGATCGTCGCGCCGTACATTGCCCAGCATTCCTGCGGGCAACTGGCAAGGCCATGTTCGACGAGCAGCAGCATCACCGATTGCAGCCACATGCCCATGTCCGACCATTGCGGCGGGCCCATGATGCGCGAACAATGGAGGAAAAGCATCACCGGTGCGCCAAAACCCCGGTAATTCTCCACGAACTGAGCGATCCGGCCGCGTTTGTCCTCGCGCGGGATGCCGAGTGAGGCGTAGAGCGCCTCGCCGACGCCGAAGCGGCGCGCTTCCCATGGCTCGGTCAGCCCCTTGGGATAGATATCATATTCGGGCTCATAACCGTCGCGCCCCATCACGATCCGTGCGGCGACCGCGTCCTTCACCGCCTGCCATGGGCCGCCGGTTACCAGCGTCGCCTGCCAAGGCTGGAGGTTGCCGCCCGAAGGCGCGCGCTGTGCGACGGCGAAAATCTCTTTCAGCAGCGCCGGGTCGACCGCCCGGTCGGTGAAGGCGCGTACCGAACGGCGCGCGTGGAGCGCATGGGTCACGCCATTCTCGGTTGCGGGGGTGTCAGTCGCTGGCATATTTATCCTCTCGCCGCTTGCCGAACAGCAATTTGCGTTCGAGCCGGGCCTTCAGCTGGCGGTAGTAGGAAAGCAGGAAGACGTCATCCTCTTCGGCAACAGGGCGCCCGATCTTGGCGCGGATTGCGTCGGCGACCTCGCGCATCGCGCGCGGATCGCGGCCGCGGAGCACGCGTTCGAGTTCCTGCAGTTCGAAAATGCCATAGACGGCGAGTTCGGCCTCGGTGAAGACCATCGCGTCGCCCGCGGCATCGACCGCGATATCGGCGTCGAGTTTCACGCGCTGCGCCATCACCACCCACGTCCCCGCGATCAAATCGCCCATCCGCATCCGGTCGCGGTTGAACAGCAGGAACAGGCTGAGCGTCAGCGACCACAGCACGCCGGCGAGGATGAGCCAGCCCGACACCGCATCTTCGGCTATGCCGGTCCCCAGCATCATCAGCGGCAAGAAGATTTCGAGCTCGCGGATCAGATTGCGTGCGACGACCGCGTCGGCGGTCAGGCGGCCGCCGTCGCGCGCGACGACCCGGATCCCCATCAGCCTTTTGCCCGGCGTCGCCGCGCGCGAACCCAGTTCGAACCCGATGAACCAGAAGGTGCGCAGCAGGAAAGCACCGAGCATCCAGACGACGACGGTGGTATCGGATTGGGAGGCCAGGCCGATCCAGAGCATCAACAGCGAAAAGAGCAGCAGCGTCAGCTGAATCAGGATCATGTCAACCAGCAGCGCGCTGAAACGCAGCCCCGCGCTCGCGATCTTGAGTTCGAGGTCGACCCCCTCGGGCGTGACGAACTGGCGGATCTTTTTCGCGCGCGCGGCGCGCGATTTCGCGTTGGCGGCGGCGGTCATGTCACATCCTCGCGCCGCGGAATGTAATAATAAGCGAGCCAGAACAGCAGCATCAGCGATCCGATCGCATAGCGCAGCATCGTGTCGGTGATCAGCTGGCGGCCGAAACCTTCGAGCAGCCCCGCGGCGAACAGCATCAGGATCACGCCGACCATGACCTTGCCCGCGGTGCGCCCTGCATCCGATGCCGCCTGCAACCGCCCGCGCGCGCCGGGAAAGACGACCGCGGTGCCGATCCTGAGGCCCGCGGCGCCCGACAGCGCGGCGGCGAACAGCTCAGTCGTGCCGTGGATGAACAGCCAGCCGCCGAAATCATAGCCCAGCCCCTTGGCCGAGAAGACCGCCATCATCGCGCCGAGCCCGATGCCCTGATAATATTCGAGCATCATCGTCGGTACGCCGAACGCGAAACCAAGCGCAGAGGACAGGATCGACACCTGGCTGTTGTGCGTGAACAAATAGGTCGCGAAGACGTGCAGCCCGCTCTCGCCCTTTTCCGCCGCCGCCGCCTTGCCGTGGCCCAGCGTCGACTGGAGAAACTCGACCGTCGCGCGCGGGTCGCGTCCGCCCGCCATATCCTCGTCGACAAAGTTGAAATACCATTCGGGGTTGTTTGAGACGAGCGAATAGCTGGTCAGCGCGCCGAGCAGGATGATCAGCGAAATGATCAATGTTTCCTTCCACACCGACCGCACCGCGGCGGGCCAGTCGTAGAGGAAGAAGCGGCGGAGGCGGTTCCAGCGGCTTTCGCGCACGCCATAGACGAGGAAGTAGCCGCGGATCGACAGCGCCTCGAGATGGTCGAGCAGGGCCTTGTCGAGGCTCGTCGCGCGCGCGATCGACAGAGACGACAGGGTGGCGCGATAGAGCAAAGGCAGCTGCAGCAGCTCGTCGCTGGTGAGCGCGGCGGCACCCTTTTTCTCCAGCTTGGACAGCAGCAGGTCGAACGCGATCCAGTCGGCCTCGCGCTCGGCCCGAAAACGGCTCGTCGAAAAGCTCGGGGCATCGAGCGCACGTGCGGGGGACGCGGGTGGAATCACAGGCTGCATCATAGGCTACCTTGGCGCTTGATGCCGAGATAGGCTTCGACCGCGCTCGCCCCCATCGCGTCGGCGGGCACCTCGATGACGTCGGCGCCGAGCCGCTGGAGCCGCGCGATCACCAGCTGCCGGTCGCGCAGCATCGCCGCGGCGACGTTCGAGCGCGTGACGTCGGCGCCGCTTTCGGGGCGTCGGCGCTCCTCGGCCTCGACCTCTTCGTCCCTGATCACGACGAACAGCAGCCGGTGCTTCTTCACCAGCCGCCCCGCGGCGCGGATCATCAGATCGGCGCTCGTCGCGTCGGTGAATTCGGTGAAGAGGATGATCAGCGAGCGGCGGTTGAGCTGCGCCGACAGCGTTGTCAGCGCGAGCGTGAAATTGCTTTCGACATGCGCATAGTCGATCAGGCTCGCGGCGCGCTGCAATGCGGGGAAATCCTGCGTGTGCATATAGGCGGGGGTCAGCGTCTGCGGTTTCGCGGCGAACGAGAAGAAGCTGATCCGGTCGCCCAGTTTCAGCCCGACATAGGCGAGCAGCAGCGCCGCCGACACCGCGCGATCGACGCGCGGCATGCCGCCGACGGGCTCGGCCATCGTCCGCCCGCTGTCGATCGCGAGCACGACGCGATTGTCGCGCTCGACGCGATATTCCTTCGCGAGCAGTTTGACGTGGCGCGCCGAGGCGTTCCAGTCGATCGCGCGCCGATCCATCCCTGCCTGATATTCGGCGAGCGCCTCAAACTCGGTGCCTTCGCCGCGAAAGCGTTGCTGGCGCAGGCCAAACCAGCTGTTGCGCTGAAACAGCCGGCTGCCCTCGTCGGTCACCGCGCGCAGGCTCGGAACGACGTGGATCGCGCCGTCGATCACAAATTTGCGCTGCTTCCAGACGAGCCCGAGCGGCCCCGCCCAGCGGACCCACAGCGCCTCGACCAACGCCTGCCCGCGCCGCGATGCGGTGAGCGGCAATGTGCGGACGAGCGCTTCGCCCGTGCTTGTCCGGTGCATATCGTCCGCGAGCCGCCCACCCTCGGCAAGCCGTTCGTCGAGCGCCAGTGCGAGTTCGGCGCGCGGCGGCACCGCTCTCCCCTTCGCGGTGAGCGACAATTCGAACGGGTCGCCGACCCCGACCTGATGCGGAAAACGCGCATCGATGGCGAGGTGGCGGGGGTTCGCTCCGGCGATGGTGTCGAGGATCAGGCACGCGAGGATCACCCCGATCCAGCCGGGCGCGACGAGCCACAGCTCGGGCCGGATCAGCCCGAGCGCGAGCGCCATCGGGGCGCCCGCGAGCAGCAGATAGATCGCACGCCGGGTCGGATAAATCATTACAAAAGATCCTCCCTGTCGCGAAGCGATGGGGAGGGGGACCGCCGCGTAGCGGTGGTGGAGGGGCCGCAACGTTGCGCCATTGCCCCTCCGTCAGCGCTTGGCGCTGCCACCTCCCCATGGCTACGCCACAGGGAGGATAATGCGGCGCTCCCGATCACCGCGGCACGTCCTCGCGTTCGAGCAGCGCCGCGACGACCTGCTCGACGTTACGCCCTTCGATTTCGGCGGCGGCGGACAGGATGACGCGGTGGCGCAGCACGCCTGCGGCGAGGCGCTGGACGTCGTCGGGGATGACGTAATCGCGCCCGTCGAGCGCCGCCGCGGCGCAGGCGGCGCGCGCGAGCAAGGTCGCGGCGCGCGGGCTGGCGCCGCATTCGAGGTCGGCGCTCTCGCGCGTCGCGCGGACGATGCGGACGATATAATCGACGATCTCGTCGGCGAGCCGCACCGTCGCGATCGTGTCGATCGCCGCTTCGATCGTCTTGGCGTTCGCCACCTCGGTGACGCCGAAATCGGCGACTGCGGGGCTTTTGAAGCGTCCGCCATGATCGGCGACGATGCGCCGTTCCTCGTCGGCAGCGGGATAATCGACCACCAGCTTGAACAGAAAGCGGTCGAGCTGCGCCTCGGGGAGCGGATAGACGCCCTGCTGCTCGATGGGGTTCTGCGTCGCGAGCACGGTGAAACGCGGGCTCATCGCGTGCGCCTCGCCATTGATCGTCACGCGCCGTTCCTGCATCGCCTCGAGCAGCGCGGCCTGCGTCTTCGGCGGGGTGCGGTTGATTTCGTCGGCGAGCAGCAGTTCGGTGAAGATCGGCCCCTTGGTCAAGGTGAAGCTGGACGTCTGGAAGTTGAACAGGTTCGACCCCAAAATGTCGCCGGGCATCAGGTCGGGGGTGAACTGGATGCGCCCGAAGCCGAGACCCGTCGCGCGTGCGAAAGCCTGCGCGAGCAGGGTCTTCGCGGTGCCCGGCGGGCCTTCGAGCAGCACATGCCCGCCCGCGAGCAGCGCGATCGTCACCATGCGGGTGAGCGGCCCCTGCCCGAACACGACCTTGGCGACCTCGCCCTCGATCGCTGCGCCGAGGGCCTGAACGCTCTCGATATTAGCTGTCACGGAGTAGATCCTTCCTGATGTCGTGCAGCGCTTGCGCGCCCTCTAGAAACTCATGGGTGTTGCGCGCGAGCGGCAGGCGCCGTGCGAGCGAGGAAAACAGGTCGCTGCCGTCGCGCAGATGCCGGTCGATCCAGCGGTCGGTCGCTTCGTCGTCGAGCCCGCCGGGGGCATGCAGCCGCCGTGCGATCGCGATGCGCTGGCTCTTCACAAAGGCGTCGGCGCCGTCGAGTTCGCGCCGTGCCTGTTTGATCAGGTCGGCGCTGTTTGCGATCAACGCCGCCTTCGACACCGCGATCGCGCGGCCGGGCTTCAGCGCCGGGCCGAACCGCATCCATGCCTGCCACAGGGCGAGCAGCCCGGCGGCGATCAGGCAGAGCGTGATGCCGATGAACGGCGGGACGAAGGCGAAGCGGAGCAGCGAGCGCTGGCTGCCGAAGCCGTTCAGCGTCAGGTCGAAGGCGACCGCATCGGCTTCGGCGTCCGCGGCAATCGCATCGACCAGCATCGCCGCAGCGGCGGCACGTTCGCGGTTGGCAAAGGCCAGATTGTTCACCAGGTCGGGATCGGACAGGATATAGATATTGTCGCTGCGATGCTTGGCCAGGATCGCACCGCCGTGCGGAAAGCCGATCAGCGTGTCGAAGCCATCGGCGACGATCACCTGCGATCGAAGGCCGGGCAGGGGCAGGGCGATCCGGCGCCCGCCGATCGAGCCCGCTGCTGCCGCGCCGCGCGCATGCGGCTCGCTGGCGATCTTGTCGATCTTGCCGACCGTCGCGGGTAGCAGCTTCGCGGGCGGCGCGATCGGAAAGCCCCCGCCGGCCCAGCCCGGCTTTTGCGGATGCCGGCCCGTCTGCCATTTCGGCAATATGATCAGGACAGGACCGCCGCGATGCCCTTTCATCACCCGCGCGATTTCGTCGGCCTTTGCCCGATGGGTGGGCGTCAAGATCAGCAGCTCGCGCCATTCCTCTTCATAAACCGGCGCCTCTTCGCTCCGCCGCAGCTCGACATGGGCACCGGCGCGCTCGGTGAGGTCGACGATGCCGGCATAGCCCGGCGCCGCCTTCGACAGCGCATGGCCGCCGCCATCGTTTCCGCTCGACAGCTGCGGCCCGAGCGCGATCAGCGCCCACAGCGTGATAAAGGCGATCACGCCGATCGCCACCACCGCCGCGATCAGACGCGGGTTGAAGCCATGATCGTCGGCGACGTGGCTCATGCGCGCGCCCAGCTCTGGGGGACGGTCAGCTCGGCGTAAGCAGCGCGGCATTGTTGCCACGCCCCGGCGTCGATCGAGCGGCCGCCGAACAGGCTGATCTCGACCGCGCGCGCGATTCGGCTGAACGCGCCGCGCGCAACGGCGGGCAGGTCATGCGCTTCGGCAAGATCGCGTGAGGTCATCGCGGGTTTGACCAGCCCGGGGCGACGGCCCTCGATATCCTCGACGCTGCGATAGAGGAGAAGGTGCACCGCCTCGGCAAAGCGCCCCTCGGCCGCGAGCGCGTCGGCCTCGGCGAGCAGCGCGCGCGCCGCGCCGGCCTCGGCCTGACCGGCGCCGTCCTCCGCATCTTCCCCGCCCGCCTTGCGGCGAAAGGGCAGATTGTCGACCCAGCGCGCGAAGGCGGGAACGAAATGATAGAGGAGGAAGAGCAGTACCAGCGCCACCACGATCCACATCAGCGGCTTGGCGGCGGGGGCGCTCCAGTTAAAAAAGCTGCCGATCGCGTCGAACAGCGACTTCAGCCACTCGGGTGTCGGTGGCGGGGGCGGCGGTGGGGGCGGAAAGGCGGTCTGGATCGTACCGCCCGCAATCGTCTGGCTATAGCCCGGATCGACGAGTTCGGGATCGATCAGCCATCCTCCGCCTGTATCGGCGCCGGGTGGTTCGGACGCGGCCGACGCCTGGGCGATCCACATCGACATCATGTTGAAAAGATGGCCCGGCCCCGATCGTGCATCGTGAATGGTGGTAGCGCGAGCGGACGGAGCAAGGCAAGAGATGCTTGCGCGCGAAACGGCCCCGTTCTAGCGCGCGGAAAAATTCGGCCGGTTTGTTACGCTTGTAACCACCGGCCGCGCGACAGGAGAGACACGTGGACGCGGCCCAAGCGGTGCATGAAAAATTCTTGGCAGCGCTGGCCGGGGGCAGATTGCCCGACCGCGCCGATGCGCCCGATCCCGCGACCGTCGGCTTGTCGCGGAGCCAAGCCACCGACATTTTCCTGTCGCAGTTGACGAGTCGCCAGATGGACCGGCTGTCGCGCCATCTGCAGGCGCGCGGCGAGGGCTTTTACACGATCGGGTCGTCGGGGCATGAAGGCAATGCCGCGGTCGCCGCGGCGCTGCGCGTCACCGACATGGCGTTCCTCCATTATCGCTCGAATGCGTTCCAGCTCCACCGGTCGCGCCAGCTTCCGGGCGGCACACCGACGTGGGACATGCTGCTGAGCTTCGCCGCGTCATCTGAAGACCCGATCTCGGGCGGACGCCACAAGGTCATCGGGTCGAAGCCGCTCAATATCCCGCCGCAAACCTCGACGATCGCCTCGCACCTGCCAAAAGCGGTCGGCGCGGCCTTTTCGATCGGCATTGCGCGCCGCCTCGGCATGACCGGCTTGCCGCTTCCCGACGATGCCGTCGTGCTGACGAGCTTCGGCGACGCGTCGGCGAACCATTCGACCGCGCAGGGCGCGTTCAACACCGCGGGCTGGGCGGCGTTTCAGGGCTCGCCGATGCCACTCATCTTCCTCTGCGAAGACAATGGCATCGGCATTTCGACGCGCACGCCGACGGGCTGGATCGAGGCGCAGTTCCGCCACCGCGCGGGCCTGCACTATATCAGGTGCGACGGCACCGATCTCGTCTCGGCCTATGCCGGTGCGGCCGAGGCCGCCGACTATGCGCGGCGATACCGCAAGCCGGTGTTTCTCCACATGGCGACGGTGCGCCTCTACGGCCACGCCGGCTCGGACGTGCAGGGGGCTTATCTGCCCAAAGCCTTGATCGAGGCCGACGAGGCGCGCGATCCGTTGCTCGCGGGCGCCGCGCTGATGGCCGAACATGGCTGGATGTCGCCCGCCGAAATCGCCGACGCCTATGAGGAGATCGGTGGCACGCTCGCGCGGCAGGCCGAGGCGGCGATCCTGCGCCCCAAGATCACGACCTCGAAGCATGTGATGGAAAGCCTGATCCCGCCGAAGCGCGAGGTGGCGCGCGCCAACACGCCGTCGGACGAGGATCGCAAGGCGATGTTCGGCAGCGACGCCGGCGCGATGGACAAGCCGCAGCATATGGCGCGGCTTTTGAGCTGGGCGCTCGCCGACCTGATGCTCGCGCATAAGGAGATCGTCGTCGCGGGCGAGGATGTCGGACCGAAGGGCGGCGTCTACAACGTCACCGCCAAGCTCCATCAGCGCTTCGGATCGGCGCGCGTCGTCAACACCCTGCTCGACGAACAGGCGATCCTCGGGCTCGCGATCGGCATGGCGCACAATGATTTCCTGCCGATGCCCGAGATCCAATTCCTCGCCTATGTCCACAATGCCGAGGACCAGATCCGCGGCGAGGCGGCGACGCTCAGTTTCTTCTCCGACGGACAATATACCAACCCGATGGTGCTCCGCATCGCGGGGCTCGGATACCAGAAGGGCTTCGGCGGCCATTTCCACAACGACAACAGCCTCGCGGTCTTCCGCGACATTCCTGGCGTGATCCTCGCGGTGCCGTCGAACGGGCGCGATGCGGTCGCGATGCTGCGCGAATGCGTCCGGCTCGCGCGCGAGGAACAGCGCGTCGTTGTCTTTGTCGAACCGATCGCGCTCTATATGACCCGCGACTTGCACGAGGAAGGCGATGGCCTGTGGACCAGCGCCTATGAAGCGCCGGGCGACGGCGCGCCGATCCGCTTCGGCGACGTCGGGGTGTACGGCAACGGCACCGACCTCGCGATCGTCACCTATGGCAACGGTTATTACCTGTCGCGTCAGGCCGAAAAGCTGCTCGCCGCCGATGGCGTCAAGGCGCGCGTGATCGACCTGCGCTGGCTCGGCCCGGTCGACGAGGAGAAGCTCGTCGCCGCGGTCGGCGACGCGAAACGCATCCTGATCGTCGACGAATGCCGCATCACCGGATCGCAGAGCGAGGCGCTGATGGCGACCTTCGTCGAACGCACCCCCGGTAAGAAACTCGCGCGCATCGCCGCCGACGACAGCTTCATTCCCTTGGGCCGCGCGGCGACGCTGACCTTGCCGAGCCGCGATTCGATCTATGCCGCCGCGAAGGAGCTGCTCGCATGAGCACGCGCAAGACCGCGCTAATCGTCGCGCCCGGCCGCGGCACTTATGGCAAGGGTGAACTCGGCAGCATCGCACGGCTGCACGGCGCTCGCTTCGGCGAGCTGATCGCCAATTTCGACGCACAGCGCCGCGAGCGCGGTCAGCCGACGGTGACCGAACTCGACGGCGCCGACCGCTTCAGCGTCGCGACGCATATGCGCGGCGATGTTGCGGCACCGCTGATCTACACCGCGACCGCGCTCGACTATCTCAGTATCGACCGCGACAAGTTCGACATCGTCGCCGCCCTGGGCAATTCGATGGGCTGGTACAGCGCGCTCGCGCTTGGCGGTGCGGTGTCGGTCGAGGATGGCTTCCGCATCTCGAACGCGATGGGGCTCAACAGCCAGACGCACGGGCCGGGCGGGCAAATCCTGTTGCAGGTCGTCGACGAGGATTGGCGGCCGGTGGCGGGGCTGCGCGAGACGCTGTTTGGTCTTGTCGCCGACATCGCCTCTCGTCCTAGCCACGCGCTCGCACTCTCGATCGACCTCGCCGGCATGCTCGTGCTCGCGGGCAATGAGGAAGGCCTCGCCGCGCTCCTCGCCGAAGCGCCGCCGACCCCCGGGCGCGATCCGCTGCGGCTTGCGGGCCACGGCCCCTTCCACACCCCGCTGATGTTCGGCAGTTCGGACAAGGCGATGGCCGAGCTGCCGCATGCGCTCTTCCACCGCCCCGCGCTGCCGCTGGTCGACGGGCGCGGGCATATCTGGCGCCGCCACGCGAGCGATCCGGCCGCGATTTGGGATTACACCTTCGGCCACCAGATCCTCGCGCCCTATGATTTCGCGCTGTCGGTGCAGGTCGCGGTCAGGGAATACGCCCCCGACGTCATCATCCTGCCGGGCCCCGGCGACACGCTCGGCGGCGCGATCGCGCAATCGCTGATCGGCATTGGCTGGCAAGGGATCCGGAGCAAGGCCGATTTCGCGGCGCGGCAGGCGGCGGACCCGATCCTGCTGTCGATGGGCCGCGCCGAACAGCGCGCGCTCGTCACGGGATAGGAGGATAGGGCCGGCAGAGGAGGAACATCCCCTGCCGGCCCGTTCGCATGGAATCAGGTGGGGTTGACCCCATGCGGATGAACGGCAGCGCCAATGGGGACCAACTCAAGGGCGGTACACCGTTCATGTCCCTTATAGGTGCGCTGCGCCGCATCCGGCCGGGGGTCCTGCACAATCAAGCACCGAAACGGAGCGGATTGCCCGGCGCGCCGCGCGCGAACTCGGCGATGAACTGGAGCCGCAGCAATTCGGCAACATTGCCGGCGCCGGCGCGGCGCATGATGTTCGCGCGGTGTACCTCGACGGTACGGGGGCTCAATTCCAGCTGACGCGCGATCGCCTTGTTGCCGAGCCCCGCGGCGATCGCGTCCAATATGTCGCGTTCGCGCGGGGTCAGCGCCGCCAGCCGCGCCTCGGCCTCGCGATGCCGGTCGAGCGCGCGCTGCCGTGCGCGCCAGTCGGCGAGCGCCGCATCGATCGTGCGGCGAACGAGGCGCGGGTCGAGCGGCGCGGGCAGCAGATCCTGTGCCCCGCCGCGCAGGATCGCTCGCGATTCGGCGATACTCAGCTGCTCGGCGGCGACGAAGGCGACGATTCCGGCGCGCGCGGCGACGCGGTCGAGCAGCGCCGCGCCGCCGATCCGCCCGGGCTGGCACCAGTGAAAGAGCAGGATGCCGCACGAATCCTGGCCCTCGGCTTCGATCCATGCATCGGCGCTGGCAAAGCTGCGCACGATCCGTTCGGACCCCGCCGCGAGCATGCGGAAACAGGCCGCCCGCTCGGTGGGGTCGGGCAGGATCAGATGGATATGGCCCCCGCTTTCGATCACGAAAACCGGGATGCGCGCGAAGGCGCCGCGCGAACAGCGACGAAGGGTCTGCGATGGCGCCATTTTGGAGCACAGCGATGGACTGCTTGATCCGGGCGACGGCGTTGAAATCCGGAGGCACGCATTTCTGCCACAGGCCGTGATTGAGACGCCCGCGCATCAGCCCGTCGAAGGACAAGCGGCCCTGTTGTTGGCCGATAGGTTCTCCAAGCCGGCAAAAAAATCAAAATGTTACGGGTTACGTAGCCTTGTTCTCCCGCGCGCGTAACGATTTTCTGGAGATCGGGGCTGGGGCATTCGGATATTCCTGCCGCTCCGCGACTTGAGCGCGAGCATGCGCTGAAAAAAAGCAGGGCGTATTTGGCCCCGATAACCGTCTTGTCTTTGGAGAGGGAAAAAAGGGAGAGACGTGACGGCGGAACCTGCCTCCGAACTGGAGCGGTTGACCCGGAATTTCCGGCCGCCGCTGATCGCCTTTTTTTCCCGGCGCGTTGCCAGCCTCGCGGAAGCCGAAGACATGACCCAGGAAGTTTTTTTGCGGCTATCGAACGCGCAAAGGGGCGATGAAGAGACGAGTGCCGCCTATATCTTCCGGATCGCCGCCAATTTGGTGACGGACCGGGCGCGCCACGACCGCGTGCGCCGGAACTTCGCGGACGCGGTGCGAAGCGACGCCAGCGCCGGCGTCGACGGTTTTGACCCCTTTCGGATCGCTTCGGCGCGCGAATCGATTTCGATCCTGTGGGCCGCCATCCAGGCGCTTCCCGAACCGACGCAGCAGATTTTCATATTGTACCGCGTCGAGAATATTCCGAAGCAGACGATCGCCGATAATTTCGGATTTCACCTCCGCACTGTCGACAAACATATTTCGCGCGCGCTGGTCTTCCTCGCGCGCCGCATGGAGCGGCGGCCATGATCGTTCCGCAGAATGACAATGATCGCGTCGCCGAGCGGGAGGAGCAGGCCGCCGCCTGGTGCCTGCTCATCGCCGACCGCGCGCTGACCGTCGGCGAACAAAGCGATTTCGACGAATGGCTGGCGGCGGACGAGCGCCACGCCCACCATTTCGAGCAGATGGTGACGGTGTGGCAGGGAACCGACGCGATCGCCGAAATGCCCGGCTTCCTGTCGCTCCGCGCCGAAGCTTTGACCGCGATGGAAAAGGCGCGCCGCGCGGCCGAGCCCGCGCCGACGCGCCGCCGTGCCGTCGCGACGATGGTCGCGCTCGCGATGGTCACGGGCATGGGCGCCTGGTATTGGAGCGAGAGACCCGACGTCTATTCCACCGAGGTTGGCGAGCGGCGGATCGTCCGGCTCGACGACGGGTCGAGCGTCTCGCTCGATGCCGCCAGCCAAATGTCGGTATCCTTCACCGACCATCGCCGCGCGATCATACTCGATCGCGGCCGGGCCAAGTTCGACGTCGCAAAAGATCCGCTCCGGCCGTTTACCGTGACCGCGGGGTCGCAATCGGTGGTGGCGATCGGGACGAGTTTCAGCGTCGAGCTGCTGCGCGATCAGCTTCGTGTCCTGCTGTTCGAAGGGCAGGTCGCCGTCGTTCCGCGCGGCGCCGCCGCAAGGCATATCAAGGCGCGGCTGCCGGCCACGCAGGCGACGACCCAGCTTTTGCCCGGGCAGGAACTGGTCGCCAGCCTTTCGTCGGGCGCGACGGAAATCCTTCCCGTCGATGCGGGGCGCTCGCTGGGTTGGGAAGGCGGGCAGGTCGATTTCGTCGATATGCCGCTGAGCGACGCGGTCGAGCGGATCAACCGCTACGCGGCATCGCCGATCGTCCTCGCCGATGCGGCGGCCGGCCGTCATCTCGTCAATGGCGTGTTCGATGCGGGCGACGCCGACAGTTTCGTCAAGGGCGTGACCTCGCTCTATCCGCTGGCCGCGCACGAAGAAGGCGGAAAAATCATTATCGAAACTGTAAATTCGAATAACGACGAAGAAAAAATGGACCAAAGATAAAAATCTGGGGCGCAACCGGGTGGGTGGTTCGTCTTTATGACAGAGGGGCAATAATATCGATCCCTCGCATAGAGGGAGAGGGTATGTCCAAACGTCGTTATTTGTTGTCGAGTCTTGCGATCGGCGCGCTGGTTTCCGTGTCGGCACCTGCCTATGCTGAAGCGCGCCAGGTTCAGCAGTTTGATATTCCGGCCCAGGATCTGGGCGGCGCATTGCGTGCTTTCGCGCGCGCGTCGGGGGTGCAGGTAATTTTCGACGGCAAGGCGGTGCGCGGCAAGCGTAGCGAGACCTTGCGGCACCGGTCGGGCGCCGAGGAGGCGCTCCGCGAACTGCTTCGCGGGACGGGCCTGACCTATCGCCGCGACGGAAAGATATTCGTCATCAGCCCGATGCGCCGGATCGCGCAGCTTCCGGCCGAGACGGCGAGCGCCGCGCCGATAGCCGCTGCGCCCGAGGCATTGGTCCGGGAGATCAGCGACGGCAATGAAATCATCGTGACGGCGCAGAGGAAGGAAGAGAAGATCACCGACGTGCCGATCGCGATGACGGCGCTGTCGGGCGATGCACTCGATGATCGCAAGATCGAGGGCGGGTCGGAACTGCTGCGCGCGGTCCCCAACGTCAGCTTCTCCAAAACCAATTTCAGCATGTATAATTTCTCGATCCGCGGAATCGGGACGCAGTCGATTTCAGCATCGAGCGACCCGGCGGTCGCGGTCAGTTTCAACTCGACCCCTCTCGTTCGCAATCGCCTGTTCGAAGCCGAGTTTTTCGATTTGCAGCGCGTCGAAGTGCTCCGCGGCCCGCAAGGCACGCTTTACGGCCGAAACGCGACAGCGGGCGTGGTGAACATGATCCCCGCGCTGCCCGAGGCGGACTTCGGCGGCGAGATAAAGGGCGAGGTCGGAAATTATTCAACAAGGCGCCTCAGCGGCATGCTCAACATTCCCTTGGGCGATACATTGGGCGTTCGTGTCGCAGGTATTATGACCAAGCGCGATGGCTATGATTATAATAGTTTTTTTCAAACCCGCATAAATGGCCGCGACCTGTGGTCGACGCGCGCCACCGTGGCTTGGGAGCCCAGCGACAGTTTTCGCGCCAATGTGATCTGGCAGCATTTCGAGGAAGACGACAACCGTCTGCGCACGGGCAAGCAACTCTGCACCACGGATCCGGGCGCGGCAAAAGTTGGCAATGTGGCGGTTGCCGACGTCAATCTTCGCGGGCGCATAGGTCAAGGCTGTCTGCCGGGGTCGCTCTATGATGATGCGGCATTCGGCACGCCCAACGGCTCGGCGCTCGTATACCTGTACCATCCCAGTGAAGGCATGAATGTCGGCACCCTGCGACGGCCAGGCCAGCCCAATCGGGTATTGCCGCAGGTAAAGATCCGCAATCCGCTCGCAGGCGTGACACAATCGCGAAATTTGCGCGAAATTTCATCAAATTATGACCCGATATTCCGGGCAAAAAATGATGTCGTCCAATTCAATATGGAATTCAAGCCATCGGAGGCGCTGCAGTTTATTTCACAAACAGCTTATTCTCGGGACCGTTTTTTCTCGTCCCAAGATTATAACCGTTTTGTCACTGTTCCATTGTTCGAGGATTCGGCTCAACCAAATTTGTTCATTGGTAACAGGCCGATAGATTCTGCAAATTATCCGGGCCCCACCCCGGGAGGGATATTTTGCGACCCGCAACTGGGGTGCTCGGACCGCATGATCTCAGCCGACTTGAATCACTCAAGAAACAGGCAATGGTCACAGGAGTTTCGGCTTCAGTCCAGTTTCGACGGGCCAGTAAATTTTCTTGCCGGCGCGAACTATCTCGATTTCAAATCCCAAGACAATTATTATGTATTCAACAATATGTTCACGCTGATCGCGGAACGGCAATATAGCAGCACCCCTCCCCTCGGCCCAGGTAGTGTTCCTGGAAGAGGCCTGCTTCCGTGCGAACTCGGTAATGAAGACAGGGAGTGCCCCTATGTCGATCCAAATCCGCTCGATAGCTTGAACAATCAGGGCCATAATTATTTCCTGAGTCAGAATGGCGTTCGTATAAAATCCTGGGCGGCTTTTGGCGAAGCCTATTGGAATATCAATGAAGACCTCAAGCTGACGCTTGGCGCCCGTTATACAAAGGATAAAAAGCGCGCAGATCAGGTTCCCAGCCAATTGCTGCTTGGTGGAGGAGTCAATAATCCGTCGGGGCCGGCATTTGTGGGAGACATCACCGGCGGCCGCGTCAATAGCGGATACCCTGCGCTGGACGATATCGTGCAGTCCTGGGGCCGGTTCACCGGGCGGGCGGTGCTCGACTGGAAGCCGGATCTGAATTTTACCGATGACACGCTGATCTACGCCTCGGTCTCGCGCGGATACAAGGGCGGCGGGGTCAATCCGCCCCGCATCGATTTCAATCCGAATGTGGTGCAGTTCCAGTTTCTGCCGCAAACTTTCAGGCCGGAATATGTCAACGCCTTTGAAATCGGCACGAAGAACAGTTTTGATGGCGGGCGCTTCACGCTGAATGCTACCGGCTTCTTTTACGACTATAAGGATTTTCAGGTTTCCCAGATCGTCGATCGCATCGCCTATAACGAGAATTTCAATGCGACGAGTTGGGGACTGGAATTCGAGGCGGCGTGGCGGCCCTCCCGTGCTTTCCGTGTCGACGCCAATCTGGGCTATCTCAAGACCCGGCTGGGCAAGGGGGCGCAGTCGATCGACGTGATGAACCGGACGCAGGGCGATCCCGACTGGGTCGTGCTGCGCCCCTGGCTGCAGGTTCCGTCGAACTGCATTGCGCCGAGCGCGTTGGTCGAACGAATTCTGGCCAGAGGCGGCGGCGCGGTTGCCCTTGCGGCTCTGTGTCCCGGAGCCGATCGTCTCGGCAGCTATGCACCCGACAGAAGGGCCAATGGTCCTGATTTCTGGCGGTTGTATGGCGTTACCTATAATCCGCTGGCGCCCTACGATCCGACCAAGGTAGGGGTCATTGCTCCCTTCGATCCCGCCAATCCGAATGCCTGGAAGGGTGCAACAAGTGGCGCGCCCAATGGCGGCCGCGGCTTCTATGCCGATCTGACCGGCAATGAACTGCCCAATGCGCCGCGCCTTACGGCAAATATCGGTGCTCAATATACCTTCTTTATCGAAGGTGGCGATTGGGAACTGACATTCCGCGGCGACTATTATCGTCAGTCTAAAAGCTATGGCCGGGTTTATAACACGGCGTTCGACAGGCTTCGTGCTTGGGATAATGTCAACGTGGCCGTCACGCTGGCCCGTTCGGAATCCGATTTCGCGCTCCAGTTCTATGTCAAGAACCTCTTCAAAAAGACGCCAATTACCGGCTTCTTTGTGAATAGCGATGACAATGGACTTACCACCAATGTGTTTACGCCTGATCCGCGCATCATTGGTCTTAGCGCAGCGGTGAAATTCTGATTTACATCATTTGCAACAGTTAGAGGAAGCAGGGAGAAGTTGTATAGAAAAGTACGGTGTAAAATTTCATCATTAATTCTTTCAATTATAGTATCAACTTAATGGGAAAGGGTGTCTAATATGAAAAAATTCACATCTGCTTTTGCCGCTTTGGCAATGATGGGTTCTGCACTCGCTGGCGCCGTGGCGCCGGCCCAGGCCCAGGCCCAGACGTACACCGGAACGGTCGATGTTTTCAAAGGCATTGACCTGAATTGCACGGCCAGCATAACTTTGACTCCTGCTACCGCCACTACGGGTACGGCCACTGTCGCCATCGGAGCGCCGGAGCCGACGTGTGCGGCGCTGAATATCACCAGCAATCCGCATAGTTACTCCCTCGTTGGCGGCGCGCTGACGATCGCGGGCATGCGAGTGGAGACCGTCACCCTTGGCAACTGCTTTGGTGATTTGCACGGAACGGTCACGACCAATCCCGATGGTAGCGGGAGCATCGCGGTCGATGATGTGCTTCCGCCGGAAACGGGCACTTTGCCCTGCTATGTTTCGGGGACCGTGTACAAGCCTGCTCCCTGAACAGGTCATTTCTATAGAATACTATAGGAATAGGATGGCGGGCGCGTCCAATGGATGCGCCCGCCATTGCGGGTTATTCATTCCCTGCAAATGGAAGTGACGACGCTGGTTTTGGGGTGTCTGGGACAGAAGATGGTCTGTGCCGCGAAAGTGGCCTCGCTGGCCATTGTGATGGCCGCGGTGCACGGCATGGAAGCCCATGCCGAAACGGATAAGGGGGACGTCGCGGCGGGGCCGGTTCCGCAAGGGGCGGCTCCGCCGGGCGTTATCGTTTCGCCGGATGACCCCAATGAAATCGTCGTCACGGCCGCGCGCCGCGGCGAGGCCGAGGTGCCGGCCGAAACCGAATTCGGCGAAGGAGAGATCGCCAGCCGCGGCGCCGACAGCATCCAGGACCTGCTGACGCGCCTTGCGCCCTTCATCGACGGCAGCGGCGAAGAACCCGTCATCCTGATCAACGGCAAGCCCGCGGGCTTCGATCGCTCGATCCTTTCCTATCCCGCCGAAGCGCTCGACCGGCTCGCCGTGCTGAAACCGGAAGCGGCGGCGCTCTATGGCGAACGGGCGGGCAAGCGCGTCGTCAATCTGGTGCTCAAAAAGAAGTTCGCGATGCTCAATGCCGATGCGGGCGCCGATTTCGCGACCGCTGGCGGCCGCTATGGCGGGACGCTGTCGGTCAGGCGAACGGCGATCGACGGCGACACGCGCTGGAACGCCCAGGCACGGGTCGGTGCGGACAGCGCCTTTCGCAAGACCGCGCGCAGTCTCCCGCGGCGGGGCGGGGTGTTCGACAGCGTCGGCTTCATCTCCGTGCCCGGCGGCGGAGAGATTGATCCCGCGCTCAGCCTTGCCGCGGGAGAGCGGGTGACGGCCGCTGCCATCCCCGCGGGCGCGCTGACGGGGGTGCCCGGCCTCGACGATTTTACCGCGACCGCCGGCGACCTCCATCCCGTCGATCCCAACCGCTTCGAAACGCTGCAATCGTCGCGGCGCAACGCCGCGCTCGGGATCGGCGTTACGCGCCCGCTGGGCGATTTTTCTGTCGCGCTGAACCTTGATGCGAGCCGGAGCAAGAGCGACGGACTGCGCGGCCTGCCGATGGCCTCGGTCGTCCTCCCCGCCGGCCATCCCTGGTCGCCCTTTGCGGGCGATGTCGTGCTGACGCGGCCTTTTGCGGGCGAGCGCGCGCTTCGCGCCGACAATGGCGCCACGTTGTTCGGCGCCTCGCTGACGCTGACCGGCAATATTCGCGGCTGGCAGACCAGCGTTGCGGCGAGCTATGCGCGGAGCTGGGCGGACAATTTCCTTGAGAGCGGCGTCGATGCCGCGCGCGTCCAGCAATTGATCGATGACCGCGATCCCGCCTTCAATCCCTATGGCCTGTGGGACGAAGGCCTGATGATCGCGACCCGCACCCGGACGAAAGGCGAGAATCTCAGCGCCCGGCTCAATGTGCGAAAGGCGGTCATCGACCTTCCGGCGGGGCCCCTCACCTGGAATCTCACCGCCAACACCAGCCGCAACCGTACGCAAAACCGGGAAAGCGATGCTTCGGGAAATTTGATCGCCTCGAACAGCGTGACGCGCAACCAGTCGAGCGGGTTGATGTCGCTGAGCATCCCGATTTCGCGCGGCGGTGGGACGGAGCCCGGCTGGCTGGGCGACCTGACCGTGGACCTCACCGCCAACGCGCACGCGATGACGAACAGCCGGCTGCAAAAGGGGTTCGGCGGCAATATCAGCTGGTCGCCATGGCCGGTGCTCCAGCTTCGCGGAGGAATCGATTATGCCGACGCCGCGCCGTCGTTCGACCAGCTCGATGGGCCGATCGTCACGACGATCAATCGCATCTTCGATTATGCGCGTGAGGAAATCGCCGAACCCGTCTGGATCACTGGCGGAAATCCCGATCTCAAGCGTGGTCGCCGGCAAAGCCTGGCTTTCTCGGCCACGGTGCGGCCGCTGGGTAATCAGATATTGACCCTCAACTTCGGTTATCGCCAGTCGATCGCCAAGGGCGGCCTGGCGGCCTTTCCCGAACTGACCCCCGCCATCGAGGCCGCGTTTCCCGAGCGGGTCACGCGCGATGCGGCGGGGCGGCTCGTTGCGGTCGATGCGCGTGCGATCAATCTGGCGCGCGATACCAATGCCGATCTGTCCACCGGCGTCGCGCTGCGGCTGGCGCTCGGAGGCGGGGAGGGGCGAAGCGAAACGGCCGGGGATCCGCTGCAGCTCAACCTGTCGCTCAATCACGGCATGCGGTTGAAAAGCGAGCTGCTCACCCGTCCCGGCGTCCCGGTGATCGACCAGCTTCGCGCCGGCGGGCAATCGCGCCACAGCCTGTCGTTTCAGGCATCGATCGGCAGGCGGGGGATCGGCGGCACGCTCAGCGGCAACTGGAGCAGCCCGGGACGATTGCGGGGGGGTGATGAAGTCTTTGTCTTCAAGCCGCCGCTGAAGCTCAATCTTTCGGCCTTCATCGAGCCCGACCGCATATTCGTGATTGCGGGCCGGAAGGGTTTGATGAGCGGGCTCAAACTGTCCGTCGATATCAACGATCTCCTGGGCGGGTATCGCCGGGTGACGCGCGAAGACGGGTCGGTCCCTGCGGGATATAGCCGCAACGAAGTCGAGCCGCTCGGCCGCGTGGTGCGATTGACGGTGCGAAAGAAGTTTTGATGAGCCGTACGGCTCGTGCGGCTTGCCGGTAGTGACCCCTACGGGAATCGAACCATCGCGGGTCGGCTGTTGCTGATCCGCCCGACAAGGAATCACGGGTTCGCCGACAGATCGTGGGATGGTGACCCCTACGGGAATCGAACCATCGCGGGTCGGCTGTTGCCGATCCGCCCGACAAGGAATCACGGGTTCGCCGACAGATCGTGGGATGGTGACCCCTACGGGAATCGAACCCGTGTTTCAGCCGTGAGAGGGCCGCGTCCTGACCGCTAGACGAAGGGGCCGCAAGGTCGGAAATTTTGCGGAAGGGGGAGCCGACCGCTCCCGTGACCGATGGTGACCCCTACGGGACTCGAACCCGTGTTTTCGCCGTGAAAGGGCGACGTCCTAGACCGCTAGACGAAGGGGCCGTCTGATCGGTGAAGCGGCGCATTAGCCGTGAGTGTTCCCCCGGTCAAGGACTCAATCGGCGCTAATTTAACCGTGCCGCGAATGGCATACCGCCTGCAGCTTGTTGCCTTCCGGATCGCGGACATAGGCGGCGTAATAGTTGGCGTGATAATGCGGGCGGAGCCCCGGCGCGCCCTCGTCGCTGCCGCCATGGGCAAGCGCCGCGGCATGAAAGGCATCGACCGTTGCCCGGTCGGCGGCGATGAAGGCGATGTGGGTGCCATTGCCGACCGACGCCGGTTCGCCATTGAAGGCCGGGCCGACGAAGACCTTGGGGCCGGTCGGCGTGCCATAGCCCTTGCCTTCGCTCTGCCGCGCGAATCCGGGATGCCCGAGCACCGCCATGATCGCGTCGTAAAAGGGTTCGGCGCTGGCGAAATCGTCGACGCCGATTGTGGTGTGGCTGTACATCGTTGCTTTTCCCTTCGTGCCCTCAGTCGGCCCAGGCTGCGTCCTCGAGGTGGAGTTCGGCGGCGGGGCGGCTGCCCCAGTCGTCGCGTTTCGCGCGGCCCGCGAGCCACAGCTTGCGGCTGCCGCGGGTGTGGAGCAACGCCTGACCCAGTTCGGTCTCGGCGCTGCGGAACGCGACCGCCTTGAAGCGCGCGCCATCGTCGCCCGACACGATCAGGCGGACATGGTCGGTGCCGACGATCCCCGATTCGACGATCCGCACCGGTCCGGTCGCGACGCGCGGTGCGGGCCAGCCGGCGCCATAGGGGCCCGCGCTCTCGATCGCGTCGCACCACAAAGGGTTGATCCCGCGCGGCGCGAGCACCGCGTCGATGAGCAGCGACTTGTCGCCGCTCGCGCGCTCGACATCGGCGGCGAGCCGGTCGTTCAGATAAGCGCCGAGCGCGTCGACCTTGTCGGCGGCGACGGTCAGCCCCGCCGCCATCGCATGCCCGCCACCGGCGACGAGCAGCCCCGTCTCCTTCGCGGCAAGGATCGCGGCGCCAAGGTCGACGCCGCTGATCGAGCGCCCCGACCCCTTGCCGACGCCGTCCTCGTCGAGCGCGATGACGATCGCGGGGCGGTGCAGCCGTTCTTTCAGCCGCCCGGCGACGATGCCGATCACCCCCGGGTGCCAGCCCTGCCCGGCGACGATCGCGACCGGCGCGTTGCCGCACGCCGCGCTCGCATCGATCGCCTGTTCGAGCACCGCGGCCTCGATCGCGCGGCGTTCCTCGTTCAGCCGGTTGAGCTCGACCGCGATGTCGGCGGCTTCCTGCGGGTCCGATGTCGTGAGCAATCGCACGCCCAGGTCGGATTTTCCGACGCGCCCGCCGGCGTTGATGCGGGGGCCGAGCGCAAAGCCCATGTCGCTCGCGCTCGGCGGCTTGGTGAGGCGCGCGGCATCCATCAGCGCGGCGAGGCCGGTGTTGCCGCGCCGCGCCATCACCTTCAGCCCCTGCGTCACCAGCGCGCGGTTGAAGCCGGTGAGCCGCGCGACGTCGGCGACGGTGCCGAGTGCGACAAGATCGAGCAGGTCGATCAGCGCGGGCTCGTCGCGCGTCGCGAAGAAGCCGCGTGCGCGCAGCGTGCGGAGCAGCGCCGCGCCGAGCAGGAAGGCGACCCCGACCGCGGCGAGATTGCCGTGGATCGCTGCGTCGGGAACTTCGTCGAGCCGGTTGGGGTTCACGAGCGCGAAGGCCGCGGGCAGCGTCGTCGCGCATTGATGATGGTCGACGACGATCACCTCGACCCCCGCGTCCTTGGCCTCGGCAATCGCATCGAACGCCTGCGCGCCGCAATCGACCGTGACGATCAGCTTCGATCCCGCCTCGCCGATCCTGACCAGCGCGGCGCCCGAGGGGCCGTATCCCTCCATCAATCGGTCGGGGATATAGGCGCCCGCGGGCAGCCCGAGCCCGCGCAGCAGTCGGACGAGCAAAGCCGCCGAGGTCGCGCCATCGACGTCATAATCGCCAAAAATGGTGACCGCCTCCTTGCGCTCGACCGCATCGGCGAGCCGCGCGGCGGCGACGTCCATGTCGCGGAACAGCGAGGGGTCGGGCATGAAGCCGCGCAAGGTCGGCGTGCGCTGGCGGTCGAGGTCGTCGCGCGTTACCCCGCGCGCGAGCAATAATTGCGTGACGAGATCGTCGGGGGCAAGATTTTCGGACGCCATGTCGGCGCTCGCGCGCCGCCAGTGCCACGGCTGGCCCTTGATCGAGTGCGTAATCCCCAGCGCCGCTTCGCTCATGACCGTGCCCTCGCGGCGAGGATGCGCGTGCGCAGCTGCTGCGCGGCGGTGAGCGGGATCGCGGGGATCTCGTGCGCCGCGAGCGCGCTGCCGCCGGGGACGCCGAACACCAGGGTCGCAAGGCCGAGCGGGCGCAGGATGAAATCGCTCTTGAGGTCGACGCTTTGCACCGACGCGTGCGGCAGCAGCGTCGTCTTGGGTTTCCACGCACCGCGCCGAATCGCGACCTGTTCGCCAAGGTCGGCCCAGCGATGGAAGCGGGCGCCGATCAGGGAGCCAGCGCCGATCAGTAGCCCTGCGACGGGCCCGAACCAGCCGAGTTCCTGCCCGAACGAAACCGCGACGAGGCCGCCTGTGGTCGCCCCGACAGCACCGATCAGCCCGCCGAGCGCGACGATGCCGTGGCTCTGCTGCCACGACTGGCCGGCGTCGGGGCGCCGGATCGCGACCTCGTCCAGCACCGGGTCGATCGCATCGAGCTTCGCAAAGGGCACGACCTGATGGTCATTTTCCTTTCCGCCGTCGCTCGCGAGGCTCTGGAGGCGCAGTTCGTGCCAGCCGAAGCGCTGGCGGAACCATCCGGTGACGAGGATCGCGGCCTGCACGCGTTTCACCGGCACCGCGACGTCGGTGCGCGTCGTGAGGCCGCGGGTGCGGCGCAGCGTGCGCGGTTCGCGCGTCAGGCGGAAATCCCAGTTGGCGAAAAACATCGTCGCGATCCCGCTCGCAAAGCCGATGAAGATCAGCGAGATGGCGGCGCCGACGCCCGCAACCCAGCGGTGCGCGATCACCCACTGGTCGAGCCCATAATCCTCGGCGATGTCGATCCAGTCCCTGGGGTTGAAGACGTTGAAATCGAACGGCAGCAGCCCGTCGAAAAACTGCATGGCCGCGCCGACGACCGCGAGCGCGGCGAGCGAGAAGTTGAACAACCCCGCGAGCAGCAACTGGCGCGGCCCCATCGCGAAGAGCAGCCGGTCCTCGGCGGCCATCGGTGCCTCGTGAGCGTCGGCTGCAACGGGCGCCGCCACTTCGCCGCTGCGATGCGCGCGGATCGTCGTGCGCAGCGCCTGCGCCGAATCGAGCGCGATCGCGTCGAGGCTCGCGTCATTCTCCTTGCCGCCCGCGCCCGTTTCGAACCCGACCTTGGCGATGCCGAGCGCGCGCGAGACGAGCCCCTGCTCGATGCTGACGTCCTGGATGCGGTCGAACGGGATGGTGCGATGCTGGCGCGCGAAAACGCCGCTTTCGATCACGACCTCGTCGTCGCCGACGAGGAAACGAAAGCGCAGCCAGTGAAACCACGCTGCGAGCAGCGAGAAGAGCAGAAAAGCACCGATCGCGGGCACGATATACACCCAGTTGCCGGTAAAGCCCAATGCGGCGACCGCGGGCAGGAAGTTGAGCGAGCGCGGCCCGAGCTTGACGACGGCGAGCGCGAGCGTTGCGGGATGCAGCCGCTGCCAGTCCGGCTCGCTTTCGGTCGCAGCGATGACGGCGACGTCGCTCATGCGAAATCGGTCTGGATGTGGCGGCGGATCGTCTCGCGCATCGCGGCGGCCTGGTCGGCGGGAAGCCCCGGCAGCGTCACCGTGCTGTTATGCGTGCCCGACGTGTGGACGATCAGGTGCGACAGGCCGAACCAGCGCTCGATCGGCCCCTGCCCGACATCGATATGCTGGACGCGCACAAAGGGCACGATGGTGTCGGTGCGGAACAGCCAGCCGCGTGCGACGCGTAGCTGGCCCTCGCCGATCCTGTACCCCCAGCGCGACACGCGGCGCGAGGGGAAGCTGACGATCACGATCGCCGCGATCACCCACGCGGCGGCGGTGATCAGCCCGTACGGTCCCCCGATATGGCGGATCAGCAGCGCGTCGAACACGCTCGCGCCGATCGCGAGCGGGATCAGGTTGAGCGCGGTCGCGATGCGCAGCACCTGCGCATAGGCGGGGTCGACCGGATCGAGCCCCTCGGCGGCATTGAGCGCCTCTGCGTCGAAAGGGTCGGTCGGGTGCGCGGGGGTGTCGGTCATGTTCCTCCGATAGTCGGTGGCGGCCCTATGGCACAACCACATTGAAGCGCGGGTCGGCGGGCGGGTGGAGCGCGAACCACGACAGGAACGCCATGCGGTCGCCGTCGATCTTGATCGCGCCCGACTGGAGCAGCGCGGGAAACTGCGCCTGCCCCAGCATCACATCGTCGAGCGTCGCCCGGTTTATTATGATCGTCGCGGTCGGCGCGGGGTCGGTCATGCCGTACCGCGGCACCTCGACCCCGCCGCCGACGACGATCGCGACCGCTTCCTGGCTGTCGGGCAGGATGAACTGGAACGTGCCTTTGACCGCCCTCGCTTTCGCGGCGTCGAAGCGCGTCGCGAGCGCGTCGAAAAACACCGCGGTCGGGATCGCGCTGACGAATGACCGGCTCTGCCCGTTGCCCGACAGGCTTTCGACCGCGGTGCCGCGCAGGCTCGCCGCGGCGGCGAGATAATAATTCCGCCACGCGCCGGACTCTGCCTGATAGCCCATCTGGTCATAGGCCGACGCGAGCGCCGCGCGGGCGTCCTTGTTGTCCGGCTCGGCAAAGACCAGCTTGTTCAAAAGCTCGGCCGCCCAGCGATAGTCGCCCGCCGCGATCGCCGCCTTGCCCGCCGCGAGCAATTTGTCGGCGCCGCCCGCGAGCGCGACATATTTGGGTGCCGACTGTTCGGGCGGCAGCGGGTTGAAATTGGCGGGATTGCCGTCCCACCAGCCGAAATAGCGCTGATAGGTCGCCTTCATGTCGTGGTTGACCGTGCCATAATAGCCGCGCGCGCCGAAGTCCGCCGCCTGCCCCGGTGCCTCGGGGGTGACATCGGCGAGCTCGTGGAGCGTCGCGCCGCGGTTGGCGAGAAACAGCGTCCGGTCGTGGACATAACGATAAATGTCGCGCTGGCTGGTGAGCAGGCTGCTCACCTCGCCCGCGCCCCATGTCGGCCAGTGATGCGACGCCAGCGCGACCTCGGCCTTGCCGCCCCAGCGGACGAGCGCGGCGTCGATCACCTTCGACCAGTGCAGCGCGTCGCGCACCTGCGCGCCGCGAAGGGTGAGCACATTGTGCAGCGTGTGCGTGACGACCTCGGTAGTATGTAAGGCCTTATATGCGGGGATATAGAAGACGAATTCCGACGGCGCCTCGGTGCCGCCCGCATCGAGGAAATCGAACGCCAGCCCGTCGATCGTCAGCGTGCCGCCCGTCGCGGCGACACTCTCGGTCGGCTCCATATAGCCGATCGTCCCCGACGACAGCTTCGGCCCCAGCCCGGTGTCGACCTGTCCCGTCGGCCCGGGCGCCAGGATCGACCCGAACATGTACAGCGCGCGGCGTCCCATCGCGGTGCCGGCAAGGACATTCTCCGACGTCGCTTCCTCCGAAAAACCGTGCGGCGCGATGATGCGGATATTCTCGCGCTTGACCTGTTCGGGGGTGACGATGCCGCCGACGCCGCCGAAATGGTCGCTGTGGCTGTGGCTGAAGATCACCGCCTTGATCGGCAGCTTGCCCGATTTCGCCTCGACGGTGTCGGCGAACAATTTCCAGCTCGCCGCCGCCGCCTCTTCGGACAGCAGCGGATCGACGATAATCCACCCACTCTTGCCGCGGATGATCGTCATCACCGAAATATCGTAACCGCGGACTTGCCAGATCTTGCCCGGCACGACCTCGAACAACCCGTGCACCGCGTTCAGCCGCGCCTGCCGCCACAGCGATGGATTGACCGTATCGGGCGCCGCCTTGGCATCGAGGAAGGCGTAGGGCCGCCGGTCCCATACAATCTTGCCATCCTTGCCCAGAATCACCCCGCCCGGAATCTCGGCAAGCTTGCCGCGCATCACATTGGCTTCGTCGCGCGGATCGTCGAGCGGCAGGCGCGCCGCGATTTCGGCCTGCGCGGTGCGCGTCGCCTCGCTCGCGGCATCCTGCGCGGCGGCGGCGAAGGGCAGGGTCCCGGCAAGCAGCAGAGCGGTCAGTCGGCGCATATCATGTCTCCCCCATGTTTCGGGGCAGCTTGCGCCGCGTGCCGGGGCTTGGCAAGCATCGGTCCATGACCGACGCGCGGCACCTCCTGATCGCCTGGCACAGCCGCACCGGGGGCAGCGAGGCGCTCGCGCGCGCAGCGGCCGACGGGGCGGGGGACACGGTGCGGCTTATCGCCGCCGCCGACGTGACGCCCGATGATCTCCACGCCGCGGGAGGCTATCTCTTCGTCGGCCCCGAAAATCTCGCCGCGCTGTCGGGCGCGATGAAGGAGATGTTCGACCGATGCTATTACCCCTGCCTCGGACGGCTCGAGGGCCGCCCCTATGCGACGATCATCTGCGCGGGGTCGGACGGCGAAAACGCCCAGCGCCAGCTCGACCGGATCGCGACCGGCTGGCGGTTGAAGCGTGTGGCCGATCATATCATCGTCAACACCGATGCGCAGACGCCCGAAGCGATCCTTGCGGCCAAGACGATAGCGCCGGATCGCCTCGCCGAAGCGCGCGACCTCGGCGCGGCACTCGCCGAAGGATTGGCGGCGGGAATATTTTGAACAACTTTTTCTCGTGTATTGCCGGAGCTTGACGCCTGCGACAGTATTGATACGGCAAGAAAAACGCAGTTGATATACTCCTCAAGCTTTAGGACCATCAAATAATGCTGAATAGAATTTCTGCCGCAATCGGCCTGATTGCGGTCATGGGCGGGCTTGGCGATAGTGTCAGCGCCCGCACACCGTCCGCCGCGGAGGCTGAAAACAAGGCAGCCATTGAACAGCTGGTCCAAAGCGAGATGACTTCTCGCGGCATTCCAGGGCTCCAGTTGACGATCGTGCGGCAGGGCAAGATCCTGTTCACCGGCGCCTATGGCCAGGCCAATATCGAGACCTCGACCCCCGTCACCGAACAAACCACCTTTCCGATCAACTCGATCAGCAAGGCCGTTGCCGGCGTTGCGGCGATGCAGCTCGTCGAGGCCGGCAAACTCGATCTCGATGCGCCAATAAAAACATATCTCGAAACACTGCCCGAGACGTGGAGCGGCATTACCGCTCGGCAGCTTCTGACCCACACGTCGGGTCTGCCCGAAATCGCGGATGACAATGTTCGGCTGCTCGACGGCGCTGCGCCGGATGCCGCCTGGGCAAAGGTGCAGACGCTTCCTCTGAAACTCTCGCCGGGAACGAAATTCGACTATTCCCAGACCAACTATGTCGCGATGGGGAAAATTATCGAGAAGATCACGGGCGAGTCCTACGCTGATTTCGTGCGCGATCGGCAGTTCGATGTCGTGGGGATGAAGCGCACGCGCTTTGCCGACGTTACCGGCGCCAAAGCCAGGCCCCAGGCGGCGACGCTCTATACGCATCTGACGCTGCGGATCGAGGGGATGAAGACCGTCGGCGTCGAACGAAGCAAGCTTCCGTTTGCGCGGCATGAACCATGGACAGAAATCGTATTCCCGGCCGGTGGTGTCCGAACGACGTCCGCCGATTTGGCAAAATGGGTCATCGCTCTGCAAAAGCAGAAGCTTGTCAGCAAGGACGGCCTGCAGCAGCTTTGGAAACCACAGCCGCAAGCGGACGGCACCTATCGCGGTTTTGGCTCGACCATAAATGGCTATGGATTGGGTTGGCCGTCGGCGCGACGTGCCGATCATCCGGCCATCACGCCCGTCGGCGGAGCCCGCGCCGCCATATTCATCTATCCCGGCGACGATCTCTCAATTGTCGTTCTGACCAACCTGATGGGCGCTTCGCCCGAGAAATTCGTCGATAAGATTGCTGCACGCTATATTCCCGGCCTGACCGCCGGGAATTGATGGCAGGTCCCCGCGCAAAGGCCGGGCGAAAAGCTGACGCAGGCCGCGTCGTAATATATCGTCTATATCGTCGCCCCCGCCTTCGCGGGGGCGACAAATGGCAACGTCGGCAGCTGCCCTCCGTCCGCCGTTTCGCGGTCAGTGCGAGCGATGCTCGCCCTTCACCCAGCGCACCGTGCCGGACGAGGCGCGCATCACCACCGTCTCGGTGGTCATCACACCGTCGCGGCGGCGCTTGACGCCGCGCAGCAGCGATCCGTCGGTGACGCCCGTGGCGGCGAAGATCACGTCGCCCTTGGCAAGGTCTTCGAGGTCGTAAACGCGGTCGAGATCCTCGATGCCCCATTTCTTCGCGCGCAGCCGCTCGTCGTCGTTGCGGAAGAGCAGGCGGCCCTTGAACTGGCCGCCGACGCAGCGCAGCGCCGCGGCGGCGAGCACGCCCTCGGGCGCGCCGCCCGAACCCATATAGATGTCGATATTGGTGTCGGGGTTCGTCGTCGCGATCACGCCCGCGACGTCGCCGTCGGGGATCAGCGCGACGCCGCAGCCGATCGCGCGCAGCTCGGCGATGATCGCCTCGTGGCGCGGGCGGTCGAGCACGCAGACGATGATCTGTTCGGGCTTGCAGCCCTTTTCGCGCGCGACGGCTTCGACATTCTCGCGCACGCTATTGTCGAAATTGACGATGTTCGGCGAATAGCCGGCGCCGACCGCGAGCTTGTCCATATAGACGTCGGGGGCGTTGAGCAGGCAGCCTTCCTCGGCGATCGCGAGCACCGCGAGCGCGTTCGGGCCGGCCTTGGCGGTGATCGTCGTGCCTTCCAGCGGGTCGACCGCGATGTCGATCTTCGGCCCCTTGCCGGGTGCGTTGCCGACCTTTTCGCCGATATAGAGCATCGGCGCCTCGTCGCGCTCGCCTTCGCCGATGACGATCGTGCCGTCCATATAGAGCGTGTTGAACGCGGTGCGCATCGCTTCGACCGCGGCGGCGTCGGCGGCTTTCTCGTCGCCGCGGCCGATCAGCTTCGCGGCGGCGATCGCCGCGGCTTCGGTGACGCGCACCATTTCGAGCACGAGCACCCGGTCGAGGTTGCTGCTATTCGTCATGTTCGCCACTCTCCGTCTTTACTTGTTCCGCCTGGTCGGCATGGTGGGCGCCATATGGTCGCCCGCGCCGCTTGTCGAGAATACTTCGCCCGATTCGGTGCCGCTTTCGCCATGAGCTGTGTCGTCGTGATGACGGGGGCGATGACGGCGGCGGGGCCCGCCGCCGCGCAGATGCAGGGACCGCCTGCACCGCCGCCGCCGCGCGATGCCGAAAGCGCCGCCGCGAAGGCAAAGGAAATGGTCGACCCGATCAAACGCTGCAAACCCGCCGAGGACGGTTCGATCACGGTGTGCGGCTCCGACACCGATCTGCACCGGCTGTCGCCCGAACTGCGCGCGATCGCGAACGAAGGCCGCGAGGCACCGCCGAAGCTGCCGCGTGCCGAGGCGACGATGATGATGTGGGACACGCTGCCGCACAATTGGATGTCGCTCGGCGGCCGAGTGAAACCCGGCCCCGAATATAATGCGCTCTACGAAGCGGTGAAGCGCGCGACCGATCCCGAAACGGGCACCCCGCCGACGCCCGAGGAAGAGCCCTAGGCGAAGGTCGCGGCAGGGGCTCCGGCCTTCGATGCGCGGCAGAAGCCGGCGGGAACCAGCGTGGCGACGGCGAAATAGCCGCACCAGAAGATCAGCCAAACGCTGCTCATCGCCATGGCGGCGATCCGCATCGTTTCACCGCCCACGATCAGATAGCTATGCGACACGAAGAGCAACCCGATCAGCAGCGCGGCGACGATATTGAATGCCAGATAGAGTGCGGCCAGCGACCATTGGCGCGACGCGGTCCGGCGCCACGACTCGCCAAAAGCCGTCACGGGTTCCAGCTTGCCGGCTTCGGCCATGATCGGCCCGATCAGACAGAGGCGCGCGTTGAGCCATGCGCTGAGCAGGACCAGCAGGATCTGGCGCGCAATCGCGATCGGCGAGCCCTCGGCGCGGGCGACCTCCATCCCGATGGTCAATCGGAAGGGCAGGGCGAGCAGGAAGCCGACGAGATAATAGAAGAGGAGCCCGGCGATCAGATAGGCGGCGCCCGCGACCATGCCGTACATGATTTCGGCGACATACCCCTCGCGGATTTCGGCAAGCAGCGCCCTCCACAGCGCAAGCATCCCGCCGCACAGCAGCGCCGCGCAGATCCCGAGCAGATACAGCGGGCCCACGATCGACCCCGTGAACCGGAAATCTTCGGGCACGAGGGCCAGCGCGACGAGCACCTCGATGCTCAGCACCGGCTCGCTCGCCAGCAACAGATAGGGGAGCACGACGCCGAGAAGCATATAGGCGAGCAGCGCCCGCCAATGTTCGCCCGCCAGCATCCGCGCTTCGGTTAGCCCGCGCCTGATTTCGATGTCCATGTCCGCCCCCGTTCCCCGTTTGTCGGGGTAACAAAGGCGCATGGGATTTCAAGCGGAGGTTAAAGCGCGAGGATCGGCATGTGCATCGGCACGCCGACGACATGGTCCGATGCGCCGAGGATATCGAGCGCCGCATGGATCGTGCTGGCCGGACCTTCGTGGGTGACGAGCACGATCACGACGCCGCCTTCGTCTTCGCTGCCGCGCTGGATCAGGCTTTCGATCGAGACGCCGGCATCGCGCATCGCCGTCGCGATCTCCGCGAGCACGCCGATCCGGTCCTCGACGATGAGGCGAACATAATGTTTGCCGATGCGCGCGCCGGCGTCGGCGACGGGCGCCTGGTCGAGCGAATCGACCGGCATTGCGAAGGCGGGGCCATATTCGTCGCGCGCGATATCGATGATGTCGGCGACGATCGCCGACGCCGTCGGCCCCGCGCCCGCGCCCGCGCCCTCGAAGAAGAGACGGCCGACGAAATTGCCCTCGGCGACGACGGCGTTCAATGCGCCCGGAACATAGGCGAGCGGATGATCGGCGGGGACAAGGCACGGCTGGACATGCTGGTACAGACCATTCGCATCGCGCTCGGCCATGCCGATCAGGCGGACGCGGTGGCCGAGTGCCTCGGCCTCGCGAATGTCGGCGGCGATCAGTCCGCGGATCCCGTCGGCGGTCACCGCGCCGATGTCGAGCTTGGTCCCGAAGCACAGCGCCGCAAGGATCGACAATTTGTGCGCGGCGTCGATGCCGTCGACGTCGAAGGTCGGGTCGGCCTCGGCATAACCCTCGGCCTGCGCCGCGGCGAGCGCGTCGGCGAAGCTCGCGCCGCTGCGCTCCATCTGCGTCAGGATATAATTGCAGGTGCCGTTGAGGATGCCATAGACGCGCGCGATCTCGTTCGCCGAGGCGCCCTCGCGGATCGCCTTGATCACCGGGATCCCGCCCGCGACCGCGGCCTCATATTTCAGCGGCGTGTCCTTCTCTTCGGCGAGCCGCGCGAGGTCGAGGCCGTGATGCGCGATCATCGCCTTGTTCGCGGTAACCAGCGCCTTGCCCGCGCCGAGCGCATGGCGCGCCAGCGTCAGCGCCGGGCCGTCGGCGCCGCCGATCATCTCGACGATGACATCGACGTCGTCCGCCGCGACGAGCGCATCCATATCGTCTTCCCAGCGATAGGGCGTGAGGTCGACGCCGCGGTCCTTGTGCCGGTCGCGCGCCGACAGCGCGACGATCTCGATCGCGCGTCCGGCGCGGCGCGCGATCAGGTCGCGGTTCGCCTCGAGCAACCGGACGACCCCGCCGCCGACGACGCCAATCCCCGCGAGCGCGACACGCAGCGGCGGGCGGGGGGCGGTCGGGGCGGAATAAGGCGACATGCGAGGAGCTCCGTATAGACGCGGAGCCGCGCCCCGCCGTTGCGAGCGCCCTATCGGCTTTTGCCATGGAAACAAGCCCGGCGCGCCTAGGGCGCGCCGAAGCTGAGCTTTATCCGTTATGGAAAGCGGCACCGGCCCACTCCCCCTCCGCCCGAAGACGACGCGTGGCGTCGAAGGGCCTCCCTAGGTTACTATCGTTGGGGAGGCCGGGTGGGGAGTGGGCCGGTGCCGCCCTCGCCGTCAGGCGACGAAAATCAACCCACCGGTTTGCGCGTGCGCGTGCATTCGCCGAGCGCGCCGAGGACGACACTATAGTCTGACGCCGCCTTGCGCCGATCCTCGGGCGCGGTTCCGGCGAGCTTGCTCAGCGGCAGCTGGCGCGGCAATCCGCAAGCGAGCCGATACCAGGCGAGCGTACCCCGCTGTGGCACCGCCGCCGACGCGTCGACGATCTCGCCGAACGCCGCCGCCCAGCGCCGCGATCCGTCGGCGGCGGTCAGGATCGTCAGCGACACGGGCTCCCCCGTCCTGGTGTTGAGGAACAGCTGCGTCTCGCCTTCGCCGGGCAAGGTGCCCGGAACGTGGAACCCATTGGCGATGCCGGTGATCGCCGGCGGCGCGCCGGGCTTGACCAGTTCGGTGAGCACGGCACGCAATTGCGCCTCGGTCGCCGGATCCCACGGCAGCTGCGCATCGGGTGCGATCAGCTGGACGCTGCCGGTGCTGCTGCTTCCCGCCGTCGCCCCGGCGACGGGCCGGGCAAAGAGCAGGACGGGCTGCTTCTTCTTCAGCTTCACCGGCTTTCCCTTCGCGTCCTGCGGCAGGTCGACGAGGTAGGAGATCCGCGCCGCGAGCGGTCCCGCGCCGCGAATCAGGCTGACAACGTCGGACTCGACATAGAATCGGGTGTGGCCCGCCGCGACTCCGGGGGCTCGCTCGGGTTTGAGCGCCGTGACCTTATATATACGCGCGTGCAGCACGGTCGGCGCCGCGGTCGCCAGATCGGCGATGTCGGCATAGCTGTACGGACTGGCCGCGGCGGCCGCCGGGGTCGCCTGCATCGCGGAAACACTGGGGATTCCAAGCGTTAAGGCGAGAATGCCGGCGAGTGCGGCCGGGTGGGGGAGGCGCATGATCGTTCCACTTTCCGTCGTTTGTGACACCGGTATCGGCGCCGAAATCCCCATCATGGGACAAGGCACATTAACCGCTGATAAAGGGTTTGCGAATGTGCCGCCACCGCGATAGGACGGGCCGCGAAGCGTCCGGCAAAAACATAATAAGCCGAACGTAGCGCCGCCGGGTCTCGCACAACGCATCGGAAATCATCCGGGCATTTGGCAACCGAACCCGTCGGCAGGGAATTGGTGTCAGGATGATCTAGCAAGGAGCGTCGTCCCTGAATGGCTTATGGTGATAATGTCGACCCTAAAAACAGGGTAGTGGCGATTGTCTTGGTTGGTCTGCTTACAGCGGTTCTGGGCTACGGCCTGGTCAACGGCTTGAATATCAGTATCGTCAAGAAACTCGCCGAAAAATTGGATGTGGTGGACGTAGAAGAGCCGCCGCCGCCGGAGGAACCCCCGCCGCCGCCGCCGCCGGACAATAAATTGCCGCCGCCGCCGCCGGTTGTGACGCCGCCGTCGCCCATTCCGCCGCCGGTGACGACCAACACGGTCCAGTCGGTGCCGAAGGCGCCGCCGACGCCGCCCCCGCCCGTCTATACGCCGCCGGCACCGCCGGCGCCGCCGCCGACGCCTGATCTCAGCGCCGCCGGTACGCCAAAGGGCAACCCGGGCCGCTGGGCGACGAACGACGACTATCCGGCTCGTGCGATGCGCGAAGAGCGCGAAGGCACGACCGGGTTCCGCGTCACCTATGGCGTCGATGGCCGCATCACCTCGTGCGATGTGACCTCGTCGAGCGGCCATGCCGATCTCGATGCCGAAACCTGCAAGCTTATCCAGCGCCGTGGCCGGTTCAATCCGGGCAAGGATCGCGCGGGTAACCCCGTGGGCGGCAGCTACAGCAATCGTATCCGTTGGCAGATCCCGCGCTGATCGCGCGACCGGATCTGTGTTTCGAACTTATCGAATATTTTGAGAGGGATTTTCCAGTATGTTTAATCTGATCGCAAATGCCGCCGCTGCGGCAGCACCGGCCCACGACGCGGGGCTCAGCCTGATGCCCGCCGCGATGTGCGTTAAGGAAGAAGGCGCGAGCCCCTATGGTCTCGTCCCCGCGCTGTGCGAAGGCGGCATCGTCTCGCAGGTCACCTTCCTCGTCCTGCTGATCATGTTCGTCGGCACGCTCTACATTCTGTTCACCAAGCTGTTCGAACAGAATAAGGTGATGAACCAGGGCAAGGCCGTCGACGCCAACTTCTGGCGCGCCCCGACGCTCGCCGACGGCGCTTCGAAGCTCGAAAAGAACAGCGCCTATCGCCAGGTCGTCGAAGACGGTCTGCGCGCCAACGAAGAGCATAACAAGCTCGCCAACCCGGTCGAAGCCCACGACTGGATGCACGGCACGCTCGAGCGTTCGCAGAACCACATCAACTCGAAGCTGAACTCGGGCCTCGCCTTCCTCGCGACCGTCGGTTCGACCGCTCCGTTCGTCGGTCTGTTCGGTACGGTTATCGGTATTCTTCGCGCCCTCGTGAAGATCGGTGCGTCGGGCCAGGCTTCGATCGACACCGTCGCCGGTCCGGTCGGTGAAGCTCTGATCATGACCGCTATCGGTCTGATCGTGGCGGTTCCCGCGGTGCTCGCGTTCAACTGGCTCCAGAGCCGCAACAAGGCGATCGCCCGCCGTCTGTCGACCTTCTCGAACGACGTGCTCGGCTCGATCATGTCGAACGGCCAGGTGAAGCCGGCGTCGCTGGCACCGGCGAAGGCCGCTGCTCCGGCCGCGGCACCGAAGAAGGCCTGATTGGCCTCCTGGACCCCCGCTTTTCGCCGCGTGGCGAAAGGCGGGGTCCGTTTGGACAGGGAAGGCGGGCTCAAGGCACGCCGTCCCGATGTCCGTGACAGAAATTTTGTGACAGGATGCTAATCCTATGGCGATGAGTGTAGGCGACAAGGGTGGCGAAGACGCCCCGATGTCCGAAATCAACACGACTCCGCTCGTGGACATCATGCTTGTGTTGCTCATCATCTTCCTCATCACGGTTCCCGTGGTGTTGGAGACGGTGAACCTGAAACTGCCCGACGTGGCGTTTGAGGTGACGACGACGAAGCCTGAGAATGTGCTGCTTTCGATCCGTTCGGCTGATACCGACGGCGATGGCGAGCCCAACCCCGAGAGCACGGCGTGTGAAGTATATTGGGGCCAGACCCCGGTCGATTCCAAGCAGCTGCTGGAACGTGGACAAAAGAAGCTCGAGCAGCTGCTCGAGGATATCGGCGGTCCGCAGAATATCACCGAGGAAAACTTCCCCGAAGTGCACATCCGCGGCGACGTCAACACGCCGTACCAGTGCATCGGTGGCGTGATCTACACGATGCAATATGCCGGCTTCCAGAAGATCGGGTTCATTTCGGAACCGGCTCCTGGTTCGGGTACGATGGGCCGCCTGTAAAGGCGCGCTCCGTTTAGGAACGAAGGAATAATCGCATGTCCATGGCAGTTGGAGATCGGGACGAAAATGAACCGATGATGGACATGAACACGACGCCGCTCATCGACGTCATGCTCGTGCTCCTCATCATGTTCATCATCACCATCCCGGTCCAGACCCACGCGGTGAAGATCGACCTGCCGGTCCCGACCGACAGCCAGAGCAATGTCGACCCCGAAAAGAACAAGGTGATGATCGATCCCGCGGGAACGATCACCTGGAACGGTTCGCCGGTCGACCTTGCGCAGCTGGCAAATTATCTGGAACAGACCAAGGCACTGCCGGTCGAACCCGAGCTGCAGGTCCAGCCCGACCCCTATGCACGCTATATCGTCGTCGACAATGTCATGGCGGTGATCAAGCGCAGCGGCGTCGGCAAGCTGGGCTTCGTCGGCAACGAGCAATACGCCCGCGTCTTCTGATCTTCGATCAGGGCTGTCAGGCAAAAAAATGGGGCCGCGAAGCAATTCGCGGCCCTTTTTTTTGTAATTTTGGGGCACAGCTGATCCGCGCGGATATTTCCTCCTGCCTATGACGCCTTTATCCATCCGATCATGAGTGCTGCTTCCCGCATCGGTTCCATCCTGCGCGCCGACCCGCTTCGTTGGCGCCTTCTGGACGTTGTGCGGACTCTGGATCTACCCGACTGCTGGATCGGCGCGGGTTTCGTCAGAAATGCCGTTTGGGATCATCTGCACGAACGGTCGGCATCGCCACTGACCGGCGACATCGACGTGATATGGTATGATAGAGCTCGAACGGAGCCGGCCGAGGACAGGAAATTCGAAGCCATGCTGCGACTTGCGGAGCCGAGCTTCGCCTGGTCGGTGAAGAATCAGGCGCGGATGCACATTCGCAATGGCAACACACCCTATTCCTCCTCGGTCGACGCGATGCGCTACTGGCCGGAAACCGCGACGGCGATTGCAGCCCGGCGGCAGGGACTGGAGGGCTTTGAAATAGCAGCCCCATTGGGTTTGGACGATTTGATGAATCTGGTACTGCGCCCTTCTCCTCACTTCTCGGGCGAAAAGCGCGCTATCTTTGAAGATCGGTCGCAGACCAAAGGCTGGTTCACCATCTGGCCTCTGCTTCGCAGGACCTGAACTCAGGACCTGCTCCACTCCAAAGCAGACTTATCCCCTTGGAACTCGCGGCAATTGCGGGCATCAACGGCGCAGCGGGATCGAAACGCGCCGAGACGACGTTCTGATTCCGATCCGGATCAAAGGGAGCAGCAAGATGACGATGGGTTCGCACCGTAAACAGATCATGGTTCAGGGGGCCGTTGTCATCGGGGCGCTGGCGCTCGCGGGCTGCGCCGGGATGGGCAAGAAGTCGACGACGACGCTGCCTCCCGCCGACGCCTATGCTCAGCTTTACGACAATAAGGGCGCCGACCGCGGCCGTGCGGACATCTATCGCGACACGACGGGTCTCCGCATCGAACTCGTCGCGCGCGGCTTTGCGCCGGGCACTTACGGCATGCACGTCCATGCCGTCGGCCAGTGCAATGCGCCCGATTTCGCGAGCGCGGGTCCGCACTGGAACCCGACCGGCGTCCAGCATGGCCGTGACAATCCGATGGGCGCGCATCATGGCGACCTTCCCAACCTCGTCATCGAGCCCGACCAGATCGGCCGCGCGACGCTGCGCCTCGTCGGCTCGCGTTTTGAGGGCGATGGCGCGCTGCTCGACGCCGACGGCGCCGCGTTCGTGATCCACGCCGGACCCGATGATTACAAGACCGACCCCAGCGGCAACAGCGGCGGGCGCGTCGCGTGCGGCGTGATCGTCAAAGAAGCGGCGAAGTAAGCTCCGCTTCCGCTCCGTTGCTCCCACGGGAACTGACGGAGGCGGATCTCGAACCTCGATCGGCTATCAGGCGGGCGCCTTGACCGAAGGGTCAGGCGCCCGCCGCGCGTTCGGCGATCGTCGCTTCGGCCGCTGGCACCGCGCGATAGGCGTAGAGCAGCAGGCCGAGCGCGATCGGTGCGACGCCGATCAGCGACAGGATGCCCGTGCGCAGATCGCCGACCGGTTTGCCGTCGACGATCGTCCCCGCCAGATCCGAAATCTGCCCGACCATATAGGGGCCGAACGACAGGCCGACCAAGGTCGTGCCCAGGAAGAAGGCCGCGGTCGCCGTCCCGCGCATCCGCGGCAGCACCAGGTCCTGCGTCGTCGCCGCAGCCGCACCCAGAGCCGCCGCACCAAGCATGCCGGCGAGGAAGTTCATGACATAGAAGAGCGTCGAATTATCGGTCGTATAGCCGACCCAGATCGGGATGATCGGGGCGACGACGCCGAAGATGATCATCAGGACGCGGCCCGCCGGATTCTTCGACCGCAGATGATCGGCGAGGCGGCCGCCGAGGATCACGCCGACGAAACCGGCGACGGCGCCGTTCGCGCCGAGGATGAAGGCGAGTTCCTGCTTGGGCAGGCCCAGCACGATTTCGGCATAGGGCGCCGACCAGAAGGCGAGCGCATAGGCGGCGAGGCTGACGAGGCCATAGCCAAGCGTCGTGCAGATGAACGCTGGGGTGCCCCAGATCAGCCGGAAGGTCGCGGGATCATGTGCGCGCAGCGCGCTCGCCCACGAAAAGACCGCATAATAGCCGAGCGCGACCGCCGACCATTGCGGGAAATTGCCCGTCAGGCGGATCATCCACCAGGCGAAGGCCGCGATCGCGGCGGCAAAACCGACGTTGATCGCCAGCGCCGCGGGACCGCGTTTTGCGGCGCCCCACAGCGTCAGCGGCGGCACGATCATCGACAGGTCCTTGCCGAACTCGCGAAAGGGGCTCGGGCAGCCGGGGCTCGCGACGCCGTCCATCGCGCCGCGCACCGGTTCGCGCAGGCTGGCGACCCAGAGCGCGAGGAGCAGGCCGGGGATGCCGACCGCGAGGAAGGCCGCTTGCCAGCCGACCAGCCCCATCGGCCCGCCCGCAGGGAAATTCCTGTTCCATGCCTCGACGATCAGCGCGCCGATGAACAGCGACACGCCGCCGCCGAGGTAGAGACCCGACGAATAGATCGCGAGCGCGGTCGCTTTCTGCCGCTTCGGGAAATAGTCCGAGATCAGCGAATAGGCGGTCGGGCTCGCCGTCGCCTCGCCGACGCCGACGCCCATGCGCGCGAACGTCAGGCTGAGCTGGTTGTAGGCGAAGCCCGATGCCGCGGTCATCGCCGACCACAGGGTCAGCCCGATCGACAGCAATTTCACGCGGTTCCAATTGTCGGCGAGGCGCCCGAGCGGGATTCCGAACAGCGCATAGAAAACCGCGAAAGCCGCGCCGCCGAGGAAGCCCATGTCGCCGTCGGTCAGGCCGAGGTCGGCCTTGATGTCGACCGCGAGGATGCTGATGATCTGCCGATCGATGAAATTGAGGATATAGACGACGACGAGCACCGACAGGACGTACCAGCTATATCCGGTGGCCTTCGGTTCGGCCGGAACCGGCGCATCGGACGTGACATTCTCGCTGGCGGTCTCGGCCATCTGGCAACCCTCTCCCTGACCCATTATCTGTTGTGGCTCATGGCTAGCAGAGCCGGACGAAGGCGCAAGTTGAAAGTCGGTTCAACTTTATGGAGAACATGGTCGATATGCGCAACGATAGAGAAATTGCCAAACCCGCGATCCTCTTCCTCTGCCTCGGCAATATCTGCCGCTCGCCGCTCGCCGAGGGCGCAGCGCGCGCGGCCTTTGCCCGCGCCGGTATCGACGCCACGCTCGATTCGGCGGGAACCGGCGACTGGCACGTTGGCCGCGCCCCCGATGCCCGTGCGCAGGCCGAAGCGCGCCGCCGCGGCGTCGACATTTCGGCGCTGCGCGGCCGCCAGCTCCGCCGCGCCGACTTCTATGATTTCGACCTGATCCTCGCCGCGGATGCGAGCAATTTGCGCGACGCGCGTGCGTTGCGCCCCGCCGACGCGACCGCCGACCTCCGGCTGATGCTCGACCTGCTGCCCGGTCGCGGCGGACAGGGTGTCACCGATCCCTATTATGGCGAAGACGACGGCTTCGCCGCGACCTGGGACGATGTCGATGCGGTCGCGGCGGCGCTCGTTGCCGAATTTTCGCCCTCCAGCGGATAACGCGCCACGGGGTGATAGCGCGAGCCGCCATGGCCGAGTTCGCTTTCATACAGCGTGACATGGCCGAATTCGAAAGCCGGGCTGGCGAGGTCGCTGTTTAACGCAAGAAAGGGCGCGACCGGTCCTGAGTTGCGGTTCAGGCGCGCGAGCGTGACATGCGGAACAAAGGCGCGCGTCTCGGGCGCGATGCCGACGCGCGCGAGGCGCTGGTCGACCTTGCGGTGCAGCGCCGCAAGCGGGTCGTGCGGCTCGACCCCGGCCCAGATCATGTGCGGCCGCCCTTGCCGGTCGAACAGGCCGACACCAGCAATCCGTGCCGCAACACGCGGCGCATGGAGCGCGCCAAGCGCCGCCGCGATGTCCTCGGCCTTGTGGCGATCGACCTCGCCGATGAAGCGCAGGGTCAGGTGGAGCTGCTCGTCATTTTGCCAGCGCGCGCCCGCGATGCCGTGCATCGCCGCGAGCAATATGTCGCGAACCGGGCGCGGCGGGCGCAGCGCGACGAACAGGCGGTGCGTTGACATGGCGGGCAACATAATGGGTGGGGTTTCGGATCGCGACCCCCTAACCGCCGGGGAGGCAATAATATTGCTCTTGTCCGGTTTCGCTTGAAACAGGAGGGGAAACGCCCGATATTGCCGTCTACGGCCGGTATGGGCTGGCCGATGATGGAGTAATGACAATGGCGAATTGGAACGACCCCAATATGGCGGCTTCCGGTTTTGGTGCCGGCGCGAACGCAATGGACCAGGCCGTCGATGCCGGCCTGCGGTCGTACATGCTGTCGGTTTACAACTATATGGGCTCGGGCGTGCTGCTGACCGGCATCGTCGCGATGCTGGCGTTCAATAGCGGCTTTACCCAGTCGCTGATCGGCAGCCCGCTGATGTGGGTGGTGATGCTGGCGCCGCTGGCCTTCGTGCTGGTGCTGAGCTTCGGGATCAACAAGCTGTCGACCACGGCGGCGCAGACGTTGTTCTGGGTCTATGCCGCGGTGATGGGCCTGTCGATGTCGACGATCTTCCTGGCCTTTACCGCGTCGTCGATCGCGACCACTTTTTTCGCGACCGCGGCCGCCTTCCTTGGCCTTAGCCTCTACGGCTATACGACCAAGAAGGACCTGTCGGGTTTCGGCACCTTCCTGATCATGGGCGTTGTCGGCATCCTCGTCGCGATGCTGATCAACATGTTCGTGCAGTCGAGCGCGCTCAGCCTCGCGATCAGCGTGATCGGTGTGCTGCTGTTCGCGGGCCTCACCGCCTATGACACGCAGAAGATCAAGAGCATGTATTTCTATGTCCGCGGGACCGACTTTGTCGGCAAGTCGGTGATCATGGGCGCGCTGACGCTCTACCTCGACTTCGTCAACATGTTCACCTTCCTGCTCAACCTCTTGGGCAACCGCGAATAAGCGGGACGGACGACGAACGAAACAAGGAGCCCGGCGGAGCGATCCGCCGGGCTCTTTTATTGGTCAGGGCGGAAAATGCGCCTCGCCCGCCATTCATCGGCGGTGATTTCCCATAGTTCCGAGGGCAAGGAGCCTTCGACATAGCGCTTTTCGCCGCACCAGACGGCTCGCATGCCGCTGCCGGTCGAGATGGCGCGCGATGCGCGATTGTCGATCGCCTTGGGCACGCGCAGGACCGGCTGATCCAACACGTCGAACCAATAATCGGTCACGGCATCGCTCGCTTCGCGCATCAAGCCTTTGCCCCAATGGACGGGATCGAGCCAGAAACCGCGGTTGTCGTCGGGATTGAGCATCAGGCTGATGACGCCGATCAGGGTGCCGGGCTCTCGCCGCGTTCGGATCGACCAGTGCCAGGCCTTGCCCTCGCGCATCGCCGGAAGCGCGACGTCGCGGACAAAGGTTAGCGCGCCGTCGTCGGGATAGGGCCATGGAACGAACGGATTCAAATGGCGCACGATCTGCCATTGCGGGAAAATGGCCTGAATGGCCGAATGATCTTTCAGAACCAGCGGCTGCAGCAGGAGTGTTTCGGTCGTGAGGTCCGGAAATGGTGACTTCATTGCGCCGCCTGCATCTCGGCGATCAGCGCATTGTCGATTTCCTTCGCGCGCTTGTAGGCTGGGCGGTCGCGTAGGGGGGCGACATAGGCTTCGAACGCCGGGCGCGACGCGATGGTGCCGAACTGGAGCCCCCAGTCGATCTGGCTGCCGACATAGACGTCGGCGGCGCTGAAGCGGTTGCCCGCGACGAAAGCCTTGCCCGCGACCGCGCTTTCGAGCGCGTCGAGCGCCGCGGGAAGCGAACCGAAGCCCGCCATGCGCTGTTGGTCGGCATCGGGTTCGAGCCCGAACTGCTTGGCGGTGATCGCCTGCTCGACGGGCCCTGATGTAAAGAAGAGCCATCGATAATAATCGGCGCGGTCGGCCACGTCGGGCGCGAGGCCGGCTTCGGGAAAGGCGTCGGCGAGATAGGCGCAGATCGCGGCGCATTCGGTGACGACCTTGCGGTCGTGGACGACCGCGGGCACCTTGCCCATCGGGTTGATCGCGAGATAGTCGGCGCCCTTCATCGTCGTGCCATAACCCAGCACACGCGGTTCATAGGGCGCGCCGACCTCTTCGAGCATCCAGCGGACGATCTGCCCGCGCGACATCGGATTGGTATAGAAAATCAGGTCTTCGGCCATCGCGTTTCTCCCATGCGGTTCGATTCGGACGCGAACATATCAAGAACATGATCCGACCGCCAGCGGGCTTGTTTTGTCACCATTCGCAGCTAAGGCAAAGGCATGAGCGACGAACGCATCTGGACCGCCGCCGTGCTGGTGATCGGCGACGAGATTCTCTCGGGCCGCACGCAGGACAAGAATGTGTCGCAAATCGCGACCTGGCTCGACGTACAGGGAATTCGCCTGCGCGAAGTGCGCATCGTCCCCGATGTCGAGCAGGAGATCGTCGATGCGCTGAACGCGATCCGTGCGCGCTACGACTATGTCTTCACCACCGGCGGCATCGGCCCGACGCACGACGATATCACCGTCGATGCGGTGGCGAAGGCGCTCGGCGTCGGCGTCATCATCCACCCGGCAGCGCGTGCGATCCTGGAAAATTATTACACCGCGCGCGGTAGCGAGCTGACCGAGGCCCGGCTGCGCATGGCGCGCGTGCCCGACGGCGCCGACCTGATCCCCAACCGCATGTCGGGCGCGCCGGGCATCCGCATCGGCAATCTCTTCGTCATGGCGGGGGTGCCGCACATCACCGCGGGCATGCTCGACGCGCTGACCGGCGAGCTTGAGGGCGGCGCGCCGCTCGTGGCGCACACGATCGGCGCCTGGGCGCCCGAAAGCGAGATCGCCGACCTGCTGCGTCAGGGCGAAAAGGATCATCCGGGCGTCGCGATCGGTAGCTATCCCTTTTTTCGCGACGGCAAGATCGGCGCCAATTTCGTCATCCGTTCGACCGAAGGCGAACAGGTCGCGGCGTGCGTCGGGGCGCTCACGGCGGGCTTCGAAGCGCTCGGCTATGCGGTGACCGACGGCGGCATCTGATCGGCCGCCTCATCGTCGCTCGTCCGCGTCGCGCGCGGCAGGCGGCGGAGCATCAGGATCGCGAGCAGGCCAAAGATCGCCGCGACGACGAACGCCGCGCCGGGGAAATGGACGGGCGCGCCGTCGGCGGTGAAATAAGCCATCGTTCCGGTGAGCAGCAGCGGCGCGAAGAGCTGGCCGAGCCCCATCGCCATTGCCGAAATTCCCTGCACCTCGCCCTGCGTCTCCGCGGTCGCGCGGCGCGACATCATGGCCATCAGCGATGGCTGCACCGGCGCCTGCAACGCGACAGGGATCAGCAACAGAAAGGCGCCGATCGTCGAGGTGGTGAAGGCGTATCCGACATAGACCGCCACCGCGACAAGGATGCCGAGCGTCGCCGCGTCGCGCTCGCCGAAGCGCGCGACCGCGGGGCCGACGACGAAGACCTGCCCGAGCGCGATCATCACGCCGACCGCGGCAAGGCTCGCGCCGATCATCCCCGGCGTCCAGCCGAGCTGCGCGATGCAATAGAAGCTCCATGTCATCGGATAGACGAGGCTGGCGATCTGCCACAGCACGAGCACCCCCGCGACGCCGTCCATGCCGGGCAGGCCGCGCATCGTCTTCCACGCGCCGAGCGGGTTGGCGCGGCGCCAGTCGAAGGCGCGGCGGCGCTCCGCCGGCAGCGTCTCGGGGAAGATGAAATAGCCGTAGAGCATGTTGGCGGCGGCAAGGATCGCGGCGGCCACGAACGGTGCGCGCGGGCTGATTTCGCCGAGGAAGCCGCCGATCGCCGGTCCCGCGACGAAGCCGATGCCGAACGCCGCACCGACGAAACCGAAGTTGCGCGCGCGTTCTTCGGGCTTGGTGATGTCGGCGATCGCCGCCTGCGCCGCAGCATAGCTGCCCCCGAAGATGCCCGACAAGGCGCGCGCCACGAACAGCCACGGCAGCGTCTCGACGATCGTCAGCAGCGCATAATCGACCGCGAGCCCGCCAAGCGCGAGCAGCAGCACGCGCCGCCGCCCGAAATGGTCGGACAGATTGCCGAGCACCGGCGAGGCGAGGAAGGTCGCGACCGCCATCACGAGGCCGATCCACGCGCCGACCTCGATCGCGTGGGGCAGGTCGATCTCGCCGACCTCCATCACCAGTTGCGGAAGCACCGGCATGATGATGCCGAAACCGACCGCGTCCATGAAGATCGTCGCGACGATGAACGGGATGGTCCGCGCCGGCGTCACTTGCTCTTTCTTTCTGCTGTCCCTAGCGCCACCGAACCCTCCTTCATGCGTTGCCGATAGATGAAACTCGAAATTTCCGCCTCCCTAAATTACCGCCTGTCCGAGCCGGTCGACCTGATGCTGCAGATCGAGGCCGCGAACGGGCACGGCCAGCGCGTGCTCGGCGCGTCGCTCGACGTCGGCGCCCCCGAATTTGTCGCGCGCGTTCCGGCCGCCGACGGCATTTGCGAGCCGATCTGGCTGCGTGCCGAGGGGAGCCTGCGCGCCGAATATCGCGCGCGGGTCGAGATCGACCGGCCCGACACCGACTTCCGCTCGCTCGCCGCGGTGCCGCTCCACCGGCTTCCCGCCGGGGCGATCCCCTATCTCAACGAATCGCGCTATTGCCCGTCGAACAAGTTCCACGCCTTCGTCGAGCGCCGTTTCGGCGACCATGAGGGCGGCGCGAAGATCGGCCGCATGCGCGACTGGATCGAAAGCCGCTTCACCTATGTCTCGGGATCGAGCGATGCCAAGACGGGCGCGCTCGACAGCTTCGTCGAGCGCCGCGGCGTGTGCCGCGATTATGCGCATGTGATGATCGCGCTCGCGCGCGCCGCGCATATTCCGGCGCGCATGGCGAGCGCCTATGCGCTGCGGGTTGCGCCGCAGGATTTCCACGCCGTCGCCGAGGTCTTTCTCGATGGCGACTGGCACCTCGTCGATGCGACGGGCATGGCGCGCGCCTCCGAAATGGCGCGTATTTGCGTCGGCCGCGATGCCGCCGACATATCTTTCCTGACGGCGTATCGCGATATCGCGTTCGTCAGCCAGTCGGTGACGGTGGAGCGCGTCGAGGGCTGAGGGGCCGTCGTGGCAAAGCCACGCCGTCGATCCTCGCTGTGCGAGGTCGGCTGGCGCCTCATGAAGTTGCTATAATAATGGAGCGGGTGAAGGGAATCGAACCCTCGTCACTTGCTTGGGAAGCAAAAGCTCTACCATTGAGCTACACCCGCACTCGGCAACGACCGATAGGCGGCCTTTGCCGTCATCCGCGTCGCGGGTCAATCCTTTGCTGGCAGCGCGGCGTCAGCGCGCCGTTTCGCAGATCGTCTCCATCGCGACGAAGGTCGAGGTGCTCGCGACGTGCGGCAGGCTCGAGATTTTTTCGCCGAGCACGATTCGGTAACGGCGAATGTCGGGAGTGCGGACCTTGAGCAGATAGTCGAAGCTACTCGCGATCATGTGGCATTCCTCGACCTCAGGAATCTGCCGCACCGCCATATTGAACTGCATCAGCGCATCCTCGCGCGTGTCCGACAGCTTCACTTCGGTGAAGGCGACATGATCGAGGCCGACCTTGGCCGGGTCGACGATCGCGCGAAAGCCGACGATCAGCCCGCTGTCGACAAGGCGCTTCACGCGCTGCTGGCACGGCGTTTTTGACAGCCCGATCTGCAACGCGAGTTCGGTAAAGGTGATCCGCCCATCGCGGCCGAGAATCGCGAGGATCTTGCGATCGAACTCATCCAGTTCGACTATCGATGAGGTATTTTTCATTCATAATGACTAAGATTGATCTCGAACTTGGTCAATTCATATATGGAATACGGAAAAACAAGTCGGATCGTCTTGCGGCAATATGGTATCAGGTGGCATGACCCAAAGCCCCGACCGCGCGCCCATCCGCGCCCTCGCCCGCCGCAGCGAATCCGACATCGTCGCCGAGCTGCGTAGCGCTCTTGCTACCTCCTCGGCCAGCGTCGACGCCGTGACACGCCGCGGGCTCGAACTGATCCGCAAGGCAAAGGCCGAGGGCGAGCGCGAGACGCTCGTCGCGCAGCTGATGAACCGCTATCGCCTGTCGACAGAAGAGGGCGTCGTGTTGATGTGCCTCGCCGAGGCGCTGCTCCGCGTGCCCGACAATGCGACCGCCAATGCGCTGATCCGCGACAAGATCGCCGGGCGCCACTGGAAGGATGGCGAGGATGAGGACAGCCCGCTGATCGTCGCGCTCTCGTCGCGCGGGCTTTCATTGGGTTCGGCGACGCTGATGCTCGATGCGATGGGCAGCCGGGCGAACCCGCTGACCTTGCTCAAATCGATGGTCCGCCGCTCGGGCGAGCCGGTGATTCGCCAGGCCGCGCTCGCCGCGATGAAGATGCTCGGCCAGCAGTTCGTGATGGGCGAGACCATCGACGCTGCGGTCAGGCGCGCCGACAAGGAAAAATCCGAACTCGCAAGCTTCGACATGCTCGGCGAAGCCGCGCGCACCGCCGAGGATGCGGCGCGCTATTACGAGAGCTATGCCAATGCGATCGCGCGCATCGGCAAGGGCGCCAAGCCGGGCGACCCGCACGCCAACCACGGCATTTCGATCAAGCTGTCGGCGCTTCACCCGCGCTACGAATATCTCCAGCACGCGCGCGTGATCGGCGAACTGGTGCCGCAAGTGATCGAACTCGCCAAGGCCGCGCGCGCGGTGAACATCCCGCTGATGATCGACGCCGAGGAAAGTGACCGGCTGGAACCGCATATGGACGTGTTCGCGGCGTTGATCGACGCGGGGGTCGCCGACGGCTGGACCGGGCTCGGCATCGTGATCCAGGCGTATCAGAAGCGCGCGACCGCGGTGATCGACTGGCTCGCCAACCGCGCACGGACGCGCGGGGTCAAACTGTCGATGCGCCTCGTCAAGGGCGCCTATTGGGATACCGAGATCAAACGCGCGCAGACGCTCGGCCTCGGCGATTTCCCGGTGTTCACGGCAAAGCTGCACACCGACCTCAATTACATGCGCTGTGCGCAGTTGCTCCGCGATTGTCAGGATTGCATCTATCCGGCGTTCGCGAGCCACAATGCGATGACGCTGGCCTATGTGTCCGAGCTGTTCGCGGGAGGCGATTACGAATTGCAGCGGCTCCACGGCATGGGTGAGGGCGCGCACGACGCGCTCGTCGCGCTGTTTCCGCCGCCGCGCCCTGTGCGCGTCTATGCGCCCGTCGGCACGCACCGCGACCTGCTCGCCTATCTCGTCCGCCGCCTGCTCGAAAATGGCGCGAATTCCAGTTTCGTCCACCAATTTTCCGACCCCGGCGTCACCGCCGAACAGCTCGCGGTCGATCCGCGCAGCGTCGCGAGCGCGGCGACCTCAAACATCGCGACCGGCCTCGGTCTGTTCGATCCCGTCCGCCTCAATTCGCGCGGCTATGATCTCGGCGAGCCGGGCGTGCCCGAGGCTCTCGTTTCGGCGATCGGCGCGGCGCGGCGGGGCGACCTTGTCGCGGCGCCGATCGTCGGCGGTGCCCCGCGAAAGGGCAAGGCCGAGCCAGTGCGCAATCCCGCGACGGGCGCGGTCGTCGGGCAGGTGATCGAGGCCGATGCCGCGACGGTCGCCGATGCCGTCGCCGCCGCGCAGAAGGCGCACAGTGACTGGAGCCTCGCGGGCGGAGCCTTCCGCGCCGAGCGGCTCGAACGCGCCGCCGACCTGCTCGAAGAACATGACGCGCGCTTTCTCGGCCTCGCGATCGACGAGGCGGGCAAGACGCTCGTCGATGCGATCGCCGAGGTGCGCGAGGCGGTCGATTTCCTGCGCTATTATGCGGGCCAAGCGCGCGCCGACTTCACCTATCCCGTCGCGCTTCCCGGCCCGACGGGCGAGCGCAACGAACTGATGCTCGAAGGCAAGGGCGTGTTCGTCTGCATCAGCCCATGGAACTTCCCGCTCGCGATCTTCCTCGGGCAGGTTTCGGCGGCGCTCGCCGCGGGCAACGCCGTGCTCGCCAAGCCCGCCGAGCAGACCCCGCTGATCGCGCATGCGGCGGTCGAATTGTTGCTTGAGGCCGGCATCCCGGGCGACGTGCTAGCATTTCTCCCCGGCCGCGGCGAGACGGTCGGCGCAGCGCTGACGAGCCATAACGATATCATCGGCGTCGCCTTCACCGGCTCGACCGAGGTTGCGCGGATGATCAACCGCAGCCTCGCCGGGCGCGACGGCCCCATCGCGACGCTGATTGCCGAGACCGGCGGCGCGAATGCGATGATCGTCGATTCGACCGCGCTTCCCGAACAGGTCGCGCGCGATGCCGTCGCCTCGGCCTTCCAGTCGGCGGGGCAGCGCTGCTCGGCGCTGCGGCTGCTCTGCGTGCAGGAGGACGTCGCCGACACGATGATCGAGATGGTCGCGGGCGCGATGGCCGAACTCAATATCGGCGATCCGTCGATCCTCGCCACCGATGTCGGCCCGATCATCGATGACGAGGCGCGGGCGAATATCGCAGCCTATGTCGCCGAAGCGCGGGCAGCAGGGCGCGTGATCGCCGAAGCGGCGCGGACGAACCTGCCCGCCGACGGCCATTTCGTGCCGCCGGTGGCGATCCGGCTCGACCATGTCACCGATTTGAAGCGTGAGATTTTCGGGCCCGTGCTCCATGTCGCGACATGGAAGGGTGGCGAACTTGACGCGCTCATCGATGCGATCAACGCCTCGGGCTATGGCCTGACATTGGGCGTCCACACGCGCATCGACGGCGTGGCCGCTCACATTGCCGCGCGTGCGCAGGTCGGCAACGTCTATGTCAACCGCAACCAGATCGGCGCGATCGTCGGCTCGCAGCCGTTCGGCGGGCGCGGTCTGTCGGGCACCGGCCCCAAGGCGGGCGGCCCGCATTATCTGCACCGCTTTGCCGAGGAAAAGTCGATCAGCACCGACATCACCGCGGCGGGCGGCAATGCGGCGTTGATGGCGGGTTAGATCCTGCGCCGGCTGATGTGCGGTAGCTTCGGCGAGCTGCGCATCGGCCGGCCGCTTGCGACCACGAGGCCCGATACAGAGTGGACAACTGTCCCGGGCAAATACGTCCGAAATCGTCTCGCGGCAAAAATGCCGCGGCGACCCTTATCTTATGGTTGCCCCCCGCAGCGATGACGGCGTACCGCTTCGCCACGCACGCGCCAATGGGTAATTTTACGCACCCGGCACGCCGAGCAGCTGCGCCTGCGCCTTCAACCGTCCCGCCGCCGCCGGGTTCGCCGCTATCCCGTCCTTCAGCGCCTGCGCGGCTTTCGCCGTCTCGCCCAGTGTCATGCGGCTGCGCATCAGCATGATCCAGCGGTCGACATCGGCGGGATTGGCCTTGAGCTTCGCCTCGAGCCCGCTCACCATGCCCTGTATCATCTGGTCCTGCTGACCCTTGGGGAGCTGCGACGCCGCTTCCATATCGGCGCGGCTCGGCCCCGGAATCGCGCGTGCGGCAACCGGCATTTCGTCGGCGGTCAGCGGGCGCGCCGCTGTGCTCGCGAGCCGTGCCGCGACGTCGATCTTGTGGATTTGCCCGACCTGCTCGATCGTGCGGCGGAGGTCGGCCTCCCACGGCGCCCCCTGCGGCGTATCGGCGAGCAGCGCGAACCAGTCTTCGATCGCGCCCTTGTGATCGCCGCCGATATCCTTTTTCACCGCGAGGAAATAGCGCGCACGCGGATCCTTGGCGTCGAGGGCGATCGCTTTGTTGAACGCTTCGAGGCCGGCGGCGGGCATCGGGTCGCTGTCGCTTCCCATCACCCGCGCCTCGCCGAGCGCCGACCAAAGGCCCGCCGATTCGGGCGATAGCGCGACCGCTTTCTCATACGCCTTGGCCGCACCTGCGAAATCGCTCATGTCGAATCGCGCCGCGCCGAGCGCGGTCCACGCTTCGGCGCTGTTCGGCTCGCGCTTCGTGCGCGCTTCCAGCTCGGCGAGCTGGTCGGACGGCGCGCCCGTGCCCTGCGCCGCGGGACCCTGCGCCGAGGGGCTGGAATCGCGCCAGATCGCATAGCCGATCGCGGCTGCCAGCAGGATGAAGGCGGCGATCAATATCATCCGGTTGGTGCGCGTTATGCCGCCCGCCATCTTGTTGCTCTCGTTCATTTTTGCCCCTCTTGTGCGCGCCGCGAAAAAATGCCGCCTGTGCGCGCAGTCATATTGCCTTTGCTTGGCGATGGTGTAGCCTTTAGCATACAAGGTCGGTCAACGATAAAATCGTCAGGGGTCGCACCGGCTTTCCCAGTCATACAGGGGAGGGGTGCATGGCAGTTTCGGATCACGTCGACTTTTCGACGTTCATGGAAGGCGTAAAAAAGCGTAACCCGGGTCAGCCCGAGTTCGTCCAGGCGGTGCAGGAGGTGTCCGAAGACATCTTCGATTTCATCGCCGACAAGGAAGAATATCACGCGCAACAAATCTTGCGGCGCATCGCCGAACCCGACCGCGTCGTCTCGTTCCGCGTGTGCTGGGAAGACGACAACGGCAATATCCGCGTCCAGCGCGGCTGGCGCGTCCAGAACAACAATGCCATTGGTCCTTACAAGGGCGGTATTCGCTTTCATCCTAGCGTCACCGAAAGCGTGCTCAAATTCCTCGCGTTCGAACAGACGTTCAAGAATGCGCTGACCGGGCTTCCGATGGGCGGCGGCAAGGGCGGGTCGAACTTCAATCCCAAGGGCAAGAGCGTGCGCGAGATCATGCGCTTTTGCCAGAGCTTCATGACCGAGCTGTATCGTCATATCGGCGCCGACATCGACGTGCCCGCGGGCGACATCGGGGTCGGCGGCCGCGAAATCGGCTTCATGTTCGGCCAGTATAAGCGCATCACCAACGAGTTTACCGGGGTGCTCACCGGCAAGGGGCTCGAATGGGGCGGCTCGCTGATCCGCACCGAGGCGACGGGCTACGGGGCTGTTTACTTCCTCGCCAACATGCTCGCGGCGAAGGGGCAGGATCTGGTCGGCAAGACCGCGGTGATTTCGGGGTCGGGCAATGTCGCGACCCACGCCGCGGAAAAGATCGTCCAGCTCGGCGGCAAAGTGCTGACGCTGTCGGATTCGGGCGGCTTCATCCACGATCCCGACGGCATCACCCAAGATAAGATCGACTGGGTGAAGACGCACAAGACGCACCGCCGCGGCCGGATCGAGGAATATTGCGAGGAATTCAAAGGCGCGAGCTTTACCGCGGGCAAGACGCCGTGGGGGGTCAAATGCGACGTCGCGCTTCCGTGCGCGACGCAGAACGAGCTGCTCGGCGACGATGCCAGGGCGCTGGTCAAGAATGGCTGCATTGCGGTCAGCGAGGGCGCCAACATGCCGACCAACCTTGAGGGCGTGCATGTCTTCAAGGATGCGAAGATCATGTTCGCGCCGGGCAAGGCGGCGAATGCCGGCGGCGTCGCGGTGTCGGGCCTCGAAATGAGCCAGAACAGTGGGCGCCGCGCCTGGAGCGAAGGCGAGTTGCAGCAGATGCTGAAGGACATCATGGACGGCATCCACAAAAGCTGCCTGACCTATGGCGATGCGGGCGACGGCTATATCGATTATGTGAAGGGCGCCAATATCGCGGGATTCAAGAAGGTTGCTGACGCGATGCTGGCTTTCGGGGTGGTGTAATTCGGCTCAAGGCGTAAAAGCGCCGGGTTGGGGAAAAGGGGTTCTGCGGATGATGACGCACGCTGGAAAGGAGCGCGGCGATCGGTCTTGGGCGGCGTTTGCCGCTCTGGCGGCGATGCTGCTCGCGCTCGCCATTGCGGCGTTCGTCTTCGCACCTCCCGCCCGCTCGCAGGGCGAAAGCGGCGTGCGTTACACTGGCGTCGCCTCGTGCGCGGGGTCGACATGCCACGGCCGGATGGAAGGCGACGGCACCGTCGTCCGCCAGGACGAGCTGATGAAATGGCAGGAACCCTCGACCCCCGGCGGCGCGCACAGCCGCGCCTGGGTGGTGCTCAGCAACAACCGCAGCCAGTTCATCGCGCGCAACCTCGGTATCGGCGACCCCGCGAAGGCGCAAATGTGCCTTGGTTGCCACAGCACCGCGGGCACGGCGCGCGCCGTCCCGGCCGAGGACGGCGTCGGCTGTGAATCGTGCCATGGCCCGGCGGGCGGCTGGCTCGCGAGCCATTATGCGGGTGTCGGCACGAACGCCGATCCCGACCGCGAAATGCGGGGCAAGCATCTCGCGAACCTGTCGGCGGGTCTCAAGAAGCTCGAGGATCCCGTCGTGCGCGCGGGGGTGTGCGTCGACTGCCATTTCGGTTCGGCCGCCGACGGCCAGTTCGTCACCCACCGCATCATGGCCGCGGGCCATCCGCGCATAGCGTTCGAGCTCGACCTCTTTTCGTCGCTGCAGGCGCATCACCAAGAGGACGCCGATTATGGCTGGCGCAAGTTCGGCGCCGCGAACCGGCGTACCGACCATGTCCAGATGTGGGCGGTGGGACAGGCGACCGCGATCGAACGCAGCCTTGCGCTGTTCCAGACGCGGCGCGGGACCGAGGGCATGTTCCCCGAATTTTATTTCCTCGACTGCCACAGCTGCCACCGCCGCATCTTCGATCAGGCGAAACCCGTGCGCACCGGCCTCGACAATCCGGGCCGTTCGATCCCCGAGGGCATGCCGCCCTATAATGACGAGAATCTGATCATGCTCGCCGCCGCGGCACGGATGGCTTCGCCCGCGCTCGCCGACCAGCTTGCGGTGCGCACCGCGGCGTTCCACAAGGCGATGGCGACCGACCGGCAAAGCGCGGTCGCCGCGGCGGCGCAGCTGTCGCAGACCGTCGCGGCGCTCAAGAGTGCTTTTGCCGCGCGGAGTTTCTCGGGTGCCGACGCCTTCGCCATGGTCGACGCGATTTCGGCGAAGGCGATCAGCGATCGCTACACCGATTATTCGGGGTCGCAGCAGGCGGTGATGGGGGTCGATACGTTGCTCAACGCGATGGTATCGTCGGGCCGCGTCACAGTCGGTGCGGCGGCGGGCATCCGCGGCGACATCGACCGCGCTTATGCTTCGGTGAAGGACCCCAACGCCTACAAGCCTTCCGAATTCCAGGCGTCGTTCGGCAGCGCGGTGCGCGCGATCGGGGCGCTGCGGTAAGATCATGCGAAGCAGAACCCATCTTTTCCGTTCGGCCGCCTTTGCCGCGATGGGCGCGCTGCTGCTCACTTCGTGCGGCGGCGGTGGCGGCGGCGGAGGCGGAGGAGGAGGGGACACGCCGACGCCCACTCCGACCCCCACGCCCACTCCAACGCCGACGACGGTCTACACCCCGCCCGCCGCCGAAGCGCTGACCACGGCCGATGTTGAGCGCGTGCTTGCACAGGCGATATCGGAAGCGCAGGCGCGCGGGCTTCCTTCGGTGATCGCGGTGACCGACCGCGTCGGCAACGTCCTCGCCGTCTTCCGCATGACCGGCGCGCGCCCAACCGCGACCACTGCGCCCGCCCCCAACGGTGCGAGCATCGACGCGCAGAATGTCGCCTTCCCCGCCGAGGGCGGCGCGATCGCCAAGGCGGTGACCGGCGCGTACCTCTCGAGCGGGGGCAACGCTTTCTCGACCCGCACCGCGAGCCAGATCGTGCAGGAACATTTTCCGCCCGCTCCGGGCGTTACGGCCGGGCTTGAAAGCGGGCCGTTGTTCGGGGTGCAGTTCAGCCAGTTGCCGTGCAGCGACCTCTCGGCGCGCTTCGGTGCGCCGGGCGCGGCGGCGCTGATCGGCCCCAAACGCTCGCCGCTCGGCCTTGCTGCCGACCCGGGCGGGTTACCGCTTTACAAGAATGGCGTGCTCGTCGGCGGCGTCGGGGTGATGGGCGACGGCGTTTACGGCAGCGACGCTGACACCCGCGACGTGGATAATGACCCCGAGGAGTTTATCGCGCTCGCGGGCACGCGCGGGTTCGAGGCGCCGAGCACGATCACCGCCGACAAGATCACCGTCGACGGGACGTCGCTGCGTTTCGCCGACGCGACCTTTGCGGGTGTGATGAGCAGTGGCAGCGCAAGCTTCGCGAGCCTCAACGGCACCGCGGGCAATCTTGTCGCGGTGATCGGCTATGCCAATGCCGCGGTGACCGCGGGGGTCGCCTATGGCAGCGAGGCGTCGGGCGTGCGTGCTTCGACGCCGGCCGAATTTTCGAATCGCGATGCGTTCGTTCTCACCAACGGTAGCGGCGCGAACCGCTATCCGCTGCGCGCGGGCACCGACGGCGCCACGAACAGTGCGCCGCTGACGCAGGCGGAGGCGCGCGCGGTGCTCGAAGAGGCGTTCGCGGTGATGAGCCGCGCGCGCGCGCAAATCCGCCGCCCGCTCGACAGCCGTGCGCAGGTGACGATCAGCATCGTCGATACGCACGGATCGGTGCTCGGCATCGTGCGCTCGCCCGACGCGCCGATCTTCGGCACCGACGTGTCGTTGCAAAAAGCACGCACCGCCGCTTTCTTCTCGGGCGCGCAAGCGGGTGCGGAACTCGGCGCCAACGCCAGCGCCGACGTGCGCCAGTTCGTCACAGCGACGCGCACCTTCCTGAACAGCCCCGCCGCACTCACCGGCAATATCGCTTACGCCGACCGCGCGCTCGGCAACCTCGCGCGGCCCTATTTCCCCGATGGTGAGGTCGGCCGGCCGCAAGGCCCGCTGTCGCGCCCGATCGCGCAGTTCAATCCTTTCTCGACGGGGCTGCAATCGGCGCTGATCATCGGCAATCTCGGCGCGCACCTCGGCTTCGTTTCGGGCGCCAGCCCGACCGATACCCCGGCGCGCTGCACGACCTTGCCCGACGTCACGGCGGGGCAGAACCGGCTGCAGAACGGCATCCAGATCTTCCCCGGATCGGTCCCCATCTATCGCGGAAACCAGCTCGTCGGGGCGATCGGGGTGTCGGGCGACGGCATCGATCAGGACGACATGATCAGCTTCCTCGGTGCGCATAATGGCGGCGCGCGCGTTGGCGGCATCGGCAATGCGCCCGCCGCGATCCGTTCGGATACCATTGTCGTGAATGTCGGAGCCGGCGTGCGCCTGCGCTATATCGCCTGCCCGTTCGCGCCGTTCCTCGACACCGCGCAGCAAAATGTCTGCAACGGGCTATAGGCGATGATGACAGGGGGCAGCCTTTGGCCGATCATCGCGACACTCGCGGCGCAGGGCGCGCCGGGGGGCGAGGCGTTGCCACCGCCGCCCGCGCCCGAGGGGCCGCCCGTTGCCAGTGACGCGGCGCCCGCCGAGCAGCCCGCCGAGGAGCTGATCCCGCCGCCGCCGCCGGCCGACTGGCAGGATGTGGTGAAGGACGACCTCGTCACCGACATCATCGAGGGCCGCCGCCGCCCCGGCTATCGCCCCGACCTTCCCGACGCGCTCAGTCAGGACAATGTCGGCGCGCTGCGTCCGCCGCCGCCGCAGGCCTTTCCGGGCATGGAGGATCAGCTTCCGGTCCCCGACCGCTGGCGCCTCATCGAAACGCTCGGCGTGGTCAAGGAACGCTGGTTCGACCCCTATAACCAGAACACCTACAAGGGCGACCGCGCGATCGACCGCAGCAAGGTCAAATGGCTGCCGATCAAGGGTGACGACTGGTTCATCGTCGCCAATGCGGTGTCGGACACGGTGTTCGAACCGCGCACCTTCCCGATCCCCGTCGGCGTCCAGACGACCGAACGGCCGGGCAGCCTCGACGTGTTCGGCAAGGATCGCAGCTTTGTCTTCGCTCAGACCTTCATTGCGGGCGCGGCGCTGATCAAGGGGTCGACCGCGTTCAAGCCGCCCGACATCGAATATCGCGTCACGCTGGCGTATCAGGCCAATTATGTCGACGTGCCCGAACGGCGCGTGCTCGACGTGCGCCCGTCGAAGGCGAGCCATCGCTATGACTCGTTCCTCGGCGTGCAGGAACTGTTCGTCGACAAGCATCTCGGCAACACGTCCGACCGCTATGATTTCTATTCGATCCGGCTTGGCATCCAGCCGTTCCAGAGCGATTTTCGCGGCTTCCTGTTCAACGACAGCCAGCTCGGCATTCGCCTGTTCGGCAACCGCGACAACAACCGCTTCCAATATAATCTTGCGGCCTTCTGGCGGCTCGAAAAGGACACCAACTCGGGGCTCAACGACATCACCCAGACCCCGCGCAGCGATTTTGTGTTCACGGGCAATCTCTATCGCCAGGATTTTCCGGTCGTCGGGCTGACCAGCCAGGTCAGCGTGACCTACAATATGAACCGCGAAAAGAATGACGTGCAGATCGACCACAACGGCTTTCCGGTGCGGCCCGCGCTGCTCGGCGACCTGCGCGGGCGCGAATATGACGTCGTCTATTTGGGCTACAGCGCCGACGGGCGGATCGGGCGGATCAACGTCACCGCAAGCTTCTATGCCGCATTGGGCGAGGACCGAAACAGCTTCTTCACGAGCCGCAAGGCCGAGATCCGCGCGGGTTTCGGCGCGGTCGAACTCAGCTACGACCACGACTGGATGCGCTTCCGCCTGTCGGGGCTCTATGCGACCGGCGACGGCGATCCGTACAACAACACCGAGGGCGGATACGACGCGATATTCGAGAATCCGATCTTCGGCGGCGCCGACACAAGCTACTGGATCCGGCAGTCGATCCCCTTTGCCGGCGGCGGGCGCGTGATTTCGCTCAGCGGGCGCAACGGCATCCTGAACTCGCTGCGCTCGTCGAAGGAAGAGGGGCAGTCGAACTTCAACAACCCAGGCACCGTCTTTGTCGGTGCGGGCGCCGATTTCGACCTGACCCCCGAGTTCCGCGTCAGCACCAATTTCAACCATCTGTGGTTCGAGAATACGTCGAGCCTGCAGGCGCTGCGCACCGAAGGATCGATCCCCAAGGACATCGGCTTCGACCTGTCGGTCGCGACGATCTGGCGGCCGAAGGCGACGCAGAATATCGTCGGGCGCCTCAGCGGTGCGGTGTTGCTGCCCGGCAAGGGGTTCAAGGACCTGTTCGACAACAAGCAGAAGAACGACGCTTACGTGTCCATCCTCGCCAATGTGATTTTGAGTTTCTGATGCTGATGCGCAAACTCTTCGCCCTGCTTGCTTTTGTGACGATGTGCGCCGCCTTTGGTGCGAGCGTCGTGCGCGCGGCGGAGGAAGAGAAGCCGCTCAAGATCGAATATCGCTTCACCCCGCCGGCACCGCGCGAGCAGAGCGACGCCGATGTCAGCGCGAAGTCGGAAGGCTGCTACAGCTGCCACACGCGCACCGACCAGCCGTCGATGCATGCGACGCCCGCGGTGAAACTCGGCTGCACCGATTGCCATGGCGGCGATGCGAGCCAGCGCGGAACACCAAGTCTCGGCTACCAGCATCCGACGAACAAGGCGGTGATGAAGCTCGCGCACCCGCAGCCGACCTTGCCCGGCGCCTGGCACGACAGCTCGGCGAACCCCGAGCGCAGCTATACGTTGCTCAACAAGGAATCGCCCGAATTCATCCGCTTCGTGAACCCGAGCGACTATCGCGTCGCGCGCGAAGCATGCGGCGCCTGCCACCTCGAAGTGATCGAGGCGACCGAGCGGTCGATGATGTCGACCGGCGCGATGCTGTGGGGCGGCGCGGCGTACAACAACGGCATCGTCCCCTATAAAAACTACATCTTCGGCGAGGCTTATACGCGCAAAGGCGAGCCCGCGTGCGTCCTGTCGCCCTCGTCGCGGTTGACCGCTGAGGAATATAAGGAAGCGTGCAAGCCGAGCTTCGGTTTCGACAAGATATTGACCGACGAAGAGAAAAAGCGCGGCGCGCTCGCCAAAATGTATCCGCTGCCGCGCTGGAGCGTGCTGCCGCCCGGCGACGTCTTCCGCGTCTTCGAGCGCGGCGGGCGCAACATCAACACGCAATTCCCCGAAATCGGCCTGCCCAATCCGACGGGCAGCATCCAGCGGCTCGAGGAGCCGGGGCGTCCCGACCTCAAACAGTCGAACCGTGGCCCCGGCACCGGGCTGCGCGTCTCGATCCCCGTGCTCAACATCCACAAGACGCGCCTCAACGACCCGCTGTCATGGTTCATGGGGACGAACGACCAGCCCGGCGACTATCGCCATTCGGGCTGTTCGGGCTGCCATGTCGTCTACGCCAACGACCGCGAGCCGCGGCACAGCCTGACCTATGCCAAATTCGGCCGCGACGGCGAAACGGCGACGGTCGATCCGACGATTGCGGAGAAGAAGTGGAAGCCCGAAAGTGGGCATGGCGGCGATAGTCATGGCGCCGAAGATGGCCATCAAGCCGGTGACGGCCACGGCGCGCTGATCGACCCTGCCGATCCCGAGGTTCCGGCACGCCCCGCATCGCCGGCGCGCGGCGAATCGGGCCACCCGATCAGCCATGCCTTCACCCGAGCGATTCCGACCTCGCAGTGCATGTCGTGCCACATGCACCAGCCGAACATCTTCCTGAACTCGTACCTTGGCTACACGATGTGGGACTATGAATCGGACGCGCCGCAGATGTGGCCGGGACCCGACAACACGGCGCCGCGCCCGCCGGGGATGACCGACGAAGACTATCAGAAGAAGTACAAGCAGCAGCGCTATCCGACCGCCGCCGAGGCGCATGCCGTGCTCGAACGCAATCCCGAGGGTGCGGCGACGCGCGGGCTGTGGGCCGATGTCGAGTTTCTGCGCGACGTCTATGACGTCAACGATAGCAACAAGGACACGCAGTTCGCCGACTATCACGGCCATGGCTGGAACTTCCGCGGCATCTTCAAGCGCGACCGAAGCGGCAATCTGCTGACCGCCGACGGCAATATGGCGACCTATGGCACCGACACCGCGAACATCATCGATCCGAAGGACCCGGAAAAATGGCGCAAGAGCTGCAGCCACTACACCGATCTGAAGGAACGCGACCTCTGCTTGTCGAGCGCCGATCCGGGCCGTCCGGGGATAGAGGGCAAGTTCGTGCCGCCCGGGATCAATCCCGGCAAGGCGGTCCATATGATGGATATCCACGCCGAAAAGGGCATGCAGTGCGCCGACTGTCACTTTGCGCAGGACAGCCACGGCAACGGCTATATCCAGGGCGAGGTCGCGAACGCGGTTGAGATCAGCTGCAAGGATTGCCACGGCACCGCCGACGCCTTCCCGAACCTGCTCACCTCGAACGTCGCGGCGCGGCCGCAGGGCAATAACCTCGCGCTGCTCCGCAATCCCGACGGGCGGCGGCGCTTCGAATTCCAGTATAATGACGATGCCGAGGTGATCGGCCTGATCCAGCGTTCGATCGTCGATCCCAAACTCGAATGGCAGGTCAGCCTCGTCAAGCAGGCGGTGACGCCGGGGCCGCATTTCAACGCCAAGGCGGCGCGCGCCAAGCTGATGGCGCGCAGCGGGTCGGAGGACGGCAAGTTCGAATGGGGGCCGGGGGTCGGACGCGAGGACCGCGCGCACGGCGACGACAAGATGACCTGTTTCACCTGTCACCTGTCGTGGACGACGAGTTGCGGCGGCTGCCATTTGCCGATCGAGGCGAACTGGAAGACCAAGATGCATCATTTCGAGGGTGAGGAGACGCGCAACTTCGCGACCTACAACCCGCAGGTGGCGCGTGACGAGATGTTCCAGCTCGGCCGGCATCAGCTGACCAAGCCCGGCGAGCCCGGCCCGAACGGTGAAGCGCGCGGCATCATCACCCCGGTGCGCTCGACTTCGGCGCTGGTGCTGTCGTCGACCAACATCAACCGCGAGCGCATCTATGTGCAGCAGCCGCCGATCTCGTCGGCGGGCTATTCGAGCCAGGCCTTCGCGCCGCACTTCCCGCACACGGTGCGCCGCTCCGAAACCAAGCAGTGCAGCGACTGCCACTTGTCGGCCGCCGACGATAATAATGCGATCATGGCGCAGCTCAATTTGCTCGGCACCAATTTCGTCAATTTCGTCGGTCTGAACGTCTGGTCGGGTCAGGAAAACAGCTTCCAGGCGACGCGCGTCACCGAATGGGACGAACCGCAGGCGGTGATCGGCAGCTATCTGCAGAAATATGCCTACCCCGACTATTGGAAGCTGCACGTCGAACAGAATGGCCGCGAGCTCAGGAACTGGGTGCGCGGCAAGATCTTCGACAAAAAGGGCTCGGGCGAAACGCACGCGCTCGAGGAATTCGCCAATATCGTCCAGGGGACGAGCGGCCGGGTGAACTGCCTCCAGCAGCGCGGCGAATATATGTTCGTCGCCGAGGGCAAGGGCGGCTTCCGCGTCTATGACGTCGCGTCGATCGGCAACAAGGGCTTCTCCGAACGCATCATCCGCGCGCCCTTCTCGGCGCTCGGTCACGACACGCATGTGAAGACGAAGAATGCGACGTGCATGGCGATCGCGACGACGCAGCCGGTCAGCGTGTCGCGTAACGAGAATATCGTGAAGAATTTCCCCGAGAATCACGAACAGGTGATGCACGATATCTACCGTTACGCGGTGATCACCGACAGCGTCGAAGGGTTGGTTCTGGTCGACATCGACACATTGGCCGACGCTGAATTCCGTAATAACAAGTTCAAGCGCGCGTTGACGTGGAACGAGGGTAATGTGCTGGCGGGGGCGCGGCATGTGACGCTGGCGGGCAGCATCGCCTATGTCACCACCGACGCGGGGCTCGTCGTGCTCGACCTCTCGACCCCGCTCCAGCCCAAGGTCACCGCGCAGCTGCCGCTGACCGATGCGCGCGCGAGCGCGGTGCAGTTCCGTTACCTCTGGGTTACCGATGCCGAAGGGGTGAAGCTGTTCGACGTCACCAACCTCGCGCAGCCGGTCGCGGTGCCGTCGGGCACGGTACGGCTGGCGAACGCGCGGAAAATCTATCTCGCGCGCACCTATATGTATGTCGCGGCTAAGGCGGACGGCCTTGTGATCGTCGATGTGACGCGCCCCGCGGCGCCGATTGTGTGGCCGGGGCTGACGTTCGGCGGCGCACTTAATGATGCCGAGGACGTCATCGTCGCATCGACCAATGCGTCGCTGTTCGGTTACGTCGCCGACGGGCGGAACGGCATCAAGGTGCTGCAGCTGACCAGCCCCGACAATCCGGGCCTCTATGGCTTCTCGCCCAAGCCGACTCCCGAGCTGATCGCGTGGGCGAAGACACCGTCACCCGCGCTCGCGCTGTCAAAGGGGCTCGATCGCGACCGCGCGGTCGACGAGACCGGCGGGCAGATGGCGGTGTTCGGGCGTGTCGGATCGCGGCCGTTCACGCGGCCCGAGATGGAGAAGCTGTTCCTGAACAGCAGGGGCATGGTCTACAAGGTCAGCGACGAAGTCGACCAAAATGCCTGGCGGCCGCCGCTGCTCTACGCGAACTGATGAATCGTCGTCCCAGCGACAGCTGGGACCGCTATCGTTTTGAAATGCGCCAGCGATCCCAGCTTTCGCTGGGATGACGGTTATTGCCGCTCGGCCTGCACCACCGTGTCCGACGCGCGCAGCGCCGACAGGATGCGCATCACATGCTGCACATCGCGCACTTCGACGACGACGTCATAGGTGTGGAAACCGCCTTCGCGGTTCGACAGGCGCAAATTTGTGATGTTCGCCATATTGGCGGCGAGGATGCCCGACATTTCGGCGAGCGTGCCGGGTTCGTTGAGGATGACGATGCACAGCCGCGCATTGCCGCCCTCGCTGTCTTCCTGCCAGCGGAGATCGATCCAGTCGGCGTCGATCCCGTCGGCAAGGCGGGGGCAGTCGATGACATGCACCTCGATCCCCTCGCCCGGCCGCGACAGGCCGACGATGCGGTCGCCCGGGACGGGGTGGCAGCAATCGGCAAGTTGATAGGCGACACCCGGGGTCAGCCCGGCGATCGACACCGCTGCGCCTTGCACGAGTTTGCCCGGCTTGGTCTTCATCTCGGCGGTGATGCCGGGGACGAGCGCCTCGAGTAGCGCATTGTCGGTGATCCGCTGCTTGGCGATCGCGACATAGAGCGCGGTGTCGTCGTCGAGCTTCAGCCGCTCGCGCGCCGCGATCCGCGCCTTGTCGCCGACCTTGTTCGGCAGGCGGAGCGCGATTTCGTCGTACATCTTGCGGCCGAGCGCCGCGAGTTCGACCTTTTCCTTCGACCGCACATGGCGGCGGATCGCCGCGCGCGCCTTGCCGGTGACCGCGAAGCCCAGCCACGCGGGCTGCGGCGTCTGTTTGTCGGACGAGAGGATTTCGACCGTATCGCCATTGTTGAGCTGCGTGCGGAGCGGCACCAGCCGGCCGTTGACCTTCGCGCCGACGGTGCGGTCGCCGAGCCCGGTGTGAACCGCATAGGCGAAATCGACCGGCGTCGCGCCCTTGGGTAGCTGGTGCAGGCTGCCCTTGGGCGTGAAAGCGAAGATGCGGTCCTGATACATCGCGATGCGCGTGTTTTCGAGGAACTCCTCGGGATCGTGCGTCTGTTCGAGGATCTCGATCAGATCGCGAATCCATCCCGCCTGTCCGTCGGGAACGGCGCCGCCCTGTTTATACGCCCAGTGCGCGGCGAAGCCGAATTCGGACTGCTGATGCATGCCGAGGCTGCGAAGCTGGATTTCGATCCGCATATTCTGCTGGTGCATGATCGTCGTGTGCAGCGATTTGTAGCCGTTGCGTTTCGGCGTCGAGATATAATCCTTGAACCGGCCTGGCACCATTTTCCACTTGCGGTGGATCAGCCCCAGCGCGGCGTAGCAATCGGCGTCGGTCGGGGTGATGATGCGGAACGCGATGATGTCGGTCACCTGCTCGAAGCTGACATGCCGTTCCTGCATCTTGCGCCAGATCGAATAGGGGTGCTTCTCGCGCCCCGAGACATCGGCCTCGATCCCGTTCTTGGCGAGCAGCTCCTTGAATTCGCGGCTGATCGCCGTGACCTTGTCCTTGCCGCCCGCGGTCAGCTTGGCGAGGCGCCCGGTGATCGTCGCATAGGCTTCGGGCTCGAGCTCGCTGAACGCGAGCAGCTGCATCTCGCGCATATATTCGTACATCCCGATCCGCTCGGCGAGCGGGGCATAGATATCCATCGTCTCCTTGGCGATGCGGCGGCGCTTCTCGGGATTCTTGATGAAATGCAACGTCCGCATATTGTGCAGCCGGTCGGCAAGCTTGACCAGCAGCACGCGGATATCGTCGGACATGGCGAGCAGGAATTTGCGGAGATTCTCGGCGGCGCGCTCATTCTCGGTCTGCGCCTCGATCTTGCTGAGCTTGGTGACACCGTCGACGAGACGGCCGACGTCGCTGCCGAACAGGCGTTCGATCTCCTCGGGCGTCGTCAGCGTATCTTCGAGCGTGTCGTGGAGCAGCGCGGTGACGATCGTCTCGGCGTCGAGATGGAGGTCGGTCAAAATGCCCGCGACCTCGACCGGATGGCTGAAATAGGGATCGCCCGACGCGCGTTTCTGGCTGCCGTGCTTTTGCACGGTAAACACATAGGCGCGATTGAGCAGCGCCTCGTCGACGTCGGGATCATAAGCGCGCACGCGCTCGACAAGTTCATATTGCCTCAGCATCGCGACCAATGTCGTTCATGCAGGCAATATTGCAATGCGAAATTTGCTTGCGCGGAACGGCCTGAGATCAGCAACTTTGATAACGCCGGTTGGAAGCATCGTTCGCCATGCGGAAAAAGGCGCAGAAAATTCACCGCGTCCCGCCCGCGAGGGGGCGAAGCGCGGTGGATTTCGAGGGCTTGCGGCCAAATTATTTCGCGGCGTTGCAGCGCGCGAGGTCGTCGGCTTCGAGCGCCTTGCCGCCCGCAGTGAAGCTCGTCACCGGACCCGCGGCTTTCGCGAGCGCCGAGCACATGATCAGCGGGCGGCTCGTTCCCTGGCCCGCGGCGCAGCTCGCGTCCTTGCAGACCCACACCACGTCGCGCGCGACGAAACGCGCCTGGGTAGCCGGGCTGGCAAGCTCGGCGCGATAAAAGGAGCCGCCCCCGGCGGTTGCGGCCGATGCGAAGGCGAGCCCGCCGAACAGCGCGGCGCCTGCGATCGCGAAGGAACGGGAGTGGGGAGAAAGCTTGAATATGGGCATTGGGACCTCCTGTTTTTGCGCAACCAAAAGGTTGCGAAGCGCTACCTAGACTTTGAGTTGCGAAATGCAACGGAGGCCCTATATTTTTTTGACGGATATGCCGATTTTACGTTAGGGCTTGGGTCATGGGAAAATTACGCGAACTGCTGAACGACATGGATGGGGGCAATTGCGCCCTGCCGCTGGCGCTGGAAGCGATGGGCGAACGATGGTCGTTCATGATCCTTCGCGCGGCCTTCAACGGCGTCCATCATTTCGAGGAGTTCCAGCAGGAACTGAACATCGCGCGCAACATCCTGTCGAACCGGCTGTCGCGACTGGTCGATCATGGCATTATGGCGCGCGAAGTGATGGCCGAGGACCGCCGTAAGGTTCAATATCAGCTGACCGAAAAGGGCATCGAGCTGCTCCCCGCGATGATCGCGCTCCGCCAATGGGGCGAGAAATGGGGCGCTGGTGTGCCGTCGACCCCGGTGCTGGTCGATGCACGCGACGAACAGCCGATCGGCCCCGTTACGCTGACCGCGCACGACGGCCGGGTGATCGGGTATAAGGAATTGCTGTGGAAGCATCGCGCCGAACTGCAGCCGCTTGGCCAGGCGCGCGTGCGCAGCGACGGCGGGCTCGCATCGGTAGCCGCCGAATGATCGGCTGCGCCGGTTTCCGATATCGCCCGCGCGGCGACTGACCATCGCCATCGCACAGACGCCCATGCCGCTTTTCCGACTGTCCTCGCCGGGCCCCTTTTTCGACAATAAGGTCCGCGCCTTCTGGAACCTGCAGATATTGGGCTGGGCCGCATGGCTCGGCCTGCGCGGGGTGTCGGGGCTTGCCAATGGCCAGGCCTTTACCTTCCTGATCCCCCAGACGATTTCGGCGATTACCGGCTTTTCGCTGACGCTGATCCTGTCGGCCTGTTACCGCGCGCTGATCAACCGCCGTCCGCTTTTGATGTGGGGCGTCAGTTTCGGGCTTGCCGGGATCGCGACTGCGCTCTGGGCCTTTATCGATGCGTGGGTCGCGCAAATCCAGAATCCGGCGAGCGACGCGGGCTTCACCAGCCTGCTCCTCGGCGCGATGTATATCGACGCGACCTCGCTCGCGGCCTGGTCGGCGCTTTATTTCGCGATCAACTATTTCCTTCAGCTTGAGGAACAGAATGACCGTGTGCTGCGGCTCGAGGCGCAGGCGGCGTCGGCGCAGCTCGCGATGCTGCGTTACCAGCTCAACCCGCATTTCCTGTTCAACACGCTGAACAGCATTTCGACCCTCGTGCTCCTGAAGCAGGCCGAGCCCGCCAACGCGATGCTGTCGCGGCTGTCGGCGTTCCTCCGCTACACGCTCGCGAACGAGCCGACCGCGCAAGTGACGCTGGCGCAGGAGATCGAGACGCTGAAGCTGTACCTCGAAATCGAGAAAATGCGCTTCGAGGAAAGGCTGCGTCCTCACTTTGCGATCGATCCGGCGGTCGCGCGGGCGCGTTTGCCCTCGCTTTTGCTTCAGCCGCTCATCGAAAATGCGATCAAATATGCGGTGACGCCGCAGGAGGACGGCGCCGATATCACGCTGTCCGCACAGTTGGCCGGTCAAAATGTTCGGATTACCGTGTCCGACACCGGCGCGGGATTGTCAGCCGAGCGCACGGACCCCACCACAGGCATTGCAACGGAATCGACCGGTGTGGGTTTAGCCAATATCAGGGACCGGCTGGCGCAGGCTTTTGGCGACCAGCACCGGTTCGACGTCCATGTGGGCGCTGAGGGCGGCTTCACGGTGGTAATCGAGTTTCCGTTCCAGCCCGATGGGCAAATGACGATTGGAACCGAAAGAACATGACGATCAGAACCATCCTGGTGGATGATGAAAAATTGGCCACCCAAGGCCTGCAACTGCGGCTCGAACCGCATACGGACGTCGAAATCGTCGACACCGCGCAAAATGGCCGCGAAGCCATAAGAAAGATCAAGACCCACAAGCCCGACCTGGTTTTCCTCGACATCCAGATGCCGGGTTTCGACGGCTTTTCGGTGATCCAGGGATTGATGGAGGTCGAACCGCCGCTGGTGGTGTTTGTCACCGCTTACTCGGACCACGCGATCCGCGCGTTCGAGGCGCAGGCGGTCGATTATCTGGTCAAGCCGGTCGAGCCCGAAAGGCTCGCCGACGCGCTCGACCGCGTCCGCCAGCGCCTCGCCGAAAAGCGCGGCGTGGCGGAGGTCGAGCGCCTCAAGACCGTGCTCGCCGAGGTCGCGCCCGAAGCGGTCGAGGATTATGACGCCGAGGTCGCCCCCGACACGCACGCCGCCGATCGCTATGAAAAGATGATCAACATCAAGGATCGCGGCCAGATCTTCCGCGTCGACGTCGACAGCATCGAACGCATCGACGCCGCGGGCGACTATATGTGCATCTACACTGCCGACAACAGCCTGATCCTGCGCGAGACGATGAAGGATCTGGAAAAACGGCTCGACCCGCGCAACTTCCAGCGCGTGCATCGCTCGACGATCGTGAATTTGTCGCAGGTGAAGCAGGTCAAGCCGCACACCAATGGCGAATGCTTTCTCGTGCTCGGTTCGGGTGCGCAGGTGAAAGTCAGTCGCAGCTATCGCGACGTCGTCGCGCGCTTCGTGCATTGATGAATAGCCCTCCCCCTTGATGGGGGAGGGTTGGGTTGGGGGTGAGTTTGCGTGCGTCGGTTCGCGCCTGCGAACTCACCCCCACCGCTGCGACTAGGGCCATAAATGGCCAAGTCTCGCTGCCTCCCCCATCAAGGGGGAGGGATTCTAGAGCTGGTGTCCCGTGCGATCGCGCTTTGTCGCCAGATATTGCTCGTTATATTTGTTCGTCGGCAGCGCGAGCGGCAGCCGCTCGACGACTGCGACGCCCTCCTTCTCGAGCCGCGCGACCTTTTCCGGATTGTTGGTCATCAGCCGGATACGCGGGATATTCAAAAGTTCGAGCATCCGACCGGCAATCGCGAAATCGCGCGCCTCGACCGGGAAGCCGAGCCTGAGGTTCGCATCGACCGTGTCATAGCCCTGATCCTGCAGCGCATAGGCGCGCAGCTTGTTGACGAGGCCGATGCCGCGCCCTTCCTGCCGGAGGTAGAGCAACACCCCCCACGGCGCGTCTGCCATGGCGTTGAGCGCGGCGTGGAGCTGCGGCCCGCAATCGCATTTGAGGCTGCCGAGCACATCGCCGGTCAGGCATTCGCTGTGCAACCGCACGACGGGTGGATTGCAGTCGCGCTTGCCGATGACGAGCGCGACATGGTCCGACGCTTCTTCGGGGCTACGGAAGGCGACGATTTCGGCGCTTTCGCTGGTTTCGACGGGCAGCCGCGCGCGCGCGGCGATCTGGAGGCGCGCCGGGTCGAGCAGCGCGGCGACGTCGTCGACACTGCACGCGGTTTCGGTCGCCCCCGCCGCTTCGCGTACGAAGAAAGCGGGGAGCAGCCCGGCATGGCGCGCCATCGTCATTGCGGCGTCCGCTGCCGCTTCGCCGCCCGTCGCGATGGTACGAAAGGGGCCCTTGAGCGGGTTCGCAAGGTCGAGCGCCGGATCGGCGATCGCGAGCGCCGCGGTGACTGTATCGCCGGCACCCGCCAGCCGGACCGGGCCCGGGGTTGCCGCGACGCGCTGATTGGTGAGCTTGAGCGTGACCGCGCGCTCGCCCGAGAGCAGCACGTCGCGGCTTCCAAACTCGGCCAGCGCCTCATCGCGCGCGCTTTCGACCGCGAGCAGATCGAGCGACCCGTCCGCGGCCTCGACGCGAAACGGCCAGCCGCGCCGCAGCGCGTCGATGGCGCGCGCCGCCCGACGGGCGCCGGCATCGCTCAAAAATCGAACTCGGTGATCAGCGGGATATGGTCCGACGGCCGTTCCCAGCTACGCGCGGGCTGGACGATGCGGTGCGACACCGCCTTGGGCATCAGGTCGGGGGTGACCCACATATGGTCGAGGCGGCGGCCGCGGTTCGACGCTTCCCAATCCTTCGCGCGGTAGCTCCACCAGGTGTAGAGCCGCTCCGGCGCCGGGATAAAGTGACGTCCGAGGTCGACCCAGTTCGACGCCGCCTGCAGCCGCGCGAGGGTTTCGACCTCGATCGGGGTGTGGCTGACGACGTCGAGCAGCGCCTTGTGGTTCCACACATCGCTTTCGAGCGGCGCGACATTGAAATCGCCGGTCAGAACCGTCGGCGCGTCGACAAGGGCGCTCGACCATTCGGTCATGCGCCCGAAGAAATCGAGCTTTTGCCCGAATTTCGGATTGAGTTCACGGTCGGGAATGTCGCCGCCGGCGGGAATATAGACATTGTCGAGCCGCACGCCCGACGGCAGCGTGACGCCGACGTGGCGCGCCTCGCCATTCGCCTGCCAGTCATATTTGCGCACGTCGGTCAGCGGCAGCTTGCTGACGATCGCGACGCCGTGGTGCATGCGCTGGCCGTGGGTGACGATATGCTCATAACCCAGCCGCTTGAACATCTCGGGCGGGAACAGCGTGCATTCGACCTTCGTCTCCTGCAGGCAGAGGACGTCAGGCGCTTCTTCGCGAAGGAATTTTTCGACGATGCCGATGCGGGCGCGAACGCTGTTGATGTTCCACGAAGCGATGCTGGTGCGAGTCATGCGGTGGCTCTATCGGCGCGCGCGGAGGGGCGCAACGTCCCAAACACCGGATAAATTAAACCCCCGTCCCAGGGGCGGTGGAACGGGGGTTCAAGGTCAGCGTTCGTCACGCTCTTGAATGAAGGTGCCTGGCAACCCGGTGGGGCAACAGGGGGAAACCCAAATCCGGGGGCCGTGGTGGCGCCTTCGAGAGATGGAATAGCCGGTCTTCCCTGTCGCCAAGCTGAACGAAAATGGACGCCTTCGAGCCGTTTTTGCAGTTCGTCGATGCGGGGCGACGGTTGGTCCGGAAAAATGGCGCCGAATCCGTTTCGCAAATTTGGCGCCATGATTTTGAAAGCCGCGGCGGCTTGTGTCAGCCCGCGCGGCCGCGCTGTTTGGGCCGCGGGTCGGTCCATTTGAACGCCGAATCGGCGACCGCGATGTTGAATTTCTGGTTGGTGAGGTCGATCCGCGTCCGGTTGTTCTGCGAATCGAGCGCGACCCAGCCGCGAAGGCGGAGCCCGGCGGGCGCCGAGCCGTCGCGGACGAATACCATGGTGATCGTACCATATTCGGGGCGCTTGGGATCCTTGACCTCGACGCTCAGCACGTCGTTGCTGCCGGTGGACAGGACCTTGGCATATTTGGTCAGATCGCGGTCGGGATCGAGCAGCGCGCCGAGCGGTGAATTCTTAACCGGCCAACGCTGCACCTGCCTCACCTCATAGTCGATCATCGTCAGCGAGCTGCCGTCGCCGACGATCAGCAAAGGCACGTCTTTCTGATACTGGAACCGGATCTTGCCCGGGCGTTTCAGCGTCAGCTTGCCGCTCAGCCGCTGCCCGTTGCGATCGGTCTGCACGAAATCGGCGGTCATCGAGCTGGTCGACTTGAGATGCGACTGCACCGACGACAGTGCGCTCGCCGATTGGGCGATCGCGGGCGCGCCGATGGCGAGGCCGGCGGCAGCCAGCGGCGCGAGCGTCCAGGCAGCAAGGCGGGTCATATTCGTCTTCAGGGTCATCTGGCTCTCATTTTCAAACATGGTGGCCGGTCATCGCAGGCGGGCATTGAACCCGCGCTGAACCTCTCGTTAGACGCTGTTCAAGTCGTGAGGCCGGCAATGGTTCCTCATCTTTGCTGGCCGTACTGGTCGGTGAGCACGTCGCGGCGGCCGACGTGGTTGGGCGGGCTCACCAGCCCTTCCTCCTCCATCCGCTCGATCAGGCGCGCCGCGCTGTTGTAGCCGATGCGCAGTTGACGCTGCAGCCAGCTCGTCGACGCCTTCTGGCTCTCGACCACGATCTGGCACGCCTTGGCGTACATGCGGTCCTCGGCGCTGTCGCCGCCCGCGGGGGCGCCTTCCATCGCGAAGCCACCGTCCTCGGGGTCCTCGGTGACGCTTTCGATATAGTCGGGGCGGCCCTGACCCTTCCAGTGATCGGCGACCGCGCGCACTTCGTCGTCGGACACGAACGGCCCGTGGATACGCGTGATCTGCTTGCCGCCGGGGACATAGAGCATGTCGCCCTTGCCGAGCAGTTGTTCGGCGCCCGCTTCGCCAAGGATCGTGCGGCTGTCGATTTTCGAGGTGACGTTAAAGCTGATACGCGTCGGCAGGTTCGCCTTGATCACGCCGGTGATGACGTCGACCGAGGGGCGCTGGGTCGCGAGGATCAGGTGGATGCCCGCCGCGCGCGCCTTTTGCGCGAGGCGCTGGATCAGGAATTCGACCTCCTTGCCCGCGGTCATCATCAGGTCGGCGAGTTCGTCGACGACGACGACGATCTGCGGCAGCGGCGCGTAATCGAGCGTCTCTTCCTCATAGACCGGCTGGCCGGTGTCGGGATCATATCCCGTCTGGACGCGGCGGCCGAGCGACTTGCCCTTGGCGAGCGCGCCGCGGACCTTGTCGTTATAGGAGGCGAGGTTGCGCACCGACAGCGACGACATCATCCGGTAGCGGTCCTCCATCTGCTCGACCGCCCATTTCAAGGCGCGGATCGCCTTCTTGGGCTCGGTCACGACGGGGGCGAGCAGGTGCGGAATATCGTCATAGACGCTGAGTTCCAGCATCTTGGGATCGATCATGATCATCTTCACCTGGTCGGGGCCGAGGCGATAGAGCAAAGACAGGATCATCGCGTTGAGGCCGACCGATTTACCCGACCCCGTCGTACCCGCGATCAAGAGGTGCGGCATCGGGGCAAGGTCGGCGATCATCGCGTCGCCGCTGATATTCTTGCCGAGGATGATCGGCAGCGCGCCGGTCTGGTCCTGGAACAGCGCGCTGCCGATGATTTCGTGCAGCACCACCGACTCGCGGTGCGCGTTGGGCAGTTCGATCCCGATCACGGTGCGGCCCGGGATCGGCGCGATACGCGCCGACAGTGCCGACATGTTGCGCGCGATATCGTCGGCGAGGTTCGACACGCGGCTCGCTTTCGTGCCCGGCGCGGGCTCGAGTTCGTACATGGTGACCACCGGGCCGGGGCGCACCGCGGTGACGACGCCCTTGACCTGGAAATCCTCGAGCACCGATTCGAGCAGGCGCGCATTACGCTCCAGCCCCGCCTTGTCGATCTGCCCGGTTGGCCCCGGCGGCGGCGGCGCGAGCAGATCGATCGACGGCAGTTGGTAATTGGTGAACAGCTCGGTCTGCGGTTTCGGCTTGGGTTTCGAGGGCGCGGTGCGCTCCGCCGGGTCGGCGATTTCGGGCGGGGCGCGGTCGCTCGGCTCGGCAACCGCGCGCGGCCGCACGACACGATCCATCAGGTTCGGCGCCTTCACCTCGTCGCTTGGCACCCGCGCGGGTTCGACAATGCGGCTGCTGCCCTCGACCGCAGGCAGCTTGAAGCGCGACGCCCATCCCTTTTCGAGCCGCAACGCGCGCCACGCGAGCCACAGGCCGAGCCCGACGAGCAGCAGGATCGTCGCAAAGCGGATCAGCGCCGCGGCGGGTTCGCCCGCCTGCGCGAACAGCGGTGCGACCGCGCCGCCGATCAGCAGCGCGATGATCCCGCCCCAACCCGCGGGCATCGGCGCGTTCGTTGCCGGCGACCAGAGCTCGGCGCCCAGCCCGACGAGCAATATGCCGATGAAGCTGTAGGCAAGCTGGCGCGGCCAATAGGGCTGCGCCTCGCCCGTCCACAGCCGCCACGCGATGACACCGAGCAGCGGCAGCAGCAGGACGATCGGCGCGCCGCCGATCGACAGGCCAAGGTCGGCGAACCACGCGCCCGCAGCGCCCATCCAGTTGGCGGCGGTGCCGTGCGCGGCGGTGTTCAGCGCCGCGTCGGTGCTGTCATAGGTGACGAGCGCGAGGGTCAGGAAGAGCGTGAACAGGCCAAGCGCCACCGCGGCGGCGATCACGAGCGATCGCGCGATGCTTTGGCGGAAAACCGTGCGCCAATCGGCCTTTGCGGGTGCGGCCTTGCGGCTAGCCATGCTCTTTTTCCGGTCCCTGTCAGTTAACCACGGCGATATGCGCATGGGGCGGACTCGTCGTCAAGCACGGCCCCGCGCTCGCCCACAGCCTTTCCAACCGCCCTGCCGCACGCTAGGGCAACGGCATGAGTGAAACGCTGCGCAGCGATGTCCTGATTTCGGGTGGCGGCCTGGTCGGCCAGGCGCTCGCCCTTGCCCTTGCCCGTCACGGCCTGTCGGTGCAGGTGGTCGATCCCGCCGATCCGGTCACGACGATCGCGCCGGGCTTCGACGGCCGCGCCTCGGCGATCGCGAGCGCGACATGGCAGATGTTCGAAGTGCTGGGGATTGCGGAGCGCCTTGCCGAGCACGGCTGCCCGATCCGCGCCATCAAGGTGGGCGACGGTGCCCCCGACAGCGGCCGCGGCGGCGAGCTCGATTTCGTCACCGCCGACGGCGATCCGCCGCTCGGCACGATGGTCGAGAATCGCCAGCTCCGCCTTGCGCTCGCGGCCGCCCTCGCTGATGCGCCGCTCGTCCGCCTGCTGATGCCCGCTGCGGTCGTGTCGCGCGAGATCGACGTCCATGGCGTCACGCTGACGCTTGCCGACGGCACAAAGCTCGCGGCGCCGCTGCTGATCGTCGCCGAGGGGCGCCGCTCGCCGACGCGCGACGCCGCGGGGTTCAGCATCGCGAACTGGTCGTACCATCATCATGCGATGATCGGCGCGGTCGCGCACGAACGGCCGCACGGCCAGGTCGCGCACGAAATCTTCTATCCGTCGGGACCGTTCGCGCTGCTGCCGCTCGTCGATGACGAACAAGGGCGGCACCGCTCGGCCTTCGTCTGGACGGTCGCTGAAAAGGACGGCCCCGGTTTCGCGAAACTGGGCGATCGCGGCTTCGTCGCCGAATTGCAGAAGCGCGCCGGCGGGGTGCTCGGCGCGATGGAACTCGTCGCACCGCGGATGACCTATCCGCTCGGCTTCCACCACAGCGCGTCGATCGTCGCCGACCGTATCGCGCTCGTCGGTGATGCCGCGCACGGCATTCATCCGATCGCCGGGCAAGGGCTCAACCTGGGTCTGCGCGATGTCGCGGCGCTCACCGAAGTGCTCGTCGAAGGTGCGCGGCTGGGGCTCGACCTTGGCGATGCGGCCTTGCTCGCGCGCTATCAGCGCTGGCGCGGGCTCGACAATATGATGGTCAGCCTCGCGACCGACGGGCTGACGCGGCTGTTCGGCATTCCGGGGCGCACCGCCGCCGCGGTCCGCCGCACCGGGCTGGGCGCGGTGCAGCGGATGCCGATGCTCAAGCGCTTCTTCATGGACGAGGCGCGCGGCGAGGCGGGCGACCTGCCGCGCCTGCTCGCGGGCGCCGAGGTCTAGGTATTACTACCTAGGGCGCCGGCAGCGCGGCGCTAAGCATGACATCCTATCCCTGAGCGCGCGGCAACCACGCCGCGGACAGGATGGGGACCGGACCATGTCGGCAAAAAGCGACGCGCTCGAAGCAGCGGTGACGGACTATATTCAGGCGCGAACCGCGCTCGACGCGGTGCCGGGGACGCGGGAAAGGGCCTTGGCCGACCGCAGCTTCGCTCGGCTTGCCGCGCTCGCCGCGCCGCGTATCCGCTATTTCACGCGCAGCTACGGCCTGACCGATGCCGCCGAGGATGCTGCGCAAGTGTGTGCGATCGCGCTCCATCGCGCCGCCGAACGCTATGATCCGGCGCGCGCACGTTTCACCACCTATGTGAACTGGCAATTCCGCGCCGAACTGCAGGCGCTGCGGCACCGGCTTCACGGCGACCAGCGTTGCGCCGGGCGGCGGCATGTCACCGCGACGCTATCGCTCGATGCGTTGCAGGAGGAAGGCGCCGACGCCTGGCTGACCGATCCGGCCGCCGAAAGTGCGACCGAACAGGGCGCCGCCGACAATCTTGCCGCGCTTTTGGCCGACCGGTTGGTCGAGGCGTGGGCGAGCCGTCGCCGCGCCAGACTGTGCGTATCGCGCTGCGATGAAAGCCGGCTGGAAACCCGGCTTGCCGCCGAAAAGAAACTCGTTCGCCATCATCTGATGGTAAGCGACGCGGCGGAACGCTTGCGCGAAAGCGACCGGCATGTCGTACGCCGGGCGCTCGCCGACATCGTCCATCATGCGCCGGTCCGCAAGATCCACTAATCGCCTATTGCAGCGTGGCGCGCCCGTCGTCGCCGTCGAAACGGCCGAAAAACTGCATCAGCTGGACGACCAGTTCGGCGCGCGCGTCGATCGGCGACGCTTCGAGCAGCGCCTGCTTGGCGGCGGCATCGAACGGAGCGACCTGTGCGATGCCGTTCACCAGCGTCGCATCGTCGAGCTGGCCCACCGAATCCCAGTCGACGACATAGCCCTGCCGCGCCGCAAAACGCTTGGCCTCGCGTTCGAGGCTGGCGCGCTCGATGCTCGCGAGGACCGCCTCGTCCTCGGCTTCGAGTTCGATCTCGGCCTCGACCTGCCGGAACGGCGTCGTGACGTCGAGCTCGCGGCGAACGCGAAAGCGCGCGACGCCTTCGAGCACGAGGTTGAAGCGCCCCTCGTCGAGCGCCTCGACGTCGACGATGCGGCCGACGCAGCCGACGTCATAGAGCGCGGGCGGCTCGCGATCCTCTTCGCCGGGCAGCTGGCGCGGCTGGATCATCCCGATCTGCCGGTCGCGCGCGAGCACCTCCTGCACCATCGCCGAATAGCGCGGCTCGAAGATATGCAGCGGTAGGTGCAGCCCGGGAAACAGCACCGCGCCGGTAAGCGGAAAGATCGCGATCCGCTGGATAGTCAGAGGCGCGGTTTCGCCCATCAGCCGAACAGGATGAGCGACAGGCGGCGGCGCTGCGCGGCGACCCATGCGTCTTCGAGGCCGACGGCCTCGAACAGCGAGAGCAGCTTGGCGCGCGCGGCGTCCTCGTTCCATTCGCGGTCGGCGGCGACGATATGGAGCAGATTGTCGGTGGCGGCGTCGCGCTGACCCGCACCGATCTGGGCGCTCGCAAGGTCGAAGCGCGCCTGATGGTCGCCGGGATTCGCGGCAACCGCGGCCTCGAACGCGGCGAGCTCGCCGGTGTCGGGGGCATCGGCCGCCAGCGCGAGCGCGCTCTTCGCCTGCGCAATCGCGGGATCTTCGGCGATCTCGGCGGGCACCACGTCGAGCGCGGCCTGCGCGCCCTCGATATCGCCCGCGAGCACAAGCGCGCGAATCAGCCCGCCATGCGCCGCGGCATTGTCGGGCGCGATGTCGAGGATCTGCGCAAAGACGCTCGCGGCGCGCGGACCGTCGCCTTCGGCCAGAACGCTTTCACCCATTTCGATCAGCGGTGCGATCTCGACCGCGCGCGCGGTCGCCTCGCTCTCGATCGGGAGCTGCGCGAGCAGCTGGTCGAGAATCGCCTTCAACTGGCTTTCGGTGCGCGCGTTGGTCAGGTTGGCGACCGGCTGGCCCTGGAAGATCGCATAGACGGTCGGGATCGACTGGACCTGGAACTGGCCGGCGATGAAGCGATTCGCATCGACATCGACCTTGACCAGCACGACGCCCTTGTCGGCATAATCCGCGGCGACTTTTTCGAGCACCGGGCCGAGCTGCTTGCACGGCCCGCACCATTCGGCCCAGAAATCGAGGATGACGAGACTGGTCATCGACGGTTCGACGACATCGCGGCGGAAGGCTTCGACAGCTTCCTTTTCGGTGGGATTCAGACCGAGCGTGGCCACGCAGATATGCTCCTGTTTTGATTTGCCGTCGCTTCTGCGCCGGCGGAAAGACTCTTGCCCCGCTTATGTGGGATTTGCCGGCGATATGCCAACCCTTCGGAGAAAATGCACAATCAGGGGTTGCCGAGTCAAAAAGCCGGTGCTAATCGCCCGCCTCACCCGCTGGAACCGACCGGTTTCCAGCCGCCAGAGCGGGCGTAGCTCAGGGGTAGAGCACAACCTTGCCAAGGTTGGGGTCGAGGGTTCGAATCCCTTCGCCCGCTCCAATTTTCCGGCTAATTTCAGCCACTTACGCTAAAGGGCGGCGTAATATGCCGCGTTACGTCGAGGCGCATTTCGTCTCGCGTAATAAGGGCGTAATATGATGACGGCGAGCCGACGGGTGTCTCTAGGAAAGGATTGGCGCTTAGCGTGCCGCAACTACCGGATCGGGGCGCAAGCGCGCAGCAGGATGCGTCGGTCCCTCCGATCGGCTGAAATGCGTTAAAATTGCTGGAGTGGAACGCCAACGGCGTGACCCCTTCGGAAATGGCTGCCCGGCCAAGGCGGAAGAGGACGTTGTCATATTCTCCGGCAGCGATTCCCACTCATTCCAACCAAGCGGTTGCGGAGCAGATCGATGTTCAAACCGGTATAGGTACGCCGAACCGGGCCAAAATGTCTAACGCGCGGGGAAATCGGACAGGTCTAGCGCGCGTCTGCGATAATCGACTCGCTTCCACCGACGATGTCGGCGGAAGCGTGAAGATGCCCGCAGTGTACGACACTGCTCGTCCCGGCTCGTTGGGCGCTTCCGGTGACGAGCACCTCATCCGTTCCGGGCTGGACCTGGATCCAGATTTTTAGAATTCTGATCCCTTACGATGTGAATCACCAGGCAATGTGGCAACATGTTCACGAAGTCGTCGAGGATCGGCGCCCGGGCGCCAGCGGGCAGCATGGTTGCCCGCCGGTCCAAAAGAACCGCAGCCTTGCGCGCCGCGCGTCTTGTCGTGCTGATCATCAGGGGGTGCTCGCAGGTAGGCTGTCGTCGTACTGCAAATGATCTTCCCGCAGGTCCGCTTCCCGGCTGCCATAGCGGGCATAGAGGGTCGGAAGTACGAAGAGCGTCAGCAGGGTCGCCGAGATCAGCCCGCCGATCACCACAGTTGCGAGCGGCTTCTGGACTTCCGCGCCCGCACCGGTCGCAAGTGCCATCGGCACGAAGCCGAGGCTGGCGACGAGTGCGGTCATCACCACAGGGCGAAGGCGCATGAGCGCGCCTTGCCTTGCGGCTTCGGCCCGCGCCATGCCCGAGCGCATCAGCTCCTGGATCGAGGACACCATCACGAGCCCGTTGAGCACGGCGATGCCCGACAGCGCGATGAACCCGACCGCCGCCGATATGGAGAAATCCATGCCCCGGAGGAACAGCGCGAGCACGCCGCCGATCAGTGCCAGCGGCACGCCCGTGAATACGATCGCCGCATCGCGCGACGATCGAAGCGCGCCATAGAGCAGCAACAGAATTAGCACGAAACAGGCCGGGACGACGAGCTGGAGCCGATCGCGTGCGGAGGCGAGGTTCTCGAACTGGCCGCCCCATTCGAGATAGCTGCCGGCGGGCAAGCGAACATCGTTCGCGATGCCGGCCTTTGCATCGGCCACGACGTCGGAGATGGCACGCCCGCGGACATTGGCCTGTACGACGACGCGCCTCTTCCCGTTTTCGCGGCTGATCTGGTTCGGTCCCTCGACGATACGGATATCGGCGACGCTCGCCAGCGGCACGAAGGCGCCGCCCGCCACCGGGACCTGTACCTGTTCGAGCACCGACAGGTCAGCGCGCTGCGCGTCGGACAGCCGGATGACGATCGGGAAGCGCCGGTCGCCTTCGAAGATCGTGCCGGCCTCGCGGCCGCCGATCGTTGCGGTGACGACATCCTGCACGTCACGCGCGCTGACGCCGAGCCGCGCCATCGCGTCGCGGTTCGCCCGAATGTCGAGCATCGAGAGACCTTCGGTCTCTTCGACGCGCACGTCGCTCGCGCCTTCGGTCTTCCGCAAGATTGCGGCGACTTGCTGCGCGGTCGCGTTCATCGCGTCGAAGTCGTCGCCATAGACCTTGATCGCAATGTCACCGCGCACGCCCGCAATCAGCTCGTTGAAGCGCATCTGGATCGGCTGAGTGATCTCATAGGCATTGCCCGGGATCTTGTTCAGTTCCTTCTCCAGCCGCTCGACGAGTTCGGCCTTGGGGAGGCTTGGGTCCGGCCATTCTTTCCGAGGCTTGAGGATCACGAAATTGTCGGTCGCGTTGGGCGGCATCGGATCGGACGCAAGGTCCGCCGTGCCGGTCTTCGAGAAGACAATCGCGACTTCGGGCTGCCTTGCGAGCATTTTCTCGATTGGCACTTGCATGGCCTGGCTCTGTTCGACGGACGTCGAGGGCACGCGAAACGCCTGGATCAGGAGATCGCCCTCGTCGAGCTGCGGCAGGAACACCTGGCCGAGCGAGAAGAAGGCGAGGATCGCAACAAGGAACCCCCCGATGCCCGCGCCGAGCGTGACCTTGGGCTTGCTCATAGCGCGGTCGAGACCGGGCTCGTAGCGTTGCTTCAGCCAGCTCATGATGCGGCCCTCTTTCTCCTCGACCCGCTTCGACAGCCAGATGGCGATCGCGGCGGGGACGAAGGTGAGCGAGAGGATGAAGGCGAAAGCGAGGGCGATGATCACGGTCAGCGCCATCGGGATGAAGGTCTTGCCCTCGACCCCGCTGAGCGTGAGCAGCGGCACATAGACGAGGATGATGATCGCCTGCCCATAGACTGACGGGCGCACCATCTCGCGCGCCGCCGATGCGACGGTTGCGAGACGCTCTTGGACGGTCAGGATGCGGCCGTGGCGATGCTGGAGGTCGGCCATGCGCCGCAGCGCATTCTCGACGATGATGACGGCGCCATCGACGATGAGGCCGAAGTCGAGTGCGCCGAGGCTCATCAGGTTCGCCGAGACGCCGGCGCGCAGCATGCCGAAGCTGGTGAGCAGCATTGTGATCGGGATGACGAGCGCCGCGATCAGCGCCGCGCGGAAATTGCCGAGCAGCAGGAAAAGCACGACAATGACGAGCAGCGCACCCTCGGTCAGGTTCTTGCCGACCGTCCAGATCGTCGAATTGACGAGCTTGGTACGATCGAGCGCCGGCTCGATAACGACATCGGGCGGCAGCGAGGCGTTTACCTCCTTCAGCCGGTCTGCGACCGCGGTCGCGACCGTCCGGCTGTTCTCGCCGATGCGCATGACCGCGGTGCCGACGACGACTTCGGTGCCATTTTCAGAGGCTGAACCCATGCGAACCGCCTGGCCGGTGCGGACCGTCGCCACCTGGTCGAGCGTGATCGGAACGCCCGCGCGCGTTGCGACGACGGTGCGCGCCAGCTCGGCGGTGTCGCGGACCAGCGCGTCCGAACGAACGGCGAGCCCTTCGCCATTGCGCTCGACGACGCCGCCGCCGACCGCGCTATTGTTCCGTTCGAGGGCTTCGGCGAGCTCGGTGAGGCTGAGGTCGAGCGCGGCGAGGCGCTGCACGTCGGGAACGACCAGATACTGCTTCGAATAGCCGCCGATCGCATCGACGCCCGCGACGCCGGGAACCGTCCGGACGAGCGGCGTGACGATCCAGTCCTGCGTCGTGCGAAGATAGGTCGACTTGTCGGCCTCGGTGACGAGCCGTTCGCCTTCGGGGGTCACATAGCTGCCGTCGGGTTGCAGGCCGGGCTCGCCGGCCTTGTGCGCATCGTCCTTGCGGTGCGCGAGGCGGACCGTCCACATATAGACGTCGCCGAGACCCGTCGCGATCGGCCCCATCTCGGGGCGAACCCCGTCGGGCATATTCTCGGTTGCCTCGTTGAGGCGTTCGCCCACCTGCTGGCGCGCGAAATAAATGTCGGTCGAATCGTCGAAGACCGCGGTGACCTGCGCGAAGCCGTTGCGGCTCAGCGACCTTGTGTGATCGAGGCCGGGGATCCCCGCGAGCGCGGTCTCGATCGGGAAGGCGACCTGCTTCTCGACGAGTTCGGGCGACAGCGCGGGGGCGCGGACGTTGATCTGGATCTGGTTGTTGGTGATGTCGGGAACCGCGTCGATCGGCAGGCGCGACAATGCTGTCGCTCCGATTATGGCGGCGATGGCGGTGAGCAGGACGACAAGCCAGCGCTTCTCGACCGCCCAGGTAACGATACGAGCGATCATGGCTTAGTCCTCATCGCCTGCTTCGCCCTTGCCGATCTCGGCCTTGAGCGAAAAGCTGTTGGTGATGGCGATCTGCTCGGTGCCCTTGAGCCCGGAGCGGACGATGACATTGGCTCCCGCGCGGTCGCCGAGCACCACGGGGACAGCCTCGAACCCGTCCTTGGTACGCACGAACACGACGCTCTTGCCCTCGACGGTCTGGATCGCGGTCGCGGGAACGCTGATCGAGCCGTCGCCGCCGCTCGCAGCCAGCGCGACCGAGGCGGTCACGGCTTCGCCAACGCGCCATTGGCCGGCGCGATTGTCGAGGATCGCGATTGCGGGCACGAGCTTCGTGGCCGGATCGAGCGCGGGCGAGACGAAGCTGATCTTGCCGGTCGCCTGGCGTCCGGGTGCGCTTACCGAGACGGTGGCGCCGGGCCGGATACGACCGGCGTCGGCGGGCTGGAGGTTCAGCGAGAGCGAAACGCTCGAGAGGTTGGCGATGCGATAGAGTTCTGCATCGGCGGGGACCGTCTGACCGAGCACCACGCTGCGCGCGATTACCTGGCCCGAAATCGGCGCGGTAATGGCAATCCGGTTGAGCTGGCCGCCGCCGCCGCCTGCGGCGGATACCTGCTGCTGTGCGAGTTGATAGGCGATCCTGGCTTCGGTCGCGGCGGTGCGTGCCGCAATCACATCCTGCTCGGGCGACACGCGCTGTGCGAACAGCCGTTCCTCGCGCGCGAGATTGGAGTTGGCGAGTGCGAGCCGAGCGCGCGTCGCCTGCACCTCGCCCTGGAGCTGCGCGGCCTCGCGGCTTTCGATGATCGCGAGCGTCTGTCCGCGCCCGACGCTCTGCCCGAGATTGCGATTGAGCGCGACGACGCGCCCGCCGATCGCCGCCGACACGGCCTGCGTTCCTTGCGGATCGCCTTCGATCGTCGCGGGCAGTTGCAGCGCACCGGCGTTGCCGACGGTCGGACGGCCGAGCGCAATCCCGGCGATCTTGATCTGCTCGTTGGTGAGGGTGATCTTGCCCTCGTCGGCATGGCCTGCCTCTTCTTCGCCATGCTCGTCGGCGGGCTTGGCACTCTCGCCGCCACCGCAGGCGGCGAGGAACAGCGGCAGCGTCGCGGCGAGCAGCAGCTTTCGGTTTATAGTGATGGTCATGGGATCAATTTCCTTCGAGCGGCGCGGGAGCCGTGAGGCGTTCCAACCGGGCCTTGGCGAGTTGATAGGAGGCGAGGGCATCGATCGACGCGGAGCGCATCTCGGTCAGCGTCCGTTCGGCATCGAGCAGTTCGAGCTGTCCGAATTTGCCCTCGCGGTAGCCGATGCGCGCGATCCGCGCGGCCTCCATCGCGGAGGACAGAGCGGGGCCGCTGGCCACGCGTGCCGCGGCCGCCGCGTTGGCGGCCTCGACTTCGGCGTCGCTGATCTGTTGCTCGACATCGAGCGCGGTGACGCGGCGCTCGGCATCGGCGCGCCGCCGTTCGGCATTCGCCTGGTCGACCGCGGCGCGGCCGTTGTTGAACAGCGGCAGCGGCACCGAGACGCTGAACACCGCCGCGACATCATTGGTCGCCTCCAGCCGGCGAATGCCCGGGCCGACGGTGAGATCGGGCACGCGCTGCGAACGTGCCAGCTCGACGCCGGCATCGGCGGTGGCGAGGTCGGCGTCGGCCGCCGCCAGCGCGAGCGTTCCCGCCGCCGAGGTCGGCCGCGGTGGCCCCATCGTCCCGGCGCCGGGTCCGCCGAGCACCGCGATATCGAGCGGGCCGGCGATCGGGCGGCCGATGCGGCGCGCGAGATTGCCGCGCGCGGCATCGGCGAGCCGGCGTGCTTTCTTGGCCTCGGCTTCCGCCGTCAGGCGCGCGACTTCGGCGCGTTCCTGTTCGAGCGGTGAGGCGCGCCCGGCCTGCACTCTTATGGTAGCGGCGCGCGCCGTATCCCCGGCAATACGATATTGGTCCTCGGCAATCGCGACGCGCACTTCGGCGGCTGAGGCCTGGATATAAAGCTCGGTCACCTGCAAGCGGATGTCGGCCTCTGCGATTGCCTGTGCGATTTGCGCACGGAGCGCCGCCGCATCGGCGACCGCGATCCGGGCTTGCCGCTTGCCGCCGAGTTCGAGCGGGATGGCGATGCTGGCCGTCACATCGGCGCCCTTGACGCCATTATAGGGGCCAGTGCCGACGAAATTCTCGACTTCGACCGAGAGAGCGGGGTTTGGCCTGAGACCCGCTACGCGCCGCGCGGCATTCGCGGCATCGACATTCGCCGCCGCCGCTTCCGCCGCGGGCGCGCTACCACCCGCGAGCGCGACCGCCTCGTCGAGCGTCAGGAGCGGGCCTGATATCTGCCGGCTTTCGGTGCCGGCCTCCTGTGCATGCGCGATTGCGACGCACGATGTGGCTGCCACGAGGGCAGCAACGTACCTGAACATAAAGATCCATCCTCGATTGATCGGAGAGATCGCCGCGGGAAAGCGGCGAGTGCGTCAAGGGGTCAGGCGAGAGGTGGATCGAGCAAGGGAGGCAGCACCCGCGACGGTCGTTGCACGACCGTCGCTGAAAATGGCGGTTCGCTGGCCGGAGCAAGCTGAGCCGTGCTGGCGACTTGGTGCTGGTCCGATGCAATGCAACAATGATCGTGACCGCTATGGGCGACCTTTTTCGCCGGCTCGCTTGGCCGTCGCTCATCGCTGTCCTGACCCAGCGAATAGGCGGCGCCTTGATCGGCAGTGTGGGCGGACGCGGGCTCGCAGAATTGCAACGTACAAAGCAGCACGCCCACAATCACCAGCAATCGCATCATTGCACCAGCCATAAAGTCCCTTACCGGCTCTTAAGCCGATCGTCGCCGCATGACATCGCGGCGGCCAGATCGGATGGAATTGCCATGGGCAAGAACGCGCTGACCCGGGCCCGCCCCCTATTTCCCGCAGGCAGTCGGCCCGTAAGCGAACCCATGGGGACCAGGGCGAGCATCGAAAAGCTGACCCGCCACCTCGCGCCAATCTCGGAGCACCAAGGCGAAGAGAGCCCTCCACCATTCCGTGACCAGATGGGGCGCAAAGTAGGGCTGGGCGATGATATGCGCGCGCTCCAGCGCACGCCACCCGGACGGCTGGTCCATCGCCTGCTTGGCGAAACGAAACCGATCCGTTTCAAAGGCAAGCAGAATCTCGGGCCGTTGACGTCTTGCCGAAGTCATCGAGTCCCTTACGAGCGCGCAATGCCTGACGCCGACACGTCTCCTTGTGATGGCATTTGCTGACGATTGCCGCACCGTTATCCATGCGCCGCCTCGTTCTGCCGGTGCTTTCGGCTGTTGTAGCGATAACCAGCCCAGAGAATCGTCAACGACAAAAACTGCAGCAAAAGGGATTCCATCGTTGGAAAAACCCCAAGCGTCGGGAGCCGGGGAACAAGGGCGAGCGGCGTAACGCCGAGGAGACCAGCTTCCTGCAGCGCGCCCGCGCCCTTGCCAGCCAGGATGACTGCCAGGATCGCGATCAGCGCAGAACTATAAGCGAAAAATTTCCCGATCGGCAGGACCCGGCTGTACCGAAGCATGACCCATGCGATTGCTGCGAGGATTACCAATGCGGTTCCAGCTCCGGCGGCGATTGCGCCGCGGCTTCCTTGCGCGGCAAGCGCCGCGAAAAACAGGATGGTCTCAAAGACTTCCCGATAGACCACCAGGAAGGCGAGCCCGAATAGAAACCAGGCTGAGCGGCGCGAAAGCGCCTTGCCCATCGCTTCGCGAATATAGCGCTGCCAGCTCTCCGCATGGGACTTGCCGTGCATCCAGATGCCAACCCAGACCAGAACCACCGCGGCGAAGAGCGAGCCGAACCCTTCGGTCAACTCGCGGTTCGCGCCGCTGATCGAGATCGCATAGGTCGCGACCGCCCAGGTTGCGCCGCCGGCCGCCAGGGCGGCGATCCAGCCGCCATGAACATAGGACAGGACGTCGGGTCGTTCAGCTTTTCGCAAGAAGGCGATCATCGCCACGATGATCAGAAGGGCTTCGAGACCTTCGCGCAGCAAGATGGTCAGCGCCCCGACAAAGGTCGACGCGTCGCTGGCTGCATCTGGAGACAGAGCGGCTTCTGCGTCGGTGAAAAGGGCTTCGACTGCGGCGGCTTTACCCGCGACCGCATCGACCGGCATTCCTCGCGTGATGGAGACGCGGTAATCGGACATCGCGGATTCGATTTGCGCCATAAGGGCCGAATCTCGCGTCGTCAGAATCGGCTCGACTGGTTCAAAACCATCAAGATAGGCGGACAACGCCAGACGCGCTGCTTCGCTCCGATTTCCCTTGCGGTAGGCGGCCAGGCTTTGCGCCAGTTTAGCCCGTGCAACCGCGAGCGTTGCGGGCGAGGCGGTGCTCAATGCCTTGGGATCGGAGCGCAAATAGGCTGTGAGCGCATCAGCCTTCTCGGGGTCGAGCATACGCCCAAGCGCTTCCGGGCTGAGGCTCGTCAAGGCCTGCAGGTCGGGGACCATTTCGCGAGCGGCGGGAGTCTGGTTCCAGAATTTCTGACCGGCCGCGATGTCGCGAAAGGCAAACCCACCAGCATAGGCTGCCACCGCCCAGCGATCGTCCGATGGCAAATTGGCAAAGCTGGGCATGGAGGTGCCCTCGAGCCCTTGGCCTATGACCTGGTAGAGAGCGAACAGGCTGCGCTTGCGAGCACGTGCGGCATCGGTGAAATCGATGGGTGCGGGGTCCAGCCCCTTAGCCTGAGGTCCGTTGCCATCGCCTCGTACCCCGTGACAGCTGGCGCAATTCTCGAGATAGATTTGGGCTCCGCGCCGGGGATCGGGAGCGTTGCGCGGGGCGAGAGGCACCGGATAGGCGGCAAGCAGGTCCGCCGCGAGTGCGCGTGCTTGGCCGGCAACCTTGCCGGGCTCGGTCTTCGACGCGATCGCCGCTTCGAGTTGCCCCGCTTCGGCAACCAGGCGAGCCCGCGCCGGTGATACCGGGAGAGCGGCGATACCTTTGCGAACAGTGGCCGCGAACTCCGTCATCTCGGCATATTCGACTGTGCTAGTTACCTCCCCATTCGCGACGGCCCCGCCATAATCGACGGCAATATAGTCCAGCAGGCGCCAGACGGTCTGGACTTCATCGGCATCGCTGCGCGCCTGCGCACCCTGCGCGGCGAGGCTGCCAATGGCGGCAAGCAAGACCAGCAAGAAGCGAAGGCCGCGAGTGGGTGGCATCGGTCCTATTGCCCGGTCACAGTCGACAATTCGCGCAGTTCGGTCCGGGCACTGCGCAGAATCTCATAGGCTGAATGAAGGAAAAGCGCTGCAATGATGGCGGCGACTGCAAGGTCGGGCCAGGCCTGGCCGGTCCATGCGACGAGGCCCGCAGCGATGATTACCGCGACATTAGCGACCGCGTCATTGCGGCTGAACAGCCAAACAGCGCGGACATTGGCGTCGCCTTCGCGAAACCGCGAGAGGACCGCCGCCGAGGTGAGATTGACGAGCAGTGCAACGAAGCCGATGCCGCCCATCAGCTCGGCTTCGGGCGGAACCGCTGTCAGGGCGCGCCACAGCGCGACGCCGATGACGCCGAGCCCGAGCGTCAGCAGGAACAGGCCTTGGGCAAGAGCGATGCGGGTGCGGGCGAGCGCCGTCCAGCCGATCGCGACGAGGCCGGCCAGCGTGATCGTGCCGTCGCCGATGAAGTCGAGCGAGTCGGCCTTCAGCGCCTGGCTGTTGGCGATGAATCCGCCGACGATCTCGATAGCGCCGAAGCCGAGATTTAGGATAACCACGATCCAGAGGGCACGGCGATAGGCGGGGTCCTTTTCCGCGCGCACCGGGTCTCCCGTGCATCCGCAGCCGTCACCGCTCTCGGATCCCTCCGCCATCGCGTCTTCACTCCATGGTGGCGGCGCGCTCTTCGCTTTGCCGCCTTCAACTTCGTACAGGGCGCGCCTATACATCCTCCAGTCACTGGAGGATCAAGCATAATATGACCAAGCGGCTCGCGATCGGCGACCTTGCCCGGGAGACCGGGACCAAGGTCAACACCATCCGCTTCTATGAAGAGATCGGGCTGCTGCCCGAAGCCCTGCGCACCGCTTCGGGACGGCGAAGCTATGATGCGGCCGACCTTCGGCGGCTCGCCTTCGTCCGCCACGGCCGGCAGCTCGGTTTTTCGATCCCCGAAATCCGCTCGCTGCTGGCGCTTTCGGATCAGCCCGACCGCGATTGCGGCGCGGCCGCGGCGATCGCGCGCGCGCATCTTGCCGATATCGGCATCCGCATCGCGCGGCTCGAAACCTTGCGCTCGGCGCTGACCGAAGTCGCGACCTCCTGCGAGGGCGGCCGGGCCGCCGAATGCCGGGTGATCGAGGCGATCGCGGGCACCGAACTCGCGCTCCAGACCGATTGATCGATCCGACCGGACGCATCCGGGTTCGGGGAAGGAAGGGGCTGGCGCGCGCGACGACTGGCTTCGCCGCGCGCGCCGGCGGATCTTACGGCGCCTTGTCGAGCTTGGTGATCGTCCCGGCCTTGCCGTTCCAGTCGAGCTCGAACGCGACCTTGTCGCCGACCTTGATGTCCTTCAGCAGCTCGGGCTTTGCGGCGAAGCCCATCGTCATCGGCGGCCATTCGAGTTCGGCGATCGCGCCATGATCGAGCGTGACCTGTCCCTTCGCGCTATCGATTGCGGTCACGGTCGCCGTGCCCTTGCCATGTTTGGTTTCGGCGGGCATCGCCATGGTTCCGGCGTCATCGGCCATCGCGGCCTTTTCTTCGGTCTTCGGCGCTTCGCCCTGCTTGCCGCAGCCGGCAAGTCCTGCGCTGAGCGCGATGCCCAGTGCGATGGCGGTCAAATTCTTCATGTCATTTCTCCTTCGGGTTGAACGGGATGGGCCGCGCGCCTGCGCATCAGCAGATAGGCGGCGGGAATGATGAGCATCGAGAGCAGCGGCGCGGTCAGCATGCCGCCGATCATCGGCGCGGCGATGCGGCTCATCACTTCGGAGCCGGTGCCGGTCCCGACGAGGATCGGGAACAGGCCCGCGAGGATCACCGCGACGGTCATTGCCTTCGGCCGGACGCGAAGCAGCGCGCCCTCGCGAACCGCGGCCAATATGTCGCCATCGCCGCGATCGGCGAGCGCATGCTTGAGGTAGATGAGCATGACGACCCCGAACTCGGCGGCGACGCCGGCGAGAGCGATGAACCCGACCGCGCTCGCGACCGACTGGTTGTAACCGAGCAGATAGAGCAGCCAGAGCCCGCCGGTGAGTGCAAAGGGCAAGGTCGCCATGATGAGCAGCGCCTCGTCCCAGCGGCGGAAGGTGAGGTAGAGCAGGATGAAGATGATCGCGAGCGTGACCGGCACGACCACCTTCATCCGCTCGGTCGCACGAACGAGGAACTCGAACTGCCCGGTGTAGGAGATGCTGACGCCGGGGGGCAGCTCGACATCGCGCGCGATCGCCCGCTGGATGTCGTGCACCAGACCCTGCAAATCGCGGCCGCGGCTGTCGACATAGATCCAGGTCACCGGGCGGCCATTCTCGCTGCGCAGCATCGGCGGCCCGTCGCTGACCTTGACGCTCGCCACCGTCCCGAGCGTGATCTGCTGGCGCGACGGCGTCAGGATCGGAAGGGCCGCGAGCTTGCCGATGCTGTCGCGCAGCTCGCGTGGATAGCGGACGCTGATCGGATAGCGCGCGAGCCCCTCGACCGTCTGGCCGATCGTCTCGCCGCCGATCGCGCCCGCGACGATCGCCTGCACGTCGGCGACGTTGAGACCATAGCGCGCCGCGGCGGCGCGATCGATGTCGACGTCGATATAACGGCCGCCAGTCAGGCGCTCGGCCAGCGCCGAGGCGACGCCGGGGACGGTCCTGACTACGCCCTCGATGCGCTTCGCGGTGCGGTCGATCTCGGCAAGATCCGAGCCCGCGACCTTGATGCCGACCGGGCTTTTGATCCCGGTCGCGAGCATGTCGATGCGGTTGCGGATCGGCGGGATCCAGAAATTGGCGAGCCCAGGGACCCGGACCCGCGCGTCGAGCTCCTCGATCAATTTCTCCTCGGTCATGCCGGGGCGCCACTGGTCCTTCGGCTTGAAGCGGATCGTCGTCTCGAACATCTCGAGCGGCGCGGGGTCGGTGGCGCTGTCGGCGCGGCCCGCCTTGCCGAACACGCTTTCGACCTCTGGCACCGTCTTGATCAGCCGATCGGTCTGCTGGAGCAGGCTCGACGCCCGCGCTGCTGAGATGCCGGGAAGCGCTGAGGGCATGTAGAGGAGATCGCCCTCATGCATCTGCGGCATGAACTCGCCGCCGATCTGGGTCATCGGCCAGAGGCTGGTGGCGAAGACGAGGCCGGCGATGAGGAGCGCCTTTTTCGGCCGTTCGAGCACCCAGTCGAGTGCCGGGCGATAGATGCGGGTCAGCCAGCGGTTGACCGGATTGGCCTGTTCGGCGGGGATCTTTCCGCGGATCAGCCAGCCCATCAGCACGGGGATGAGCGTGATCGAGAGGATCGCGGCGGCCGCCATCGCATAGGTTTTGGTGAAGGCGAGCGGCGAGAAGAGCCGCCCTTCCTGGCCTTCGAGCGTGAAGATCGGCAAGAAAGAGAAGGTGATGATGAGGAGGCTGAGGAACAGCGCCGGACCGACCTCTGCGGCGGCGTCGGTGATGACGCGCCAGCGCACGGCGCCTTTCAGCTCCTCGCCAGGATGATCGCGTTCCCAATGTTCGAGATGCTTGTGGGCATTTTCGATCATCACCACGGCCGCATCGACCATCGCGCCGACCGCGATCGCGATGCCGCCGAGCGACAATATATTGGCGTTGAGCCCCTGCAGCCGCATGACGATGAAGGCGATGAGGATGCCGAGCGGGAGGGTCAGGATCGCGACCAGCGCCGACCGGGCGTGCCAGAGGAACAGTGCGCAGACGAGCCCGACGATGATGAACTCCTCGACGAGCTTCGAGGTCAGATTGTCGACCGCGCGGTCGATCAGCCCCGAGCGATCATAGGTGGTGACGATCTCGACACCGGGCGGCAGGCTGCGCTTGAGCTCGGCGAGCTTGGCGCGGACGCCGTCGATGACCTCGCGGGCATTCTTGCCTTCGCGCATGACGATCACGCCGCCCGCAACTTCGCCCTCGCCATTGAGTTCGGCGATGCCGCGCCTTGTGTCGGGGCCGATCTGGACCGTCGCGACATCGCCGACCGTCACCGGGAGTCCGCCGCCGGCGGTGCGGACGGGGACCGAACGGAAGTCGTCGAGCGACTTCAGATAGCCGCTCGCGCGGACGATATATTCGGCCTCGGCGAGTTCGAGGGAGCCGCCGCCGCTCTCCTGGTTGGCGCGCTTGAGGGCATCTGCCACCTCGGTTGCGGTCACGTCGAAGGCGGCAAGCTTCTGCGGATCGACGATGATCTGATACTGGCGCACCATGCCGCCGATGCTCGCGACCTCGGCGACGCCGGGAACCGACTTGAGTTCGAAGCGCAGGAACCAGTCCTGGAGGCTGCGCAGCTCGGCAAGATCGTGGCGGCCGCTCTTGTCGACCAGCGCATATTCATAGATCCAGCCGACCCCGGTCGCGTCGGGGCCGAGGCTTGCGCGTGCGTCCTCGGGGAGACGGCTTTGCACCTGGCTCAGATATTCGAGCACGCGGCTACGCGCCCAATAGGGATCGGTGCCGTCGTCGAACAGCACGTAGACGAAGCTGTCGCCGACGAAGCTATAGCCGCGGACCACACGCGCGCCTGGCACCGAGAGCATCGTCGTCGTGATCGGGTAGGTGACCTGGTCCTCGACGATCCGCGGCGCTTGGCCCGCATAAGTCGTGCGGATGATGACCTGGACGTCCGACAGGTCGGGCAGGGCATCGACCGGCGTCGTGCGTACCGCGGCGATCCCGAGCAACGTGAGGATCAGTGCCGCCGCGACGACAAGTCCGCGCGCCGCGACCGAGGCGCGAATGATCTTCGCGATCATTGCGCCGCCTCCAGCGGGCGGACGGTGAGGCCGGTCAGGCTCGCTTCGGAATCGAGCAGGAACTGACCCGACGCGACGACCTTCTCGCCGGGAGCGAGACCCTGCAATATCTCGGTCTTGCCGCCGCCTTCGCGTCCGGCGACCACCTCGGCGGGATGGTACCGTCCGTCGCCCTTTTCGAGCATCACGATGCTGCGCGTGCCGGTGCGGATCACCGCTTCGCTCGGCACCAGCAGCGCAGGCTTGGCGTCGCCGCCGAGCGCGACCACCGCGAACATGCCGGGGCGGAGGCGCCCGCCGCGATTGGCGAGCTCGACGCGCACCGTCAGCGTCCGGCTGTCGGCCGATGCGGTCGGCAGGATGGCGATGACCCTGCCGGTGAATGTTTCGCCGGGAAAGGCGGTGAGGGTCGCGCTCGCCCGCTGGCCGATCTTTACGAGTCCGGCTTGCGCCTCGGGAAGCGCGGCGTTGAGCCATACCGTGCCGAGCCCCGAGATTTCGGCAAGGGTCTGGCCGGCGGCGAGCGTCACACCCGCGCGCGCATTGAGCGTCTGGACAACCCCGCCGATCGGCGCGCGCACCGTCAGTCTGCCGCCGGTGCGCCCGGTCCGGTCGACCTCGGTTATCACGCCTTCGGGCATGCCCATCAGCCGCAGCCGCAGCCGCGCCGCCGCGGTGAGGTCGGGTTTGCCGAGCTTTTTGACGCTCAGATATTCGGTCTGGGCGCTGCCCCATTCGGGCAATTGCAGGTCGGCGATTGGCGTGCCGGACCCGATCACGTCGCCCGGCGCGAGACGATAGACGCGCTCAACGAAACCGCCCGAGCGCGCCTGGACGATCGCGACGTCGCGCTGGTTGAAATCGATACTGCCGTTGACGTCGAAGGTCGCCGCGAGGCTTCCCATTTCGGCCGCGACCACCCTTATGCCGAGGCTCTGCCTTGCGGCCGGATCGACCGACACGCCCGGTGCGATGCCGCTGCCGTCGTCGGCATATTTGGGCTCGAGCTGCATATCCATGAAGGGCGACTTGCCGGGCTTGTCGAACTTCTGGTTCGGGAACATCGGATCATAATAATAGAGGATCTTGCGCCCGCCGCTGCCGGCCGCCTCGGTTGGCGCATCGCCCTGGCCGCTCTGTCCGAGCCAGTAACCGCCGCCGCCCGCGATCAGCACCGCGGCCAATATTCCGGCGCGCCAACGCGCCGCTGATGTTGCATCGGTCATCGACCTGCCTCCCCATAAACATAATTGATCCGGATCGCGTCGCGCGCGACCTCGGCTTCGCGCGCCAGCGCATCGACTTCGGCCTCGGCGAGCGCGAGGGTCGACAGCAGTGCGGTCCCGAGGTCGAGCTTTCCGGCGGCGTAACTTGCAAGATCGAGCTCGGCGCGCTTCTTCGCGAGCGGCACGAGCCGCGTGCGCGCATTGGCGAGCTGCTCATGATGCATGCGGTGATCGGCGAGATCGGCGTCGAGCGCCGCCGCGATGTCGCGCTTGGCCGCCTCGCGGTCGAGCCGCGCGCGCGCCGCTTCGCTGGCGCGCGCGGCAATCTTCGGGTCCTGCCGTTTCTTCGAGAAGAAGGGCAGGTCGACGGTAACCCCGACCGTGACGAGGTCGCCAAAATTGGGTTCGCGCCGCCCATAGGCCGCATTGACGCTCCAGTCGGGGCGCTTGTCGGCGCGCGCGAGACCGGTCTCGGCATCGGCCGCGAGCGCGCGGGCGTCGAGCGCGCGTAGCCTTGGCAGGGCGTCGATCCCGGCGCGCAATCCTTGCTCGTCGATCATCTGCGGCGGCAAATCGCCGAGCGTATCGGCGGCGGGGTCGCCGGTAAAGCGGGCGAGCTGTGCGCGGGCTCGGGCGATCTCGGCGGCGAGCGCGCTGCGGCGATCGGCGATCGCGGCGCGAAGCTGGTCGGGCTCGAGCGCGTGCGCCGGGCGCGCCGCGCCGCTGGCGAGCCGCGCGGTCACCGTCGCTTGAAGGTCTTCGAGGCCGGTATCGAGCAGGTCGAGTTCCTTGAGGCGCTTCTTGGCGTAGAAGAGATCGACCCAGGCGAGCGCGGTCGCGAGCCTGATGTCCTGCGCAGTGACCGCCTCGTCGGCGCGGGCGATTCCGATATCGGCCTGCGCGCGCGTTGCGCGCGCGCGGCGCTTGGCGGGGTTCGGAAAATCCTGGCTGACGCCGATGACCTGCATCGTGAAATCGTCGCGATTGAACCGGCCCGCATCGGGCCCGGTCACCGGGAAGTCCTGCAGGACGATATTGAGTTTCGGGTCGGGCAGCCGGTCGGCGGCGATCGCCGCCGATTGGGCGGCGTCGATGCCGGCTTCGCGAGCTTGCAGTTCCGGCGCGCGCGTCGCTGCCAGCCCAAGCGCCGTGTCGAGCGTCATCGGCTCGGCGTGAAGGGCCGTGGGCAGCGCGAGCAAGGCTGCCGTAAAGAATAGGCGCATGATGTCCCCCTGTTGTGGACTGGACGAATGCCTCCCCGGCGGATGTACGCCGGGGAGGAAAGACCGTCACCCTTGTGGGGGCATCTTATGGTCGCCGGACATTTTCTTCATGCAGTCAGCCGGACTCACCTTCATCATGTCGCAGTCGCAATGTGCCATCTGTCCCGGCTTGTCTTTGACCCAGACGCGGAATCGCGAGTTGGTATTGGACTTGTTCGGTCCCGGCACCTGGCGGGTCTGCCATTCATAATGGCCGCCCGATTGCTCTTGAGCGAAAACGGGAGCTGCAAGGGTTGCTGCCGCGAACGCGGCAACGGCAAAAAACGGTTTCATGTTGAATTCCTCAGTTGAAAAGGCAGGAAACGCGCGCCGGAACGGGCCAGCGCGCGTCGCGCAATTCAGCCGAGAATTAGCGGTGGATCGGGCTCGGGGCCGAATGTCCGGCCATCCAGTCGCTGGATCGGAAGCGGATCGAGCAAGCCCGGCACGTGAGTCGCTGCCGCTATCATCATTGGCGGCGATACGACGATGGGCGGGAGCGCACAGCCCATCTTGGCGATGCAGTCGAACGTCAGGCCCTTGCAGGGCACGCCGTCCCCGGATTTGTCGATGCCCATCATTTCCGCGCATTCATCGCTCATCGCTGGCGCTGCGATCGTCATGCCGGACGCCGGGATTGCCGGAGCAGACGCGAACGCGGCCTCTTGGCCCAAAAGGCCCAGTACGGCTCCGAAAAGCAGCAGGAAGGAAAGCCAGCGTTTCACGGTTGAAGCATGATCCTTGTCAAACTTGGCGTCAATTCGAAACTGGAACTGCGGGCCTATTCGCCGACAGGCCCGCCGCGGTTACATCCGAACCCGACCTTCTATGACCCACGGTCCTGACCGCGGCGCGAACAGTATCCCGCGCCGCCAACGCGCTCAAGCCTTCGGCTTGCGCGAGGAGCTATGCAGGCTGATGATCTGCCATTTGTCGCCCATCCATTTGAGGACGCTCGTCGCGACGCCGTCGCGCGCGATGGTCTCGCCGTTCGGGAGGACGATCGTGTAGGAATAGGTCTCTGTGGCAATCGCGACCTCGCCTTCGCCGCGCACCGCGACTTTATAGTCGCGAAATGCGAAAGATTTGAAAGCCTTGAGCTCGGGCGCGAGATGATGGTCGCGGTAATGCGCAAAATTGCCCTCGATGCCGCCCGACTCGAAGATCTGAGCGCCAGGCGCAAACAGCGCTTCGACGCCCGACAGGTCTCGCTTCTCGATCGCCTGCTTATATTGCGCCAGCGTCGCGGTCGCCGTTTCATAATCCGGAGCCTCGGCAGCATGGGCGGGAATCGCCATGACCAGCGCCAGCCCGATTGCCGCCATTGTGAAACCTCTCATCCTCATTCTCCCTTTTTGTGATCGCCGCGACCCAAAGGCTGCGGCAGTGCTTTGATCAGATTTTCACGAACCGCAGGCGCAGCGAATTGGCGATGACGCTGACCGAGGAAAGCGCCATCGCGGCGGCGGCGATGATCGGCGACAGCAGCAGCCCGAAGACCGGGTAGAGCACGCCCGCCGCCACCGGAATGCCCGCGACATTATAGGCAAAGGCGAAAAAGAGATTCTGGCGGATGTTCGCCATCGTCGCATGGCTGAGGTGCCGTGCCCGCACGATACCCATAAGGTCGCCGCGCAACAGCGTGACGCCCGCGCTTTCGATGGCGACGTCGGTTCCCGAACCCATCGCGATCCCGACATCGGCGGCGGCGAGCGCAGGGGCGTCATTGACCCCGTCGCCCGCCATCGCGACCACCCGCCCCTGCTCGCGCAGCCGCTGCACGACGGCGCTCTTCTGGTCGGGAAGGACGTCAGCCTCAACATCGGTGATGCCGAGCCGCCGGGCGATCGCCTCGGCGGTAACACGATTGTCGCCGGTCAGCATGATGACGCTGATTCCCGCGTCGCGCAGTGCCGCGAGCGCTGCACCCGTCGTCTCCTTGACCGGGTCGGCGATCGCAATGACGCCGGCCGCCGTCCCGTTGACGGCGATGTAGATCGCCGTCGCGCCGTCCGCACGCAGCCGGTCGGCCGCCTCGCCGAGCGCGCCGGGATCGACATCATATTCTTCGAGGAAGCCGGCGTTGCCGAGGACGATGGCCTTGTCGTCGACCGCCCCGACGATGCCCTTGCCGACCGGCTGGTCGACCCCCGACGGCTCGACGAGCGCGAGGCCCCGATCTTCGGCGGCCTTGACGATCGCGGCCGCGAGCGGATGCTCGCTGCTGCGCTCGAGGCTGGCGGCGATCCGGAGGAGGTCTGTCTCATCAAATCCGTCCGCGACCTCGATCGCCACGACCGAGGGCCTGCCTTCGGTCAGGGTTCCAGTCTTGTCGACGACAAGCGTATCGACCTTCTCCATCCGTTCGAGGGCTTCGGCATTCTTGATCAGCACGCCGGCTTCGGCGCCGCGCCCGACCCCGACCATGATCGACATGGGCGTCGCAAGGCCGAGCGCGCACGGGCAGGCGATGATCAGCACCGAGACCGCCGCGATCAGGCCATAGGCCATGGCGGGAGAAGGGCCGACAAGCGACCAGATGATGAAGGCGATGACGGCGACGACGATGACGCTGGGTACGAACCAGCCCGAAACCGTATCGGCAAGCCGCTGGATCGGTGCGCGGCTCCGCTGCGCATCGGCGACCATCTGAACGATGCGCGCCAGCATCGTGTCGCGGCCGACCTTCTCGCTGCGCATCAGCAGCCCGCCGGTCTGGTTGATCGTGCCGCCGATGAGCGCCGCGCCTGCTTCCTTGGTGACCGGCATCGATTCGCCCGTGACCATTGACTCATCGACCGTGCCGCGGCCTTCGAGCACGACCCCGTCGACGGGAACCTTCTCGCCCGGGCGGATGCGCAGCATGTCGCCGACGGCAACTGCCTCGAGTGCGACTTCTTCGTCGCTTCCATCGCCCCGGACGCGCCGCGCGAGCTTGGGCGTCAGGTCGAGAAGGGCGCGGATCGCTCCGCTTGTCGTCTCGCGCGCCCTCAGCTCGAGCACCTGTCCGAGCAGGACCAACACCGTGATGACCGCCGCGGCCTCGAAATAGACCGCGACCGACCCGTCGGCCGCGCGGAACGCGTCCGGGAAAATCTGCGGTGCGAGCGCCGCGATCATGCTGTAGCCCCAGGCGACGCCCGTCCCCATCGCGATGAGGGTGAACATGTTGAGGCTCTTGTTACGGATCGAGAGCCATGCTCGCTCGAAAAAGGGCCAGCCTGCCCACAGCACAACCGGAGTGGCGAGCAGCATCTGGATCCAGTTGCTCGTCTGGCGGCCGAGGATCTCGTGAAGGCCCGTCATATGGCCGCCCATCTCGAGCGCGAAAACCGGAAGGGCGAGCAGGAGCCCGACCCAGAAGCGTCGCCGCATGTCGCGATATTCTTCGCTCGGACCGCTTGTCGCCTCGGGCATGAGGGGCTCGAGCGCCATGCCGCAAATCGGACAGCTTCCGGGCCCTGGGCGCTGGATCTCGGGATGCATCGGACAGGTCCAGATCGCGCCCTCGACCGCTTTGGCCTCGGTCGGCTCACGCCCGGTAATGTAGCGCCCTGGGTCGGCCTCGAATTTCGCGAGGCAGCCCGCGCTACAGAAATAATGATGCGCGCCGTCATGCGTCGCGACATGCGGCGTGGTCGCGGGGTCGACCGTCATGCCGCAGACCGGATCGGTCGTGTTGTCGCTGCCTTCTCCTGCGTCCTGATGATCGTGCACCGCCATCGCTCCTGTCGCTGCCTCGGCGTGGCCGGGAAAGGTCGCGCGCGGGCTTGCCGGTCGGGCTTCCCGACCGTGGCCATCGTTGCGGCAGCAGAATGAGGCCGCTCCTATCGATACGCAAGGCAAGCCGTTGCCCCTTGGATTTTCTTGGCGGTGCCGTCAGGCTACGCGCTTTCTGGCGCGCAGAATGCCGATGGCGCCGGTGGGCGTCCGAAAATTCTCGAGTTCGCGAATATCGTCAAAACCGGCTTCGCGCATGAGGACTGGCAGCAAGCCATCGGCGTTGGGCCGGGTATCGTGGACACCATCGAGCTGCTGGATCGTCAAGCGGAACAGACAGCGCATCAGGCGGCTGCGCTGTTCGCCATAGTCGGCGATATAGAGCGCGCCGCCAGGGGCGAGCTTGTGCCAGGCCTCGCGCAGCAGCCGGGCCTTTTCCTCCATTCCCACCTGGTGGAGGACGAGACAGATTGCGATCGTCGACGGGGGCGGCCAGTCCGCGACCGCTGGCGCCGAGAAAAAGCCGACGCGAAACTCAGGCAGGGGATCAAGCTGCGCCGTCTTGGTTCGGGCAATGCGCGTCGCGGCCTCATCGGGGTCGATGCCGAGATAGCGCACGCCGTCAGTGCGCCGGGCAATCGCCAGCGCGAGATTCCCCGTTCCCGAGCCGATATCGAGAAGGATCTCGCCCTTGGCTAGCGCCATATGGTGAACGAGATGGTCACGCCACAGGCGTTCGCGCGTTGTGACGGCGACGCCGAAATCATAGAGCGGCGTCAGAAAATGATAGCCGGCCGCCGGCGTGTAGCTTCGGTCAGCGCCTGCGGGTTCGGGCATCGTTCCACTCCTCCCTGCTGCTTGACTCGCTGCGTTATGCCGCCGATGCCAGCATGGATAAGCCGCATAGAAGCCGGTCACGGCTCCGGTCTTGAACGTTTCGCCGGGGCAGCGCTGCGGGTGCCGCCGCTCAGGGGACGATTTCGAAAGCGAACGCCGCGAGGCCTGCCGAAGGCGTCACCCCGAGCCATTGCGCACAGCGGCGGGTGAAGTGCGACTGGTCGGCAAAGCCGCCCGCCGCGGCCGCGTCGGCGAGGCCGCCGCCGCCGCCGACAAGCGCGCGCAGCGCCCGCTGAAGCTGGAGCCATTGCAACAATTTCGCTGGCGGCACGCCGAAGTCCCGGCCGACGATTTCGCGCAGGCGCGAAGGCGAGAGACAGGCGACATCGGCGAGCGCGCGGGCGGTCGACAGATCGCCGGGGTTCGCGAGCGCCGAGGACAGGCGCGAATCGATCCGATCTCCGGACGTCCGGTCGAGATGGGAGGAGGCCCAGCACTTCGCATGTCACCATTGGCGATCGCGCCGAGGCCGGCCGTTTCCGCCGGTGGCAGCAGCCTGGGTGCCGATCCGGCCGACATCCGCGCACCGGCGCGAAAGAGCGGGTCGAGATAGAAAGACCGCACCATTGCGCCCTGCGGCCCCAGATGGTGCGGAACATGCGACGCGAAAACGACCGCCTGTCCGGCCGGGACCGTCATGTCGACGTCGCCGGAAATCTTGAGATCCTGTTCGACCGCGAGGCTGATCTGATGCGCCAGATGGCTATGGGGGCGGCTGGTTCCGATGCGGGCATCGATCAAAGCCCAGCCGGCCCCGAGCGTGATCGAACCCGACCAGGGCGCGGTGCCGGCGGTCAAGCCGCGTCGGCGCCGACAAATGGTTCGAGCGTGCCGAACCACGCGACCAGCGCGAGAATGGCGAGGGCGGCCAGCGCTTCGATGATCAGGCTCCTGCGCATGGCCGCGAGCGCAGCGTCTGGATCGGTATCGATGTCTTCGGCATCGCCGCCCGCCACCGCAGCGGCGAGCGCCGGCGTGAGGCGCCAGCGATTGGCGGCGGCGAGGGCCAGCATCAGTCCGAACAGCGCCAGCTTGGCAAGGAGCAATTGTCCATAGGGCGAGCCGAGCGACCGGCCGATGTTCTCGGCGCCGACGATGAGCTGGCTGTTGATGAGCCCGGTCACGGCAATGATGAGGACGCAGACCGTACCGACCAGGGAAAATCGATCGAGGCTGCGTGCGGCAACAGCGAGCCCGTCCGGCCAGTCGCGGACGCGTCGCGGCGAAATCAGGAGAAGAAAGGCGCCGATCGCGCCAACCCAGACCGCGGCCGCGATCATATGCAATATATCGCTGATCCGGTGGATGGTGCCCGCGGTGCCTTCGGTCGCGCCGGCGTGGCCGGACCAGACCAGACTCGCGACGGCCACCGAGCCCGCGGCCGCGAGTACGGCGGCCGAAGTTGTCGGCCAGCGGACCATCCAGATCGCGACTCCCAGCGCGAGCAGCAGCGCTGCGCTCCGGTAGACCCAGGCTGTGCCGACCTCGGTCTCGCGAACAAGGTCCCAAAAAGGCTGGAGTTCCAGGGAGAGGAGCCCCACACCCTGCATCGAAGCCGCGAGCACGCCCATCCCCAAGATGGAGAGAAGCAGTCCGGCGGCGCAGAGCCATCGCTCTGCGCGCCAGATCGAGGCCATCATCGACTGCGGCGCAAGGCGTTCGCTCCGTGTCAGCGCAAAAAGCGGGAACGCAGCAAGGCCGGCGATGAGCATCAGGTCCGCATAAAGTGCGAACCTGATGCCGATCAGAACGGGGTCCCCCACCGTCTTTTACTTTACGGTGAAGCTGAATTCGC
>JAESGW010000116.1_pt1 | contig 186852 bp, 169 predicted proteins | sample 9269791 | NCBI WGS metagenome assembly JAESGW01 (sample SAMN16773120, study PRJNA677053) | algae metagenome | isolation source: Aphanocapsa lilacina HA4352-LM1 and co-occurring heterotrophs from near cave... | place: USA: Maniniholo cave, near Haena, Kauai, HI | collected 2009-07-28
CCACTTCAAAGCTACCCTGGGCACCATCAGGCCCGACTTGGCGCGCTTCTACAAGCAAAGCCCGTCAAAATCCGATATCCGCTGCTGCGCAGCCTGACGATAGCTATTCTTGCTCAGTCTCTTCGCTTCATCCGGGCTACGAGCTGGCGATCGCGTCGCAACCTTACTGCGTCGCGTCGGCCGGAATGCTGCCGACGTAGCCCGACACCAGCACAAGGCCGCTGATCTTGTCGCGAAGCGCGAAGATGAACGGCTTGTCGACCACGAGGCGGTCCTCGTTCAGCTTCATCTTGATCATGGCGGTGCGCGTGGTGATCGCGGTTGCCGCGGCCGCTTCCGTGCCCTTCTCGTTGATGGCGAGGAACACCTTCTGAACCACCGACGACATGTCGATGCGGTCAGGCGAAAGCTTCGAGAACGCCGTCGGGCTGTAGCGCACTTGCCGTAGGCCGGCCGCGTCGAGCGCCGGCAGCAGCTCGGCGCCACGCTTCAGCGTAAAGCGCGGCATGCGCAGGTCGACGTCGGTCTCGGTGAAATTCTCGCCGGTCAGCCAGTGCGAGATGCTGGCAAAATCCTGCATGCTCGCCGGCTTGTTGCGCGAGGTGGCGATCACCAGCGCGAAACGGCTCGCCTTGTAGCGAAGATCCACCGCGGCGAACTGCTGGTTGGCGCGGAACGGCGCGCTGACCTTGCCGTGCATCATCGACACGTCGCTCGGCTTGCCATCCAGCTCCTGGAACACGGCCGGCCGCGTGTGCGCCTTGTCGAACGCCGTCGCCCAGTCGGACTTGAAGTAGAGCGCGTTCAGGATGACCAGGTTAGAGTCGGTCGCGCCGTTGTCGATGATCGAGGGAATGCGGTTGCGCGTCTTCGCCGCCACCCAGTCGTTGATGCCTTTGATGGTCGAAGGGTCCGACAGCGCCTTTTGCGACACCTCGGCGCCGGTGGCGCGCATATGTCCCAGCAGGTCAGGCACCAGCCGCAGTTTCGGGTCGAACACAGCGGCATTGGCGAAGGTGAAGGTGGCGCCGTCGCTGCCGGCGCGATCGAGCAAGGCGATCTCCTGCCGCAGGTTGGCGAAGTCGGTCGCGGCATCCACCTTGTTGTCGAAGCCCAGCACGCGCTGCGCGGCGTCGCGGAACTTGTCGTCGGTGCCGACGTCGAGCAGCGCCAGCGCCGCTGCAACGCCCGCCGGTGAAACGATGGCGGTCTCGCCCGGACGCGTCTGCAGGCGTTCGACCAGGTTCGTCGACAGGCGAACCTGCGACGACAGAATGCGGTCGGATAGCTCAGGCGCCGCATGCGCCGCCGTCGTCACCAACAGCGCCAGCGCACTTACCGCGGCACGGACCGACCAGACATTCATCGTCAACTCCTGAAATTCTCAACGGCGTGTCGCGGCTGAATAGCCCGGATCGAGTCCTGGTGCGACTTCTCCCTTGTTGGTCGGTTCCGTGCTGTGACGGGTTCAAGAACAATCAGTCTTACCAGTGACATGCGGCACAGAGCGCAAACCGGAATTGAACTTCCGAAACCAACGCCGCAGAAGGTATCAGGAGATTGGCTGCGGCTTGATCCGCGGCATCAACAGTCGGCTTGCGCCCAGAAGCCGTCCGAACTTCGACTCACGCATCGGCTTCGAGGCGCCCTGCTTCGCCTGCGCGGCCTTCGCCCTCGCAGCAATCAGCGTCTCGGTGATGGCGAGCAGTGCCGTGACGGTCGAACGCGGTTTCATCGGCGTATCCTCCAGCTCATGGTTTGGAGGATAGGCACCATGGGATTCGGCGTGCTGTGACTTGAATCACGCTGCCTTCTTTGTTTTAGGCATGATCTGATCCGAAAACCGGTACCCACCCCCGATCGCGTCGAGGGCAAGCTTTTCGGGATCATGCCTTGGCGGTCATTTCCGCGTAAACCTGAATCCAGAAGATCACATAGGCGAAGGTCGCAAAGCCGGCGAGGCCGGCGGCGACGCCGAGCGCTTTGCCTCGGACCGCCAGGATGAACGCCGGGATGGTGAACGGGATCTCGAGCAGCATGATCGCCGCGCTTACTGCAACGAACTCCATGCCATCGCCCTTGGGGTTCATGTGGCGGATGATGAACACCGTGAGAAAGACGATGAACATCATCTGCGCCGCGGTCAGCAACAGCAGGAAGATCCGCAAGGCGGAGTTCGGTGCAGGCGTTTGCTGGTCAAGCTGGGACATTTGCTGGGTCGCGGCGTCAGACACTGCGTGTCTCCGGTGGATTGCTTGCATTCGTCGCGGCCAACGCGAATTGGTTCGAATTGTCGGGAAGCGGCCGGCCTTTGGTTTGCGTCACCCATGCGACGGCCTGCGCGGCATCCTGTCGCCCTTTGTGACAGCAATCACATTCTCGGCACCCAGGTCCTGACAAGGTGACAGTCGGCAGCACGCATTGCCGCTCTCCTTGGGAACTGGAGAACACAATGAAGAGGCTCGATATCGCCACCGTCGTCATGACGACCGCGTCGCTGATCGTTGTCGCAACGCTTGCGGCCTGGTCGTTCGGCCCGAGGACCGCGCAGGCGGTCACCGACCAGATCGGTCAACTGGCGGTCGCCTATAACAACGCCCAGCTCGAGCGCGACTTCGAGAAGGTCTGCCCGCAATACCGTTCCCGGCTGCCGATCAAGATCGACGATCGCACCACGCTGGTCGATCTCTCCTATCGCGGACACGTGTTCCGCCTGCGTCATCTGGTCGAATCGGAGCACTCGAAGACGGCGGCAATCGCGGTCAGCGAGCAGGCTCGCAAGACTGCGATGGCAAAAGCCTGCGCAGACGATGACATGCGCGCCACCATGAAACGCGGCGCCATCTTCGAATACCAGTATCTCGACCGCCAATCGCGGCTGCTCGGCAGCTTCGATATCCGCAACGCCGACTGCGATGTGACGGGTTAAGTGCGAGCGAAGCGACGCCGCTCTTACGAACGGCTATGTTTGGTAAACGGAACCTTGCCGCGGAAGCCCACGATCGCTCAAATTTTAGCAATCCGCTGAACCTCAAAACAAAGCTTGCCTGCCAAGGTGACCTCGCAAAACGAGGGTGCCATGGGCGAGGCAGATTACAATCAGCTTCTGGATGCGGTCGGCAGCGCGATGAAACTCGCGCCCGCTCAGGATTTCCTGAGCGAGGACGACGACTTCATGGTCGTTCCCGTGCCGGCCAACGACAACCACGGTCGCTGGCCCCATCTTCCGTTTCCGAACGGCTGGACGGCGTCCTGCTAGGGGGTTCGGAGCTTCCTCCTCCTAGTTCACCGGCCCCGCGCCACCCATCGTCTCCATGTCCGGCTCCGCGGGCTTCACGCCCATCGAGCGGTTGACCAGCATCGTAACCACCCACAGCACGATGCCGATGGCGATCAGCACGCCGGCGACCCGGTACTGAACCATCGCCCGTCCGGTCCACGGCCCCGCCAGGAATGCGCAGGTGATCGCGCCCAGTACCGGCAGGAACGTCGGCGTGCGGAAGTGCTGATGATCGACGCTATCCTTGCGCAGCACCAGGACTGCGACGTTGACCACGGTGAACACGCAGAGCAGCAGCAGCGCCGTCGTGCCGCCGAGTGCGGGCACCTCGCCGACGAAGGTGATCAGCGCGAAGGCCAGGAGCGTCGTGAAGCCGATCGCGACATAGGGCGTGCGCCGGGTGGCGTGCACCTTGCCGAGCTGCGGCGGCAGCACATGCTCGCGGCTCATGCCGTAGACCAGCCGGCTCGCCATCAGCATGTTGATGAGCGCGCTGTTGGCGACCGCAAACATGGTGATGAAGCCGAAGATCCAGACCGGGAAGTTCGGCGCACCCGCCTGCACGACCTTCAATAGCGGCGTCTCGCCCTCGCCAAGCTGTGCGGGGGGAACCAGCGTGATGGCCGAGATCGAGACCAGGACGTAGATCGTGCCGGTGATGACGAGCCCGGCCAGCAGCACCTTCGGAAAATGCCGAGTCGGGTCCTTGCACTCCTCGGCCATGTTGACGGAATCCTCGAAACCGACCATCGCGAAGAAAGCCAGCGTGGTCGCCGCGATCACCGGCCAGAACATGCCGGCGTCGCCCGCCTTGAACTGGGTGACGCGCGAGACGTCGCCTTGCCCGGCGCCGATCGCCCACAAGCCGATGAAGATGATGATCAAGAGGCCGGTCAGCTCGACGCAGGTGAGAACCACGTTGGCCTTCACACTTTCACCGACGCCGCGGAAGTTCACGGCGGCGACGACCGCCATGAACACGAGGCCGGTCATGGTGATGCCGAAGGTGGTGAAGCCGAGGCCGAACGCGTGCGACATGTTGGCCGAGAATGCCCGCGACGCGGTCGAGGCCGAGGTGATGCCGGAGCACATCACGGCAAAGGCGACGATGAAGGTGATGAAGTGGATGCCGAACGCCTTGTGGGTGTAGAGCGCAGCGCCCGCAGCCTTCGGATATTTGGTGACCAGCTCGAGGTAGCTGAACGCGGTGATCAGCGCGACGATGAAGGCGACCAGGAACGGCAGCCAGACCACCCCGCCGACCTGGTTGGCCACCTGCCCGGTGAGCGCATAGATGCCGGTACCGAGGATGTCGCCGACGATGAAGAGCAGGAGGAGCCAAGGTCCCATGACCCGGTGCAGGCTCGGCTCGGCTTCCGTTTTAGCTGTCGCAGGTGTCGCAGTCTTCAACGAGATGTCGGTCATCGCTCAGCCCCGCTGTTTCTGGCGCGCACTCTGCCGGAAAACCGGTAGCCGCGTTGCAGAGTACGCGCGCCGGCGTCATTGCCGGCACCCAGCGTAGGAGCTTTTTCGTCATCGGGCCAAGGGCTATCGGCGCGATGACCGATCAATGCCGTGGAAAATTGTGCGGACGCGAGATGGAACCCGCGCCCGCACTTAGCTCAAATCAGCAGCACTAGGACGCCTTTGCATACTTGCCGGTGAGCTGCGGCGTCAGGCCTTCGAGGCCTTTGTCGGCGCGCTCGAGCCGGGTCTCGCGCGCCCAGGTGCGCTTCAACCCGTCGCTGACTTTGATCGCCAGCCTGCCGAGGCCCTCTGTTTCCAGCTCGATCTTATCGCCGTCCTGGAAGGCGTTCAGGCCGCGGTGGTTGGTGCCGGTGGCGAGGATGTCGCCCGGATCGAGGGTATGGATTGCGGTGGCCCATTCGATGCAACGTGGAATCTTGTGCGCCATGTCGTCGGTGTTGAAGTTCTGCATCAGCTTGCCGTTATTCCAGAGCTTGATCTGCAGCTTCTGCGGATTGGCGATCTCGTCGGCGGTGACGATGTAAGGCCCGATCGGCGCAAAGGTGTCGCGCGACTTCGTCTGGAAGAATACGTTGCCGGCCGGCGGCAGGCCGCGCGCCGAGCCGTCGATGAAATTGACGTAGCCGAACACGTGCGACATCGCGTCTGCCGCCTTCACGTTCTTGGCGCGTTTGCCGATCACCAGTGCCATCTCGGCCTCGCCCTCGAACACAACCGCCGGCGCATCAGGCAGCACCATGGTGTCACCGGGGCCGATGATCGCATTCGGCGATTTGGTGAAGGCGTTGATCGGCGCGGGCTCGGTGCGCGTGCCGTCCTCCATGTAGTTCACGGCCATGCAGACGATATTGCGCGGGCGCGGCAGCGGCGGGCGGATCTGAACGCTGCCGACCGGCACGCCCTTCCCCTTGGCGGCATCTTCAAGCCGCGGCCGCAGCGTATCGAACTGCTCGATCACGCCGGCGATCAGATCCTGCGGTCCGATGTGCGGGACGGACTGGGCCACAGACGTGACGTCCACCACCTCGTCGCCACGCAGCACGCCAAGGCGGAAATCGTTGAAGTACATCAATTTCATGAGTTTGCTTCCATGTGGTGATTGCCCCGCTGAACGGCTACTTGCCGTCGGCGATCAGACCCTTGAACCGCTCGATCTCGCGCGGCACGAAGTCTTTCAGGTACGCGGGCGTGATCTCGTTGTCCGGCACGACATACGAGCCGAGCGCGTCGAGCTTCTTCTGATAGTCGGCATTGGTGACGCCTTTGCGCAGGGCTTCGTTCAGTCGGGCGATGATGGGCGCCGGCGTATTCTTCGGCGCGAACAGCGCATACCAGCCCTGGATCTGAAAGTCAGGCAACCCCGCCTCAGCGGCGGTCGGCACGTTCGGAAGGCTCGGCAGCCGCGCAGGCGAGCCCAGCGCCACGCCCTTGACGAGGCCGTTGAGAATGGCCGGCGTCGCCGATGACGAAGAATCGCATACGGCGTCGATCTGACCGCTGATCAGATCGTTGAGTGCGGGCCCGCCGCCGCGATAGCCCACCATGGTCACGTTGATCCCGGCCGTCTGAGTGAAGGTCTTGCAGAACAGATAGTTCTGCGAGCCGAGGCCCGAATGGCCGATCGTCACCTTGCCCGGATTGGCCTTCGCGTGCGCAATGAATTCCGCCAGCGTGTTCGCCGGATGCGCCTTCTTGATGATGATCACAGCCGTTGAGCGGGTGAACAGGCCGATCGGCGCGAAATCCTCGTGGGTGAACTTCACCTCGGGATTGAACAGGTAGACCGCAGTGTTGGTGCCGCTGTTGCCAATGGCGATGGTGTAGCCGTCCGCCGGCGACTGGGTGAGGCGCGTCAGCGCCGACAGTCCGCCGGCGCCCGGAATATTCTCGATCAGGAAGCGCTGGCCGAGATGCTTGCTCATCTCCTCGGTGATCAGCCGCGCATTCACGTCGGAGCTGCCGCCGGCAGCGAACGGCACGATCATGGTGATCTGCCGCGCAGGATAATCCTGCGCCGCGGCGGGAGATGCGAGAACACACAGGCCGATCAGCACGCCGGCCCGCAATCGGAATACGCCCACGACGCCGCCTCCCTCGATCTGCTTTTTGCTTCGACTTGAACCATCAGGCTAGCATCGCGTCGGCAGGCGGGAAAGGCGCGGAACGTTCCGCCAGCCGGGCGCAAGGCATATGCGTGATCGTGTGTTGACGCAGGCACGCACGCGGTCCGACACTCCGCGCCAATCGGGCAGCAATCGAGGAAACGGCCGTGACCATCAAATATGAGAAGCGCGACGGCGTCGCCTACATCACGCTCGCCAATCCCGACAAGGCCAATATCCTCGACAAGCCCACTTCGGATGCAATCTCGGAAGCCTGGACCGACCTGTGGGAGGATCGCGATATCCGCTGCGCGATCCTGACCGGCGAAGGCAGCCGCCACTTCTGCGGCGGCCACAATCTCGCGCCGCGGCCCGACATCACCGAGGACGAACGCGAATACCTGCGCGCGCAGCGCATCTTCTGGCCGCTGGCCGGCACCGTGCATGGACAAAAGACCGGCGTCGACGGGCGCATGGGCGACCACTATCCGCGGGTGTGGAAGCCGGTGATCGCCGCGGTGAACGGCTGGGCCGCAGGCGCGGGTCTCTACATCCTGCTGGCTTCGACCGACATCCGCATCGCCAGCGAAGAGCACGCGAAGTTCAAATTCGCGCTGACCAGCCAGGGCTGGCTCGGCCACGGCCCCGGCGCCAGCCTCCTGATCAAGCAGCTCCGCTACATCGACGCGATGAAGATGCTGCTCACCGACGAGCCGGTCGACGCCCGCGAGGCGTTGCGCATCGGCCTGATCAACGAGGTGGTGCCGCACGCCCAGCTGCTGGAACGCGCGGAGAAGATGGCGCGGCAGATCGTCAAGATGCCGCCGGTGGCGGTGCGCATGATGAAGGAGTTCGTGGTGCGCTTCGGCGATCTTCCGACCGATCAGGCCTGGCACATCCAGAACTTGATCAACTCGCTGCTGATCCAGGTGACGATGGACGGCCATGAGGGCCGGCAGGCCTTCAACGAGAAACGGCCGCCGAATTTCACCGGCACGCTGCGCCAGCGTGGTGAGCCGTGGGAGGAGCCGACGGCCGAGCAGAAGGAGAAGCTCGACCGGGCGTATCGCAGCGGAGAGTTCTAACCATGAATGCCCGCGGAAAGACGGTCTTCATCACCGGCTCGACTGACGGCGTCGGCCGCTATGTGGCGCTGCAGCTTGCAGCCCAGGGCGCCAATCTTCTCGTTCACGGGCGCGACGAGGGACGCGCCAGGGACGTGGTCGGCGAGATCAACCGCAGCGGCAAAGGCAAGGCGGCATTCTACCAGGCCGACCTCTCCTCGCTGGCCGAGGTGCGGAAGCTTGCAGATGCGGTCAAGGCCGACCACAAGAAGCTCGACATCTTCATCAGCAACGCCGGTATCGGCTCGCGCAACATGGGGCCGGAGCGCCGCGTCAGCGTCGACGGGCACGAGTTGCGTCTTGCAGTGAACTACCTTTCAGGCTTCCTGCTGGCCTACCTGCTGCTGCCGATCATCAGGGCGGCAGCACCTTCCCGCATCGTCAATGTCGCCTCGCTTGGACAGGCGCCGCTCGACTTCGACGACGTGATGCTGACGAAGGCTTACGACGGCGTACGGGCCTATTCGCAAAGCAAGCTGTCGCAGATCATGTTCACGATCGACCTTACCGATGAATTGAAGGGCAGCGGTGTCACCGTCAACTCGCTGCATCCGGCGACCTACATGAATACCACCATGGTGCGCGCCGGCGGCGCCACGCCGATGAGCACGGTCGAGGAAGGCGGCGCCGCGATCCTGCACCTTGCCACCGGCGACGACATGGAAGGCCGTAGCGGCCTGTTCTACAACGGCCTGAAAGAGGCGCGCGCCAATGCCCAAGCCTATGACGCCGCGGCGCGCAAGAAGCTGCGCGAGCTGAGTTTGAGATTGACCCAACCCTTCATGTCGTGAGAATGCCCACACATCCACCCAAGGAAGAAGCGTATGATCTATGAGTTGAGAACCTACACCGTGAAGGCCGGCACGATCGGCGAGATGGTCAAGGCGGCGAGCACGGTCTCGCGCGAGATCCGTGGCGACAACTTCGGCAAGCTGGAAGGTTACTGGTCGACCGACATCGGTCCGCTCAACCAGGTCATGCATCTGTGGAGCTACAGCGATCTCAACGAGCGCAGCAAGCTGCGCGCAGAGCTTGGCAAGAACCCGCGCTGGACCGGCGACTATATCCCGCTGATCCGCCCGCTGCTGGTGCGCCAGGACGTCCGCCTGCTCAATGCGATCAAGCCGCCGGTGGCCCCGGCCCAGGCCGGCAACATCTACGAATTCCGCAACTACCGGGCGAAGGCCGGCGGCGGCGCCAAGCAATGGCTCGACCTGTTCACGGCCGCGCTCACCCATCGCGAGAAATATTCGAAGATCACGGCGCTGTTTCAGACCGAGACCGGCCAGCCCAATGAGATCTGCCACATCTGGGCCTACCCGGACCTGAACACTCGCTCAGCCGTACGCGGCAACGCGATGAAGGACGCCGGCTGGCAGGAATTCCTCGCCAAGAGCGCACCGTTCGTCGAGGAGCAGCATTCGACCATCATGCTGCCCGCCCCGCATTCGCCGTTGAAATAAAGAACGGCGTCACCCGCCCAGGAGCAGGAGGCCGCCGCCAAGCACCATGAGTGCAAGGCCAGGCCAGTTCTCCTTGAAACTGAATCCGGCGCCGGGTTTGGGCGGCTCCAGCGTAGGGTCTGGAGCCGCGGCAGGTGTGCGTCTGACAGCGCTCAGCCGCCCACGCCAGATGGCCTGCGTCGCCAGGAATAGCAGGCCGGCCAGAAGCAAAAACGCACCGAGCAAGATGATCGCCATTCGCGCCTCCTGTTCGTTAGGCGGGCGAGACGTTCTCCAAAGGCAATCGGAGCCACTGTTTCAACGGCGCTGGCGGGAACTTTGTTCCTTTCAATTCCCCACCGCCTGCCCAGGAAACACCCTTCAGGATACTCCCGCCTGCACGATCAGCTCGATCTTCATCGCCGGGCTGGCAAGCCTGGCTGAAATGCAGGCACGCGCCGGCGGCGCGGCCTTGTCGATCCAGTTGTCCCAGACGGCGTTGATCTCGTCGTAGCTCGACATATCGGCGAGGACGATCGTCACAAACATGACCTTCGACTTCGAGGAGCCCAATTTGGCCAGCCTTGCGTCGAGCCGAGCCAGCGCCTGACGGGCCTGATCTCCGGCACTGAGTGCCAGGTCGTACGGCCTTTCGGGCGTCATTGCGAACAGGGCAATGCCATTGTGAATCACAGCCTCGCTGCTGCGAGGACCAACGCCAATGTGTTGCATTCAGCTACTCCCAATTCCATTTCAGCCTGGTTTGAAGTGTCATCGCTATGGCAGGCCAACGACCTGAACATTCGCCGCCTGCCACGAAATTCCGCACGTCTGGCCCGGCTCGAATCCGGCCGCCGACCGGCTTGGCACGCGCACCCTTAAGGGTTGGCTGCCCACCTTCCCGATCAGCAACAAGCTGTCGCCGTAGTTCACGACGTCCGTCAGCAGCAGGTGGTTGGTGGTCGGCGACACGCCGTCGACCGACTTCGCCTCGATGGCTTCCGGGCGAAGCAGAAGCAGCGTGCGCGCCCCCGCTGCGAAACCGGAACCTTCCACAGCCACAGGACCGAAGCCCGCCACATCCACTGTGCCGTCCGCGCCCGCGCTGCCCTCCAGCAGGTTGCTGTCGCCGATGAATGACGCCACAAAGCGGCTCCGCGGCTTGAAGTAGATTTCGGTCGGCGTGCCGAGATGTTCGATGCGCCCTGCGTTGAACACGGCGATGCGGTCGGACATCGTCATCGCCTCTGTCTGGTCGTGGGTCACGTAGATCATCGTGACACCGAGATCCCTGTGAATGCGCTTCAGCTCGACCTGCATCTGCTCGCGCAGGTTCTTGTCGAGCGCGCCAAGCGGCTCATCGAGCAGAACAAGTCCCGGCTCGAACACCAGCGCGCGCGCAAGCGCCACGCGCTGCTGCTGCCCGCCGGAGAGTTCTGCAGGAAACCTCGCGCCGAATGCCGACAAGCCCACCATTTCGAGCGTTAGCCCCACCCGCCGGGCGATCTCGGCCTTCGGCAGTCGGCGGATCCGCAATGGAAACGCGACGTTGTCGCTGACCTTCATGTGCGGAAACAGCGCATAGTTCTGAAATACCATGCCGATATTCCGGTCATGCGGCGCAACCCGTTCGATCGGCGCGCCGTCCATGCTGATGCTCCCGGCGCTCGGCTGCTCGAAGCCCGCAATCATCATCAACGTCGTAGTCTTGCCGGAGCCGGACGGCCCGAGGAACGAAACGAACTCGCCGGCCTCGATCGCAAGATCGATGCGATCGACTGCGTTCTGCCGCCCGTCATATGACTTGACGAGATTTGTGATGGTCAATGATCGAGCCTGCATGCTGCGTTCACCCGATTTTCAGGACGATGGACTTCGCCGGCTGCGAAGCAGCCGCACGACACTGGTGACGCCGACGGCGACCAGCACGACACTAAAGAGCACGGACGACGCGGCCGACAGAACCGGATCGGCCTGCATCTGGAAGCTGTTGAACATCTGCCGCGGCAGCGTGTTGGTATCCCGGCCCGAGATGAACAGCGCGATGACCGTCTCATCGAAGGAGTGGATGAAGACAAAGAGCGCCGCTACCACGAACGACGGCATCAAGACCGGCAGGGTCACCAGCCGGAACGTGGCAAGCGGCCGGGAGCCAAGCCCGGCGGCGGCCCGTTCGAGATTTCGATCGAACGTCTTCAGCGCCGCCGTGAGGATCAAGGTCGCAATCGGAATCGACAGGCAGGTGTGAGCGATGATCAGACCGGTATAGCTCTGGACCAGGCGCAGCTGACCGAAATAGCTGTAGTAGGCGAGCGCCATGACGATGTGCGGGACCACAAGCGGCATCATCAGCAGCAGATTGAACAGCGTCTTGCCCCGGAATTGGTGACGCACGAGCGCGAACGCCGCGGGAACGGCCAGTGCCATGGTCAGGACGACCGTTCCCGTGCCGATCGCGATCGAGTTGAACAGCGGCACGATCCAGTTCCGGTCGGTGAAGAACCGATGATAGTAGCCGAGCCAATAGCCCGGCGGTGGGAACTCCAATGACGGCGCCGTCGAGAACGACATCGGAATGACGACGAACATGGGCGCTGCAATGAAGACTGCCACAATGAGTGCAACCACCTTGCTCGCAGGGAAATGAGTCACCGGGCTCCGCATCTCACCTCCACAGCTTGTCGAGGCCGAAGAAGCGCGTGTAGATCAGGAACAGCACCAGCGTGATCGCAAGCAGGACCATCGCCATTGCGGAGGCATGGCCGAAATTCAGCAAATGCTCGATCTCGTCGCCGATTGCGCCGGCGATCATCTTGTCGCGCGGCGAACCGAGCAGCGCGGGTGTGACGTAGAATCCCAGGCAGGTAATGAAGACGAGGACGGCGCCGTTGACGATCCCCGGCGCCGATAGCGGCAGATAGACCGAGATGAAAGCGCGCCACGGGCGCGCGCCCAGGCTCGACGCCGCGCGCATAAGATTTGCATCGATCCGCTTCATGACCGAATAGAGCGTCAACACCATGAACGGCACCAGCAGATGCGTCATGGCGAAGGTCGATGCGAAGCTCGTGAAGAGAATCTGCGGCGGCGGTGAGAAGCCGAACCAGTTCAGCGCAGCGGCCACCGGCCCCTTGACGCCCAGAATGACCATCCAGGCGTAGGTCCGGACGAGAAAGCTCGTCCAGAAGCTCAAGGTCACCACCAGCAACAGCAGTCCGCCGATGACACCGCCATAGCGGGCGGCCACATAGGCCACGGGATATGCGATGACGAAGGAAATCAACGTGACGGTTGCGGACGTCCGGAACGTGTTCAGCAGGATGCCGAGATCGTAGGTGGAGGTGAAGAACTTGGCGTAGTTCGCCAAGCCGATCGAAGGCTCCGTGAAACTCATCCAGACGACGATCAGCAGCGGCACAATGAAGAAGGCCGCGAGAAACAGCGCCGCGGGCAGAAACAGCAGGGGCGCCGTGCCAACGGACCAGGCGCTTCGCGCCTGCGTCCGGGTCGTCTCCCCGCTCACGCCGATGGTCCTTGCGGCGTCGACCGCTGTCAGCTCGTGAGCCATTGATCGAAACGCTTTGTCATCTCGTCGAGTTGCGGCAGAAGCTTTTCCGCATCGAGCACGATGGCGGATTTGAAATTGTCAGGATGGGTCGGCAGCAGCTTTGCCTGCGCCTCCGGGATGAACTTGAACGCTTCCGGATTCATCGGGCCATAGGCGTTCTTGATCGAAAAGCGCGCGAGCGGCTCCGCCTGGATGGCGAAGGACACGAAGCGCCATGCATTCGCGGCGCGTGGCGTGCCCTTGGCGACCGCCCAGTAGGCGATGTCGATGACGGCCTGGTTCAGGCATATCGTCACCGGCGCCTTCTGTTCCACGAGGCGCGTTGCCTGGGTGTCCCACATGCCGATGGCATCGACTTCGGAGTCGCGGAGCAGTTGCTGCGACTGCGGGCCTTGCGTCCACCACACCCGGATATGCGGCTTGATGCGATCGAGCGACTTGAAGGCGCGATCGAGATCGTACGGAAACAGTTTGTCCGGCGATACGCCGTCGGCGAGCAGCGCCATCGCCAGGACCCGCGCCGCATATCGCTGCAGCGAACGGCTGCCCGGATTCTTGCTGACGTTCCAGAAGTCCGCCCAATCCTTCAGGCCTTGAGGAAACTTCTCGTTACGGTAGGCGATGATGTTGCCGAACGAATGCGAGGCAATGCCGTTCATCTTGTGAGCTTCGGGCCAGAGCTTCGCCGGATCGAGGATCGACTTGTCGACTGCCGCAAGAAGCTTGCCCTGGTCGGCCCGTCCAAGCTCGGCAACGCCCAAGGTGGTGAGATCGAACTCATAGACGCCGGTCCGAACCTGGGCCGCCAGCTTCGCAAATGACACGGGAGCAACGGTGCGGATTTCGATGCCGGTCTCCTTCGTGAAGGGCGCGAACAAGGACTCCTTGGCCGACTCCTCCCAGGCCCCACCCCAGGTATTGATGTAGAGAACCTTCTCCTGCGCAGCGGCACGGCGGATTGCAGGCATCGACAGGGCAACGCCGGCGGCTCCGGCCGCGAGCAGGCCGCGGCGGCTCGGGCGGAGCTTCTGGAAAGCGGATTCACATGCAGTCATGGCAGTTCCTCCTTGATGGAAAATTTCAGAAACCTCATCCGAACACGGCGCGATAAAGACGAAGCCAGTTGCCGCCCATGATCTTGGCGACATCCTGATCGTTGAAACCGACGCGCTTCAGGCCGCCCTCGACGGAGGCCAGTTGCCCCGCCTTCAGCAGCCAATCCGGCTTGGAGACCTTGCCGGGGTTGGCCGCCGATCCCGCGCCATAGTCGACCCCGCGGGTCCAGCGACCGCGACGCATCCAGTCGTAGAACGCGTCGTTGGTTTTGTGGCTGTAGTCGGTGCCGAGGCCGACATGGTCGATGCCAGCGAGTTCGACCGTACGCGCGACCATCTCGCACCAGCCGTCCACGCTGGCGCAGGCATTCGCCGGGGTGATGTTCCGGTACGCCGCGCAACCAATGACGCCGCCGTTCTGCGCGAGCGCACGCAGCACATCGTCGCTCTTGTTGCGCTTGTGCGGGAACACCGAGGCGGGATTCGCATGGGTGATGGCGAGCGGCTTGGTCGCATGCTCGATGGCATTCAGCGTCGTCCGGTTGCCGACATGCGAGCAGTCGACGACGATGCCGGCGCGGCCCATCTCCGTCACGACCTCGCGGCCGAAGCGCGACAATCCGCTGTCCTCATCCTCGTAGCATGAGCCGCCCAGTTCATTCTGGTTGTTATAGGTGAGCTGCAGGACACGCACGCCAAGATCGGCGAACAGCTCGATGAAACGGATGCGATCCTCGAGCAGATTGGTGTTCTGGAATCCAAGCAGGATGCCGAGCTTGCCGTCGGCATCGCATGCTAGAATGTCGTCGGCCTTCTTGACGATCCTGATGAGGTCCGCGTTGTCGCGCTCCATGTCGCGCCAGCGCCCGATTTCGTCCAACGACTCGAGTGTGCCCTCCCAAAAACCTAGTGTGGGTGTGACGCAGGTGTAGCCGTTGGTCTTGAGTTCACCGATGACTTCCCGGTCGAATTCTCCGCACTGCAAGGCGTCGATAAGCATGTGGTGTTCCTAGGCTGCAGGCTTGGGTTCTGAGGTGTGAGCGGCCGCTGTGAGCAAGGAGATGTCCGTTTCGTCATCGTCCTGACGGCCGATCACCTTGCCATCCTCGGTGATGATGATCGGGCCGGCGTGACGGCGCGATGAAACAGTGTCCGGCGCAAGCGCAGCGGCTGACGCGTGATACAGCCGCCACCAGAGATCGGCGGCGACCGGAAGCCCGTTTCGCCGGATTTCGTCGATCGGCGCAGCATCGCTCGCGGAGCGCGGATGCACGGTTAGTGTCACATCGCGACCGGGGCCACTCTCGAGCGCCGTCGCAAAGTCGTATCGGGCCGCAAATCCGGCCGCAACGCCAAGCTCTTTCGGCCGCAGGACGTTGCTGATCCGCACGCGGCCCTTCCCGCCCCCGCGTCGCGAGGCTGTGGCCAGGTCCAAGGCCGTCTCCGCGATCAGCCAGGCGTGCAGCCCGCCGGCGTCGAGCGTGCTGTCATCGCCGATGCTGAGGCGCGAAAGGTCCGGCGCCGTGATCAATTCGAGATTCTGGAGGAGTTCGTCGAAGCCACCCAGCCCGAGAGCTGCCGAATACAGCGCACAGTCGCGCAGCGAAGGAACCATGCCCTCGGGCGCCCGCGCCACCTGCACAAGCCGTTCAAGCACCATCCGACTCTCACGCAAACTCACACGCATCATGCTGCCGTCCGAACGACCGGCTCTGCCGGATAAAACCAGTGATCGTCGGCCGTGCCGGTGGCGAGGTCTTCCGGGAGCGGCGCGCCGTGAAACAGGACCCCGCGCAGATTTCGGTTGAGGAAATCGCGGGTCTTGTCGATGCCGTGCAGTCCGACATTGAGCAGGCGCGTGATATGCGCCGGTACAAATGCCTCGCTCATGATGTCGGCATGCGGCGAGTGATAGCGGTAGCCCGCAAGCGCCTGCACACGCGTCACCATGGCGCGATGCCGAGGATGGGCGGCGAGAAACCGGGCGACGCTCGAGGCCGGGTCCTGCCTTGCGAGATCTCCTTCGAGACGAACCACGAGGCGCGCGAGATCGAGGCCCAGATTGATCGCGTCGTTTGCTTCCGATCTCGGCCCGCGACGAGGTTCTTCCGCGGTGACGGACTTGTACCAGACGTAGCGTTGCGATGCTTCCGAGGTCAGGTCGAGATTGAAGGCCCAGGCATACTCGTCGCGAATGATCTCGCGCAGCCGCCTGAGCGACATTTCCGGACGGCCGACCAGTTCCTCGTCGAGCGCGAGCGTGTCGACCAATCGATCGGCCGTGTCGGGGACAAGCTCGATCATCAACGAATGCAGTGTTTCGAGCGCTTCCGGCGCGATCCGGCCGTCAAGACTTTCGCAGAGTACGGCCAGCGGCAGCGCGGGCGTCGCATGGCCCGCCTCGAGCCGCACGAGGAGATCGCTCAGCTCGGATTGCACAAGCTGCAGATCGGCGGCCACCGTAGCGCTTGAGATCAAGGCCTCGTACTCGGCCCGGTCCTGCCTTCGGAAAACGATGGCCTTCTGCAACAGCGCAATCAGCTGCCGCACGGCATCTGCGGACCGAACGGTGGCCTTTGCCTGCGCGATGGCGGCTTCCCTGATGGAGATCCACTGATCGATCAGGCGCGGATGGTTGTTGACGAACAGCATCAGGCCGAGCGCCGAGCCGTTGCCGAGACCGAGGAACCGCCTGAGCGCAGGATCGAGCTCGCTCGCCGATGGATTCTCCAAACGGGCCAGGTGATGCACGAGATCCTGGGCGAACACCCGCATCATGTAGGCAGACAGCATTTGCGCTGCGAGCGACCAGCGCAACGGGTGGTCGCCCTCATACGTCAGGAATGTTTTTGTCCCGAACGTCCCGTTGCCGTCGAGCCCGGTGTTGCGCATCAGGTAGCAGCTCGCGGCGAGCGTCGCGATATCCGGCTGCGTTCCCGCGACAAGCGCGTCACGCGCAGCGTTGAAAAATCTGCCGCTTCGATTGGAACGGCACCAGATCAGGGTGCCCGGCGTCGCTCGTCCCTCATAGAGCTTGGGAAGCTCGATGCCCGTGGTGTCGAAATCGGCCGGAGTGATGTCGCCTTCGACCAGCGCGCCCATCATGTCCCAGGCGCGTCCGATGATCCGTCCCGTGCGCCCCGTTGCCGACGGCTGAAACGAAAAGACCGGAAACGAGAAGCGCCAGCCGCCGATATCGATGCGGTAGCAGGCAATGCCTCGGCCGGTCTTGTCGATCTGAAACCTGGTTTGCTTGATGACCCACCGCTGCTTCACGGCCCGGCTCATCAGGGCGCGCGATGCACTGACACGCGACGGCTGGAGCGCTGCCAGCCGTTCCGCGGTCATCAGCCGCGACGGCGAGCGCATCAATCGGGCCACCTCCGATGGCAGCGGGAGTGCCGTCATGCGGCCTCTCCCAGCAATCGCGCGTTCGCGCGGCTTGCGGCAGCGATGACGGCCTTGACGCACGCCTTCGCATTGAAGCCAGCGGTCGGGCCGGACAGCGAAATCGCCGCGATGCAAACACCGAGATTGTTGAAGACCGGGCTCGCAACCGCGGACACCGTGCGCGGACCGGTCAGGACCGAAACGGCATAGCCCTGCTTTCTGACTTCCGTTGCGGTCCGCTCGTCCGGCAGCGCCACTTTACGGTCCAGCAGCGATTTGCGCGTCTCCGGACGGGCATGCGAGATGAGCGCGCGTCCGAGGGCAGTTCGCGCCAGTTCAAGGCGCGTGCCGATATGCAGGTCGGCACGCAAGATGCCCTTTGACTCGACGCGCTGCACGATCAGGGCAGCGTCTCCGTCGAGGACCGCCAGCGATGCGGTTTCGCCGGTTTCGGCGACAACGCCATGAAGAATATCGGCGAAGCGCGTGCCGAGGCTTGCCTGTTCCAGCGCGGTGTTCGCATGAGCGATGAACCGCAACGACAGCCGGTAGGCGCCATCCGGCGTGGTTTCGAGCCATCCCGCGTCAACGAGCGTAACGAGCCGCTGATAGACGGCCCCGCGCGCTTCGCCGGTCATCGCGCAAAAATCTGCAAGTCGCAGCGGCTGCTCGGACCGCCCGGCCACATCGAGCACCGCTAGCGTCTTTATCACCGTCGAAAGAGATCTGACCGGCATCGAAAGCTCGTATTCGCGATGTCTTCTATATGAAGACACTATCGTCTATATGAAACAAGGCTTGAGCCGAGCAGTCAAGCGAAAGCCGCCCCGCGGATCGGAGGCGCGTCGAATTCAGGTGGAAGCTTGGTGGGCCTGCGCCGATGCGCCGGCGCGAGCGATAGTCGTCAGGTTCCGCCGCGATGCTGGGCTGCTGTGTGCGACGCCGGCAACCGCGCGCGGCCGAACAGTTTTTCACGATAGGTGCCGTCGCCATACGCGGTCTTGTAGGCGCCCCGCTCCTGCAGCGCCGGCACCAGCAGCTCGACCACATCGTCGATGCACTCGGGCACTACCGTGCGCGACAGATTGAAGCCGTCGATGCCGGCGCTCTCGTTCCAATCGATGAGCGCGTCGGCAATGCTCTCGGCCGAGCCCACCCAGGGCGCCTGACGGCTACCGAGCACCATCTGCTCGAGCAGCATCCGGCGCGTCCACTTCGGCCCGGCGCTGCGCGCCATCGCCTCCACATTGGAGACGATCGCCTGGCTGTTGCTGGCATCAACCGGCTCATCGAGATCGTACTTCGCGAAATCGATGCCGAGCGAAGCCGCCGCGTGCACCAGGCCCGCTTCCGAGCTTGCATAGCGGCGGTAGTCCTCGAGCTTCTCTTTCGCCTCCTTGTCGGTCCTGCCGAGGATCAACGTCGCGCCCATGAACGCCTTCACATCAACAGCCGTGCGGCCAAGCCGCACGGCCTGGGCGCGGATGTCGTCGACGATCGCCTTGACGCCTTCTTTTTTCTGGCCGTTGACGAACACGCATTCGGCATGGCTGGCGGCAAAGCGGCGGCCGCGGCCCGAGGAGCCTGCCTGGTAAAGCACCGGCGTCCGCTGCGGCGACGGCGCGCACAGATGCATTGCGTCCACCTTGTATTGCTTGCCGTGGTGATGGATCACGCGCACCTTTGCCGGATCGGCATAGACGCCTTTGGCGCGATCCTGCAGCACCGCGTCGTCGTCCCAGCTGCCTTCCCAGAGCTTGTAGACGAGCGACATGTACTCGTCGGCCAGGTCATAACGGTCGTCGTGCGCAGCCTGCCCTTCGATGCCGATCGCGCGGGCGGCGCTGTCGAGGTAGCCGGTGACGATATTCCAGGCGATCCGGCCGGAGGTCAGATGATCGAGCGTGGACATCCGCCGCGCGAACAGGAACGGCGGCTCATAGGTGAGATTGCAGGTCACACCAAACCCGAGATGACTAGTCGCTGCAGCCATGGCCGGAATGATCAGCGCCGGATCGTTGACCGGCACCTGCACCGCGCCGCGCAACGCCCCATCGGCGTTGCCGCCGTAGACGTCGTAGACCCCGACCACATCGGCCAGGAAAATCCCGTCGAACAGTCCCGCCTCGAGCTTTTTCGCGGTGTCGATCCAGTACTGCAGCTCGTTGAAGCGGCTGGACTGGTCGCGTGGATGCGTCCAGAGCCCATGCTGGATATGACCCACGCAGTTCATGTCGAAGGCGTTCAGGCGGATTTCGCGGGGCATCGGCTCATCTCTATCTGCGATCGGTCGCATCTTACTTCCCTATTGGCCTTTCGCGACACCGGAATAGAGACTTGCGCGCAGCACCATGAACGAAGCGAGGAGTAAACCGATGTCGCAACCGAACCCGGTCCAGATCGCGTGTCTCGACCACGTCAACATCCAGACGCCCGTGGTTGAAGAAACCTGCGCCTTCTTTGAAGGGGTTGTCGGCCTGCGACGCGGGTTTCGGCCCGACTTCCCGTTTCCAGGCGCCTGGCTGTACCTCGGCGAGAAAGCCGTCGTGCACGTGATCGGGATGACCGGCGACAAAGCCGGCGCGGTGGGTTCGGGGCGCGTGAACCACGTCGGTTTCCTGGCCTCAGGCTATGCGACACTGCTCGATCGCGTCAGGAAGGCCGGCATAGAACACGAAGTCCGCGACGTGCCCGGTGTTGGGCAGCGCCAGGTCTTCATGAAGGATCCGAACGGCGTGTCGGTCGAGCTGGCTTTTGACGCCGCTGAGGCGACGGACGGGCCGGCGGGCGTTTATCAGCCGTAGCATTCAGGACTCCCGCCTTCAGCATCACGTCCACCTCTTCCTGCACGGCCTTGGCGAGACTGTGCGTGATGCGGCTGACCGGGCGTCCCGTCGGGATGGCGAGGCCGCGATACGTTGTCACTCCGCGCAGCGTCGCCGCCTTGAACTCGCCACGGGCGATCTCCTCGCGTATGGTCCAGGTCGGCACTACGCCAAAGCCCAGACCGCCACGCACCATCTGCTTCATGCAGGTCATGCTGACGATCTCGACGCGCGGCCACAGCTTGTGGACCCGTTCGCCGAGCATGGGTTGCAGCCGCGGCAGCCACGGCATTCCGGTCGGCACGACAAGTGGCAATCCCAGCAACGTTTCGGCATGCACCTCACCGGACGGAAATTCGTCTGTACCTGCGGGCCCGAACAGGCAGAGTTGTTCAAGAAACAACGGCGTGAACGTAATGCCGTCCATCGACGAGGGCTTTGTCACGATCGCCAGGTCCAGCGCACCATTCAACAGGCTGATGAGCGGGTCAGGCGTGATCGCCTCGATCAGTTGCAATCGCACGCGGGGAAAGCGAAGCAGAAAGCGCGCCGCGAGCGGCTGATAAAGCAGTTCGCCGACGCTCGGGGTCGAGCCCAGTCGAACGCTGCCGCGCGGGTTTGTGTTCTCGGCCTGGACTTCGCTCCGCGCCTCTTCCACCTGTTGCAGCAGGAACGTCGCGCGCTGGAACAGAACGCGCCCTGACGGCGTGAGCGCGACGCCGTGCACGCCACGCTCGAATAGCGTGCCACCACACTCGGCCTCGAGCAGCGCCACTTGTCGCGACAACGCGGACTGCGCGATGCGCAGCACTGCGGCCGCGGCACTGAAGCCGCCATGGTCCGCTACAGCCTTGAAGTAGCGCAGTTGCCGCAATTCCATTGCTTATCTCACAATGGCCATCTCACAATGCGATCGGTGAGATACCTCTATTCTATTTGTTCGATGCCTTCAACCGGCGCACGATCATCGTCGCGGATGCGGAGGCACGGATGGACACGACTTCAGTCTTCATTGTCGGCGGCGGCCCGGTTGGCCTGGCCATGGGCCTGTTGCTGCATCGCTTCGGCATTCGCTGCGTCGTCGTCGAGCGCAGCGAGGGCACGACCACGCATCCGAAATCCCGCGGCTGCTTTGTTCGCAGCATGGAGTTGTTCCGCCAATGGGGTGTCGAGGCGCCGATCCGCGACCGCGGTTTGCCGCCGCATGCCGATGTCTGGGTCTGCGCCAAGACCTTCGCCGGCGAGGAGCTGGGGCGCACCACGCCGGAGCCGAATCTCGGTCAAAGCCCGAGCTGGAAGAGCATGGTGTCGCAGGATGTGGTCGAAGAGGAGATCCTCCGCAAGCTTGAAGGCTCGCCTTACACGACCGTCCTCTACGGCACGGAAGCGGTCGAATTCGAAGATGGCGGCGATGACGTTACGGTGCGAACACGCGATGTCGCGACCGGACAGGAGAAGGCCTGGCGCGCCACCTATCTGATCGCCGCCGACGGCGCAGCGAGCCAGGTCCGCCGCGACGTCGGCCTGTCGATGATCGGCCCGGCTTGCCTCGCCGTCATGTCGAACGACTACTGGCACGGCGACATGTCGTGCGTGCCGCGCGCACGCGACATCGCGGGGTGCCGGGTTTTTCTCGACGACCCGAGCATTCCGGCGAGCACCATCCTCAACACGAACGGACGCGACCGCTGGCTGAGCGTCACGCAGATCGGCGGGCCGGACGACGAACGGCGCGAGCTGCCCGATGAAGCCAGCACCATCGCGCGCATCCGCAAGCAGACGGGAATTCCTGACCTGCCGATCGAGATGATCAGCCGTTCGACGTGGCGCGTGAGCCGCCAGGTCGCCGAGCGCTTTCGCAAGGGGCGCGTGTTTCTCGTCGGCGATGCAGCGCATCGCTTTCCGCCGACCGGCGGATTCGGTCTGAACTCCGGCGTGCAGGACGCGCACAACCTCGCCTGGAAGCTTGCCTTCGTGCTGCGTGGCGAGGCCGATGCGCGGCTGCTCGACAGCTACGACGTGGAGCGCCGGCCGGTCGCACAATCGAACGCCGACTTCAGCATGGGCAATCGCACACGCATCGAGACGATGGAAAGAGCCATGCGATCCGGCGACACGGACTGGATTTCCTTCTGGATGGTGGACTACGACAACCATCTGCACAGCATCGGCCAATCGCTCGGCTTTCGCTACGAGGAGGGAGCCATCCTGGCCGACGGTACGGCGTCGACGCCGGTGCAGCCGCGCAACTACGCGCCGAGCGACAGGCCCGGCGGCAGGTTTCCGCACATCTGGCTCGATCCGCCACGGCAGCAATCGACGCTCGACTGGTTCGACACCGAGATGACACTCGTGGTCGGCCCGGCCGGCTGCGAATGGATGGAGGCCGGCCGGCGCGTCGCGCAGAGCAACAAGATTCCGCTCAAGGTGCGCCAGCTCCCGCGCGACGGCCGCGACGCCGGCATCCAGATGGGACCGCGCGGAGCTACGCTGGTGCGTCCCGACGGCCACGTGGCCTGCCGCATACCCTATCTGCCGGCCGATCCCGACCGGCATTTGCAGAACGCCATGCAGAGGCTGTTCGCCTGATGCCGCACATCGCACACCATGGGATCGAGACATTCTACGCCGAGCAGGGCAATGGCCCGGCGATTGTTCTCATTCATGGCGCCGAGGCCGACCACACGATGTTCGACCGCCTTGTTCCGCATCTCGTCGCGCGCTGGCGCTGCATCGCTTATGATCAACGCGACTCCGGCCAGACGCGCAACGGCCCAACGGAATATCTGATCGAGCAACTCGCGGACGATGCCTCAGGCTTCATCGCGGCGCTGGGGCTCGAACGGGCGCACGTGTTTGGCACGTCGCTCGGCAGCGTCATCGCCCAGCAACTTGCAGTGCGTCATCCGCACCGGGTCGATGCCCTCGTGCTGTCCAGCGCCATCCGCGCCGGACAGGTGATGGCGGACTTTGCGCCGGAAACGGCGGCGCGCCTCGCAGGCTTGCGCGCCGATCCGGTGGCGAACGCCGATGCCATTGCCCGGCACTTTTTCCCCGACGCGTATCTGAAGGATAATCCCGGAATTTTCGCGTCGCTGCGCAGCGTGCGGTCAGCGGATCAGGCGGCGCGGCGCGCCGACCTGCTGCGCCGCCGCTACAGCCTAGACATCAGCACCATCAAGCGGCCGACGCTTGTTCTCGCCGGCGGCGACGACCGGCTGATACCGCCCGCGCACAGCCTGGCGATCGCCGACGAGATCGCCGGCGCCGAACGCGCCGCCCTCGCAGGCGTCGGACACGTCGGCAGCGTGCAATCGCCCGCACAGACCGCAAGCATCATTGCAACGTTCTTGAGTGGAGGAGGCAACGGCAGATGACAATCTCTCGACGCGAATTTCTCACCCCGCTCGCAGCCGCGGCCCTGCTGACCGCGACATCCGCCCACAGACACGCGTTCGCGCAGGAAGAGCCATATCCGCGCCGTTTCGTGCGCCTGCTGGTGCCCTATCCTGCGTCCGGCACCAACCCGGACCTGCATGCAAGAATTTTCGCCGAGAAGATGAGCGTCAGGCTTGGGCAGCGCGTCGTTGTCGAGAACCGGCCCGGCGCCGGCGGCACCATCGGCGCGGCCGCTGCGGCACGCGCGCCGGCCGACGGCTACACGATCCTCTGGGCCGCCGGCAGCCTGTTCGCATGCAACCCCTTTCTCTACAAAAACCTGCAATACGCCTTCGAGGACTTCACACCGATCGGATGTTTCTCCGACTCGAGCTTCGTGCTGTTCGTGCGTCGCGGCCTCGGGGTTGCGACGCTGCCGCAGCTTCTGGACAAGATGCGTGCCGAACCCGGCAAGGTCACCTTTGCGAACGGTGGGATCGGCAGCCAGTTGCATCTCACCTGGGAGCAGCTGTTGCGCCTGGCCAAAGTGCAATCGCTGAATGTCCCGTTCCAGTCCGGCGGCGTCATCACAGCGCTGCTCGGCAATGAGGTCGACGTCGGCTGCTCGTTGCTCGATCCGGGCCTCGTCCAGTATTTCGCCTCGGGCGACCTGGTGCCGCTTGCGATCACGAGCCCGACCCGGCGGCCACAGCTGCCTCATGTCCCGACATTCATCGAATCCGGCTTCGCCGGCTTCACGGCCAGTGGCGGATATGCGGCCCTGGTCCCGCGCGGCACCCCCGATGGCATCGTTGCGCGACTGCGGACGGATTTCGATGCAGTGACCGAGGACCCGGCCATCATCGCCCGGCTCGATGAGCTGGGCGCTGAGGTTCCGCCATGGCGGCGCGCGGCAGATTACAACGCGTGGTTCGCCGGGGATCGCGAAATCTGGCGGCGGATCATCGAAGAGACCGGCATCACGCTGGGCTGAAAACGCAAGGCTTCACGCCACGTCGCGAAGCCGGTAAGACGAGATGGCCCGCTCGCGCGTTCCGGAGCCTGCCATGCCGCCTTCCTCCTCCCAGCCCGACCTCATCATCCGCGACGCGCTGCTCATCGACGGCAGCGGTGGACCGGCGCAGCTTGGCGATCTGGCGGTGACCGACGACCGCATCACGGCGATTGGCGACCTGTCGCAGCTCAAGGGCGGGCGGGAGGTTTCGGCGCAGGGGCTGGCGCTGGCGCCGGGCTTCGTCGACACGCACACCCATGACGACCGGGCGCTGCTCTCGGACCCGCTGATGGAATGCAAGATCAGCCAGGGCGTCACCACGGTCGTCGCCGGCAATTGCGGCATCAGCCTCGCGCCGCTGTCGATCGATCGCTATCCACCGCCGCCGCTCGACATCATCGGCCGCGAGCCAAAGCAGTTCTTTCCGACCTTCGATGCCTACCTGTCGGCACTCGACCGCGATCCGCCCGCGCTCAACGCCGTGTGCCAGGTCGGACACTCGACGCTCCGCGTCGGCGCGATGGATCGCCTCGACCGCGCGGCGACAACGGCCGAAATCGACACGATGCGGCGCACGCTCGAGCAATCGCTGGAACAGGGCGCGATCGGTCTGTCGACCGGGCTGTATTACCCGCCGGCGAAGGACGCGCCGACCGACGAAATCGTCACGCTGACCAGGGCGGTACGCGCCTTTGGCGGCATCCACACCACCCACATGCGCGACGAGGCTTCGCATCTGATCGAGTCGGTCAACGAGACGATTTCGATCGGCCAGGCCGCCGACGTTCCGATCGTCATCTCGCATCACAAGGCGACCGGTATTCCGAACCACGGCCGCGTGACGGAAACGCTCGAGCTGATCAAGGAGGCGCGCAAACGCCAAAAGCTTGGTCTCGATGCCTATCCTTATGTAGCGTCCTCGACGATGCTCGACCCGCGCCGCATTTCGCTCGCGAGCAAGGTCATCGTCACCTGGTCGAAAGCCCGCCCGGAATTCGCCGGCCAGACGCTGGACGAGATCGCGAAGGCGCTCGGCACCAGCCTCGACGATGCGGCAACCCAGCTACTGCCGGCCGGCGCGATCTACTTCATGATGAGCGAGGACGATGTCCGGCGCGTGCTGTCCTTCCCGCACACGATGATCGGATCCGACGGCCTGCCGCACGACGAGCATCCGCATCCGCGGCTGTGGGGCACATTCCCGCGCGTGCTCGGGCACTACGCCCGCGACGTGAAACTCTTCTCACTGGAGGAGGCCGTTCGCCGCATGACGGCACTCTCCGCCGCGCAGTTCGGACTAACGGATCGCGGCGTACTGCGCACGGGCGCCTACGCCGATCTGGTTCTGTTCGATCCGGCAACGATCGAGGACAGCGCAACATTCGACAAGCCGAAGACGCCGGCCAAGGGCATCGCCGAGGTCTTCGTCAACGGACGCTCGGTCTGGAAGGACGGCCGCGCGACTGGCAACCGCCCCGGCCGCGCGATGCGGCGGCAGCAACTCGGCACGATGGGCGGCGGCATGGCAGCGGCGTGAACGCTATCGCGACACGCCCCACGACGACAAAACCTCATCGGTATGTTCGCCCGGCCGCGGCGGCGGCCGGCTGACGACGGGTTTGGTCCGGGAAAAACGCGGCGCCGGCCCCGGCTGCGGGATGCCGGCGACCTCGATGAAGGTGCCGCGCGCCTTGTTGTGCGGATGCTGCATCGCCTCCTTCACATCGAGAACCGGCGCGAAACAGACGTCCGTTCCTTCCAGCACCTCGCACCACTCGTCGCGGGTCCTGGTCTTGAACAATGCCGCAAGCTTTTCCCGTGCCGCATCCCAGCCTGAACGATCGCGTTGCTTGGTCGCGAAGGCGTCCTTTAGTCCGAGCCGCGCGAGCAGCTCGTCATAGAAGCGGACTTCGATCGATGCGATGGAAATGTATTTGCCGTCCTTCGTCTCATAGGTGCCGTAGAAATGCGCGCCGCCGTCGACTGAATTCGAGCCGCGCTGATTGACCCATGCTCCCGATGCGGTACCGCCGAACACGCTCGTGATCAGCGAAGCCGCACCGTCGACCATGGCGGCGTCGACCACCTGACCCTTGCCGGAGGTCCTGGCTTCGAGAAGGCCGCAGACCAGCCCGAACGCGAGATAGAGCGCGCCGCCGCCGAAGTCTCCGACGAGATTGAGCGGCGGCACCGGCGGTCCGTTCTTCGGGCCGATCGCATTCAAGGCGCCGACCAGCGCGATGTAGTTGATGTCATGGCCGGCAGCGGGCGCGAGCGGTCCCTCCTGGCCCCAGCCCGTCATCCGGCCATAAACCAGCCGCGGATTGGCTTTGAGGCACGCGTCCGGCCCAAGCCCCAACCGCTCCATGACGCCCGGCCGGAAGCCCTCGACCAATGCGTCGGCCTTTTCGACCAGCGCTTTGGCGACCGCGATGTCCGCCGGCTTCTTCAGGTCGAGCGCGATCGAACGGCGCCCGCGTGTGAGCAGGTTGAACTTCGGCTCGGTCGGATTGCCGAGATCGGCGGGCTCCGTCCGGTCGATCCGCACGACGTCTGCGCCCATGTCGGACAGCAGCATGCAACAGAACGGGCCTGGCCCGATCCCGGCGAACTCGACGACCCTGATTCCCTGCAACGGTCCCATTTTCCCTGCTCCGTTCATCTGGCGCGAACTGGGAGCAGGCTAGCGCATGATGCTGGAGGGTGTGATGCTGTTTTCGGACAGCATCATGCGCAAACGGTCGACTGCCGTCGTTCGGGGATCGCGCCTCAGCGCGGTCCCCCGGCCTGATCGTCACCATCGGCATGGCGTTCGCCGGTACGCATGTGTTCGGTGGCCTCCTCGTCGGTACGCAACCACAACTCCCGTGCCATCGGCTTCCGGGATTCTTCAAGAATGTGTCCGACAAGTCCGACCGCTCGAGCCATCACACCGAGACCCCGGCAAATCTGCCACTCAAAACCCATCTCGCAACAGAGCGCGCCGAGAATGCCTGTCGCATTGGTGGGCAGCGGCCTTCCCTTGGCGCGCTCGGCTTCGTGCGCGATGGCCTGCATCAGTTGAACATAAGGCCCCTCAAAGCCCGTCTCGCGCGCCAGCTCAATCAGACGAGGCGTGCGTGGGTCGATCGGCTTGTGAAACGGATGCCCGATACCCGGCAGAATAGCGCGCTCTTCATTGAACTTCGCGACCACGCGCCTGGCGATCGCCGGATGCTCCGATGCAGCGACGGGTCTGGGCATCGCATCGTAGAGCATCTTCGCGGAACCTTCGATGCTGCCGACGAAAACGCTACCAAGTCCGCAAAGGCCCGCAGCGACAGCAGCCTGGATCGACTCCGGGGCACCGATATAAGTCAGGCGAGCTGCGAGTGCGCTGGGCGTCAATCCGTGCTCGACAAGGGTTACCAGCATGGCGTTGAACATCCTCGACTCGCTTGCTGTCGGTGTCCGCGCGGTCAATTCCAGGAACGCCATATCGCCGAAGCTGAGATGGCCCAGGATCTCGCTTGGAAAATCGCGTCCGAACAGGGTGATCGAATCCGGCGCACTCCAGCCTATGTCCGTGCGCAATGGTGCTTTCGAAGCCATTGTCGTCCCTTCCGAGTAGGCGCACTTCAAGCGCGCAAGCGATTGGTAGCCTCGTAGCTCAACGCCGCATGGGCCTAGTTGATCGTCGCGCCGGAGGCTTTCACCGCCTTCCGCCACTTCTCGATGTCCCGCTCCAGCAGGGCGCGGAATTGATCCGGCGTGCTGATGAGCGGCGTGGCGCCCTGCTTTGCCAGCAGTTGCTCCATTTCGGGCGTCTTCAGGATCGCGGCGACATCCGCAGCGATCTTCTGCGCGACGGCAGGAGGAAGGCCGGCCGGCGCCAGGATGCCCCACCACGGATTGACGTCGAATTTCTCGATGCCGCCTTCGGCGACCGTCGGAACGTCGGGGGCAATCGCCACGCGCTTCGCACTGCTGACGGCGAGCGCGCGGACGGTGCCGGCCTGTACGGACGAAATGACCGACGGCACGCTGGCAAAGGCCGCGTCGACATGGCCGCCGATCACATCGGCAACGGCTTGCGGCGCGCCCTTGTACGGCACGTGGACGATGCGAATGCCGGCCTCGGTCTTCAGCATCTCGCCGAGCAGATGATTGACCGAGCCGTTGCCGGCGGAGCCGTAGGTCAGTGCGTCGGGCTTGGCCTTGGCGAGCGAAATGAACACCTGCAGCGTCTTTGCCTCGGACCGCGGGCTGACGATCAGAAAGAACGGCGTCACCGCAATGGTCGCGATCGGCTGGAAATCCTTGATCGAATCGAACGGCAGCTTCTCGTAGAGGCTCTGGTTGATCGCCTGCGAGCCTTCATAGGTGACCAGCAGCGTGTATCCGTCCGGCGCGGACTTCGCGACAAGCTCGGTACCGACAACGCCGCCTGCGCCTGGACGGTTCTCGACCACGACCGGCTGGCCCCAGCGCTCGCCGAGCTTCTGGCCGATCGCGCGCGCAAAGGTGTCGGTGCCGCCGCCCGCCGCTTGCGGCACGATGATGCGCACCGGTTTTGATGGATAGTCCTGCGCGGCGACCGGTGCCGACCACGCAACCAAGGCGGCAAGGACGATCGAATAAGCAGTCCGCATGTGTTCCCTCCCCATGTTTGTTTCTAGTTCCGGCTTGATTGCCGATGTTGAACACCCGCTTCTGTCGCGGCCGGTGATGCGATGTGACGTGGTGGCCTGGGTAATCCCAGGTTCTCCCGCAACGTCTGGCCCTGATAGTCGCGCTGAAACAGACCGCGACGCTGCAGCTCGGGGACGACGAGCTGCACGAAGTCCTCATATGTTCCCGGCACGTGCGTCGCCGCGACCACGAAACCGTCGCATGCGCCGCCGGTGAACCACTCTTCGAGCTTGTCTGCGACGGTCTTCGCGGAGCCGACGAAGTTCGGAAGCTCCTTCAACCTGCCGCGCCCGCTGAACTCGACAAAGTCGCGCACCGTCGGGTTCGGCTTTCCGCTCAGGTTGACGACGCGATCGCGGATCGCCTGCAGGCCGCTGATCGACTTCAGTTCGTCGGCATTGAACGGCTCGTCCATCGGCTTCGACGCGAAGTCGAAATTGAGCACCTCGGACAGCAGCGCCAGCGAGTCGATCGGCTTCGCAAGCCGGTCGATCGCCGCAAATTTGTCCTCGGCCTCGGCCTGGGTCTCGGCGACGATGGGATAGACCGCCGGCGCGATCGCGACGTCGTCCGCGAGCGACCGCTTCAAGTCGGCATACTGCTTCCGCGCAATGTCGAGGTTTGGATAGATCACGAAGATCAGTTCGCCCCAGCGCGACGCAAACGCCTTGCCACGGCCACTCTGGCCGGCCTGGATGATGACCGGACGCCCTTGCGCGGACCGCGGCACGGTAAAAGGCCCGCGCGACTTGAAGAATTTTCCCCGATGATCGAGCCGATGAATTTTTGCGGGATCGGCAAACAGCCCCGACTCGCGATCGAAGACGATCGCGTCATCCTCCCAGGTGTCCCAGTGACCAAGCACGACCTCCATGAACTCGTCGGCCCGATCGTATCGCAGGTCATGACCCAGATGCTCGGAGGCGCCAAAATTGGCTGCCTCAGAGTCGTTCAGCGAGGTGACGACGTTCCATGCGGCCCGCCCATTGAGCAGCAGATCGACCGTTGCGAACACGCGCGCGACATGAAACGGCTCGTAGTAGGTCGTCGAATAGGTCAGCCCGACCCCGAGATGTTTGGTGGCGAGCCCCACTGCCATGGCGACCGCCAGCGGATCGAGCTTTGCGGCACGCACGCCGTGCCGAACCGTCTCGGTAAAATCGTCGCCGAACCGGTCCGGCATGGCGAGCCGATCGTCGAAAAAGGCGAGGTGGAATTTTCCCCGTTCCAGCGTGCGGCCGATCTCCTCGTAATACTCACGGGAAAACCAGTCCGGCCGCGAGGCGGGATGCCGCCACGATGCGGGATAGTTCGAGCAGTTCTGCGCCTGCAGAAAGCCGATCAGTTTCATTTGCCTGGTCATGGCAGCACTCTTTCGTGGAACGGGGCGAGCGTTTGCGAGGTCAAATGACACCCTCCTTGCGCAAGGCGGCGAGCATCGCCTCGGACGCGCCTGCGAGCGTCGTCAGCACCTCGTCGGTGTGCGCGCCGAGCGACACGCCCGCGTGCTTGAACTGCGGCGGCGTCAGCGACATTCGCGGGATCGCGCTCGGAACCACGATCGTCCCGGCACGCGACTCGACCTCGGCGAGGTTGCCGCGCGCGCGATACTGCGGATCCTCGAAGATGTCGCTGATGCTGTAGATCGGACCGCACGGCACCTCGTGCCGGTCGCATTCGGCGAGCGCCTGTGCGAGCGTCATGCTTCCGATCCAGGCGGCAACCATGGCATTCACCTCGTCACGATGGGTGATGCGTGCACCCATGGCGGCATAGCGGGCGTCCGTTGCGAGGTCCGGTCTGTCCATCGCTCGTGCGAGGCGCTCGAACATCTTGTCGCTTGAACAGGCGAGCGCGACCCACTTGCCGTCGGCAGTCTGATAGTGGCTGTGCGGCACGACGTTGACGGTGTCGGCGCCGAGCCGCTCGCGAACGAAGCCGGTCTTGGCGTAGACCGTGGCAATCTCGTCCAGCAGCCGGAACACCGATTCATAGAGGCCGATGTCGACCACCTGCCCGCGGCCGGACGCCTCGGCGTGACGCAGAGCCATCATGACTCCCACGGCGCCCCACAGGCCCGAGATGTAATCGGCCAGTGAGGTCGAGCCCGGCATCACCGGCGGACGGCCCGCCTCGCCGGCCAGATGGGCCAGGCCGCTGAAGGCATGGGCGATCCGCGCAAAGCCCGGCTTGTCGCGGTACGGACCGTCCTGTCCGTAGGCGCTGATGCGGAGCATGACGATCCTGGGATTGAGCTCGCTGAGCGCGTCAAAACCCAGGCCCCATTTCTCGAGCGTCCCGGGGCGAAAGTTCTCCAGCACCACGTGCGACTGGCGCACCAGCTCACGAAACAGTGTCGCGCCGCGCTCGGTGCGCAAATCGAGCGTCACCGACTTCTTGTTGCGCGCTTCGCTCAACCAGACATAGGTGTCGCCGCATTCGCTCGGCGTGCCGAAGCGCCGCAACGGATCGCCGGCGCCCGGCTGCTCGATCTTGATGACCTCCGCGCCGAAATCGGCGAGGACGGTGCCGCAAAACGGCGCCGCGACGAAGGTCGCGATATCGAGAACGCGGATGCCGGCGAGCGGCGCATCATGCGACATCGCGCGCTCCTTCACCTTTGTTTGCAGCATCGATTGCCGCCTGCCGGTCGAGGATCGCCTGTGCGCGTTTTTGCACGGCAAGATCGATCAGCACGCCGTCCTTTCCGAATGCGCCATCACCGCCAGTGGTCGCCGACTGGATCTTGATCAGGATTTCGCGCGCCCAGGCCAGCTCCCTTGCCGTGGGCGAGAAGACTTCGTTGGCGATCTCGAGCTGCGACGGATGGATGGCCCATTTCCCCTCAAAGCCGAGGGCCGCAGCACGCTCGGCGCTCGCGCGAAAACCGACCGGGTCACCGAAGTTGGCGTAAGGGCCGTCGACGGCTCGCAAGCCGAAGGCGCGGCACGCGTTCGCAATGCGCGCCAGCGCAAAGTGCCATTGATCGTTCCAGTGAGTCTGGCGCTGGCCCTGCGTGTCGGCGTCGGTCAGAACCGCATAGCGCGGGTCGGACGCGCCGATGATCTCGCCGCAGGTGCGCAGGTCGATCGAATAGTCGCCGATGCCGAAGATCATCGCTTCGAGCCGCTCGGACGACGCCGCAATCTGCTCGACATTGGCGAGACCGAGCGTTGTCTCAATGAGGATTTCGAGCCCCAGTTTTGTCTTGCGGCCGGCCTCGCGTTCCAGGCCCGCGACCAGCGCCTCGACGAACTGGACGTCGAACGCCGTGCCGACCTTCGGAATCATCACGAGGTCGAGTCGCGGACAGCGACTGACGACTTCGATGATGTCGCGATGCGCCCATTCGGTGTCGAGGCCGTTGATCCTAACGGCAAGCGTCTTGCGCCCCCAGTCGAGCTCGCTCAGCGCGCGGATCGCGATCTCCCGCGCCTCCGGCTTCCTGGCCGGCGCGACCGCATCCTCCAGGTCGAGAAAGATGAAGTCGGCGGGGCCCCGCGCCGCGCGTTCAAAGAAATGTTGTGAGGTCGCAGGGACGGCAAGCTCCGAGCGCTGCACACGCGACGAGCGCGGCCGGACGACGGTGAAGGACATGGCACATTCCAGGATCAAGCCGCTGCAGCCAAGATCCGCAGCCAATCCGATCATGATAGATGTCGGCCAATGATCTTCCCAACGACATTATCTTAAGTATTATTCAGTTTATCAAATGATTGGGATCGAGGCGCGACATGTCGCAAGTCAACTTCAAGCTGCTGCACATGTTCATCGCCGTTGCCGAGAACAAGAGCTTTCGCCAGGCCTCGGAGCAGCTGAACCGCTCGCAGTCCGCGGTCAGCATGCAGATCAAGCTGCTTGAGGAGCAGGTTGGCGCCGCGCTGTTTCACCGGACCACCCGCCGGGTCGAGCTCACGGCGGAGGGGCAGCAGTTGCTGACGCACGCCCGGCGTGCCGTGAGCGAATGGGACAACGGACTGCGCGAAATCCGTGACGTGGTCGAGATGCAGCGCGGCACGCTTTCGCTTGCGTGCATGCCGACCATTGCAGCGACCATCCTGCCGCAGGCGCTTCGCGTCTTTCAAACCAGCTATCCCGGCATCAACATCAATCTGCGCGAGCTTGCCGCCGAGGAACTGCTGGACTGCATTCGCCGGCGCGAGGCCGATTTCGGCATCTGTCCGGGAATCGAGCACCTGACGGAGTTTCAGTTCTCGCCGTTGTTCGACGATCCGATCTACGCGTTGGCGACCGGCGCATTCCCGCTGCGCAAGTCCGGGCCGACCGGCCTGGCCGAGCTCTGCAAGTTCCCGATCCTGCTCAACTCCAAATCGACGGCGCTGCGCGCGATGCTCGAGCGGGCGCTCGCCGCACAAAATCTGCAGATGAAGATCGCCTTCGAGGTGGTCCACACCCATACGCTGATCGCGCTGGCCGCCGCCGGCCTGGGCGTCGGCATTCTGCCGAGGGTCGCCCTGCCCCATCCGCTCGGCAAGACCATGCGCGCGGCCCCGATCGGACATCCGCCCCTGGTGCGGTCGGTGTGTATCGTCACACTCAAAGGTCAATCGTTCTCGCCTGCCGCATCCGCATTGACGGGCGTTGTCCGGAAGCTGATGCGGGCACGCGGGTGAAATGGCGCACTCATCGCTTCACGCGCTGCGCCACCTTCGCCAGCGGCGATGTGATCTCCGCAAAAGTGATGTCGTTCAGGGAGGTAACGACATCGATCACCGCCGGTTTGCGTGCGGCGATCGCCGTCTTGATCGCGGGACCCAGCAGGCTCGGGTCCGACACCCGCTCGGCATGGCAGCCCATCGCCCGCGCGATGCTGGCGAAATCGAAGTCGTTGAATTTCGCCGCGAAGCCGCTGCCGCCATGCAGCACCCAGCCCAGCGCCGCGTTGTTGAAGATGACAACGACGATCGGGATGTCTTCTTCGATCGCGGTCATCAGCCCGTTCATCGACATCGCAAAGCCACCGTCGCCGCAGACCGCCACCACCGCGCGATCCGGATAGACCAGCTTGGCGCCGAGCGCCGCCGGCAACGCAAACCCCATCGGGCCGGAGCCTGCGGCTTGCATGAATCCTTCCTCGCGCTGGGTCTGATAAAGATGCGTCATCAGGATGCGGTTCTCGCCGGCGTCGCAGGTCACGATCGAATCCGCCGGCAGGTTGCGGCGCAGCTCGCCGATGATCCGCTGCGGATGGATCGGCGAGCCGGAGGCGTTGTAGTCCTTCTGGTCGAAGTAGCCGGTCTCCTTGCGCTGCTTCGCCACGCGGGCGACGCCGGCCTTGCCGCGCTCGGCATCCTTGCCCATCGCCTCGCGCAGCTGTTTCAGGATCGTCGCGGCATCGCCGACCAGTACATGCTCGGCCGGGAAGGTCCACGACGCATTTCGCGGCTCGATGTCGATCTGGATGAATGTCTGTCGCGACGGATCAAGCAAATCGGGATTCTCGCGCGCGGTATCGGAGGCGCCGAGTTTCGAGCCGACCACCAGCACGAGGTCGGCTGAACCGACGACCGCATTCGCAGTGGCGATGCCGAACGTGCCGTAGACGCCGAGCGCGAGATCATGCGTCTCTGGAAACGTCCCCTTGCCGCCGGCGCTGGTGGCGACCGGGATGCCGAGTGCCTCCGACAGCGCCCGCAGCTCCTTGTAGGCCTGGGCGATGCGCACGCCGTTGCCGGCGATGATCACCGGACGCTGTGCCTTCTTCAGTGCGGCGGCGACACGCTCGATCGATGCGGGATCGGCGGCCGGCGGCGCCGGCGGCATGTAGAGCTGCGTCGGATAGAGCGTCGGCACCGTTTCCGGCCCGACCTTGCCGTTCAGCGCCGCGAACGAGAACAGCACCGCGACCGGGCCCTTCTGGCCCGACATCGCGTGCTTGATCGCGAACTGCGTCGCCTGCACCGCTTGCGCGGGCTCCAGCGCCTGGAACACTTGCTTGGTCACGCCCGAGAACGCGCGCCGTGCATCCCATGCGCCGTAGTCGCCGGTGCCGGATTGATAAGGCGCATGCAACGCGAGGTTCGGCGGATCGGAGAAGTCGGTCAGCAGCAGCATCGGCGACGACGAAAGGTGCGCCTCAAGGGTGCCGAGCAGGCCGTTGCCAAGCACCCACGGCCCCTGCCCGATCAGCACGCCGGGAAGACCGCGCAGCCGTCCATACACCTCCGCCATCACGCCGCCGAGCGATTCCTCCCGCACCAGCACCGTGCGGATCGCGTTCTGCTGTTTCTCCAAGCCTCTGAAGATGCGCCCCGTATGGCCGCCCGAAATGCCGAACACCATGTCGATGCCGGCATCGCTGAGCACGCGCGCGACCACGTCGCCGGCATTGGTCTCCTCGGTCAGAAGCTGTTCTACAGCCATCGACGCGTCCTCCGGGTTTGCGGAGCTCTTTGAGAGCCGGCTCCGATCCAGAGACTATCGCAAGCGCTGCGAGGCACCGGCAAGATGCAAAGCGCGCGCGACAGCGTTGCGACGATGAGACCCTTCAGGCCGGCCTTTCAGGATCTTGTACCGCTCGTCGCGGGTCTTGGACGGCGCAGTGAGCTCTCCGCTCACCGCTGTCGTCATCCGGAGATCGCCAGGAACCGCCGCAATTCCGCGAAAACTTCATCGAACTTGTCGTGCTGCAGCCAATGTCCTGCGCCCGAGATGATTTTCTGCTGTCCTTGCTTGAAATGCTTGAGGATGCCAGCCGCTTCGGGATCCGGGATGAAACTCTCGCTTGCCGACAGAAGCAAGGTTGGAGAGCTGATCCGCGACCAAAGCGCGATATAGTCGTCGACGGACAGGCGATAGGGAGCGTTCACCCGCTGATAGGGATCGTACTTCCATCGATATGTGCCATCGGCATTCTGCTTCACGGCATGGGTTGCGAGGTGCAACGCCTGTTCGCGCGTCAATCGCTTGTTCCTTTCGGACATGCGCGCGGCCGCTTCCGCGATCGTGCCGTAGTGGCGGGCCTTCGATACCGACACCTTGTCCAGCTCGCTGACCCATCCTCCGATCTGCCGGTCGATTGAGGCCGCCGGCACGCGCGGGAGAAATGCGCCATCCAGCACGACGAGCCGTGTCACCTTCTCCGGATAGGCACCCGCGTAAGCCATGGAGATCATTCCGCCGTAGGAGTGACCGACAATCGACATCTGATCGATGCCACAGGCGGCGACCATCCGCGTCATGTCGTAGATGTGGTCGGCCATGCTGTAGCTGCTGCCGGTTGCCCAATCAGAGTCGCCATGGCCGCGCAGATCGGCCGCCATGACATGAAAGTGCGGCTGCAGCGCACGGGCAATCCAATCCCAGCTGCGGCAATGGTCGCGGCCCCCATGCAGGAGAACAACGGTCGGCGCCCCGGCATTGCCCCAGTCCACATAATGCAAACGCAATCCCTGGGAGTCGTAGAAGCAGCTTTTGGGCTCAAATGAGGAGATCATAATGCTCGTGTTACTGGTGATTGTTGCGGTGACTCGATACTTCGATAGAGACAAGCTGGTCTATATGACCAACTCACATCCGCTCGAAACTTCGCAGCATTCGCTCAGTGTCAGGTTCTTGGCCGCAGGACAACAGAAATGCGTCCGCAGTCCGGATGACTGTCATCCCGACACCGGGCCACACCCGCAGAAGTTCGCACGATCAAGCGGCTAGGCTTTTGCGAACTATCGGCACTCGAAGTTGACGGCGTCTTCCGGATTGCCCTGTCCCTTGTACTGCGCATGCCGGGGATAGGCGCAGAGCGGACGGCTGCGGCCGGGAAACGCGGGACCGCTGGCGACCACGGACTCCGGCGCCTTGCCCTGTTCGACCCAATCGACGACCGCGCCCAGCATATCGAAACGATCCAGCGCGGCCCCAGAACCGCAATGGCCCATGCCCGGCACCGCAAACAGGCGGCTCGACTTCTCCCGAACCCGGTCCATGCCGCCGGAATCCCTGGCCATACGCTCGTAGTAATCGACGGTGTCGAACGCCGAAAACCAGGGATCGCTCCAGCCGTGATAGAAAACCATCTTGCCACCGCGGCCAAAGAAGCTTGTGAGATTTGTCCAGTTGGCGGTGTCGGTCAGGCGCTGCCGCCCATCGGCAGCGGTCGCGTCCTCCATCTGATCGACATTGATGCTTTCCCGGGTCGGCGGCGCCACCGGGCTGCGCGCACCGGTGACCAGGATACCGGGAATCGCAACGCCTTCGGCCGCGATCCCGCTATCCCAGGGGAAGGGCGGATAGACTTGGGTGCCGCGCGAGTTCTTCGGGCCAGCGAAGGCCTTCTTCAAGGCGCCGGCATGTTGCGGCGACAGGCAGGAGTTGCTCTTAGCACTGCTGCAGCTGAGTGAAGCCGGGTCGAACTGGCAGGCCTTGACGTTGAAGATCAGCCCGTCCTTCACCCCATCCTTGGCATCACAGACGTCGAGGACGGCGTCGACAATCAGCTTCCTGTCGGTGGCAGAGAAAACCTTGGTGGGGTCCGGTTTTCCCGACTCGTCCCTCGGTGCGATTTCGTTGATGGCGACGTTCGCCCAGGCGAGCCCGAGATTGGAATGGCTCGTGCGCATCGCGGGCGCGCCGGCGACAATGCCGTCGAACTGTTCGGGAAAGCGTGCCGAGGCCAGCATGCCTTCGCGGCCGCCGGTCGAGCACCCGGCAAAATAGGAGCGCTTCACCGGTTGGCCGTAGTAGCGGGCGATGATCGCCTTGGCCGCAGTCGTCACCTTGCCGACGGACGCATGGGCGAAATTGAGCGAAGCTTCCTGGTCCTTCATGAAGGAGGCGTCGAACACCGCGCCCTGATGACCGCTATCGGTCGAGACCACGGCAAAGCCCCGCGCGAGGCCGGGCACCTCACCGGCTGCTTGTGCACCGAACGGCGGCCGGATCGTGCCGTTCAAACCTCCGCCACCCTGAAACAGAAACCGTCCGTTCCAGCGATCCGGCAACGCGATTGCAAAGCCGATCGCATAGGGCTTGCCATCGACGCCGGTGCGCTGATCCATCGCGCCTTCCATGAGACAGTTCGACGGGATCGCCACGCCGTTTGTTTCCGGCGCCGGTGGCCGCAGCTGCACCGTGCCCGGCGCCGCGTTGGGCACTTCTTGCGCCTTGGTGATGACGATGGTCGTGTCGGGTATCTTCAGCTCGGTCAATTGCGAGCATTTGAGCGCCGGCGCGATGACGGAAGATCCCTCGCTGGAGGTCTGCCCGCTCGCCTGCGAAACCGCTACCATCGAGATCGACCCCAGCGCGAGGCCAATCGCCCGGGTGAGAACAACACGTCTTGCCACCTTCACTGCATCCTCCCAAGTTTCAAGGCAGCCCTCTTTCGGGGCGGCTCATGCATCAGCACACTGAGACTATGATACGATCACACCATTAATATGAAGCCGTTCGCGCCAGCCGCGACTGCGCTGCCAGACGAATGGGCGCATTGACCGCACCGAAGCCGGTATAGCCGCGTCTTTCGACGATTTCGAAAAAGAGACCGCTGTCGAGCGTTTGCGTATAGGCCTGGAAATATGCAGTCTCGCCGTCGCGATCGTAGAGAATGTTGTTGGCGCGCAGCCGCGCGATCTGTGCTAGATCGAGATCCACCCTGACCTCGAGATCGTCATAGTAGTTCTCCGGGATCGGCAGAAGATCGACGCCATTGCGCTTGAGACGCTCGACGGTCGCAAAAATGTCGGTGGTGCCGAAGGCGATATGCTGGACGCCGGAGCCGAAGCGCTCGTTCAAAAAGCGCGACGACTGGGTTTGCTGGCTTTGCGACGCATTGAGGGCAAGCCGAAACGCCCCATTCGCCGTCTCGACGACCTGGCTCTGGACGACCCCGCCGGGATCGATGACCGATTGCAGCGAGGTTTTCCGCACGTCGAACAGCGACAGATAGAACAGGAGCCAGGTGAGCATCTCCTCGTAGTGCATGGACTGCGAGATGTGGTCGATGGTCGCAAGCCCTGCTTCAGGCAGATCGTCTGCGACCGACTCGAAGTCGATGTCCCACAAACGGTCAAGGCCGTTGGTATGGTCGACGAAGTACAGCAGGCTGCCGCCGAGGCCGCGGACGGCGGGAATGTTCAACTCGCCCGGCCCTACTGCCTGCTGAAACGGCTGATCGAGCAGCGTCACCGCGCGCTCGACGGCCCTGCGCGCATCATCGACGCGTAACGCCAGGGCGCAGACGGTCAAGCCGTGCACGATGTTGAACGAGTGCGCAAAACCCTCGTTCTCCGCATTGACGACGATGTTGATGTCGCCTTGCCGCCAGCGGGTTACGGCCTTGGAGCGATGCAGGCCGGCTTTGCGAAAGCCCAGCCCTGCCAGGGTTTGCTCGAGCACCGACTTTGCGCGCTCGTCGGCGGTGAACTCGATGAATTCGATGCCCGAACAAACCGCCTTGGGCGGCAGAGCCGGCACGCCGACCGTCGCTCCCTTCTTGCGGCGGAGTTCGTCCAGCATGACGATCAGCGACCGCTGCCCGTCGATCGCCACGCTCCGCGCCGAACCGGCCCGAAAGCGGTCGTTGAAGATCTCCAGCGAGAGCAACCCGTCGAAGCCGGTCTCCTGCAGCGCGGACATGAATTCATCAATCGCCAGGTCACCCTGCCCCGGGAAGCATCGGTAGTGACGGCTCCAGGAGAGATAATCCATGTCCATCCGCGGCGCGTCGGCCATCTGCACGAGGAAGATGCGATCCGGCGGGATGGCCTTCATGGCCGAGAGATCGGTCTTGCGCGCGAGCACGTGAAAGGAATCCAGCACCAGGCCAAGCGCCTTGTGGTCGGCGCGCCGCACGACCTCCCAGGCGTCGCGGTAATCGTGGATGTGTTTTCCCCACGACAGCGCCTCGAAGCCCACGCGCATGCCTCGCTGCGCGGCCCGCTCGGCAAGCTCACGCAAGTCGGCGGCCGCGCGATCGATGCCGCCGAGGGATTCCGGCGAGACATTGCTGCAGACCATCAGCAGATCGCAACCGAGTTCCGCCATGACGTCGAACTTGCGCTCGGCCCTGGCGAACGCCTTCGCGCGGAACGGCTCCGGCAGACCTTCGAAGTCGCGGAACGGCTGAAAGGTGACCACCTCAAGTCCCGCGCCTTCGATCAGGCTGCGGGCATCCCGCGGCGTGCCGTTGAATGACAACAGGTCGTTCTCGAAGATCTCGATGCCCTTGAATTGCGCTGCGGCAATCGCTTCGATCTTCTCGGGCAAAGTTCCGCTCAAACAGACTGTGGCAATCGCTGTACGCATGCGGTCGCGTCCTGTTGTTGTGTCGCGATCATCGAATCGTGCCGGTGGCGAGTGCGTGCTCGACGCCACCGGCAACGTGGCGGCTCAGGACTTCGCAAGCCCGCGCAGCGTCGCGCGAGAGCGCGCATTCGAGCAGCAGAGCGTGCTCGCGCTCCGCCACCTCGCCGCGATAGCTGAGCGCGAGCATCTGGTAGCGCAGGTATTTGTCGAACACCGCGGCATGGGTTTCGACCAGCATCTTCGATCCGCACGCCGAAATCAGCGCCTGGTGGAATTGCCAGTCGTATGTCTTCCATTGCTCGGTGCACGAGGTATCGCCCTGGGCCATCCGCTCTTCCATGCGGGCCAGGCGGTGATGGGCTGCAACAACGCGTGCCTCCCATTCCATGTTGCCGCTTCGAAACGACTGTTCGAGGGCATGGCCTTCGAGCATTTGCCGAAGGGCCGCGATTTCCCGCAAGCTCTTCGCGGACACCGGCGCCACCTCGAAACCCTTCTGTCCCTCGGCGATGACCAGCCGCTCCGATGACAGGCGATTGAGGATCTCGCGCAACGTGCTGACGCTCGGCCCGTAGTCGGCCTTCAGGTTGTCGAGCTTCAACTTCCGTCCGGGCGGCAGGCGGCCGAAGACGATATCGGAACGGATCCGGCGATAGACCTTCTCGCCGACCGATATGCCCTGTTCGGAGAGGCTCTCGTCGTTCATTGCAGCCGCGATTCCTTCAGCGTGTGCGTCACACAGTCGTTGACGTGGCGCGTGAGCACCTCGCAGGCCTGCGCCGGATCGCGCGAGAGCGCACAGTCGCGCAGCAGCTTGTGTTCCTCGGCTGCCAGTAAACCGCGAAACACCACGGCGGCGATCTGGTAGCGAAGATAGTGATCGAAGACGCCGTCATAGAGATCGAGCAGCGTCTGCGAGCCGCAGGCCTCGACGAGCACGCGATGAAATTCGCGATCGTAGCGCTTCCACTGCTCGGTCTGCTCGCGTTCGCCGGCAAGCATGCGGCGCTCCATGTGCGCGAGCTTGTGGTAGGCGGCGACGACCCGGCTTTCCCATTCGAGATCACCCGCCGCAAACGACATCGGCAGCGCATAGGTCTCGAGCAGCAGCCGCATCGCGGCGACATCCTGAAAACCCTCCGCCGAGACCGGCGCCACCTGGAATCCGCGCTGCCCCTCCGCAATCACGAAGCCCTCTGACGACAGCCGGCTGAGGATCTCGCGCAAGGTGCTGACGCTGGTCGCATAGGCAATCGCAAGCCGGTCGAGCCGAAGCCGCGCGCCGGGCTCAAGGCGTCCGAAAATGATGTCCGAGCGCAGGTCGCCGTAGGCGCGATCGGCAATGGACGTGGCGATAAGGTCTATGCCCATGCTTAAGCTCACCTGAGGAAACGTAAAATATCATATGATTTTCAAAATATCTATTGATTCTTCTAACCTCCGAGCCAATAGTTGGAGGACAAGCGGGATTACCGCGCTGTTTGCGTCCAGGGAGGCAATTATGAAGGCTCGGATTGATCGGCGCCGGCTGATGGCAGGAGGCGCGGCGCTTATTGGATTTGGATCGCTGGCGCCGGCCAGGGCGCAAGCGCCGACCACCCTGCGTTTTTCCGCGGTGTTCTCCGATCAGGACACCCGCGCCGAGATGATGAAAAGGTTCGCCGAGGAGATTAAGGCGGACTTCACGCTGCAGACTTACTTCGGCGGCACGCTGTTCAAGCAAGGCACGGAGCTGGTGGCCCTGCAGCGCGGCAACCTCGAGATGGGCAACATCGCGCCGCAGGACATCTCCAACCAGGTCCCGGCCTGGTCGATCGTGACGTCGGCTTATCTGTTTCGCGACTCCGATCACCTCGCAAAGGTGTTCGCAAGCGAGGTCGGACAACAGCTCAAGAAGATGGCCGAGGACCAGCTCGGCATCCGTATTCTCGGCCCGACCTATTTCGGCGTGCGACACGTGGGCCTGAAGCCGAAGAAGAAGATCAACACGCCGGCAGATCTCGCCGGAATCAAGCTCAGAATGCCGGGCGGTGACGCGTGGCAGTTTCTGGGCCAGTCGCTCGGCGCCAACCCGACGCCGATGGCCTACGCGGAGGTCTACACCGGGCTGCAGAGCGGCGCGATCGACGGGCAGGACAATCCGCTGCCGAACGTGCAGAACATGAAGTTCTACGAAGTCTCTTCACAGATCGTGCTGACATCGCATCTCGTCGGCTTCGATCTCCTGACCATCTCGAACAAGGCCTGGAGTGCGATGACGCCGCAGAAGCAGGCGGCCTTCCAGGCCGCCGCGGACAAGGCGATCGCGTGGAGCACACAGCAGCACCTGAAAAAGGAAGCCGAGCTGGCTGACTTCTTCAAGGCTCAGGGGCTCGACGTCTATACGCCGGACGTGAAGGCCTTCCGCGAGTTCGCGCAGAAAAAATATCTCGCGTCCGACCTCGCCAAGAGCTGGCCCGCCGGCATGCTCGACAAGATCAACGCGCTGTAGCGCGCGGAAGTGGTTCGTAGTTGGCAAGACCCAAACCCAACTCTCAACGTCGTCCCCGCGCAGGCGGGGACCCAGTATTCCAGAGCGTCGGTGATTTAGCCGCTAGAGCTGCGGAGTACTGGATGCCCGCCTTCGCGGGCATGACGGCCGCGATTCGATTTCGACTCATCACATCCTAGGCGACCTGTTGATGTCTCCCGCACTCCAATCGCTCGCCTCCTGGCTGGCTCGTCGTGCCGAGAATGTCGCGGCGGCAATGCTCGGTGTGATGTTTGCCGCTTTCATCATCCAGATCTTCTTCCGCTACATCATGAACTTTCCCGTGGGATGGACCCAGGAGTTAAGCGTCGTCCTGTGGCTCTGGCTGGTGCTGTGGGGTGCGGCCTTCGTCGTCCGCGAGCGCGAAGAGATCCGGTTCGACATCATCTATGGCGCCGTCGGCCCCGGGGCCCGCCGCGTGATGTGCATCATCACAGCCGTTGCGCTTCTCGCGCTCTATACCATCTCGCTCCCCGCCGTCTTCGATTACGTGACCTTCATGAAGGTGGAGAAGACCGCCTATCTGAAGATCAGATTCGACCTGCTCTATTCGATCTACATCGTCTTCGTGGTCGCCACGATCTGCCGATATCTCTGGCTTTCCTGGCAGGCCCTGCGCGGAGTGGCCCCCGAAGAGTTCGATCCGACCAAGGCGAGTTCCGGCGTATGACGCTTGCAAGCCCCTTCTCGCTCGCGCTGGTGACCATTACAGCCCTTGCGTTTCTCGGATTGCCGATCGGCCATTCGATGATCGCCGGATCGATCCTCTACCTGTTGCTTGCCGGGCAGGACATGGGGACTGTCGCCGAGCAGTTGCTCAACGGCATGTACACCAACTACGTCATCCTTGCGGTGCCGCTGTTCATCCTCGCCGCCGAGTTCATGAACATCGGCAGCATGACCGACCGCCTGATGACGTTCTGCAACGCGCTGGTCGGACGCTTTCGCGGCGGCCTCGCGCATGTGAACATCCTGCAGAGCATCATCTTTGCGGGCATGTCCGGCTCCGCGATCGCCGACTCCGCGGGCAGCGGCCGCATGATGCAGGCGATGATGACCCGCGGCGGCCGCTACACCGCGAGCTATGCAGCGGCGGTGACGGCCGCTTCGTCGGTGATCGGCCCGATCATCCCGCCATCGATCCCGATGGTGCTGTACGCGCTGATCTCCAATGCCTCAATCGGTTATCTCTTCCTCGGCGGCGTCGTCCCGGGATTGTTGATGGCGTTGAGCCAGATGATCATCGTCGCGATCACGGCGCGGCGCAGGAATTTCCCCGTCGAGGCGCCGGTGGCGTTGCGCGAAATTCCAAAGATCACCTGGCAAGCCTTGCCGTCGCTGATGATGCCGGTCGTGCTGCTCGGCGGCATCTATGGCGGCGCAACGACCCCAACCGAGGCGGCGGCGCTTGCCGCGGCCTATGCCCTGCTTATCTCGGCGGCCTTGTATCGCAGCGTCAGCTTCAAGAACTTCTATGATTCACTCGCTGTCAGCGCGCGGTCGACGGCATCCATCGGCATGCTGATCGCGGGCGCGCTCGTGTTCAACTATGTGGTCACGGTCGAGAATATCCCCGTCAGCCTGAAGGGCATCCTGGCCGGGTGGGATCTGTCGCCGACAGGCTTCCTGATTCTCGTCAACGTCGTACTGCTGCTGCTCGGCTGCGCGCTCGAGGGCACCGCGATCCTCTTGATCATCGTGCCGGTGTTCATTCCGACCGCGCAGGCGCTGGGTATCGATCTCGTGCACTTCGGCGTAGTCGTCGTCGTCAACATCATGATCGGCCTGATCACACCGCCTTACGGACTTTTGCTATTCATCATGTCGAATATCTCGGGAGAGCCTTTGCGCGACATCGTCCGCGAATGCCTGCCGTTCCTTTGGGCGATGATCGTGGCGCTCGTGATCATCACCTTCGTGCCTGAGACAGTCCTCTGGCTACCCCGGCTGATGGGCTACCAGGGCTGAACCCGCGTGGAGGGAAATCAAATGGCAAAGCCGATCTATGTTCTCAACGGCCCGAACCTCAATCGCCTCGGCACGCGTGAACCGCATATCTACGGTTCGACCACCATCGCCCAGGTCGAGGCGATGTGCCGCGAAGCAAGTCCCGACTGGCCGATCGAGTTCAGGCAGTCCAACCGCGAATACGAACTCGTCGACTGGATCCACGAGGCGATCGACAAGGGCAGCGCGATCATCATCAATCCGGCGGCCTTTACCTTCACGTCGATGGCCATCATGGATGCGCTGAAGATGTTTCCCGGCCCGATCATCGAGCTGCACATCTCGAACATCCACAAGCGCGAGCCGATCTATCACAAGTCCTATATGTCGGCGGTTGTTACTGCCATCATTGCCGGACTCGGGCCGAACGGCTATCCAACAGCGGTTCGGGCCATTCGCGCTCTCGTGGACGCTGGCACGCAGAGGAGCTAACGAACAGCAATGGTGCAGCAGCACCTTAGCGAGAGTCGGACACTCCTCGCCGGGCTCGTTGGCTCGGGCATCGGAGCCTCGCGAACACCGCGGTTGCACGAGCGCGAAGGCGCCGAACAAGGCCTGCGCTATGTCTACCGACTGATCGATCTCGACGTGCTGGGCCTCGGCAGTGAGTCGCTGCCGGACATCCTGACCGCTGCGCAGCGGTTTGGATTTTCGGGATTGAATGTCACTCATCCCTGCAAGCAAACGGTGATGCCGTTTCTCGACGAGCTTTCGGTGGAGGCTGCGGCGCTCGGCGCGGTCAATACCGTGGTGCTGAAGGACGGCCGCCGCATCGGCCACAACACGGATCGTTCCGGCTTCGAGACGAGTTTTGCGCGCGAATTGCCCGACGTCCGCCGGACTCACGTCGTCCAGCTCGGCGCCGGTGGCGGCGGCGCAGCAGTCGCCTATGCACTGTTGAGCCTCGGTGTGGACAAGCTCTCCATCATCGACACGCAGCAGCAGCGCGCCGAAGTGCTGGCCGTCGCGATGGACAAGCGATTTGGACCGTCGCGCGCCATCGCCAATCCTGATCTTGCGAGCGCCATGGCTGCGGCCGACGGCGTCGTCAATGCGACGCCACAAGGGATGGCGCGCTATCCAGGCAGCCCCTTGCCTGCGACGTTGCTGCGGCCGGAGCTCTGGGTCGCAGACATTGTCTATTTTCCGCTGGAGACCGAGTTGCTGCGCGAGGCCCGCGCGCTGGGCTGCCGGACGATGTCCGGCGGCGGGATGGCGGTGTTCCAGGCGGCCGACGCCTTTCGGCTCTTCACCGGCCAGGAGCCCGATTGCGAGCGCATGCTAAGGCACTTTCAGAGCATGTGAAGCGGGCGATTGCCTGCAGCCCTCCCGGCAGCTATCAGAAAAGCTCGAGGGTCCTGCAGAAGGAAGAACAACGATGAGCGCTGGACGCCTGCTTCCCGGCACGCCAACTCCGATGCACACATGGAAGGGCGCCGGCGATCTTGTCATCGCAGGCGACGCGTGGGGCGATCCAAAGGGCCCACTCGTTCTGTTGCAGCATGGCGGCGGACAAACGCGTCATGCCTGGAAGGATGCCGGCGAACGTCTCGGAGCTGCGGGATATCGCGCCGTCGCATTCGACGCGCGCGGACACGGCGACTCCGAATGGGCCAGGGATGGCGACTACACCCAGGATGCGATGGTCGAGGACCTGCTGTGCGTGGTCGAGGCATTGGGCGATCCTCGCCCCGTGCTGGTCGGCGCTTCGATGGGCGGCGGCACCAGCCTGACGGCCGTCGGCGAGGACCGGATCGATGCCACAGCACTCGTGCTGGTGGACATCGCTCACCGCGTGGAGCCCGAAGGCGTGACCAAGATCCGCGCATTCATGGGCCAGAAGCCCGACGGATTCGACTCGCTGGAAGAGGTTGCGGACGCGATCGCGAGCTATCAGCCGCACCGCAAGCGCAAGACCAAACTGGACGGATTGGCCAAGAATCTGCGCCTTGCGCCGAACGGAAAGTACAGGTGGCACTGGGATCCAAAATTCCATGCCGGCATTCGCAACGTCGATCTGCGGCAGCAGCGCATGGAAGCATGCGCGCGCAATCTTTCGCTGCCGACGCTCTTGGTGCGTGGTGGTCTTTCAGACATCCTCAGCGAGGAAGGCGCCCGCGAGTTTCTGCAGCTGTGTCCGCGCGCGGAGTTCGTCAATGTGACCGATGCCGGCCACATGGTGGCCGGCGACCGGAACGACATCTTTGCCGGCGCCGTCATCGATTTTCTCTCGCGGACAGTTCCAGTCGGTGCGGAGCCGGTTCATCCGTCGCACAAGACCGTGCCGCATCGTGAGGGCCCGCCGGGCGACATCACCGATGTGCCGTGACGTCTGCGCCTACTCGACGGCCAGCTTATAGCGTTGCACCAGCTCGGGATTGATCCTCGCTTCCTCGGCAATGATCTTCCCAAACTCCTGCGATGTATTGCCGACGAATTCGACAATGCCGAGCGCCTCGCCGGCGGCGCGAACACGCGGCGTGTCGAACGTCGCGACGATGGCCTTGTGGAGCTTTTCGGCAATGGGTGCGGGAAGTCCCGCAGGCGCCATGACTCCTGCCCACAAAGGACTCTCGAAGCCGGGAATGTACTCGGCCACGGCCGGCACCTCGGGAAGAGCGGGTATCCGCTTCGGGCTCAGAACGGCAATGGCCCGGTACATGCCCTCCTCAACGCGTGTTCGCGCAAGGCCGATTCCGTCAAAGAATATATCCACGTCGCCGCTCAGAAGCGCGTGAGTGGCCTTGGAGCCGTCCGAGTACGGAACGTCCAGCAACGCCGTCCCGGTCGCGGCCGTCAATTGCGCCAGAGTCGCCCGAGCGCCCATTCCCATGGTCGCAACGGCAAGCCCTTGCGGTCGTGACTTGGCCAGTTCCATCAATTCAGGAAACGTCCTTGCGGGAATGTTCTTGTTCACAACGAGCACATTGTACCATCGTCCGACCATGGTGATCGGCGTGAAGTCCTTCACCGGATCGAATTGCGTGCCTTTCTGGACGAACGGCGTGACTGTGTGCGCGACATTTGCGGTGAACAACAGCGTGTAGCCATCCGGCTTTGCTCGCGCGACGGCAAGGGAGGCGATGGCTCCACTTGCTCCCGGCTTGTTTTCGACAATGACCGGCTTGCCGAGTTGCTCCGACATTCCGCTTGCGATCGCGCGCGCCAGCGCATCGGTCGGCCCGCCTGCTCCCAGGATCAACGTCAGCGTTATGGGACGCGTGGGATACTCCTGCGCAATCGCTGAGAATGGAAAAAGGGTGAGCGCAAGGATCATGCATCTTCGCTGCACCCATGTGGCGATAGCGCCGGCAACGCGCTTCCTTCCCACGGATCTGATCACGCCTGATCTCCCTCGATGTTGTTATAGTAAGTACTTACTCACCTTTTTATCGACCTGTCAAGATGGCCGCAAGCAGCCGGGCTACCTCATGGCGAAAACTTCGCGCCGAGTATGAACCGCCCGACCCGTTGACGGATTTGCCAGCGCTTGTCGCGCAAGACGACATAGTCCTCGTATTCCCCGACCGATCGCAACGCTTCGCCAATGGTCACTGACGCGCCTATTTCGGGATCGACCGTGCCAGCGAAATTGCAGAACAACGACGAGGCCGTGGCCTCCGTCCGACTGACGGCGGACACTCGAATGTTCGAGATGACATGGCGACCGACGTAACGGGGGTCGCGGGCACGTATGATTTCGATCAGCTGTTGTCGGCCAGCGATCGGGCGACCTGGATAGGTAGACGGCCGCACAAAGATGCAGTCTTCGGTAAACGACAGCGCGACGAGCTCGATGTCGCGGATGTCCAGGGCATATGACGCATCGAGAACGACGCGTTCGCATGCGCGCTCGATCGCTGTCCGATCCCTCGCGTTCATCGGCAATCTCGTTTAGAAGTAAGTACACACCTCAACTGTGCGATTCGCTCCTGGACTCGCCAGTGAAACGGCCGACGGATGAAGAAGACGACGCCCCGAAAGCGGTTGACCGGAGCCGAGCGGAAGCAACTCATCGCCTTCACTGCGGCGAAACTCTTCGCGCGGCTCGGTGTCAGCGGGACGACGACGAAGCAGATCGCCGAAATGGCCGGCATTTCGGAAGGACTGCTCTTCAAGTATTTTTCGACCAAGGACGACCTGACCGCCGCTGCGCTGGACGCGTGTCGGCAGAACGTCATTCCCACCAAGATCGCGGAGGCGGTTGCGCGTCCGCCCTCGACGGCTTCGCTGGTCAAGTTGGTCGTCGCGCTCGCCGAAGAGGTCGAGTTCACCAACAAGCCTGCCGAGCGCGAAGACCGCGACATGATCAACCGCATGCTGTTTCGCAGTCTGTGCGAAGACGGGAAATTCGCGCGGATCATGTTCCAGGACATTGAGAAGCGCACGGTTGCTTATGCGGCGGCCTGCCTCGAGGCGGCGCGGGCCGCCGGTGATGCGGACTCATCTGCGGACGAACCGGCGGTTCTGCTCTCGTGGTTTGGTCATCAATTGGCTTGGGGGGTGATGGCCTGCCAGTTGCCGCCGCGTCTGCCCATGTTCGACAAGTACAATCGAACGACGCAGATGCAGGCGATGGTTCGGTTTCGCCTGCGCGGCCTCGGCCTTACCAGCAAGGCGTTGCATCGCTATCTCGACTTCGCGGGGAGTTAGCCCAGGCCTCAAGCCGAGGGACGCATCTGCTTCAACGGCCCTGCCCAGCGGGCAAGTTCGTCCAGCATCAGTTTGGCACCGGCCGTGACAAGGTCGTTCGGCAGGAACTTTTTGTTGGCATCGAAAAACTGCGCGAAGTTCGGGATACCAACGCCTTCGGGCAGCGGCATGACGCGCAAGGCGGTCAGCAGCAGTTTCAGGGCCTGGGCCGATCGCAAGCCGGCAGATATTCCCCCATAGCTGACGATCCCTGCGGGTTTGTAATTCCATTCGGAATAGACGTAGTTCAGGGCGTTCACCAGCGCCGGTGGGGGGCTGAAGTTATATTCCGGCGTGACGAAGACATAGGCATCGGCGGCCGCAACGCTCGCGCTCCATTTCCGGGTGTGGTCATGTTCATAATCGCGGAAGCGAGGGTGCTTGGGCTCGTCGTAGATTGGCAACTTGAAATCATCGAGATCGACCGGGGACGTCTGAAAGACGCCGTGCTCCAGCGCGAAATCGTGGAACCATTGTGCCACCGATGGCCCAACCCGTCCCGGACGCGTGCTGGCAATGATGATCTGAAGGTTGAGCGTCACGTGAAATCTCCGTTGCGATGCTGTTATTGAAGCGAGCTCTTTGGCGTGATGCCGCCCGCGCTATCCCTGAGCTGCGGGTCTTGCCATCGTGAAAATCTCGCCGAGGGTCGCGTAGTCCATGTAGCCGATGCGGCTGATCGGTCGCGCTCGCCGCATGTCCACCACCCCCTCCGATATGACCTCGTCGCTGATGTAGATGCCGACAACTGCACCGATGACGATGGCGCAGAAATGCACCTGGCCGTTTGCGCCCGGCAGCTCCACCGTCTTGGTGTAGGTGCATTCGAGCGCGATCGGCGAGTTGGCAACCCGCGGCGGCCGAACCGAGATCGACGGCGACATCGCGAGGCCGGCCAGAGCCGGCTCGCTGACGTCGGCGCCGACCGCGGCCGACGTCAGGTTCACCTGCTCGCGCAGATCCCAGGTCGCCATCGAGACGACAAACTCACCACCGTGCTCGGCATTGCGCTGGGAGTCCTTCCGCTGCGCGCTGGAGAACATCACATAGGGCGGCCGGTTGGCGACGATGTTGAAGAAGCTGTAGGGAGCGAGGTTGACCACGCCGTCAGCGCTGAGCGTCGATATCCATCCGATGGGGCGCGGGACGACCAGCGCGTTATACGGATCGTGCCGCAGGCCATGAGATTGCGTTCGGGGATCGTAATACATGCCCGTCTTGCCTCGAACAGCGATCAGACGTGGACCGTCCTTGCGGCGTCCGGCGCGTACTCGATGGATTTGTTCCAGGTCTCGCTGTATCCCGCGATTTCGCAATTCGCCGGAATCGAACCGACCTCGAGCGCATCCAGCGTATCGATCATCACGTTGTAGCCGCCTGTCATTCCGCCCGCCGGAGCATCGAACATGCGTGGCAGCACATCGGGGTGCGGTCCGTGGGTGAAGCCGACCGGGTGGAAGGTGAAGCACCCTTCGCCGATCAAGCGGCCGCGGCTTCCGAGACCGCCGCGATGGCAGAAGATGACTTCGTCAAAGTCGTCGTTGTTGTGGAAGAAGGGCAGCTTCATCGCGCCGGGATCGCTCTCGAGCGGGCGCGGCGTAAACGTGCAGACGACGAATCGATTGCCAAGGAACGTCGTGTGCGCAGATGGCGGCAGATGCAGACGATGGCTCATCAACGGCCGGATGTCCTTCACGTTGAGACGCACGGGGTAGAGCTCGCCCTTCCATCCGACCGCATCCAGTGGGTTGAAGCGATAGGAAATGCGCCCGACCTTGTTGCCGCGCTTGACGTGAACTTCCCAACTGCGCCCGGACTCTTGAGCTCGAAATGCCTCGTCGAGCACGGGCCGGTCGAGAACACCTGGATCGAAAGGCGCGTGGTGCCCGACGCCCGCCCGGTCCGGCAAGCTGTACGGCACGCCCGTCGACTCGATCATCAGGAGGTCTGTCCCCTCCTTCGCATCCAGTCGCCACATCGTACCGCGCGGTACGACGACGTAGTCACCTTCCGTCAATGACAGATGCCCATAGTCGCAGAAGAAGTCGCCACCGCCTTGATGCACAAAGAGCAGATCATCGCCGTCGGAATTCCGGACGAGATGAGGCATTGCGCCATCCGCGCGCCAGAACCGGATTGCCATCGAGGCACTGCCGAGCACGGTGAGCCCATCCAGCGGCGACTTCGTGCGCTCGTTGATCTTCGCCATGGTGAAGGCACGCGGCTCGATCGGGCCACTGATCGAATCCCAGGCGGTCGGCGGGTTGCGATGATACATGTGACTGGCAGCCCCGAAGAAGCCGTCTCGACCAAGCTCGCGTTCGAACGAATTTCTCGGAATGTCCGCGTGCGCCTGGCGAGCGAACGTGCCCTCCCCCTGCGGGCTCGTCAGATTCCATTTCGTTCCGCCCATGACGTTCTCCGTGTCTTGGCTGCAGCAAGCGACGCAAGGGCGCGCCCGCCGTTGCAGCCTATGAAGCCTGCCGCCTCGAGCGGCAGCATCGCCGTCTTTACGGCTGCAATCTAATATAGTAAGTACTCACTCACTGTCAACTTGATATTGGCGAAGGCCCACTCGATGAAACTTGCAACGCTTCGGAACGGCACGCGCGACGGCTCTCTCATGGTCGTCAACCGTGAATTGACGCAGATGACGAGTGCGACGCATGTCGCACCGACGCTGCAGGCGGCGCTCGATGACTGGGCTGCCGTCGAGATCAGGCTACGAACGTTGTTCGAGCAGCTTCAGGCTGGCCGCATCGAACGCACCATTGTCTTCGATCCGACAAAGCTCGCTGCGCCTCTCCCGCGCGCATTCGGCTGGATCGACGGTACCTCCTACCTCGCCCATATGGAGCGCGCTCGCGCGCTGCGTGGCGCCAAACTGCCAGACGCTTTCGGCAAGGAGCCTCTTATGGGCGAGCGCATCTCGGGGCTATTTCTCGGAGCGCGCGACCCGCTGCCGCTCCTGCCGGGCGACATCGGCATGGATATCGAAGGCGAGATCGGCGTGATCCTGGACGACGTCGCGGTGCAGACGAAGAGGGAGCACGCCGGCCGGCACATCCGCCTCATCACCCTCGTGAACGACGTCAGCCTCCGCACGGTGCTTGCCGAAACGATCAAGCGCGGCCGCTCAGCGACATTGTTCGCCAAGCCTTATCCGACAATGGCGCCGGTTGCCGTGACCCCTGATGAACTCGGCGAGGCATGGGACGGCGAGCTGCTCAGGCTGCCGCTGCATTGCTACATTAATGGCAAGCTGCTGGCGGCGCCCGACGGCGGCAAGGACGCAAGCTTCACCTATCCTGAACTCATCTCATACTGTGCGAGCTACAAGCCGCTGCCATCCGGCACCGTCCTCGCTGCAGGAACGCTGTCAAACTATGACGACGACGTGGGCGGCGCCTGCATCGCCGAACGGCGCATGATCGAGACCAAGAAGACCGGCTCGTCGGTTACGCCGTATCTTCAGCCAGGCGACGAGCTCAAGATCGAGATGCTGGACCCCGCCGGCAACAGTATCTTCGGTGCCATTCAGCAACGGGTTGAAGCGGTCTGACCGACTATGACGGCGGGGCTGTCCTGCGGAACTTAACGCTGTTTCGGAATACAGCCGTCCGTTCCGCCGGGCGGCGGCTTGACGACCCGGGCCGGGGCCAACAACATAAGCCCATGACGATCCCGCAGCGGCAATCGGAGATCCTGAACATCGCGCGCATGCTCGGCCGCGTGACGGTGGAGGATTTGTCGCGTCGCTTCGAGGTGTCAGCGCAGACCATCCGCAAGGATCTCAACGAGCTGTGCGAGCGCCGTTCGCTCACGCGTGTGCATGGCGGTGCCATCATCGCTTCCGGTGTCGAGAACCTCGCCTACGAAGCGCGCCGCTTCGTCGCCGCGGAAGAGAAGCGCGCGATCGGCGCCGCCGCGGCCGAACTGATCCCGAACGGCTCGTCGCTGTTCATCAACATCGGCACCACCACCGAGGAGGTCGCGAGCGCGCTGCGCAGCCACGAAGAGCTGCTCGTCATCACCAACAACCTCAACGTCGCGATGCAGCTCTATCGCCACCCGCGCATCGAGGTGGTGGTGGCCGGCGGCTCGGTGCGGCGCACCGACGGCGCGGTGATCGGATCCGCTGCCAACAGCCTGATCCAGCAATTCAAGGTAGACTACGCGATCGTCGGCGCCTCGGCGATCGATGCGGAAGGCGCCCTGCTCGACTTCGACTATCGCGAGGTGCAGGCGGCGCAGGCGATCATCGCCAACGCGCGCAACGTCATTCTGGTCGCCGACTCGACGAAATTCCGGCGCACCGCCCCGGTGCGCATCGGCCATATCAGCCAGGTGCAGACCTTCGTCACCGATGCCGCGCTGCCAGCCGGATTACGGAACATCTGCCACGGCCGCGGCATCCATGTGATCGTGGCGATGCCGGCACCCGTCGCGGACACCGACGAGCAGGACTGAGCCTTCTTATTATCGTCAGCATCCAAACAGCCTGCGGTTGAAACTTCCGCGGATACCTGTTGCTTTCGCTTTTGATTGCGTATCTACTCCAATCCGAAATAAAATCGCTACATTCGAAAGCGATTGCCGGGGAAGCGCTTGTACCAGGTCTACGACCTCGCCATCATCGGCGGTGGAATTAACGGCTGCGGCATCGCCCGCGACGCCGCAGGACGCGGATTTTCCGTTTTCCTCTGTGAAATGAACGACTTGGCCAGCGGGACATCGTCCTGGTCGACCAAGCTGATCCACGGCGGCCTGCGCTACCTCGAATATTACGAGTTTCGCCTGGTCCGCGAGGCGCTGATCGAGCGCGAGGTGCTGTGGCGGATGGCGCCGCACATCATCAAGCCACTGCGCTTCATCCTTCCGCATCATCGGAAGCTGCGGCCGGCCTGGCTGCTGCGGCTCGGGCTCTTTCTCTATGACCACCTGGGCGGCCGGAAGCTTTTGCCCCCGACCCGGACGCTGGACCTCGCCACCGATCCGGCGGGCGAACCGCTCGCGAAGGGCAGGTTCGGCCGCGCCTTCGAATATTCCGACTGCTTCGTCGACGACGCGCGGCTGGTCCTGCTCAACGCACTTGATGCTGTGGCCCGCGGCGCGGTCGTCAGGACCCGGACCCGCGCGACCGAGATCAGACGAACCGACGGCGTCTGGCAGGTCACGACCGAAGATTTGCTCACCGGCAAGCGCGACACCATTCGCGCGCGGACCATCGTCAATGCGGCAGGTCCGTGGGTGGAGGACGTCCTCACCCGCACCACCGGCGTGGACGCACATGCCGCAGTGCGCCTCGTACAAGGGTCGCACATCGTCGTCCGCAAGCTTTATGCGCACGACCGTGCCTACATGTTCCAGAACGACGACGGACGCATTGTCTTCGTCATCCCCTACGAGAACGATTTCACGCTGATCGGCACCACCGACCGCGACTATGAAGGCGATCCGGCCCGGGTCGAGATCACCAAGGACGAGATCAACTACCTCTGCGAATCCGTCAGCGGCTATCTCGCGCGGCCGGTGACGCCGGCCGACGTGGTGTGGACTTATGCCGGCGTCCGCCCACTGTATGACGACGGCGCGAGCGAGGCCAAGGCGGCGACACGCGACTACGTGTTCGAGCTCGATGCGACCGACAACCTGCCGCTGCTGTCGATCTTCGGCGGCAAGATCACGACCTACCGCCGTCTCGCCGAAGAGGCGCTGGAGCGGCTTGAGTGCTTCCTCCCCGAAAGCCTGCGCGCGCGTGCAGGCTGGACCGCGGCATCGCGGCTCCCCGGCGGCGATTTCGACGTGCGCGGCCTTCCCGACCTCGCCAGCGACCTGCATCGCGAGTGGCCGTTCGTCGCGCAGGATCACGCGCTGAGGCTCGCGCGCTCCTACGGCACACGGGCACGCGACATCCTCAAAGGCGCCACATCGTTCGCCGATCTTGGCAGGCACTTCGGTGCCACGCTGACGGAGGCTGAGGTGCGCTTTGTGATGGCGACCGAATGGGCGCAGACCGCCGACGACATGCTCTGGCGGCGCTCCAAGCTCGGGCTTCGGTTCACGCCTGCTGAAGCTGAAGCGCTCGATGCCTGGATGCGCACGGAGCGGAATGCGCCGGCGACGCAGCACGTCGCGGGAGGACGCGCGTGAGCGTCGCCCTCGACCATGCGACGCGGATCGTCAGCGGCGTGCCGTACCTGCGCGATATCTCCCTGACTTTGGAGCGCGGCACGCTCAACGTCCTGCTCGGCCCGACGCTGTCCGGAAAAACGTCGCTGATGCGGCTGCTCGCCGGGCTCGACCGGCCCGACACCGGGCGCGTGCTGGTGGACGGCAAGGACGTAACCGGCTTCGACGTGCGCAAGCGTTCGGTGGCAATGGTCTATCAGCAGTTCATCAACTACCCCTCACTCACGGTGTACGAGAACATCGCCTCGCCGCTGCGCGTCGCCGGCAAATCGCGCCAGGAAATCGACGAGCGCGTCCAGGGCGTCGCAAGGCTGCTGAAGCTGGAACACTACCTCGACCGTACGCCGCTGCAGCTGTCCGGCGGGCAGCAGCAGCGCACTGCCATCGCACGTGCGCTGGTGAAGGGCGCCGACCTGGTGCTGCTCGACGAACCGCTGGCCAACCTCGACTACAAGCTGCGCGAGGAGTTGCGGACCGAGCTGCCGCGCATCTTCGAAGCGTCAGGTGCGATCTTCGTCTACGCGACGACCGAGCCCACTGAAGCATTGCTCTTGGGCGGCCGCACCATCTGCATGTGGGAAGGCGAAATCCTGCAAACCGGGGATACGCCGAGCGTGTATCGCAAGCCGCAGTCGCTGCGCGTCGCCGAGGTGTTCTCCGATCCGCCCCTGAACAAGATCGGCGTCGAGAAGAAGGACGGCTCGATCCACTACGCCAGCGGCGAGCGCGCGCCGGCCAACGGCCTCTACCGCGATCTCGCCGACGGCGGCTACAAGGTCGGTTTCCGCGCCCATCAGCTGGCGCCCGCAAGCGGCAGGAACGAACGGCATTCGTTCGCGACCACCGTCCTCCTCACCGAGATCACCGGTTCGGAAAGCTTCGTCCATCTGAAGTGCGACGGCTTCAACTGGGTCGCGGTGATGCGCGGCGTAGTCGAGTACGCACCGGGCGACCGGCTGGATACCGAAGTCGATCCGACCAATCTCTATATCTTCGATCTGTCCGGGCGGCTGGTTGCCGCGCCGGCAACGATGTGAGGACGCCATGGCTCGCATCGATCTCGTCGACCTTGCTCACTCCTACCACGGCAACGCCGCCGACCCCGCCTCCTATGCCCTGAAGCCGATGTCGATGACGTGGCGGCAGGGTGGCGCCTATGCGCTGCTGGGACCGTCCGGCTGCGGCAAGACCACACTGCTCAACATCATCTCCGGCATCGTCAAGCCGTCGCGCGGCAAGATCCTGTTCGATGGCAACGACGTCACACCACTGTCGACGCAGAGGCGCAACATCGCCCAGGTGTTCCAGTTTCCGGTGATCTACGACACCATGACCGTGGCCGAAAACCTCGCCTTCCCGCTGAAGAACCGCGGCATGCCGCGCGACAAGATCGCCGCGCGGGTGGCTGAAATTGCGCACCTGCTCGACCTCACACCGTTCCTCGCGCGCAAGGCGACGCGGCTCTCTGCCGACGCCAAGCAGAAGATATCGCTCGGGCGCGGGCTGGTGCGGCCCGACGTGGCAGCGATCCTGTTCGACGAGCCGCTGACCGTGATCGATCCGCACCTGAAGTGGGAGCTGCGCTCGAAGCTGAAGGCGCTGCATCGCACCCTCGACCTGACAATGATCTATGTGACCCACGACCAGACCGAGGCGCTCACGTTCGCCGATACGGTGGTCGTGATGCAGGATGGCCTCGTGGTGCAAAGCGGCACGCCGCAGCAGCTGTTCGAGCAGCCCGCGCACACTTTCGTCGGCTATTTCATCGGCTCGCCCGGCATGAACATCCTTCCTGCCGCGGTGCAAGGGCGCCGCGCACACCTGTCGGGGCATCCGATTGCGCTGATGCGCAACTACGACAAGCTGCCACCCGGCGCCAAGATCGAGATCGGCGTGCGCCCGGAGTTCGTCCAGGTCGCAGCTCCGGCACCGACCCTGCTGAGCGCCCGGATCGAGCGGATCGACGATCTCGGCCGCACGCGCTTTGCGCGTGTTCGTGTCGGCGAACAGAAGCTCGCAGCATTGGTCCCCAACGGCATGAGCATCGCCGGCAGCGACGTCGGGCTCGATTTCGATCCCGCCCATGTGCACGTCTATGCGGACAGCCGCCTGGTCGAGGGAGCGGCGTGATGGAGAAGATCGTCAACCAGAAAGCCTGGCTGCTGGTGCTGCCCGTGTTCGCGCTGGTCGCGTTCTCGGCGATCATCCCGCTGATGACGGTCGTGAACTATTCGGTGCAGGACACGTTCGGCAACAACCAGTTCTTCTGGAACGGCGTCGGCTGGTACAAGGACCTGCTCGATCCCTCGACCGAGTTCGGCGGCCGCTTCTTCGCCTCGCTCCTGCGCAACCTGTTCTTCTCCGCCACGGTGCTGGCGATCGAGATCCCGCTCGGCATCCTGGTCGCGCTGTCGATGCCGCGGGAAGGCTGGCGTGTCGCCGCCTGTCTCATCATCCTGGCGCTGCCGCTGTTGATCCCGTGGAACGTGGTCGGCACGATCTGGCAGATCTTTGGCCGTTCCGACATCGGCCTGCTCGGCTACGTGCTGAACTCGCTCGGGCTGAACTACAACTACGTCGCCAATCCGGTCGACGCGTGGCTCACCATCATCGCCATGGATGTCTGGCACTGGACCAGCCTGGTCGCGCTGTTGTGTTATGCCGGCCTGAAGTCGATCCCCGATGCCTACTACCAGGCGGCCCACATCGACGGCGCCTCGCGCTGGGCGGTGTTCACGGCAATCCAGCTGCCGAAGATGAAGCGGGTGCTGCTGATCGCCTTCCTGCTGCGTTTCATGGATTCGTTCATGATCTACACCGAGCCGTTCGTCGTCACCGGCGGCGGCCCCGGCAACTCGACCACCTTCCTGTCGATCGAGCTCGTCAAGCTGGCGCTCGGCCAGTTCGACCTCGGCAAGGCCGCGGCGATGTCGATCGTCTACAACCTGATCGTGCTGATCGTTTGCTGGGTGTTCTACACCGTCATGACCAACGTCGGCACCGAGCGTGAGCCGAAGGCGGGAGGCACGTGATGCAACAGATCCCGGGTCGCACCATCATCCTGACGCTGTTCCTCATCTTCCTGATGCTGCCGATCTACTGGCTCATCAACATGAGCTTCAAGACCAACACCGAGATCATCTCGACGATGACGCTGTGGCCGAGCCGGCCGACGCTGGAGAATTATCGCACCATCTTTACCGACCCGAGCTGGTATTCGGGCTACATCAACTCGCTGCAATACGTCATCATCAACACGGTGCTGTCGATCTCGTTCGCGCTGCCTGCGGCCTACGCCTTCTCGCGCTACCGCTTCCTCGGCGACAAGCATCTGTTCTTCTGGCTGTTGTCGAATCGGATGGCGCCACCGGCGGTGTTCGCATTGCCGTTCTTCAACCTTTACTCGGCAATCAACCTGTTCGATACGCCGTGGGCCGTGGCGCTCGCGCACTGCCTGTTCAACGTGCCCCTGGCCGTCTGGATCCTCGAAGGCTTCATCTCCAGCGTGCCGCGCGAGATCGACGAGACCGCGTTTCTCGACGGCTACTCGTTCCCGCGCTTCTTCATCAAGGTCTTGATGCCGCTGATCGCATCCGGCGTCGGCGTCGCCGCCTTCTTCTGCTTCATGTTCTCGTGGGTCGAGCTCCTGCTCGCGCGCACGCTGACCTCGGTCAACGCCAAGCCGATCTCCGCGACCATGACACGGACGGTGTCCGCCGCCGGCATGGACTGGGGCCTGCTGGCAGCCGCCGGCGTGCTCACCATCGTGCCCGGCGCGCTGGTGATCTGGTTCGTCCGCAACTACATCGCGCGCGGCTTTGCGCTCGGACGGGTTTGAGGGAGGCCGCCATGGATCACACCGCATGGATGGCCTGGACGCCCGCGACCGGTCTGTTCTTTGCGCTGCTCGCCGCGACGCTGCTTGTCATGACCTGGCTTGCGATGGCGAAGCCCGAGGCCGAGCGCGTCGGCGTGCTCGGCATTCCGACCACGCGCGGCGACCGCCTGTTCATCTCGCTGGTCATGGCCGCCGTCATCCACCTCGTATGGATCGGCATCGCCGGCACCGCGACAATCGCAACTCTGCCATTTGGAGGAGGGATCGAACTCTCGAGCCTTTGGCTCGCAACCGCCATTTCGCTCGTCGCGGCCGTCGGAATTTTCCGCAACGTGTGACGAGCGAAGCAAGAAGCAGCAAGCCGGGGTCAACCCGGACCTAGGGTTCTGTAGCAACGGAGGAAGAAATGCGAACAAAGACAGCCAAAGACCGCTACCTGTTGTCCAGCGCGCTCGGCGTGATCGCGCTGGCGAGCTTGTCGGCGATGCCGGCGATGGCGAACGAAGCCAATGCGAAGAAGTGGATCGACGAGGAGTTCCAACCCTCGACGCTCTCCAAGGACGACCAGATGAAGGAGATGCAGTGGTTCATCAATGCCGCAAAGCCGTTTGCCGGCATGGAGATCAACGTCGTCTCCGAGACCATCACGACACATGAGTACGAGGCCAAGACGATGGCCCGCGCCTTCACCGAAATCACCGGCATCAAGGTCAAGCACGACCTGATCCAGGAAGGCGACGTGGTCGAGAAGATCCAGACTCAGATGCAGTCGGGCCGCAACATCTACGACGCCTGGATCAACGACTCCGATCTGATCGGCACCCACTTCCGCTATCAGCAGGCGGTGCCGCTCTCCGACTGGATGACCGGCGAAGGCAAGGACGTGACCCTGCCGTCGCTCGACGTCGATGATTTCATCGGCAAGTCGTTCGGCACCGGGCCGGACGGCAAGCTCTACCAGCTGCCGGTGCAGCAGTTCGCGAACCTGTACTGGTTCCGCTACGACTGGTTTACCAATGCGGACTTCAAGTCCCGCTTCAAGGCCAAGTATGGCTACGACCTCGGCGTGCCGGTGAACTGGTCGGCCTATGAGGACATCGCCGAATTCTTCACCAACGACGTGAAGGAGATCGGCGGCGTCAAGGTCTATGGTCACATGGACTACGGCAAGAAGGATCCCTCGCTCGGCTGGCGATTCACCGACGCATGGCTGTCGATGGCCGGCAACGGCGACAAAGGCATTCCGAACGGCAAGCCGGTCGACGAGTGGGGCATCCGCATGGAAGGCTGCCGTCCGGTCGGCTCGTCGGTCGATCGTGGCGGCGACACCAACGGCCCGGCGGCGGTCTACTCGATCGTCAAATACGTCGACTGGCTGAACAAGTATGCCCCGCCGAATGCGCGTGGCATGACGTTCTCGGAGTCCGGCCCGATCCCGGCGCAGGGCGCGATCGCGCAGCAGATCTTCTGGTACACCGCCTTCACCGCCGACATGGTGAAGCCCGGCCTGCCGGTGGTGAACGCTGACGGTACGCCCAAGTGGCGGATGGCTCCGTCGCCGAAGGGCTCGTACTGGAAGGACGGCATGAAGCTCGGCTATCAGGACGCCGGCTCCATCACGCTGTTGAAGTCGACGCCGGTCGATCGCCGCAAGGCTGCATGGCTGTACATGCAGTTCCTGGTCGCCAAGTCGACCTCGCTGAAGAAGAGCCATGTCGGTCTCACCTTCGTCCGCGAGAGTGACATCTGGCACGCAAGCTTCACCGACCGCGCACCGAAGCTCGGCGGCCTGATCGAGTTCTACCGCTCGCCGGCGCGCGTGCAGTGGACCCCGACCGGCAACAACGTGCCGGACTATCCGAAGCTCGCGCAGCTGTGGTGGCAGAACATCGGCGATGCGTCGTCCGGTGCGAAGACCCCGCAGGCAGCGATGGATTCGCTCGCGGCAGCCCAGGACGAGATCCTCGGCCGGCTCGAGCGCGCCAACGTACAGGGCGACTGCGGACCGAAGCTGAACGCGAAGCAGACGGCCGAGTTCTGGTTCGCCAAGTCCGAGAAGGACGGCAACGTCGCGCCCGCGCGCAAGCTCGCCAACGAGAAGCCGAAGGGCGAGACTGTCGACTACGACACGCTGATCAAGTCGTGGCCCGCCACGCCGCCGCGCCGGACCAACTGACCGCGCGTTGAGACGATCGAAGGAGGCCGGTAAATCCGGCCTCCTTCTTCCATAACGAATAGAGCTGGGGGATTCCATGCAGACCAAGTGGCGTCTTGCGGTCGTGGGCATCGTCTTGATCGTGCTCGGCGGCCTGATCGCGCATTTCACGCAGACGACCGGCGGCATCAAGATCCAGGACATCCGCTTCAAGGGGGCCAAGGGCAACACGATGAGCGCCCTGCTCTACGTGCCGCCGAACGCCACCGCACAGAAGCCCGCACCTGGCATCCTCGCCGTGCACGGCTACATCAATTCGCGTGAGACCCAGGCGGGCTTCGCGATCGAGTTCGCGCGGCGCGGCTATGTCGTGCTCGCACTCGACCAGACCGGCCATGGCTACAGCGATCCGCCGGCTTTTGCGAATGGTTTTGGCGGGCCGGACGCGCTCGCCTATCTGCGCAGCCTCGACTTCGTCGACAAGGCCAACATCGGCCTCGAAGGCCATTCCATGGGCGGCTGGACCATCCTTGCGGCCGCCACCGCCATGCCGAACGACTACAAGTCGATGGTGCTGGAGGGCTCGTCCACCGGGCGCCCGTTCGCCGCCGAAGGCACGACCACATGGCCGCGCAACGTCGCGCTGGTGTTCGCGCAGTACGAGGAGTTTCCGCGGCTGATGTGGGGTGTCGAGCGCGCCCGCGACGTCGTCACCAGTCCGAAGCTCCTGTCGTTCTTCGGCACGACCGGCAAGGCCGAGCCCGGCAAGGTCTATGGCGACATCGCGCAAGGCAACGCCCGCGTGATCTACACGCCGCCTATCACGCATCCAGCCGAGCACATCTCGCATGTCGCGATCGGTCATAGCCTCGACTGGTTCGCCAAGACGCTGCAGGGCGGCACGCCGTTGCCGCCCGACAATCAGATCTGGTTCCGCAAGGAGTTCGGCACGCTGGTCGCGCTGGCCGGCTTCATCGTGCTGCTGCTCGGCGCATTCCAGTTGCTGTTGACGCTGCCGGTGTTCGCGCCCCTCGCGGCCCCGGCCGCCGCCGGCGGCGCGCCCGCCCCGCGCGATCGCGCCTGGTGGACCGCCCTGCTGCTGACGGCACTGGTGCCAGCCCTGCTCTATTATCCGGTGCTGGCGTTCGCCAACAATTACATCAAGGCATCGCCTTATCTGCCGCAGGGCATCACCAACCAGATCGCCACCTGGGCGCTGGTGAATGCCGTGCTGACCCTGGTGCTTCTGTATTTTGCGCCGAAGCGGACAGCACGCTCCGGGATCGTCGTGCCGTCGATCCTGATCGCGGCCGCCACAGTCGCCATCGGTTATCTGTCGCTGCTGTTGGCCGACCTCCTCTTCAAGATCGACTTCCGCTTCTGGATCGTCGCGCTGAAGCTGATGAGCGGCAAGCAGGCGCTGATGTTCCTGATCTACCTGATCCCATTCGTGATCTTCTTCGTCGTCGCCTTCGGTTCGATCCGCCGCAACATCTACCGGCCTGGCGAGCCTGCGATCGCGACTTACCTGAGCTGTATGGCGGCGCTGGCACTCGGCTTCCTGATCCTCTGCATCGTGCAGTACGGGGCGCTGTGGGTCGACGGCAAGCTGATCGACGCGGTCCCGATGATCAACTCGGTGCCGCTGAACACCATCATCGCCACGCAGTTCATGCCGCTGTTGGCAATCCTCGGCGTCATCGCTGCGTTCACGATCCGCAAGACCGGCACGTCGCTGCCGGGCGCGCTGATCTGTGCGTTCTTCATCACCTGGTACATCGTCGCCGGTCAGGCGACGCAGGCGGCGTTCTGACGATCACACCCCGCGCACGCGGCGGAGGTTCATGAACTGGAACGGGGTCTTCATGGCCCCGACCGGCACTTCGATCACGGTCGGCATGTCAGCGCCAAGGCCGGTCGTGATCGCCGCCGTCAGCTCGGCGGGCGTCTTCACCCGCGCCGCACGCGCGCCAAAGCTGTCGGCAAGCTTGACGAAGTCCGGATTGGTCAGGTCGCTGGCGATGACGTGGCCGTTGAAGCTCTCCTTCTGGATACGCTGCACGTTGCCGTAGGCGTTGTCATTGAACACGACGAACACGATCGGCAGCTTGAAGTGCACGGCGGTCGCAAGTTCCGGCATCGTGAACATGAAGCCGCCGTCGCCATTGATCGACACCACGGGCCTGTCCCGCAGCGCCGCCTTGACGCCGACAGTGGTGGCGACACCCCAGCCGAGCGTGCCCTGGAAGCCCGAGGTGATGTAGCTGCGCGGGTTGTAGACCGGGAATGCGAAGCGCGATGCGTAGCCGACCTGCGTCATCTCCTCGACCAGAACGCCGTTCTCGGGCAGCGCCGTGCGCAGCGCCTTCACCCAGCCGGATTGCTCAGGCAATACGCTCTCGACGTCGGCGACGAACTTGCTCTTCCGCTCGGCGAGTTCGGCCGTCATCGCCCGCTCCTTCACGGGTTTGAGCACCTCGAGCAACGCCGCTACGTTCGCCTTCGCATCACCGACGATGCCGAGCGTCGGCCGCTCGATGCGGCCCATCTCCTCGGCATCGGTCTCGATGCGGATGATGGTCAGGTTCTTGTCGGTGCCCCAGCCGCGATAGGGGATCGACATGCGGCTGCCGATCGCCAGCACCACGTCGGCCGCGGGCCAAAGCTGGTGCGCCACGGCCCATGGTGCATTCAGCGCGTGCCGCGCGTCCATCACTCCAAGCCCCATGCGCGCGGCGGTGACCGGCGCCTGCAGGCGATCGGCCAGCTCACGCACCTCTTTCGATGCGCCCTGCGCACCGCCGCCGACGATGATCAGCGGCCGCTCGGCTTTTGCCAGCAAGTCCGCGGCGCGCTCGATCAGCGCCCAGTCGACCGCCGGAATACGAGGCTCGACGGATGGCAACGCGCCTGTTGGCGCGACGTTGGCCCAGACATCGGTCGGCACTTCGATGCCGACCGGACGCGGTCGGCCCGAGACCAGATCGCTCAAGGCCGCGTGCATCGCCTGCGGCGCTTCAGATGCACTGTCGATGCGCTTCGATGATTTCGTCATCGTGCGCAGAATGCCGCTCTGATCGACCACCTCGTGCAGTGCGCCAAAGCCGCGACCGATCTGCGCCATCGCAATGTGCGAGAGCAGGACCATCACCGGCGCGCCGGTGGAATAGGCGGTGGCGAACGCCGTGGCGCCATTCAGGAAGCCGACACCGGGCACGAGGCAGCAGGCCTGCGGCTTGCCGGTGGCAAGTGCAGCCCCCATCGCCATGTAGGCCGCGCCCTGCTCGTGCCGGCTATGAATCGGCTTGAGTTCGGACTGGCGATGCCAGAGCGCGTCGAAGAACGGATCGTTCTGCACCCCGGGCAGGCAATAGAGCGTGTCGACACCGGCCCCGACCAGGCTGTCGATGACGATTTCGGCGGTGCTGCGGTTGGGCTGGGTGTTGGAGCGCTGGGACGATTGTGCAGTCACGCGTTCATTCATTGCCTGCTCCCTGTTTTTTTGGCGCTCGTTTTTGTGCCGCAGTGCCGCGAGGTGGTGCGCCTGAGCCAACGATAGTGCGGTGGAGGCGATATGCCTAGGCCTCCGCCGCATCTGACCGGCCTCATCCATTCGCAGGAGGCGGGCACCATCGGGCCAGTCCTATACCGGTGATGCAAGGCGACGCCGGAGGCCACGACATGCGGATGCAGCGACTTCTGTCGGCTATCCTGTTCGCGACGGCGTTCATCGCTGTCTCGCCAGGCGCAGCTCTTTCTTTCAGCGATTGGCCGTCGCGCGCTGTCAGGATCATCGTTCCATTCCCGGCAGGCTCGGCGAATGACATCGCCGCGCGTCTCTATGCCGAGGGCCTGTCGCGGCGCTGGACGCGGCCTGTCACTGTCGAGAACAGGCCGGACGGCGATGCGATCGCCGGCGGCGGCGCATTTGCGAGCGCGCGCGACGACCACACGCTGCTCTATGGCACCGCCTCGATGATCACGGTCAATCCGCTGCTGTGGGGCGTGCTCCCCTACGACCCGGTTCTGGACCTGGTGCCGATCGGCGCAGGCGCAAGTTCCGTTCTTGTCATCGCCGTCACGCACAATTTGCCTGCGCAATCGCTGAAGGATCTCGTCGTGCTCGCCCGGTTGAAGCCCGGCGAACTGTCCTGGAGCGCCGGGCCGAGCCTGCCCCACTTCGTCTTCGCCGCCACGCAGAAGCGGCATCAGCTCGCAATGACGCAGGTCCACCGGGACCCGGCGACGCTGCGGGCCGATTTCGCCGAGGGGCGCGTGCATGTGCTGTCTCATTCCCTGCAGGCGATGGCCGGCCTGGTCAACGCGGGCAAGGCGCGCATCCTCGCCGTCACCAGTGCGCAGCGCGAGCCGATGCTCGCCGATGTGCCGACGGTTGCGGAGGTTGGCTTCCCGGAGATGGAGATCGAGGGCCTGTCGGGCCTGTTCGGCTGGCGCGGCATGCCGCCCGAATTGCGCGACCGCATCGCCGCCGACATGCGCGCCGTCGCCCGCGATCCCGTTCTGCAGTTGCGGTTCGAAGCGAGCGGCCAGCGCGTGCTCAGCGGCACTCCGACCGAGTTCGCTGCAGCGATCGGCCGGCAGCGCATCCGTATCCAGCAGATCATGCACATCGTCGATCTGAAGAATGCCATGAAATAGGAATGCGCGAATGCAATCCGTCGACTTGATCGGCCTGGCATTCGGCCTGTTCAACGGCCTGCGCCTCGTCTCGTATGCGCCGCAGATCGTCGCTGTCGCGCGCGACACGCACGGCGCTTCCGCGATCTCGCTGTCGTGCTGGTCGATCTGGGTCGGCGCGAATGCGACCGCAGCCTTGTATGCCTGGGTCAATGTCGGTGACGCCATCCTTGCCCTGATGAGCGCCTTCAACACCGTCTGCTGCTTGACCGTGGTCGCGCTGGCAATCCGCAAGCGCGCAGCGAGATGGCGCCGCACGGCGCCCTCAGCGCGGCCATGTCCTCAGCGCCACCAGCCCACCGTCGATCGGCAGCAGGATGCCGGTGACCCAGCGCGATTCGTCGGAGGCTAGGTAGACCGCGCCATGAGCAATGTCCCACGCGGTCCCCTCGGTCTGCATCGGCACCATCTTCCGGCGGCGCTCGCGCGCCTCTTCACCAAGATGAGCGACCATCGGCGTGTACACCGAGCCGACCACGATGCAGTTGGCGCGGATGTTCTGCGTCGCATAGTCGGCGGCAACCGACTGGGTGAAGCCATGCAGGCCGGCCTTCGCCGTCGAATAGGCCACCGCGCCTGGACTGCCCATCAGGCCGAGCGCACCGGCGATCGATGAGACCATGATGATCGAGCCGCCGCCGCCCTCTTTCATCCGCGGCAGGCAGGCCTTCGTGCACAGCATCGTCGTCGTCAGGTTGGCTTCCAGCACTTTGTGCCAGTTCTCCAGCGTCACCGTCTCCGGCGTGCCCGGCGCGCCGATGCCGACATTGTTGTGCAGGATGTCGAGCCGGCCGTATGTCTTTGCGGTGAAGTCCGCCATCGCTTCGCAGACATCGGCTTTCGCAACATCGCCTGCGAACACGCAAGCCTCGCCCCCCTCGTCCTTGATCTCTCTTGCAAGCTTCTCGGCCCGCTCGGTGCTGCGGTTCACGAGCACGACCTTTGCGCCTTCGCGTGCGAACAGAATGGCGGTTGCCATGCCGTTGCCGACGCCTTCACCGCGCGGCGCTGCGCCCGTCACCACCGCCACCTTTCCCGCAAGTCGTCCGGCCATGTTCACGCCTCCTCGAAAGTTTCTTGGTCTTTGGACGTTACGCGTCCGCTATCACGATTCCGCGAGTTCCAATTGGTTGCGAAATCATCACACCCGCAGTTCTTCGTCACCGAACGCTCGGTGCGTCGAAACTTGGACAGACTGTGGGCGTAATTGCCCTATTGATCGTCATCACGGTCATATTCCTAAGGGGACTTGCATGAAGAAGCTAACACTTATCACCGTCGCGCTGCTCGCCGGAACGACACTGGCGTCGGCCGCGGACATGCGCATACCGACGAAGGCGCCGCCGATCGCGCCGCCGCCGATCTGGAGCTGGACCGGCTTCTACATTGGCGCGCACGCGGGCTACGGCTTCGGTGCCGACGACAATGTCGAGACCACCGGTCAGGCGCCAGCCAACATCGCCAACGTGCTGGGTGGCGCGCGTCCGGGCAGCGTCAGCCTCGATCGCGACGGCTTCATCGGCGGCGGCCAGATCGGCTACAACTGGCAGTTCGCGCCGAACTGGCTGTTCGGCATCGAAGCCGACATCTCGTACACGGATTTCCAAGAGAGCGTGACGGTCAACACGTTCCCGCTCGTCGGCCCGGGTACGCTTGCCAACACGTTCGAGTCGCGCATCGACTGGTTCGGAACGGTGCGCGGCCGTCTCGGCTACGTGTTCGATCGCACGCTGATCTACGCCACCGGCGGTCTCGCCTATGGCGACGTCCGCAACAGCGTCGCCTTCTTCGGACCCGCGGGTCAGCTTCAGTTCTCGGGCTCCACCAGCAACATCGAGACGGGCTTCACGGTCGGTGGCGGCATCGAGCATGCCTTCGCACCGAACTGGACCGTGAAGGGCGAGTACCTCTACTACGACCTCGGCAGCAACACCGTAAACGTGGCGGTCATTCCCGGCAGCGGCGGCGGTGGTACGGGCTACAACACGACGTTCGAGAACAACGGCCACATCGGCCGGGTCGGCATCAACTACAAGTTCGGGCCGATGTAATCGTTGCACGTCAATCACGAGCGTCGGAAAAGCCGCCTTCACAGGCGGCTTTTTCTTTGTCCCCGCTATTCCTTGACTGCGCCCGTGAGCGAGGAGACGTAGTAGTCGACGAACAGCGAGTAGAACAACGCCACTGGCAACGAGCCGAGCAGCGAGCCCGCCATCAGCGCACCCCACTGATAGACGTCGCCGGTGACAAGCTCGGTCAGGATCGCGACCGGCACGGTCTTGTTCGCGCTGCTCTGGATGAAGGCGAGCGAGTAGATGAACTCGTTCCATGACAGCGTGAAGCTGAAGATGCCGGCCGAGATCAGGCCGGGCACGGCGAGCGGCAGCGTGATCTTGCGCAGGATCTGCAGCCGAGTCGCGCCATCGACCAGCGCGCATTCTTCGAGCTCGTACGGGATCGACTTGAAGTAGCCGATCAACAGCCAGGTGCAGAACGGCACAAGGAAGGTCGGGAACACCAGGATCAGCGCCAGCGGCGAGTCGAACAGACCGAACTGGACGATGACGGTCGCGAGCGGAATGAACAGGATCGACTGCGGGACGAGGTAGGCGAGATAAATGCCGAGCCCGACATAGGCACTGCCCTTGAAGCGCAGCCGCTCGATCGCGTAGGCCGCCAGCGTGCTGGCCAGCAGCGACAGGAACGTGGATGCGAACGCGATCAGCATCGTCGTCCACAGCCAGCGCGGATAAGCGGTGTTGAACAAGAGATGCTTGATGTGATCGAGCGTCGGCGACGTGACCCAGAACGGATTATGGGCCTTGTAGTTGAGCAGTTCTGCGTTGGGTTTGATCGCCGTCAGCGACATCCAGTAGAACGGAAACAGCAGGATGAACACGAAACAGGCGAGCGGCAGATAGATCGTGATGACCCTGCGCGTGCGCGAGTCCCACGACATCATCTCGGGCTTGGCCGTGGCCGCGCCGGTCTGATTGGTGACGATATCACTCATGCTATGTCACCTCAGTCGACGTTGTCCGATCCCTGCTGCCATTTACGGCGGCCGAGACCGAAGTAGGAGAAGAGCGTCGCGAACACCAGGAACGGGATCATCGACACGGCGATCGCAGCACCTTCCGCGAGCTCGCCGCTGGCGATGCCGCGCTGGAATGCCAGCGTCGCAAGCAGGTGCGTCGAGTTCACCGGCCCGCCGCGGGTGATCGCATACACCAGCTGGAAGTCGGAGAAGGTGAAGATGATCGAGAACGTCATGACGATGGCGAGGATCGGCATCATCATCGGCAGCGTGATGTAGCGGAAGCGCTGCCATGGCGTCGCGCCGTCGAGCATCGCCGCCTCGTAGAGCGAGGGCGAAATCGTCTGCAGGCCCGCCAGCAGCGAGATCGCCACGAACGGAATACCGCGCCAGATATTGGCCGCGATCAGCGAGAAGCGTGCGCTCCAGGGATTGCCGAGGAAGTCGATGTTGGTCTCGCGCCAGCCCAGCATATCCACGAGCAGGTGCGAGATGATCGAGAATTGCGGATCATAGATCCACCAGAATGCGATCGCCGACAGCACCGTCGGCACGATCCATGGCAACAGCACGATGGCGCGGATCAGGCTCTTGAACGGGATGTGGTTGTTGAGCAGCATCGCCAGCCAGAAGCCGAGCGCGAATTTACCGATCGTGGCGACGCCGGTGTACAGCACGCTGTAGAATACGGCGTTCCACCACATCGGATCAGAGAGCAGATACTCGAAGTTTTCGAAGCCGACGAAGACGCCGCGTCGGCCGATGGTCGTGTCGGTGAACGCCAGCCAGATGCCGAGTCCCAGCGGATAGGACAGGAACACCATCAGCAGGCCGATCGCCGGGGTGAGGCAAACGACAATCAGGAACATCTTGTTGTCGAGCAGCCGTGCCAGCGCATTCGGTCGCCGCGCGCGCTCGACGAGTTGGTCGGTTAATGTAATGGCCATCGCTTCATCCAGTGGCTCGTCATGCCCGGCCTTGTGCCGGGCATCCACGTCTTCAAGGTACCGCCGTGAGGAAGGCGTGGATGGCCGGGACAGGCCCGGCCATGACGCAGAGTTACGTCACACCTTCACAAACGAGCGGATGCATTGCGGTCCGCAACTCCGCTTACCCTGCGCGGCGGAAGTAACGCTTCGCCCGGCGTTCGGCTTCGATGGCGGCGGCTTCCGGCGTCGCTTCGCCGGTCGCAACGGACGCGCACATCTGCACCAGCACGTAGTCGGCTCTCACCGCGCCGCTCGCCTGCGAGATTGGTCCCTTGTAGCCGTCATAGAAATTGCTTTGCATCGCGTCCTTGAAGAGCTGAATGTTCGGGTCGCCCTTCCACACGTCGGCTTCCCTGTAAGCGGCGAGTGGCTGCGACCAGTAGCCCAGATTGGCATTGAGCCAGGGCTCGTACTGCTCCTTCTCCATCATGAAGGTCAGGAATGCCTTTGCCGCGTTCGGGAACTTCGAGTGCTTGAACACCATCGCGTTCAGCGTCAGCCCGCCCATCGGCGCGGTCGGCGCCTTGCCCTTCGGCAGCAGTTGGTGCTGGCTGTCGTCGGCGATCGCCTTGGTCGCCGGGTCGTTCTTCATCGAGAAGTAGAGCGACACGCCGTTCGCAGTCAGATGGATTTCGCCCGCAGAGTAGGCCCGGTTGTTGGAGACGTCGTTCCACGACGTCGTTCCCGGAATCATGTGCGGATAGAGCTCCTTCAGATACCTCAGCGCCTCGATCGTCTCCTTCGAGTTGATGATGACCTCGCCCTTTTCGTCCAGCAGCGAGGAACCGTGCGACCACAGGATCCAGTGGGCGAAACCGTTGCCGTCACCGACCGCATTGCCGAGTGCCCAGCCGGCCGGCTTGCCGGCGGCCTTCAGCTTCTTGACGACATCGAGCACGCCGGCCATGTCGTCCGGCACCTTGTCGTAGCCGATCTGCTGCAGCGTCGATTTTCGGTAGATCAGCGGGCCGAAGCTGGCGCCGAACGGGATGCCGATCCAGTTGCTGGTGCCGTGCTTCTTGCCATATCGCTCCGCCATCGTGGCCCAGCCGCCGTATTTCTTACCGAGGAATTCGGCTACGTCCGACAGCTCGATCAGCTTGTCCTGATAGATATGCGGAGCATCCGAAAAGCCCATGATCAGGTCGGGGCCGGCGCCGCTGTTCGAGGTCACCGCCGTCTGCTGATTGATGTCCTCCCAGCCGACGAAATCGACCTTCACCTCGACGCCGGTCTTGTCGCTGAAGCGCTTGGCGTTGGCGCGGAAGATGTCTTCGTCGGGCTGCACGAACTTGACCGGTCGCAGCATGCTCAGTTTGGCGCCGCTTTCGATCTTGAAGTCCGGCGCCGGCACATCCGCGGTCTTGATCGTCGACTGGGCCGACGCGCCGGTCGCGTAGAGCGCTGCAGCGGAGACGCCGAGACCAAGTGCGTCGCGACGGGTGAATTTATCCTGCATGACGTTCTCCCTGTGGTGTTTTGGTGTTTCTTCTCGTTCTCTTGGTATTTTCTAGTTCATCGTAATCCGGTTGCCGGTTTCGGCGTCGAAGACATGCGCCACTGTCCGGTCCGGCATGATGCGGATGATGTCGCCCGGCCGGGCATTGACGCGTTCGCGGAACGTGCAGACCAGCGGCGTCTCGCCGAGGCGAACCGTAACCTGGGTTTCCGACCCCATGGGTTCGACCAGGTGCACCTTCGCGTCCATGCCGCCTTCGGGCTGCAGGCGAATGTATTCCGGACGGATGCCGTAGACCGCTTTGCGCGACCCCATGCCTTTCGGCAGCGGCAGCACGATGCCGTTCTCGGTCCGGAACTGGTCGCCGGCAGTCTCGCCTTTGAGCAAATTCATGGCCGGCGAGCCGATAAAGCTCGCGACAAACAGATTGGTCGGGTGGTCGTAGAGGTCGAGTGGCGTGCCGATCTGTTCGACATTGCCCTCGCTCATGGCGACGATCTTGTCGGCCATGGTCATGGCCTCGATCTGGTCGTGGGTGACGTAGACGGTGGTCACCTTCAGCCGCTGATGCAGGTCCTTGATCTCGGCACGCATCTGCACCCGTAGCTTTGCATCGAGGTTGGACAGGGGCTCATCGAACAGGAACACCTGCGGGTTGCGGACTATGGCGCGGCCCATCGCCACACGCTGGCGCTGCCCGCCGGACAACTGCCGCGGATAGCGGCCGAGGAACTGGCCGAGGCCGAGAATTCCAGCGGCGCGATTGACCTCGGACTGGATCTTGTCCTTCGACGTGCCGGCCAGCGTCAGCGAGAACGCCATGTTGTCGAACACGGTCATGTGCGGGTACAGCGCGTAGTTCTGGAACACCATCGCGATGTCGCGCTCTTTCGGCGCCACGTTGTTCACGACCTTCTGGCCGATGCGGATTTCCCCGCCGGTGATGTTTTCAAGGCCGGCGATCATCCTGAGCAGCGTCGATTTTCCGCACCCCGACGGCCCGACCAGCACGACGAATTCGCCGTCGTCGATGCCGACGTTCACGCCATGCAACACCTGAACAGTTCCGAATCTCTTGGTGACGCTGCGGATATCGACGCTCGCCATCTGTCCTCCCGTGAAGGCGCGTTTACCGCTGCCTTATTTTTCGTCTTGTCGTGTTCGTCTTGTCGTCTTGCGACCCGACCGTCGTGGAACTGAAACAATGCACAGTTCCCTGACACCAGATCGCGGTAATCTTTTGATCCTCGGCCTCTTTCCGGGCCTTCGCAAACTCTACCGACGCGTCAGTTTGCTATCGAAACGCATTCGGCGAAAGTTTTCAGCCCGCGAAAAAGCGAACTGTCGCACCTGAACTTTAGTAGGCCCGGCGGCGGATGCCAACTCGTACCCGCGGCCGGGGCCCAAGTTGTACGATGTCATACCACCTTGCACGAATGTGCGCCGCAACAAACTTGCCGTCCGCGCGTCCGTCATGCTTACATAGGACTCGCTGATGCAACGCGCGTCCCGAAGAAAGCGCAAAGATTAAAGCGGCTTGCCGTCGCGATGTTTCCGTATTGCGGCGGCTCGGTGGGATGATGCTTCGGCGGGGAGTGAAGCGAATGCCTGTGTACCAGAACCGCTCGGTCGGACGCGTCCTGAGCATCCTCGAGCTTCTCGGCAACACCCCCAAGGCGCTTACGCTTACGGAAATTGCCCGCGGTGTGAAGCTCGATGCCTCCACGGCCTATCGTGCGCTGCGGGCGCTGTGCGAACGCGGCTTCGTCTACCGGATCGAGGCTACCCGCCGCTATGTCCTGAGCTACAACGCTTTCCGACTCGGCAGCCCCGACCGCGTGGTGCAGGGTATAGACAACCGCGCCCGCATGATCATGGTGCGGCTGGCGAAGGACCTGAGCGAAACGATCCGCCTCGCCGTGCTCGAAGGCGCCGAAGCGCGCTTCTGCGCCGAGGCGGGCGTGGCGCGGCCCGGCCTGCGGATGCTCGGCGCGATGGTGGATGCGCACGCCTCCGCCGCAGGCAAGGCGCTGATCGCCTGGCGTTCGCGCGCCGACGTCGAGTTGCTGTATCGCGGCCGCAGCATGCACATCTATTCGGAGCGCACAATCCGCAGCGTCCCGATGCTGATGGGCGAACTGGCGGAGATACGCGCCCAGGGCTTCGCCGTCAGTGACGGCGAAGGGCTGCGGCCGGACGACCGCGGGCTTGCCGCGCCCTGCTTCGATTCCAACGGCCATGTGCGCTTTTCCATCGCCATCGCCTCGACCCGCAAACGGTTGCCGCCGGCCCGCGACAAGTCCTGCCTGCCGAAGCTCTTTGCGGCTGCGCGCGAGATGTCGGACGCGCTTGGCCTCCTGGGCGCGGACTGGACCCCGCTCGGCGGCGCCGACTATTCCGAGGTCGCCGCCAGCTACTACAGCCCACCGCAACGCGAGCAGGTGCAGCCGCGCCGGCCGACGGCGGATGTTCATGCGGAGACGACGCGGGCTTAGGACAGGTATGTCGTCCGACGCGGCCACATACTCAGTGTCATCACCGGGCTTGACCCGGTGATCCCGCTTAGGAAGGCACTGCGCCCCTAAGCGGGATGGCCGGGTCAAGCCCGGCCATGACAGCAACAAGCGCTCGTTTCCATATTCAATCGTCAAACAGCAATCTCCAGACGTGTTTCATCGCCCTTGTTCTTTGTCCGGCCTGGGGCTGCCGGTCTTCTGTTGCCTTCCCTAGCCCCCGAGAGGGCGTGCGGAACGCTTGGGCGTTTCACCGCACCCGCGGCCCCGTGTGCAAAAGGGGTAGAAAAGACGCACACGAGCTCCTGACGAACGCAGCTCCACGCCTGCGTTCCGCACGCGCCGGATTAACGGCTTGCCGGATTCCAGCGGAGCCGAGCCCGGCTCACTTGACCAAATACGGAGGACCTCACCGCATTGCTGGACCGCTTGGGCCGTCCGCCCTCGGCGCCGTCGTCATCCCCTTTCCGCGTCGCGCCTCATCACCGCGACACGAACAAGGGCCGGCACCGCGACGGACCCGTCGCATCCCGCTCCGCGATCGAAAGACGGTTCGAACGCGCCCTCACATCGGAGCGGAACGGAGGAAGAATAATCCGAAATTTATTTCGGAAAAAGAGAAATTTAGGAGGCTGTCAATAACCTGTTCAAAGATCGGATAAGCTATTGGCAACACTCGTCATTGCGAGGAGCGCAGCGACGAAGCAATCCAGTCTGAGGTTGCGGCTACTGACGTTTTTTTGTTTGCGCGCTACGCGCGCGCTGGATTGCTTCGCTTCGCTCGCAATGACGGCGGCGCTCGTTTTCGTCGCTGGCACCTACAGCTTGCGGCCCTGGGCGGCGATGTAGCCGCGGTTCCAGGTGGGGGTGATCCAGACTTCGTTGATGGTGACGCTGGCGGGAAGGCAGGCGAGGTAGCGGATGAGGTCGCCGCAATGCTCCGGCTGCAGCATCTTTGCGAGATCCTCCGCCGACAGCGGATTGGGGCGGTTTTTCAGGATCGGCGTATTCACCTCGCCCGGCAGCAGCGCCGTGGAGCGGATGCCGTTGGCGCAGTCCTCCATGTTGATGGTGTGGCTCATGGCGACCACCGCGTGCTTGGCAGCCGTGTAGCCCGGGCCCGACAGGGAGCTGACGTTGCGGCCGGCCATCGACGCGGTGTGGATCAATTGCCCGCCGCCCTGCGCCCGCATCTGCGGCAGCACGGCGCGCGCGCAATAGAATGCGGAGTTCAAATTTCCCTGCAGCAGCGCGTCGATGCCGTCGGGAGAGATGCGCTTCCATTCGCGTTCGACAATGTTGAGGCCGGCATTGTTGACGAGCAGGTCGAGCCGCGAAAATTTCGCAACGATCCGCTGGGCGACGCTGTCGACTTGCGATGCCTTGGTGAGATCGGCCGCTTCGACCGCAGCCTTGCCGCCTTTTGCCTCGATCGCCTTGGCGACCGCGTCGAGCGGCTCCTTGCGGCGGCCGGTGAGGACGACGGTGGCGCCTTCGTCCGCCAGCGCAAGCGCCGCGGCCTCACCGATGCCGGTGCCGGCGCCGGTGACCCATGCGATTTTTCCGGTGAGATTTGGCACTGAGTTTCTCCTCATCAATGGTTGTCATGCCCGCGAAGGCGGGCATCCAGTACGCCGCAGCGGTTGTGATCTAACTCTGACGCTCTGGAATACTGGATCCCCGCCTTCGCGGGGATGACACTGAGTGTTTGGCTGCGCTGACGCCTAGCTATTCGGGCCTCTTCCCATGCCGATGGGCTGCCAGCGCTTCAGCTTGGTGTTCTGCAGTACCTGCGGGTTGACGCAGCTCATTGGCCAGAAGCCGGTCAGCACCAGCGACAATTCGTGGCCGACGCGTCGCTTGCGCCCTTCGTCGAAGCGCGCCGAGGCCGAGGCGTTGTGCGGCGACAGGATGACGTTCTCCATCGAGAGCAGCGGATTGTTGTGCGACGGCGGCTCCTTCTCCAGCACGTCGAGCGAAGCGCCCGCGATCCACTTCTCCTGCAGCGCCTTGATCAGCGCCTCCTCATCGACGGTCGGGCCGCGGCCCGTGTTGATGAAGATCGCCGTCTTCTTCATCTGCTTGAAGTGCTTCTCGGTCAGCATGTGATGCACCTCGGGCCGCGCCGGCGCGTGCATCGACACGAAATCGGACTGCTGCAGCACTTCCGACAACGTGGCGGGCAGCACGCCGTTGTCGGAGATCAGCATCTCCTCGATGAACGGGTCGTAGGCGATCATGCGCAGCCCGAACGGCGCCGCGCGCTTGGCCACCGCCCGCGCCACCCGGCCGAACGAGACGAAGCCGAGCGTCTGGCCGGCAAGCCGCGGGATCTTGAGCAGCGCCGGGCGGCCCTCGCTCCAGCGCCCCTCCCGCACCATCCTGTCCTGCTCGATCAGGCGGCGGAAGCCGGCGAGCAGCAGCGCCATGGCGTGATCGGCCACCTCCTCGATGAAGGTATCGGGCACATTGGTGACCGGGATACCGCGGGCGCTCGCCGCCTTCACGTCCACGCTATCGACGCCGACGCTGCCGAGCGTAATCACCTTGCAGTTCTGCAGGGCATCGATGATCGACTTGGTGATCGGGATGCCCTTGGCGTAGATCGCATCGGCGTCCTTGGCGGCAGCGATGAAGCCCGCTTCGTCGGCCGGCGCCTCGATGATCTCCGCATCGATCCCGACCAGCGCCTCGCTCTCCAGGTCATAGCCGCCGCCGGCCGTGGTGAAGCTTGCGCCCTTCGGCGTGACCACCTTGTATTTCGCCATTTCGTTTGCCTCCCTTTTATTCACTCGCAACTTTTGCGGGCGCCCGCCACAATTCCGGCGCCTGCCATTTGAACCATGATCTCAGCCAGCGTGTTGATTGTCACGAGGTCGACGTTCGGCTTTGATCGGACGTTGCGAAACCCGTTATATTGCAAGGCGGCCATCGGCTGAGAGGTGAACGGCGGCCCATGTCTCGAACGGATTTCTTGTCGAGTACGGTGGATGAGCGCGCGAACGGGCGTCTGCTCGCCTGTGCCCTGATGCTGCTCATGCTGGCCTGGCCGGCGGTGTGGAACGGGTTTCCAATCGTGTTTCCCGACACCGGCGGCTACCTCGCCCGGCCATTCGAGGAGACGCTGGCGACGGGTCGCGCGGCGATCTACGGCGCTTTTCTGCTCCTCGGCATCAAATTCCAGTTCTGGCCCAACATCGTGATTCAGGCCGGCCTGATTGCCTGGCTCATTCTGCTGATGCTGCGCCTGCACGGGTTCGGCCACCGGCATTGGCTCGCAGCCGCCATCATGGCCGGGCTCTGCGCGCTCACCGGCCTGCCCTGGTACGCCGCCCAGCTCATGCCGGACATCCTGGTCCCCGCCGCGGTGCTGGCCGTCGCGCTGCTCGCATTCTATGCAGAGGACCTGCGACGATGGGAACTCGCGGTCCTTGTCGGCATCGTCGCGGTCGCGATCGCCAGCCACATGTCGATCCTTGCCCTGGTGCTCGCCATTGTCGCGGTGCTGGGCGTCGTCCGCCTGCTCGGCTCGCGCGTCCCCTTGCCGAGGCCCCGCGTGCTGTTGCCGGCGACGGCGATCGCCGCGGGCGCGCTGCTCGCGCTGCTGTCGAACTTCGTCATCACCAAGCAGTTCGCGTTCACGCCGGGCGGCTTCAACTTCGTGTTTAGCCGGCTGGTTCAGGACCGCATCGTCGATCGCTATCTCAAGGACCATTGTCCGGACGCCGCCATCCGGTTGTGCAAGTATCGCGACGACGTTCCGGAAACGGCCAACCGCTGGCTCTGGGCACTGGACAGCCCGATCCACAAGCTCGGTGGCCTCAAGGGATACGAACCCGAGGCACGGATGATCGTGATCGAAAGTCTCGGGCTTTATCCGCTCATGCATCTGGAGACCGCAGTCGCCAGCGCGGTGAAGCAGTTCGTCAGGTTTGCGACGGGCGACGGGCTGACGCCGTGGGCGTGGTACACGCGGCTGACCTTCGAACGATTCGCGCCGGGCGCGCTGCATGGCTACATCACCGGACGGCAAGCGACGTCATCCTTTGATTTCAGCTGGATCAACCTCATCCACGTCCCGGTGCAGGCGTTGGCGATCGCGGGATTGCCGATCATCATGCTCACCCGGTCGTCCAGCCGCATTTCGGCGTTTGCCGCGTTGGTGCTCATCGCACTGCTGGCCAACGCGGCTATCTGCGGCGTGCTGTCGAATCCCCACGACCGCTACCAGAGCCGGCTCGCCTGGCTCGCCACGCTGGTGGCAGCGATCGCCCTGCTCGAGCAACAGCCGCAGACCAGGCAGCGGCAGACGGGAAGCGCCGGCGCACCCGCGCCACGACGCTGACCATGCCGTATATGCCTCAGGCGCCTCGTGCCTCTGCGACTGCTGCCTTCGCCGCGTTGACCATGATGCCGACCTCGTTGGAGATCGTCACCAGCTTGAAGCCCATCTTGATCATGCGCTTCGCGTATGCGGCGCTGCCGCAATGCAGGCCCGCGGCAATGCCCCGCTTGCCGGTCGCCGCCAGCAGGCCCTCGTAGATCTTCAGGATCTCGGGGTCCTCCACATCGAGCTTCGGCTCCTTGCCCAGCGAGAATGACAGGTCCGACGGACCGATATAGATGGCGTCGATACCCGGCACGTCGAGGATGGCATCGATGTTGCCGATCGCCGTCTTGGTCTCGATCATCGGCATCAGCACGATTTCGTCGTTGGCGGTCTTCTGATAGTTGCCCGCCTCGCCATAGAGGCCGGCGCGGATCGGCCCGTTGCTGCGGGTGCCCTTCGGCGGATACTTCGCATACTGAACCAGCGCCCGCGCTTCGGCTTCGGTATTCACCATCGGGCAGATCACGCCACAGGCGCCGGCATCCAGCACCTTGCCGATGATCCCAGGCTCGTTCCACGGCACCCGCACCATCGGCACCACGCCGGACGACTGCATGCCCTGGAAGCAGGCGACGCAAGAGAGATAGTCCTGCACACCGTGCTGCATGTCGACGGTGACGCTGTCCCAGCCGGCGCGGCTGAACATCTCGGCGGAAAATGCATTCGGGATCGCCAGCCAGCCGTTGACGACCGCCTTGTTCGCCTGCCACGCCGTCTTGAGCTTGTTTGCCATGGGGATTTCCTTGGGCTTCTTGCTTGTAGCCCGGATGGAGCGCAGCGAAATCCGGGACTCCTGTCGCAGAGCGAGACCCCGGATTGCGCTGCGCTCCATCCGGGCTACGGCACGCTAGCTAGTGGATGCCGCCGCGGCAATGCCGCCGGCGCAGTGACCTTGCAGCCGGTGAAATTGAAGAACCCGATTGACGCGCACCGCCCCCGATGCAAGTCTTGAAGTGCAGGATTTACAGCATGTTAGCCCGCACAAAGAACGGGCCGCATGCACAAGCGATCATCTCGTTTTGCTCAGTCCCAGGTCAGGAGAACTCGATGTTCCACTTCCCGCGCTGGAAATTTCTCGCCACAGCATCAAGCGTCGCAGTCCCGATCCTCTTGTCCGCGCTCGCTTCACCGGCATTCGCCGCAGGCAAGACCATCACTGCCGTCATGCATTCCGATCTGCGCGTGATCGATCCGGGGATCACGACCGCTTACATGACACGCAACCACGGCTACATGGTCTATGACACGCTGGTGGCGACGGATTCGAGCTTCAAGATCCAGCCGCAGATGGCGGACTGGAAGATCTCCGACGACAAGCTCACCTATACCTTCACGCTGCGCGATGGACTGAAGTGGCACGACGGCGCGCCGGTAACGGCGGAGGACTGCGTGGCCTCGCTCAAGCGCTGGGGCCGCGTCGACGGCATGGGCCAGAAGCTCATGGACTTCACCGCCAGCATCGAAGCCACGGATGCGAAGACGATCACGCTGAAGTTGAAGGAGCCCTACGGGCTGGTGCTGGAGTCGATCGGCAAACCGTCGTCGCATGTGCCGTTCATGATGCCGAAGCGGCTGGCGGAAACCGAGGCGGGCAAAACCATCGCCGAGCAGATCGGGTCCGGTCCGTTCAAATTCGTGCAGGCCGAATTTCAGCCCGGCGTGAAGGCGGTGTACGTGAAGAACACCGACTATGTGCCGCGCAAGGAGCCTTCCAGCTGGACCGCCGGCGGCAAGGTGGTCAAGGTCGATCGCGTCGAGTGGATCACCATGCCGGATGCGCAGACCGCCGCGAATGCGCTGCAATCCGGCGACATCGATTTCCTAGAGAATCCGCCGTTCGACCTGGTCCCGGTGCTGGAGGCCAACAAGGAGCTGACGGTCGAGACGCTGAGCAAGTTCGGCTTTCAGACGCTCGGCCGCATGAACTTCCTTCTTCCGCCGTTCGACAACGTCAAGGTCCGCCGCGCGGCGCTTCTGGCCATGAACCAGAAGGATGTGCTCGATGCGCTGGTCGGCAACCCGAAATACTACAAGATCTGCGGTGCCGTGTTCGTCTGCGACACGCCGCTTGCCACCGACATCGGCTCGGAGACCCTGGTGAAGGGCAATGGCATGGCAGAGGCAAAGAAGCTTCTCGCCGAATCCGGTTATGACGGCACCCCGATCGTGCTCATGGCGCCGGGCGACGTCGTGACGCTGAAGGCACAGCCGACCGTCGCGGCGCAGCTGCTGCGTCAGGCCGGCTTCAAGGTGGACCTGCAGGCGACCGATTGGCAAACGGTCGTGACCCGCCGCGCCAGCCAGAAGCCGGTGAAGGAAGGCGGCTGGAACATGTTCTTCACTAACTGGACCGCCGCCGACGTCCTGAACCCGGTGGTCAGCGTCTCGGTCGGCGGTCGCGGAACGAAGGGCGGCTGGTTCGGCTGGGCGGAAGACGCAACGGTCGAGAAGCTGCGCGACGCCTTCGCCCGGGCGTCTTCGCCGGACGAGCAAAAGAAGATCGCCGCCGACGTTCAGAAGCGGGTTCTTGACGAGGTCATCTACATTCCACTCGGACAATATCTCGCGCCAAGCGCATGGCGGAAGTCGCTCACCGGCGTGCTCGACGGCCCGGCAACACCGGTGTTCTGGAATATCGACAAGAAGAGTTGAGGTTCGGCGACGGCAAGCGACCGCCTTATCCGTCATTGCGAGCGAAGCGAAGCAATCCAGTCTGCAGTTGCGGCATATACCGCTCTGGATTGCTTCGTCGCTGCGCTCCTCGCAATGACGGCCGGCGCGTGGCCATCCGCTTTCATTTCAACTCGCCCCGAACACCGGCCCATTCGGCTTGATGCGGATGCCGGGGCGGAGGCGCTTCCACGGCAAGGTTGCGGGGTCGGCGGGCATGGCGCCGGGGGCGGCGCAGATCAGGAGTTTTTCGGCGATCGGCTCGAAGTCGGCGCGGAAGTGCACTGAGCTTTTGTTGACGAGGATCGCTTGCGTGGTCGGCTCGATGCCGACGTAGCGATACATCGCTTGATCAGCGAGCTGCGCCTTGCGCGAGCCGACGACGACCTGGACGCCATTGATGCGCAAGGCAGCCGACGGTCCCATGTCCATGTGGCGCCCGCGATAAAACGGACCGGTGCCGACGAATTTCCCGTCGGAGAGCGTCTCGACGACGAAGCTCGCCTGATAGGGCTCGTCGCCGGGTATGCCCGACTTGCCGCCGAGCGCGAGCGTCACCGTTGCGCCGACGCCCGCCGCGTGTGCTGCCGCGGCGGACTGCGGGTCGCACACGACGCCGATCGCTGCGCGGGTGGCGTTGTTGCGCACCAGCGCGCGCAGCATCCCCGTGGTGTCGGAATCCCCGCCGGCGCCCGGATTGTCCTGGGTGTCGGCGATGACGATCGGCTTGCTGGCACTCCGCGCCAGCTCCATCGCATGACGCACGCCATCATCGGGCGAATAGATGCGGCCGTCGAACGCGGTCTCCTTGGCAACGACCGCCGCCGCAATTTCATCTGCCGCTTTATCCGCATCCGCCTGCGTCCTGCCGTAGGCGAAAACGCTCGGCCCACAGTCGAGGAAATCAGCCGCCGGGAAACCCGAGGCGAACGACAGCGTCGGCACCGCGTCGCTCTGAAGCGCCGCAAGCCTTTGATAGACGGCCTGCATCGGCTGGTCTGTCGTGCATTGCCAGCTGATGGGGATGAGAAACGGCAATTGCCGGAAGGCCTTGGCAAAGCGGCTCTTGCTCTGGAGCATCAAGGCCAGATGCTCGGCGCAGGCGCGGCCGGTGTCGGCCATGTCCACATGAGGATAGGTCCGATAGGCGATCAGGGCGTCCGCATGCTCGATCATCTGCGGGCTCACATTGGCGTGCAGGTCGAGACTGGTAACCAGCGGCACGTCCTTGCCGACCAGTTTGCGCACGCGCGCGAGAACCTCGCCCTCCCCGTCGTCGAGATGCTCGGTCACCATCGCTCCGTGCAGATCGAGATAGATGCCGTCAACCGGGCCGGCCGACGCAAGTCCGTCAAGCAGCATCGCAACGATACGTTCGAATGCATCTTCCGTGACATGCGCCGACGGCGTCGCACCACAGGCGATGGTCGGCGCAAGCTCCCAGCCTTTGACCTCAGCTGCTTCGACAAACCCCGCGAGACCGAGATTGATGCCGCGCATGACCTTGAGAAGGCCGGCGCCTCGCGTCATCGACAGCGAGCCGCCGCCATGCACGAAAGCCTCATAGGTGGCCTTGGTTGGCGCGAAGGTGTTGGTCTCGTGCAGAAAGCCGCCGACGGCAATACGTGTCATCAGTCATCAACCTCGCATCAAGTGGGGATCGCTCCCGTTGCCGCCGTCGCGGCAACGGGCCGAAAGTTGGCAAAATCCCATCCGCGGCCGGGCGCCGCATCGATCAGCATGCGCGTATAGGCCTGCTGCGGCGTGGTCAGCACCTGTGCGGCCGGCCCCTGCTCGACGACGCGGCCGTGCTGCATCACAGCGACGTCGTCGCAGATCTGTGCCGCCACGCGCAAATCGTGGGTGATGAACAGCAGCGCGACGCCGAGGCGCGCCTGAATCCGATCCAGCAGCTCGAGCACCTGCGCCTGCACCGAGACGTCGAGCGCCGAGACCGCCTCGTCTGCAACCAGTACGTCCGGATCAAGTGCCAGCGCGCGCGCAATCGCGATGCGCTGGCGCTGGCCGCCGGAGAACTGGTGCGGAAAGCGCTCGATGGCGTCGGTCGGCAACCCGACCAGCTGGAGCAATTCACGCGCCTTCGCCAGGGCCTTCGCGTGCGGCACGCCGAAATTGACCGGCCCCTCGGCGATGGTTTCGCCGACGGTGATGCGCGGGTTGAGGGAGCGATAAGGGTCCTGGAAAATGATCTGGATCTTCTGTCGATGCGGCCGCAGCAAACGCCGCGACAGACCGGATATCTCGTGGCCGGCGAGACGAATGCCGCCGGAGGTCGGATCGATCAGCCGCAGGATGCAACGCGCCACCGTCGACTTGCCGGACCCGCTTTCGCCGACGATGCCGAGCGTGCGCCCCTTGCGCAGGGTGAGCGTCACATCCTGCGCGGCCGCGACCTCGCGGGCGCGTCCAAAGAACGAACGCTCGCGATAGACCTTGCCGAGGTCGTTTGCTTCCAGCACCACCGGCTCGCTGGTGCTCGCCCGCGGCGGCCGCGGCACCAGGCTCGGCACGGAGGACAGCAGGTTGCGCGTGTATTCCATGGTGGGGCTGCGCAGAATGGTGTCGAGCGGGCCGGTCTCGACCAGTTTGCCGTAACGCATGACGGCGACGCGATCGGCGATCTCGGCCACGACCCCCATGTCGTGGGTGATGAACAGGACGGCGGTGCCGTGGTCGCGCTGCAGATCGCGGATCAGCGCGAGAATCTGCTTCTGGGTCGTGACATCCAGCGCGGTGGTCGGCTCATCGGCGATCAGCAGTTTTGGCTTCAGCACCAGCGCCATGGCGATCATGATGCGCTGGCGCTGGCCGCCGGAGAGCCGATGCGGGTACGACGCGAAAATACGCTCGATCTCCGGCAGGCGCACCTGCTCCATCATCTCCAGAATGCGCTTGCGCCGCGCCCGCGCGTCAAGATTCGTGTGCTCACGCAGCACCTCGTCGATCTGACGTCCGATCGGCACGACCGGATTGAGCGCGGTCATCGGCTCCTGGAAAATCATGGCCATGGTGGTGGCGCGCAGCTGCCGCAGCCGGCCACTGCTGGCGGAGAGAATCTCTTCTCCCGCCAGCCTGATGCTGCCGCCGGTCGGCACCAGCGCGCGCTTTGGCAAGAGGCCCATCACCGTCAGCGACGTCACGGACTTTCCCGAACCGCTCTCACCGACAAGGCACAGCGTTTCGCGTTCGCGGACCTGCAGGGAGATGTTATCGATCACGCGGTGACCGTCCGCAGCCTTGCCAAGGCCGACGACGAGATTGTCGATCTCGAGGACGGTATCGTTGGGCGGCGCTCGATCGCTCACTTGCCACCTCCGCGTTGCTGCATGCGCGGATCGAGCGCATCGCGCGCGGCGTCACCGATCAGGTTGACGCTGAGGATCGCGATCGACAGCAACAGTCCCGGCCAGAAGATGAGCGAGGGCTTGACCTGGAAAAACGCCCGTCCCTCGGCCATGATATTGCCCCATGTCGGCGTCTCGGGATTGATGCCGGCACCGAGGAACGACAGGATCGCTTCGGTGAGGATGGCGGAAGCGCACACGTAGGTGCCCTGGACGATCAAGGGCGCGATGGTGTTCGGCATCAGATGCCGCCACATGATTTTCGGCATGCTGGAGCCCACCGATATCGCCGCCTCGACATACGGCTCTTCCCGTGCCGAAAGCACGACCGAGCGGACCAGCCGCGCGACGCGCGGGATTTCGGGAATGGTGATGGCGATGAGCACGGTGGCGAGGCTGGCGCCCGACAGCGAGATCACGGCAATCGCCAGCAGGATGCTCGGGATCGCCATCAGTCCGTCCATCACCCGCATCATCACCGCGTCGACCCAGCGGAAGAAGCCGGAGACCAGGCCGATCAGCAGCCCGATGCCGATCGAGCAGACGGCGGCGCCGAGACCGATCAGCAGCGAAACCCTGCCGCCATAAATGATCCGCGACAGCAGATCGCGGCCGTAGCCATCGGTGCCGAGCAGGAATTGCGAGCTCGCGGGCTTCAGCCGCTGTGCCGGCGCAAGCTGCTGCGGGTCGTGCGGCGCGAGCACGGGCGCCAGGATCGCCGCCAGCACGATCAGGGCGAGGCAGACGGTCGCCGTCGCGATGACCGGCGTCGACGTCAGGAACCCGAACCTGCGCCCAAACGGCGTTGTGATCGGGATCGACGATTGGGGTACGGTTTCGATCGCCATCAGCGCCTGCTCAGTATCGGATTCGCGGATCGAGCAGCGTGTAGGCGAGGTCGACCAGGAGATTGACGGCAACGTACAAAGCCGACGTCAGCAGGATCATGGCCTGGATGACGGGATAATCGCGCGCCAGCACCGCATCGACGGTGAGACGGCCGATGCCCGGCAGATTGAACACGCTTTCGGTGACGACGACACCGGAGATCAGCAGCGCAAAGCCGGTGCCGATCACGGTGATGACCGGGACGGCCGCGTTGCGCAGGCCATGCCGCAGCAGCACCGCGGGCTCACCAAGGCCTTTGGCGCGCGCCGTGCGTACGTAATCCTCGTTCAGCACGTCGAGCATCGCGGCGCGCGTCATCCGCGCAATCAGCGCGATGTAGATGAAGGACAGCGTGCAGGTGGGCAGGACGATGCGCTCGAAGAACGGGCCGAACCCCGCGCTGATCTTGCGGAAGCCCTGCACCGGAAACCATCGCAGGTCGATCGCGAACACCTGGATCAGCACATAACCGATGACGAAGACCGGCACCGAGAACCCGACCACCGACAGGATCATGACGAAACGATCGATCCAGGTATCATGCTGCCATGCCGCGATGACGCCGAGCGGCACCGCGACGACGATGGAAAGAATGATCGTCGACAGGGCGATGCTGATCGACGGCTCGATGCGCTGGCTGATCATGCTCAGCACCGGAACATTGGAGATCAGCGAGACGCCGAGATCGCCACGCAGCAGCTTGCCGATCCAGGTGAAGAACTGGGTGTAGAGCGGCTCGTTCAGGCCAAGCGAGATACGGATGCGCTCGAGTTGCTCGGGGCTCGCATTGTCACCGGCGATGATGGCGGCGGGGTCGCCGGGCGTCAGCCGCAGCAGGAGAAACACGATCAGCGCCACCACACCCATGACTGGGATGGCGGCGAGGATGCGGCGAATGAGGTATCCAAGCATCGATTACTCAAGGAACCAAATGTGGGCCCGGCGATGAGGCTACCGCACTGGCCTGCCAGGTCAAAGATCATGCACCCGGAGCGGGCGTCGGGACCCGTTGCCATGCACAATTGGTGCCACAAGCAGGCTGGTTCTTTCCACGACCTGTGGGGCCGGCCCGGCCCTCTGGATTGCCTGCACCGCAATCGCTCGGTCCTACGACGCGGCGGACACCCCCGCCCCGTGCGGCAGCGCGAAGGAAATCCGATATCCGGGGAAGCGGCGCTCAATCAGAGCACCGTATTCGACGTCCCTGCACGAGTCGGCCAGACTCGCGAAATCCTGAGCAAGCGATGCCTCGCTCATGCAAGCTGCAGAGAGAATGACGCGGAGCATGCTGACGTACAGGAATGCAAAACAGACAACATTCATCAGCATTGTCTTACCCTCCTCGCGCGGTTAATCGGCGATTGCGGTCTCCGGCAGGTTGAACCGGCACGCGGAGATCAGCCTGACCAGCTCGGCCTGCCGCCGCGTTTCCGTCTTCTCGAAGATCTGCTTGAGATGCGAACGGCCGGTGCTCACGGCGATCCCAAGCTTTCGCGCGCAAGCCTTGAGGCCCTCGCCCCTGGCGATCTCGATGGCCAGCTTCGCCTGCGCATCGGTCAGACCGAAATGGCCGCGCAGTTGCTCGGCATCGGGAAGCGAGGCCTCGCAGGGCTTCGAGGCGAAGACGATCAGAAACCGTTTGTCCGACCTGTCGCCCTCTCGCTCGCTGGCCACGACCAGCCCCAGGCATAGCGCGTCCTCTGCATCACCCAGCCGGCAAAACGTCATCGGCACCGAACCGGATGACGCCGCCTCGACGCACTGCTTGACGACAAGGCGGAGCGCCTTGGTCTCGGAACCGATGGCTGAAACGAGCAGCCCGTTTCGCGCCGACAGGCGGCCGGCTTCCAGCATCCGCTTTGCCGTCGCGCTGGCGAAGTGGATCCGCGAGTCGGCGTCGAGAACGAACACCGCGGTTTCGATGTAATCCAGGGCGAGCGCGGCCAATTGACCCGTCCCGGAGGTCATCAGCTCGCTGGAATACGGCTCAATCGGCGGTAGAAAAGTTGGCTGACGGTGTGCTGCAAGGGCAATCATGGCTGGCTCCCACTCCACGTTGGATGCCAGCAACCTGCGCCACCCCCGTCAGCGGGGCGTCAATTGCCCGTTAAATGCGACCAAGGGGGCGTGATTAAAATGTGATTTTCGCCATTGGAGCGGCGGCGCTGAGGGGAAAGCGGGCGCCGCATCCTTCGAGACGATTTCAGGACTCGACCGGGGGATACCGGCGCCTGGGTATGCGACCTTCCGCCGGACGCCGGAAGACGAACGCGCCAAGCCGCCGGCGCCGCTCGGTATCTTCCGGCAGCACCGGAATGTCGCCTGGCTCAGGGGTGACGATGACGGGCTCGTTCCGTTCAAGCCGGTCGGCGATCTTCCGCACGAGCTGCGGCGCCGACACGCTCGTGCCGCGCAATCTGACGATCGATCCGCCAAAGGTGCCCGCAGCAAGCACGCCCCAATGCCCGTCGCCCTCTTCGGTGACGGCAGAACAGTCCGGGCCGTCCCGAAGCGTCACCGGACCGCTCGACGTATAGCCGGCCGGCAGGCGGGCTGCCGATCCGTCCGCCGCGCCGACGACCACAATCCGGCTCTCCGCATCCTTGGCCGACGTGGCGATCGCCGACAAAGTCTCGGTCCGCTTGATGGGACATTTCTCTTCATCCAGCCGGTTATAGGCTCCGGTCTCTTCGTCGCGATGATATGCGTCGGCATGATCGAAGTAAGATTGCCGTCCGGGGCGAGCATATCCGAACGGCGTCGTATCGCGCTGGATATGGAGATGTGCGACGATTTGCCGGTCCGAGGCGTTTCTGATCGTGACCCGCCAGCGGCCCGCCGGAGCGCAATCGAGACGCGGCTCCTTCGACGTTGTCTGGTTGACGGCAACGAAAATGCGGCCGCGCTTCCCGGCACCTGTTTCATGGATGCTGTAGTACATGGCAGCAACCGACTTGTCGTCGACGAGCAGTGTGCTCAGTTGACCGCTCTCGGGCCTGCTCGCGCCGCGCGGCAGGACATCAGGCGGGCTCACCGTGACTTCAACCGGCGATATCGTCTCGGTCCCCAACTGCGGATCAAGCCACACCTCGAGGTAATTCGGTGTTTCATCGTCCGGAAGGATCATCCAGTCGACGTCTTTCTCCTCTCCGGCGGCAAGTGTCATCACCGCGGTGGTGCGCGCGCGAAACGAATTGCCGGCGGGCAACACAAGCCAGGTCGGTGCGCCTCGTGCCTTCCTGAACTCAACGAGGTCGCGAAGGACGCGCTCCAGATCGTGCGTTCCATCCTTCGGACCAGCCGAGAGGCCGTAGCTGAAGTTGATAACGAGCGGGATGCCCGTTCCCAACGCCTCGGCCCAGAGCATGATCTGCCGGGCCGCCTGCACCACATAGCTTCCCATCGTGGCCCCTGAAGTGTCCAAGGTCGCGACCGACGGCAGCTGAACTGCGAGGATGGGGCGATCGAAGACATTGTCTTGCGGGTCGTAGCCGGCAGCCAGGTCGAGCACGTGGGTGCCGTGCGTCGCGCGCTGGGTGAGCGGATTGTATTGGTTCCTGCCGAAGTCGGTCAGACCGATCTTGCGATAGACGTCGACGTCGGTGCCGTTTTCGGCGAGAAGCTTATCGATGTCCTCACCGGTGAGCCTGCGGCCGAACGCGACGCCAGCATCCGGCCCCGGATCGCGGCGCTCGACGTCCTGCAGCCAGATCGCCGCGATACGGGACGTGTCGGACGCACGAAACCGCTCATGCGCAAATGCGATCCCGTCATCGATGATGCCGATTGCGACCGGCCGGCGGAGGCCGGGCGTGCGCGCAATTTGCGTGAATTCGGAAGGGCCGGTTTCATTGAACATCAATCCAACGATCGGCGGTCCAGCGGAAATGGCCCGATAGAACTCGGTCGACGCAAAACTTCCATCGTCGGTGTAGATCAGCGACTCGAGGCGATAGATGAAGAAGCGCAACACCACGTCGTGCCGCCCCATCTTTCCACGCGCGACGTCGTCAAGCAGCTTCAGCTCGTCGGCAGCCATCCGTATCGTCGTCCGCTTCTGCGAGGTATCCTCCGGCAGTCTTCCCTCGACGTCGATCGCAGTGTGAAATTTCCTGAGGTTTTCAAAGATATCCCCGCTGGCGCCCGGCACCGCCTGAACGTGCACAGAGCACCAGCGTTCGCCTGGCATTCTGTTTGAACCCGGCAATCCGGGCCGCGTCCGCACTTCCCATTCGAGGTAGGGGTCGGGACGCTTTGCAGTGTCCGGTTGCCACGCAGGATTCATGATTGGGGACTCCCGGGACCAAGCACGCGCGCACATTCCGCGACGGCCTGCTTCCAGACGTGCTCGAGCAGCGGCGATGCGAGTATGTCTACACTGCGCTGCTCCACATGAATGATGTCGTCGCTGCCGGTAATCGGGGGCGTGCCGGGCGGGGGAGCCACCCGCTTGTATTTGTTTGCGAACACGTCGGAATAGGAGAAGTCATCTCGAAACCCGCGACCGTCAAACGTGCGTATCGCCGGCCTGCCCTTGACGCAGCGCGCTACATAAAATTCCGACAGGCTCTGTGCGAGGACCATCCCGGCAACGCTATCGACCGGAAAATGCACGCCCGCCACCTGGCGGTTGATCGCGATGCGCTCGGCGATGCGCATCAATTGAATGGAAAACTGGCTAGCTGGATCGAAAGCCGGCACAGGCGGCATCGGGTTGGCAGGCGCAGGGTTCTCCCTTGCATACCGAACAAGCGCATCGAACACGAAGGCGGCGGTGAAGGCTTCCGTTGCGTGGCCACTCGGCAAGGTGCCGTGCCCCGGGGTAGGGACGATCGGCTGGACTTGAGGCGAGTATTCGACAGGCCGGCGGCACGCCAACGCGTGCTTGAGCCGATAGTGAACAAGGCCCGTCACTTCAAGCACGACCCTCAGCAGCTCGAGCGTGCTTGGCATGCGATCGGGGTGCAGCACACCGACCGTTGCCAGGTACGGGAGGATCCTGCTTCTCTGCACCCTGATTTCTTCGCTCCTCTCGAAGCGAAGCGCGGCGTAATTGCGGACCCATTCGAGCTGCGCAAAGAAGTCTTCCGGCTCGGGACGGATCATGTGAATCAGCGGATTCATATCCGAGGTCCGGTACTGGACCGAAATCCGGCCTGGCGTTTCGTCGTAGAAAATCCCTGTCAGGAGCTCAGCCGCAAGAGTCCGCTGCCGGACCCAGGGACTCCAAAGATCGAGAGCGCCGGGTTCGCAGCTGTAGTTCAGGGGCCTACGGTCCGGCGCCTTCCACGCTCCGACAACTCCCTCACGGGTGGTGATAAGCGTAGTGGCCGGGACGTAGGAGATGCGATCTTCGGCGCTTTTGAAGCTCTCCGAGCCTTCCGAGCCTTCCGAGCCCTCTGAGCCTTCTGAACCCTCTGAGCCTTCCGAGCCTTGTGAACCCATTTGGACCCCCGTTTGCTAAACTTTTAGATGGTGGCCGCACACCTGCGCTCGCCCAAGATGTTCGCGCCGCAGACCATGATTGGTCAACTTGGCGGCACTCGAATTGACGATTTTTGACGCTGAATTAACGCACGGAAATGCCGGGACAGGACCGGGGTTTGCCGATATATTGCGCGGCATTGCATCCGATCCCACTTGAAAGCGGTGAAAGAGCCACCGTGGGGCGCATCGTGACGACCCAGGAAGCAAGAGTACGGATACAGCTGACCGGTTCTTTTGCGATTCAGGGCCCGGCAGGCGAAGACCACACACCGAGAGGAAGAAAGGCATGCGCGATCATCGCGATGCTTGCTCTTTCGCCGGACGGTAAACGCGCGCGCGCCTGGCTGCAGGACAAGCTGTGGAGCACGAGGGCGCCGGAACAGGGCGCCGGCAGCCTCCGTCAAAGCATCCACGAAGCACGTATAGCGCTGGGCAAGCATCGGGACCTGATCGTTGCGGACAAGTTCGCCCTGTCACTCGATCGGACGAAGTGCACGATAGATCTCGAAGATGAGCCGCACGTCGTTGCGAGGGCGGACGTAGAACTGCTCGAGGGGCTCGACGTTGGCGACGACGAATTCGAAGACTGGCTGAGAGCGCAGCGTGCCGCATTTCGCGAACGAACTGCGAATGCCGCCGTGCCCGTCACGCGCAACATGCCGGCGCGTGCCTCATCGGACGCGACGACCGACTGGCGGCCCATCCTGGTTCTCTCCCGTCCACCCGCGGACAAGACCGAAGCATCGGTCATCGCCGACAGCCTGATCGATTCCGTCGCCAAGACGGTCGTCGAGCTGGGAGTGGCGAAGGTCTACGATCGGCGCATGGAGTCCGAGCACGCCTCAGAACGGATCGAGGACTTCAACGCCTCCGACGCGCTTTCGCTGCGCACCGAGTTCTTCGAATTCGAGGCAAACAACCTTGTGCGCCTGGCTCTGCTTCAGATCCCGGAGAATTCCCTGACCTGGTCTTCGACCCTCCAGCTCTCGAGCAAGGACGCGGGGAATGTCAACGATCCGCGGGTCAAGGCGTGTGTCAATCTGGTCGTCAACGTCGCCATCGACCAGTTCGCGAAGATCAGTGCGACCCACTCGGATCAGTCGCTGGCGTCCTCGCTATGCCACGCCGGCATCCTGCACCTCTTCCGACTCGGCAAGGTCAACTTCGAGGCCGCGGACATGCTCTTCGCCCGCGCGTTCGAGATCGAGCCGCGCGGAATCTACCTTGCCTGGCGCGCCTATCTGAGAACGTTCATGCTCGGCGAACGGCAATACACCTGCCGTCAAACGCTCGACGAGGAAGCCTTTCATTTCATGCACCGCGCACTCGAGCTGGAGCCGTACAATTCCTATGTTGCCGCCTTGAGCGCACAGGTGCATTCGATGATGCGCCGCTCCTACGTCGCATCCTACGAGCTCGCAGAGCGCAGCATCCAGCTCAACCCCGCGAACCCGCTCGGATGGGGCTGTCTTGGGACAGCGAAAAGCTATCTCGGAAAGTCCGTCGAAGGCATGCAGCATACGTTGCATGCGCGCGCCATTGCCGGGCTCGCACCGTATCGATATCAGCTCGATTCCGTCAGCAGCATCGCGAGCGTGGTGGCAGGCGACGTCGACCGCGCGATACATCTTGCGGAAGCATGTCATGCCCTGGCGCCGACCTACGCTCCACCGCTTCGGTATTTGTCAGCGCTCTATGCACACAGAGGCGACCGTGAGCGCTCCTTCCAAATGACGGAGAAGCTTCGGGCCAACGAACCGGATTTCACGTTGGACAAGCTGCGCGACAAGGCTTATCCGGTTGCCGGCCTGCACAGGACCGCAATTGTCGCGTCCCTGCCACGGCGGCAAATCTAGATCGAAGCGGCCGACTTGACGGAAGCTAGTGCGCCATCGACCGACGAGTCCGCCGGCCTGCCTCGCTCCGATTTCGGTCCAACAGATAAAGCAACGAGGAGTAGCTCGGCATGAAGAAGTAGCCGCCGGCACGAACCGTGACAAAATTCTGCAGGCCGTCGAGGGTGATGGGGCCCGACGGAGTGGGAATGGTGAACACGCCGCCCTTCTTCGGGTCGGGAGAACCAATGATCGGATCGACCTCTCCGGTCAAACCATGGAAGGACGACGATCCGATCCAGGTCTGCTGCACGAACTCAAACTGCCGTTCCAGATCGGCGCAAAGACATGTGAACATCATGCCCTTCTCGGCTTCCTGACCCGGTATCTCGTAGATACGGCCGCGGCGAAGCAGGCGATGGCGATTGGTGATCGCCTGCTGCAGGTCGTCACCCGGCCGAAGTCCGTCGCGAGGATTGGCGCGGCGGATGTGCGCACCCAGAGGGCACCGCAGCCCCTGCGGGTCGTCCTGGGCGTAGGCGAAGTCGTTGATATCCTTCAGCGCTGGATCCTTGCCGGGATCCTTCACGCGCGTGCACTCGGATTTTGCGTTCGTCGCCCGGGACTCGCTCGAACGCGTGCACTCCGACTCTCCGTTCGTCACAGGGACATCGCTCAAGCGCAGGTCCGTGGGCTCCGCATTCGCATTCGGATTATCTTCGCCGGTGTCGCTGGTCGGACGCAACGCCAGCGGCACGCCATTCCTCCATCGGCCCATCATTCGCGCGGCAACCCATTCCTCGGGGTCCGCGACCCTGGCCTGGAGCGGTTCTGCAGCCTTTTTGGTGAAGTCCTTGAATTTGTCGACATGCTGCTGGATCTGGCGCACCACCAAAAAAGTACCGTTACGGCCGAAGTCGCGCGAGCCGTTATGAGCGGCGCGGAACGTCGGAAAGCGCGACGGACTTTCGGCGATCACGTCCGGAAGGCGATCGTTGAAATCCGTCTCAGCACTCACGCTGATGGCCAGCGGGTAGTAGCCTTGGTTGTTTCTGTAGCCGAGGATGAACTCGCCGGGTTCGACGATGTCGCGCTCGGGCGGTGCGACCTGGACAAGACGATGGGTGCCGCGAATCACCGGCTGGGAAATTCCGTCGCGAAAGCCGAAATGCTCTTGGAAGACGAAGCCGTCCAGATCCTCAGGCTTATTGATCTTGATCGGCTCCGAATGGACTTCGTCAATGATGGAGCCACCGGCATCCTCGATCACCTTGCGGTGGGCGGCGACTGCCTCTGTGCACTGCATCAGTTGTTCGCCGAACACCATCAGGATTGCGTCAGCCACCTCGACGTCGCTCGTTACGTTGCCGGCTTCATCCACGCGGCCGGCGTCCGACCAGCGCCACTCCGGCTCATTCGGGTCCTGACGGTCGCCGAGAATGCGTCCGCGATTGGCCATGCCGATGTTGAACGCGCTGGCAAAGCTGCAAAGGCCACCGTCGTCGTCGGAAGGCAACCCGAGCTTCTTCAATCCGCTCGCCGAAAAGGCCACAAAGGTCACAAGGTTGCGCAATCGCTCGTTCAGGCGGGTCGGATAATCGCCGAAGGTCACTTGCGTCGGAGTAGGACCCGGCTTGTCCGACTTGAGCTCGACATGATCCTCCCGCGAGCCGTCGCGCCGGATTTTTCCAGGCAGCAGTTCCTCGAGCCAATTGGCGCGGCCCGCTGCATCGTCCGGCAACTTCACGAGGGCGTACGCGGCGCATGGCGAGCGCTTGAAGCCGCGGAACATCAGTGACTGGATTTCGTCGGTTTCGATCGCGTGGTCCGGCCGCTGCATCGAACCGAAGCAATCGAGCCAGTTCATGGCGGCAGTATCGGTGTGCGCCCGCGCGAGCCCACCGTGAATGACGGCGTTGTTCCTGATCTCGTCGGTCGTCAGCTTGGGGAAACGACTATACCAGAACTGCGCGGGCACTTGCTGACGACGGACCCAGCGCTTGAAGCGATCGCCATCCTGCGCACCTTCGTAAATCAGCAACCGGGTCCTCGGAAAGCCGACGCCATTGCTCCAGGCGGCGGTCTGGCCGGCATGGGCCTTCATGATGAAGTCCTCGAGGTAGCTTTCCCAGCTGCCATCGTAGTTCGCGAGGAAGATGAGCTTGTCCTGCTTCGGCAGGCGAAACCACTTCGCATAGTGGATCGTGCCCATGTTCAGCACGAAGCCCGGCCGATAGGCGTGGGTGACAAGCTGCTTGATGCCCCAAAGCGCAAGCGCGAGCGTGGTCTTTCGAAACCAGCCCGGCTTGAGTTGGGTCACCGCCATGAAGTGGTTGTGCGCGTAGCCGGGCAGGTTCTCGCGCGCGGCGACTGTGCGGATGTCCGAGAGCTTCGGGTCTCTGTTGTCGGGGACGTCGCTGCGCTCGTGCAAGTAGAGCATCAGCAGATAGGCGGAGGCCAGGAGGAGCAGCAGATTGGCCGCCGTGGCGATGCCGCCCGCAAGACTGAGCGGAATCCGCCAGACGTAGGGCTGGTCCCCAAGATAGAGATAGATGCCGAAGAACATGAACACGGCGACCAGAACGAACGGGATCGCGAGTTTCCAGAAATCCCACGACTTCAGGAAGTGCATGAGCGCCTCTTCGTTGGTGCGCTCCGTCCATTCCGCGATCTGCAACTGTCTCCGGCTTGGAATGATGAGGTCATCGCTGAATTGCTTGCCCTCCGTCATCAATAGCTTGATCTTCGCCTTCGCCGCCTCATCCTCGGTCACATCGAGGCAGCTCTGATCCTGGCGAATGAGGCCTCTGATGAACCTGACCGTGGGCAAGGCCCGGCTGCCGATGCCAAACTTCAGACCGATGTAAAAGTCGAGCGCCTTCCTCGCGAACTTCGCAAGACGGTCCTGCATCTCAATGTCATCCACCGCGAATTCCGGCGTGCCGTTGAAATTCAAACCGGTCGCACCCCAGGGACGAGTCTCCAGATCAAGCGCATAGGTTGCGAACTTCTCGGCAAGGGTCGAACCGTCGGGCGGCGTATGGTCGAAGATCTTCCCCAATTGGTCCTGTGTATGCGCGGCAACGGTCTGGATCGCTGCATCCCTGGTCCCGTCGACGTTGAGCTCCAGCAGCAGGTAGGGCTTCGACTCCTTGTCGTCGCCGGCTTCGATCACAGAGAGCGACGCGAAATGCACGATGCCGGTGGCGTCGAGCGACTTCTTCAGCTCTCCCTTCCGCTCCAGATCTTCGATCAGTTGCCTGACGTCGTCCTTCGACGAATCCGACCTGAGCGGGCCGCAGATCGTCAGCATCGCCTGCGTCGCGATCCGCGCTTTCGGTTCGAATTCCATGTCGAGCCGGCGCGGGAACGGTCCGATCCATTGGATCTTTCCGCAGCGGTCGCGGGCGACGCGTAGCTCGTCCTGCGCGAGCAGCACCTGGAAAATCGCAGTGATCTGCGCCATGGCCAGATGGATGCCGAGGCACTCATGGAGCCCCTCGCCGAACATCATGCCGATGCCCGCCGGCTCGCGCGTGGGGTCGAACTCATCGGGCCTAGGCACCGCAGTCTTGTCGCGCAGGCCCGACATGGTGCTGACCAGCAGCACCGTGCCCTTGGCGATCGGCGTCGTGCCGATCATGGCGTCCTTTCTGGCATAACGCCACTGCCCCGGCGCCAGCGCCGGATTGAGCCGGGCCGCCTCGAACAGGATCCGCTCCAGCTCGCCGCGGTGCGGATTGGCTGCGCCGTTTTCCTTCTCATCGACGTCCTCGGAGCAACGCGCCGCCTCAATCGCCTTCTTGAGCGCGTCCGGGCGGCGCAGCAGCTCCTCCAGAATCTTGCCGGCGGCAAGCGTGTTGGTGGGAATGAGCCCGGTCAGGACGCCGACCAGGATCGCCTTGATCTTCGCCTTGGTGAGATCCGGATTGCGGTGCCCCTCGTCCAGCAAGCGCTCGAGCAATGTCTCCGGTGGCTTCGGCGGCGCCGAGGCCTGCTGGCTCTCGATGATGGCGATCGAGCGGTCGATCACGGCGCGCACACGAGCAGCACCTTCCAGCGCCAGGCGGCGTGTTGCGGGCTTGCCGGTGGGATCCGCGAATATCAGCGACGAGATCGACATCGTCCATTCGGCGAAGCTGTCGGGATCGTCGACCCTCAATCCGAAGTATTCGATGCACGTTTCGCTCGCGACGCGCGTGATCAGGTCCTTCATCACGTCGATTCGCCCGCCGGAGGCATCGAGCAAGGCGTGGGCGAACCTGCGGCTCGACTTGGCAAAGCGCGCTGCATCCTCGCGCGGCATGACCTTGCTGATGATCGAATCCTGCGCCTTGTGGAGATCCACGGCATCGATGCCCAGCACGAAGTTCTCGCCGCCTGCGAGCTCGATCATTTCCAGGCCGTAGACGACCTGGAAGGTGTCAGGACGCCCAAGCACGTCGGTGACATCGGCGGCACGGGAGATCGCGGCGAAACGCCCGATCCGAACGATCGGCCATACCGCTCGCGAAACGCGAAGGGCGAAGGAAATCCCCCGCTGAATCACCTTGTCACGCCACCTGCCGGCGCCGAGCTGTTCAAAATCGAAGTGAGATCCTCCGGCCTCCCGCCTGATCTCCTTTTGCGCCGTCCTGATCGCTTCGAAATCGTCGTAATATTTGAAGGTGAACATCGATGCCCCAACTCAAATGCAATTATTTGGAGCGTGATCTTTTTCGCAAAGCCGATATCCACCCCGATCACGTCGAGGGCAAGCTTTTCCAGATCATGCTCTAGCCGATCAGATTTGTTGTTACCTCTTCGTCTGCGGCTTTGCGTTCCAGCGCGTCCGCGTTGCCCGAAACTGCGGCGAGGCTCTCGACGAAACGTTCTGGCTGCATCCTGTCGACGAACGGTGTCCAATCGAGATACTGCGCGGAGAAGTTCGGCTTGACCGTCAGCAACTCCTTCAGCGCTGCCGCCCCGGCGGCCGATCTTCCGCTGCGAACGAACGCATCGATCTTGATCACATGCGCGTACCAATAGGCCGGGCGGCGCGCGAGCGAATGGTCCGCGTGCTCGATCGCATCGTCCCATTGGCCGAGCATGTCGAAGGACAGCGCCAGCTCGCCCAGGGCGAAGAAGATATTGGGATCGTTCGAGCTCAGGCGAAGCGCCGCCCGCAGGTGATGAATGGCTTCCTTCGGCTTTCCGGTCAGGTTGAAGCTGCAGCCGAGCTGCGCATGCGCCAGGGCAAGGCTCGGATTGAGGGTGATGGCCTGCTCCAGCAGCGTTTGCGCCGAGTGCGGATGCATGAGCCAGATCTCGGTGATGCCAGCGAGCATGTAGCCGCGCCCGTCATCGGGGTCGGCCTGGATCGCCCGCTGCGCGAGCTTGCGCATCTCCAGGACCCGGTCCTTCGATTCGCGTTGCGCCCAGATCGCCCAGCCGAGCGCGAACGTGGCCTGGATCAGCGCTTCCGGTGAATCCGGATCGATCGCGAGCGCTTCGGCAAACAGCTTCTGGGCCATCTCCGAATCGGCGCGCGTCAGCCGGTTGAGATGCCAGCGGCCGCGCCAGATGAGATCGGTGAGCGACATCTCGCTCTGCCGCTTGCCGCGGATACGCCCCTGCTCGGCCCGGTCGATGCGGATTTCGAGATGGGCTACCAGTTCCGACGCGACCTGCTCGAGGGCATCGCCCGAAATCGCCGAGTTCAGCGGAAAGCGATGCGACCACACCGTATGTCCGCTGCCGGAGTCGGACAGGGTCGCCGCCAGGAGGTATGTGTCCCCCGATCGGTGCAACCGCCCCTCGACCAGGTATTTGGCGCCCAGCGTCTTGCCGATGGAGGCGCGGTCCTCGTGGCCGGACAGCGAAAAGCTGGAGCTGCGGGAAATGACCGGGAGCCAGCGGATCCGCGACAGCCGCTCGATCAGCTCTTCGCTGATACCCTCGGCCAGGTAGTCGTGGCTCTGGTCATTCGTGACGTTCGCGAACGGCAGGACCGCAAGCGCCGGGTGACCGTCAAAACCGGGCGGCTCCTGCGACAGGTCGAGGATGTGGCTCGGCAACGGTCCGTCGGCGTTCGGCCTGATCGACACGTCCTGGCCACGTGGCGCGCGTTCGCGCCGCTGCGCCAGCTCGCGCCGCTGCTCGCGCAGCCACTCCTCAAATCCCTCCTCGCCTGGGATATCCAGTCCTTCGAGAAACTCGCCGCGAACGACCGGCGCCGGCGCGCGCGCGTCGACCTCGATCAGGTCGATGCGCAGCCGCACCCGATCGCGCTCGAACGCCAGCAGCGGCGTGTCCTGCCGATTGAGTATTTTCCTCAAATTTGAAAGCTCGCGGCGCAGGCTGCCGCGCCCCTCGAGGTGCTGGCGCTGGCCCCAAAGCTTGTCCTGCAGCCAGCCGCGGGTTCGCTCGCCCTCTTCGGCCATTGCCAGCATGGCGGTCAAGGCAATCCCCTTCCTGCTTGGGATTTCTATCCGCTCGCCGCCGGGGTTTTGTAGCCGGAAAGGTCCCAAGAGGCTGAGCGTGAACGGCGCTGAACGTGCGGCAACCATAGTTCACTGACACCCCGGTTGAAGCGGACCATAACACTTTTCACGCTTGAATCACGGCTTTTTCACGAAGTCCAGCTCTTCGGATCGCGCTGCGCGAACGCTGCACGAGGCAAGATCGGCTCACTTCAAAGCGAGGGCGTATCGCTCGCGAACTGTTCGGACGAAAGCCCGGAAAGACGCGAGGCGGATGCCACCGCAACCAGATCAGGTTCGCCTGATCCAAGACAAGAAATAGAGGAGTCGATCATGATTGCCATGGCAGCCCACCGTCGCCAAACCACGCCGCTTCATCGCGAGCCCGAAGCGGCAATCGTAGCTCTTGCCGGCCAGCCCGCCACGTTGGCTCTGGACTATCTCGGGCACGCCGTTTTCATTCTGGACGCGAATTCGCGCATCCAGTTTGCGAGTGCCGCCGCCAAGCGGCTGATCGAAACGGACCGGCTATGTGTCCAGAACGGTTCTCTCTGCTCGCCCTTCGCCTCGGAAACCATGACGCTCCGCCGGCTCGTCCGGGAGCGCATCGAAGCGGCCGCATTCGGCCGCACGCCGATGACCTTCCAGCGCCTTGACGCGGCCGACGATGCGCTGTGCATCGGCATCACCGGCATGCGCCCACCGGCCGGAACGGCTCAGGACAAGCCGCTTGCGATCGTCTTTGCCGCAAGCCCCTCGCAAGTTTCGCTGCCTGGCTTGCGACAGTTGCGTGACCATTTCGGCTTGACGGACGCTCAGGCCCGGCTGGCGATCGAGATCGTCAAGGGAAGCGGCCTGAAGGCTTGCGCGCGGAGGTTGCGTATCGCCGAGACTACAGCACGCTCGCACCTGCGGCAGATCTTCGAGAAGACCGGCACCCAAAGGCAGGCGGAGCTTGTGCGGCTGGTGTGCGCCTGCCGATTCAGCATGCAGGCTCCCTGCGAGGTGTGAACCGCGTCAGGAGCGATGCAAGTAGCGCGTGAACGGCGGCCGAAAGGCCGCCGTTGGCGTGCTTATGCTGCCTTGATCCGGCTGAGGAAGCGGTCGACCTCGCCGCTAAGGGCTTCGGATTCCGCGGTCAGGCGTACGGTGGACGACAGCACGTCGGCTGCGGTCTTGCCGCTTTCGCCGGCGGCGGCCGACACGCCGACGATGTGCGAGGAGACCTCCTGCGTTCCGGCGGCCGCCTCCTGGATGTTGCGGGCGATCTCGGCGGTCGCCGCGCCCTGCTCTTCGACGGCGGAAGCCACGGTGGTTGCGATCTCCGACATCTTGTCGATGATCTCGCCGATCCCCTTGATGGTGTCGACGGCCTCGCGGGTCGACCCCTGGATCGCCGCCACCTGGGCGGTGATGCCTTCGGTGGCCGTGGCGGTCTGGGTGGCGAGGTTCTTCACTTCGGAAGCGACCACCGCAAAGCCCCGGCCCGCCTCACCGGCGCGCGCGGCCTCGATGGTCGCGTTCAGCGCCAGCAGGTTGGTCTGGGCCGCGATCGTGTTGATCAGGCCGACCACCTCGCCGATGCGGTTCGCCGCATTGGCAAGCTCGGTGACGGTCGCCTCGCTGCGCGAGACCTGCTCGACCGCTTGCGCTGCGATGCGTGCGGACTCGCCGACCTGGCGGGAGATCTCGCTGATCGAGCTGGAGAGCTCTTCCGTCGCCGCAGCCACCGTCTGCACGTTCGACGCGGCCTGGGCCGACGCCGTCGCGACCGCATTGGTCTGGTCCTTCGCCTGCTCGGCCACGCGCGACATCTTTTCCGCAGAACCCTTCATGTGCTCGGCGGCCGCCGACACCGCCGCCAGCGCGTTGCTGGCGCCGTCGTTGAAGTTGCGGGTCATGTCGTCGATCGCGCTGGCGCGCTTCTGTTTCGCTTCCTGCTCGACCGCCTGTTCGGCGGCCAGCGCATTGGACCGTACGATGCCTTCGCGGAACACGCTCAGCGCCTGCGCCATCTGGCCGATTTCGTCACGGCTGCCGCTCGCGGAGACCTGGGCGGTGAGATCGCCTGCGGCGAGCCGCGTCATCGTTCCTTCCAGGCCAACGATCCGCGCCACCAGGTTGCGGCCGATATAGAGCCAGACGAACAGGCCGGCGCCGGCGACGCTCGCGGCGGCGATCAGCAGCATGACCAGGGTGCCGAAGCTGATAGCCGCGTCGGAGCGGTCGGTCGCGTCCCTGGTCCGGTCATTGACGGCCTTGACCTGACGAACCACCTCGCTCGCCAATTCGTCGGTGGCACGCTGGGTTTCACCGAGCAGCTTCTGTCCCGCCTGCTCGGCCGCGATCTCCTTGCGACGGATTTCGAAGATGGCACCGCCGCCGGACCCGAGAGCCAGCCAGGCCTCGGTCGCCTTGCGCAGACCTTCAGTCGGCTGCAGCGTCTCGACGATATCAAGCTTCTCCTCGATGCGAGCAGCGATCGCCTTGAAGTCCTTTTCGAGCGCAGCGACGCCGGCGTCGCTGGGCGAAACGGCCGCGCGATCCAGCATGCCTGACGCCAGATTGACGAGACCGGCGAGATCGGCAAACCCCTGCGAGACCGGGACCTGCGTCGAGACCAGCTTCAGGAGCGTCATCGTCGCCTGGTTGGCATCGCCGCCGATGCTCATCGAGACCATGGTGATGTCGGACTGTGCCTTTTCGCCCGCAGGAACCACCGTCTCGTTGACCTTGACCTGCGCGCTATGGGCAGACTTGACGATGTCTTCGCCGAGGACGGCCAGCTTCAGCCGGTTGTCGACGGCACCATCGAGTGCGGCAATCTTCTCGTTGATCGACGCATTCAGGCCCTTCAGCCGGTCGATCGATTGCCGATCCGACTGCATGCTGGCGATCGCGTCGAGCCTCTTGGCAACGTTGTCCTGCCGGACTTTCAGCGCGCCAAGCTCCTGCTGCCGCTGGGCCTGGGTCTTCGCCGCCAGCAGAGCCGGCGCGGAGTCGGCGAGCGTCTGGGTTTCGGTTTGCAAGCCGAGCGTTGCGACGATCTCGGGGATGTTCCGGCCGGCAACGCCGTGGAACAGCTCCCGAACCTGCGAGAACATCAGCCAGGCGGCGACGCCGGCGATCACCGTCGTTCCCGACACCATGGCGAAGGCAAAGAACAGCTTTGCCCTGATCCCGAATTGACGACGTTCTGTCACGGATTCATTCCCCTTCAATTCATTCCCGGCGGCGCGTGATCTTGCATGCGCTCGAAAGTTACTTGGCGGCGACCTTGTACTGCTGGATCAGTTCACGCGCGCGCGTGTACAGACGTTCGCCGTCGATGCCGAGCTTCGCCATGCTGGCCTTCCACTCCTGGATGGACGGGGCCGTGACGCGCTGGATCTCGGCGCGCTGCTCGTCGGTGAAGGCGATGGCGGTGAGGCGCGGATCGGCCTGCAGCTTCTTCTTGGTCACCTGCTCCTGGTCTTCGCGCATGCGCGCGCTGACCATGGCGAGGTCGGCACTGTGCTTGTCGATGATGGTCTTGAGATCGGCGGGCAGCGCGTCCCACTTGGCCTTGTTCATCACAATCATCAGAGCCGGCGCTGCGAGCCTCGCATCGATCGCCACGCTGAGCTGCTCGAGCAGCAGTTTGCCGCCCACGCCCCTGGCCGTCGACACCGAGTCCCAGCCATAGCCGATGGCGTCCAGATGGCCGGTGGCGATGGTGTCACCCATCATGTTCAGCGGAATGCCGAGCGGAACGGCGCCGAGCTTGGAAAGAGCCACGCCGACCGTGATGCTCGGCGTGCGTATCCGCAGGCCGCGGAAGTCCCTGACCGTCTGGATTTTCTTGCCGGTGGTGAAGATCGCGTAGGGCGGCAGCACATAGAGCGCCAGCACCTTGACCGACGCATAGTCCTTGCCCAGCAGGCCTTCCTTGTGGAGCGACATCATCGCCGAGGTGCCGGCGATGCAGTTGTCGTACATGAAGGGCAATTCCATCACCGAGGAGTGCGGGAAGCGGCCCGGATGATAGCCCTGCACGGTCGATGCGATCTCGATGTCGCCCTTCTCGACCTGGGGGAACAGCTCGGTCGGCTTGCCGTAGCCGCCGAGCGGCTTCAATTCGACGGCGATGCGGCCCTTCGACTCCTCCTCGACTGCGCGGGCGAACGGCACCAGCACCTGATCGTAGGCGAGCGTGCCTTCGGCGTTGATCGAACCGAAGCGCAGCACGACGTCTGGGGCTTTTTTGGCCGGCGCTTGGGCGGGGGCCGGTGCCGCGGCTTCGGCTTGGGCCGGGGCTGGAACCGGGGGCTGGGCCGGCGCTTCGGCCTGGGCCTGGGCGGGAGCTTCGGCTTGGGTTGGGGTTTGAGCTTCGGCTGGGACGCTTGCGGTGACGATGAAAGCTAGCAGGAGGGCGAGCGACGAGGACAAGCGTGCATGCGCGAGCATTATCGATTTCCGTGTTCTACGTAACCATCTCGCCTGCCGGCAGGACCGCTTGTTCCTGCTGAACCGGACGGGAAGCCATGCTTTGGGCTTCTTCGTTAAACTACGCAGACGCTTGTTAATCTCCGGTAAAGGCTCCACCCCCGCGTGTGCCAGGCGCAGTTGGTGACATTCAGGTGACGCGGCCATGCGGGAATGCCGGCACTGCTGCCAGCATTTAGCCTGCGACTTGCCAGTCTGCCGGACAGACACCGGCGATCGGGACATGATGAAAATGCAGGCACTCAAGGTTCTCAACCTCCAGCACATCGGTGCTGACGGCCGCAAGACGATCGCGGCGACCGATCCGCGCATTCAGCTCACCAACGCCGCCGGCTGGTTCGACGGCGAGGTGCGCGAGACCTGGCCGGAGTTCAGCTCGCGCCGTTACATGGCGGCTGATGCGCAGGGCCACGGCAGCCGCGCGGAGCGCGACGCGCTGCTGAGCGAGGCGGAGGTCATCCTCGGCGGTTGGCCGTTCCCGCTCGATCTGCGCAAGCGCGCGCCGAAACTGAAGTGGTTTCATCAGCTGCCGGCCGGCGCCAGCAATCTGCGCCTCGGCGACCTGTGGGGCAGCGACGTGATGGTGACGACCTCGCGCGGGGTCGGCTCGACGCTCGCCATCGCCGAATACGCGCTCGCCGGCATCATGCACTTCGCCAAGAGTCTTGATCGCGCGTACGTCGACCGCCAGACGGGTGCGTTCGACCATGCGGCCTATTCGCCGCTGCTGCTGGACGGCAAGACCGCGTGCGTAGTCGGCGCGGGCGGCATCGGCCAGGATGTCGGCAAGCTGTGCGCCGCGATCGGCATGCGCGTGCTCGGCACCCGCCGCCACGTGGAGCCCGGCGCGCCGTTGCCGGCGGGGTTCACCGCGATGGGGACGGCGGCCGATCTCGACGGCTTCCTGGCGCAGAGCGACTTCGTCATCATCTGCGCGCAATGGACGGCTGAGACGACCAAGCTGATCGACAAGGACCGGTTCGCGGCGATGAAGCCGGGCTGCATCCTCGTCAACATCGCCCGCGGCGAGATCGTCGACGAGGACGCGCTGGTTGATGCGCTGAAGCGCGATCATCTGCGCGGCGCCGCGCTCGATGTCTATGTCGGCGAGTTCGAACGCATGCCGCCAGCAGTGCTGTGGTCCGACCCGCGCGTGCTGATCACCCCGCACACCTCCGGCGGCGCCGACGACAACCGCCACGGCGGTGTGGACTTGTTCTGCGAGAATTTACGGGCTTACATCGACGGACGGCCGTTGCGGAATGTGATCGACTGGGAACGAGGGTATTGATAGTCGAGTTTGCGAGGAGCAACAGGCCATGACCTCACTTAATCTCAAATCCCGCGTCGCGCTCGTGACCGGCGGCTCGCGCGGCATTGGGGCCGCGATCGTGCGCGCACTGGCGGAGGACGGAGCTGCGGTGGCGATCAACTATCGCGAGCGGGCCGATGTGGCGCAGGTGCTTGCCGGCGAGATCGAGAAGGCGGGTGGACGGGCGATCGTAGTTGGCGCGGATGTCTCGCAGACGGATGCGGTGGCGAAGATGTTCGCGCGCGTGACGGCCGAGCTTGGACCGATCGATATCCTCATCAACAATGCGGGCGTCGCAATCACGCGCGGTGTCGACGATCTCACCGAGGAGGATTTTGACAAGACCATCGCGGTCAACCTGAAGTCGGTGTTCCTCTGCACGAAGGCCGCGCTGCCGGCGATGCGGCAGAAGAAGTGGGGCCGCATCGTCAACATCTCATCGGGCGCTGCGCGCGGCGGCGGCGCGATCGGACCGCATTACAATGCGTCCAAAGCCGGCGTCGAGGGACTGACGCGCGGCTACGCGGCGCGGCTCGTCAAGGACGGCATCACCGTCAATGCGGTAGCGCCCTCGCTGATCGAGACCGACATGATGAAGGGGGCGCAACAGCTCGTGGCGCGCGTTCCGCTGGGGCGGTTCGGCACGTCGGACGAAGTCGCCCAGGCGGTGATGCTGCTGGTCGGCAACGAGTACATGACCGGCCAGACGATCGCGCTGAGCGGGGGGATGTCGTTCAATTGAGCCGAGGCGCCATAGCCCGCATGAGCGCAGCGACATGCGGGGCTGAGTCAGCGGCAAGAACCCCGGATGTCGCTGCGCTCCATCCGGGCTACGGTCAGAATTGAACCGCAGCGACACCCGCTGCGACCAAGTCAGGCTGCACCACATATCGCCGAGGGGTCGATGATCATCCAGCTGAAGAGACTTGTCGGCGTCGCCGTTTCCATTCTTGCGCTGTCGTCGCATGGAGCTTTTGCCGAAATGCTGTTCAAGGTCGTCACCGTCAAGGACGAGATCGTGGTCGGGCTCAACGACGCCGAACTGAGCGAGATGGGTGGCGACGCGGCCGGGATCGCCAAGGCGCTGGCGTCCAAGGGCTCGCTCAGCCTGTGGCAATACAGCGTGAAGCAGGCGAAAGACGGCGAGCGGCAGATGGCGCCGCTGCAGAAGGTCGGGCTTCTGGCTCACACCTCAGTGCGGGTTGAGCCCTACAAGCAGCCGTTCAAGGTGCTGCCGCACGAATAGAGCCGTAGCCCGGATGAAGCGAAGCGCAATCCGGGGCTGAGTCTGCGGCAAGAATCCCGGATTTCGCTTCGCTCCATCCGGGCTACGCTTTCTTCGCCTTCTTCGGTTTCTCGGCCTTGATCTGCTCCACGGCCTTCTTGATCGATCGCGCGTAGCTGTCGGCGGCATTCTCGGCGGACATCTGCAGTCGCTTTGCGATGGCGACACCTTGCAGCATCGTGTCCTTCGCGAGCTGCTTGTGGCGGTCGCGGACCGCCTTGTCCTTGGCCTTGGCGGCCAGCGCCAGGAAATGATCGCGGCGTTTTTTGGCCGCGTCCATCAAGCTTTTGTATTGCTCCTTCGCATTGCGCCGAATGACAACATCCAGATCCGTCTCAGCCATCGAACACCTTCCATCACCATCGCCGACCGTACCCTTTAGTCAGCCAGCGGCTATCGCGCAACAGGCGCGCCGTCACCACGGATCGATGTACGGATACTTCTTGGTCGTGCGTGGCGGCACGGGTGGCAGGCGTTTCAAGCCACCGACGATCCATTGCCGGGTCGCTGCGGGGTCGATCACGTCGTCGATGCCGCCGCCCATCACCGCGTTGACGGCTTTTGCTGTGTCGTAGGCTTCCGCCGTGCGGCGCTGGAATTCGGCGAGGCGTGCGTCCGGGTCCTCGATCGCCATCAGCTCCTTGCGGTAGCCGAGCTTCACCGCGCCTTCGATGTTCATGCCGGCGAATTCCGCTGTCGGCCAGGCGATGGAGAAGAAGCCGACCAGCGAGCCCGCGCCCAGCATCGCCTGCGCGCCGAGGCCATAGGCTTTGCGCACCACCACGGTGAACAGCGGTGCGGTCATGTTGGCGCCGACGTTAAACAGCCGCGTGCAGTGACGCACCAGCGCGGTGCGCTCGACATCCGGGCCGACCATAATGCCCGGGCAGTCGATCAGGTTGAGCACCGGAATGTCGAAGGCATCACACAGCTGCATGAAGCGGGCGCCCTTGTCGGCGCCGTCGGAGTCGATCGCACCAGCCAGGTGATGCGGATTGTTGGCGATCACGCCCATCGGCCGGCCCTCGACGCGGATGAAGGCGGTGATGATGCCGATGCCGAATTTCGGCCGGATCTCCAGCACGGAGTCCTTGTCGGCGATCGTGTGCAGGATCTCACGCATGTCGTAAAGGCGCAGCCGATTTTCCGGAATGGCGAAGCGCAGCTTGCGCTGGTCGTGCGCCTCCCAGTTCGAGATCGCGCCCTGGAAATACGAGAGATACTTCTTCACGGTGTCGACGGCGGCGAACTCGTCCTTGACCAGGATGTCGACCACACCGTTCGGCACCTGGAACGACATCGGCCCCACCTCCTCCGGCGTGTAGATGCCGAGGCCGCCTCCTTCGATCATCGCCGGTCCGCCCATGCCAAGCGTCGAGCCTTCGGTAGCGATGATCACGTCGGAGCAGGCGACCAGCGCCGTGTTGCCCGCGAACGTGCGGCCGTTGACGACGGCAATCATGGGGACGAGGCCTGAGAGCTGCGCGTAGGTGGTGAAGGTCTTGGTGTCGATGGCGACACGCGGGCCGGTGTTGTCTTCGCCCGGCCGGCCGCCGCCGCCTTCGCCGAACATGATCATCGGCAGGCGGAAACGATGCGCCAGCTCGAACATCCGATCCTGCTTGTAGTGGTTGCGCTGGCCCTGGGTGCCGGCGAGCACCGTGTAATCGTAGTGCACCAGCGCCGCGCGCGAGCGCGTTTCGTCGAACAGGTGGCCGTTGATCGAGCACATGCCGGCGACGACGCCGTCGCCGGGCGTGTTCTTGCGCAGGTCCTCCAGCGAATTGCGCTGATGTTGCCGTGCCACCGTCAGCGGCCAATACTCCTGGAACGATCCCGGATCGACCAGCCGCTCGATGTTCTCGCGTGGCATCTTGTGGCCGGTCTTGCGCCGGCGTGCGACGGCCTGCGGACGGTTCTCGTCCAGCGTCAGCGCGTGTCGCTCGATGTTTTCGCGCAAATCGTCGCGGATGTGATCGAGATCCTGCTCCGCCGCGGCCGCGATCGCACCGCCTGCGACCTCGGCTTCCTTGACGAACACGATGGGGAAGCCTTCGCGCACCACGTCGCCTACGGTCATGGTGATGCTGCGGACGATGCCGGCATGAGGAGCCGCGATGACATGCTCCATCTTCATCGCCTCGACCACCGCCACCTGCTGGCCCTGGCGGACCGCATCGCCCTCCATTACGTCGATCGCAACGATGGTACCTTGAATGGGCGAAGCGACACCGACCGAGCCGTCGGGTCCGGCGAGATCGGGCGCATCGTCATCGACTTGCGCCTGCGCCACTTCCGCCTTCATCGCCGCGTCATGGGCGAACAGCGCCAATGGGTCCTTGCTCTTCACGTTGGCGCCTGCAAAACCCGCGGCGCGCGACGCGGCCGGTGCGGCCTGCACGAACCGCTGCCGCTGCTCGCTGTTCGCGGCGAGCGACGCCGTGTGCTCATCGAGCCAGCGCGTGTGCACGGCACCCTTCGCAAAATCCGGATGCACGAGGATGTTGCGCAGGAAGGCGATGTTGGTGGCGACGCCCTCGAGGCGGAACTCGCTGAGCGCGCGCTCGGTGCGTGCGACGGCGTTGGCGAAATCCTGCGACGGCGAGTGCACAATCACTTTTGCCAGCAGGGAATCGAACGCGCTCGAGGTGCGGTAGCCTGCATAGCCAAACCCGTCGGTGCGCACACCGGGGCCGTTCGGCGCCTCGTAGACGGTGAGCGTGCCGCCACCGGGTCGCACGGCGCCGTCGGCACCGATCGTCTCCATGTTGACGCGGGCCTGGATCGCATAGCCGCGCGGTGTGTGTACACCGTCGCGGTCGAGGCCGAGGTCCTTCAGCGTCGCCCCTTGCGCGAGACGAATTTGCGTCTGCACCAGATCGACGCCGGTGACCGCCTCCGTCACCGTGTGCTCGACCTGCAGCCGCGCGTTCGCCTCGATGAAAGCGAAGGGCTGCGCCCCCTTGCGGCCGGAGACATCGACCAGGAATTCGAACGTGCCGAGGTTGAAATACCCGACACTCTTCGCAAGCCGCACCGTGGCATCGATGATCGCGCGGCGGAGTTTTTCGTCCAGCGCCGGTGCAGGCGCAATCTCGATCAGTTTCTGGAAGCGGCGCTGCACGCTGCATTCGCGCTCGCTCAGGTGGGCGATGGCCCCGGTGCGGTCACCGAGGATCTGCACCTCGATGTGCCGTGCGCGCGGGATCAGTTCTTCCACATAAAGCTCGTCGCGGCCGAAGGCGGCGCGCGCCTCCGAGGCGCAGCGCGCGAATGTCTGCTCGATCTCGTCCGCGTTCGTGACGACCCGGGTGCCGCGCCCACCGCCGCCGGCCAGCGCCTTGATGATCATGGACGCATCGGGCCCGAGCGCAGCAAAAAACGCCTTCGCCTCGTCGAGCGTGGTCGCACGATCGAGGCCGCGGATGATCGGCACATCAGCCTTGGCGGCGGCCTGCCGCGCCCGCGCCTTGTCGCCGAACAGCTCCAGATGCTTCACCTGCGGCCCGACAAAGGTGAGACCGGCCGCAGCGCAAGCGGCGGCAAAATCGCCGCGCTCGGCGAGGAAGCCATAGCCCGGATGGACCGCGTCACAGCCCGCCGCCTTCGCCGCCGCGATGACCTTGTCCATGTCGAGATAGGCGGCCGCCCCCTGCCCCTTCAGCGCCTGCACCTCGTCCGTCGCGCGCACATGCAGGCTCGCTGCATCGTCCTCGGAGTGAACGGCGACGGTGGGCAGCCCCATGTCGGCGGCCGCCCGCGCGATACGAATGGCGATCTCGCCGCGGTTGGCAATGAGCAGCTTTGTGACGGACATGGGCGCGGGCGTTTCCGGTGGGTTTTTGGTTGGGCAGGCAGGCCGATGATACCGAGTTATGTCCGGTCGCGCCCCCTGCTTCAAGCAGGGGTCGGTGTGGCTGCGGCATGGCTCGGGTGGGCGAAAGCCACCGGATTGTGAGGTCGCGTGCGGCAGTTGAGAGTGAGCGCGAGCAGATGTCGTGACGGCCAAGCTCGAAGATTGCGTTGCCTACTTTGGCGCGCGCAGCAGAGAACAAGCCATAATCGTCGCTTCTGGGAAGACTACAGAGCAAGTCGACGGGCGCAGACTGCTCCGGTTGCAAGGTACGCCGCTATTCGCAACTCCGAAGCGCGCTACGCTTTGTCCAACTTCAGCGCTATTCTAAGGCTACCGGGCAGCCCGCGTAGCAGCTCTGCCTTGGCCGTCGAGGAGAATCGATCCCAGAAAGTCTTGCCAACGGTGCAAAGAAACAGGCGATGCAGTATTTCCTCACCTTCCTTGAATTTGCTCAGCACCATTTCCTTCGTTTGATCTATTGGACCAATCTCCTCAAGTGATCTGTGTTCTATCCACGCGCCAGGAATCTGGCCGTGAACAACGGCCGATACTTCTGAGTACCACTGCTCCAAGCGGGACACGAGACCAAGTCTGCGTTGCAGCTCAACAAAATGCGGCGTGTGCGACTTGTGAAATTCTAGGAGCTCGCGCTTATCGACGAAATAGTCTGGAGTTCGCGCGAGAGTCGCCAACTCAACGAGATGTGTTCGGAAAAAAGTGTAGTAAAGACCGGTCTCCACCATTGTCCTCATTGAGGCAGCTGCTGGCTTGTACAGCGCCAACGCCAGGAGCGCCGCGACATGCTGCCCGGCAATCTGCATTTCCCTCACGAAACACAACGCCGGATTTCCCTTATCCACTTGCTCAAGCTGCTTGGCCCAAACCGCTACTCTCATATTTCGCTCAGCCAAGCCTTTAGCCATTGCGGCGTCGGCTAAGAACGTCGCCACGTTACCGTTCCAATTGACTTTGGTAAGAGCGCTACTCAGCTTTTGATGCGGCATCACCCACCTAGCTTCGACGAACAATTCCTTTTAGATAAGGATCTCGCGTCTCGTCGGCCAATAGACTGAATAAGTGAGAGGCCTGTCGTGTCGTGGCCTTGTCAAAAAACCACTCCAAGATTCTTCGAGTAGAAGCTCCACTGGGCAGGCCACTTTTCAGAAGGCTTGGAGCAACAGTCTTGATCAGCTGTAGCAGGTTAGCTTTACCAATCTTTCGTCGCTGAACGGTTTCGTACGCCATCGCTGGTAGATGAGGTGGCGCCCCCAGGTCAGAAGGGTAAGCTTCAGCTGGACCTTCGGGAATCAGCATTGATGCATCGCGAAGCATCTCTCCTAATTGCCTGCCTAGATCCCCGAACGCAAACGCCTCGGCCACCTCGTAGATCTCCGATCTGGTGAGATTGGATGTGACCATCGAACCTACAAGCGCTCTAAGTGCTCGCTGTCGTGCCCGCTCATTCATTCTTTGCTCCAACTCGCGTCATGAGTTCGGTGCCGACGGAAATAAGATTTATCAACGCCTCCGTGCTGTAGGCTTTCGAGCTAGCCCATGCAAAGCCTTTCCCTCCCTCTGGCTCAGAGAACGCTTTGTACTTTTTCAAAGTCTGCTGCATGCAATGCTTCGCAAATTGCTTAGTCCCACGAATTTCGACCTCTTGTGTAGACACTCCCACTCGTGATGCCAAATTGAAGAGAATGTGAGGCTCTGGACCATTCGCGCCTAGCTTTTTCGAATTGATAAAGTTCATCATCAGACCGATGCCGCGCAAAGCATACCTTTGAGGAACGACCGGGATCAATACGTGGTCCGAGCTTCTCAGCGATGTCTTTGTGAAGAGCGAACCCGCCGGATGGCAATCGATATATATGACATCGTAAAGCGACCTGCACTCGACAATGAATTTCTCAAATCGCTCCTCCATTGGAGCCGTATCTCCATTTGCCTGTCCGAGCGCGACGTACATCAGGTCTAGCGTTGAGGGCAGCAAATCCAAATGTCCGTCGGCGCGCGTCGTCACCCGCGTAACCAGATCTTTGACGCTTGGCGGAGTATGGTTCCCGGGCACCTGGAGCTGGTACGGATTGAGATTTGCATCATCATCAATCAACACAGAGAGAATGGTCTTTCGGTCTTTCTCTAGTTGAAAATACTGTTTGGGTTGCAAGAAGGCCTGAGATAAATTGAACTGCGGATCATAGTCGACCACGAGCACCTTGCGCTGCTTGCCGCCGCCGAGGCCAACTCGGCAAGATATTCCAGCAAGATGCGCAGCCACAGTCGTCTTTCCGACACCGCCTTTCATGTTCATTACTGTAACGACCTTGCCCATGATTTTCCCCGCACTTGTCGCACAATATTCCTAGCCGCAACGCGCGATTCACGCGTTGCTGAAACGCATCCGACCCACATGAAACCGTTCGCCAATCGCTGCCGATAGCAGGCTGAAGAGAAATCGGCGCTCGACGTACAATTGCGCCCAGCGGGCTACAGCGAACCCGCGAACTTCCAGTCCGGGCGAACAAGCTGATCCCAGACGTTGGGCGTCCAACTTGCAGCAGCCGGCGACTCTAAACTGTAGCATCACCGCGCCGGCCCTTGCGAAACGTCAATCACGTGCCGATCGCTTCCCACCATCAGCGTCAGCACATAGTTCTTCGACGCCCCACCCGCCCCATCGACCGGCGGCGCAAGATGCAGCTGGCCGCCATACCACTCACCAGGCATCAGCGTGTTGTCCTTGACGACCGACTGCTCGAGGTTCGCGAGATTGGCCTGTCCCTGCTCGATGGTTGCAGAGATCATCGCCTCGTTCTGCGCGGCCGCCCGGTTCTGCGCGATGGCGTTGGCGGTCGGGCTGAAGTATGTGCCCGTCGTCGTGTATGAGCCGCGCGGCGTGTGCGTGGTCGATCGATACGAGCCGTAGCCCGCCTGCGAGGCGCCGTACGCATTCGCGCCTGCTGCCAGGCCGGCCAGCAGCGCGCGGCCGACTTGCTTGTTCTTCTCTTCCTGCACCAGCGCTTCGTAGGTGATGACCTGCATCGCGAAGGCTTGCTCGCCGACCATCTGCGAGGCTTCCACCTGCGCAACAAGGAAGTTCACCGGCTTGGGCGAGATATTGTTGATGCCAACGACGAACACCGGCCTGCCGCCAGTCGCGATTTCACGCGACGCCGGCCGCACCAGGACCAGTGAATTCTTCTGTCGCGAAACGAGCGCGCTCTGGCCGTCGCGAACGATTGCCTGTTGGCCACTTCCCGATGCGCGGAATGACACTGTTTCGTTTGTGACGCAGCCCGCCAGCGGCAGGGCGGCCAGAGCCACCACTCCCCAAACACGCATTGCGCTTACTCCCCAGACCCGGAAGCATCATTTCGCAACCAGAGCGGGAGTGCAAGACTTGGCGCGCGGTCCCGCACAAGCCTTTCGGATACCGGTTCCAGGCAGCGTTTGTTTCGGAACGAACCGCGTCCGAACCAGTCGCCATTGCACTGAACCGTCACCGACAACGGGTGGCGCTGCCCCGCACCCCAACCTTCTCCTGGACGGGGAGAGGGGGGCGCCGAGTTTGCGGCGATCTTGCGTTGCCGCCGCCGGCTGCACGCATTACATCAGGATCATGCAGTTCCATTTCGACAACACCTATGCCGCACTGCCTGACCACTTCTTTGCGCGGGTGCGGCCTGCGCCGGTGGCGGCGCCGCGGCTGATCAAGCTCAACCGCGACTTGGCCTCCGAGCTTCGGCTCGATGCGGATTGGCTGGCATCGGACGACGGCGTGCAGGTGCTGGCCGGACAGACAGTGCCGGATGAGGCCGACCCGATCGCCACCGCCTATGCGGGGCATCAGTTCGGGCACTTCGTGCCGCAGCTTGGCGACGGGCGGGCGATCCTGCTCGGCGAGGTGGTGGACCGCTTCGGCAAGCGCCGCGACATTCAGCTGAAGGGCGCGGGACGCACGCCGTTCTCGCGCAATGGCGACGGGCGTGCCGCCATCGGGCCGGTGCTGCGCGAATACATCGTCAGCGAAGCGATGGCTGCGCTCGGTATTCCGACCACACGCGCGCTCGCCGCGGTGCTCACCGGCCAGAAGGTGCAGCGGGAGACAGCTCTGCCGGGCGCCGTGCTGACACGGATCGCGTCGAGCCATATCCGCATCGGCACGTTCCAGTTCTTCGCCGCGCGCGGCGACCATGACGGCATCCGTCAGCTCGCCGACCATGTGATCGCCCGGCATTATCCGGACATCGCCAACGACGCGCAGCCGTATCGTGCGCTGCTTGCAAGTGTGATCGAGCGACAGGCGCAGCTGGTCGCGAGGTGGATGCAGGTCGGCTTCATCCACGGCGTGATGAACACCGACAACATGTCGATCGCCGGCGAGACCATCGACTACGGGCCATGCGCGTTCATGGACGCGTTCGATCCGGCAGCCGTGTTCTCCTCGATCGACCAGATGGGCCGCTACGCCTTCGCCAACCAGCCGCGCATCGCGCTGTGGAACCTGACGCGCCTCGCCGAATGCCTGCTGCCGTTGTTTTCGGACGACCAGGACAAGGCGATCGAGATCGCCAAGGGCGAACTGATCGCGTTCTCGGACCAGTTCGATGCAGTGTTCGTGCCGGGCATGCTGGCAAAGCTCGGCGTGTCGGGCGGCACGGAGGACGAACCGCTGGTTGCGGAATTCCTGCAGCTGCTGGCGGACAACCAGACGGACTTCACCCTCGCCTTCCGTCGCCTGTGCGACGCCGCCGACGGGGATGCGTCCGCGCTGCGGGCGATGTTCGCAGAGCCCGCGGGCTTCGACGCGTGGTCGGTGAAGTGGTTGCAGGCGCGCGAACTGCGGCCGCTTGCAAGCGAAGCGATGCGCAAAGTCAATCCGGCGTTCATTCCGCGCAACCATCGCGTCGAGGCGGTGATCCAGGCGGCGTTGAGGGATGACTACGCTCCGTTCGAGGAATTGCTGACGGTGCTGTCACGGCCTTATGACGACCAGGCGGAGCTCGCGGGCTACATGCAGCCGCCGCAGGACGAGGAGCGGGTCACGCAGACGTTCTGCGGGACGTAAGCGTCAACTCCACCCTGCGCGTGATCCCGACGGCCTCCAGAAATGCCTCGTCATGGCTGACGACCAGCAGTGCGCAGTCATAGGCACGCAAGCCGGCTTCGACCGCTTCGATCGAATCGATGTCCAGATGGTTGGTGGGCTCGTCGAGGATCAGCAGCGGCGGCGGCGAGGCGCCGCCCAACACACAGGCGAGACCGGCGCGAAGCAATTCGCCGCCGCTGAGAGTCGAAACGACTTGAAGCGCAGCATCGGCGCGAAACTTGAAGCGCGCCAGCGCGGCCCGGCACGCGTTTTCGCCGGCTTGCGGATTCAGCTTGCGAAAGTTATCACGGATTGAAAGAGACGCGTCGAGCAAGCTTACCCGCTGATCGAGCATGGCGAAGCTGGTCCTGACGTCGACCGCGCCGCTCCAAGGCTGGTGCGTTCCCGCGATCAGCGCCAGCAGCGTCGTCTTACCCGAGCCGTTCGCGCCGGTGACCGCGACGCGCTCCGGTCCCGTGATCGAGAACGACAGGTCGCGGAGCACTGGATGGTTTTGCGCGTAGCCTGCCGTGACGGCATCGACCTGCAGCACAGTCTTGCCGGATGGCAAGCCCGTCGAAGGCAGCACGACGGACAAAGGTGCAAGGATCTCGATGCGCGCCCGCGCGTCCGCCGCGGCTTCCATCGCGTCATCGCGCCGATGGTCCGCCATGCGCGCATTGGAGGCGGCGGTCGCTTCGCTCCTGGCCTTGAGCGCTCCAAGCATGATCCGCGGAATGCCGCCCTTCGCGCCTTTCTTCCTGCCGACGCTGTCCTTGCGGGCCTGCCGTTCGACCGCCGCTTGCGCGCTGCGCTTGACCTCGGCGACGCGCCTTTCGGCATCGGCCAGGTCGTGCCGGGCCGCGGCAAGATCCCGCGCCTTGAGTTCGCGATAATGGCTCCAGTTGCCGCCATATCGGGTCGCGCCAAGCGACGTCAGCTCGACGATTGCGTCCATCGCCTCGAGCAATTCGCGATCGTGACTGACGACGATCGCACCAGTTCGCCAGCTCGCGAGCAGTCCGATCATCGCCTGTCGCCCCTGACGATCAAGATTGTTGGTCGGCTCATCAAGAACCAGAAAATCCGGCTCAGCGAACACGAGCGACGCGAGGCCAGCGCGGGTGGACTGCCCGCCGGACAGCGCGGCCAGCGGCGTTTCAGGCGGCACATCCAGCGCGAGGCTTGCCAAGGCAGCAGCGACGCGCGATTCCAGCGTCCAGTCGGCTGACGTCAATTCCTCGACGCTCGCTTCGCCGCGCTCGGCGCGCTTCAGGATTTCAAGCGCGTGGCGAACGCCGAACAGATCGGCGACCGTTTCATCCGTGCGGGACTGAACACCCTGCCGCAGAACGGCCAGCCTGCCGTTGACGGCGACGCTGCCGGCCTGCGGCCGCAGCTCGCCGGTTATGAGCCGCAGCAGCGTGGTCTTGCCTACGCCGTTGCGACCGACAAGGCCGGTGCGTTCAGCGGAAAAGGTGATGTCCAGATGCGAAAAGAGCGGCCGGTCGTCAGCGGCGGACCAGGCGAGATCGGACAGAACGATGGAAGCGGGCATGGTTATGGATATCCTCAATAGCAAGGCGGGTGAGCGCTGCGATTGAGTTGATATCCATGTGTGCACCGGTCCGATGATGGTCGACGCCACAACACATAGCGGTCGCGGCATCATTCTTCAAGACGGCCGCGCCACGGCGGTCATGAATCGATTGCGAATCCCGCGTACTGAAATCTAAGATCAGCCAGAACATTTTCGGGGGCTGCACTTTGCATACATTCATCGCCGTCCTCGCCCTGCTTCCGGCGCTGCTGTTTTCGCAGGTTCCGGAGCTGATGCAGCAATACCGCCAGCGGCTTGGCGGAGCGGCGGACGAGCTTGCGACGGTCATCCGGCATTTCGAGGAGGACGCGCGGCGCTCCGGCTATGACCGGGCTACGGCGATCGGCATCATGGCGAACAATTCCGAACGGCTCATTCGCGACCAGGCGACACGCTGGAATGACAATATCGACCGACTGCAGCGGCTGCGCGAGCAGGAGCTCGCCTTGAAGGACGGCGTGACGCCTTCGAGTTTTGTGGCGTTCGCCACGAACTATGACAAGCAGCTGTTCGACAAGACCTATGAGGCGTTCGTGCCGGCGTTGCCGCTCTCGTTCGCCGGCGCGGTGTTCACCATCAGCGGATGGCTGGTGGCATATGCGGCGATGTTTTTGGGCGTGCTGGGATTGCGGTTTGGTTCACGCGCGCTGCAGCGGGCGTGAGGTGATGCGGCGGCGCCCATTCTCCGTCATTGCGAGGCATAGCCGTTCGAAGAACGGCGTCGCTGCGCTCGCCTATGGGCGACGAGCAATCCAGCGCGGCATTTGCCGCAACCTCAGACTGGATTGCTTCGCTTCGCTCGCAATGACGGCAGAAGCGCTGTCCGTCACACCGCCAGCATTCCACCTTCCGGAGCAGGACGGGCGCGCTGGTTGTAGAGCAGCTTCGCACGGCGCGCCTTCTCCTCGGCGGAGAGGGTCGCCGGATCTTCCACGGGCACTCCGGCGGTGACCGCGAGGCCGCGTTGCACGCCGGGGCGCGCGCTCAGTTCCTCGAACCAGCGCTTGAAATATTTGAAGTCGTCGAGGTTCTGGCCCTGGCCCTTCCAGTTTACCGTCCAGGGATATGAGATCATGTCGGCGATGGTGTACTCGTCGCCGGCGAGATAGCGGCGGTCGTAGAGGCGATTGTTCATCACGCCATAGAGGCGGTTGACCTCGTCGGCGAAGCGGCGGACCGCGTAGGTCTGGTCGCCCTTGGTGTCGCCGAGCCGCGTAAAGTGCCCGGCCTCGCCGGTCTTCGGGCCTTGATTGGCCATCTGCCAGATCACCCACTGATTCACTTCGGCGCGGCCGCGGATGTCCTGCGGATAGAAGCGGCCGGCCTTCTCGGCGAGATACATCATGATGGCGCCGGATTCGAAGATGCCGATCGGCGCGCCGCCGCCCTTCGGTGCATGGTCGACGATCGCCGGCATGCGATTGTTCGGACCGATCTCAAGAAAGCCTTTCGTGAACTGGTCGCCCTTGCCGATATTGCAGGGGATGACCTTGTACGGCATGCCGAGCTCTTCGAGCAGAATGCTCACCTTCTTGCCGTTCGGCGTCGGCCAGTAATGCAGATCGATCATGGCGTTTCTCGTCCCTGTTTTTTTGCGAGGCAGCCTCAACGATATGGTTGGCCGAACGGCGAGTGCAATCGTCGTTGCGAGCGAATGATGGTCCTCAGCGCGGAACGGCGGGCGGGGTCCCGTGGGTGTGGAAGGACTCGATCGTCTTCAGGCCCCAGGCCTGGCCTTTCTTGCGCTCTTCCTCGGTCCAGGTGACGGTCTGCCAGTCGGGCGCAAGGATCAGGCGGGCGCCGGCGTTGGCGACTTCGACGCGGTTGCCTGCGGGCTCATAGACATAGAGAAAGAATGTCTGCTGGATCGCGTGCTTGTGCGGTCCGGTTTCTATGTGCACGCCGTTCTCGAGAAAGATATCCGCCGCCTGCAGGATATGCTCGCGCTGGTCGACGGCGTAGGTGACGTGATGGAAGCGGCCGCGGGTGCCGGTCGAATCCCGTGTGTAGGCGACGTCGTAGGACTTGTTGTTGACGGTGAACCAGCAGGCGCCGACGGAGCCGTCGTTGAGCACGATTTCCTCGGTGATGCGGCTGCCGAGCGCCTTCGGCATGAAATCCCGGATCGCCGCCACATCGACCGCCAGCAGGTTGAAATGGTCGAGCCGTCGCGTCGCGACGCCGCGCGCCGGAAAGCGTTGCGGCTGGTTCTTCAATGCTGGCTTCTGGTCAGGCGGCGCCTCGTAGCGGCGCGTCTCGTAGTAAATCTCGAAGACGTGATCGTCGGGATCGCGAAATTGATAGGCAGGACCATGCCCGAGATCCCCGTCGCTCCAGCCGATGCCGAGGCCAAGCTGCTCGATCGCCTTCACACGCCGCTGCAGCGCCTGCGCGCTCGTGGCGCGGTAGCCGACATGGCGCATGCCGGTGGTATTCGACGCCGTCAGCTTCAGGGTGTGGAACTCGTAGTCGTCGTAGGCGCGCAGATAGACGCTGTCGCCCTCCCGTCCGCTTTCGGTCAGGCCGAACACGTCGACAAAAAAGCGAAGGCTGGCTTCGGGCTTGTTGGTGAGGAGTTCAACATGGCCGAGATGCGCGATGTCGAAGACCGGTTCGGGAGTCATGGCGATGCCTCAAGCTGGCGCGGAAGAAGATGCGCGGCAGCTTAGCGGGCGCATCCGCAGTCGTCACCGGGCTTGTCCCCATAGCCGTTCGAAGAACGGCGTCGCTTCGCTCGCCTATGGACCCCGCTTAGTTAGGGACGCAGTGCCCTCCTAAGCGAGATTGCCGGGTCAAGCCCGGCAATGACAAACGAGAGGCCTCTAATCGTCCGCAAACGCGTGCTGGGCGCCGTCGAGGACTTCGCGGATGAAGCTCAGGAAGGCGGCTTCGACGTGGGCGCGTTCGGCGGCATCGAGCGGCATCTCCAGCGCCTCGTGGTCGGCGCCGTCGAAGCGGATCGCTAGCGGCAGGCCTTCGGCCTCGATCCGCAGCAGGCCGGTGTCTCGCAGCTTGAAGGTGAGCGTGCCGCTGGGCTCGATCCCGGTTTCCGAGGCGATCAGATAGGCGACGCCGTTCGCCTCGCCCGGCAGCCGGCGCAGGATGCGCGTCGGCTCGATGCGAAAGCCGTGCGGGCCGAGCTCGATGTTGGCGGCCGCCACCACCTGCTCGATCAGTTGGCGGGTCTCGCCGTCGAACTTGCGCGACAGCCGGTGCAGTTCCTGCCAATGGCGCTGGCGCGGCAACAGCTGGTCGGGTGGGCTGATGCCGGTCTCGCGGTCGCGCTCGGCGCGCGCATGCGCGACCGCGCGCACCGATTGCCTGAAGTCTTCAGACATCAAGGCAGCAGATTTGGAGGCGTCGGATTTGGACGCATCGGACATGGCAGCCTCGGTCCGGGCGCGGCGCACGCTCACATCCAACGGACGAACCCCATGGCGTTGCCCGTGCCGGCAGACGAACGATAGCACGGGACGTAGTCGACCACATCCATCGGCAACCCGACATCCTTCATGATGGCGCCGACCGGGATCCAGTTCTTGAATTCGGAGGTGCCGGACTGCAGCAGGGATTCCGGCATGGTGGTCATGCCATCGACGTCGCCCTTCTGCAGGCAAGTCAGAAATTTCTTGTCGAGGTCCTCGTCGACGACGAAGTGCGACAGGCCGCCCGAGGCGATCACGGCGACACGGGTGTTCTCGGGGAAGCTTTCGATCGCATCCTTCAGGGCAAGACCGAAGCGGTGGCAGCGGCGCGCGGTCGGCTGGTTCGGCGGATAGAAGGTGTTGATCATCACCGGCAGGTGCGGCACCGGCCGGTCCTTCATGATCTGCCGCAGGATGAAGCCGAACGCATGCGGCAGCGAGTCACGCGACCACTCCTGCCCGTCGCTCGGCAGCGTCTTGCTGGTGCCGACGTCGAACTCCTGCTCCATCATCTTCGTGATGATATGGCGCCCAAGCTGCGGCGCGCAGGGGTAATGCGTCTCCTTCTCCGGCCGGTGCGCGAACGTGGCGAGCGAGGAGCCCGGCGGCATCTTCGCCATCTGCTCCGCGGTCGGCGGGCGGTTTGTCACCCCGTCACCCCAGTAGATCGAGAACGCCGGCATGTTCTTGTCGGAGAACAGCTCCTGCTGGTCGTTGCCGACGATCACCACCACATCCGGATTGACCTTCTCGAAGCTGGCGGCGAGCGAAGCCAGCGCCTTGCGGCAGCGGTCGTAGCGCGCCTGGCGTTCGCCGAGCTCCGATTTTTGCTCCAGCTTCTCGGTCGCGCGAACCGTTTCGAGCGCGTCGTACTTGTAGGGCTGGCCGCGAAACCACAGCGCCGGATTGGCGCGATCGGCCTTTACGCGCTCGCCCCACTGTTCCGGCGGCGTCGACAGCAGCGGTCCATGCGAGGTGGCCATCCCCAGAACGATCTTCGCCATTTTTCGTTTCCTTGTGTTCGTTCCTGCCTGTCATGCCCGCGAAAGCGGGCATCCAGTACGCCGCAGCGCTTGCGATAAAGCTCGAACGCTCTGGGATACTGGGTCCCCGCCTTCGCGGGGACGACGACGTGAATTTGACGTTGCTGTGTGCCGCAGATTATTCGGCGGCGACGGCGTAAACGGGGCGGACGACCTCCTGCAGCTTTGCTGCATAGGCTTCGCGCCAGTCGCGCGTGTCCACCACGCACTCGCCGCTGCGGGCGCGCAGGAACACCTCCGGGTTATCGACCGCGGGCGGCACCGTGCCCTTGTCGCGCAGGGCGCGGGCTGCGTGCACGAGCCTGCGGCGGGTGCGCGCGATCATCTGGTCGCTCGGCGCGAGATGTTCGAAGCCGTGATCGGTGATCGGCCCCATGCTCTCAGTCACCGCCTGGTCCTGCATGTGGATGTGGGTGATGCCGGAATAGATGGTGCCGTTGCGCTGGGCTTCACGGTCGATCAGGTAATCGTTGTCGGCATTCGCCGCCGGGCGCCAGCGGCCGAACCAGTCGGTGGTGTTGGGCAGATAGTCGAGCTGCGCTTTCGCACCGGGGATCGGCTGGCCATCCTTCAGCAGCGACGTGGTGCGCGACATCTTGGTCCAGTTCAGCGTGATGGCCATGGTGTGATTGTCGTCCATCGGCACCCAGGCGCGCGCCGAGACGCGGTCGATGAAGTTGCCCTGCGGCACCTGCGCCCAGAACGGGAAGCCGAACTGCGCAAAGCGCCAGTAGATGCGGTTGTCGTCGGTGGGCCGGTAGGCCGCGTACATGGTGCCCCACTCGGTGTCGGCCACATGATATTCCGGCGCACGGTCGGCGACCTGATACTTCATCAGGCTGTCTTCCGGAACCTGCTCAGGAGTGACACTGCCGATGTGCAGGAAGCCGAAGTGCGAGGTGTCGATGTCACCCTCGAGCGCCTGCATCCAGTTGCATTCGCGCTGCACGAACGCAGCGTTGATCTCGACCTCCGGCAGCAGCGTCGCCTCGATCATCGGCATCGGCGGCGCTTCGGCGCGCGCGCCCATGTAGACCCAGATGAGACCACCGCGCTCGTTGACCTTGTAGGCCTTCGCCTTGACCTTGTCCTCGAAGCGCTGCGCCGGCGCGACGTTCGGCATCTCGAGACAGTTGCCGTCCACGTCGAACTTCCAGCCATGATAGATGCAGCGGATGCCGTTCTCCTCGTTGCGGCCGAGAAACAGCGAGGCGCAGCGATGCGGACAGCGATGGTCCATCACACCAACGCGGCCGCTGACGCTGTCGCGAAACGCAATCAGCTTCTCGCCGAGCAGCATCAGCCGCAGCGGCTCACCGCCGGCCTTCACCTCGCTCGATTTGGCGGCGGGGATCCAGTACTGGCGCATCAGTTCGCCCATCACCGTGCCAGGCCCGACCCGTGTCAGTTCATCGCTCTCGATTGCTGAGGCCATTGCGCGCTCCCGAATAGAGGGCGTTCGCCCTCATGGTTTTTGATCGAGGGCTTGGCCCTCGCCCGGCGTGAACAGGGGCGCCTCGACAGCGCCATAAAATGGAATATAGTTCCATTTTATTGAGGCTGTCAATTTGGCTTTGCCGAATTGCGGACGGACGGGTCGTGACAGGCAAATGGCAAAAGAAACCGGCGCGCGGATCGAAATCACCCGAAGGATGCTCGAGGCGCTGTCGCGTACCGACGAAGCCGCGCTGCGCAGCACGCTCACCGAGACGCCGGAGTTCATGGCGCTCGGTGCAAACCTGCAAGGCATCGACGATGTGCTCGAGCGGATCGCTCGGCAGCCGACTCGCGAGATGTATCGGCAAGTGACCTGGGCTGCGCCAGAAATCACGGCGACAGGAACCCGTGCGGTGGGCCACATGCCGACTGGCGCTGCGCGCGCGGGCTGCGTGCTGTCGTTCCGCTTCGACGGCGACCGCATCAGCACGATGCAGCATCAGAACCTGCCGCCACGGCCAGCATCCGCGAGCCGCCTGCGCCTCACGCCGGCGCTGAAGCAGATGATCGACAATGCGCTGGCGAGCCGCCATCCGATGCTGATCGCCTACACTGACGAGAGCGGCCAGCCAAATCTCTCGTTTCGCGGCTCGATCCAGGCCTTTAGCGACGACCAGCTCGCACTGTGGGTCCGCAACGCGCAAGGGCAGATGCTGCAATCGATCCGGCGCAATCCGAAGGTCGCAACCATGTACCGGGATGAAGAGACCAAGGCGACGTACCAGTTCCAGGGACGCGCACGGATCACCACCGATGACAACGAGCGGCAGCGCATCTTTGACGCGTCGGCCCCGGTCGAGCAGGCGCACGACTTGGCAAAACTCGGCGTCGCGGTGATCATCGATCTCGACCGCGTCGAAGGTTACGCCGGCCTCGGCTCGGCGGGACAGGTCGATCGCGTGCTGATGGTGCGGGAGCAATCGGCGAGATGCTGACTTTGACTCCCTCCCCCGCGCTCTCGGGAGCGCGCGAAGCCGGCGTGGCCGACGACGGCGTCGACATGCGGCTCACGGCGATTCTTTACGGCGCCGTGGACATCAACCTGTTCGAGTTCCGGATGCTCGACGGCAGCGACGTGCCGGCGTTTTCCGCCGGCGCGCATGTGGATGTGAACCTGCCGAGCGGCGCCATTCGCCAGTATTCCATCGCGAGCTCGCAGTCCGACCGGGGCCGCTACCTGCTCGGCGTCAAGCGCGAGGCGAAGGGACGCGGCGGCTCGCGGCTGCTGCATGACGAGGTCCGTGTCGGCAGCGCGCTGAAGCTCGGGCTGCCACGCAATCATTTCCCGCTGAACGAGAGCGCAACGTCTTCCGTCCTCATCGCCGGCGGCATCGGCGTCACACCGATCATCTGCATGGTCGACCGCCTGCAAACGCTCGGCCGCGACTTTCGACTGCACTATGCGGTCCGCGAGCGCGAGGAGGCCCTGCTCTCGTATCTTCCCGCCGCCTCCGACCGCGTTCACCTGCATGTGGATGGCGAGCATGGCGGCCGGCTGATGGACGTCGCGGCGATCGTTGGCAGCGCGCCCGCCAACGCCGAGCTCTATTGCTGTGGACCGGCGCCAATGCTGGCAGCGTTCGAAGCCGCATCCGCCGCGCGCCCTCCGGCGCGCGTGCATCTGGAACGCTTCAGCGCGCCGGACAACCTTGCGGCCACCGGTGGCGCATACACGGTCGAACTCATCAGGTCGAAGCGCAGCATCACGGTGCAGCCGGGGCAAACGCTGCTGCAGGCGCTACGCGACGCAGGCCTCACCATAAAGGTCTCATGCGAGCAGGGCATCTGTGGCACCTGCGAAACGCGCGTGCTCGCCGGCACTCCCGATCACCGCGACATGATCCTGTCGGACGAGGAGAAGGCTTCGAACGAAAGCATGATGGTCTGCTGCTCGGGCAGCCTCGGGCCAACGCTGGTGCTGGACCTATGAGGCCTTCAGAGCGCGATAGCGCTTCTTCGAATCGCCATCACGCTCTGTCCTCTTGTTTGGAGCATGATCTTTTCGGAAAACCGGTATCCACTTTTCCGGATCATGCTCTAACGCCGCACGCTGTAAGGCGCGGACATGGTGCCGAGCTCGCCACGAACCCGGGCCGCGAGATCGAGCAGTTTTGGACCGAGCTTCAACAACTTCTCATTCGTCTGCACCGGCGACGAGCCGCCGCAATTGAAAGCCATCATCGCGCCGGACGGCTCGTAGGAAAACGGAACGCCGAGCATGTTGGTGTTCGGGCTGAGCGTGCCAATACCGAGATAAAAGCCGCGGGTGTGAACCTGCGCCGTGGCCTCGTCGATCTTCGCCGAGGTCGCGCGCCATTCGGCGGCAGACGAGGCCTGCGAGAGCTGCTGCGACAGCTCATCGCGCTGCTCGGAGGTCATGCCGCCGATGCAGGCAAGGCCGATCGCGCTGACATGGATCGGCACACTCAGGCCCACCCGCTGCCGGCCGCTCATCGGCTCACCCAGCGCCGACTCGACATAGACCATGCGCAGCCCGTCGCGGATGGCGAGGCCGACATTGACCTGGCCTTCGCGCGCAAGCTCCAGCATCGCCGGCCGCGCGACCGCGGGCACCGGCATGTTGCCGAGGTAGGAATGGCACAGCGCCAGCACGCTCGGCGCCAGCTCGTATTTTCCAAGCTCGCTGCGGTAATGCAGGTAGCCGAGATCCTTCAACGTCTGCGTCAGCCGCGAGACGGTGGCCTTTGCAAGGCCCGTGCGTTCGGCAAGCGCGGCGTTGCCGAGATACGGATCGCCGATGTCGAAGGCGCGCAGGATCAGCAAGCCGCGTCCGAGCGCCGACAGCCGATGAACCTCCTGCCGCTGCTCATCGAGTCCCGGCCGTCGCGACAACGCGCTCGACGGTTTCACATGCCGGGGACGTCCAGCCAATCTCGAACTCCTCGGAGTGTTTCGCAAGCGACGCAGCTGCGCCGCTCCGTTTCACCGATTCTTATACGGTCAGGATCATGAACAAGCCAGTCCCCGGCCAGGCTCCACACAACCACGATGCTAGAATCGTTGCAGTCGAAACCGGGCTCGTATCCGGCACCGGCGACGATGTGCTCGCGTTCAAGGGCATCCCGTATGCGGCGCCGCCGGTCGGCGACCTGCGCTGGCGGCCGCCGCAGCCGCCGTCGCCCTGGAGCGGCGTGCGGTCCGCGCAAACGTTCGGCGCCGACCCGCCACAAGCGCCGTCGACGCGCACGCGTGCCGGACTCATGGACGAGGATTGCCTGACGCTGAACATCTGGACGCCGGCGCGCGCGGCGAGCGAGAAGCGCCCGGTGATGGTCTGGCTCTACGGCGGCAGCTACGTCTCCGGCAGCGCCTCGGACCCGCGCTGCGACGGCGAGAGCTTTGCCAGAAAGGGCGTTGTCCTCGTCACCGTCAACTATCGCATCGGCCTGCTCGGCTTCATGGCTCATCCCGGCCTGACGAAGGAATCCGAGCATCGAAGCTCCGGCAACTACGGGCTGCTGGATACACTTGCGGCATTGGCATGGATCAAGCGCAACATTGCCGCGTTCGGCGGCGACCCCGAGCGGGTGACGCTGTTCGGAGTCTCCGCCGGCGCCGCATCGATCTCGCTGCTGCTGACATCGCAGCTGTCGCGCGGACTATTCCAGCAGACGGTCCAGCAAAGCCCCGGCGCGTTTCGGCCACTCGCGAGCCTTGCCGAAGCGGAGGCCGCGGGCCTGCAGTTGGGTGCAGACATCGACGCGCTGCGGCGCCTGTCGAGCGAGGAGATCTTGAGCAAGACGCCGCTGCTGGTGCCGAAGCAGCGGGGACTGACGACACCGCGCGTGCTGCGCCCGATCCGCGACGGCTTTGTGATCCGCAGCGATGAACGGGCCGCCTACGCCGCGGGTGACATTCTTCCACTGCCGTCGATCGTCGGCGGCAACGCCGATGAAGGCAGCAAGCTCACCGCCGCCTGGCCGATCACAAGCCGGGATGCGCTGGACAAGCTGATCGAGGAAAGTTTTGGCCAGGCTGCCGGCGCAGCGCGCGCCCTCTACCCCAGCGACGGCGCCTCGAACGTCCGCGAGATTGTCGCCGCGATGTTTGCCGATACACAATTCAACGACGGCGCGCGCGGCGTCGCACGCGGGCTGATGGCGAAGGGTGCGCCGGTCTATCGCTACCTGCTGCTGCGCCGGCGTCCGGGCCTCGGTCCTCCCAATCACGGCGAGGACGTGCCGTATGTGTTTGCTTCGCTGGCCGCAGCCGCGAAGCTCGATCCGGCACCTTACGATGGGACTGACGAACGGCTTGCCGAAGCCATCCAGGACGCCTGGGTCAGGTTCGCGGCAAAGGGTGATCCGAACGGCGGCAGCCTGCCGCACTGGCCGGTCAGCGCGAGCGACGACTATCTCGAGCTCGACGAACCGATCCGTGTGGGCAGAGGCTGGCGCAAGCCGCAGCTGGATTTTCTCGACACCTACTTCGCGCAAATACAAACAAAATAGAAACCGGGAGAAACGCAATGAAAGGCCTCAAGGCACTCGCAAGCGCACTGCTTGCGATGGTCGCAACGCATGCGCTCGCCGCAGACGACTATCCCAATCGCACGATCACCATGATCGTCCCGTTCTCACCCGGCAGTGCCGCCGACAACAGCATGCGGCCGTTCACGCGCGTGCTGTCGCAGAAGCTCGGGCAAACCGTGGTGATCGACAACAAGCCGGGCGCCGGCGGCATCCTCGGCATGGAGATCGGCGCTGCAGCAAAGCCCGATGGTTACACGCTGATCTTCGGATCGTCCGGACCGATGGCGACGTTTTCCTCGCTCTACAAGAAGCTGTCGTACGATCCGGCTAAATCGTTCACGGCCATCCGTGCCGGCGCGCTGAACCCCTACGTGATGGTGTTCAATCCCTCCAAGCCGTACAAGACGCTCCCCGAATTCATCGCCTTCGCAAAGCAGAACCCGGACAAGATCAACTACGGATCGGTCGGCGCGGGTTCCAGCGGGCACCTCGGCGGCGAACTGCTGCAGCAGCTGACCGGCATCAAGATGACGCACGTGCCCTACAAGGTCAGCGCTGCGCTGATGAGCGACCTGCTGTCGGGCGTGCTTGATGTCGGGTTCGAATTTCCGAGTGGCACCCGCGCCAACATCGAATCCGGCAAGCTGGTCCCGGTGGCAATGGCGAGCGATGCGCGCATGAAGAACTTTCCCAATGTGCCGACCTTCGCCGAGCTCGGCTACCCGGACATGAAGATAGCGGCGTGGTCGTCGTTCCTGGTGCCGGCCGGCACGCCGCTGCCGATTGTCGAAAAGCTTGATGCCGCGATTGCCGCAACGTTACGGGACCCGGTGATGACGGAGTACTACAGCATCGGTGATTCCGTCGTGCTGGACATCGGCCATGACAAGTTTCCGGCGTTCCTCGCCGGCGAGACCGCAAGGTTGAAAGTGCTGGTGGAGCGGTCGGGGGCGACGGCTGATTAAAATTGAACTTCAATGCAACCTCTGCCGTCATCCCCGCGCATGCGGGGATCCAGTATTCCAGAGCGGTCGCGGCCTATCGCTAGCGCTGCGGCGTACTGGGTCCCCGCCTTCGCGGGGACGACGGGAGGGGCTCTATTTCCGACCGAGTTACGGACTACGCGCCGGGCGCTGGCGTTCGCCGGTGAAGGACGCATTGACGTGCTGATGCTTGCGGTCCGGCACGGTGACGAACACTTCGCCGTCCTCGACGCGGACGGCCACCTTGCGCAAGCGCAGCGTCTTGGTGGTGACGTGCTCGCCGGTTGAGATGTCGAACTCCATGCCGTGCCAGGGGCAGATCACGTTGTGCTGCGTCTTCGAGAAGCTCCGGGCAAGATTGACGTTGTCCTGCCCGTCGTCGACGGTGCGCGGCAGCATCAGGCCCTGACAGACGGGACCGCCAAGATGCGGGCACAGGTTCTCGAACGCCGTGAAGGCGCCCTTGAACTTGAACACGCCGATCTCGATGCCGCCGACCTCGATCACCTTGCGGCCGGGATCGGCGAACGCCTCGGCGCGGCCCACGCTTATGTCGGTCATCTCGAAACTCCTCAAAATCAACGCGCGCGGCGGTACCACATCGACAGGTCGAACGGATTGAGGTCGACGACCCGGATCATCTCGCTGGCGACCACGACCACCTCGGTCGGCGTCACCTCGCTTTCGGTGAGCGGCGGCGGCAGCTCTTGCCGCAGCTCGGCCCGCGCCGCGTAGAGTTTGACCGCGGCGGTGAGCACGGCCTCCAGCGCAGCATCCGAGATCGCGCCGTCATCGCTCATGAGCGCCTGCCGCGCCGCAGCGGCGAACGACATCGCCGACGATTCCGGGGTCATCGTCTCTTGTGCGGGCATCAGCTCAACCCGTGAGGTTGCCGCGCGACGCCAGCACGTCCTCGGCGCGGGGCCGCACGCGCTTGACCGGCAGGTTGAAGAGCTTCGCCGCATTGAGGCCGAGGATGTTGCGCTTCGCGGTGTCGTTCAGGAACGGCAAGGTGGTGATGGCGCTCGGCGGGTCGAAATCCCAGTGCGGCCAGTCAGAAGCGAACAGCAGCTGGGTCTCGGCGTTGATGGCCTCCATCGTCGTCTGCAGCACCTTCATGTTGGAGCGCTCGAGCGGCTGACTGGTGAAATACATCTCGCGGATATACTCGCTCGGCAGCCGCTTCAGCCCCGGCGCCTCGCTTGGCCGCATCAGCACCTCGTGATCGAGCCGCTGCATCAGATAGGGAATCCAGGCGAGACCGCCCTCGATCCACATCAGCTTCAAGTTCGGGAAGCGATCCGGCAGGCCGTTGAACAGCCAGTTGGTCAGGTGGATCAGGCAGTAATGCGAGAACGACAGCGCATGCATGGCGCCAAAACGATTCAGCTGCGCGAATGACGGGTCAGTCCAGTTATAGGCCGTATGGAAGACCAGCGGCTTGCCGGTCGCCTCCACCGCCCGGTAGAGCTTCATGTAGGACGGATGATAGACCGGGTTGTTGCGCACGCCGCTGACGGTGAAGCCGATCACGCCGGGGATATGCGCATACTTTTCCACCAGCTGGACGCACAGCTCCGGCGAATGGAACGGCAGATAGAGCAGGCACAGCAGCCGCGGCTCGTCCGGGATGATGCGTTCGATGATCCAGCGGTTGAACGCGTTCGAGACGTGAAACTCGACATCATGCATCGGATGCATGCCCAGCAGCAGCATGCCGCTTGGAAACACCACCTGATAGTCGATACCCATGGCGTCCATCGACCGCCGCATGTTCTGCGCAAAGCCATGGCCGGCGCCGGGGTCCACCTCCTCCAGATTGCTCTGCTGATGCGGGATGCGCCCGCTCACCGCCTGAAACGAGATGCCGGAGGCGCTGTTCAACAGCGCGTTGCCGCTCTTTGCGCCCTGCAGCATGCCCTCGGCCATCTGCTTCAGCATATCGTTCTCGATGTAACCGCAGATCTCGGCCCAGAAACGGCTTTCGCTCACATGGGCGTCGATGTCGACGATCACTTCATAGTCGTCGTAGGCGCGCGCCTGCTTGGTTGCGTGTGCGAGATAGTCGCGCGTGTCGGTGCGCGTGGTGATTTCGGCAAGTTCGCGCGCCGGCGGCAAAGTCCGTTCCAGCATCGTTCGCTCCTCCCCGTGTTCTTTATTCTCGATACTCGACAGGAACGGCCTCAGCATGAGGGCGGATGTCGTCACTGTCCAATGAAGATTTGGATGGCCGCACTGTCAGGCGGACATGAGGTCACGCAGTGCAGCAAGCTCGTTCGGCGCCGCTCAGTTTCACTGAAACACCTGGCCCCAGTTGCCGGGAAACAGGCGCACGAGTTCACCGCTCGGCTTCCACAAACGAATGGCGCGATCGGCGCCACCGGTCAGGACATCACCGTCGGCAGAGAAGGCAACTGCGTTCAAAGGACCGTCGTGAGGCGCGAAGCGCGCGACCTCCTTGCCAGTCTCGATGTCCCATAGCCGCGCCGTGCCGTCCCACGAGCCGGAGAGAATCCGCTGGCCGTCGCCTGACACGGCCAGCGCATAGACCGTGTCGGTGTGCCCAACGAGGCTGCGGACCTCGCGGCCACTTGTGACGTCCCAAAGCCGCAGCGTGCGATCGAAGCCGCCGGAGACCGCGCGCGCACCGTCGGGCGTGAAGGCCACTGCATAGATGTGGCCCTGATGACCGCCGAAGGTGCGGGAGAGCGATGGCCCGTCGATGTCCCACAGCCGAAGCTGGCCATCGAGGCCACCGCCGATCGCCCGCGCGCCGTCAGCGGAGATGGTGATGGTGCGTATGCCGGAGGGGGCGAGGACATGAAGCAGCGACCTGCCAGCGATATCCCAGACAACTGCGGCGCCATCAGTGTGAGTGCTGACGGCGCGCCGCCCGTCGGCGGAGACGGCAAGCCTGCGCACGCCGCCGTGCGCGGTTGCCGCAAAGACATGCTGGGTGCTGCCGTCGGCAATCGCGCGCAGCACGATCTCGCCGTCGTCGCCTGCCGACAGTGCGTGCGCGCCGTCCGGCAGGACCGCCACGGTGCGCGCGCTGCCCTTGTGCCGGCCGACATCGCGCAAGACGTTGGCGTCGCCGATATCCCAGAGTTTTATGGTGCGGTCGACGCCGGCGCTGAGAAAGGTCTTCCCACCCGGCGCCACCGCCAGCCACTGGATCGACTCGATGTGGCCGTTTTTCTGGCTGGGCGGGACCGGCCTCGCCGCCTGCAGCGCGGCGCGCTCGGCCGCAGCCTTCGCGCGGGCCTCGGCCTGTTGCTTTTCCCTCTCCTTGTCCCTCTCCTCGCTCTCGCGCCATCGCTTGTCCCACTCCTCGTCCTGCTGCTTCTTTCGCCGCTCAAACTCGGCCCAGGATCGCTCCGACTCCTTGAACGCCTGCTCGCGCCTGTAGCCTTCCCAGGCGCGGAACGAGCCGTTGCGTTCCGCGCCAACGAGGATAGGAACAGCAAGGGCAAGGATGCCGACGACGATCCAGGCGGCGCGGACGGCACGCGATCTCTCGGGCTTCGCACGGCTGGTGGCCGCGGACGGTCTGCCTTGCGGCTGGTCGCGGAACGCCTTCCACCGCGCTTCGATCTCCTCGCGCAGCACCTCCGGCTTGACCGGCAGCGTCTGCTGGTGCAACGCGACCTGCACCACGTCACCGTTCCTGATGAAGGTGTTGTCCCAACCGGGACCCCGCAAGAGGGCGTTGTCGACGTGGATGTACTTGTCGTAGAAGCTGCGCGACACCTCGAAGGCGGTGACGTCGGAGAAGGTGGTGGAAAAAGGCGATCTCGCATTCTGCGCGATGACATCGATGTTGGTGACGCCGCGCACGTCGGGCCATGCGATGAGGATCTCTTTGACACCGACGATGTGCAGCAGGATCCCGTCGGGGGAGAGCACCAGAAGCGGCTTGCCTGGATTATGGAGCCGCCAGAACTCCCACATGGCCCAGCCGCCGCCGATGACGACGAACAGCCAGCCGGGAACGCGGCGGTTCTGGACAAAGGTTTCGTCGATCAGTCCGAGGAGGAATAGCGCCGCGGCCAGAGCGAGCAGCGTGCGCGTGATTTTCTCGGCGCTGTACTTCAGCGTCTGATGAACGTTGATCGGACGGTTCTTCACCCTCTCGGCCCCCGCATTTCAGCCAGCGACAACACTATAAGACTGCCAACAATTGGCCGCAGAGCTCCAGCGCTGCGTTCGATCAAAATCGCGTCTTTGGGGCCGATTTTGCCTCAGCCCGTCAGAACGTCGGCGGCGTGCAGGCGCTGATGACGTCGCAGGGCTTGGCGCCGACGCAGCGGAAGCGGTGCGGGCGGCGGCTCTCGAAATAATATGCGTCACCGGGACCAAGAATGCGCCGTTCGCCGTCGACAGTCACCTCCAGCCGGCCGCTGATGACGATACCGCCCTCCTCGCCGTCATGCACCAGCGGGATGCGTCCGGTGTCGCTGCCCGGCCCGTAGCGTTCCTTCAGAATCTGCAGCGCGCGGCCGAACAGGTTCTCGCCCACCTGACGAAACGAGATCGCACCCTTGCCGATCTCGGTGAGTTCGTCGGACCGATAGAACGCCTTGCGCGGCCGGTCCGGCTCGAGCGCGAAGAATTCAGCCATGCCCATCGGGATGCCGTCGAGAATGCGCTTGAGCGCACCGACGGAAGGATTCATCTGATTTGATTCAATCAGCGAGATGGTCGAATTGGTGACGCCCGCGCGCTTGGCCAATACGCGCTGCGACAGCTTGTGTCGGCCGCGAACGAAGCGCAGGCGCTCGCCGACATCGATGCTCATCCCAAAACCCCTGTTGCAGATGTTGCGGATCGCGCAAATAGTGACCGCTGAGACAAGCAAAATCAATGGCTTGATTAGCACCTGAAAAGGACTTGTTGCCCGTTCGTGAGCGTGGGCTTCTGGCGAACGCCCCCTCACACAGGAGACTCGCGGTGACCGTCCATCAGATCCCCAACAGCCTGCGCCTCGATGCCTTCTGGATGCCGTTCACGGCGAACCGGCAGTTCAAGGCCGCGCCTCGCCTGATCGCCGCAGCCGAGGGCATGCACTACACCACCGTGGATGGCCGCAAGGTGCTGGACGGTTCGGCCGGGCTCTGGTGCGTCAACGCCGGCCACGGCCGAAAGCAGATCGCAGCCGCCGTCGAGCGGCAGCTCACGACGCTGGACTATGCGCCGTCATTTCAGATGGGGCACCCGATCGCGTTCGACTTCGCCGAGAAGCTCGCGGCGATCGCCCCGCGCGGGCTCGACCGCATCTTCTTCACCAACTCCGGCTCCGAGTCGGTCGACACCGCACTGAAGATCGCCCTCGCCTATCATCGCGCCGCGGGCCAGCCGGCGCGCACGCGGCTGATCGGCCGTGAGCGCGGCTATCACGGCGTCGGCTTCGGCGGCATGTCGGTCGGCGGCATCGTCAGCAACCGTCGCGCGTTTGCGACCCACCTGCCCGGCGTCGATCACATGCGCCACACCCACGACCTTGCGCGCAACGCATTCTCCAGAGGACAGCCGGCGCATGGCGCCGATCTCGCCGACGACGTCGATCGCCTGGTCGCACTGCACGGCGCGGACACGATCGCTGCCGTGATCGTCGAGCCGATCGCCTGCTCGACCGGCGTGCTCATTCCGCCGCAAGGCTATCTCGAGCGGCTACGTGCCGCATGCGACCGGCACGGCATCCTGCTGATCTTCGATGAAGTGATCACAGGCTTCGGCCGGCTGGGCGCACCGTTCGCATCGGACTTCTTCGGCGTAACGCCGGACCTCATCACCACCGCCAAGGGCCTCACCAACGGCACGATCCCGATGGGTGCGGTGTTTGCAAGCCGCAAGATCCACGACGCGCTGATGCACGGGCCGGAGAACCAGATCGAGCTGTTCCACGGCTATACTTATTCGGCGCATCCGGCGGCCTGCGCGGCCGGGATGGCATCGCTGGAGATCTATCAGAGCGAGGGCTTGTTCACGCGCGGCGCCGAACTCACCGGCTATTGGCAGGACGCGCTGCACGCGCTGCGCGGCCTGCCGAACGTGATCGACATACGCGCCATCGGACTTCTCGCCGGCATCGAGCTGTCGCCGCGCGCGGATGCAGTGGGTGCACGTGGCTACGAGGTCATGGTCGAGTGCTTCAACCGGGGCCTCGTCCTCCGCATCACCGGCGACACCATCGCACTGTCGCCGCCGCTGATCGTCGAACGCAGCCAGATCGACGAAATGGTCGCGATCCTTGGCGACGTGCTGAAGCGCGTGGCGTAACCGACCAGATCAGTATCGGGCGCCCAGATCTCCGCTCGGCGGGGCGCCCGAGTCAGTCCAGTCCGGCGGCAGCCCGATCCGCTCGCCGATCATGCCCGGCAATCCCGGCGCCCGGCCGTATGTCTCGCATATCGCCTGCTTCGGCGCGCCGCCAAGCATGGTGTTCAGCTTGTTGAGTGAAGGCGCTCCTGCCATCTTCCCGAACGGACTCTCGCCCGTCACCAGCAATTTCCCGAAGTCGTCGCCGAAGGCGTTGGCGAGATCATAGGCATCCGCATCGTTCGACACACGCGGAGCGTTGGTAAAGGAATTCGCGCCGCGCGCCCAGACCATGGCGGCCTGTTGACCGCCGCCTTGATCGCGGGCCTCCGCCTCCACCGACAGGCTGCCTAACCCGATCGGAAGCCGGGGCACGGGAATGGGCGTGCCAGGCGCAAGGATGGACGGCAGCACGCCCGCGACCTTGGAGGCGCCGGCCGCCACCGGATCGGTTGGCGTCACGTGAGTAATGACTGCACGGACGCTCAAGTCCGCCGCTTCCGTCGGCGCGACGATCTGGAAGCGTTCGCTCAGCGCGAAACACAGCGATCTGTTGACAGTGTTCGTGATCAGGCCGCGCTGCTTGTCCGAGAACGGCTCCTTGATCGCGGCACCCGCGAATGCGGTCGACACGATCCGCACCGTCTTCGCGCCGAGAACATCGGTTTTGCTGACCCGAACCTGCGACTTCGTCAGAAGCCCGTCGGACGGCGCCAGATTATCGTAAGAGGCCAGCGATCCGGATCGCTCCAACGGAGCGGTCGCGCAACCTGCGGCCATCAAACTGAACGCCGCACCTATGGCCCACTTCACGCTGCGCACTCCCACCACATCGCAATGCCAAGCTGAGATGCGCCGACACATCGGCGGAAAGATGACTCACGCATGCGCATATTTTACGCACGGCGTGCCGCGTTCGGCCTTACGGCGAGGCAGCAAGGCCGACCGGCGATCGCTGCGCCATGCTGCGCGAACGCGAGATCGGACCGGGAGATGTAGCGCCAGGCGCCAACGCCAGGATCGGCTGCCATGTCGCATTCCAGCGCGTCAGCGTCGTCGCGTTGCCGTCGAGGGCCAGATCGAGGAAGGCCAGCGAGAGCTCTGCGGTTGCAGCCTTCACTTTCGGATTCAGAGTCGGACCGCCTGTCATTTGCCGATCGGTGAACATGCTGTGCGACCCGCCCTGAAAGACCGCAAGCAGTTTGCGCGGCGTAGCCATGGCGTTGAAGATGTCGAGCCGGTCTGCCGCCGGCGAGTAGTAGCCGGGAATTTCGATGACATCGTCGGTCGCGGTCACATGCAGCGTCGGCACGGTGATCTTGTTCAGCACCGAAGCAAGATCGTCCTCGCCGTAGAACGGCGGCGCCGAGATGACGATCGCAGCCGCAAAGCGCGGATCACGGGCCTCGACCCATTGCCCCTCCCGCATCACCCGCGCGCCGACGGCAATGAGGGCCGTGTTTGCGCCATACGAATGGCCGGCCGCCACGATGCGTCGACGGTCGATGTGAGCGCCGTAAAGACCCCCGCCGGTCGCGAGCACGCGATCAAGCGCGAAGCGCACATCGAGGGCTCGGGCAAGCGCCTCACTCTCATGCGCTGCCCGCTGCAGACGGTCGATGACGCCAAAGGGATTGCCTCGCCAGAGCGAGTTGTCGCTGCCGACATGCTGAACATGCAGGCTGGCGATGCCGCGCTCAGCCCAATACTGGCCGAGATAACTGTAACCCCGGCGGGAGCCACCCATGCCGTGGGAGAATACGATGAGCGGCACGCGCGAACCTGGCGCGATGTTCGTCGGCCAATGCAGGCGCGCCGGGACGGCCCGCGAACGCAAGGAGTCGGCCCAGTCGAAATCGATGGTGCGAAAAGCAGGCTCCGTTGACTGTGCCCGCGCGGACCCGATCGGGACCGCGGCCGCGACGACGACAGAGAGGAGCATGGCGTTAAGGCTGCGCCGCGTCATATTGGCCGGCACGCCCTTACCGGACCGTCCCCCCACGCTTTCCATAACAATCCCCTCTTGATACAACTCGCACTGGGTGTAATTGTATATTACACTGAGTGTAAATTCTCAAGAAACGAATTCGTGATGGAAACGCCGATGGAAAATTCAGCCCTCAAGGAGGAAGGCCTGCGGGAGCGGAAGCGGCGGGAAACGCTGCGTCGCATCGCCGAGGAAGGCCTGAAGCTGTTTCTGACCAACGGCTACGAAGCGACGACGCTTGACGAGATCGCGGAGGCAGCGGGGATCTCGCGGCGGACATTCTTCTACTACTTCAAGTCCAAGGAAGAGATCCTGCTGGCGTGGCAAGGCGGCGGCTTCAACGACACCGTGCGCGCCGCCGTGCTGGAGCAATCGACCAGGCAGCCGCCGCTTGACGCCGCTAAGAACGCCTTGCTCGGGCTGATGACCCGCTTCAAGGCAGATTTCAAGCAAGCCAAGGCGATCGAACGCCTGGTGTGCTCGAATGAAGCTCTCCGCCTGCGACATCAGGCGAAGTATGTGGAGCAGGAACAAGCCGTATTTGAGGCGCTCTGCCAGATGTGGCCGCAGCCAAAGCGGCAGCCAGGGCTTCGCATGGTCGCGATGATGTCGGTCGGTGCATTTCGCCTCGCGATCGACAGCTGGACCCGCGACGAAGGAAAGCGCCCCATCGACGTCTGCCTCAAGGAGGCCTTCGCCAACCTGAAGTCGGAGATTTGAAACGCGCTTACGGGTTGACCGCGGTCACGATCCAAATCGACGCGCCCAGCGGCACGTTGTTGTCCTTCAGATGTGGCGCGAGCGCCTCGCGGACCGACGCGGCAACGGCAGCAACGGCTTCCGGCGGCTGACCTTCCAGCGCCCGGCTCACCGGGCCGATTTCGACCGCGGTGTTCACGGCGGCGTCGAGGCCTCTGCCGACCGCCACGTCCAGCGAAAGGTCATGCCGCTCCAGGGCGACCTTTGAGAAACCCGCCTCATCGAGGATACGGCGAACGCGCTCTTCGTTGGCAAAGGCGAACGGGCCGGGATCCTCAGGCCCCATCTCCGGCAGTTTCGGAACGTGCTTGTACGCCGCCATCAGCGGCATCATCATCCAGGGGTTATCGCGCGGCGTGCGCCAGCAGGCAAACGCCACGCGGCCATTCGCGCGCAGCGCCTTGCGCATGTTGGCGAAGGACACTGCGGGATCGGCGAAGAACATGACGCCGAAACGCGAGACCAGCAGATCGAAGCTCGCAGGCTGAAACGGCTGCACCGTCGCATCGGCAAGTGCGAACTCCAAAGGCGCATCCGCAGGCGCAAGCTGGCGCGCCAGAGCCAGCATCGGCGCGGAGATGTCGATGCCGAGGACATGGCCGCGCGAGCCGACCTTGTTCGCAAACGCAAAGGTCGTGGCGCCGCAGCCGCAACCGACGTCGATGACGCGCTCGCCGGCCTTCGGCGCGGCGCGATCGATCAGGACGTCGGAGACCGGCCCAAGCACGACGTCCTGCATCTCCTGCCGACGCACCCAGCGCTCGCCATTCGGGCCGTTCCAGTAGGCGATCTGATCGGCGTTGCGCTCATGTCCAAGGGGTGTGCTCATGGCATCCTCGCTCGCTCTGACCCGCAGCCAGTGCTAATCTGCCGGAAAATCGTGCACGCGCAAAGCCTTCGACGGCTCGCATTTCATCTGGCGCATACGCTTTCTTGTCAGCGGCTGCCACTGTCGCTAGCCTCGCCGCCAAGAACGCGAGCGGGCGAAGCCCCGTCGACAAATAAAGACCCAGGGAGGATAGCCATGACGAAACTCACCCGACGCGAGGTGTTATCGGCAAGCGCGGCTGCCGGTGCCGCTGCCATTATCGGCCCGGATATCGCAAGGGCGCAGGCATGGCCCGCGCGCCCGGTGACCGTGATCTGTCCGTGGGGAGCCGGCGGCGGCACCGACGCCACGGCGCGCATCGTCGCCGCCATTCTGGAGAAGAACCTCGGGCAGCCGTTCAACGTGGTGAACCGCACCGGCGGCTCGGGTGTCGTCGGCCATTCAGCGATCGCGACCGCGCCGGCTGACGGCTACACCATCGGCATGATCACGGTCGAGATCACGATGATGCACCACCAGGGTCTCACCGAGCTCAATCCGACCAGCTACACGCCGCTCGCGCTGATGAACGAAGACCCACCCGGCGTTCAGGTCAATTCGGCGAGCCCGTACAAGAACGTCAAAGAGCTGTCCGACGCGATCAAGGCGGCGCCGCACGGCAAGCTGAAAGCATCCGGCACGGGGCAAGGCGGCATCTGGCATCTCGCACTGGTCGGCTGGCTGACGGCGATGGGGTTGAAGCCCGATCACGTCGCCTGGGTGCCGTCGAACGGCGCCGCGCCTGCGGTGCAGGATCTCGCCGCCGGCGGCATCGACATTGTCACCTGCTCGGTCCCCGAGGCCAAGGCGATGATCGATGCCGGCAAGGTGAAGAGCCTGGCGGTGATGTCGGCAGAGCGCAATCCGGCGTTCAAGGATGTTCCGACGCTGAAGGAAGCAGCCGGCATCGACTACACGGTCGGCGCCTGGCGCGGCATCGCAGGACCGAAGGGATTGCCGAAGGAGATCGCCGACAAGCTGACCGCCGAGCTGAAGAAGGCCAGCGACTCGAAGGAGTTTACCGACTTCATGGCCAATCGCGGCTTCGGCATCAAATGGGCCGATGCCGGTGGCTTCACGAGCTTCATGGCCGAGGGTGACGCCAAGATGAAGGCCGCGATGACTGCGGCCGGTCTTGCGAAGAAGGCCTGAAGCACGTCCTAAGGCTCTTGGAGTTCGATGTTCATCTCCGACAAAGTCTCCGGCACGATGCTGGTCGGCCTCGGTGCTGCAGCAGCCTATGGCGGCTCGCTGCTGCCGCCGGTGCCCGGCCAGCAGGTGGGCCCCAACGTCTTTCCGATGGTGGTCGGCGCCGGGCTCATGCTCTGCGGCGGCATGATCGCACTCGGCGTCGGCTCGGCGCTCGAGCGTGAAGCCGAAGCCGATCTCGCGGCGCATTCCGACACGCCGAAGCCGGCAGCGTCGCGCTCACCACTGGTCAACGGCGCAAAGACGTTGCTCCCACCTGCCCTGCTGCTTGGCTACGTGTTCGTTGGCGACGCGCTGGGCTTCGTGCCGACCGCCTTCCTCATCGTGCTGGCGATCTCGCTGGCGATGGGCGCGCGGGTGAAGCTCGCGCTGCCGCTGGCTTTGATCGCGCCGGTGATCGTGCACCTGATCTTCGTCAAACTTCTTCGCGTGCCGTTGCCGCCGGGCTTGCTGCCCATGCCATGGTAAAGAGACCCGCATGCTGAGCACTCTGGCCGAAGCGTTCCGCCTTGTCGTGGCGCCCGACGTGCTCCTCGCCATTCTGCTGTCGTCGATCTACGGCTTGATGGTGGGCTCGCTGCCCGGCCTCTCCGCCACCATGGCGACGGCGCTGCTGGTGCCCGTCACCTTCTATCTCTCGCCGATCGCCGCAGTCGCCACCATCATTTCGGCCTCGGCGATGGCGATCTTCTCCGGTGACATCCCCGGCTGCCTGCTGCGCATTCCCGGAACGCCCGCGTCCGCCGCCTATACGGACGAAGCCTATGCCATGACGCGCAAGGGCCAGCCGGAGATCGCACTCGGCATCTGCCTTTGGTTCTCGGCGATCGGCGGCATCATTGGCACGCTGTCGCTGATCATCCTCGCGCCGCCGCTGGCCGAGATGGCGCTGAACTTCTCCACCTTCGAATATTTCTGGCTGGCATGCCTCGGGCTGATGTGCGCCACCATGGTGGCGCGCTCCAATCCGGTGAAGGCGATCGCCAGCATGCTGCTCGGCCTGCTGGTCTCCTGCATCGGCATCGAGAACCCTGCCGGCGCGCAGCGCTTCACCTTCGGCGCGACGGATCTGCTCGGCGGCATCGAGGTGATCCCGGCGCTGGTCGGCGTGTTCGCGCTCTCTGAAGTGATGCGCGGCATGACCGAGCCCGAACCGCCACCGATGCCGCGACGCAGGTTCGGCTCGATCCTCAAGGGCATGTGGAAGCTGACGCGCGAATATCCCTGGCCGCAGGTGCGCGGCAACATCGTCGGCATCATCATCGGCGTGCTGCCCGGCGCCGGCGCCGACATGGCGGCGTGGGTCAGCTACTCGATGTCGAAGCGCTTCTCGAAGACGCCGGAAAAGTTCGGCACCGGGCATCCGGAAGGCCTGATCGAGGCCGGCGCCTCGAACAATGCCAGCCTCGCTTCGGGCTGGGTGCCGTCGCTGCTGTTCGGCATCCCCGGCGACACCATCACGGCGATCGCCATCGGCGTGCTGTACATGAAGGGGCTCAACCCGGGCCCGTCGCTGTTCACCGAGAAGGCGTCGAGCATGTACGCCCTCTACATCGTCTTCATCATCGCCAACATCATCATGATCCCGCTCGGCATCGTCATGATCCGGATGGCCTCGAAGCTGCTGGCGGCGCCGCGCGCCTCGATCATGCCGGTGATCGTCCTGTTGTGCGGGGTCGGCTCGTTCGCCACTGGCAACAACCTCTTCCTGGTGGTCACGGTCGCCACGTTCGGCGTGATCGGCTACGTGATGGAGCGCAACGGCTATCCGGTGGCGGCAATGGTGCTCGGCATCGTCATGGGCACCATGGTCGAACAAAGCTTCGTCACCTCGCTGATCAAGTCCGACGGCAGCATCTGGCCGTTTTTCAGCCGCCCGGTGGCAGCCGTCCTCGCATTCTTGACCATCGCCGCAGTGCTGTGGCCGGTGGCGTACTGGCTGTGGGGAATGGCAAGGCGGCCGAGGGTGTCAGCCCAGCGCGGTTGAATTCGCAAAACGCTGGATCGCAAACGGCGCAATCGGCGAGGTGGTCCTGCCCTCGGTGATCAATTCAGCGATGATCAGGCCGATCGCCGGGCTCAGCTGAAATCCGTGGCCGGAGAATCCGAACGCATGCACGAGACGTTCGGTCGTCGATGAGAGACCGATCACAGGGATATGGTCGGGCATCTCCCCGTCCATGCCGCTCCAGCTGCGAATGACGTGCGCGCCGGCCAGCGCCGGCACGAGATCCGTCGTGCGCGCCATGTTCTGCAGCGACGCCTCGGTCTTCGGTCGGGCGAGACCGAGCTCCGCATCGCCCCAGCCGTCTCCACCGCCGAAGATCACGTTGCCGCGGCTGATCTGCCGGACATAAATGTCGCCGCCGCAGACGCCGACGGACTGCCGCATGAAGTAGGGCAACGGTTCGGTCACCAGCATGTTCGGCGACAGCGGCGCGACAGGCGCAGTTTCACCGAACCATGCGGCAACAGTGCCCGCCCCTGCCCCCGCCGCGTTGACGAGCCATCGGCTCTTCACGCTGACGCCGTCGGCTTCGGTCTCGAAGCCTGCACCGGTGTAGACGGAACGGTGAACCGGCGCGAACTCCCGGATCTCAGCGCCGAGCTTGCGTGCAAGCCGGGCAAAGGCTGGTCCGACGACGCGCGGATTGGCCTGACCATCCGTCGGCGACAACGAGGCGCCGACGACGCTCGGCCCAAGCCAGGGCAGTTCGTCGCGCACCGCATTCGCACCGAGCAGCGTCAGCTCCAGGCCATGCTCGCGCGCGCTGTCCGCGTAACGCTCCAGCTCCGCCATGTCGGCTTCGGACCGCGCGAGCTTGATGTGCCCGCTCGCCTCGAACTCGACATCCTCGCCGAGCTTCCGGCTGAGATCGTCCCACAGGATTCGCGCACGCCGCGCGAGCGGCAGTTCGGCGAGATGCCGTCCTTGCTGGCGCACGCCGCCGAAATTGACGCCGCTGGCGCCTCCGCCGCAGAGACGCTTTTCCAGCACCGCCGCCGTGAGCCCCGCCTCGCGCAGCGCCACCGCGGCGGCGCAGGCGGCAATTCCGCCGCCGACGATCGCGACATCCACCACAAGACGTTCGCTCACGGCAAGCCTCCGACCGGGATCGGCTTGATCGGCGGATTGCTGCGCAGACGGCCGACCTCTGCGACCTCCTTCCCGAGCGTGCGCGCGAGAATTTCGGCTGCGGCGTGCCCGCAGACCCTGCCCTGGCAGCGGCCCATGCCGATCCGGGTCAGCGCCTTGAGGCGATTGAGTTCATGAGCGCCACGCTCTTTCACCGCGGCCCGCAAGGTGCCGGCGGTGATGCCTTCGCAACGGCAGACGATCTCGCTGTCGGCAACACCGGAAAGCAGATGCGCAGGATAGGGATACGCGTTCTCCAGCGCGTGGCGGAAGCGTGCCTGGCGCGCCAGCTTGCGGTCGAGCGTTGCGGCGCGCGAAGTGTCCGTGCTGCACCCGAGATCTTCCAGCACAGCGAGTGCTGCGCGCTCACCCTGCAGCTCGGCGACATCGGCACCACCGATGCCAGCACCGTCACCGGCCAGGTAAACGCCCGAAAGGCTCGACCGTCCGGCGGCGTCGCGCTGCGGAAGCCACTGCCTGAGCACGGGATCGAATGCAAAAGCACAGCCCGCCAGATCGGCAAGCTGCGTCTCGCTGCGCAAGCCGAACGACGCGCCGACGGCATCGCACGCGACGCGATGCTCGGCCCCGGCCGCGTCGCGCCACCACAGGCTGCGGACCCTTCCCTCACCTTCCACACCGAACGCGCGCACGTCGGAGCGAATGGTCAAGCCTGAGGCGACGTTGCGGAGCATGTACCAGAGGCCTTTTGCGAGCGTGCTGGCCTCCGCTAGCAAGCCCGACGCCTGTTTCAGCTTTGCGACAAATGGCGTGAGGTCGAGCACTGCGACAACCTCGGCTCCGGCTTTCGCATATTGATAAGCGACCAGCGGCAGCAGCGGGCCTGCGCCGACAAAGGCGACACGGTGGCCGATCGCGACGCCCTGCGCCTTGAGGGCGATCTGCGCACCACCAAGCGTAAACACGCCGGGCAACGTCCAGCCGGGGAATGGCAAGACGCGATCCATCGCGCCGCTCGCGATCACGAGACGATCGAAGTCGAGGCCGCCGTGGCCGCCAGGTCCGAGCGTATCGAGGTGTTTGCCGAAGACATTCCAGACGAGGGTGCCGGGACGATAATCGACCGCGTCACCGAGGCGCGACAGGATCGCATGCAGTGCGATCGCCTTCTTCGCCTCAAAACCATAGAGCGCTTCCGCCGGACGCGCCGCGCCAGCCGGCGGCTGGCGATAGATCTGTCCGCCCGGCCGCTCGGCCTCATCGATGAGGACCGGCCGCACGCCACCGCGCACGAGCGCCTCGACCGCACGCAGACCGGCTGGCCCTGCGCCGATGACGACGACCGGATCAGCCATGAACCGTTCCTTTTGTCACGATGGCCATGCCGGCTTCGACCTGGGTCGTGCAGGCGCGCACGCGACGTCCGTCGGCGAGGCTAACCCAGCAATCCTGACACGCCGCCATCAGGCAGAAGCCGGCACGATCCGCGCCGCCGAATTCGAAACGACGCAGCGCCGGCCGATGCAAGAGGATGGCCGTGAGCAGGAGATCACCCTCGCGCGCTTCGGCGTGCTCGCCGTCTATCGTGAACGGAATGGCAGCGCCTTCGCGCGGGACAAGGCGGCGGAACAAGCCGGCATCGGCCATCGCAATTTCCTCGCTCACAGCATGTGCTCGTAGCGGCAATTGACCAGCAGTTCGGCGACAGCCGCATTGTTCGGCAGCGCGACAACCGTGGCGACGAGTTTGGCGATGTCTGCCGGATCGGTCATCTCCTCGCGCCGTAGATCGGTGACGTGCGCGGTCATGTCGGTCTCGACGAAGCCAGGGCACACGGCGGTGGCGCGAATGCCATGTTCCCAACCGGCCCGGCGCACTGCATGGGTGAGCGCAACGACGGCGTGCTTCGACATCTGGTAGCCTGCATTGAGACCCATCACACGCTTGCCGGACAGCGAAGCGAGATTGACGACACGGCCGCTGCCGGAGGCCTTCAGATAAGGCAGAGCTGCGCGGATCACGCGGAACGGCGCCTTGACGTTCACGGCCAACAGGTCGTCGAGATCCTCCTCGCAGCCGTCCTCAAGACTGACGAAGCGCGAGATGCCGGCGTTGTTGACCAGCACGTCGATGCGGCCGAACCGCGCAATCGTCGCCTCGGTCCACGCTTTCGCGGCGTCGCGGTCGATTGCATCGTAGGGATGCAGCAGAGCGTCCGCGTCTTTCGCGAGCGGATCGGCGAAATCCTGCGGCCGTCGCATGCCGAGCGACAAGGCGTATCCGGCGTTCCGCAGTTCACGCGCGATCGCAAGGCCGATGCCGCGGCTTGCGCCTGATATCATTGCGACCCTTCGCATGGAGGTGTCCTGCTGCTAATGCTGGTGCTGCGAACAGGGTGCAGCAACGAGGTTCCAATGCCGGCCGCGATACCCACTCTCAAGCTTCCGGACGGCAAAACTGTCGTCACGCTCGGCCAGGGCACGTGGGGCATGGGCGAGAACGCGAGCAAACGAAAACAGGAAGTCGCGGCGCTGCGGCTCGGTCTGGAGCTCGGCATGTCGCTGATCGATACCGCCGAGATGTATGCCAGCGGCACAGCCGAAGAGATCGTCGGCGAAGCCTTCGCCGGACGGCGCGGCGACGTCTTCATCGTCAGCAAGGTGCTGCCGGAAAACGCCACGCGACGCGGCACCATCACCGCGTGCGAGCGCAGCCTGAAGCGGCTCAACACCGACCGGATCGATCTTTATCTGCTGCACTGGCGCGGCCGGCCGCCGCTTGCCCAGACGCTCGAAGCCTTCGCGACGCTCATCAGCGACGGAAAGATCTGCGCCTGGGGCGTCAGCAATTTCGACGCTGACGACATGCAGGAACTCTGGGGCCTCAAGGACGGCTGCGCGGTCGCCACCAATCAGGTGCTCTACAATCTCACCCGGCGCGGTATCGAATTCGATCTGATCCCCGCCTGCCGCCAGTGCAAGGTCCCGATCATGGCCTATTCGCCGATCGAGCAGGGTCGGCTGTTGCGCCAGGGTGCGCTGAAGGAGATCGCCCATCGCCACAATGCAACGCCCGCGCAGGTCGCGCTGGCCGCACTGCTGCGGCAGGACGGCATCATCGCCATCCCGAAGGCGTCGAACGAAGCACATGTGCGCGAAAATCGCGCCGCGACCGACGTCCAGTTGACGGCCGAGGACATCGCGACGCTCGATCGCGCCTTCCCACCGCCGACGGGCCCCGAACCGCTCGCGATGCTCTGAGAAACGCATCTCAAGCCACCACATCGTCGCGCAGACAGGCAACCCGGCGGCCGGGCGCGAGCTCGCGCAACTGAGGAACGCTCTCGGCACAGGACGCAATCGCATGCGGACAGCGCGTGCGAAAGACGCAGCCGGATGGCGGCGAGGACGGACTCGGCAGCTCGCCGGACAGCGTCGCCTTCGACCGCGAGGCCGACCGGATCGACGGCGTCGCAGCAATCAGCGCCCGCGTATACGGATGGGCGGGCGCGCGGAAAATCTCCGCCGCATCCCCCTCCTCGACGACGCGGCCGAGATACATCACTACCACGCGCTCGCACAGGTGCCGCACCACATGCAGGTCATGGCTGATGAAGAGCATGGCCAGACCGAACGCCGAACGAAGCTCGACCATCAGCGCGATGATCTGCGCCTGCACCGAGACGTCGAGCGCTGAAACCGGCTCGTCGGCGACGATGAAGTCCGGCTCGGACGCAAGCGCGCGGGCGATAGCGATACGCTGGCGCTGGCCGCCGGAGAATTCGTGCGGCAGCCGGTCGGCGTGCGTGGGATCGAGGCCGACCCGCCGCAGCAGCTCGGCCACGCGATCGCGGGCGCCTGCGCGATCGGCGAGCCCATGGATCAGAATGCCGTCGGCGATCTGGTCGCCGGAACGCCGGCGCGGATCGAGGCTGCCATAGGGATCCTGAAAGATCATCTGCATGCGGGCGCGCAACTGCCGCCGCATCGCCGGCGTCAGCTCGTCCAGCGCGCGGCCCTCGAAGAAGACGCGACCGCCGGTCGGCGGCAACAAATGCAGCAGCATGCGTCCGAGCGTGGATTTGCCGCAGCCGGACTCCCCCACCACGCCGACCGCCTCGCCACGTCCGACGACAATGTCGACCTCACGCACCGCCTTGATTTCGCGCCGGCGTGCGAGCCAGCCCGCGTTGGTGCGGAAGCTGCGCGATACGCCTTCGGCCCAGACCAGCGGCTCGGTCATGCGACCTCCTTCCAGCGGAAGCAGCGTGAGGCGCGGCCCGGGCTCACCTCGGCGAAGGCCGGCTTGGCGGCGTGGCACGGCTCAGCCGCGCACGCGCAACGAGGCGCGAAGGTGCAGCCGACCGGAAGCGCGTTCGGCAGCGGCACGGTGCCGGGGATCGCAGCGAGTTCCGCGTTCACGCCATCCGGCGCGCTCGCCATCAAGGCTGCGGTGTAAGGATGATGCGGGCGCGCAAAGACTTCGGCGACGGGTCCCTCCTCGACAATTTCGCCCGCGTACATCACACAGACACGGTCGGCGATCTCGGCGACGACCGCGAGATTGTGGGTGATGAAGATCAGACCCATGTCGCTCTTCGCCTTCAGGCCGGCCAGCAGGTCGAGGATCTGCGCCTGGATGGTCACATCGAGCGCGGTGGTCGGCTCGTCGGCGACCAGAAGGCGCGGCCCGTTGGCAACGGCGCTCGCAATCATGGCCCGCTGGCGCTGGCCACCCGAAAGCTCGTGCGGATAGGCGCGGGAGCGCTGCTGCGCATCGGGCAGACCGACATCCGTCAGCAGCGTGACGGCTTGCGCCGAGGCGGAGGCGCGCGTCGTATCGCGGTGCGCGCTGATCACCTCGGCGATCTGGTCACCGATGCGATGCACCGGATTGAGGCTGCTGCTCGGATCCTGAAACACCATCGCGATTTCATCGCCGCGCAGGCGGCGCAACTCGGCGTCAGGCAAGCTGGCAAGATCGTGCGACCGGCCCGCGCGATCGACGAACCGCACATGGCCGCTGACGATCTGCATGTTCGGCGCCAGCAGACCGAGCAGTGCAAGACCGGTCAGCGTCTTGCCCGAACCGCTCTCGCCGACCAGCGCAAGCGTTTCGCCGGGTTTCAGCGCCAGCGAGACCTCGCGCACGGGACGAATGGGCCCTGCCGCCGTCTCGATCTCGATCGTGAGCCCCTCGACCTGCAACAGCGATCCTGCGGGGACGGACGAGGCGCCGGGCAGCACGCGGCCGACGGCACGTTCAAACCAGCCGCCACTGGAGGCGCCCGAACGCGGATCAAGCGCGTCGCGCAGCCGGTCGCACAAGAGATTGAACGTCAGAATGGTGCCCGTGAGCGCGATGCACGGCCAAAGCAACAGCCACGGCGCCTGCTCCATGGTCGATCGCGCGCCGCGGATCATCAGCCCCCAGGACGGCGAAGGCGGCACAACGCCGAGACCGAGAAACGAAAGCCCGCTCTCCAGCACCATGGCGGCGGCGACCGTGAGCGAGAATTGCACCAGCAACGGCGGCGCAACGTTCGGCAGGATCGTGCGCATGAGAATGCGCGCAGGCTTCGCGCCAAGCGCCTCCTGCGCTGTCACATAGTCGAGATTGCGCGTTGCCAGCGTGGCCGCGAAGGCGACCCGGGTGTAGCCGGGCGCGTACAGGATCGTGAGCGCAATCACCAGCGTCGCCGCGCCCGGCCCCATCAGGGTGACAACGAGCAATGCGAGCAGGATCGGCGGAAAGCAGACGATCGCCTCCATCGACCGCACCGTCAGCATCTCGACCAGGCCACGGGCATAGCCGCCGAGCAGGCCGAACGCCGTGCCGATCAGGCCGGCGAGTATTGCGGAGAGAAAGGCGACGGTCAGAGAGGCGCGCGCGCCCCAGATGATGCGCGAGAGGACGTCGCGACCATATTCATCCTGGCCGAGCGGGTGCACCAGCGACGGCAGCGCGAGCCGCGCCGACACCTCCATCTTCACAGGATCGGCGAGCGGCAGCAGCGGCGCGGCGAGTGCGATGACAATGATGCCGGCGACGATTGCGCCGGGTAGCTGCAGCCGCTTGACCGCGCGCCCTGCCATCAGCCGTGCCGCACGCGCGGATCGATCACCGCATAGATGAGGTCGACCGTGAGGTTGATGATGACAAAGGCGACGGAGATCACCAGCACGATGCCGACGACCTCGGGATAATCGCGCTGTTCGACCGCGCGCACGAGATAGCCCGAAAGCCCCGGCCAGTTGAACACGAATTCGACCAGCACGGTGCCACCAAGCAGCGACCCCATATGCAGGGCGAGCACCGTCACGACCGGGATCAACGCATTGCGCACGACGTGGTGCAGCACGATCCGGCGCGGGTTCAGTCCCTTGGCGTGGGCGGTGCGCACGTAGTCGCGGCCGAGCACCTCGAGCACCGAGGAGCGCGTCATGCGAAAGACCACCGCGCCGAGGCCGACGGCAATCGTGCTCGCCGGCATCAGCAACAGGATGAGATGCTGCAACGGGTCGCGCGAGAATGGCACGAAGCCGCCCGCCGGCACCCAGCGCAGCTTCTGTGCAAAAATCAGGATGGCGATCGTTCCGACCACGAACACCGGGACCGAGAGCCCGATGCCCGCCGCGCCCGCCAGCACGCGATCGACTGTGCCGCCGGCACGCAACGCCGCGATCGTTCCGAGCGGCATGCCGAACAGAACCGAGATCAGGCTCGCCGCAAAGATCAGCTCGAGCGTTCGCGGCAGGCGCAGCGCGATCTCGGCTGCCACCGAATGATCGTCGAGCAGCGAACTGCCGAGATCGCCTGTCAGCAGGCCACGAACGTATTTGAAATATTGCGCCACCAGAGGCTGGTCGAGGCCGAGCTTCTCCCGCAGCTCCGCGACCGCGGCCGGATCCGGCGCAACGCCACCCTGGGACAGCAGGAGCTCGGCCGGATCGCCGGGCACCATATGAATGATCAGGAACACCAGCGTCGCGACCGCCCAGATCAACCCGAGCGCGACGGCGATCCGGGTCAGCGCATACGCGAGCATGGTGTCATCCCACCGTCGCGTCTTCGAATGTGGTTCCCGAGTAGAAGGTGAGTGCGCCGGGCAGGTTCTTGAAACCGCTGACACGCTTTTGCATCGCATAGCCCTGGCTGCGCCACGCGAGGCCGACCATCGGCGCCTCCTGGATGGCGAGCGCCTCCAGCTGCTTGTAGATCGCCTTGCGCTTGGCCGTATCGAACTCTGCACGGCCAGCCTTGAGCAGCTCGGTGAGCTTCTCGGTTTTCATGCCCCACGACCGCGAATAGGACGGCGAGAGCGAGCCATCGATCGCTTTCGCAATGCCATCGGGATCGTTGCTGTCGGCTGCGTCGCCCATGACGGCCATATCGTACTGGCCCTTGTTGCCGACCGCGACGCGCGTCGCCCAGTCCGGCAGGTTGAGCTCGACCTTGATGCCGACAGCGGCGAGATTCTGCTGGACGACTTCGGCCGTGTCCTTGTGCATACCGTATTGGGCGGTCGACAGCAGCGAACACGCGAAGCCATCCGGATGGCCTGCCTCGGCAAGCAGCTTCTTGGCCAGCGCCGGATCGTAGTTCCAGGCGTTCTCGTATTCGGCGTTGAAGTATTCGCTCGCCTTGGGCAGCGGAAGATGCGCCAGCGGCGAACCGCGACCGAAGAACGCCGCCTTGACGATCTCCTCGCGCTTGATGGCATGGGCAACCGCCTTGCGCACACGTGCGTCGTTGAGCGGCGGCTTGTTCGCATTGAAGATGAGATACATGTAGGGCCCGTCGACCGCGTCGAGGGCGAGTTTGGGATCCTTCGAGATGGTTTCCATCGACTGCCACGGCACGTACTCGATCAGATCGATATCGCCCGCCTGCAGTGCAGCGACGCGCAGGTTCTCGTCCGCATAGGCGATCGCGCGCACCGCCTTCAATTTCGGCAAGCCGGGCTTGTAGTATTTTGGAAACGCCTCGAGATCGACCGATACGCCGCGTTCCTGCGCCTTGATCACGAACGGTCCTGCCCCGACCGGCGTCTTCGGGTCGGACACGCGCGAGATGATCGGCATGTGGAAATTCGCGAAGGAGAGCGGCAAGGTCGCGGCCGGCTCCTTCAGCACGAGGCGCACGGTCTTGTCGTCGGGCGTCTCGATCTTGTCGATGTTCTGCATCTGCGCGCGCAGATAGGCCGTCGATTTTTCACCGGCGACCTGCTCGAGCGTCCACTTCACGTCGGCGCTCGTCACCTTCTCGCCGTTCTGGAACACCGCATCGCGCAACTTGAAGACCCAGGCCGTGTTTCCCTCGGCGGCCCAGCTCTCGGCGAGTTCGCCGCGCAGACTGCCGTCAACTGCAAAGCCGGTGAGGCCGCGATAGATCATCAGCTTGATGGTGGCGGCCGCGGTGCCGGAGTTGGCCCACGGCAGAATGCTCGGCGGATAGCTCGACAGGCCGAACGTCAACGTGCCGGGCGTTGCGGCGCGCGCGCCCGGTACCCGCAGGAACGGCAGCGCCGCAGCGCCGGCCAGTACGGAACGACGAGAGAAGGTCAATGACATGGCGCAATCCTCACAGGTTGAAACCATAAACATCACGGGCGGTCGTCGCATCGATGATGCCTTCGGCAACATCGCGGGCAATGCTTGCAACCTCACGTTCGCTCGGCGGTCCGTAGCCGCCGGCGCCGGGCGTAATCACCTCGAACCAGTCGCCGGCCTTCAACTCGGCCTGATCGCGATTGAACTTGACCCCGGGCCCCGGGATCATCTGGCCGTGCGCGCCCGGCAAACCGCCGAGCAATCCCCAGGATTGCGAGCGCAGGCGCGAGACATCGACCCGCACACGACAGGCGTGCTCGGCACGATAGACGCGCCGCAGACCCATGCCGCCGCGGAATTTTCCCGCACCGCCCGAGCCGTCGACCAGCTCGTAGCGCAACAGGGTCAGCGGGTATTCGAGCTCGAGCGCCTCGACCGGCAGGTTCGACGTGTTGGTGACATGCACGTGCACGCCATCGAGGCCGTCCTTGGTCGGTCGGGCGCCGGCGCCGCCGCCCATGGTCTCCACATAGACCCAGATCGTGCCGTCCTTCGGCATCTCGCCGCTGAAGGTCGCGACACAGCAGGAGCTGTTGGTGCACGCCGAGACCCGTCCCGGCACGGCTTGCGACAGCGCACCGAGGATCAGATCGGCGACGCGCTGGCAGGTCTGCACGCGGCCGTTCACCGCGGCCGGATGCTTGCAGTTGAGGATCGTGCCTTCGGGCGCGGTGATGGTCAGCGGCCGCGCGAGACCGGCATTCGGCAGAATGGTCGGATCGACCACGGACTTGACCATGTAATAGGTCGTGGCGAGCAGCGCGGTGTAGGTCATGTTGATGCCGGCACGAACCTGCGGCGGACTTTCGAAGTGCAGCCGCATCTCATCGCCGGCAACGGTGACGATCACCGAGATCGGCAGCACGCCTTCGATCTCCGGATTGTCGAACACGTCATTGAAGCGGTAGGTGCCGTCCGGGATCGCGGCGATGCCGGCGCGCATCTTGCGCTCGGCATAGTCAAGCAGCGCTTCGCCGGCGGCGAGAACGATCTCAGTGCCGTATTTCGCGCACAGCCCCTGGAAGCGCTGCACCCCGACGCGGTTGGCCGCCATCTGTGCGCGCAGATCCGAGAGCCGCTCGCGCGGCACCTGGCAGTTCAACAGGATGAGGTCGAGCACATCCTTCTGCAATTCGCCGGCTTTGTAGAGGCGGATGGTTGGGATGCGCAGCCCCTCCTGATAGATGTGGGCATGGCCGCGATCGGCAAAGTCCGAATGGTGCGCGAGGTTGACGGTCCAGGACACGATGCGCCCGTCGACAAAGATCGGCTCGGCCAGCACGATGTCGGGCAGGTGCGTGCCGCCGCCGGCATAGGCGTCGTTGCCGACGAAGACGTCGCCCGGCTGCATCTGCTCCACCGGATGCTGCTTGAGGATTTGCGGCACGATGCCGATGAAGCTGCCGAGATGGATCGGAATGTGCTCGGCCTGGCAAAGCGTGCGGCCTTCGACATTGAACAGCGCGGTCGAACAGTCGCGCCGCTCCTTGATGTTGGTCGAGTAGGATGCGCGGATCAGCGCTTCGCCGGTCTCCTCCACGATCGAGGACAGCGCCGCGCCGATGACCTCGACCGTGATCGGGTCGAGCGCGACCGAACCTCGAGTTGCTACCGCGACGTTCATGCGGCCTCCAAAATCAGATTGAGATAGGCATCGACGCGAGCCGTCATGCCCGGCAACACCACGGTGGTCGCATCCATCTGCTCAACGATGGCCGGACCGGAGAAGCGATTGCCGGCCTTCAGGTCGTCGCGCGCATAGACCGGACAGGTCACGAAGTCGCGGCTCTCGGCGAGCCAGACCGCGCGGCTCTCGCGGATCGCGTGGCTTGCGTCCGGTCCTGCGGGCGGATGCGCCTTCAAGGTCGCCTTGCTGACGAGGCCAGTCGCTTCGAGGCGGAAGGTGACGAGCTGTACCGGCTCGTTCTCGGCCAGGAAGCCGTACATGCGCTGATGCGCATCGGCAAAGCCCTTGGCGAGCAGCTCGAGGGTTTTCAACGTGACCGGCCCCTCCGGCAGAAGCACCGCAAGCTCGTAGTTCTGTCCCATGTAGCGCATGTCGACGGTGCGCAGGAGACGGCGGGCGTCAGTCGCGATCTCCTCATGCGCGAACCAGGCGTCGGCCTGCTTGTTCAGCGCCACGAAAGCGTCTTCGATCTGGCCGAGCAAGTTCGCCTCAAGCGGCAGAAGCCGGGTGGTCGCGAAATCGGCGCGCAGATCGGTGAGCAGCAGGCCCATCGCGCACAGGATGCCGGGATTGCGCGGCACGAGAATGCGCTTGATGTCGAGCTCCTTGGCCAGGCGCGCCGCATGCAGCGGGCCCGCGCCGCCGAAAGCCATCAGCGTGTAGTCGCGCGGATCGTGGCCACGCTGCACCGAGATCACGCGGATCGCCTTGGCCATGTTGGCGGTCACGACAGAGATAATGCCCTGCGCCGTCTCCATCAGGCCAAGCCCGAGCTGCTGAGCGAGCTGGCCGATCGCCTCCTTGGACAAATCCTGGTGCACCGGCATCCGGCCGCCGAGTAGATAGTTCGGGTTCAACGTCTGCAGCACGACATTGGCATCGGTGACGGCGGGCTCAGTGTTGCCCTTGCCGTAGCAGACGGGGCCCGGATCGGCGCCGGCGCTGCGCGGTCCAACCTTCAGCAGGCCACCGCTGTCGACATAGGCGATCGAGCCCCCGCCTGCGCCGACAGTATGGATGTCGAGCATCGGCGCCTTGATCGGATGGCCATGAACGATAGCCTCGGACGTGAGCCGCGCTTCGCCGGCCTTCAGCAGCGCAACGTCGGTCGAGGTGCCGCCCATATCGAAGGTGATCAGGTCGGGCAGGCCCGCGGCCTTGCCGATCGCCTGCGCACCGACGACGCCGGTCGACGGACCGGACAACACCGCGCGCACGGGTTTTGCGGCGGCGGTTTCGAAGCCGATGACGCCGCCGTTCGACTGCGTGAGATGCGGCGTAACCGCCATGCCGAGCGCCGACAGGCGCGGTGCGAGGCGGTCGATGTAGCGCTTCATCACCGGGCCGAGATAGGCGTTGACGACGGCGGTGGAGAGGCGCTCGAACTCGCGAAACTCCGGCGCGATCTCGTGGCTCGTGCAGATGAAGGCTTCCGGATATTCCTCCCGCACAATCTCGCTCGCGCGGCGCTCATGCTCGGGACGCACAAAACTGTAGAGAAACGAGATCGCAATCGAGCTGACACGCGCCTCGCGCAGCTTTCGCGCGGCGGCGCGGACGGCGTCCTCGTCGAGCGCGATCTCGACCTCGCCGTCGTGACGCACGCGCTCGGCGACCCCGAGCCGCAGGCTGCGTTCGACCAGCGTCGGCGGCTTGTCGGCGAAGATGTCGTAGAGGTCTGGCCGCTTCTGGCGGCCGATTTCGAGAAGATCGCGAAAGCCGTCGGTGGTGACAAGACCGGTCGGCACACCTTTGTGCTGGATCAGCGCGTTGGTCGCGACCGTCGTGCCATGGCCGAAATAACTGACGGGTGACGCAGGCCGGTCGCCCGCCTCCGGCGCCACGCGGCGCATTCCTTCCTCGACGCCCTGCGCGATACCGCACGAGGGATCGTCCGGTGTCGAGGACACTTTCCAAACCTCGACGCGCCCTTCGTTCTCTTCGAACAGACAGATGTCAGTGAATGTCCCGCCGGAATCTACACCCACGCGCCAACGCGGCATGCTCGACATCCTCTTTTTTTATTTTCCCGGCACGCGGAGGATGAAGGACGGTTGACGGATTGCAAGAAGAATTTCAAAATCCAGATGACGATTTCAGGAAAATTTCGTACACTGAAATTCGCGCACGCTTTCATAGAGAAAAATTTCTATGAGCGAAAAATCGAGCGATAGCGGCATCCATCGGACGTTCGCGCTGCTGCGCGTTCTCGCCGATGCAGGGAGCGGCCTGCGCTTGAAGGACCTGGCCGACGCCGCCAAGCTTCCGCGGCCGACCACGCACCGCATCCTCGCAAGCCTGATTTCCGAGGGAATGGTCGAGCGCGATGCCAGCGGCAAGCTGTTTCGGCTTGGCATCAACCTGTTCACGCTCGCCGCACGCGCCGGCAGTCCGATGAACCTGCGCGAGCTCTGCCGCCCTGCCCTGTTGCGGCTCACCGGCTCGCTCGGCGAGACGATCTTCCTGATGGTGCGCAACGGCTTCGACGCGGTCTGCATCGATCGCACGTCGGGGCCGCTGCCGATCCGGTCATTCACCGGCGATATCGGCGGCAGCGTCATGCTCGGGATCGGTCAAGGCTCCATGGCGATCCTTGCGCATTTGGCCGCGGGCGAGCAGGACGAGATTATCCGCTACAACCTTCCGCGGATGCGTAGTTTTGCCAGTTTTGACGAGGCCTTCTTGCGCGCAGAGATCGCGGCCGTGCGCGCCAAGGGCTATTCCGACGGCGCGCAAGGGTTGATCCCCGGCATGGCGGGTCTCGGCGTCCCGATCCTCGCTTCAGACGGACGCGCGGTTGCAGCGTTGAGCGTCGGCAGCACGACCGACCGGATGACGCCGGAGCGCAACGCCGTGATCGCCAGGATCCTGGCGAATGAGGCCCAGCAGATCAGTGCGCGGCTCAACCCGTTCGATCCGACACTGCGCCGCGCCGGGAGCGCAATGGAGATTGCGGCCGCAACGTCCGCTTGAGCTAACGGATGGGCTCGAGATTCAACGCACGCGCGATATCGAGTATAATGTGGGTACAAAGGTGCCGAGACATCCCATGGCAACCCCTGATCCCTTTGCTCACAACCCATTCAAAGGTGTCGGCCGCAACGATCCTTGTCCTTGCGGCAGCGGCCGAAAATTCAAGAAGTGTTGCCTGGGCAAATCTGAGCTGGAGCCTCGTGGGACTGCCTGGCCGTCCGAACCGGCGCACGCGTCAGCGAGCGATGAATGGAGCGAGGGAATCGAAGAGTATGATCCGCTCGTCGAACCGAACCCGGCGGAATGGCTGGCGCTCGGCGAGCAGGAGCGCATCGATCTCGTGATGGCCTATCACCAACGGGCCCGCATTAGAGTCCCAAACGCGATGCCACACGCCATCATCCACGCCGTCATCGAGACCCAGATCGCCATGGGAGATGAGCTGCCAGTGCGACGCACGGCACAGCGGCTGATCAGGGAGGGACTCGATCGGCACGACGCGATCCATGCAATCGGCTCCGTGCTCGCTGGACATCTGAATGACCTGATGCGCGAGGTGCGCTCAAATGCGCCCTCGGAAAAGCGAGGTGCGGACCCCGATCCGAGCGCCCACTATTTTGCCGAGTTGGAGCGCCTGACCGCCGAGGAGTGGCTCCAATCCGGCTGATCGCGTCGCACACACGCGGCTCGTGCCAACGACGTCACCGCTCAGCCTGATCGAGGGCGTGCCTCACACCGCATGACCGTGTCGCCGCCCGCGCAGTCGACGGGATTTTTGCCCCGTGATACGCTGCGTCCATGACCGCAAATTCGAAACTGTCCGACGTCCTCGCCCACATTGATGCGCAGCGCGAAAGCTTCCTTCATCGGCTGATGGACTACGTCCGCCATCCCAGCATCAGCGCCCATAACATCGGCATCAAGGAAGTCGCCGGCCTTCTGGTCGACATGCTGAGCAAGCTCGGCCTCGACACACAGCTGCTGCCGACCAAGGGACATCCGATGGTGGTGGCGCGCTGGCTCGAGGCGAAGGGCGCGCCGACGGTCCTGCTCTACGGTCACTATGACGTGCAGCCGCCGGACCCGCTCGACCTGTGGCACAGCCCGCCGTTCGAACCGACGATCCGCGACGGCCGCATTTTTGCGCGCGGGATCGCCGACAACAAGGGCCAGCACATTGCGCAGATCCTGGCGATCGAATCCCATCTCAAGGTGCACGGCCGCCTGCCCTGCAACGTCATCTTGCTGCTCGAAGGCGAGGAGGAAGTCGGCAGTCCGCACATAGCCGATTTCGTGCGCGAGCATCGCGACCTGCTGAAGGCGGACCTTGCGGTCACCGCCGACGGTCCGCTGCCACCCTCGGGCCGGCCGACGGTCAAGCTCGGCTCGCGCGGCGTGATCAGCTTCGATCTCGTCGTGCGGCACGCGAACCGCGATGTCCACTCAGGCAATTTCGGCGGCGTCGTGCCGAACCCGCTGTGGACACTCGTGCACCTGCTGGCGACGATGAAGAACGAGCGCGGCGAGATCACCATCGATGGATTTCACGATGGCGTCGCAGCACCAACCGCGGAGGAGCGGGAAGCCGCCGCACGCCTCCCGCTCGACCTCGACGAGGTCAAGCGCTCGCTCGGTCTCGCCCGCCTCGATGCGCCGGCGGATCGCGACTACTTCGAACGCCTGTGCTTCCGCCCGACGCTGACCATCAACGGCTTGCACGGAGGCTATGGCGGACCGGGCTCGAAGACCGTGCTGCCGCACGAGGCGATCGCCAAGTGCGACATCCGCCTGGTCGCGGCGCAGGACACCGCCGACATCTTGAGGAAAGTCCAGGCGCATGTGCGCAAGCACGCGCCGGAAGTCACGGTCGTCTCGGAGGGGTCGGGAATGCAGCCGTCAAAGACGCCGATCACCTCGCCGCATCTGACGCCGATCCGCGAAGCGATGCTCGCCGCGCAAGGTGTCGAGCCACTGATCTATCCGGCCGGCTTCGGCAGCCTGCCAGGCTACGCCTTCACCGACATCCTCGGCATCGACCACTTCGTCACGCCCTATGGCAACGCCGACGAGGCCAACCACGCGCCGAATGAAAACCTCAAGATCGAATGCTTCTATAACGGCATCCGCACCGGCGCGGCGCTGCTGGACAAGTTGGGCCGGGCAAAGGCCGATTAAAACGGGGCTATTCGGCCGCGCTTGCAACACCACTTGCGGTGGTCGTCAAACCGACAGCTTGATGCAAGGAATGGCACTCCCAAATGGATGTCGCCGGTCTGGTCCTTCCCGTGTTTGCGATCATCGTCACTGGCTGGCTGGCCGGCTGGCTCGGCTACGTATCGCGGTCGCTGGCCGACGGGCTCGTGCATTTCGCGTATAACGTCGCCATGCCGGCGCTGCTGTTCATCACCATCGCGCAGGAGCCGGCAAGTCATCTTCTGGAATGGCGCTTCCTGCTGGCATTCGGCGGTGGCTCCATCCTGTGCTTCGCACTGGTCTTTCTGGCGGTTCGCGTCGGGTGGAAACGCGACCTCGCCAGCAGCACGATCCATGGAATGACGGCGGCCATGACCAATACCGGGTTCGTGGCGCTGCCGATCCTGCACTCGATCTACGGCCAGCCAGCCGTTCTGCCCGCCGCCATCGCAACTGTGTTCGTGGCGGGGGTGATGTTTCCCGCGACTGTCATCCTGCTGGAAAGCGGGAAACACAGCGCGCACGGGGGATCGGCGCGCGCCGTTGTCCTGGTGCAGCAGATCGTGCTCAATCCGATGGTGCTGTCGACCCTTATCGGTCTGGCGTGGGCGATCACCGGCCTGCCGATTCCGGCTCCGCTTGCGGCCTACATGAATATCTTCGCGGCCGCTCTCACGCCGTGTGCGCTCTTCGCCATCGGGCTTGGCCTGTCGGTCGAAGGACTACGATCGAGCTTCAAGGCCTCCATCCTGCTCGCGGCCGTGAAGCTCGTGATCATGCCGTTGATCGTCTACGGGCTATGTGTGGCGTCAGGCCTCAATCCGCTCTACACGATCGCCGCCGTCGTATGTGCCGCCGTGCCGACCGCCAAGACGGTGTACATCCTGGCGGGCGAATACAAGGTGGAGGAGCCGCTGGTCGCGGCCACCGTCTCGATCACCACGCTGCTGTCGGTCGCGACACTGCTGGGCTGGCTCTACGCCCTTTCAGGACTCGCGGTACCTGCAAGCTGAGAGACGGGAGGAGCTCATCAGCTCGACCAAGGCAACGAGTAGGTTCGTACGTTGGTAAAGCATTTCATCGCCTCGACGACCCCCTCCTTGTAGCCCTGCCCGGAATCCTTGATACCGCCGAATGGGGACATCTCGGTACGATAGCCGGGAACCTCCCAGACGTTCACGGTGCCTACCTCGAGCTCGTGGATGAAGCGCGTAATGTAGTCCAGTCGATCCGTGCATACTCCGGACGAGAGTCCGTAGGCCGTCGAGTTGGACAGACGGATCACTTCCGAGATGTCGTCCGGGCAGCGAATAATCGGGATAACCGGCCCGAACGTCTCCTCGCGGACGAGTTCGCAATCATACAGCACGTGGTCAACGACTGTCGGCGGATAGAGCGCACCGCGCCGATCATTTCCGTGCAACAGCCGGGCGCCTTTCGAGACCGCCTCGACGACGCGGTCCTGGAACAGAATAGCGGAGCGCTCGTTGATCACAGTGCCGACATCCGTCTCCGGATCATTCGGGTCGCCGCATTTCAGTGCTTTTGCGCGCTGCAACACCCGCGCCACAAATGCATCGGCAACACTTTGAACAACAAGAATGCGCTTCACCGCTGTACAGCGCTGCCCCGAATTCCTGGTGGCGCCCTGAACCGCAAGATCGGCCGCGCGATCAAGATCCGCATCTTCCATCACGATCAGTGGATCGTTGCCGCCGAGCTCGAGCACCACGCGCTTGTAGCCGGCCGTCGCTGCGATGTACTTGCCGACCCGCACCGAGCCCGTGAATGTGACGAGATCCGCATCCGGATCGGTGATCATCGAATCGCCCATGGTCGATGGATTACCGGTCACCACCGACAGCATTTCGGGCGGCAGCCCAGCCTCGTAGAGAACATCGGCGAGCGCGAGTGCGGTCAGCGGCGTGAGCTCGGTAGGCTTCAGAACCACGCGGTTGTTCGTCGCGATCGCCGGCGCAAGCTTGTGGCTCACCATATTCAGCGGATGGTTGAACGGCGTTATCGCCGAAATGACGCCGAGCAGTGGCGTTCGCAGCGTGTGGATGCGACGCGCCTTGCCGTTCGGCGAAGTATCGCAAGCATAGGACTCGCCGTCGTCCCTGATCGTCAGCTGGGCCGCGAACGACCAGACATCGTAGGCCCGCGTCGACTCATAGAGTGCGTCCTTCCAGCACAGGCCCGACTCGGCCGAGATCAGCCGCGCAAACGACTCCTTGCGGTCGCGCAGGAGCTCGGCGGTCTTCTGCAGGATTTGCTGGCGCTGATAGCGCGAAAGCGCCGGCCTGAACGCCTTCGCGCTCGCGAATGCCTCCCGCACATGCTGGGGGCGAGCCGCCGGCACTGTACCCACCAGAGAACCGTCGTAGGGGCTGCGTACCTCGACCACGTCGTCGGTCGTGACGAGGCGCCCCGCGATCCGCATCGACTCGCGGCGAATGCCCTGCGTGAGAGGACCGTTCATTGTAGCACCTTCACCCTTCAGACTGCGACGCGGTTGAGAGCAACGTCGAACACGTCAAAATTTCTCAGTTGCTCGCTCGGCCAGTTGACGGCTCGGTTGACGATCATCGGAACGACCTGTTCGGTAAGGCCGCCGTGCGAGCGGAGCGGCTCGGTCAACCCCGTGAGGTCATGGCGCGCAGCGCTGGTACCGAGCACCTTGTGCTGCGTCGAAATGACGACGATATCGCCGATACGGTCCGTCGGCAGTTCGAACCGCGTGCAAGCGGCGGCCTTGTCGAGCACCTCCTCGACGCCGTCGACCGCGGCGAGTTCAGCCAGCGTTGCCTCCGCATCGGCGCCCTCCGGCAAATACACCGTGGCAAACGATCCCAATGCTCCGTGGTGGGCGACGTACGGATCCGTGATCGGCAGAATGACCCGCGCCTGGCCAGCACCCAGGCGCTTGTCCATCCAGTCCTGAAGATAGAGCACATCCGGTTCGCCGGACTGGAGATGCTTGTCGTTCATGCCATGATCGGCGGTAAGCGCGAGAACGCAACCGAGCGCGTCGAGTTCACCGATATAGCGGTCCATCATCGCGTAGAAGGCGTTGGCGACATCGCTGCCGGGCCCCGCCTTGTGCTGGATATAGTCGGTGGTCGACAAATACATGACGTCGGGACGGAAGGTCTTCACCAGCTTGACGCCGGCTGCGAACACGAATTCCGAGAGATCCGACGAGTAGACCTCGGGAAGCGGCAAACCGACGAAATCAAGGAGATTGTCGATTCCGTTTTCCGCAACGGTCGCCTTGTCCGCCTTCTCGGAGGAGAACGCGATCGAACGGCCGGTCTTCGGGTTGAGGCCCTTGCCAAGCAGCGTGCGGAGCTTGTCCTTCGCGGTGACGACCGCGACTTTTGCTCCGGCCTCCTCGAACGCCTGCATGATGGTGTCGGCGCGCATGAAGCGCACGTCGTTCATCATCACTTCCTGCCCGGTTGCCCGATCGAAGAAGTAGTTTCCGGCAATGCCGTGCACGGCCGGCGGGCGCCCCGTGATGATCGAGATGTTGTTCGGATTGGTGAAGCTTGGGATCACCGAACGCGCAAGCAAATGCGAACCGGTTTTCAACAGCCGATCCATGTTCGGCGCGAGACCCTTGAGGATCGCAGCCTCAATGTAGCCGGGTTCGGATCCGTCGATGCACACGACCACGGTCGGAGCGCCTGGAAAGCGATAGCTGCGGCCGTTTGCGATCACGGTATCGGGGCTGCGTTCAAGCATGGGTTGTCCTTTCGAGGCGAAATCAGCGCTTCGGTTTCAGATTCAGGCAGCAAGTTTCGGCAGGCGACGCAGTCGCCCGCGACAGGCGTCAGCGGATCAAGGCGCGGACGCGCGACGAGATCAGGTCAGCGGCCAGCACCATGGCAAGGATGACCAGGATGCACGTGGCCGTGTCTTGATACTGGAAGAGCTTCATCGAGGAGACCAGCTCGAAGCCGATGCCCCCGGCGCCCACCATGCCGAGCACGGTCGACTGGCGAACGTTCGTTTCCAGGCGATAGAAGATGGTGCCAAGCCATGTCGGCAAGACCTGCGGCAGCACCCCGAAGAAGAAGGTCTTGAACGGGCCCGCGCCGGCCGAGCGGAAAGCTTCGAGCGGTCCCTCGTCGATGTCTTCCATCGCTTCGGCAAAGAACTTGCCGAGCATGCCCGCTCCGTGAATGGCCAGGGCCAGAACGCCGGCAAACGGACCAAGCCCAATCGCCGCGACGAAGATCAGCGCGAGTATGATTTCGTTGATCCCGCGCATGCAATTCAGCAGCTGACGCGTCGCATGATAGATCGCAGGGTGCGGCGTCAGGTTACGCGCTGCAAAGAAGCAGATCGGTACCGCGATCAGCACACCGAACAAAGTGCCCCAGACCGCCACCTGCAGGCTTTCGAGCGCCGGCTTCCACAAGCGGTCGAGGAACCCCGGGTTGGGCGGCATCATGCGGACGAGGAAGTCCCACATATAAGGGACGCCGTTCAACAGATTGGTCCCATTGATCTGCGAGCCGACCGCGGCCCACCACAGGAAGACCGCCGTTGCAAATGCAATGGATGCCACTCCCCACCAACCGAAGCGGCCTTGCGGGGGACGGACGACGAGTTGCAGATTGCCAAATGACATGGTCTTGCTCCTGCTCACGCGGTCGCGATCGCGACGACGGCCGGGGTGATTGTCGCTCGTGCCCCCGCATTAGGGCGCAGCACGCGGCTGATGCCGGGATCCTCGAGACCCGGATAGATCTGGTGGACGATCTCGGTGGTCAGATGATCGGGCGTATCGTCAAAGACCACCTTGCCGCCGCTGAGGCCGACGATCCGCTCGCCGAATTCGACGGCATAGTCGACCTGATGCAGATTGCAGATGACGGCGATGCCTTCCTCCTTGCAGATGGCTTTGAGGTAACCGAGCACGACACGTGATGTCTTCGGATCAAGGCTGGCTACCGGCTCGTCGCAAAGGATGGCCGCCGGCTGTTGGGCGAGGGCGCGGGCGATACCGACGCGTTGCTGCTCACCGCCCGAGAGCTGGTCGCCGCGCGACATGGCCTTGTGCGCCAGCTCGACGCGCCTCAAACACTCCATCGCGATCTCGACGTCACGCTTCGGAAAGAGCTGCATCGCCGCCAGGATCGACGACATGCCGGCCATCCGTCCGACGAGCACGTTCTTCAGGACGGTGAGGCGTTTCACCAGGTTGTGGTGCTGGAAGATCATCGCCACGGGACGACGGCCCTCGCTTCGCCGCGCGTCGAACACGGTGCCATCGACCATCGTCCTGCCCGCATCCGGCCGGACGAGGCCGTTGATGCAGCGCAGAAGCGTCGACTTGCCGGCGCCGCTCGGACCCAGCACGACGAGGAACTCGCCGGGGTTGACCGTCAGATCGATGCCTTGAAGCACCGGCCTGTTCGCGTATGACTTCTTCAAGCCTTCGATTCTGATCATTTGCAAAGCGTCCTTGCCGGTTGGACTGCCGATAACGTCGTTACGTCCTCGCACTCATTTCATCTTCTTGAGGTCGAGGTTCAGCACCTTCGCGGTCTCACGAATGACGTCGTAAGCCTGGTCATTGGTTTCGACGAAGCGATTGAGTTTGCCCTGGTCGGCCCAGGTGATGTCCCTGATGTTGAGGAACGCCGCCTTGATCTTCGCCTTGAGCTCGGGCGGGAGATTCTTGCGCCACACCGTCGGCGACTCGGGGATCGGGTCGGAGCTCCATATGATCTGGATATCGTCGGCATTAACGAGCTTCTTCTGCACCGCGGCGTCGAGGATGCGGTCGGCGATCGTCGCAGCTTCGACCCGCTTGTTCGCGACCGCCAGCGCGTTGGCGTCATGTGAGCCCGTGAAGAGGACACGACCAAAAAATTTGTCGGGATCGATGCCGAGCTTGATGAGGCCGGCCTTCGGGAAAAGGTGGCCCGAGGTCGACGACGGATCGACGAAAGCGAAACTGCGGCCCTTGAGATCGTTGATGTCCTTCAAACCGCTGTCCTTCCGCGCGATGATCTGGCTGCGGTAGAAGGTTCGTCCGGACTTCGAGGTCTCGGCCGTGGCGAAGGCTTCGATCTGCGCCACGGTCGTGCCGAGCACGTAGGAGAACGGCCCGAGATAGGCGACATCGACGTGCCCTGCCCGCATCGCTTCGATGACGCCGTTATAATCCGAGGCGACGAAGCCCTGGACCTTCATGCCGAGATTTTTCTCGAGCGCATCGAGCAACTGCTGGCTCGACGCGAGCATCGCTCGCGAGTCTTCGGAAGGGATGAGGCCGACGCGGATCACGTTCTGCGCATGACCCAGCTGGGGTATCGCGATCATGGCGCCAGCAGCAAGCACAGAACCGATGATAAAGTTCCGCCGCAGAATGTTCATTCTATCCTCCCGTTTTCCGGTCCATCGGATCTGTTTGATCTCTGCCGGGTTGATGCGTTCGCCTCACACGTTCTTCAGGCCGCCTGAACAGCCGGTCTTCCAATGAAATTCTGGCCGCGCTCACCTTCCAGCGCCTTGTCGACGAGCTTCGACCATTCACGCGAGGAGAGGCCATAGGCTGAAGGCTCGGTTGCAACACCGACGCTGTGCAGGAACTCGGTCAGCTTGCGAGCGCCCTCCTCCAGGTCCGGCCCGAAGATCCGCCGCAGCGCTGCATCGCATTGTGGCTGAGCGCCCGTAGCCCAGCGCATCACAATGGGCAGCGAGAACGAGCACGCGATGCCATGAATGGTGCCGCTCCTGAGAGTGATGTCATACGAAATGTTGTGAGCCAGCGCGGTCTTGGTGTTTGAGAACGCCAGGCCGGCAAGCAGGCTGGCGCGCGCCTGACGCGCACGCAGTTCGACATCGGCAAGATGGTCCAGCAAGCGCGGCAGCGTCTCCATGATTTCGCGCGCTGCCTCGACCGCATAGTTGGCGGAGACCGGATTGCTATTGACGTTCCAGATGCTCTCCAGGGCGTGCGAGAGCGCGTCGAGGCCGGTGGCCAGCGTCAGGCCGCGCGGCGCACCGACGGCGAGGGCCGGATCGAGCACAGCGGTTTCGGGATAGAGCCGCGGATGCGCGAGCGAGTACTTGCTGCCGTTTTGCGCGTCCCAGACGGTCGCCCACGACGTCACTTCACTCCCGGTTCCCGCGGTCGTCGGCACCGCAATGATCGGCACGATCACCGACGCATCGAGCGGCACTCGCTCTACCAGATGCCGGCGGACATTCTCGAAATCGCCGCGGCTGGCGGCCAGTACTTTGGCGGCGTCGATCATCGAACCGCCGCCGAGGGCCACGATCACTTCCGCCTGCCGCGACGCTGCACCGAACGCGCGGCAGGATTCAACGAGATCGGCGCAATCCGGGTTGGTGTCGATATTATTGACGACCACAGTCGGAGCACCCGCGGCCTTCGTCAGCCGTTCGGCAAGCCGATGGAAGATGGGCTGGTCGTAGGTCACGAGCGCCCAGCGGCGCTTGCCGATCAAGCCCGCGACTTCGTCAAGCGTTGCCGCACCGAAGCGGATCCTGACGGGATTCCAGTAGGCCCACTGCATCGCATTCCACCCATGTTGCGCCGCGCTAAACGTCTTTCCTGGCGCGTTGGGTGGATGCTCACAGAAGACGAAACCACGGACAAATTGATTTTTTCGGCACAATAGATAGATTTAGTCTATGCGTTACACCTTGCTCCGATCGTTTCACGCCGTGGCGACGTCCGGTGGCTTCAACGCCGCCGCCGAGGCGTTCAACATCAGCCAGCCGACCTTGACGGCTCAGGTCGGCGCGCTCGAGGACGAGTACGGATTGGAGTTGTTTATAAAGAAGGGCCGACGCCGCGAACTGAGCGAGGCCGGGCGCCAGTTGCTCGCCATCACCACGCGCCTGTTCGCCGAAGAACAAGAGGCCGTGGCATTCCTCGAACAATCGCGCGAGCTTCGACATGGCAAGCTGTCGATCGGCGCGGTCGGGCCTTATCACGTGACCGAGATGCTCGCCGCCTTCAATCGGACCTATCCAGGCATCGAGCTTGCCGTAAAGCTTGGTAACTCCACCGAGGTGCTGTCCGATCTGCTGGAGTACAAGAGCGATGTCGCGGTGCTGGCGCATATCGACGAAGACGATCGGCTGCTGACAATTCCCTACCGACGCCATCCGGTCGCAGTGTTCGTCCGCAAGGATCATCGCCTTGCCGGGAAGAAGCGCGTGAAGATCGCCACGCTGGAAGGCGAACCGTTGGTCATGCGCGAACACGGATCAACCACGCGACGCGCTTTCGAACAGGCGCTCGCCGCGGCAAAGGTCAAGCCACGCATCCTGATGGAAATCGGTAGCCGCGAAGCGATCCGCGAGGCGGTCATTCGCGGGCTCGGCATCAGCTACGTATCAACCGCCGAGTTCGTGCCCGATCCGGCTCTGCGGCTGATCGAGATCGCCGATGCCGAGATCTATACTTACGCGCACGTCGTCTTTCTAAAGAAACGAGAGGCAAGCCGAATTGTTCGTGCATTCATCGATCTCGTGCGCAAGCTTCGGCAGAACTAGCCAGCTAGCCCCAACCAATTCATAGCCCCGATCTATCTGTCGCAGGCAATTAATCTATTTGTCCGCCAGCGGGCGCCCTGTCAGTTTGCCCGGAAGCAGCAAGCGAACCGAGGCGCAAAGAATGACCTACACGCGGCGCGACTTACTTGCCGGGGCGGCCGGTATCGGGCTCGCAACATCGCTTCCATCGTTCCCGAGCCTTGCGGCTTCCGGCAACATCTTCAATCTGGGAGTAGCTTCGGGCGATCCCTGGCCGGATAGCGTGCTGCTGTGGACACGGCTCGTTCGCGATCCTCTCGCAGCCGATGGCGGGATGGGTGACACGCCGATCGAAGTCGCGTGGGAGATCGCCCGCGATGAGCGGTTTCAAGACGTCGTACGAACCGGCGTCACGCTCGCGATGTCGGAGCTCGGACATTCGCTGCACATCGAAGTCGGCGGACTCGATCCGGGACGTCACTATTGGTACCGCTTTCGCGCGGAGACGGCCGAAAGCCCGATCGGTCGGACGCGAACCGCGCCCGCGATCGGCGAGCGAACCCCGCGCCTTCGGTTCGCGGCAGCCGCCTGCCAGCACTGGATGTATGGCAACTGGGCCGCTTATCATCGAATGGTCGACGAGGAGCTCGATTTCGTGCTCCACCTCGGCGATTACATCTACGAGGTGCCCTCCTCAAGTCCTGCCGCGGTCAGGCAGAAGGTTCGCGACGTCCCTGTCGACGTTCCCAAGACGCTGGCCGACTATCGGCGCATGCACGCCTGGTACAAGACCGATCCGGCCATTCAGGCCGCTCATGCGGCGTTTCCCTGGATCGCTATTTGGGACGATCACGATGTGGAGAACGACTATGCCGGTGATCGGGCACCCGGCAGACCGACGACCGCAGCCTTTCTGCGACAGCGCGCTGCGGCCTATCAGGCCTACTGGGAGAATATGCCGCTGAGGCTCGCGCAGCGTCCGGCTGGACCGGATGCTCGGTTGTTCCGGCGTTTGGCGTTCGGCGATTTGATCGACCTCATCATGCTCGACGAACGGCAACATCGTTCGCCACTCCCTTGCCCACCACCGGCGCCACAAGCCGATCGGAATCGTCTGGTTTCTGCCGACGAATGCCCGGACGCCTTCGATCCCAAGCGAACGATGTTCGGGATGGATCAAGAGCGATGGCTGGCGCGCTGCCTTTCGGAGCCCGCGCGGGCAAGATGGCTCGTTCTCGGGCAGCAATTGATGTTCTCGCCGTTCGTGCGAAAGTCGGCGTCTCGCACCGGCTTCGATACCGACGGCTGGGGCGGCTACGCGGCCGCGCATCAGCAGATCCTCGACCTCATCGCCGCGCGCCAGAACCGCGACACGGTGGTTGTAGGCGGTGACGTTCACGGGTTCATTGCTTCCGATGTTCCGCGCCGGCGCGACGGGGCCGGCTCGGAGTCCGTCGCAACGCATATCGTCTGTGGCGCAATCAGTTCGCGCCTCGGCGACCACGAAAGCTATGCGGCGTCGCTACCCAACAACCCGCACATTCAGTTTATCGACGCCCAACGACACGGTTACACGCGGTGCACATTGACGCGCGAGCGCGCGCTATTCGAGTTTCGTGCGGTCGATGACATACGCGACCCGCGCTCCGATCTTGCGACCTTGGCGGCGTTCGAGGCGGAGTGGGGCGTGCCGCGCTTGCGCCGGGTGTAGTCGATATCCGTCGAAGACACCGGTCACCTCGCCGCATCTGGCGCCGATCCGTCACGTCTCAGATTCCACACTTAGGCGGCTTCTTCTCGTTCAGCGCCAGGACGTCGGCCGGCGTCAGACCGACGAGCGTCTCGTATTGTTTGGGATCGGTCGCGCCTTCCGTATTGATGACCCAGACCCGCGCCGTTGCCGCAAGGCCGAGCCTGTCCCGAAGGTCATGATGCCTGCAGATCTTGATCAGCCCCGCGAGGCCCACACCGCCGCTTTCCCCGGACACGATCGCGGGATCGCCTCCCACCGGTCTCGCGAGCCTGCGCATGATGGCGACGGCATCGTCCTCGTCCACGGTCATGAATCCGTCCGCGACATGGCTCAGCACGCGCCAGGCCACGCGCGACGGCTCATAGCATTCCAGCATCGCCATCACCGTCGGCTCGCCATGTGCGATCTTGACGGGCTCGTTCGCTTTTGCGGTTTCATAAAGGCAAGCGGCGCGAGCCGGATCGACCACGATGAAGGTCGGCCGCTTCTGAGCGAATAATATCGCGAGGTGGCCAGCCACGGCGGCTGCGACGCCGCCAACGCCCGCCTGCACGAAAACATGTGTCGGAGGCTCTTCCATCTGCGCGAGAGCTTCCCGCACCATGGCGGTATAACCCTGCATCACCAGACCCGGAATCCGTTCATAACCGGGCCAGGAGGTGTCCGATACGATCGTCCAGCCCTTTTCGGTCGCGACGCGTGCGGCTTCCTCGACGGATTGATCGTAGTTTCCGGCGACGCGAACCATCTCTGCGCCGAACCGAGCAATGGCTGCGATACGCGCCTCGCTCACACCGGAGTGCACGAAGACGACGGATTTCGCCCCGACGAATTCCGCCCCCTGCGCCACCGAGCGGCCGTGATTGCCATCCGTCGCACAGGCGAAAGTCAAGCCAGCAGCGACGTTGCGAACCTCGGACGATTGGAGTTCGGTGACATCCACTGGCCTGCCGAGTCGCCTTGTCGCCTCCTCCAGCACCAGCACGATCACCGCATAAGCGCCGCCCAGGGCCTTGAAGCTGCCAAGTCCGAGCCGGAAGCCTTCATCCTTCACATGGATCGCAGCGATACCAAGTTCTCGCGCCATGGCCGGAAGGCTGTGCAGGGGCGTGGGCGCGTATATCTCGCGCTGGGCCAACACACGCTCGACCCGGCTCGTCGCAGCGGGACCAAGTGTTTCAACGTCGATTGCCTCCAGAGGCGTGCCGTAGTCGGGGTGCGTATTGCTGACGAACATAAGGTCTCCTGGACAGACGCTGGCTCGCAACAATATCGCAAAGACGACGAAACGAGCACCGCATCACAAACCAAGCGGTGCGAGGTGGCACGCGGCCCGGTGAGCGGCCTCGATCTCACGTAGTTGTGGAACCTCGCCACGGCAGCGACTGACGGCATGCGGGCAGCGCTGATGGAAATGACAGCCGCTCGGGGGCGACAGCGCCGAAGGGAGTTCGCCGTGGATCGCCTTGAAGCTGACGATCTCATCGTCGGCGAGCACGAGCTTCGGAACGCTGTCGAGAAGCGCCCGCGTATAGGGGTGAAGCGGGTTGGCGTAGGTGCGCCGCGAGTCGCCGATTTCGACGATCCGGCCGAGATACATGATGGCGACGCGATCCGAGACGTGCCGCACGACCCCGAGATCATGACTGATGAACAGCATGGTGAGGCCGAGTTCGCGGCGCAACTTGAGAAACAGATTGATGATCTGCGCCTGGATCGACACGTCGAGCGAGGCCACGGGCTCGTCGCAGACGATCACGTCCGGCTTCATGGCGAGTGCCCGCGCGATCGCGATGCGCTGGCGCTGCCCGCCGGAGAACTGGTGCGGAAACCGACTTGCAAAGCCGGGATCGAGACCGACCGCCTCGAGCCATTCCGAAACATAAGCGCCTGCGCCTGCGCGGCTCACCAACCCATGTGCGATCGGCCCCTCCGCGATCGTGTGGCCGACACGCATGCGTGGATCCAGGGATGCGAACGGATCCTGGAACACCATCTGAACTCGAGTCGTCCGTTTGACGGGCCGCCGGCCGCCCGACATGACCGGTTCGTCCGCGATGCGAACCTGCCCGGACGTCGGCGGCAGGATACCGGCTATGACCCGGCCGAGCGTGGATTTGCCGCATCCCGACTCGCCGACGAGACCGACCGCCTCGCCCGGGCTGATCGTCAGCGAAACGCGATCGAGCGCGTGCACCGTACGCGTCTCGATCGCGCTGCCCAGTCCCGCGGCAATCTTCTCGCCGAATGCGAGTCGCGGCTCGAAGAGTTTCGAGACCTCCTTCACTTCGACGCGCGCGCTCACCGACCAGCCTCCGCCGACAGAGGGTGATGGCAGCGGAACGCGCGCATCTCGCGCCGCTCGAGGACCGGCATCTTGTGACAGAGCTCAGTCGCTTTGCCGCAACGCGGCCGAAACGCACAACCGTCCGGAAGCCTGAGCAGCGACGGCGTGGAGCCCGGGATTTGCGCGAGATCGCGGCCCGGCTCGACACGGGACGGCAGCGATTCGAGCAGGCCCCGGCTGTAGGGATGGCGTGGGTTGCGCAGTACGGCGGCCGTCGGCCCCTCCTCGATGATGCGGCCCGCATACATCACGAGGATGCGGCTCGCGAGTGAGGAAACCGTCGCGAGATCGTGGCTGATCCAGATGAGCGCCATCCCGAGGTCGCGCACGAGGCCGCGCATTTCGGTGAGGATCTGAGCCTGGATCGACACGTCCAGCGCCGTGGTCGGCTCATCGCAAACGATCAGCGCCGGCCGGTGCAGGAGCGCGATCGCGATCGCAACGCGCTGCCGCATGCCGCCCGAGAACTGATGCGGATAGGCGTCAAGACGCCGCGCGGCGTCGGGAATGCGGACCGCCGCGAGCGCCTCGATCGAGCGCGCCCGCGCGGCCTCTTTCGACACACGTTCGTGGGCCTCAATCGCAAGCCGCATCTGCGTCGCGATGGTGAGCACCGGATTGAGCATGCTCACGGGATCCTGGAACACCATGGCCAGGCGCCGCCCGCGCAGGCGCCGCAGCGCCTCGTGGTCGAGCCCGACAAGTTCCTGACCTGCGAGCTTGACAGAACCGGCCACGATCCGGCCTGGAGGATCGACGAGGCCGAGAATGGAAAGCCCGGTGACGCTCTTGCCAGAGCCGGACTCGCCGACGAGCCCGACGACCTCACCGGCGGCCACTTCGAACGACACGCCTTCGACGGCCTTGACGACGCCGGCGCGGGTCATGAAGTGCGTCGTCAGATCCCGCACATCGAGCAACGCAGTCATCGCTTGAGTCTCGGATTGAACTGATCGCGCACCTGGTCCCCTACGAGATTGATGGCAACGATCAGGACGATGAGCGCGATGCCGGGATAGATCGAAATCCAGTAGCGGCCGGACAGCATGTACTGGAATCCGTTTGCAATCAGCATGCCGAGCGACGGTTCGGTCGGCGGCAGGCCGAGGCCGAGAAACGAGAGCGTCGCCTCAAGCGAGATCGAGTTCGCGATCTGGACCGTCGCAACGACGATCAGTGGCGGCAGGCAGTTGGGCAGGATGTGCCGGAACACGACGATGTAGGCCGGCAACGGCGTCGACAGCGCCGCTTCGACATACTCCTTGCCGCGCTCGACGGACGCCGCACCGTGCGCGGTGCGCGCGAAATAAGCGTACTGCGCTGTCACCAGCGCTGCGACAAGCTGCATCATGCCCTTGCCAAGCAGCGCCGCGAGCATGAGCGCAAGCAGGATGGCCGGAAACGACAGCTGCAGGTCGACGATGCGCATGATGAAGGCTTCGGTCCGCCCGCCGAAATAGGCCGCGCTCGTTCCCAGCATGGCGCCGAAAACCAGCGCCGCCATGCCGGCCAGTACGCCAATCTGGATCGAGATGCGCAGCCCATAGAGGATCGCGGAGAAAAGATCGCGGCCCTGCGCATCCGTGCCGAGGATATGCACGTATCCGCCTGATCCGACATATCCCGGCGGGCGGCGGGCATCCATGAGTACGAGTTTTGCGAGATCGTAAGGGTTCTGCGGCGCGACCAGCGGCGCCAGCAAGGCGACGAGCGCGATCACGAGCACGACCGCAAGGGCTGCGACCGCAACATGGTTCTCGCGGAATTCGCTCCAGATGCCTGCGAACGGCCGGTCCACTACGCTCTCCGCAGACGCATGCGCGGGTCAAGCGCCGCATAGGCGATGTCGACCAGAAAATTGATCATGATGAACAGGAACGACACCAGCATCAGGTAGGCAACCATGACCGGCCGGTCGAGCGAGCTGATCGAGTCGATGATCAGCTTGCCAATGCCCGGCCAGGAAAAAATCGTTTCGGTCACGACCGCGAACGCCAGCGTCGAGCTGAACTCCAGCCCGAACACAGTGACGAGCGGGATCGAGATCAGCCGCAGCACATGCCGGGCGAGGATCGTGCGCTCGGTCTCCCCCGCGGCGCGCGCGAATTTCACGGTGTCGGTCAACATCACCTCGCGCGTACCGGCGCGCGCCAGGCGGATCATCATGGCGAGCTTGAACAGAGCGAGGTTCAACGCGGGCAAGAACAGGTGGCGCAGTCCGTCGAGCGTGAGGAAGCTCCACACCACCCCGAAAACCGTCACCGTCTCGCCGCGCTCCCCCGCCGGAAGCCATCCGAGTGTCACCGCGAAGGTCAGAATAAGCACGAGACCGATCCAGAAGGTCGGGACCGAGAAACCGAGGATCGAAAGGCCCATGATCAGCTTGGAGATGAGGCCATTGGGCTTGTAGCCCGCGTACATGCCGAGCGGCACACCGAGCAGTGTCGCACTGAGCACCGCGGCCAGCGTCAATTCAAGCGTTGCCGGCAGGCGCGAGAGGATCAGGTCCAGCACCGGCATGTTGTAGACGAACGAGCGTCCGAAGTCGCCGACAATGAGGCGCTTGAGAAACCCGAGGTACTGCTGCCAGAGCGGAAGGTCCAATCCGTATTGCCGGATCACCATCTCGCGGATGCGCTGGTCCGCGTCCGGCGAGATCAGAACATCGATCGGATTGCCGATCGCGTAGACGCCGAGAAAAACGAGGAACGAAATCACCATCATCACGATGAAGGCTTGCAGCAAACGCTGGATGACGAAGCCGAGCATCGCGTCGCTCCTCAGGCTTGCCTAATCAAGCCCAGCCGTCCTGCATCATCGCTCGCGTTTCGTCCACGGCCACACGCCACATGGCGAGCATCTCCTCGTCACTGCGCTGATAGAGGCCGCCATAGTTACCGTCACCCAACAGCTCTTTCTTCGCCACGGGGTCAAGCTGCATGAATTGCCCGAAGTCCATCATCGGTTTCTGACCGCCCGGCTGTGCGACACCGGAAAGCCGCGTCCATGGAAAATTTTCGAGCCATGACGCATGTGATGCGACCGGATCGATTTCCATCGCCTTCGCCCAGGTCTTCGGCGCGTTCCACCAATTGTGCCACTTTACGCGGCAACCGTGATGACGCCCGAGCCATTCGAGCACTGCGGCGTGCACCGGGGTATTGCCGCCGTGCCCATTCACGATCAGGATGCGCCGAAAGCCGGATCGTGCGATGCCATCGAGCACGTCGGTCACGAGCGCGCACATCGTCGCGACACTCAAAGTGACTGTGCCCGGATACTCGACAAAATTGGGCGTCAAGCCGTAGGCGATCACGGGAAATACCGGAATCTGCAGCGGCTCGGCCGCCTCCGCGGCGACGCGATCCGACAGGATCGTATCCACTGCCAGGCTCAAATACGCATGCTGCTCGGTCGAACCGATTGGAAGCACTGCGCGGTCATCGTTCGCAACATGGTCGCGAACCTGCATCCAGTTCATGTCGGCGATCCGCATAAACGCTCCGTCATGCTCACTATTAGTTCCAAACGGAACTACGTTGACCCCGGGCCAATGGCGTGTCAAGTTCCGCCTGGAACAATAGTCGGATCATTGATGCGCGAGAATTTGAAACGCATCCGCCAGCGTGCCCGTCTCGTGGAGGCGAATGATTTTCCGCCCGACCTCAACGCCATGGTCGGAACCAAGCTGTGGCAGAACCCGTGCCGGCTATCGTTCCGCGCCAACTTCATCGCCCACCACTTCAATCAGCCGCTCTACGACTGGATTCAGCGGCGCTATCGGCTCACCGCGCCGGAGCACGTGGTGCTCTATGCGCTTGGACTGAAAGAGGGGATCACGGCCGACGATATCGTGGCTTCCTCGTCCCGCCCGAAGAACACCCTCAGCCGCGCCGTCAACAGCCTGTTGCGAAAGAAGCTGCTGCTGCGCAAGCAGGATCAGGCGGATCGTCGCCGGCTCAGCCTGTACCTCACGCGTTCGGGACGCAGAATTGTCAACGAGACAGTCCCGCAATTTGTCGCGCGCGAGCAGGCAATGGCCGCCGCGCTGACACCCGCGGAGCAACACGCTCTCAATCAGCTGCTTACCAAGATCATCCTGAGCAAATCCCAATGGCCGGCAACCGTCGAGTAAGGAGATCATCCCATGACGCGAACTAGCCTGTTCCGCATCGCAATCGCAGCCGGGCTGCTGACTGCATCCGCAAGTTTCGCTACTGCGCAGACACTCACCATCGGCGTTCGCGGTGGACCGGACTCGATCGATCCGCACTTCACTGCGACCGGCACTCACGCCGAGACCCTCAAGCATGTGTTCGATACGCTGGTGTGGTCCGGCGACGGGCTGGAGATCGAACCGCGCCTTGCCGAAAGCTGGAAGGCGATCGATTCAACCACGTGGGAATTCAAGCTCAAGCGCGGCGTGAAATTCCATGACGGCTCGGATTTCACGGCTGAGGATGTGAAGTTCTCGATCGCGCGCATGGCGACGCCGATGGGCCCCAACCCGACAACGATCTACGTCCGCCGGGTGAAGGAGACCAAGGTCGTCGACCCGCACACGCTGCACGTCATCACCGACGGTCCGGCGCCAAACCTTCCGAACGACTTCATCCGGCTGTTCATCGTCTCGCACAAGGCGGCCGCCGGCCTCACCAAGGACAACGCCAACGAGGCCTTCAACTCCGGCAAAGCCGCGATCGGCACCGGGCCGTACAAATTCGTCTCATGGACGCCGAAGGGCGACTTCGTCGTCGATCGCTTCGACGGCTACTGGGGTGGCAAGGAGCCGTGGGCGCGGGTGGTGCGCAAGGAAATTCCGAATGACGCCGCGCGCGTCGCGCAGCTCAAGGCGGGACAACTCGACCTGATCACGCGGGTGCCCGCCTCGGACGTTCCGACGCTTGAGCGCGATCCGAAGGTCACGGTGGTGAAGGTCGACACGGTCTATGTGTTCAACCTGGAAATGGACGTACGCGAGCAGCCGCCGGCCGGTCAGATCAGCGCCAAGGACGGCTCCGCGTTGCCGAAGAACCCCTATCTCGACATCCGCGTGCGCGAGGCGATCGATCTCGCCATCGACCGCAAGGCGCTCGCCGAGATCGCGATGGAGGGACTGGGCAAGCCGGTGAACCAGCTCGTCACGCCCTCGATCTTCGGCTTCAACAAGGCCTTGCCGGAACGGAAATACGACGTGGCGGCGGCGAAGAAGCTGATGACCGAGGCCGGGTATCCGAACGGCTTCAAGCTCGTCTTCAGCTTTACCCAGGACCGACTGCCCGGCGACCGGCAGGTTGGCACCACGATCGCGCAGATGCTTGCGGCCATCGGTATCGATGCGCAGGCCAACGCCCAGCCCGCCGCGGTGTTCTTCCCGGCGCGCACACGGGGCGAGCTATCGATGTCCATGTCCGGCTGGGGAACGCTGACGGGAGAGGCCCATTACACGCTGTCCTCGCTCGCCCATTCCAACGACAAGGACCTGAAGTTCGGCGCGTTCAATGTGCTCGGCTACAAGAATGCCGAGATGGACAAGCTGATTCAGGATGCTGCCGTCGAGATGGATGAAGCCAAGCGCCGCGGATATCTTGAAAAGGCCAACGAGCTTGTCCTCAAGGATCGTCAGCGCCTGCCGATCGTGGCGGTCGGCTCGGCCTGGGCCATGCAAAAGGGCAAGATAACGATCAAGTCGCGCGTCGACGAGGACACGCTGGCGATGAACGTCAAGCCCGCGACCAACTGAAGCCTGCGGCGATGACCCCAGCCGAACCGATCCTGATCTGGGGCGCAGGCGCGATCGGCGGCACGCTCGCCGCCTACTGGGCGCGGGCCGGCGTCCCGGTGCTGCTGGTCGACGTGGTGGGCGAGCACGTGCGGGCCTGTCGCACGACCGGGCTGGAGATCTCTGGTCCGGTCGAAGCGTTCAAGGTCACGATCCCCGCTGTCGAACCTCATGAAGTCACCGGCAGCTACCGACGTATCGTGCTCGCCGTGAAAGCGCCGGCGACCGAGGCGGCGCTGGAGCAACTGGCGCCGCATCTCGCTGCGGACGGCTTCGTGCTTTCGGCCCAGAACGGGCTGAACGAGATCGCGATTGCCGAGAAGGTCGGTGCCGAACGCACCATGGGCTGCTTTGTCAATTTCGGCGCCGACTGGCATGGCCCGGGTCAGATCCTCTATGGCAACCGCGGTGCCGTCGTGGTGGGCGAGATCGACGGGACGATCCGCGAGCGCACGCGCGCGATGCATGCACTGCTGGCGATGTTCGAGCCCGACGCAGTGCTGACCGACAACATCTGGGGCTACCTCTGGGGCAAGCTCGCCTACGGAGCGATGCTGTTTGCGACCGCGCTGACCAACGACTCCATGACCGAGAATTTCGCCGACCCCCGACGCTTCGTGGTCTTCGACAAGCTCGGGCGGGAAGTCATCGCGGTGGCAAAAGCGCGGGGCGTCAAGCCGGTCGGCTTCAAGGAGTTCGATCCATTGGCTTTCGCACCCGGTACTGCAGAGCGGCAGTCACGCGCCGTCATCGCCTCGCTCGCGGACTACACAAGCCACACGGCCAAGACGCATTCCGGCATCTGGCGCGACCTCGCGGTGAGAAAGCGCAAGACGGAGGTCGACCCTCAGATCGGCGTCATCGGTTCGCTCGGCCGGGCCGCGGGTGTCGCAACGCCCGCTATCGACAGGCTGATCGCCCTGATCCACGACATCGAGGATGGGCGCCGTCCAATGTCGTTTGCCTCATTCCAGGAACTCATCGACACATGCACATCCGCTACGATGGCCGCGTCGCGCTCGTAACCGGTGCCGCACAAGGCATCGGCCAGGCGATTGCCAGAGGATTGAGAGACGGCGGTGCGAAGGTGCATGTCGCCGATCTGGATGCTGCGGGCGTAGGCGGATTTGCACAGGCTCACGGTTTCACGGCGCATGTGCTCGACGTGTCGGATCGCCGCGCGGCGGCTGGCGCCGTGAGCGCTATCGTCGCACGCGAGGGACAGCTCGATATTCTGGTGAATGCCGCCGGCGGGGTGCGCGGGCAAGTCGGCCGCCCGATTGAGGAGATCGGCGAGGACGACTGGCGCGCCATCTTTCAGGCGAACGTTGACGGCGCGTTCTGGCTTGCGCAAGCGGCCACGCCTTCCATGCGGCGGGCTGGCTTCGGGCGCATCGTCAACATCGCGTCTGGCGCTGGGCTGCGGCCGAGTCTCACCGGCATCCAGGCCTATACGGCGGCGAAACATGCGCTGGTCGGGCTGACCAGGCAGCTGTCGCAGGACCTCGGCCGCTTTGGCATCACCTGCAATGCGGTTGCGCCGGGCTTTGTACGCTCGAATCCATCCACCGAGCGCCAGTGGGAAAGCTATGGCGCCGAAGGTCAGGCCCGCCTCATCGAGAGCGTCCATACGCGGCGCCTGGGGACGGCGGACGATATCGCGTCCGCTGTTCTGTTCCTGGCAAGCGAACAGGCAGGCTGGGTCTCCGGTCAGATTCTTTCCGTTGATGGCGGACGATCCTAGAGCGCCGGCAACCTCTGCGCGCTATCCGACCATTGGCCAATGACTGCGACGATTTCGGGCAGGAATTGCAGCCCAAAAGTCCTAGCGCCCAACTGGGGAAGCTGTCATGATTTGACTTCCTGACAAGCTGAGTGTCGGGATTGCGCCCTCCCGGGGAATGGTAATGCGTTTGTTTGCCGCAACCTTGGCGACCGAAACCAATACCTTTTCACCTCTGCCGACTAGTCTCGCATCGTATCGCGAGTCAGTGTTTCTTTCGCCTGGTGAGCATCCAGACGATGCTCCCCGCATGTGCACCGCGCCGCTTTTTGTCGCGCGTCGACGGGCGCAATCGCACGGCTTCACGCTGATCGAAGGCAGTTGCTTTGCCGCAAGCCCCGCGGGCACCACCAATCGCCATGACTACGAATTCATGCGCGATGAGATCCTTTCGCAGATGCGGGCTGCACTGCCGCTCGATGGCGTGCTGCTCGGCTTGCACGGCGCCATGGTGGCGTACGGCTACGACGACGTCGAGGGCGACATCATCGAGCGCAGCCGCGCCATCGTCGGCCCCGACTGCGTCATAGGCGTCGAGCTCGACCCGCATTGCCACCTGACGCTGAAGCGCGTGCAGATCGCAGACATTATCATCACCTACAAGGAGTTCCCCCACACCGACGTGGTCGATCGCGCCGAGGAAGTGCTCGACCTTGTCTTGCGCACGATCCGCGGCGAGATCAAGCCGGTCATGTCACTCTACGACTGCCGTCAGATCTCCAGCTATCCGACCACGTTGCCGCTGATGCGCGGCTTCGTCGACCGGATCAAGGCGATGGAGGGCCGCGACGGCGTGCTCTCGATCTCGATCGCGCATTGCTTTCCCTATGGCGACGTGCCCGAGCTTTCGGGTCGGGTTCTGGTGCTGACCGACGGCGACAAGGCAACGGGACAGGCACTCGCGACTCGCCTTGGCGAAGAATTCGTCGGGCTGCGGGGCAAAACGCAGCCGGACTATCTCAATGTCGGAGAGGCTGTGCGTACCGCCATTGAAATGAATGACCAACCGATCGTGCTGGCCGAGCCCACTGACAATGCAGGCGGCGGCGCCCCTTCGGACAACACCACGATCCTGCGCGAGCTGATCGCACAGCAGGCGAGCGATGCTGCGATCGGCCCGATCTGGGACCCGATTGCCGTGAGGCTCTGCTTCGACGCCGGTCTTGGCGCCCGCTTCCCGCTTCGCTTTGGTGGCAAGACAGGGCCGCGCTCGGGCCTGCCGGTCGATGCCACGGTCGAGGTCACGGGCCTCGTACAGGATGCCTGGCAATCCTTCGGGCCGACCAAGGTGCCGCTCGGCGATTGCGCAGCGGTGCGTGTCGGCGGCGTCGAGACGGTGCTGATCACCAAGCGGACCCAGGCGCTGGGGCTCGAACTCTTCACCAACCTCGGCATCGATCCGCTCGCCAAGAGCATCCTTGTCGTGAAGTCGACCAACCACTTCATGGCGGCCTTCGGTCCGATCGCCAAACGCGTGATCTATGTCGACAGCGATGCGCCCCTGAACCGCGACTACCGACAAATCGAATACGTGAAGGTCAACCGCCCGATCTGGCCGCTCGACGAGAACACGAAGCCGGGATTGATCTTCTGACAACCACTGCGATCAACTGGGAGGGACGATGATGACACGAAAAGCAGCATTGCAGTTATGTCTCGCAACGACCCTCGCCATCCTGGCAGCGGTGCCGATGGCCACGCCTTCGTCGGCACAGCCCAAGACGCTGCGTGTCGCCATGCACGCCGATGTGCGCACGCTCGACCCGTTCTGGACGACGCAGACCATCGCGGGCATCCACGGGCTGATGGTCTACGACACGCTCTTCTCCAGCGACGCCGAGCTCAAGCCTCAGCCGCAGATGGTCGACAAATGGACCGCAACCCAGGACCGCACGGTCTATACGTTCACCCTGCGCGATGGGCTCAAGTTCCACGACGGCTCGCCGGTGACCAGCAAGGATGTGGTCGCGTCGATGAACCGCTGGGGCAAGCGCGACGGCGCGGGCAAGCAGCTTTTCGAATACACGGCATCGCTGGTCGCCACTGACGACAAGACCTTTGTCTGGACGCTCAAGGAGCCTTACGGCCTCCTGATCGACATTCTGGCCAAAACCGGCACCAGCATCCCGTTCGTGATGCGCGAGAAGGAGGCGATGGTCGACCCCTTCCAGCAGATCACGGAGGTGATCGGCTCCGGCCCCTTCGTATTCAAGCGCGAAGAATGGGTACCGGGCAGCAAGACCGTCTACGAGAAGTTCGCAGGCTACGTGCCGCGCAAGGAGCCAGCGTCCGGCCATGCCGGCGGCAAGGTCGTGAAGGTCGATCGCGTCGAGTTCGTCTGGCTCTCCGATCCCCAGACGGCCCAGTCCGCGCTGGTTGCAGGCGAGATCGACTACCTCGAGAACCCACAGCCCGACTTCCTGCCGATCCTTGCGAGTACACCCGGGATCAAGCTCGACACCCATCCCGCCATGGGCACGATGGGAATCCTTCAGCTCAACCACCTGCATCCGCCCTTCAACAACGTGAAGGCGCGGCAGGCGATGTTCTACATCCTCAACAACGCCGACTATCTGAATACGATTGCTGCCGACAAGAAACTGCAGAAGCTCTGCTTCTCGTACTTCGGCTGCGACGTCACCATGGAGACCGATGCCGGAAGCGAGATCTACAAGGGCCCGAAGGACTACAAGAAGGCCGAAGCGCTCTTCAAGGAGGCCGGCTACAACGGCGAGCCGATCACGATCCTGCATGCAACGGACCACCAGTATATCAATCCAGCCAACCTGGTGATGATCCAGCAGCTGCGCAAAGCCGGCTTCCTGAAGCTCGACGTCCAGGCCATGGACTGGGGGACCGTCGTGTCCCGCCGCGCCAAGAAGGAGCCACCGGCCCAGGGCGGCTGGAACATCTTCATCACCGGCACCACGGTTCTCACCTCCTCGAGCCCGGTCACGCACACCTCGATCGGCATGGGTTGCGAGAAGGCCTGGTTCGGCTGGCCGTGCGACGCCAAGTTCGAAGAGCTGCGCAAAGAGTGGGCCTTCGCTCCCGATCTCCCAACTCGCAAGAAGGTAGCAGTCGAGCTGTCCAAGCGGGCCTACGATCAGGTGCCGTACATCTCGTTCGCGCAGTGGCAAAATCCCGTCGCCTATCGGTCGGACCGGCTCACTGGTGTGCTGTCGGTGCCGTCGGTCCCGCCAATGTGGAACATCGAGAAGAAGTGACGATTTCCGGTTTGCAGCCAGGCAGGAGCCCGGCATGACCGCCTACATCCTGCGGCGTCTCTTAGCGACGATTCCCGTCATGGTCGTCGTCGCGCTCTTCGTGTTCTTCCTCCTGCACCTCACGCCGGGCGATCCGGCTGCGGTCATAGCCGGCGACGACGCGTCACCAGCGGAGATCGAAGGCATCCGCCGCAAGCTTGGTCTCGATCGCTCGTTATGGGAGCAGTTCGCTCTCTATGTCTGGAACCTCCTCCATGGCGACCTCGGCACGTCGATCTTCTCCAATATGCCGGTGATGACGCTGGTGCGGCAGCGACTCGAGCCGACGATCGTACTGGCCGTTGCAACCCTGGTCGTCGCTGTCGCCTTCGCAATTCCGATGGGCGTCGTGGCGGCCTGGAAGGCGCGTTCGAGCATCGACCGGGTCGTCATGGGCTTTTCCGTCCTCGGCTTCGCCGTTCCGGTGTTCCTGGTTGGCTACCTGCTCATCTACGTCTTTGCCATTCAGCTGCGCTGGCTTCCCGTTCAAGGCTATCGTCCCCTCGCGCAAGGGCTGGATGGAACGCTGCGCTCGATCGCGCTGCCGGCACTTGCGCTCGGCATGACCTACATGGCGCTGATCGCCCGGATAACGCGCGCGAGCATGCTCGAGGTCCTGTCGGAGGACTACATCCGCACGGCGCGTGCCAAGGGCGTCGCCACGCAATGGGTGCTGCTGCGCCACGCGCTGAAGAACGCCGCGGTGCCGATCGTGACGGTCATCGGCATCGGATTCGCGCTGCTCATCTCGGGCGTCGTCATCACCGAAACCGTCTTCAACATCCCCGGCCTCGGCCGCCTGACCGTGGATGCGATCCTGAAGCGGGACTATCCGATCATTCAGGGCCTGATCATCCTGTTCGCCGGTGCCAAGGTGCTGGTGAATCTGCTGGTCGACATCAGCTACACCTTCTTCGACCCGCGTATCCGGCAGTAGGCGAGCGACAGATGGCCACGACCACCATCAACTTGCCCTCCGCAACAACCCGGCTTTCCTCGGGCCGTGCGCTCGTTTGGGCGTGGCGCAACAAGACGATCGTTGCCGGCTCGCTGATCCTGCTGGCGCTCCTTGCCATTGCCATCCTGGCGCCCTGGCTTGCCGGCGATCCTCTCCAGTTCGAGCCGATCAACCGGCTGAAGCGGCCCTCTGAAGAATTCTGGTTCGGCACCGACCAGTTCGGCCGTGATGTGTACAGCCGCGTCATCTACGGCACCCGCATTTCGCTCATCGTCGGCTTCAGCGTTGCCGTGCTGGCGACGGCGGTCGGGCTCGTGCTGGGAGTCCTGTGCGGCTATTACAAGAGTGTGGACGCGATCGTCATGCGCTTCATGGACGGCATGATGGCGATCCCGGCGATCCTGCTTGCGATCGCCCTCATCACGCTGATGAAGGCGAGCCTCCTGATCGTGATCGCCGCCATATCCATACCGGAGATTCCAAGGGTCGTACGCCTAGTGCGCAGCGTCGTCCTGTCGGTGCGCGCCCGCCCCTACATCGAAGCGGCGGTCGCCAGCGGCACGCGCAACGTCAGGATCATGGTGCGCCACATCCTGCCGAACACGGTGGCGCCGCTGATTGTCCAGGCGACCTATGTCTGCGCGTCGGCTATCCTGACCGAAGCCGGCCTGTCCTTCCTTGGCGCCGGCACTCCACCCGAGATCCCAAGCTGGGGCAACGTCATCTCCCTCGGCCGCACGTTCTTCCAGATCGCCCCGTGGATCATCTTCTTTCCAGGCGTCCTGCTCGCCATCACGGTGCTGGCGATCAATCTCGTAGGCGACGGGCTGCGCGATACGCTGGATCCGCGCATCGCCCGGCGCATGTGAGGCCTGAATGATCCCCGCCCGCCCGATAACCCACATGGACGCTGCCGGGCCGCGGTCTGATGTCGTGCTCTCGGTACGCGATTTGCGGACGCAGTTCTTTACGCGTGATGGCGTGGTGCGTGCGGTCGACGGCGTGTCCTTCGATCTTAAGCGCGGGGAGACGCTGTGCATCGTCGGCGAGTCGGGGTGCGGCAAGAGCGTTACCGCGCTGTCGATCCTGGGACTGATCCCGCAAGGCGCCGGGCGCATCGTCGGCGGCTCGATCAAGTTCGAAGGAACCGAGCTCACGACGCTGCCGGAACGAGAGATGCGCCGGATCCGCGGCAATCGCATCTCGATGATCTTCCAGGAGCCGATGACCTCGCTCAATCCGGTGCTCACAGTGGGGGACCAGATCGCCGAGACGCTGCAGATCCATCAGAACCTCGATCGGCGAACGGCGTGGAAGCGCGCGGTCGAAATGCTGGAGCTCGTGCGCATCGCCGAACCGCAGCGGCGCGCCGGCGAATACCCGCACCAGCTGTCGGGCGGAATGCGCCAGCGTGTCATGATAGCGATCGCGCTTGCCTGCAATCCGCGAGTCCTCGTCGCCGACGAGCCAACCACCGCCCTCGACGTCACGATCCAGGCGCAGATCCTGAACCTGATGCTGGAACTCAAGGAAGAGCTGGGCACGGCGATCATACTGATCACCCATGATCTCGGAGTTGTTGCCGAGACCGCGCAGCGCGTCATCGTCATGTATGCGGGACGCATGGCCGAAGAGGCGTCGGTCGACGAGCTGCTGCGCGATCCCAAACATCCCTACACCCGTGGGCTGATAGGCTCTCTCCCCCGGCGCCGCGCCGCGGGCGTTGCCCGTGGCCGCACGCGCAGCCGTCTGCAGGAGATCGCCGGCATCGTGCCATCGCTGCGCGAGGCGATCCCGGGCTGTGCGTTTGCCCCGCGCTGCAGCCTCGCGACAGACCGCTGCGTCGCGCAGCTCCCGCCGCTCGAGGAGCATGGCCCCAGCCACTATGCTGCCTGCTGGGAGATCGCGCGCGCCGACGCGTCGCTGCAATACGCATCGGTGCGGACGCAGCCATGAGCGCCGCGGAAACCGTTCTGAAGGTCAAGGGCCTGAAAAAACACTTTCCGGTCCATCGTGGCCTGCTGTCGCGGGTTGCCGCACATGTCTTCGCTGTCGACGGTGTCACGTTCGAGATCGGTCGCGGAGAGACGCTGTGTCTGGTGGGCGAGTCCGGCTGCGGCAAGTCGACCGTCGCCAGGAGCATCACGCGCCTGGAGGAGCCGACCGCCGGGACGATCGAGCTCAACGGCGTGGACATTACGAAGCTCGACCAGGAGTCGTTGCGTGCAAAGCGCCGCGAGATGCAAATCGTATTCCAGGACCCCTATTCGTCACTCAATCCCCGGCTGTCGGCGGGCGCCATTGTCAGCGAGCCGCTCACCAATTTCGGCATTGCCGACGGCGCGGAACTGGAGCATCGGGTCGCCCAGCTCTTCGCGCGGGTCGGACTGCGCGCGGACTCGATGGCTAAATACCCGCATGAATTTTCCGGCGGCCAGCGCCAGCGTCTTGGCATCGCCCGTGCACTCGCCGTCAATCCGCGCCTCATCGTGGCTGACGAACCGGTCTCGGCTCTCGACGTCTCGGTACAGGCGCAAGTTCTCAACCTGCTGATCGACCTGCAGGATGAGTTTCAGCTCGCCTACCTGTTCGTGTCGCACGATCTTGCGGTGGTCGAGCACATCGGTCATCGGGTGGCGGTCATGTACCTCGGCCGCATCGTCGAGCTCGCGGACAATGCCGACCTGTTTGAAAAGCCGCTACATCCCTATACCGAAGCGTTGCTGGCCGCAGCTCCTGTGCCCGAGCCCGGCCTCAAGCGCAGGCGGCCTATCATTCAGGGCGACGTTCCAAGTCCGATCAGCCCGCCCTCCGGCTGCCATTTCCATACGCGCTGCCCGTATGCCTTGCCGGACTGCAGTGTGATGGACCCGCCGCTGCTCGAGGTGTCTCCCGGCCATCACGTGGCTTGTCTGCGCCGCCCCGTCGGCGGTGACGGTGCGCCGCTCCCCGCGGCAGGTTGAAGCCGTCGCGCCCATCTTATTCAATGTCGCGGTAGGGACGAGGATTGCTCCTCGCCCCCCGCACAGATCCGTACGTGCGGCTTTCCCGCATACGGCTCCCACCTTGGGTGAGTGACGGCGAAGTTTGTTCGCCGTATGCGCTCCAGCCCATGGTTCACGCTTGCCCGGCTCAGTGTCCGGCACGTGTCGGTCTGGCTCGCATTTCCCTTGGCCTCGGCCCTTCGCTCCACTGGCTCCTCCGCAGATCGCTCCGCTTCGTTCACCTGCTTCCCAGCTACTATGGCCTCGTCCGACGTCCCGCGTCCGTGCATCATCGGCTTCGGCTCTTCGCCTTCCCGATGCGGGCCAGCCCCAGACTCATGTGGCTGGTCAGACGCGGGACCTCCCAAGTTCCAACGCGATCTGTTCACGCGTGATGTGCTCTTAGACCCCGGCAGGGCGGCAATGCCTCGCTTAGCGGCATTGCTCATATTGCATTCGACCTTTGACAACGATCTCTGCCCCTACGACGCGCCATTACGTGGCTCGATCGCACACCCCACGCAACCACTGTGTACGCTTCGTGTTCGGCGTCGCCGCCGCCTCACGCAACACTCGCTTCCGGGCGGCTTGCTAGGCCTTACCCGAGCCGGACTTGCACCGGCCGATCGCGCCAGCTTTGCTTGGCGCCTTCTGTCAAACAGCCCGCGCGCCTGTCTCCAGACATGCGTCATCGCCCCCGTTCCTTGTCCGGCCTGGGGCTGCCGGTCGTCTGGTGCCTTCCTTGGCCCGAGAGGGCGTGCGGAACGCTTGGGCGTTTCACCGCACCCGCGGCCCCGTGTGCAAAGGGGGTAGAAAAGACGCACACGAGCTCCTGACGAACGCAGCTCCACGCCGGCGTTCCGCACGCGATGA